>Ga0315279_10000086_pt1 | contig 196049 bp, 162 predicted proteins | sample YL17G06_20_MG_FD_203694 | JGI IMG/M metagenome (GOLD analysis project Ga0315279, IMG submission 203694) | Sediment microbial communities from Yellowstone Lake, YNP, Wyoming, USA - YL17G06_20 | ecosystem: Environmental > Aquatic > Freshwater > Lake > Sediment | place: USA: Wyoming | collected...
TAGCCTCCAAGGAACCAGAAGTTGGATCCTCTACGAATGCGCGCCTAAGCTGCCACTGGCGCGGCTTTCAGAGGATCGCTCGAAAACTTTTGCCCGAAAAAGCACAAATCTCACGAGCAAGGGACTAGGTTATGCACGAAAACACCCGTTTTTCAGAATGCCTTGAAACCGAATTCCGGCGTAAAACGCTGGCTTTGCCAATTCCGTGCATAAAATTCTATGCACGGAGACGAGAAAAAAGGGCTTTTTTTGGCAAAAACCTTGATTTTTTGTTATCGAAGCTGAGGATCGCTTGAATCCTTGCGCATCTCAGGTTTCAGAGGATCCGGTTCGTTGCTGTGCACAAGTTGGGTTAGGCAGCACGAGATGTTCGGCAAAAACTAGGCAGCCGCCGGTGCCAGGAATGTCGAGGGTTAGACAGGATGGTCTCTGGAAAGACGCGAGATCAAGAGCAACTTGGTGCATAGCTTAGGTAGAATAGAGTTTCCAGATTAGAACTCCGTCCCCCTACCACGCTGAACTACTAAGCTGAACGCGTCCCTTAACTGCGGCAGGCATCGACCTGCGGATGAGTCTCTAATCTAGAAACTTCATTCTACAGATGCGACCCCACTCCCGCTGTTGTGAGCATCAGGGGATACAGTTACATTTGCCGCGCTTTCGAACTGATCCTCCCAATGGTCGTTTACCACAGCGGTATTGACCATGACGTGGATAATGAGCTTGGATGCGATGTCGTCTAGTTGTTCTTGGTTCACCGTACGATATCGGAATCACGACAGCGCGTCAAATCACGATCTTTTCCACTTCGTCGAGCGTGATCTCGTCGCTGGTGCGGTCGTACAGCTTGGTTGTGCGGGGTGATTCGTGCGCGGCCATAGCTTGGGCATTTTCAGCGAATGGCATGAAAACGTTCCGCCCCGGCGCTCCGGGGAGAGCTGTGCACAAAACTCAAGCTTGAGCACCGATTCCGGTGTGCAATCCACCCCGCTGGGGGATGCGGAGGTCTCCAGGTAATTCGTGGCAGAGTTTTTAGTCGAGGTACTTGACGAAGACGACTTCGTTGCGGGCTTCGTTGTAAAGCAACTCGTCCACCATTGCCTTTACCATAAGGATCCCGAAGCCTCCCGGCCGGATTCCCTTTTCTTCCCGCACCTGCGCATGCTGGAACGGCCTGCCCTGCGGATTGTTCACGGCCGCGTGCGCCAGAACTTCCATGCTGAAGCCCTCTCCGGGATCGGCGATTCGATACATCAGCATGCGCCGCGCGCGCAGGTAGGCGATGCGCACCTTCCGGTTGGGATCGAGTTTCCCACCCCACTCGATGGCATTGAGCAGCAGTTCTCGAAATGCGCGGCCCACGGATTCGCGGACGTGCTCCGGCAGGTCCTCTTTGAGCCTTTCCAGAAAGCTCTGGATGCGCTCGGCCGATTCGAGGTCGCACGGCACCAGCAGTTCAACCCACTCCGGACGAGCCGACAGCACTTCAATGGGCGGCGCGGCCGGCGCGACCGATAGCGCAGACTGGACTAGCTCCACCACCGTGTTCGGGGCAAAGGGCTTCACGATATAGCGATATGCCTGATCGCGCACCGCGCTCAGCACGGTTTCCGGAGTGTCATCCGCAGTCATGACGATCACCTTGGGCCGCACCTTTTTCTTCCGCAGGCGGCTCAGCACCTCCAGGCCGCTCAGGCGCGGCAGGCCGACATCCAGCAGGACGAGATCAAATTTCTTCCGGTTCAGCCGCTCGAGCGCTCCAACGCCGTCCGCCTCCGACGCAACGCTGTACCCGGCAGTCTCCAGCAGTCTACTGAGGACGTGTCGCAACGATCGATCGTCATCCACGATCAGTATTTTTTTCATCGCTTCTCGCATGTATCTCAAGCCTGGGTCTGGCTTAATGGATGAGCTTCCCTTAAACTCTACCACAAAGACTCAGAGTCACCGAGACAGTCTCGCTGACATTCGTATCTCTGCGGTGCGACATATGAAGAATCACGCTGAGCTCCAGCAGAAGCTGGATGAGCTTTCCCGTGCCATCGAGGAGCGCCGGCAGGTGGAACGGCGGATGGCGGCGCAGTGCGCCATCGCGCGCGCCCTCGCACAGTATTCGACTCTTTCCCAGGCAACGCCAAGGATCCTGGAGGCCATCTGCGAAGCCCACGGGTGGGAGCACGGGGTGCTGTGGAGGGTGGATCTCAACGCGGGGGTGCTTCGGTGCGTCGAAACGTGGCATTCTCCCAGTGCGCCTTTCCAGGAATTCCATGACGCCTGCCGTCGGAGCACTTTCTCTCGCGGCGTGGGGCTACCCGGACGCGTCTGGGCGGAAGGGAGACCGTCCTGGGTGCCAGACGTGACCAGGGATGAGGCCTTCCCCCGAAAATCCGCGGCCGAATGGGCAGGCGTGCGCGGCGCGTTGGGATTTCCGATCCTGCTCAACGGAGAGGTCGTCGGCGTGATCGAGTTCTTTAGCCGCGAAATCCGGCAGCCTAATGAAGAATTGAGCCAGATGCTGACGACGGTCGGCAGCCTGATTGGCCAGTTCATTGAGAGAAGAAGGGCGGAGGAGGAGTTGAGCCATTTCTTCGATCTCTCCCTCGACATGCTCTGCATCGCGGGCTTCGACGGATATTTCAGGCGCGTGAACCCAGCCTGGGAAAAGATCCTCGGCTACACCCAGGAAGAGCTTCTCGCGAAGCCCTACGTGGAGCGCGTGCATCCGGATGACCGTGAGTTGACTTACGCCGAGGCCCAGAAGCTTACCACCGGCGTGCACACCGTTTCTTTCGAGAACCGGTATATGGCCAAGGACGGCTCTTATCGCTGGCTCCTCTGGAATGCGACTCCCTTCGTCGAACGCGGGCTGATATATGCTACGGCCCGCGACTTCACCGACCGCAGGTTGATCGAGGAAGAACTGAGGCGCTTTGCCCGGGAAATGGAGATAGCCAAACAAACTCAGGAGGAGAACGCCGCAAGGCTTGCCGGCCTTGTGAAAGAGCTCGACATGGCCAAGCGTCGTGCGGAAGAAGCGACGCGCACAAAGAGCGAGTTCCTCGCCAATATGAGCCACGAAATCCGCACTCCTATGAACGCCATCGTCGGCATGACCGAGCTGGCTCTCGACACGCAGCTTACGCCTGAGCAGCGAGAGTACCTCGAAGCGGTGCAGGACGCCGCGAATGCCCTGCTAATGCTCGTGAACGACATCCTCGACTTCTCCAAGATCGAGGCACGCAAGCTGGTGCTCGAGCGCCTCGATTTCAACCTACGGGACACCATGGAGGACTCGCTGAAAGTGCTCGCCCTTCGTGCGCACCAGAAGGGACTCGAACTCGTATGCCATATTCCGCCGGATACGCCCGAGACTCTGGTGGGCGATCCGGGTCGGTTGCGGCAGATCGTAATCAACCTCGTCGGCAACGCCATCAAATTCACCGAGAGAGGAGAAGTCGTTCTGCAGGTCGAGGTCGAATCCCATTCGGAGTTTGAAGCTTACCTGCACTTCGCGGTCCGAGACACGGGTGTGGGCATCCCGGCGGACAAGCAGCAACTGATCTTCGAAGCCTTCGCCCAGGTAGACAGCTCGGCGTCGCGGAGGTACGGCGGGACTGGACTTGGCCTCGCGATATCTTCGCAGCTGGTCCAGGCTATGGGCGGGCGCACCTGGGTGGAAAGCCAACCCGGCAAGGGCAGCACCTTCCATTTCACGGCCTATTTCGGACGTCAGAAGAACCCCGTGGCGAGGCTGGCTCCGGAGAAGGCAATCGAACTCAAAAATCTTCCCGTGCTGGTAGTGGACGACAATAGCACCAGCCGCCGAATCCTCGAGGAGATGCTCGCCAACTGGCAGATGAAGCCCACAGGAGCCGGCAGCGCCGCTTCTGCGCTCTCGGCGCTGCATCAGGCACAGGCTGCTGGAAGACCCTTCCGCCTGATATTAATCGATGCCCTGATGCCGGGCGAAGACGGATTCACCTTGGCGGAGCGGATCAAACAGGTCCCTCACATGACACGCACCAAGATCATCCTGCTGACCTCCGCTGGCCAGCACGGCGCCCGGTCCAGGAGCATCGGGGCTGCCGCCTACCTCACAAAGCCGGTGAAGCAAGCCGAGCTTCTGAACACGATTGTCACGGCATTGTCATCCGCAGCCTTGCAAAAGGAACGCCGTTTCCAGACCCGACTCCGCAGGCGGAAAAGCGGCCGCTACCGGATCCTCGTGGCGGAAGACAATAAAATCAACCGGAAGCTGCTCGAGCGTCTGCTGGACACACGCGGGCATTCCGTTGTCGTCGCCGCAGATGGCTATCACACGCTGGCCGCACTGCGAGAGAAGGATTTCGATGTAGTCCTGATGGACGTCCAAATGCCTGGTATGGACGGCTTCGAAACAACAGCCGCGATCAGGAAAGAGGAAGAAAAAACCGGAAAGCACATTCCGATTATCGCTATAACCGCTCACGCGATGAAAGGGGACCAGGAACGCTGCCTCGAAGCCGGCATGGATGCCTACATAGCCAAGCCCATACCGTCGAAGAAGCTTTTAAAGCTCATCGAGATTCTCGTCACAGGCGTCCCGAAACCGGCCTTGGCCGCGGCTGATTCCGAATTGCCGGAAGGTGTCTTCGACCAGGACACCCTACTCGAAGGTTTCGGCGGAGACAAGAAGCTCGTCAGCGAAGTCATCGATATATTCCTCACCGACAGCCCAATACTGCTCAAGAGGCTGCGTAAAGCAGTGGCAAATGCGGACACCGAACAAGTAGCCGCCATTGCGCACACTCTCAAGGGCTCGGTGGGAACCTTCATTGCCAAAGAAGCCTTCGAGGCAGCCCGCGAGCTCGAAACTACCGCTCGGGAAGCAGACCTGGTTCGGTTGGAGGACGACTGCCATGTTCTCCTGCAAAGGGTGGCGTCGCTCCAGCAGGCACTCGCTGCCCTTCGGGATCAGCTGTGCAAAAAACGCACCACAAAGACACGGAGGACACAGAGAAAAAGGAAATCTCCGTGAGCTCTGTGTCTCCGTGGTTGAAGTATAATCCACAGCCATGCGCAACTTACGAGAGTATTGCCGCCCTCAAACTATTGAAGAAGCCCTTCGGCTTTTAACGCGTGAGGGGGTGCGAAGCGCGGTGCTTTCGGGCGGGACCCGCCTGGCAGCCGAGTCCCGGGACGACGTGGAATCGGTTATCGACCTGGGAGGCCTGCCCCTGGCCTACATCCACTCGGACAATACCGGCTTGCGACTTGGCGGCCTGACCAGACTTCAGGAAATGATCGATTCTCCGGCGGTAGCGGGCTTTGCCAACGGTGCTTTGACCGACGCCGCCCGCCTGACTTCCACGCGCCTCCTGCGCAATCAAGGGACTTTGGCGGGAACGCTTCTGGCACGAGAAGTAAATTCGGAACTTGCTGCACCTTTGCTTGTTCTAGAAGCCGAGGTGCTGATTCAGAGGCTCGAGGGCTCAACCACCCTTCCGCTCGCCGACCTCTACGAAGACCTGGATGCCAGCATCGAGGGCGCAATCCTAACTGAGGCGTTTGTGCCTGCTCCACAGCCGGAAGCTCGGCTCCACCGGTGTCGCGTGGCGCGCACGCCGTCGGACCGGGCGATTCTCACGGTAGCCGCGCTCACCTCCGCAATCGAGGGGGTAATCAAGGAAGCGCGATTGGCTGCGGCTGGAATCGGCCTTCACCCCAGACGCCTTCGCGAGATAGAATCGAAATTGAAAGGCAGGAGGGCGCGGGCGGACGATATTTCAGCGGTTCTGAGTCGCGCGACCGCGCGTATTGAGCTTCCGCAGGATCACATTGCCAGCGCCGACTACAGGCGTTCGACGCTGCAAGTCCTCATCCAACGGGCAATCCTCGGCGACTAATCTGCCACGAATTACACGAATTACACGAAACGCAAATATGATTTTATTTCGTGTATTTCGGGTAATTCGTGGCTGCTTCCTGTTCCAACCGACAAGGAAATGTCGTACCCTTGAACCACGTGGAGTTGCTCGATGCGGATCAACTTAACCATCAACGGCGAACTCAAGGAACTGCAGGTAAAACCCAACGAATCTCTGCTCTGGGCCCTCCGCCGTAACGGCTACTTCGGTGTAAAGCACGGCTGTGAAACAGGCGAATGCGGCGCCTGCACGGTACTTCTCGACGGCAAGCCGGTCGCGAGCTGTATGCTTCTCGCAGCCCAGGCCCATGGACATGCAATAATCACGATCGAGGGCGTCGGAACGCGCACGGACCTGCATCCTCTTCAGCGCGCTTTCGTCGAGACCGGCGCGATTCAGTGCGGCTTCTGCACGCCCGCAATGGTGCTCGCCGCCAAAGCGCTGCTTGACGTGAACTCGTCTCCATCGGAGGAAGAGGTCAGGGACACCCTGGGCGGCGTGCTCTGTCGCTGCACAGGCTACGTCAAGCCTGTCCAAGCCGTGCTGCTCGCTGCCGCGCGGATGCGGGGCGAAGATCCGCCGCTTCCCAAGCTTCAAGCCGAAGTAATCCCGCCCTCCCTTGATCAAGTCCTTGGTCAACCGCCCTTGCCGGATACGCGGGATGAGGACACCCTCGGCGGAGGGGGCGTTGGAGTAGCGGTCCACGCGCCTCCAAAGGTTCGTACCGCCGCGCCGAAGATGATGACGGATCACTGGCGCGTGGTCGGCAAGCCGGAAGTTAAGGTGGATGCCGTAAAGTTGGCGTTGGGGAAGCCTGCCTTCGCCGACGATCTCGAAATGCGCGGCATGCTTCATGCCAAGGTCCTCCACTCGCCGGTTGCACACGCGATCATCAAAAGTATCGACGTAAGCAGGGCCCGGGCCTTACCCGGCGTACACGCCGTACTCACTTACAAGGACCTCCGGCGCGTCGTTTACTCGACGGCGGGCCAATCGGATCCGATTCCCGGGCCTCTGGACACCTTCAGCCTGGACCGAAAAGTTCGCTTCGTCGGCGATCGCGTCGCCTTTGTCGCTGCCGAGTCGGTCGAAATCGCCGAGCGCGCGCTGGAATTAATCGATGTCGAATACGAATCGCTTCCGGCCATCCTCGACCCGCGCGATTCTCTGAAGGAGGGCGCTCCCGTCATTCACGATGAACCTGAATACGTCCCTTTCGGTCACTCGGATCCAGGGCGCAACATTGCCGCCGCCATCCGCATCGACATCGGCGACGTCGACGTGGGTTTCAGACATGCGGATTTCGTCTTTGAAGATGAGTACATCGTCCCGAAAGTCCAGCAGACAAGCATCGAACCGCACGTCGCCGTGACTTGGTGGGACGAGAACGACCGGCTCGTCATTCACACCTCGACGCAGGTGCCCTTCCACGTGCGCCGCATTCTCGCGCCCGTGCTCGGTCTGAAGCCCAAGCAGATTCGCGTTATCAAGCCGCGCATCGGCGGCGGCTTCGGCGGCAAACAGGAAGTATTGCTCGAGGACGCGGCGGCCCATCTCACCATAGCGACAGGCCGCCCCGTGAGGCTGGAATACACGCGGGAAGAGGAACTAACCGCCACGCGCTCGCGGCACCCCATGCGCGTGCGGCTCAAAACGGGGGTCCGCAAGGACGGCAGGATTCTCGCAAATGTCATGTACGTGCTCTCCGACACCGGCGCCTACGGCTGCCACGCGTTGACCGTCACGGGAAACACCGGACACAAATCCATGGCGCTCTACCCGGGCAACGCTCATGCACCGAATATCCGCTACTACGCCGACGTCGTGTACACCAACACGCCGCCCTCGGGCGCGTTCCGCGGATACGGCGTGCCTCAGGGCTACTTTCCTCTCGAGGTACACATGGAGCGCATCGCGCGCAGTCTCGGAATGGATCCTATCGACTTCCGGCTGCAAAACGCGCTCAAGGCCGGAGACGAGCATCCCTTCAGCCGCGCCTGGAGCGAGGGGAGGGAGCCGAAACCCGAGATCATCCGCACCTGCGGCCTGCGTGAATGCGTCGCTCTGGGCATGCGCATGACGGAATGGAGCAATAAGTTCGGCAATTCCGAATGGCACCAAGTTCCCGGAAAGCCGTGGCTGCGGCGAGGTATCGGAATCGCGATGGTCATGCAAGGCACGGCCATCCCTTATCTCGACATGGGTTCCGCAAGTATCAAGATGAACGATGACGGCTCTTTCAACTTGCTCTGTGGAGCCACCGATCTCGGGACCGGATCGGACACCGTGCTGGCCCAGATGGCGGCCGAAATCCTCGGCTGCCCCCTGGATGATATCCTCGCGTACTCGAGCGACACAGACTTCACGCCTTTCGACAAAGGCGCCTACGCTTCGAGCACCACCTACATCTCCGGCTATGCCGTCGTGAACGCCGCTGAGCAGACTGCGCAGCAGATCCGGCGTGTCGCTGCCCGCATGCTCAATCGTATGGAAGGGCCTGAGGTAAGCGTTGACGAAATCGATCTGCACGACCGGCGTGCATGGACGCCGGACGGCCGATCGGTGACGCTGGCAGACATTGCTCTCAACTCTCTGCACCATGAGGATCAGCATCAGATCATGGGAATAGGCTCCTACGTCTCCCCGGAGTCGCCACCTCCATTCGCTGCCCAGTTTGCCGAAGTAACCGTGGACACGCAAACCGGGCTGGTCACGGCCGATCGTCTCGTGATGGTGGTGGACTCCGGCCGCATCGTGAACCCGGTGACGGCTTCCGGTCAAATCGAAGGCGGGATGACTCAGGCGCTGGGCTATGCGCTCTGCGAGGAAATGCGCTACGACGAACTGGGCCGCCCGCTGCAACGGGATTTGACCGATTATCACATCTTCGCCGCCAACGAAATGCCTGCCCTGGAGGTCGCCTTCGTAGAAACGTTTGAGCCTTCTCACCCGTTTGGCGTCAAGGCCGTGGCCGAGATCCCGATGGACGGCGTTGCACCTGCCGTCGTCAACGCCATAACCGATGCGACCGGCATCTGGATCAAGGAGATTCCAGCCACGCCCGAACGAGTCTGGCAGGCTTTGAAGGCCAGCTGAAGGGAGCGCGCGGGGCCGTATCTGCAAAACTGCAATGTTTTTCCCTGACATTCTCGTACTCATGCGCGGAGGCGGAGATTTGGCCACCGGCGTTGCCGTCCGCCTCGTCCGAGCCGGTTTTCCGCTCGTGATCACCGAGCTGGAGCATCCCCTGGCTGTTCGCCGGGCCGTGGCGCTCTCGAGCGCGGTGCAGCTGGGTAAAATCGAAGTCGAAGGCGTTACGGCAGTGCGCGCCAGGAGCGCGGATGAAGCTCGCGACCTCGCAGCAACTGGAATCGTGCCCGTTCTCGTCGACCCTGAAGGCGAGTCGATTCAGAAACTCAAGCCTCGTGTTCTGCTCGATGCCCGGATGAAGAAAGACCAATCCGACACGCGCAAGGACGCTGCTCCCCTCGTCGTGGGTCTGGGACCCGGGTTCGCCGCGGGCGTGAATTGCCACGCGGTTGTCGAGACGCACCGGGGACACTCTTTGGGCCGCGTCTACCGGCAGGGTGAGGCGGAGGGGAACACCGGCAGGCCCGACATTGTCATGGGCGTGGATTATCGTCGCGTGCTTCGGGCTCCGCGAGCAGGCATCGTCGTCATCCGAGCACAGATAGGAGATGCGATTGTTGCGGGCCAGGTGGTCGCGACGGTTGATGGCGAGGCCGTGCGCGCACCCTTTGCCGGCGCACTGCGCGGCATCATTGCGGATGCAACCGTGGTGCCGGCTGGCCAGAAAATCGGCGACCTCGACCCTCGCGGCAGGCGTGAGTACTGCTTCACGGTCTCCGACAAGTCGCTGGCGGTTGGGGGTGGAGTCTTGGAAGCCATTCTCACCTGGCTGAATCGCGCTCCCCGGGCGGATAGATCGGGCTAGCAGAAACGAGATCACGCAGAAAACTCGCAGACCTAGGCCACTCGATTCCGACTCCTGCGGCTGTGTTACTAGGATGACTGCACGCTCTGGCGATCCTGGCTGCCCGCGCTGGAGGAGCCCTTTCGTTTCGCCTTTCCGAGTGAAAGGCAAAGCCTCCGCAACTGGGATACGCGGCGCAGCCTGGCAGTAATCGCCTTGCGCAACATATCAGGCTTCATCGGAACCCTCGGTTAAGCGCTCGATGTCATCGAGATCCTGACCGCTCCGGCGAAGACTCTTGAGTGCAACCAGCCCGGAGCGGGAGACCACCCATAGACTTCCCTGTTCCCACTCTACCTTTTCGCGTGTTTCCCAGACCTTCGGAAGTGCCTCTGAGACCAGGAGAAAGTCCAGCATAAGTGTCTCTCCCGAATCAGAATCAACTTTCAAAACGCCGCGGATCTCAACGGCTCCTCCGGCAAAGTTCATCAGAGCTGCATCAATAGTATATCCCAGTTCGTGGGCTACATATTTGGCTGCTGCAAGAGACTCTCTCGGGATAAGCAGATCGATATCCACCGTGGCGCGGGTGAGCCCGTGGACGGCCAGTGCCAAGCCACCACACAGGGCGTAAGCGACACGATTATCATTTAGGCTCCAAATCAGCGCTTTCAACTCGTCGTTAAGGTCTGGCATGGGTTTTCAGCAAGATCATAATTGTTCGGATTGTGCAAAGACAACGGGAAAGCAGGCGGTATAGGGGAACGGAACAGGAAAGCTCGCAATGTAGGATGTCTGGAGCTGCAACTTGATCCCGGGTTTCTTAACCAAGTAGGCTGAGGGGGGCCCGGCGTCGCCTTCTGCAATCAAACCACTGACTGCGATTCGCTTGCTCGCGGATGGCAGAGGTATTTGGATGTATAATATTCCACGGTAATTGGGCAAAACGCGCATGGATAGTCGAATCAAATGATGAGATTATGAAATCGCCCCATTTGCTCAACCTAGGCAACGCGCGAAAGGTTAGGGAGAATCTCTCAGGAATCCTTGACACCACCGCGTTGGCTCTCATCGAACGCGAAATAGACGCAAACGTTGTTGCTTTCCTCACTCTCGGCCGCCGATACTATCTGTTCGCAACCGACCAATCGTCTCAAAACTGGCGGCACAAGGTTTCCAGGCTCTATTACGCAGCTTACAGCGTTGCCCGTGGGGTTCGTCTATACGTGACCGGAGAGTACTCTACTGATGTAAGGGACCATCATAGATTCGACAAACTGCCCGATGATTTTCCCACCAGGGATCGCTATGTAAACCAACTTTCCATTTTGAGAGAGGACCGGAACTTGTGCGACTACGATCATATCGCGACAGCACGGGACTTGGTTCTCGGATCGAGCAACTCCGCTGCACTTGTGAGGGATTTCATGGACGATGCGAGATCCTATCTACGTGGAAAGGGGCTTAGTCTTTGAGGTAATCACATGACTCAACAGGAGATTCTTGACGGTGTTAAACGCGAATTCCAGGAGAAATCCGGCCTCGAGGCAGTTCCATCTGAAGTACGGGAGCGAGAGGGACGCAGCGTTCTCCTCCTAAAGGTCGTGAATCCGACAAACAGATTGTTTCACATCTTAGAGGAAGCCCGGACCAAGTTCGCTACCGACGAGTTCAACGCACCGCTGGCCACGCTAATCAAAAAGCCGGGTAACGATTTTCTGCAGGGCGCGGAAGGGCGGCTTCTGCTGCGGACACTCGCCGAAAGCCTCAACATCAACCGATACAGTTTCCACGCAGATTTTATGTCTCGCTACACTAAATCGGTCTTCGGGGCGGAAGAGCAAGTCACAGCATTGGCTAATCATGTGGTCTACGGCAGGCGGGGTGCTGGAAAGTCAACGCTCCTCTTGTACACCCTTCGTACCCGAGAGTCTGCATCCCGCCAATCTGTTTGGATAGACATGCAGGTCTACGCACGAAGAGATGATGATACCGTTATTGCAGACGTTCTTCGTGATGTGCTTGAGCAGATATCGGGCACACTCAAGGAACAAAAGCCACTCAGTGAGTTGCTGTCGGAATTAAAAGCTCCAGGCGTAGAGGTAAGCTTCATACGAAGACTCCTGCCATCCATACGGAGACTTCTTTCGGCGTTCGCAGCGCAAGGTCGAGAGCTGTTTGTGTTCCTTGACGACTTTCATGTCCTCGCACAGGCCCTTCAGCCAAAACTGCTGGATGTTCTGTATGCTATATCCAAAGGAAATAGGGTGTTTCTGAAGCTCTCAGCAATCGAAACTCTGACGAGGACGTTTGATCCTTCGGCGAGACACGGCCTCGAGGTTCCCCATGATGCGCAGCTGATTCGCTTGGACTACGATCTGACGATGCCGGACAAAGCCACCCAACATATTGGGGCGATCCTTGATTCCCATGCCCTCTATTGCGGCCTGCCCTCGATAAGGAGGCTCTGCACTAGCCCGGATGTAATTCCTCGTCTTACGTGGGTTGCAGCGGGGGTTCCACGGGACGCGTTGAGCCTTTTTTCCCAGGCGATGACCAAGGCGACGCTTGAGAGCAGACGCTTCGTTTCAGTGTCCAACGTCAACATCGCCGCCTCTGAGGCGATCAATACCAAATTACGCGATTTGGAGACGGATGCGTCAGCTGATGCGCAGCCCCTTCAAGACTTGTTCGAGCAGATCAGGCAGTTCTGTGTCAAGAAGCAACGCCGAAATGCTTTTCTAGTAGAGATCAAGAGCGAGGATCCTTCCTACAGGAGGATCCGAACGCTTGTCGACCTTCGCCTTCTACACGTCATCAATGAGGGAATAACAAAGGGCGAAGCTGGACGGAAGTACCTTGGCCTAATTCTCGACTACGGATTCTACACAGGCATTCGTGCAGCCAGGAGCGTGGATTTGTTTAATCGTCAAACCGGGCGAGTGGCCTACAAACACCTTCGTAAGCTGCCAGTCTTTGAACAGTGAGTTCACTTCAAGAGCTGTACTGCTGATAGCAGAAATCATAGAACACACCGAGAAGGAATGTCATTGCTTACCTTTGCCAAGATTTTATTCCGAGGAAAAGCTGGCACGCATGACTTGCTCTATGCACATCTCTAGCAATTCTGTCGCGTTGATTATGGGAATGTAGATGTTTATGGCGAGCGGGTCGAAGGAGAAAGCGCCTCGCCTCGCCGTCTAACCCACAGGGCTATGTCCAATAGCCAGCAAATTGAGAGGTTGGCTGCGAAGTTTCGGCCTGAGGCGCGCATTACCGTGCTCACGGGGGCCGGAGTCTCTGCCGCAAGCGGTGTGCCGACCTTCCGCGGTCCCCAGGGGCTTTGGAAGAACTACCCGCCCGAGCAACTCGCGACAGCCGATGCTTTCCGCCGGGATCCGCGCCTGGTCTGGGAATGGTACAACTGGCGGCGTGAGCTAATCGCAAAGTGTGAGCCAAACGCCGCCCACCGGGTACTTGCGGCATGGAGCGCCCGATATCGCGGTTTCAAGCTCATCACGCAGAATGTCGACGGTCTTCACGAGAGGGCCGGTACGCGAAGCGTGATCCGTTTCCACGGCTCGATCTGGGAAGTTCTGTGCTGGAGCAGGTGCGCAGCCGCTCCCGCTCGCTGGCGCGACGAGACAGTGCCTTTTCCGAATATCCCGCCTTCCTGTCCCCACTGCGGCGGCCTTATCAGGCCCGGAGTTGTATGGTTTGGCGAGGGCATTGATCCTGTCGTCCTGGAACAGTCGTTTGAAGCAACCGAGTGCGACTTGTTTCTCGTCATTGGCACATCGGCTGTCGTTTATCCGGCAGCCGGCCTTGCTTCCCAGGCGGCAAGAAGGGGTGCCCTCACGGTCGAGATCAATCCCGAAATCACACCGGCAACGAGCAGCGCCGATCTATCGATGCAGGGACGCGCGGAAGAAGTGCTCCAGGAATTGGAGCGTCTGATTCAGGAGGGCTCAGCGCTGCGGCCATGACATACAATGCACGCGACGGCGCGCATCGCGCGGCGGGCATCGTGCTGGCTGCCGGCCAGTCCGCGCGATTCGGTGCAGCCAAGCAGTTGCTGGCGTGGGGCGAGACCACCCTCGTCGGGCACGTCGTGGACACTGCGCTTGGAGCAGGGCTTGACCCGGTGATTGTAGTGACGGGCCACGAAGCGGAGCGCGTCGCGGTCGCCCTTCAGGGTCAGCCTGTGCGGATCGTGTTCAATCCAGATTTTGCCAGCGGACAAGGCTCCTCCGTCCGACGCGGCGTGGAAGCGCTGCCAGCAAGTAGCCGCGCCGTCGTTTTTCTCCTGGCAGATCAGCCCGGCGTCACGCCGGAAGTTGTGAAGGCACTGATCCAGGCTCACCGGGAGACGCTATCCTCCATAGTCCTGCCTACGCACCAAGGAAAACGCGGCAATCCAGTCCTCTTCGATGCTTCTCTCTTCTCGGAATTGATGAACCTTGGCGGGGACACGGGTGGCCGGGCGTTATTCGAAAAGCACGAAGCCTCGATCTTCCGTGTGGCTGTGGACGAGCCGGGAATCCTGCTCGACATCGACACCCCCGATGACTACTCTCGCTGAAAAGGGGACATTCCGATTTTCCCGTTTTGCCTCTCATGTCCGGCAAGATCTGCTTGGCGTAAAGGTGTCCCTTGTCTGTCCAAAACAGCTGGAAAATCGGAATGTCCCCTTTTCACAGGTGCGAGAGGAAGTCGCGCAGGAGGTTGGCGGACACCCGGCGCCGATAGGCCGCATCGGAGCGGATATCGTCGATCGGGCTGATCTCGCCTTGGAGTGCCCGCGCAGCCTCTTCAATCACCTCCGGCGTCAGCGTGCGGCCGCGGATGAATTCCTCCGTCCGGAAGGCTCGCAGCGTATAGGGTGCGACGCTGCCGAAGATCAGCCGAACGTCTTTCACCATGCGATCCATCCCCAGCAGAATGCGGCCAGCCAGCAGAGTCTTGGAGATGGCCTGAAAACGGCGCGTGCCCACCTTGCGATAGTATTCACGCCATCCGGGCGCCGGCAGGGGCAGGCGGATGGCCGTGATCAATTCATCCGGCCGCCGGTCCATTTGCTTGTAGCCGTGGTAGAAGCGCGCCAACGGCACAACCCGGGAACCGCTCCTACTTGCGAGTTCGATTTCCGCGTCGTAAGCCATGAGCGCGGGCACGCCGTCGGCCGCCGGCGAGGCGTTGGCGATGTTGCCTGCCCAGGTGCCACGGCTCTGAATCGCCAGCACACCCACTTCGCGCGCGGCTGCGCTGAGCATGGGGAACGTTTCCCGAATCAGTGGAATAACGCGCGCATCCCGGAATGTGCAGAGAGGGCTCAAGGTCAGTGCGCCGTCGAGAACCGGCGCACGACGCAACTCGGGAATTGCCTGAAGGTTGAGGAAGGTGCAGGGCTTCAGGACGCCGCTCTCGAGATACACCATCAAGTCGGTGCCGCCAGCCAACGGGACGACGCCTTCTCCATCGGCAAGCGCGTCGAGAGCTTCACTCAGGTCTTCTGTCGTGATTACTCTGAAATCCGGAAGATAGGCTCTCATTTTATGCCGTTGCTGTTGCTCTCATTTTTTCCAACGCGGCGCGGACGGATTCGAAGATCCTTACGTACCCCGTGCAGCGACACTGGTTTCCGGCGAGCGCCTCACCCATGTTTTTTGCCTCGTCGGGATGCTCCAGGTAATAGGCCGCAGCAATTATCATGCCAGGCGTGCAGATGCCGCACTGCGACCCGCCATGTTCGCAGAAAGCCTGTTGCAACGGATGCAGCATTCCATTCTCCGCAAGCCCTTCTATGGTGATAAAAGACTTGTCGGCAGCCTGACAGACTGGAACCATGCAGGTCTGGACCAGCAAGCCATCCATAATCGCGGTGCAGGCGCCGCACTCCCCCTCGCCACACCCTTCCTTTGTACCGGTCAGGCCTAGGTCTTCGCGGAGCACGTCGAGCACCCGCTTCATCGGATGCGTGGTCACGCTGTACTGCTTCCCGTTGACCGTGAAGGCGATCGGCTGCTCGCTGACGGCAAGGATCATCTCGCCCTTGTCTATGAAAGAGCTTTCGTGAGAGCCGGTGAGTAGGTACCGGCCGGCGGACGGGACCGCGTCAGTCTCAACTTGAGCAAGAGGTCCCGTCTGGCAGCCGGGAACTACGGCTCTCATGATCTTTTCCGGCAGCAGCGGAACTTCGTTGATGAACTTTCCGTCCAGGGCATGCGCGACGGCAGAGGCAATCGCCGGCGCCGGACCGTCCATAGGCAGCTCGCCGATGCCTTTCGCGTGATAGGGACCATAATTCGCGTAGGGGAACTCCACGAACTCCACCGCGATCTCGGGAGTGTCGGCCGAAGTAGGAATAATGTAGTTCGTGTGTTGGTTGTTGGCCATGGCCCCCTGCTTCAACACTATGTTTTCGTAAAGCGCGAAGCCGATGGCTTGAACGATTCCGCCCTCTATCTGTCCCGCCGCCAGCACGGGGTTGATGACCCGCCCGCACTCGACCGTGGAGACAAATGTCTTGACGCGGGCCGAGTAGTCCAGCAGGTCCACCTCCACATCGGCAACGTCACAAGACCAGGCATAGCCGCTGTAGGCGTCCCCCTGATACAGGCTCTCATCCCAGCGGACATCCGACGGCGGCTCATACTGCTCGGTCACTTCGAGCGCTCCCTTTTCGCAGATGTAGCGCAGGGCTGCTTCGCGAAATTCCTCCGGCTGATAGAATGCTGAAAGGTAGCCCTCGCTCTTCAGCCCCTCGCAAAGCCCGCGTGCGGCACGTTCGAGGAGCTTGCCGACGATCATGGTGGTGCGCGAGGCAACGGTGGGACCGCTGTTCGGAACCGCCGACGTGTCCGGTTGACGGATATCCACCCACTCGGGCGGAATCCTGCAGGTTTCGGCCGCGATCTGCGTGAAGACCGTCTTGGTCCCCTGTCCGTACTCGACGTTCGCCGCCAGAACCTCGACCCCACCCTGCTCGCTCAAGCGCACCGAGAGCTTCGAGGCCAGGAAGACCTCGCCGCCGCCCGTGAAGCCCGCGCCGTGGAAAAAGCACGAAAGGCCGATGCCTCTCTTTTTCCGCCGGTTTTCGCGGTTGATGCGATCGAAGCGCTGAAGCCTGCGATGGTAGTCCGCTCTTGCCAGTGCGCGGTTCATCAGCATTGGCAGATCGAGATCTTCTTTGATCAGTTGGCCGGTCGGCATCCGGTCCCCTTTCCGGAGGAAGTTTCGGCGCCGGATCTCCGCCGGGTCGATTCCCAGCTCTTGAGCAGCTCGGTTCATGTGCATCTCAATGGCAAAGATCGACTGGGGCGCGCCAAAGCCGCGCATCGCTCCGTAAGGAACCGAGTTTGTCATGACGCAGCGCGCGCGCATATGCGAATGATCGCATCTATACGGCCCCCAGGAGTGAAGGATGCCGCGGGAGAGCACGACGGAGGACAAGGTCGGATAGGCTCCTCCATCCAAGAGAAAATCAATGTCGAGGGCAATGAGAGTTCCGTCCCGCTTGAATCCGGCTTTGATGTGAGTCTCGCAAGGGTGCCGCTTGGGTGTGGCCCACATGTCCTCGTGCCGGTCGTAAATCATCTTCACCGGCCTGCCGCCCGCCTTCCAGGAAAGCAGGGCCGCGTGGCCGGCAATCATGTTGGGATACTCCTCCTTGCCGCCGAATCCGCCGCCGGTTTCCGTCTGAATCACACGGACCTGTTCGGGGTCGAGGCCAAACAGCGGCGCCAGCGCCTTGCGGACGTAGAAGGGACACTGCATCGAGCCCCAAACCGTCACGCTCTTGCCGGGTTCTGCCAGGGCAAGCATTCCGTTGGGTTCGATGTAGAGATGCTCCTGGGCTCCCGTGCGGTAGGTCTCCTCGAGGATCAGATCGGCCTCGTGCCACCTGGCAGCCGGGTCACCATTTTCGATGGTGTACGACTTGAAAACATTATCCTGGCCGTATTGGATGTTGTCCCCTTTCAATGCCTCCCGCATCGTCAGGATCGCCGGAAGCTCCTCTACATCGACCTCGACGTAGTTGAGCGCCTTCTCCACGAGGCATTTGTCAGGATGGGCGATCAGCGCGAGTGGCTCGGCGACGTGCTTGATTTCCTCCTCTGCGAGAAAAGGCTGCGCCGTATCGATAAGGGTGACGAAATTCTTACCCGGTATGTCCGACGGCAGGACGACGACGAACTGATCCCAGGGAATGCCTTCTTTGAAGCGTATCTGCTTGATTCTGGCGCGCGGAACGGTCGAACGGACCGTCCTGCCGTGAAGGCAGTTCTCCACTTTCATGTCGTCCACATAGACAGCCTTGCCGGTGACCTTCAGAAGGCCCTCTTTCCGCGGAAGGCTCTTGCCTATGGTTTGGAAGGCAGGGTCGCCCGAGGGATCCGACTGGAGTGTTGTGTCCACGGGCCTGGTCACGATCGCCTCATCATTGCGGCCAAACTAGCACGGGCCTCGTTTGGGTGTCAACGAACACCACAGAGTCCCAGAGGACGCTGAGAAAAGCCTGGCAGGCGAGAGGCATGAGGAATATTGTAGACACCTACACGAATAAACCTGTCACTCAGGAGCAACTCACTATGCGTACACAAAATCCTTTGCTGACGGCCGGTATCAGCCGCAGATGTTTTCTTCGGGACGGAACGATGGCAGGAGTACTGACACTTGGCTTTCCAGCCATCGTCAGCTCGCGCTCACCCAATTCGAAGCTGAACATCGCCATTATTGGCGCGGGGGGTCGCGGAGCATCCAATACCAGCAGTGTGGCTTCGGAAAACATCGTCGCCCTTTGTGATGTGAACGCCACCGCCCTGTCCAAAGCAGCCGCGAAATTCCCCAACGCCCGCACCTACAAGGATTTTCGAAAGCTGTACGAGAAGGTGGATGACATCGATGCCGTGGTGGTGAGTACGACCGAGCATACCCATGCTTTCGCCACCCTGCCGGCGCTCAAGATGAAAAAACCTGTTTTTTGCGAGAAACCGCTGACCCGCGATGTGCGCGAGGCGCGGATCATCGTCGGAGCGGCCAAGACGGCCGGCGTCGTCACGCAGATGGGAACGCAGATTCATGCCGGCGAAAACTATCGCCGCGTCGTGGAGCTCATCCAGTCCGGTGCCATAGGCCCGATAAGCGAAGTGCACGTCTGGGTTGCGCGTGCCTGGGGCTGGCAGAGCGAAGAGGAAGCCAAGGCGAACAAGGACATTGTATTCGTGCAGGATCGGCCCAAGGAAGAGATGCCGGTTCCCCCGGACTTGGATTGGGACCTCTGGATCGGCCCGGCCCCCTACCGCCCATATCACGACGTCTATCTGCCAGGACCGAAATGGTACCGGTGGTGGGACTTCGGCAACGGCACGATGTCCGATCTCGGCAGTCACTGGATCGATCTCCCCTTCTGGGCTCTAAACCTCGACGCCCCTCTGACGGTGGAAGCCAGTGGACCGCCACCGCATCCGGAAATCGCGCCGGCATCCATGAGCGCGACGTATACCTATGGCGCGCGAGGGGACCGTCCCCCTTTAACCCTGACCTGGTATCAGGGAGCATTGAAGCCCGAGATCTGGAAAGGGAACGGCATTCCCCAATGGCTCAACGGTGTCTTATTTGTCGGCAAGAAGGGCATGCTTTTGTCGGATTACGGAAAACATGTGCTCCTTCCGGAGAAGGAGTTTGCTGACTTTCAGCGCCCGCCCCAGACGATTCCTCCTTCGGCAGGCCATCATCAGGAGTGGATCAACGCCTGCAAAACAGGATCCCCCACCACTTGCCATTTCGGCTATTCGGGTATGTTGACCGAAGCGAACCATCTCGGGAACGTGGCTTACCGGGCCGGAAGGAAGATCGAGTGGGATACCAAGACTCTTCGCATCCCCAATGCATCCGAAGTGGAAAAGTACCTAGGCCGTGAATACCGGAAGGGCTGGTCGCTGAGCTGAAGCAGCACCCAGCAACCGTGATTCTTTGGGGTCTTCGTCAGTCTTTGTGTTCATTGTATCTTCGTGTTGTCATTTCGAAAAAGGTCAACACTAAGGCACAAAGGACACGAAGGTTCACGAAGGGAGTCCACTAAAAAATAGTTGCAGGGCTTCAGATCGGTGATTCAGTTCGACAATACGGGCGCCACAGTGGGCCTCGATGAAGTTCGTGGGCTCCGCGGCGAGAGCTTCTGGACGTGGGAGCCGAAGTGGCTCTTGATTCACACCGCTCCGAATGCGGCATACCTACGCTATCGCTTCGGCCTGAAGTCCAACCAGGAGAAGTACCTCGATATTGACACCGTGCGCTGAAGAGATATTTGTGTTCTCCGCGCCTCTGTTGTGAGAGTTTTGTTGGTTGCACCGTGCCGCTCCAGATGTTGATGTAATCTCGAACGCGGGAAAATCGTCTATAAAGGTCGAAACGAGAGGTGCCCCGGTGGAAACCAGCCTGGCTGAGACCACGATTGCCTGTCGCGCGGGCGCTGCCGGAACCGTACTGGACGATTTCGATTCAATCGTTCGGCGCAACCAGCGTCGGATCTATCGGCTGTTGCTCCTGTACCTGTGCGACGCGGATGCCGCAGACACGCTGACCCAGGAATGCTTCCTGCGCGCGTTTGAGACACGCACCCGCTTCAAGGGCGAGTGCTCGACGGAAACCTGGCTGGTCCGCATCGCCGTCAACCTGGCGCGCGACCACGCGAAGAGCCGGCGGCGCGCATTCTGGCGCAGGTTGGTGCACAGCGAGAAGGCTATCGCGCACGGCATGGCCGACCCGCACCTTTCACCGGAACGCATGTTGCTGGCACGTGAGGAAGTGGCCTCGGTGTGGTCGGCGGTCGAGGGTTTATCGCACCAGCAGAAGATCGTGTTTGTCTTACGTTTTGCCGAGGAGATGGCGCTCGAGGAGGTTGCAACGGTGCTCGAATTGGAGCTAGGAACGGTGAAGTCTCACCTCTCGCGTGCACTGGGAACTCTGAGACGCCGCCTGCGAGGAGAGGGAAATGCAGCATCCAAGTGATGACGAATGGGGCAGTGAGGAATCCGCAGAGCATCGTGCGAACTGCGCAATCTGCCGCGCTGAACATGAGCGGCTGGAAGGTGCGCTGGCTGGTTTTCGCGCGCTTGCGCAAACGGCCGCCGAGCGGCCTGAGTACTTCTGGGACCGGCAGCGACTGGCGATTCTCGACCGGCTGAAAGCGCCGCACGTAACTCGAAGGTACCGGGCCATCTGGATCTGGGCAACAGCGGCGACCCTGGTAATTGTCCTCGTCTTGATCCTCAATCCAAATCACTCCCAAAGCATTGTGCCGGACTTCGCCGCAGGTCACGACCAGGAGCTTCTGGTCGGGGTCGAGCGCTCGCTGAACCGCGAGCTTCCGCAGGCGCTGCAACCAGCGGTCATTCTGACTCAGGAGCTCGACAACGCTCTATCGCATTCGACAACGAAATGAGGTGACCAATGAAAGCGCTGGTTTTTGTATTGATGCTGGCTCTTATATCGCCGATCTTTTCGGCGGTTGCATATGCTTACACATCGGTTGAGTCGCCGCAGAATCCTCCTGCGCCGCCGGCACCCCCCGCTCCTCCATCTCCACCGCCGCAGCGGCCGGAACTGGGAAAGTGGTGGAAGAACTCAACGGTTGTGCGCGAGCTCGGACTTAGCGGCACTCAGATCAAGGAGATAGAGCAAACTTTCCTCAACCATCGTCTGAATCTGATCGATCTTCGCGCTGCCTTGGAGCGCGAGGAGGTGCAGCTTCAGCCGCTGATGGAGTCGGATAAGCCGGACGATGCGAAGGTAAACGCCCAGCTGGACCGGGTCCTGGCGGCGCGCAACAAGCTGGAAAAAGAGAACACCATGATGATGCTGGCCATCCGACGCATCCTGACATTGGAACAGTGGAAGAAGCTTCAGGAACTGCAGGAACGCCGCACGGCTCCACCCCGTCCTCCGGCGCCACCGGCGCCACCCTCGATCCCTCCGCCGCCGGCTCCGCCGGCACCTCCCGCACCACCCAAGCCGCCGGCAGAAGGCGAGGTGTACGTTGTCGGCGGCGGAGTTCGCGTGCCGGTGGCCGAATATCAACCATTACCTCCCTACACACAGGAAGCGCGGGATGCTAAGGTGGAAGGCATTGTCTTACTCCAATGCATCATTCGGAAGGATGGCAGCATTACCGATGTCAGGGTTGTCAGGGGGCTCGGCTATGGCCTGGACGAATCCGCGACAAACACTGTCACGTCACTATGGCGCTTCAAGCCCGGCACTCTGAATGAAACTCCTGTTGACGTCCGGGCCAATGTCGAGATCTCCTTCCGGTTGTATGACAAACCGTGAACAGCAGGAAACGGCACCGCGGCACTATCAGAGGCTTAGAAGCTTCTGTGGCAGTAGTGTGATCAGCGGAAGCAAGAATAGGCTACATATCGCTGTGGTCAGTCCTCATCCAGCTTTTCGAAGCAGCCGCTCAAGGCTGTAGGAGTCCCTGGATATGTTGCCGCGCCGCGTCATATTCAGCGGCGTTGGAAAGATGTTCCAGCATGAGAGGCGGCTGTTGCGGCAGCTGAGCCAGCCTCGCCAAGTAGGTTTTGTAGTCGAGCAGGCCAGTCCCCGGCCGGACCTCGCGAATGTGGACCGGCAAACCGGGCCCCCATGCCACGTCTTTTGCGTGGCAGCTGACGATCCACGAGCCGAGCTTGTCGAAACACTCGTTGAGGAGGCGCGTGTTGGCATAGAGCCTCTCGGGCGAGTTCACCAGGTTGCACGGATCGAGGTGCACCGCGTAAGCCCCGCGGTCTACGGCTTTGACCATTTTCACCGCGGCATCGGGGCTGTCCGGCAGGGCATACGGCATCAGCTCATAGCAGAATCGCGCGCGTTTCGGCTTGACTGCATCGATGATCCGGCGAGCGTTCTCCACCGCTTCCTCGAAAAAGCGCTTGGACAGGTTATCCGGGTGCGGACCGTCCCAGTGCTCCCTGTTGTATGAGCCCGCGATATCGACGCAGCAGAGGGCGCCGACTTCTTCGGCGAGCGCCAGGCCTTCAGTGACCAGATGCAGATTCTCTTTTCGTTTCACGGGGTCGGCATCGAGCAGATTGACCCAGCGGCCCACTTCCGCAATGACGAGGCCGTGCTTGCGAAACGCCGCCTCTATGGCTGCAAGCCGCGGCCGGTCGGTCAGCGAGGCTCTGGGGCAATAGGCCGCCTTGTATCCCAGCCGTACATGTTCGAAGGCCAATTCCTCCGGATCGTCCGTGCGGGCGAAGACCGGGCCGCCGAGGCGGACGGGAGAAATGGCGGCCGGGCGGCGGCCGATATTCAGGGATGCCTGCACATGATCGGCCGATACCGCGGCACCAAGCGCAATTCCGATGAAGTCGCGTCTCTTCATAGCCCTGTCTCTATATCACAAATGAGTCTTGTCATCACGCAGGAAGGAATCCCTTGAAGTTTGGTGCGCAGAATTTGGATCCTTGGTGGGAACCCGTTCTCTTAGAACACAAAAAACTCGGACGCGGATCTGCACGGATTTTCACTGTCCCAAGTCCTAAGCAGATCGGATCAGCTTTTGCCGCCATCGCATGGGCTGCTTCCGGTCAACGTCTTTGCACCGATCCGGCGCGGGGAATCCTGCAAAAATGCAATCTTCCAGACCCGACACGGTTTTAAATCTGGAAGAACCAGGATTCCTCTTCCATTTCTTCGTGGCGGGTGGGTTGGACGCCGATCTGCTTCTCGAGCTTTCCGATGCGCTCTGCAAGATGGCGGAGTGCACCGGCAGTCAGGTCGGGCAAAGCTCCATGCTCCAGATCAACCGCGTGGGTTTGGCCGTGATCGATATAAACGACGCGCTCCCCATGGCGGTGAGTGATTCGGCCTGGAACTCCGACCACCACCGAATCCGGCGGAACCTCCTTCACCACTACCGCATTGGCGCCCACCCGTGTTCGTGCTCCAATGGTTATAGGCCCCAGGATCTTTGCCCCTGCTCCCACAACGACATCGTCTTCAATCGTCGGATGGCGCTTGCCCTTTTTCCAGCTGGTCCCGCCGAGGGTGACACCATGGTACAGAGTGACGTTGGCACCCACTTCGGCTGTCTCGCCGATCACCACTCCCATTCCATGGTCAATGAAGAAACCCGGACCGATCCTCGCGCCAGGATGAATCTCAATGCCGGTTAGGGCCCTGCCAATGTGGGACATCAAGCGGCCCAACCAGAACAGGTGATGCATCCAGCACCAGTGGGCCATGCGATAAAACCAAATCGCATGCAATCCCGGGTAGGCCGTGAGGATTTCCCACTTGCTTCTGGCCGCTGGATCGCGGTCGAATACCGACTCGATGTCCCGGCGAATTCTGTTAAACATAGCTTTTCCCTGCTCTACTTGAGGTTTACTCCACCAAATGTTGGAACAGCGCGGTGCTGAGGTAGCGCTCGCCAAAAGAAGGGATAATCACAACGATCAGCTTCCCCTTGTTTTCCGGCCGGCGCGCGACCTGCAGCGCAGCCCATGTTGCCGCTCCTGAGGAGATTCCCACCAGCAGTCCCTCCTCGGTTGCCATGCGCCGCGCGACCGTGAAAGCATCATCCGCCTCTACTTTGATAACCTCATCGACCACCGACATGTTCAACACTTTCGGCACAAATCCCGCGCCGATTCCCTGGATCGGGTGCGGTCCCGGCTGTCCGCCCGATAGAACAGCGGACGCCGCCGGCTCGACTGCAACGCACCGGAACGAAGGCTTGCGCACTTTGAGAACTTCTCCAATCCCGGTAATCGTTCCGCCCGTGCCGACGCCGGACACAAGAATATCGGCCTGGCCCTCGGTATCGCGCCAGATCTCCTCTGCGGTAGTGCGGCGATGGACTTCGGGGTTGGCAGGATTCTCGAACTGATTCAGGATGAGGTAGCGGGGATCGCTCGCGGCTAGTTCTTCTGCTTTTCGAATGGCCCCCCGCATTCCCTCCACGCCCGGCGTCAGTATCAGGTCTGCGCCATAGGCCCGCAGCAGCATCCGGCGCTCCTTGCTCATGGTTTCCGGCATGGTGAGTATCAATCGATAGCCGCGCGCCGCGGCCACGAAAGCCAGGGCAATCCCGGTGTTTCCGCTTGTCGGCTCCACCAAAATCGTGTCGGGCTTGATTTTTCCATCGCGCTCTGCAGCCTCTATCATCGACAGCCCGATTCGATCCTTCACGCTCTTGGCAGGATTGTAGTACTCCAACTTGGCAACAACCGTTGCCACACTTCCTTCGGTCACGCGGTTTAGTTGTACAAGCGGCGTGTTGCCTACAAGCTCTGTCACTTTCCTGAAGATTCTCACAGCTTCTCCTTAATGAATCTCTGTGAATCTTCGTGCTCTTCGTGCCATCGTGTCGTCATTTCAAAAAACAGCACGATGACTCAAAGATCACAAAGAAACACAAAGGCAATTGGTTGTGCGCTCAAAAAAAAGCCCCGGCTCCGTCGGGAACCGGGGCGCTTCGTGCCACCCTCGAATGTCGCGAGCTAGGGATTCTGGCCGTCGCAGGCGAGAGACCGGTTCCGCAGAACGGTGCGACAACAGCAACAGATGGCATAGCCGCACAGAACACAGTAGTCCGTTTCGCGCCGGTGAATTGATGAATTGTGTGTCATTCTCCCGACCAAAAGTTGGCCTTCGCCCGAATCAACGATCTAAAAACGAATAGCAGCCGGCCCGTGGGTTGTCAATGGTCATCCCGATCCCGCGGAGGATTCTGCAGACACCGTCTATGAGATTTGCCCCTTGAATAGTTTGGCAGACGGTGCCTGCGTGATCTCAAAGCACTCGAAGAACTTGCACATGTCCCGGAGGTGGTGATCTGAGTACCCTCTCCGTCGACGCCCAAAAAAATCAGACGCCGCCTGATTTATTTGGCTCGAGGGGTGGCAGGCTCTTCACTATCTCCACCGTTTCCAGGCTCACCGTGATGACTTGGCCGATTAGGCGAACGATATATTCGGGATCGTCCAGTCGGTTTGGGTCGTTGGTGATGCCGCTGCGCTTGTCAGTGCTCACCTGATATTGGTCGATCACCCACTCCAGCGCGGAGCGGTTGCCGAGGCGGTATTCGTAGGTTTCGGGCGGGATGCCGCTTATCGTGAGGAATTCGTTGTAGACGATCGACGCCTTGTCTTTGGACAGCTTCATCTTCTCCACGCGCCAGGAGAGCGGCACCTTGCGGTTTTCTATCTTGTGCCACCAATACTCCGGCTGCTTCTCGTAATCGACGTGCAGTTCGGCAAGCCGCTTTCCGGCGGCCGCAAAAGCGTGAAAGTCGGGCGCGTAGGGAATGCGTGGCAGGTCCCGGCGTAAGTTGGCGGCGTAACGTTCCCGATACTGGGGGTGATGCAGCACCGCATAGACGTAGTGGAAAATGTCCCACTTGGTGATTGCGGATTTCGGATTGCGGATTGATAGTGCGTACGGAACTCTTGCAACGCCCAATCCGTGATGTTCTCCCGCCGATTGCTCCCGTCCTCGGCGTAGGTGTAGAAGGGGAAGCATTGGGCTTTCTCAAATGCCAAGTCCAAAGCTGGGATCGTATTGACGGCGAGACACCCGTATTTGTGCCGATTGCCTACGCCGGGCACGCAGATCATCCGGTTCTCAGCCTCCGCAGATGGGCTCGGCCAAAAAAGATGTTGTTTGTATCTCCGATGCACCAGCAAGGAGTCGAAATATAAACGCCGTTTAACAAAGGGCCTATAGGTGCTCGATCGCATCAGATTAACATCGAATCCTATCCCTCTGCCTTCCGTCAGGGCCTTCTTGAGACGGTCAGTCCACTTTACGAACTTTGGATCCGCGTTGATAAAAGAGTCCACGTCAACTTTGTTGTTCGACCGTTTCTCGACAGAGTATCGCGCGACTTCAAGGCCGTAGTTGCGGATAAGTCTCTTGATCTTCTCCTCAAGAGTCCCGTCGTTGAAGTCATACACCCACTCATCTCGATTAGTCGCTGACCCCAAAGAGTAGGTTTTGAAGATGGCCCCCTCGCCGCCAAGGTCCGCTTGTTTGGCGCCCTTTGTGCCGAGTGGGATGAACCTCTCGAAATCATCTTCGAGGCCGTGCCGCAGCCAAGTGTTCCGGTTATCGGGCTGGATTTGCTCCCACTCAATGCCCGCGGTGGATTGCTTAGCGTCGAGAAAACGATATTTCTCCCCACGCCGCCAATCGGTTTGCGTGGCGGCGTAGTAAATGGCGGGTTTCCCTGACTTCCGGGCCTTATCAGCGCGCCTCCGTACGAGAAGGTTGATGCTGACGCCTACCTGAATCCCAAAGACGTTGTGCGTTGTTCCGGACAGTTTCGGATTCTTCCGAACGTTCCCGCCCAGATCGAGAATGTAGAGCGCGTCGAAATCCTCCACAAGATTCTTGCGCATTCCATCGCATGCGATGCCTTCGAGAAACCCGTTGTTGGTGACGAAAGCCACGATGCCTTCACCGCCTATACGGTCGGAAGCCCAGCGGATTGCTTTTATATAAGGATCGGAAAGCTTATTGCGAAGCGTTGCTTTGGAGTCGGCAGCATAAGTAGTCGCAATCCGCCGGTCAATCACCGGATACTTGCGGTTCTTATTGTTGTCGTTTTCGTCTGCTTGGTTGGTGTTGTAAGGCGGATTGCCGATGACCACGAAAATGGGCGATTCCTTCTGCCGTTTCACTCGCGCCGTATTTGCTTCGGTGAACAGCTCGAACTGTTTCGCTTCCGCCATCTCGAAGGTGTCCACGAGGCAGATGCCCTCGAACGGCACATATTGGCCGGTTGCCTCGAAGTACTCGTGTTCGATGTTCATGCTGGCGATGTAATAGGGCAGCAGCATGATCTCGTTGGCGTGCAGTTCGTGGGTGAATTTGTACGGGAGCTCTGTGCGCGGGATTTCGCGCATGAGATGCACGATGAAGTTCCCGGTGCCGACAAACGGGTCGAGGATGTGGACGCCTTTTGAGCCAAGCGTCTTGCCGAATTCCTTCTCCAGAATTTCCGCCACGCTCTTGACGATGAAGCGAACGATGGATGGCGGCGTGTAGACGATGCCGTGCGTGTCGGCCACTTTGACGCAGAAGCCCTGGAAGAACTTCTCATATACCGTGTTGAGGAACTGCTGCTTCTGCGAGAAGTCGGTAATGGTGGCGGCGGCCTGCTCGATCGCGATGTAGAAGCGGTCGAGCTTTTTGAGGAAGTCCCCGCGGCTGAAGCTCTGCGAGGCGAGCGCGTCGATCACCTTCTCGATTTCGGCGGCGATGATGTTGCGCCTGGCGAAGTCGGGATTGTTGAAGACGGTACGGAACAGCCGCTCGGTGAGCAGGTGCTGGATGAGCATCTCCTCGACGGCGGCATCGGCTAGGTTGGGATTGATGGATTTCCGGGCGAGATTGGAGAAGTCGGCAAAGGCGCGGATGAAGCGCTGGTTGGTCTGGCGCTCGCGCTCGATGATCTCGACGAGGCTGCGGGCCAGTTCCGGCACGCGCTCCTGAAACTCGCTGACGGCCCGCTCCCATTGGTCATACGCAGGCGCGGTGTAGCTGAAGAGAAGCGAGAGCGTGTCGATGAGCGCCTGCGGCTTGGTGAGATCCGCATCAAGAGCGAGATCGTTGTTCTGGAACAGGAGCGCCCGGCGCGGCGTCTGGAAGATGATGTTGTCGCCGGGATAGCCGGCGTCGAATTTCCGGCGAGCTTCATGCCGCAGATCGTCACCGATATCTTTGGCTTCCCAAAAGCCGTGCGTGAGCCGGAAGTTGTCGACCAGGGCGCCGTCGACGCGGAGGGGATGCTTGCGCGGGCGGCGGATTTCCCATTCCGGCACGAGTGTCCAATCGCACTGCCGGGCGCAATGCTCGAGCAGATTTTGAAACGCGGAGCGGACGGCCGTTTCATGCCTGACGCCTAACTCTTCGAACTGGCGCAGGGCCGCGTAGTAGCTGTGAACGGGCTTGTGCGTCGGCTTGAGTTCCAGCGTTGGCATGGCGCGAGTTCCTTATGATTGCGATCCCGCCGAGGTTACCGCAGTCGCAGAAAGGCTGGCAAGCAATTGTTCGCGACGCGGGACAAGGTCTCAGTCACGCCTGACCAATCAGCGTAGGACTGATCACTGTGCCTCATGTGATGCTATAGTACATCACATGAGGAAAGCTACCGTGCGCGATTTGCGTTACTCTTTCTCGAAAGTAGAGGACCTCTTGAAGGATGGAGAGGAAATCCAAATCACCAAGCGCGGCCGGCCGGTCGCAGTGCTCATCCCTGTCAAGCCCAAGGTTTCCCGCAAACGACCGGATTTCCTGGCTCGGCTGAGAACAATTTATGGAGACAAGGTTCTGGAGGTGAGCGGAGCGGAGTTGCTGGCAGAAGAGCGAGGCCGCTATTGAGTGCATATGCCGACACAAGCTTCCTGGTTTCCCTCTATACGCCTGACGCCAACTCCGCTAGCGCTGCCGCCCAGATGAAACGATTGCGGACGCCGTTCTTGCTGACACCATTCGGCGAACTGGAATTGCTGAACGCTCTCGAACTCCGCATATTCCGCCGCGAGCTCACTCCTGCAGAGATCAAGGCGGCGCGGGCTGCGCTGCGCGGAGATATCGAAACGGGGGTATATGCTCTGACACCGCTTCCAGGTGGTGCGTTCGAAAAGGCGAAGGAGCTCGCTTGCAGACATACTTCCAACTTGGGATCACGAACTCTCGACATTCTGCACGTTGCCGCGGCGCTCGTGCTGCTGGCTGACGCCTTCTTCTCATTTGACCGAGGTCAGAAAAGGCTCGCCAAGGCCGTAGGTTTGAAAATCCCGTGACGCACGGATAGCCGGGATGGCGGTCGTCCCGCGGATATGGACAGACGATGGCGCAGCAGCCGATCACCATGTCCGGCAGTAGATCATCACATCCCAGAAGCGTTGGAGAACCCGGCGTTCCCGAAGTCCCCGCCCAACCTCGCATTGCACCACACCACAAACAGCAAGGTCCCGCACCGCCGCCGTTAGAGCCAACGCGCGCAGAGGGTCTTGGCCCCGGAGGAACAGGTGGATATAGAAACTGCTGTCAACCAGATCGGGACTTACGGCCATGGGTCAAGGGCTTCGCCGCGCAGCGGAGGGTGGTGTCGGGATCAGAGGCAGGATTGAACGCACCCCTCAATTCCTCCGGGGTTAATCCGAGTCCCTCATGAGCGAGTTTCTTCAACTCGGCCCGGCGGTCGAGTTCGCGTAGCGCGAGATCAACCGCCTTCGTTTTGCTGGTAACGCCGGTTGCCGCCATCACTCGTTTCAGCAGGGCCGTGTCAATGTGCATCGTCATTTTCATATATCTGAAGTATGGCACGAGGTGCTGGACCTCGTGATAGCAGTTTTTGTCAAATCCCGACTTGCTTCCCGCCGCCTCCTCTCGGCCCACCATGCCGCAAGCCCGCCTCGTTCGCTGGACGGTCACTGAAAGCGGATCTACGAATCGCTGCCCATTTCCCCTATTTCCGGGATTGTCTTCGCGGTTCAGGATTGAGGTGCGAGGAGAATGAGGCCCCATCTTTTAAACAGGTATTGACCTTTGGGGGCAGGCGGGCACTACGATATGATGATGGCATCACAGCCTGCTGCAACCGGCCGAAACGCCGCCTGTATGTCAAAGCTCTTCGGGGAGGATAAGATGCATAGTCAGCGTTTTCAAGTCGTTCGATGGGGTCTCGTTGTCGCCATCTTGACGGTGTGCCTCGCTCTCATCGCTGCCCGCGCCCAACAAACAGCCAAACCTGTTCTGCACGGTCGCCACTGGGTGGCGATCACCGGCAAACCCTTGGGGGCAACGGCCGGGGCTATGATCTTTCAGAAAGGTGGCAACGCCGTCGACGCGGCTTGTGCGATGCTCGGCGCCGTTTGCACGATGTGGGACACCCTCGGATGGGGCGGCGAGACGCAGGCCCTGATATACAGCCCGAAATCAAAGAAGGTAATCGCAGTCAACGCGCTGGGCGTCGCGCCAACCGGTGCAACTCCTGAGTTCTATCGCAGCAAGGGCTTCCAGTATCCGCCGGAGTATGGTCCGCTGGCTGCGGTTACCCCAGGCACGCCAGGGGGCTTGATGGTCATGCTCGCGGAGTTCGGCACCCTGAGTTTGAAGGACGTCTTGGAGCCGGCCATTCAGATGGCGGACGGCTATGCGATCGAGGCCCAGGCGGCCAATACCATCGAACGCCAGAAGCAAGAGATCAAGAAGTGGCCTCCTTCCATCAGGGTGTTCCTTCCCCACCTTGGTGATTCGCGCGAGGCCCCGGTTGCCGGTGAGATTTTCCGGCAGCCTGACCTCGCCGCCACGCTGCGCAAGCTCGTCGATGCCGAGCGCCGGGCGCTCGAGGCGGGGAAGAATCGCAAGGAAGCTATCTACGCCGCCTACAGCAGATTCTATGAGGGCGACATCGCACGCGAGTTCGTAAAGGGATCGCAGGAGCTCGGCGGGCTGCATACGCTCGACGACCTGGCTAAGTGGAAGGTGAAGATTGAAGAGCCCGTGATGACCACCTATAAGGGGATTGAGGTATACAAACTGACTGTCTGGACACAGGGGCCTGCCATGCTCCAGGCGCTCAACATGCTCGAGGGCATGGACCTGAAGGGAATGGGGTACAACAGCGCCAGGTATATTCACACGCTGTATCAGGTGATGAACCTCGCATTCGCCGATCGCGACTTCTATTATGGCGATCCCGCGTTCCCACCCGAGGAGCCGGTGAAGGGGCTGTTGTCGAAAGAGTATGCCAGGGCCCGCGCGAAGACCATTAACTGGGAGCAGAACGATCCCAAAGCGAAGCCGGGCGATCCATATCCGTTCCAGGGTGGAACGAATCCCTACCTCAATTATCTCGAGAAGTGGGGGGAACCTCCCGGCGGCACTATACCGCGTCCAAACGATCAAGATAAACGACCCTTCGAAGAGGGATTCAAGGCAGGTACAACCTCGATCCAGGCGGCCGACGAGGAAGGTTGGGTCGTGTCAGTGACCCCAAGCGGGGGGTGGATTCCCGCAACCATCGCTGGTTCAACCGGGATCGGGATGAGTCAGCGGATGCAGAGTTTCGTGCTGGAACCTTCCGAAGGGCCCTACAACGTGCTCCGGCCGGGCCAGCAGCCCCGTGTGACTCTGACGCCGACCCTCGCTATGAAGGACGGCAAGCCCTTTCTCTCTTCTGCTGTGCAGGGCGGAGACACCCAGGACCAAAACCTGCTGCAGTTCTTCCTCGACGTCGTTGAATTCGGCATGAACGTCCAACAAGCGACCGAGGCACCCAACATGAACAGCTACCAGATGCGCAGTTCCTTCGATCAGCACAAGTCCGAGCCTGGACGGATGACGCTGAGCACCCAGATCCCCGGCGAGGTGCGCGCTGCGTTGCAGAAGATGGGTTACCGTCTCGACTATCAGCGGCTGACCTCGGGGCCGATCAACGCCATCTGTTTCGACTGGAAACACGGCTCGTTATGGGGAGGTTCGAGCAATCATGGCGAAGATTACGGCATCGCATGGTAGGTTCAGTGGCCTTCAGATTCCGTGCTCAGCGCTGCGGGCGGACAAAACTCGCGGAGTCCGCGGAGCTTTGCCACGGGTGCTGGAGCTGATTTCGGAGTCCGGCTGCGACGGCTGGTCCAACCTCCAAGTTGGGGCGTTATGCTCACTTTCCCCGGCTGCTCCAAAGCTCCCAAGCTCGAATGATACAGCGGAATCGTATTGAAAGACGGGCATCTGCTCATGGCTCCGCCATGCGGCAGGAGCGCGCTTTCGGTGTGTGGCGCCTGCTCAAGAGATTTGCAGTTCGTCTGCATCGGCCTCCAGCGCTGCCAAGGCAATCGATTCGGTGCCCTGTCGTTCTGGCAAGCTCCTGATCGAAGCAACAATACGTTGACATCACTACATCAATGTATCACACTGATTCCTATGAGGACGACGGTTACGCTGGACAACGATGTCTATCAGGCAGCAATGCACGTGTCACGTATGACGGGAAAGCGCTTGGGAAAGGTGCTATCGGAGTTGGCGCGCCGGGGTCTGACTCATGCCTCACCAACCGCCAGCAAGGGGAGCCGGAGATTTCCTGTTTTTGAGGTTCCTCCAAACGCCCCCATCATTGCAGCGACACGCGTTCAGGAAGTAATCGATGAAGAAGGGCTATTCTGAGCTGCTACTTCTGGACGTCAACGTTTTGCTGGCGCTCGCATGGCCAAACCACCAGTTCCACAAGATGGCCACCCGGAGGCTGGAACAGCATAAGGGCCACTGGGCGACCTGCGCGCTGACGCAACTGGGTTTCATCCGGCTTTCATCCAATCCCGCCGTCGTCGGGCTACCCAAGAGCCCGTGGGAGGCGGCTTCGCTCCTGGCGCTCCTGATCCAGGATGCGCGCCATCGCTATCTGGATTCCCTGCCTTCACCAACTACCCAGCCGTTCCTGCAATGTTTCGAGCAGATTCCCGGCACCAAGCAAGTGACCGATGCCTACCTCGTGACGCTTGCCAGACAAAATCAAGCAACGCTGCTCACTTTCGATTCCAGACTGGCTTCGTTCCCCCGAGCCGAAGGTGTCATTGCGGTGCTATCGGCCTCCAGCTAGTCTCTGTCGCGAAACCGATGAAGCTGCCCGTTGTCGGAGAGTTTTCAACATGATTTAGGTGTAATTGAAGCAATTTCGAAAGCGGCAGCAAGGTCTGAACTTTATGAGCATCTTGTGATTTTCGACAGCCAAAAAACAAAGAAGGACGCGGAAAAACGCCGCCTTCGGACGCCGATGGGGTTTTCGCTCAATCTGCGCGCAAACGCAAAAGGGGGGCACAGGCTTCTGCGCGGGTCTTTTCCCGGGCGCGAGTTGATCATGCACAGGATCACGACTGTAGGTTCGCGACAGAAATTAGCTGGTTGCTGATTGGCACACGCACGGGAGAGAACTGAGAAATTATTATCGAGCGTTTTCCAAGCGTAGCCGGATTAAGGCCACTAGGTTTTGCGCCCTTGCCGTGGGGAAGAGGAAATGTGCCGCTGCTTGCGCACGGCCGCGAAGTCGAACCTCGCATCCCTAACCTGCGTACCAATGACCTCGATACGGCTCAGGTCGCGCGTCCCAATACCCACAGCTTCGGCCAAGCGCAAGGTATTGTCGCAGCCCTCGAACGGCGGCGTGCCCCGATCTGCCATGGGATCGTAGCCCATGACGGCCATGCAAACGGCGTCGGTGGCGACGGGATTGGTTCCGGCCACGATCACCCCTGGGTTCACGGCAGCAACAGATTCATGAATCCACGGACCCTCAGCGCCAACCATCGTCTTGACACCTTCGACAATCGACAGATCGATAGGCCGGGCAGCGACCAGGTCGACTACGACTCGCGGAACGCGATAACCGCCGTCTCTAGGCGAGGTCGGGTCTTTCTCAGAAGGCGCACTCTTGGAGGGCTGCCGGTGCCCGGCGTGGATCATATCGCGGCCTCCTTTGGGCATGTCGGAGGGCTCGTCAGCGCCGGCGCCCGTCCCATAGATCGTCGCGGGGGTAATTCCAAAGCAGTTCTTCATGGACAAAGTGATGCCGGCCGTGGCGTGCTCTTTCAGTTTGGCGAGGCTCACGAAGACGTCGCAGTCCTCGTAGGAGTGATTCAGGTCGAAGGCAGGAAAAATGTAGCCGCCGTGAGGAACCACAAAGCGGGAATATTTTTTCCCTTTGCCCAGGTAGTTGGTGTTCTCGAACTCGACGTTCGGCGCAGCGCCCAGGATCTCGCGCGGTTCCCAGTCCGCCTGGAGGAGGTATTCCTCGATGGGGTCTGCCGTGGACCAGGGGCTTTCAAGCAGACGAATGCGCCTGGCACCAGCTTTCCCCATCAGGTGCGCAGTGGCGGCAATCACCTGCGGATTCGTGTAGTGCGTATCCCCCAGGGGCAGGTAGCCCAGCCGGTAGCTGGGCATACCGGTAAGGTTGATTTTGATTGCGACGGTTTTCCCTTTGACGATCCTCCCCAATCCGCCAAGCTGGTCGAACGTCCGCTCCAGCGCGGGCAGAAGTTGAGCGGTGTCGTAACTCCTGCACCTGGCGATTGCCACGCGCGCCGCAGGCGCGGCGGCGGCGCGGCTCAACTGGATTCCCGCCAGGTAACCGCCCGACAAAAGCGACGTCGTGTTCAACAGCCATTCTCTGCGCGTGTGATTTCCCCACATGCCGGTTCCTCTTCCACCCAAATCATCACCTCTCCGAATCTAAACTTCAAGCTCTACAGCCGCATATTGGGAGATAGGAGGCAAGTGAAGCTCTACGGCATCCTTTAGGATCTCCATCTCCACCTGCCGAGGCGACGGTTGGTCGAGGACCCATAGCTTAACCGTCCGATACTGCCCGGCAACTCGCACCGTCGGGCCGCCAAAACGAGCCCCGGCGTAGAAGAGCAATTGCAGGACGGCTCGCTTCCGGCCCGGATCCATTGTGAAGTATGAGCCTACCGCACCGCCATTCCAGAACCGCACAAGGTCGTAACGGTGGCTGACCAGTATCAGCGAATCGTTGGCTACCAGGTAAGGATCTTCAAAATCCGGACGGGCGACTGCCAGACGGCCTTTGCCGAGAACGCGCAAGTCATAGCGCGGATGCTCGTTGCCTTTCGCCGGCACGCCTGGAAGTTGACCCCACTTGGGCCCTGTAATCAGCATGCCACCCGCCTGGACGAACGCCAGGATCTGCTCCCGCAGAGCGGGAGCGGGTGGCTGATCATCGGCGTATAGCACCGCCCTCAAGCCGCTGAAGGAGGACTCCGAAACCTTTCCTTTCAGAATGATTCGGTACTGCTGGTTGGTACGCGCCACCAGATTCAGGATCTCGTGGGTCATAAACTCGTTTGTCCCGGAAAAGTCCGAGATAATCCCCACCACGGCTTCGGGAAGGTAATCCGACCAGCCCTTTCGGGCAGCAAAAAATCCGGCAGCGTCAGTCAACTTCTTCCACGTTCCGAGCGCTTCCGGTCGCCTGCCGAGGATTCCTGCGGCGAGCTGACTGTCGAGCGAGATGATCCAACGGCTCCCGTGCGTGGCAGCATCTGCAACACCGAGCACATAGGACCCTGGAAACAAGCGCGGCTTTCGGGGAACCGCATCCACCCAGACGTCGGTTTCCGGGTAAAGCGCCGCCGTCAGGCGGATCTTCCAGCCGTTTGAGTCAACCCACGGAACTCCCGTCGGGCCCGCGGACGCGCGGTCCAGTGCGCCCGACTCAGTCAACTTTACTCCAGGCCATTCTCCTTCGACGACAGTAACTCCCGAGGGTGGGGACGCGACTTCGGCGACTTTGAAACCTTCTTGCTCTGCCCGAGCAACGACGGGCCCGAGATCAACACCCTTCTCAATCAGCAAGCAGTTGATGGCAGTACCCTTCAGAAGACCCAAGGCGGAAGGGTCTTTCCACGCATCGGGCCACCGCATCGGAGTCCATTTTGTAGTCATGGCGCGATCCTATTGCGATCAGAACGTTTTAGTCGACACGGGACTGCTTTGTGATCATTGTGTCAATGTGTTATTTTTAAAAAGACAACACAATGACACAACGATCACGAAGATTCACAAAGCCAGGCGCATGCCTGTTCCGTCCCGTCCGCGCAAAAGAAAACACGGAACTCCTTGGGTTTATGTCTCTCCGCCCACTGGCGGCCGTTGATGAAGTATGCCTTGGTCCACGCCTCGCTGTCCAAAGTCCGCGGCGCAATCACCGAAACCAACAACACCTCTTGCGCCGGGGACCCCGTCCGCGGATCCATGATGTGGGAGTAAGTCTGCCCTTCGGCCCAAAAAGACTTTTTGTAGCATCCTGAAGTGGACAGCAACATGTTCTTTAGGAACGCCTCAGCCACGGGTTTCCGCGGGTCCATCGGATTACGGATATCGACACGCCAGCCCTGCGGCTCCGTGGGTGGCGTTCCCAAGCCGTAGATACTGCTGCCCGACGCCACCACGAGAGCGGTGTCGAAGCCCTCTTGTTTCAAAACATGCACCATGCGGTCTACCGCGTAGCCTTTCCCGATCCCGCCGGGATTGATTTCCATGCCCGAACGGGCGAATCCCACAGTCTGGGCTGCCGGATCCAGGCATATATGCTGATAACCGACAGCGGTCATCGAGACCGCCACCTCTGCCTGGTCAGGCAGTCGGCCCATCCCCTTGAAAAACCCCCAGGCCTTCATTAACGGACCCACGCTGATATCGAAGGCCCCTTCGCTTTGCCGGCTGTATTCCAGACAGATGGAAAGCAGTTGGAACAGCTCGGGCGAGACCTCCACCGCCCGTTGCGCGGCGTGGCGGTTCACCATGCTCCACTCGCTCGCGGGCAGATAGTTCGAGAGCATCTCGTCGAGTCGCCGGACTTCGTCAAAGGCGGCATCGATTGCCGCCCCCATCTTCACCCGATCAAACCCGTAAAGGATGATCGAGTAGGTCGACCCCATGGCGTCGGCGCTCATTTCCATCCGAAACTGTTCTGCAGTGCTACGACTCATCATTGGATTTCTTTGAGGTCCTCGAGGAGATCAAAGAACAGGAATTATGCCTAGCGCGATTCTGCCGGAGCAAGCGGATTTCACGTAGGAGGTTGTGTCCAGAGCACATTGGGCTATACACTCGTAGTTTGACTTTCAATGGGAGCCGGACCGTAATCCTAAATCCTAATAGAGGAGCAAAGCCTGTGCCAAACCAAAGGGAGGAAGAATTTAAACCCGGGAGAAGAGAATTCGGCAAACTAGCCCTGGCGGGCGCAGTCGGAGGAGCAGCGCTCATTTCTCGATCCGTCGGCAGCGCCCCCAAGATCCACAAGAACAGCCCCGGCGTCAAGCTATCAGTGCAGATGCCGACTGACCCCAGCGACGAGGATTTGCAGTTCGTCAAACAGCTCGGCGTGGAGTACGTCAATATCCCCACGGGGGGAGAGCGCGCCACCTTCGAGAATTTTCTAAGGCTGCGCCAGAAAGTTGAAGCTGCAGGCCTGAGAGTCTGGAATATCGGTAACAGCAGTGTCCACAACATGGAGGAGGTTACGCTCAACCTCCCGGGCCGCGACAGGAAAATAGAAGAATACAAAGCCTATCTGCGCAACTTGAGCAGAGCCGGCATTTACTATACGACCTATGCTCACATGGGCAACGGAATCTGGAGCACAGAGCGTGAGACCACCCGGGGCGGCGCACCAGCCAGAGCGTTTGACCTGGCAAAAGCTGACAAGGGCAATTGGGCGGGAAAGGTATTTGCCGGCCCGCTCACGCACGGTCGTGTCTACTCGAAGGAGGAAATCTGGGATAACTATACCTACTTCATCAAGGCTGTTGTTCCGGTTGCCGAAGAGGAAGGCATCAGGATCGGAATTCACCCGGACGACCCGCCGGTGCCGGAGCTGGGAGGCGTTCCCCGCTGCATCTTCAGCAGTTTCGACGGATATGAACGGGCTTTGGCAATCGCCGACAGCCCGAATGTGGGCATGTGTCTCTGCGTCGGCTGCTGGCTCGAGGGCGGAAAGCTGATGGGCAAAGATGTCCTGGAGACAATTCGTTACTTCGGCAAGCGCGAGAAGATCTTCAAAGTTCACTTCCGAAACGTGAACGCGCCGCTACCGCATTTCGTGGAGACCTTCGTGGACGGCGGCTACATGGACATGTACAAGGTCATGAAGGCATTGTGCGAGGTCGGTTTCGACGGCGCCGTCATCGCGGATCATGTCCCCGGCATGGCGGGCGGCGGCAGGGCCGGCACTGCTTACAGCATCGGTTACATGAAGGCGCTCCTGGAAAGGGCAAAAGCGGAAGTGGGGAGCGGATCGAGAGCTTAGCCGAACTGCGCTGCGATCTCCGCGTCTCTGTGGTGAAGTCGCTTGGTTTCGGTCAATGGTGATTTTGATCTCGTGAATGGAATCGGCGCCTTCCCCATCGGCGCGCGCGTGACTGAAGTGTCTACTGGCGAGGTGCGCTTGCGTCTTGTGCAGCAGGGCCAATCGATCCAGGTCAATTCGCAGAGCTGCAAGGTCCCGGCGTTAGGCAGAGAAATCCTGACCTTCAACCGGACACTTCCAAGCGAGCCGGGCCGATACACAATCGCGGCAGAGCTGACGGATGCTTCAGGGAAAGTCATTCGCAGCCTGCGCGATTTCAGCATTCCAGCGAGAAGATAAAATCCACTGCAACCTGCGCTTTGATTCTGGTTGCGGCGGTATCGGGATCTCCGAATAAGCATCTCACCGCAGAAGCGCAGAGAAATAACTGAACACTGATGAACGCAGATTCACACGGATCAGACGAGCTTTTGCTTCCACTGCATGGGCTGCCTGCACGATCAGTGTGAGTCGGTGTCTATCCGTGTCCCATTATTTCTCTGGATCGCCATGCTCCTGCTTATTTTCTCAAGGCAGAGATGCAAAGGGCGCAGATAGATTCTGCGCCTTTCGTGTGTTATAGATCTGTGGCCAAGGAGGACGCAGGAGCACGGCGCGCCGTGTCTCTACCTTTAATGCATGCTCATCACAATATTGTCGGATCATCAAGTAATCGCGACACATGACCAAAAAGAAATCAAATAAACAAGCCACAACTCGCGCGGCTCCCGCCACAGCGCGCAGATTCCTTCCCGTGCTGATGGTATTGTTCGTCGGCAGCGGTTGTTCTGCGTTGATTTACGAAATCGTCTGGTTCCAGTTGCTGCAGCTGGTGATCGGGTCGTCCGGGGTTTCAATTGGTGTGTTGTTGGGAACCTTCATGGGTGGAATGTGCCTGGGCAGTCTCGCCTTGCCGCGCGTCATATCTGCGCGGCAGCATCCCCTGCGCGTTTACAGCTTGCTAGAGCTGGGAATCGGGATTATCGGGATCCTGGCGTTGTTCGGCATTCCCCGCATCGGAGGCCTTTACGCAGCCAATGTCGGACACGGGTTCAGCGGGATTTTGCTTCGCGGGGCGACCTGCGCCGTGTGTTTGCTGCCGCCCACGCTTTTGATGGGCGCGACGCTGCCCGCGATTGCACGATGGATCGAGACTACGCCGAGGGGAGTAGCCTGGCTGGGTTTCTTTTACGGCGGCAACATTGCAGGGGCCGTGGTCGGATGCCTTACGGCAGGATTCTATTTGCTGAGAATATACGACATGGCGGCTGCAACTTATGTCGCCGCTGCGATCAATCTGACAGTGGCTGCGATCGGTCTCTATCTGGCGACAATGACGCCGCATCGCGCGCCAACCGGCGATCGGACACCAGGCCCTGCTGCGGTCGGGCCGAATTCCTGGCCGGTGTACGTCGCAATCGCGTTGTCGGGATTGAGCGCGCTGGGGGCTGAAGTGGTGTGGACACGCCTCCTGTCGCTGCTGCTGGGCGCGACGGTTTACACGTTTTCCATTATTTTGGCAGTGTTCCTAATTGGGCTGGGGATCGGCAGCAGTGTCGGGTCATTTCTGTCGCGTGGCGCTGTGCGGCCGCGGATCGCATTGGGCTGTTGCCAAATGCTTTTAGCCGCAGCGATTGCATGGACCGCATACATGCTCACCCGTTCCCTCCCGTACTGGCCTATCAATCCCTTGCTATCGACAAATCCGTGGTTCACCTTCCAAATTGATCTGGTCCGTTGTCTGTGGGCTGTTCTGCCGGCGGCCTGCTTGTGGGGAGCGAGTTTTCCGCTGGCGCTCGCAGCGGCCGTGTCCGGCGAACAGGACACTGGCCGGCTAGTCGGAGGAATCTATGCGGCGAATACCGCAGGTGCGATCTGTGGCGCGGCCGGCTTCAGCATTCTGGTAATCCCCTTGATGGGCACTCAGCAGGCCCAGCGCCTGCTGATCGCCTTGTCTGCTGTCGCGGCGCTCTTGGTGCTCGTGCCGCTCGTCCGGCCGTCTCGGGCAGACGATTCAACCGGAAGCGAGTCACGGCGGCCCATTCTCAGGACTGCGAGTGCGATGACGCTGGCACTGTCTACGTCGCTCGCAGCTCTGCTGGCTTGGAGCGTATCCAAGATTCCACCAGGTGTGGTCGCGTATGGCCGCCTCCTGCCGACCTATACCAGCCTGCCGAGATTCCTCTACCTGGGCGAGGGGATGAACGCCTCGATCGCCGTTTCAGAGCTCAACAATGGGGTGCGGAACTTCCACGTCAGCGGCAAGGTGGAAGCGTCGACGGAACAGCAGGACATGCAGCTGCAGCTAATGCTCGGCAACCTGCCGGCGTTGATCCACCAGAAGCCTCGGTCGGTCCTGGTCGTCGGCTTCGGGGCAGGCGTCACCGCCGGCTCGTTCGTGCCGTATCCCGACATTGAAAGAATCGTCATCTGCGAGATCGAACCGTTGATACCGAAGGCCGTTTCACTTTACTTTGCCAATCAGAATCATCGGGTGTTGAACGATTCGCGCGTGGAGCTAGTCTATGATGACGCCCGGCACTACATTCTCACCACAAAAGAGAGATTTGACATCATTACATCCGACCCGATTCATCCGTGGGTCAAGGGTGCTGCCACACTCTATACGAAGGAGTATTTCGAGCTGGTCAGGCAGCACTTGAACCCGGGTGGACTGGCCACCCAGTGGGTGCCCCTATACGAGAGCAGTATCGGGGCGGCGAAGAGCGAGATCGCTACATTTTTCGACGTTTTTCCCTACGGGACGATTTGGGGCAACCAGAATTATGGAGAAGGCTATGACCTCGTCTTGTTGGGACAGGCTGAGGAGACCAAGATCGACGTAGATTTGCTCCGGCTGCGCTTGACTCGCGCGGATTATTTCCCCGTACTGCTGTCACTCCGCGAGGGGGGCTTCCGATCCGTCGTGGATTTGCTGGCGACCTATGCCGGACAAGGGCCGGACCTGCAACCCTGGCTGGCGGGCGCCGAAATCAACCGCGATCGGGATCTTCGGCTGCAGTATCTGGCGGGTTTGGGGCTCAACCTGGTTAAGAGCGGGTCGATCTACCTCGAAATGTTGAGATATCGCAGGTTCCCGGAGGAACTCTTCATCGCCCCGGATGCGTGGAAGGAGTCTTTCAGAGCCAAGCTCGCCCCGCCATAAAACACAGGGTCGAGCGTGGGGTCGTATCTGCAGAATGAAGTTTCCACATTAGAAGGTATCATCGCGACCGCCGGTGTTATTGCTGCAGCCCATCCTAATGCCCGTTTGGTCACTTCAGGCTTTTCGCGGCACCTGGCATGGCGGTTCACAACCCAAAAACTACATTTGACAGATGTGACCCCATCCTCCTCATGTCCAAGTTCGATAAGGGTTTCTTGTATGATGCAACGCATCCGGCGCGCTATACTCGGCGTCGTGCGTCGGGGCAGCAAAGATCCGAGGAAGGATTCCATCATGCAGCTCAAGCCATTCGTTTGCCTGGGCATATTTGCCCTTGGATTCATTGGGATCGCCTTGGGAGACGCCGCGCTTCTCTCCCCCAAAGGTGTCTCCCTCCCTGAGGAGCCGGCATCGGGGCTGCTGGAGATTTCCTTTTTCTTTAACAAGGTCGAGGGCGTCGTGCCATCCTACCAGATTGCCATTTGGCTCGAGCGTGAGGCGGGCGAGTACGTAAAGACTCTCTTCGTGAGCGAGTGGCTCGCCGGCTCCGGATTGGGCCTCGAAACGGTATGCCCCGATTGGGTGAAGCAGGCACACTGGGACAAGGTGGCGGAATCGGAATTCGATGCCGCGACCCATCCCACTCCGCCTGTCGGGGCCACTACACTGAAGTTCGACTGCAAGAAAAGAGGAATCGCGCCGGGTTCTTATCGGTTTTGCGTGCAGGCGCATATCACCGAGAATTACAACATCCTGTACCGCGGCAGAATCGTCCTGGGCCAGAAGCTTTCGGAGGCCGCCGGAGAGGTGTTTTACAGCCCAAAGAAACATCCATTGGCCGCGGAGAGTCTGTATAACGTCCGGGCCCGATATGTGCCCGAGGAAGAAAGCAATTCAAACATAAAGAGGAAAATGCCATGATCGATTCAATATCCCGTAGATCGTTCCTGCGTCAGTCGGGCGCCGGTATCACTGCACTGGCCGCGGCGGGCTGCATACCGCTGCCTGCCGCCGGCAAGATGCCCATGCGAACGTTCGGCAGGACTGGGCTAAACGTCTCATTGCTTGCTTTTGGCGGCGGGTCCCAATTCCTCCTCGCCAAGGACGGAGAGTGGGAGCCGCTCCTGGAGCATGCGGTTGTTTCCGGAATCAATCTCTTCGATACCTCCTCCGGATACCAGTGGAAAAGCTCGAAGACGAGCGAGGAGCGCTTCGGAGAGATCCTGCCGCGCTACCGCAAGTCGATCTACGTTTCCACAAAGTTCGAGTCGCGCGATCCCGAAAAGGCACGGAAGGAATTCGAGCGCAGCTTGCAGCGCATGAAGATGGACTACGTGGATTTCACCCTGATCCATAGCATCGAGGCGTCCGAGGACATCGCGGCACTGGACAAGGGCGTTTACGGCATGATGATGAAGCTGAAGGATGAGAAGCTGACTCGATTTGTCGGCTTCAGCAGCATGAATAGTGCCGCCAAGTCGAAGGAGTTGTTGGAAACGCTCGACGTGGACATTGCCATCCTGGCCATGAATCCTACCAAATACGGCGACTTCGCCAAGGTAGCACTGCCGGTCGCACGCCAAAAGAAGGTCGGCGTGGTGGCCATGAAGCTCATGCGCGATATTGTCGAACAGGGCGCGAAGCCGGGCGAGCTTCTCTACTATGCCTGGACGCTGCCCGGAGTTGCATCTTCCGTCGTAGGTCATGTGAAGATGAGCCAGTTAGAGGAAAATCTCCGCCACGCGCAATCCTTCTCCTCGGATAAAGCGGCGGCGTTCAACCGTCACGAACTGGAGATGCGGCTTTCCCATCTCGCCGGACCGCACGCGCTTTGCTGGGCTCGCGCCGGCTATCACGACGGTGCCCTTGCCTGATCTTCGGGTGGGGTGGGCGGAGGCCGGGGGTCGTATCTGTAGAATGAAGTTTCCACATTAGAAGGTATCATCGCGACCGCCGGTGTTATTGCTGCAGCCGATCCTAATGCCCGTTTGGTCACTTCAGGCTTTTCGCGGCACCTGGCATGGCAGCTCCTAATCCAAAAACTACATGTGACAGATGTGACCCCATCATTCTCGTCCTTGACGGCCTTGAAAATAACAGGGGAGCTGCGGCGCTCAATCGTCTCCCAGGGGATGCCCTTCAGAATGGCCTGTTTCAATTCCGGGCAACCCCGGCCGTCACGATTTTGCCGTGGCCGTGCGTATGCCCCGGAAAATGGTTGTAACTCGATTTTGAAACCGCTAGGCTCAGGGCTTTGGTTTCTATTGATGCGTTTTCCAGGAGATGGTCGATATGATTCGTCGACGAATTACATCATCAGTTTTGTTCCTTCCACTGGTTTTGCTGGTCTTGCTTGCCCCTCTGGGAGCGCAGGAACTCAGCGTGGCGAAGCAGGTAATTGAACGCACGTTGCCCAACGGGCTCAAGGTCCTGATCGTCCTGCGGCCGGATTGGCCGACAGTCAACTGCACGCTTGCCTTTCGCGTGGGTTCGGTGAACGAACGGCCGGGTATTACCGGCGTTTCGCACCTCCACGAGCACATGATGTTCAAGGGCACCTACACCATGGGGATCAAGCCGGGCATGCTCGAGAAAGACAACGAGTACAACCGGCAGATCGATGACCTGGAAGCTCAAATCGTAAAAGAAGAATCCAAGATCAAAGGGCGCGACGATGCGAAGATCGTGGCGCTCAAGAAACAGGCAGCCGACCTGCTTACAAAGGAGAAGGCCGAGACTATCGTCAGCGAGGAGATCTGGGGTGCCTACCAGCAGGCGGGCGGCACCGGGCTCAACGCCTCCACCGCCAGTGAATTGACGCAGTACTTCGTAACGCTCCCCAAGAATAAAATCGAGCTTTTCCTGGCCCTGGAGGCCGATCGGCTGGTGAATCCCGTGTTCCGCGAGTTCTATTCCGAGCGCGATGTGGTGGTCGAAGAGCGCCGCATGAGCGAAAACCGTCCAGGTTTTTTCTTCAACGAACAGCTCAATGCGACTTTTTACTCCGCGAGTCCTTATTCGTGGGAGGTGCTTGGCTGGATGTCCGACCTCAGTCACATCACCAAGGATGAACTGAAAGCCTATCGCGCACAGTACTACCGTCCTGACAGTGCGGTGCTGGTTCTGGCGGGCGGCGTCGATGTGGAGCCGACCATGGCCCTGGTGAACAAGTACCTCGGCGCGATCAAGAATCCCAGGGGGACGGCGCCGCGAGTGCGCACCGAGGAACCCTCGCCGATGTATTACCGTAAGGTGAACGGGCCGGATTTCAGGCCACCTTATGTTGAAAAACGCGTCATTGGCAAAGCCGCCACCAATCCGCAAGTCACTGTCTTATTCCACATTCCCCCGATCTGGCACGACGATGTCGCGCCACTTTATATGTTGGGTCAGGTGATGAGCTCCAGGACCGGCAAGATGTATACGGAGATGGTCCTGAAAAAAGAGCACGCAACCCTCCTAAGGGCCTCGGCATCCGAATCCGAGTACGACGGCAAGTTCACACTCCAGGCAACGGCCAGGGAAAAGGACAATAACCCGGTGATTCCATTGGATCAGCTGGAGAAAGAGTTGTGGACTTATCTCGAAGATGCCAAGACCACTCCTTGTGACGAGCAGGTGCTCCAGCGGGTGAAGAACACGATGGAGGCACAGTTCCTCCGTAGTCTCGCAGGCATCGGAATCGCCCGGGAGCTGGTGCAGATGGAAATAGCCTACCGGTGGCAGTTCATCGACGAACAATTCAAGCAACGCATGGCCGTGACACCGGCGGACCTGATGCGGGTTGCAAACAAATACTTCACCCGGGACAACAGCGTGACCGGCGTGCTGGAGCGGGAAAAGTAGCGGCGCCGCCGCACTTTCCGGAAAGGATAAGATCATGTACAGACGATATTTGGCTTTATCGCTGATTCCGGCCCTGCTCGTACTCGCGGTGGCATTCGCGGCCAGTCCGCAGGCAACCAAGAGCGACCAGGCACCGGGCAAGAGTATTCAGGCCCCTGCCAAGGGCATGCAGGCGCCAAAAGGGCCGCGACCCGACCAGTTTATATACCCGCCTCTAAACTTCAAGATTCCTAAGCCCGCCGACTTCCGTACGACGCTCTCCAACGGTCTCGTCGTCTATATCGCCGAAGATCACGAGATTCCCTGGTTCAATGCGTCGATCACAGTAAAGACCGGGCCATTCCTGGAGCCGAGGGACAAGATCGGACTCGATGCTTTCACTTCCTCGATCATGCGTTCCGGCGGCAGCACCAGGATGAGCGGAGAGCAGATCACCGAACGGATGGATTTCCTTGGAGGAAGCCTGGGCAGCGGCGGCGGGGGATTCGGGGGGAGAGGGGGCAGAGGCGGAGGCGGCTTCGGCGGTGGAGACGCCAAGAGCCTCTCAATCCATATGCGCCACATCGACGAAGGCCTCAAGATCTGGATGGACGTCCTCTCTGATCCTGCTTTCCCGGAAGACAAGCTGAGACGCGATAAAGAAATGGCGATGCCCGCAATTCGCAACCGGAATCGGGACATCTCCACAGTTGCCAGCCGGGTTTACGAGCAGCTCATCTACGGGAAAGAATCTCCGATCACCGCCGAGAGGACCGAGGCTGGAATCAACAGCATCACGCGAGACGACCTGGTCTCCTGGTACAAAAAATACTGGGGCGCCGAGAACACCATTCTCGTGGTATCGGGCGACTTTAAAAAATCGGAGATGCTGCAGAAGCTCGACACTACCTTCGGGAAATGGCGCAAGGCAGAGAAAGCCGTACCGCCCATTCCGAAGGTGCAGCAGGCCGCGAAGGCAGGCGTCTACATGGTTCAGCCGGAAGGAGCTACTCCAAACCAGGGCATTATCCGGATTGGCCACCTGGGACTGACAATGGATGATCCCGACTATCCGGCGGTCGACGTGATGAACTATATCCTGGGCGGCGGTTCGTTCTCCTCCCGCATCACCAAGATCGTACGCACCGACATGGGGCTTGCCTATACCGCCAACTCGACCTTTGGCGGCGGGGCCGGCGGCAGGTTCGGCGGCGGCGGGGCTGGCGGCGCTGGTGTTTTGTATCCCGGGACGTTCACAGCCTTCTGCCAGACCAAAAACGCGACGGTCGTTTTTGCCGCGCAACTGATGCTGGACCTGATCGAGGGGATGCGCAACGGCGATATCAGCGAGGCCGATCTCAAGATGGCGAAGGCGGCACGTATCGAGGCATTCCCGTCTATGTTTCAGGGAATTGGCTCGATTCTGCAAAACTTCGCGCGCCTGGAGGCGGACGGCCGCCCGAAGGATTACTATGACAACTACCTGGCAAAGTACCGAAAGTTGACCCTCGCCGACATCAAAGCAGCGGCGCATAAATGGCTGAGGCCGGATCAGATGATCGTCCTGGTTTGCGGCAACATCGCGGAATGCAGGGCGGGCGCCGACAAGTTGCAGTCCAACCAGCCGACCATAGAAACGATGGCGGCCAAATTCGGCGGCCGCACCATGGACGACCTGGCCAAGAAATGTGGAGACGGTACGGTGCATATCGTATCGCTCAAATAAAGGCCCCCTCCGCGCGCCGGGCAGCAACCCGGCGCGCGAGCGTGGGGTCGTATCTGTAGAATGAAGTTTCCGCATTAGAAGGTATCAGCGCGACTGCCGGTGTTATTGCTGCAGCCCATCCTAATCCCCGTTTGGCCACTAGAGAAACTGGTGGGTGAAGGCGGCAGAAATCTACCGCACTCCAAGGATATTCACTCGGGAAGCAGGCGGAAGCCGTACTGGACAAAGTGGCGGTCGAACCCAAATGCATCGCGAATCCGGAAAGAATCCATTATCGAGAAGGATATGCAGTCAATCAGATCGTGATCTTTGTCGCGTTGTCCTGCGAACAGCCTCCAGGCATCTTCCCTAACTTTAGGCGTGGCTTCCTCGATACGAAACGTGGGACTGCTGCGAATTCCCTGCCCGAATGTTACGGCAATCGCTTTCCCTAGTCGCTTGGTGAGCAGAGACATGGTTTCAGCAAAGATGAAGTCAGTCGTGAGCAGACCAGAATCAAGGGTTTCGATAAAGCGCTTGGCGCGCAAATGGGCTGGGTCTCTCCTATCTGCAAGAGCATAAAACGCACCCGTATCCACAAATACGAGCCTCACTTTTCCTCTCCGTAAAGGTAGTCCTCATAATTCTCAGCCACAGCCGAACCGTCACCCTTGCCAACGCCGATCACTCGGCGGAAAGGATCTTCGGCGACCGGCATCCTGGCACTGCTCAGATAGGCATCCAGTATGTCTCTGATGATGGCAGCCAAAGACTTGCCTTCACGCCTGGCACGAGATCGGAGCATCTCGTATTGGCCCTCATCGAGATAGATCTGCGTTCGATGCATCGTCCTCCTCCAGGAGCAATTATACATCACGCTGTATAGATGTCTAGACTGCAATTGTGGGTTCATCCGGGATTCCGGCTCTCAGTGATCTCCATGGTCGTGAGAAAAAATTGGGGACAGCCCGCTCAGGAACTCATGTTCCCTCAGGATCAGCTTCCCCGGGTGCTTACAGCGTGCGCAATCGGTACACCTTGGGAAAGTCCCCATTTTTTCTCCCGACCCATGCCTCGACGGCGTTGGTATGGCCCCACAGCCTTGCAGAAGGAAGGGTTTTGGTGCTAGTATCGGACTATCTAGATGGTTAGGAAGTAGATCAGAATGATAACCATAAACATTCACGAAGCTAAAGCCAATCTCTCCCGTTATTTGGCGCGGGTCGAACGGGGCGAAACCATTATCGTGTGCAAGCGCAATGTCCCGATCGCCGAAATCCGCCCGCTGCCCCCCAAGCCAACTTCGAAGCGGCCAATTGGATTGGCTAAGGATAAAGGCGTCAAGTTGCCGGATGGCTTCTTCGAACCGTTGCCGCCGGAACTGTTGGATGCCTTCCGGGGGAAATCCCGGTGAATGTCCTGCTCGACACGTGCGTCTTCCTCTGGATCATTCGTGGCGACACCGCACTGTCCCGACCCGCGAAGTCAGCCTTCTCCGATCCGGCAAACACCGTTTACCTTAGTGCCGTTTCGGTCTGGGAGATCATGGTCAAGCATCGTTTGGGGCGGCTTCCTCTCCCAGAGCCTGTTCAGCTGTATGTGCCGAACGAACGCGAGAAACATGGCATTCTGCCGCTCGATCTGAACGAAGCTGCAGTGCTGGAACTTCGGCGGCTGCCCGACCTCCACGCTGATCCATTTGACCGTATGCTGATCTGCCAAGCCATCGCCCACGGGATGGTGCTTCTTACTCCAGACGCGCAGATCCACGCATACCCCGTCAATAGTCGCTGGTAGCCTGCCCCTGAAAATCGGGGGATTTCCACACGTTCACCACATAAGCTCGAATGACCGGAAGAAAACTTGGTAAACGTGTGGGACGTCACTGAACTCTCGAACGTTTACTTCTTTCCGTTATCTAAGTAGAATCGGCGCACCGTTTGAGCTCTGGAAAACCAAATCAAGAGAGTGAGGTGTGTTAATGATTCGCCTAGTCAAAGGATATCGCGTGGCGGTGTGTTTCCTGCTGGGCGCCTGCTTGAGCCTCGCGGCGGCGGACGCATTCGCACAAGGAAAGCAGAAGAAACCCGAAAAGAAAGAACAACCCGTGGCAGTAGCGCCCGCGCCGGCTCCTCCGCCGGCACCCAACTATGCTGCGGCGCTGGAGAATCTGTCCTGGCGCTCAATCGGGCCGGCAATTATGGGTGGGCGCATCGATGATTTTGCAGTGGTCGAAAGCGACCCCAATGTCGTCTATGCCGGCACGGCATCCGGCGGCATTTTCAAAACCACGAACGCCGGAACCACCTGGACACCCATCTTTGACAATGAAGCTGTATCCACCATCGGCGACCTCGCGCTGGCGCCATCCGATCCCTCGATCCTTTGGGTGGGCACCGGCGAGTCCAACAACCGCCAGAGCTCCGATTGGGGCAACGGAGTCTACAAGTCCACCGACGCCGGCAAGACCTGGGCACACATGGGGCTCAAGGACACGCACCACATCGGCCGCGTGGTAATTCATCCGAAAAATCCCGACATCGTGTACGTTGCGGCAGCCGGCCACCTGTGGGGTCCGAACAAGGAGCGCGGCGTCTTCAAGACAAGCGACGGCGGCAAGACTTGGTCCCAGGTCCTCTTCATCAACGAAGACACCGGCGTCAACGATATCGCCATCGATCCCGAGAGTCCGGACACGCTTTACGCCGGAGCTTTCCAGCGCCAACGCACTGTGTTCGGCTACAACGGCGGCGGGCCAGGAGGCGCAATCCATAAAACCACTGACGGCGGCGTCACCTGGAAGAAACTGACCAAGGGCCTGCCCTATGAGCAGGGCGGCGACACGGGACGCATCGGTCTCGCCATCTATCGGAAAAACCCGAACATCGTTTACGCTTTAGTGGAACACGCTAAAGGCGGAATCTATCGGAGCGAGGACAAGGGCGAGCTCTGGACGAAGATGAGCGACACGAACCCGCGCCCGTCCTACTACAGCCAAGTCCTCATCGATCCCAACAACGACCTTCGAATCTGGGTAATGGGGGCTCCTCTGTACCACTCCGAGGACGGCGGAAAGACCTTCACCACAAGCCGCGGCAACCGCATCCACAGCGATTTTCACGCCGGCTGGATCGACCCCAAGAATTCCGATCACATGATCTTCGGAACCGACGGCGGAATTCACCAGACTTACGACGCCGGCCGCACCTGGGATTTCATCAACACGATTCCCCTCGGCCAGTTCTACGAGATCGGCGCCGACATGCAGAAGCCCTACCAGATCTGCGGCGGGCTACAGGACAACAATACATGGTGCGGCCCGAGCGCCACACTCTTCACACGCGGTATTGCGAACGACGACTGGTGGCCCGTCGGCGGCGGCGACGGGTTCTACGCACAGGTCGACCCGACAGATCCCGATACCGTCTATGCCGAATCCCAGGACGGCAACTTGCTGCGCCGCAGCATGAAGAACGGCGAGTCCAAATCCATCCGGCCCCTGGAAAAGGCGGGCGAGGCACGCTACCGCTTTCAGTGGAACTCGCCTATTGTGATTTCCGCTCACGATCCGAAGACGATTTATTACGGCGGCAATTTCCTGTTCAAATCAAGTGACCGCGGCGACAACTGGATCAAAGCGGGCCCTGACCTGACGACAGGCGCCGATCGCAGCAAGATGCCCATTATGGGCAAGGTGGCCGACAAGGACACTCTGTCACGTAATGACGGTGTCCAGCAGTGGCCCTGCATCACGACGATCTCCGAGTCCGCTCTGAATCCCAAAGTCTTATGGGTGGGTACGGATGACGGAAACGTTCAGATCACTCGCGACGGCGGTGCTACCTGGAGGAACGTCGTCGAGAAAATCCCAGGCGTACCCAAGGGCACCTACGTGGGCCGGGTTGTCGCCTCGCGGCACGCCGAAGGAACCGCATACGTGACCTTCGACGGGCACCGCAGCAACGATTTCGGTGTCTACGTCTACACAACAACCGATTACGGCGAAACCTGGAAGAACATCGGCCGCGGGCTGCCTCAAAACAACGGCGTGGCGCGGGTCATCCGCGAGCACATGAGGAATCCGGATCTGCTGTTTGCCGGCACCGAGTACGGCGTCTACGCGAGCTGGGACTGCGGCACCAACTGGACTCGCCTGAAGATGAACCTGCCCACGGCTCGCGTGGACGACATCCTCATCCATCCGCGCGACAACGATCTCATCCTCGGCACGCACGGCCGCTCGATCTGGATTATGGACGACATCACGCCGCTCGAGCAGCTCAACGAAACGGTGCTCGCCTCCGACCTGTACCTGTTCGACGTGCGGGCGGCCACGGCCTGGCGAATGTGGAATCGCAGTTGGTTCTCCGGCAACAAAGAGTTCGTCGCGCCCAATCCGCCCTATGGCGCGATCATAAACTTTTACTTGAAGAACAAGCTGGATGATAAGGAGCGCGTCAGGGTGAGCATTCTCGACCAGAGCGGGAAGTCGGTGCGCGAAATCACCTGCGGCGGGCCTGCCCCAGAAGCCCCTGCGGCCGGTGAGATGGGAGCCATGGCGTTCTTGAGAGGCGGCGGCGGTCCCATGCGCTGCGACGCGAAACCGGGGATTAACCGTGTTGCCTGGGACCTGAGGCAAGCTATGCCGATGCAACCGGGGCAGGACCAGCAGCAGCAAAGGGGCTTCTTCGGCATGGGGCGCGCCCCGATCGTGGATCCCGGTGAGTACACGGTGAAGATAGGGGTGGTCATAGCCCCCGGTCCGGGCGCGGGAATGGGAGGCGGACAAGCCGCGCCTGGCAAGTGGGAAACATCCAAGACAATAAAAGTCGAGGAGGACCCGCGCGTGACCCTTTCGGATTCAGATCGTGCGGCACGACGCCAGGCACTCAATCAGCTGATGCAGCTCTCCAGCAGCGCGTCACAGGCGCAGCGGTCGATCACCGGACTGCGCACCAATCTGAACAATGCCATCGAAGCCTGGAAGCGCTCCGGCGCCCCGAGGGTATCCGAGGACATCAGGAAAGCCGCCGACGAATTGCTGAAGAAAGTGGATGAGATTTACCCACAGTTCGGTACTCCTCCTTCCGAGACTCAGCCCCTCGGCAACGCCGGGCCTCCGCTGGTGGAGAGGCCGGCTCCGCTGCCGCAGCGGGTCGGGCGTCTGATGTCCAACCTGGACGGTTACTCTGCCGCACCGGCGGCCTCCGAACTCGAGGAGATCAAGGTTCTGTCGGACTTGGTCAAGGCCGCGGGCGAGCAGGTGCGCAAGCTCGTGAGCGAAGATCTGGCCAACTTGAACAAGATGATGCGGGAGGCGAATATCCCTTACATCTCCGCGTCTTCCGGTGAAGGCATGGGCGGCCGTCGCCCCCAGTAACGCGAAAAAGGGGACATTCCGATTTTCCGGATAGGCCTCTCTAATTTGAACGGAGCGGCCCGAATTGCAGCGTGCCCCCTACCAGCCAGATTGAGCTGGAAAATCGGAATGTCCCCTTTTTCTTGGGGTTTTGGCGACCATTCGAAGGACAGACTCTTCGCTGGTCAGCTTGCAGACGTCGGCGATTTTCACCCATTCCAGCGCTTTGGACTCCCCGGTCATGCGGAGCGGCTGGCGGCGATCCGCTTCCAGAAGGAAGCGCACGTCATAGTGGTAGTGGGAAGGATCGCTTCCGCGCGCGGGAATCTCATGGATGTCCACGTCGAAGATCCTGTCGCAGACGGGCCGAAGCTCCTCTAATCCCGACTCCTCGCGTGCCTCGCGCAAAGCGACTTCGAGGACATTGGCTTCGCCATCGGCATGACCCCCCAGCTGCAGCCACTTTTCGAGCTTGACGTGATGCGTCAGCAGAACATGCTCGCGCCCGAGGTCGACTACCCACGCGGAACCGGTCACATGGCCAAGCGTGAGAGAGCGCTCGAAGCAGTCCTCGTATCGGGAGACGAATTGCCGCAGGCGCACCAGCATCTGCGCTTCGTGCGCATCGTGAGGCTGATAGGCATCAAGCTGGCGGCGAAGAAGTTCTCTCTTCATTGGCAATTAAAGAACAACACGATGACACAATGATCACGAAGATTCACATAGGATTTTATGCTAGATTGGCCGCGAGCCGTGAAAAACGTTCTGGGTTTCCAATGTGTTGAGTGCGCCCGGCACCACCAGCTGGATGCCGTCGCCTACGTGTGTTCAGCCTGCGGAGGAAACCTGGATGTGATCTACGACTACGAAAGGATTCGAAGAGAATTCACTCGCGCTTCGCTTGCCACCAACGAAGATTGCACCATGTGGCGCTATCGGGCTTTACTGCCGATGGAGAATGACTCGCCCGTCCCCCCGCTGCCCGCGGGTTGGACACCAGTCTTTGATTGTCATCGTCTCGCAACCGAATCAGGAGTGCGCCAGCTTCTGATTAAGGACGACGGACGCAACCCGACGGCTTCCTTTAAGGACCGCCCCAGCGCCCTGGCGGTAGTGAAAGCTCGGGAAGCCGGAGCAAGCGTGATTACCACGGCTTCTTCTGGCAACGCCGGCATCGCACTTGCCGGAATGTGCGCGAGCATGGGCGCAAAGTCCGTCATCTTCGTTCCCTCCAGCGCTCCTCCAGCGAAACTTGCCCAGCTGCAGATTTACGGCGCGCACGTCGTGCTGGTCGAGGGAAGTTACGACGAAGCCTATGATCTCTGCCTTGAAGCCGCGCGACGCTACGGCTGGTACCAGCGCAGCACCGGCTACAACCCTTTCATGACGGAAGGGAAGAAGACCGCGGCGCTGGAGATCGCCGAGCAGCTGCAATGGAATCCTCCGGACAAGGTCTTCGTCTCCGTGGGCGACGGCTGCATCATCGGCGGGCTGTGGAAAGGCTTCAGCGATCTGCTGCGCCTGGGGCTCATAGATCGCCGGCCTCAACTGATCGGCGTGCAGGCGGAGGGCGCTTCGGCGATCGTGGACGCGGTAAACGGGGACGGAGTTGTCCACCCTGGACCGGCGCACACGATTGCCGACAGCATTTGCGTGGGAAAGCCGCGCGACGCCACCAAGGCCGTGCGAGCCATGCGCGAATCCGGTGGGCGAGGGCTCAAGGTCTCCGACGGAGAAATCGTGGCGGCTATTGGCCGCCTCGCGCGCACTGCGGGCGTGTTCGTGGAGCCCGCGGCAGCCGCGGCGTTTGCGGGCTTCGTCAAAATGGGCGAAGCCGGAAATCTCGATCCCAAGGATCGCGTGCTGCTCATGCTTACGGGCAACGGCCTCAAGGACATCCGTGCCGCAAGCGGCATACTTGGGGAACCTGTGCGGATTCAACCGGACGCGAAAGAGCTTTCCAGGCTGGAGCACCTCTTGTGAATCTTCGTGCTCTTCGTGTCATCGTGTTGTCTTTTTTTTCTTATGGCATATCTGCTTAGAGGAGCAACTCTCATCACGCTTGACCCTCCCGACATTCAACAGGCCGATCTGCGGATCGACGCCGGGCGGATAGTCGAGCGAGGCACTCAGCTCTCGGAGCGAGGAGCGGATGAGGTTATCAACCTCAGCGGCAAATTCATCCTGCCGGGGCTGGTCTGCGCGCACACGCACCTTTACTCCGCGCTAGCGCGCGGCATGCCGGCCCCACCGAGAACGCCGGCAAACTTCAAGGAGATCCTGGAGCTGATTTGGTGGCGCCTCGACCGGGCGCTTGACGAAGAAACGATCTACTGGAGTGCTCTCGCAGGCGCGCTGGACGCGGCGCGCACAGGGACGACTTGCATCTACGATCACCATGCCTCTCCAACCCACATCCGCGGGTCACTGGGAATCGTCCGCGAGGCAATCGAAAGAGTCGGCTTGCGAGCAGTCCTCTGTTACGAGGTGACAGATCGGGGCGGTCGCGAGCAGCGCGATGATGGGATCAATGAGAATCGGGCGTTTCTCGAATGGACACGGTGCCAGCCGGAAACATCGCAATTCCGCGCTCTTGTCGGGGCTCACGCCTCCTTTACGCTCACGGATAGTGCCCTGCAAGTCTGCGCCGAACTCATGCGCGCTTACGGAACCGGCCTCCATATCCATGTGGCCGAGGATCTGTGCGACGTGGAGGACGCCCGCTCGAAATATGGCATGGGAATCCTGGAGCGATTGTCTCGTCTGAAGGCATTGAACGAGCAGACGATCATTGCCCACGGGACGCATTTACAGAGACTCGAGATTAACATCGGCCGCGAGGCAGGCGTGTGGTTCGCTCACAACCCGCGTTCCAATATGAACAACCAGGTCGGCTACGCTCCCGTAGCCGATTTTGGAGCACGCCTCCTCCTGGGCACGGACGGCATCGGCGCAGACATGTTTGAGGAGGCGCGCTTCGCCTTTTTAAAAGGCAGAGATGAACGGCTGAGTTTTGGCGCGGAGCAGTGGCTGCGGGTCCTGGCGAATAACCAGAGGCGTGCGTCGCAGGAATTCGGCATCGATCTCCTCGGTCTCGCCCCTGGCTCTGCGGCTGATCTTATTGTGCTGGACTATCCCTGTCCTACTCCCCTGAGCCCTGGAAACCTGCCCTGGCATCTCGTATTCGGCATGAGTTCCGCTCAGGTTGAAAGCGTAATGGTGGCCGGGAGGTTCGTCGTCAGAAACCGGCAGCCCACATTGGACGTTACGTCGGTTGCCGGGCAAACTCGCAAGGCGAGCGAGAAGCTCTGGGCCAAAATACAGGAGCTCTAAAAATCAAACCACGGAGTCACAAAGTTCACAGAGTGCCTATGAAGATCGTGATTCGCAACGCGGCTGCGATTGTGACCATGAATCCCGCGGCGCCTCGCATGGACGGGGGATACGTGGTCATCGACGGAACAACGATCGAGGCGGTCGGCAATGAACCGGCGCCGGCCGTCCCGGGCGCGAGCGTCATTGACGCAAGCGGCCATGTTGTGCTTCCAGGCCTGGTGAACACGCATCATCATCTCTACCAGACCCTGACACGCGCCGTCCCTTCGGTGCAGAACGCGGAGCTTTTCGACTGGCTCAAAAAGCTCTATCCAATCTGGGCCAGGATCGGAGATGAAGGCTTCTATCATGCCGCCCTCGTGGGGATGGCGGAGTTGATGCTCTCGGGCTGCACAACGACGACCGATCACCAATACCTCTTTCCCAAGGGAACAGGAAAGATACTCGATGCGCAGATCGAGGCCGCCCAACAGATCGGCATCCGCTTTCATCCGACTCGCGGCAGTATGAGTCTGAGCCAAAAAGACGGAGGCCTGCCGCCGGATTCCGTTGTTCAGGACGAGGACGAGATCCTCGCGGACTCGGAGCGAATCGTCAAGCGGTTCCACGACCCGCGGCCGCAAGCGATGGTGCGTATCGCCCTGGCACCTTGCTCGCCATTCTCCGTCACAGCACGGCTGATGAAAGAAACAGCCAACCTCGCGCGCCGCCTCGGTGTGCGTCTGCACACTCATCTGGCGGAAACGCAAGATGAGGATAAGTTCTGCCTCCAGGTGTTCCGCCGCCGTCCGGTGGATTACCTCGAAGAGTGCGGATGGATGGCGGACGATGTCTGGCTGGGACACGGGATCCACTTCAGCGAGGAGGAGATCACGAGACTGGGCCGGTCCCACCTCGGTGTCGCGCACTGCCCTTCGTCGAACATGCGGCTGGGCTCAGGATTTGCGCGTGTCAACGATCTCCTTCAGGCTGGTGTGCGCGTGGGCCTCGGTGTGGACGGCAGCGCCTCCAATGACTCGTCGCACATGCTCGGCGAAGCCCGGCAGGCAATGCTCCTTGCGCGCGTCCGCTGCGGCGCGAATGCCATGACCACGCTACAGGCTCTGCGCCTGGCGACTGCCGGGGGTGCCGAGTGTTTGGGAAGAGACGATATCGGCTCGATCGAACCAGGCAAGGCGGCGGATCTCGCCCTCTTCGATCTATCGGAGATCGGGTATAGCGGGAGCTGGGATCCCGTGGGTGCCTTGCTCTTTTGCCAGCCGGCCCGAGTCCGTACGCTCATTATCAACGGCCGCATCGTCGTGCAGGATGGCCAGCTTCAAACCTTGGATCTGGCAATTGTGCAGCGCCGCCACCGCCAGCTCGCGAGGGAACTCAGCCTCGGGTAAAAGAACACCGCGGAGACGCAGAGATCATGGAGACCCTCACTCAGATCTTAGCACTTCCTTTGTCATTCACGGGTGTGACGAGGCAACGGCGAAGGCAATGATGATCATGCGGCGAGGTGCAGCCGACTTAGGGTGTCTGTTCTGGAACTCTATATCTTGTGAACAAAAGATCGAGGCTGCCGCCGTCAGGTACCCGTTTCAAGCCGGCTGCCTCCAACTCGTGAAATAAAAGCTGGTCCGCTCTAGGTATCTTGGCTTTCCCTCCTGGGGAAGCACCCCATAGCACAATCCAGAAAGTCCCTGTTTTCCGATTGAGCTTGGGCAGGTAATCGGCGAGTTCGGCGCGTGCCGTTTCTGTCGAGCCGAGCAGTCGGTTCGTGTCGGTGGCAGCGGGTGTCACTTCTGTCACACGAGGGTACATGCGGCAGTAAAAGCGCAGGCCCTTGTTCGCGTTAGAGCAGTAACCATTCTCCCAGAGGTAGCCACGTCGGCTCATATAGTAGAGGACGGGAAGGGCACGCAAGCCGGTAAAGACCACCACGTCGCCATTATGAACGTCGGCGTCGAGTATGCGGGCCATCGGTTCGGCCTCGCCTGGCTCCGCCACGTCATAGTAGAGGTGCAGCTTGAAGAGGACAGGGAGCAATAATGCCGCCACCGCCAGGGCGGCAATGTGCCATCCCATGCCACGCTGAAGTTTTTGCAGCGCCAGTCCAAGCAGGAGTGGAAAAGCAGGATAGGTAAGGATGTCGTAGCGACCTACGGCGTAGATCGGCTTCACCCAGGAAATCAGCCACAGCACCGCAAGGGGCGCGAGAAGGAGCACGATGAGGTAGACCTTGCGCCTGCTAAGGTTCGGGATACCCAGTTCGTCCTCGCCCCAGGTTCGTGCAAGAGCGATGCCAAAGAAAACAAGAACCGAAAGTCCCAGTAGCCGAAGCGGTGTCGGGAAGTTGATGCTTGAGAACTGTCCCATCCACATCGGAACGAGCCCTGCCTGGCTGCCGAGACCGAAGATCTCAAGGCTTCGTGGAATGGCCAGCAGCTTCGGCGTTTCGTTCCAGACGTTCTCGATCCAGGAGGTTCCGACCGCGGGGTGATGCACGAATACGAACGACCATAGCATCCAAGGCGCAAAAAGCAGGAGGCTGGTGCCTGCGAAAACCGCATAGCGCCAGCGACGCCCGGGTTCTGGCTTAAAAAGCAGGAGCACGGCGGTTGGGGCCAAGGCGAGAATGGCAAGGTAGTGGCAATAAAGCGTTGTGACAGCGGCTGCAGAAGCGAGGGCCCAGCGCCGCCAGCTGTTTGTGGCAAAGGCGCGCCAAACAAGAATCCATGTCAGTATCAGGAGTGAATCAAGTATCGGGTAGACCCGAGCCTGCTGGGAATAGTAGATTTGCACTGGAGCCAGCGCTGCCACGATTCCCGCCCATAGTGCAACCGTGCGATTGAAAATCTCCCGTGCGGCCCAGATTATCAGGCCAACAAGCAGTGTCCCTGCCAGGGCTGCGGGAAGCCGCAGCGCAGCTTCGCTCGTTCCCGCGACCCATGTCCAGGCGCGTAGCACCAGATAGTAAAGCGGAGGATTGTTGTCTACCAGGATACTCTTGAACCAGTTTCGCAGAGTTACGACGTAGCAGGAAAAGGCTTCGTCCAACCAAAGCTCCTGCACGCCGATTTGATAAAGCCGCGTTACAAGCGCGAGCCCGATCAATCCGGCTGACATGGTGTAGAACGTTCCGGAGGAGATTGCTATCCGGCGGCGGGGCATTGATGGCTTCCCCTTGCGGGAGTGCTTATCTTTGTTTGCCAATTAATTCACCGGCAAGATGGGCTCTTTTCGGCGCCTTCAGTGAGCCGACGACTCAACGCGGCGGCAATGCGGCCGCATCATCAAGCATTGTAATGAATGCGCCTCGATAATGGCAATCGTCAGGCTCGGAGCCTGGGGAGATTGGGGTCGGACCTGTCCGACCCCAACCGGCCTTGGTGGTAGCCTGGATCGTTTTGGGCTCCGCCTGCTCATCTTAACCTGCGGGCAGGCAAAATCTTGGCGTATCCTTTTCGCATGCTTGATTGGAGTCATTGCCCTGCTGTAGAGCGCGCGCCGGAGAAGGTCAGCGGAGCCTGGCTATTCAAAGGTACGCGTGTGCCCGTGAAGGCACTCTTCGAAAATCTCGAGGATGGGGCGCGCGTGGATGATTTCCTGGAGTGGTTTCCCGGCGTAACTCGCAAACAGGTCGACGCGGTTCTCGAACACGCCCAGCGCAGCTTGGTTGAGGTTTGAGTGCATTGGAATCGGAGAGGAAAGCCGTGCGCATTCTCCTGGACCATGGAACTCCGGCGCCGCTGCGCCACTCGCTTATCGGTCATGTGGTATACAGCGCCACGTATCCGAGGTGGTCGCTGCCGCTAGCGCCGTTCGTCCTGGGGACATTCACGAGCTTGTTTTCCCTTGCTAAAGCTCCGTAGTTAGGCGACGGCGAAGGCGTCGATCATCGCGCCCACGTCATTCCCGAGAGGGTAAAGGACGGGGCATGTGCAGCCGGCGTCGATGTACTGCTGCACTTTGGCACGGCACTCATCGGGCGTGCCGGATGCGGTAATCAGCTGAACCACATCATCCGGAACCAGACGCATCGCCTCGCGGATCTGATGCTCCTCGGCAGGCCAAGTAAGGACGCGTCCGATCTTGTCGAGCAGATCCTGACTGACGCCGCTCGCCTTCATGATGTGCGGCTGCTGCCCCAAATACTGCGTGACCAGCTCGCGGGCATTGTCCAGCGCCGTGGCTCGATTGCGGTCGAGCGAGCAGACTATCAGTTGCGGCCGGTCGATCTCATCCAGACTCCGACCCGCGCGGCGAGCGCCGGCGCTGAGGTGTTCCATTGCCTCGCGATCGTAAGCGGGCGACACCAGGTAGTTCAGCAGCGCACCATCGGCAATCTCACCGGCCAGCTCCATCATCACCATTCCCGTGGCACCGATATAAATAGGCACGTTCTTCGGCGACCTGTCTCCGTGCACGATGTCGATCTCGATGTCCTCAACCTGAACGAACTCGCCCTTATAAGTAACTTTCTCCATTTTGAGCAGACGGCGCACAACCTCAAGGGTCTCGCGCATGGCCTGCACCGGCTTGCGCCGCTGGACGCCGACCTTCGTGGCAAGCGGCTCCCACCACGCGCCCAAGCCACACAGGATGCGTCCCGGCGCGAGATCGTCCAGGGTCGAGAACGTGGCCGCGATCAGCGCGGCGTTGCGCGTCCAGTTGTTGATCACACCGGAGCCGACCTTGATACGCTTCGTGGTGGCCGCATAGGCGGCCATCGGCACGATCGCATCCCGCACGAGGCGCGACTCAGCCTGCCAGACGGCTTCGAAGCCGCGCGACTCGGCGTAGCGGACGTACTCGATCGCCTCGGGCAGCGGATGTTTGTCCTGGAGATACATGGCAACGCGCTTGAATGAATTCGGCATGAGCGGCCCTCCAATGAGATTAGCGCACAGATCATATCAGATTTCCCAACAGAGACTCAGAGTACACAAATTCCACTTTCTACTTGCATTGCACCTACGGCTGTAGTAGGGTGAATGACATGAATAGTAAATCACGCTTGACTCGCTTTGAGCTTGAACTGATGGAGCAATTCTGGAAACTCGGACCTTCTTCCGTGCGCGAGATTCAAGAAAGCCTGCCTGAGTGCAGCCGTCCCGCCTACACCACTGTCCAGACTATGATCTATCGCCTGGAGGAGAAGAAAGCGGTGCGGAGGATCAAGAAAATCGGCAACGCACACGTCTTCGCGCCCGTGCTGACGCGCCGGGCTGCCTACCGGCGGCTGATCGAGCAAGTGCTCGACTGGTTCGGCGGCTCAGCGAGCCCGTTGATGGCACACTTAATCGATGCCGGCAAGCTAACACTCGCCGACCTGCGCGAAGCCGAACAAACACTTGCCGGCACGATGGAGAAAAAGAAATGAACCACGTCTGGCTGCATGAATTCTCAACGTGGCTCTGGCCGCGCCTGGCGGAACACCTTGGCCAGGCGACAATATTCGGGGCCCTTGCATGGGCGGCTGCGCTGGCACTGCGCCGCGGCGATGCGTCGGCCCGCTATGGTATCTGGCTGATGGCCTCGGCGAAGTTCGCCTTGCCCGCGGGATTGCTTGCCGGGCTTTGGCCGGCAGCACCAATCTCGGTCAGCATTGCCCTGCCCTCGGTCGAGTCCGTGCGGGAAGCATTTCCCTCTGCTGCGCCCCGGCCCAACGAATTCTTGTGCGTGCTCACCGCGGTGTGGGTGCTGGGGGTGGTGGCCTTCGCAGTACGCTCGCTGATTAAAGCGGCCACGCCCTGCGGGCCCGCGGTGCGTGGCATCTTCCGGCCGCGTGTCCTCCTGCCGGCCGGCATCTCGGACCTTCTCGCGCCAAGCGAACTCGACGCAGTCCTGCGGCACGAGCGTGCGCACATCGCGCGCCTCGATACCCTTACCGCAGCCTTGCACCGAACGGTGGCCTGCCTGTTCTGGTTTCACCCGCTGGTGTGGTGGATCGAGCGGCGGCTGGTTGAGGAGCGCGAGCGGGCCTGCGACGCACAGGTCGTCGCATCGGGCGTGCCACGCGAGGCTTATGCGGCCGCGCTCCTCAAGCTCAGCTGTCATGGCGCAGGCGCGCTCGAGCCCGGCATCTCCAGATCCAATCTAAAACAACGACTGGAGGGAATCATGCACTTCTCACCCACAACCGGCTCCGCTCGCTGCCTCGTGATGGTTGCCCTGGGGGCGATCCTACTGGTCCCCGTCATGTTGAGCCGCGAGGTTCAGAAATCGAACGTCAAAGTGGAGTATGACAAGAATGTGCCGGCCAAGGCCAAGGACTTGTACGAAGCCCTGGCTCGGGGCGAATCACCCAAAACCGACATCTCCGAGCCAGAGCTGAAGCGCCGCCAGGAATACGCCGCGAAACGTTGGGGAAGCCTGGAGACAGACCGTGCACGATTTTACGTTGCCCTCGGGCCCCCCGAAGAAATCGAGAGTCGTCCCTCGGAATCCCACGAGCGTTGGGTCTATAAAGGGCTCCGGCTCCAGGTCGAATTCATCGCGCCATAGCATTACCGACACAGAGGGATCAGGTCTTGCGGCCGTAGTCTTTCGGGTGGAGGAACCGAATCCAAAGACTTGATCCCTGCTCCTATTGGACGGTGGTGCTCGAAGGCTTGCTGGCGCCGGCCTGTTTGTCGCGCTGTGTCTGAAGGGCCTGAATCAATCCGTCGACGATCTGCGTCGGAATGACCAAAACGACCTTCACGGGAGCCGGCAGGCAGCCGGTCTTCTGCATCTTCAGCGCCTCCTCTTCGCTCTGAGGACCGATCACGTCGCAAAAGGTAAGCGTGCAGTCAATCGGAGAAACGCTCACCTGCACGTAATTGGCATATATCCTCGACGAAGTGAGGGTGTGATCGGCAATAATCTGTACGGGTCTTTCCTCAGCGGACATCGCTTACCTCATTATGGGTATCAGGATTGGAAAACTTAGGTTTCCCGCAGGATCTTACAACGGCAAGTGAAAATCCGAAGGGAAACTAAATCTTCCAGACCTGACACCTGATTTTTGATTTAAGAGCCGCGCGGAGTTGCATGAAGGCGCAAGCAGGCATGCGCCTCCAAGGCTAGCCCGGCGGCCAACGCATGATCCTTCCGCCCATGACATGCAGGTGCAGGTGGAAGACTGTCTGCCCCGCCTCAGCATTCGTGTTGATTACGATACGGTAACCGGTTCCCTCGATCCCTTTTTCTTTCGCCATGTGGGCCGCCACGGCGAGCAAGTGCCCGAGAAGGGCATTGTCTTGCGGCATATTCTCGTTCAGCGACGGAATGTGCTTTCTCGGCACCACGAGGACATGCACGGGAGCTTTAGGGTTGACGTCCTGAAAGACGATGCACTGCTCGTCTTCGTACAGGATGGTGGAGGGCTTTTCCCTGGCAGCGATCTGACAGAAAACACAACCGAACATCCTCATCATCCCTTTCTTGTAACCATAATAAATCAGCTTCTTGAAGGCAAAGGGCAACATCTCAGCCACTCGAAAAGCAGGCAGATGGCAGAAGGCAGCCAGCAGTGAGAGATCAACGAATGCGCTCGATCTTGGCGCCGAGGCGCGCCAGTTTTTCTTCGATGCGATAGTAGCCGCGATCCAAGTTATAGACCCTGTCCACGACGGTGTCTCCACGCGCAATCAATCCGGCGAGGATAAGAGAAGCGCTCGCGCGCAAGTCCGAGGCTAGAACCATCGCACCTGTCAGGGCGCGTCCTCCCTTGACCACCGCTCGCCGGCCGTCGATGGTAATGTCGGCGCCCATGCGGATGAGTTCCAGCGCGTGCATGAAGCGGTTCTCGAAGATCGTCTCCGTAATTACGGCCGTGCCATCCCCCTGAGTCATGAGGGCCATATACTGAGCCTGCATATCCGTCGGAAATCCCGGATAGGGATTCGTGGTTACGTCGCCGGAGACAATCGGCTCCCGGCCTCGCACGCGGATGCTATCCTGATCAATGTGGATTTCTGTTCCAGCGCGTTCCAACTGCGATAGCACGGCAGACAGATGGTCCGGGCGGCAATTCGTGATTTCCACGTCGCCGCGCGTGATCGCGGCGGCGGCGGCGAAGGTAGCCGTTTCAATCCGGTCCGGGATGACGCGGTGGCGGCAGCCATGAAGTTCAGAGACGCCCTGAATTCGAATCGTCCGCGTCCCGTCTCCCTCGATCTTCGCCCCCATCTTTCTCAGGAGATGCGCCAGATCGCTGATCTCTGGTTCGCAGGCCGCATTGTCGAGAACCGTCTCCCCCTCCGCAAGACAAGCCGCCATCATAAGATTCTCGGTACCTGTCACTGTCACGGTGTCCATGAGGATGTACGCACCGCGCAAACCCTCGGCGCTGGCCTCTATGTAGCCGTGGACGACGTCGCACATCGCTCCCATTTTTTCGAGTCCCATGAGATGGAGATTCACGGGACGGGCTCCGATAGCACAACCACCCGGAAGCGAGACTCGGGCGCGGCCGAACCTTCCCGCAAGCGGCCCGAGTACCAGGATGGCAGCCCGCATGGTCTTCACGAGTTCGTATGGAGCTTCGCAGCTTCGGACGTTGCTCGCTTTGAGCGTCGCTCTGCCATCTTCAAGCACCACCGCCTCGGCTCCCATTTCCGTTAAGAGTCTGCGCGCGGTGAGGATGTCGCGAACATAAGGGAGGTTCTCGAGTTCGACTGTTTCGGCAGTGAGGAGCGATGCGACCATCGCGGGCAAAGCCGCGTTTTTGGCCCCGCTGATCTCCACCCGTCCCGAGAGCGCAATGCCGCCCGTGACTCGAATCTTGTCCATTATTTCACCATGACTTTTATATAACCGCCAATCCAGTGCATTATCGTCGCTTGCTCATGCGTGGCAAAAGGTTCGCGGTTCGCAGAAATTCTGTGCAAGCCGTCGGGCTGCGAATTGCTGCGAACCGCGAACTGCAAACTTTGTTACACTCTCTTTCGCGCCACGATGCAGCGAGGGATTCCCCGCAAATCATTGACCAAGCTCTCTACGGCGATTTTCTCCTGCAACACCATTTGTGTCACCGCTTCAGCCTGCTCAATGCCAACCTCCACCAGCAAATAGCCGCCGGGAACCAGGCGCTCTGCCGCTTGCGGGATCAGCCTGTGAAACACGTCCAGGCCGGACTCGCCGGCGAACAAAGCAAGGTGAGGCTCATGCTCACTCACCATGCCCGGCAGCGTATTGTACTCCGTGCGCGCAACATAAGGGGGATTGCTAAGGATGAAATCAAAAAGAGGCCCAGGCGGGAAACCTGTCATAAGATCGCAACAGAGGAACAGGATCCGGTCAAGAACGCCGTGGCGGGTTGCATTCTCTCGGGCAATGGCGAGCGCCGGGACGGAAACATCCACGGCGCTGCCGAGGGAGCCCGGAACCTGGTAAGCAAAAGCCACCGCGATGCAGCCCGATCCGGTACCCACATCTGCAAACCGCACCGGTTGCCCGCTCCGGCCTCTCGCCAGGCTCACCGCCCGTTCCACAAGGATTTCGGTCTCGGGCCGAGGGATCAGCACATGGGGCGTCACACGGAAACGCAGCCCGTAAAACTCCTGCTCTCCGGTCAGGTATTGGAGGGGTTCGCCCTGCATTCGGCGCTGAACCAGCTCCTTGAGCCGTTCCATCGCCTCCGCGCGCAGCGGGACTTCAAACCGGCTCAATACCTGGACCCTGTGCCAGCCGAGGACGTGGCCGAGAAGGAGGTCTGCGGTGAGAGCTGCAGCCTCCACTCCAGCCTGCCGTAGCTCCTGCGCAGCCCATGCGCGCGCGGATCCAATCGTGTCCATGGAGAACTCTGTGCTCTCAGCGTCTCCGAGGTGCTTAGGGCCTGTCAATGAATAACGTTTACACTTTGCTGCTGGCCCCCAGGCCCGCTGGCGAGGCGCGAGCGACGAGCATACCCGGGGTGGTATGCAAAGAGCGAGCAACAAAGCCTCCGGGCCTGCGGGCCGCAGCCCAACGGGGTGCGGCGGCGGGCAGGCATCTGCTTCGTTGCCGCTCCTCGACGATGCACACTGACATCGCCTGCGTCGCGGCGCCTCGCATCTGCCCGCCCGCCGCTCGCGCAAAAGTGCAAACGTTATTCATTGACAGGCCCTTAGTTGGAGACGGCCTCTTTGAGCTTCTCCGCCTGGTAATGAGTCACAAGTGCTTCAATGATGGAGTCAATGTTGCCGTCCATGACATCGGGAAGGTTATGCGTGGTCAGACTGATCCGATGGTCGGTTATGCGATTCTGGGGAAAGTTATACGTCCGGATTTTCTCGCTGCGATCTCCGCTCCCGACCTGGTTGCGCCGGTTCGCCGCAATCGATTTCTGCTGCTCCTGCAGGGCAAGATCATAGAGCCGCGAGCGCAAGACGCGCATCGCCTTGGCCCTGTTTTTGATCTGGGACTTCTCATCCTGACAGGAGACGACAAGTCCCGAAGGAATGTGTGTGATCCTGACCGCGGAATATGTCGTGTTGACCGACTGGCCGCCCGGACCTGAGGAGCAAAAAGTGTCGACACGGATATCCTTCGGGTCGATGACGATCTCCACCTCGTCGGCCTCCGGAAGCACGGCAACCGTCACCGCCGAGGTGTGGATACGGCCGCTGGCTTCGGTAGCCGGCACGCGCTGCACGCGGTGAACGCCGCTCTCGTACTTCAGCTTGCTGTACACGCGCTCCCCCTCGATCATGGCGATGATTTCCTTGTAGCCGCCGACCTCCGACTCGTGCTCGTCCATGATTTCCACGTGCCAGCCTTCCAGTTCCGCGTACCGGCTGTACATGCGGAACAGCTCCGCCGCGAAAAGCGTGGCTTCGTCGCCGCCGGTTCCGGCACGGATTTCCAGCAGAACGTTCTTCTCGTCGTTGGGATCCTTGGGCATCAGGAGGTATTGCAGCTCCTTCCTGCAGGCCTGCTCCCTCTCTTCGAGCGCCTGGATCTCTTCGTCCGCGAGCTTGCGCATCTCCGGATCGCTTTCGGACGCCATCATCGACCTGGTTTCCTCAATCCCGCGCAGGATTTCCTTGTATTCGCGGTACTTCTCGACGATTTCGCTCAGGTCGCGGTGAGCCTTGGCATGCTTCTGGTAAGCCGCAGGATTCGCGAAAACGGCCGGATCCGCAAGCAGGACGTTCAATTCCTCGAATTTTTGTTCCAGGGCGCTAAGTTTGTCGATCATAAGGCATTCCGCTGAAATTATAGGGCAAACCGTTTGACGCGGGAAAGGAGTGGGCGCGGGGGGACCCGCTAAGCTGCGGCCTGAGCCTCGCGGGCTTTGATGCCGTCGAGCTCGAGGGCTTCCTTCAGAGCATGGATGGCAACTTCCAGTTGGTCGTTCGACGGCTCTTTCGTCGTGATGCGCTGCAGCGCCAGCCCGGGAAGCACCACCATCCGGAAGAAACCTTTCCGGCAGCGCGGCGCAGACAGGCGGATCAGCTCGTACGACAGGCCGGAGATGAGCGGGATCAAGATCACGCGCGAAAGGAAGATGGCCCAAAACGCTTTGAATTTGAAGATCGAGAAAACCACGATGCTGACGACCATCACGAAGAGCAGGAAGCTGGTCCCGCAACGGGGATGGAGCGTCGACTTCCGGCGCGCATTCTCGACGTTGAGCTCCTCGCCGGCCTCCCAGGTGTAGACCACTTTGTGCTCGGCGCCGTGGTACTGGAACACCCGCCGGATGTCCTTCATCAGGCTAATCAGAAGAATATAGCTGAGGAAGAAGACTACACGGATAAGTCCGTCCACTAGGTTGAAAACCACCCAGTTGTGGACGGCGGCAAAATAGCCCTTAAGCCAAGTCGTGATCCAGAGAGGCGCGAGAATAAAAAGGAGAACGGCGACTACCGCAGCAGACAAGAGCGAGAGGAGAATGGGGAAGAACTCGCCATCCGATTTCTTCTCTTTGGGTTGCTCCGTGGCTTTCGGGTCGAGGTCGATCATAGCCACGTTGAAGGAAAAGTTCAGCGTGCGAATCCCCAATACGAGCGACTGCAGGAGGACGGCGAAACCGCGAACTACTGGCCAGGAAAGCGGCTTCCAGTAATCAGACAGTCGCCGGACGCCTTCCTTCTTGACCTCCATCGTCCCGTCCGCACGGCGCACCGCCACGGCATAGGCATGAGGGGTCCGCATCATGACTCCCTCGATCACCGCCTGGCCGCCGACAAGAATGTCTTCCGGCGATGTGCTTGCTTTGGTGTCCTTCATTGGAATTCTCAGGCTTTGGCTGCAGCGTCCGTCTTTTCCAGACCGTATTTCTTCTGGAAGCGTTCGATTCGTCCTGCGGTGTCAATGAGTTTCTGCTTCCCGGTGAAGAACGGATGGCAGGCGGAGCAAAGCTCGAGGCGGATCTCCGGCTTCGTGGAGCGGGTCTCGAACTTGTTTCCACAGGCACAGGTCACCAGGACCTTGTGGTACTTGGGATGGATTTTTTCCTTCATATTGCCCTCGCTCATCGGCCCACGGGTCAACGGGGGCGCAAGCTGAATCACATAGTATACATGACTCCCGTAACTATCGCTAGCGCTATGTATTCCTCTCTTTCTCAATTCACCACGCAGACATGTAGGGGCACGGCGCGCCGTGCCCCTACCCTCTGTCGTGAAAGAAAATTTCAAGACATTTCGGAATTGTGCCGATCTATAGCCGAGAGCAGTCTGTTGGAGGGTATGAACGTGAAGATACGAGTGCCGGTTCCGGCGATTTGTGCCGAAGACCTGGGGGCAGCCCACGCGCTCTTGCGAGAGGTTTACGAGGAAGAGATGCGGTTTCCCAAAAGCCTCGTGACCCTTGAGTTAGTAAAGCTCAACCTCGATCATAGCGACAGGGTTCGAGCAAACGCCGCGGCAATCGCGGCGGGAGAGGGCTTGGATGTCGAGCTGCTGCAACTTGCCGCACTCCTGCATGATGTTTCCAAGCTGGATCACCGGGAAATTTGGTCCGGCGGGATCGACACCTGGCACCACCATCACCGGGGCGCATCCCTGGCGAAAAAACTCATCCTGGCCAACTTGAAGCTGGATTCGCAGGTCGCCGACACGACTGCGCGCATCATCGAAGCTCACAGCGATGTTCCCTTCATCCGCAGATACTGGGAGGTAGTCTACCACTCAAGCCTTCCTACCCCTGTGACCCCGGAAGAGTTCGCGCTCAGGGATGCCGACACCATCGACCTTCTCTGGGTGGGAGGCATGTCCAAGCTTGTTCATATCCGCCAGGTCCCGGGATCCGCGTTCTACAAGGAGGATGGGGGGGACATCAAGAAGGCAATAATCTCGGCGCGGAGCAGCTTCCTCGAATCCATAAGCGTGCTGTCAACCAACACCGGGAGGGATCTCGCAGTGAGCCGCATTCTAACCGTGGAATCATTCTTCGACGTCGTCGTGGCTGTGAAGGATTTGTGGGAGTTCGACCAGGTATACCAGCGGTTCCTCGCCGAAAAGTGCGCGTGAAAGGACAACACGATGACACAAAGAGCACGAAGATTTCACTGTGCTCTTTGTGTCATCGTGTTGTCCTTTTTAATCTCTACTGCAGGTTGACGGGTTCAGCACGGCCGCAGTAAATCCCGTTGAACAGGAACTTGAAAGTGCCGTGCGGCTGCCCTCGGAAGGTGATTTCAGGGCCGAAAAGGAAGAGCTTCCCTTTTCCCACTGAAGCATCAATCACCGCCACGCTCTGATCGAGGTAGGCTTCCCCCAAGGCCCATCCGCTACGGAGCGGCTTCTTGCTATCGTACCAGGCGACAGGCCGAATGCCTCTGAGGGAGGCCTCCGGTCCCAGCCGGAAAGCAGGGCTGCTGTCGAAAAACACGTCGGCGAATTCATCCATTCCGTAAGCCAGCGGATTCGTCGGATCGACGTGCGCCCGAAGCACGGAACCCGGCACATAAAACCTCTCCCTCGGCAGCGGGCGCTCCGTACCATTCTGCTGCCTCTCGACCAAAGCGCTCATGATGGACAGACCGGCATAGTTCGCCAAGCTGGTGGAGCTACCGACGGCCAGGACAGTTCCCCCGTCTTCCAAGAATCTTCGCAACTGCGGAATGGTTTTGGCCGCAGTCACACTCCCGAGTCGATCGCGATACTCCGCAGGAATTGTGGATGGATCCGGCTCCCGTTCCCGGAAGAAACCTCCTTCTTCCCTCGAGCCTCCGCCGCCATCGCGGCTTGCCGACGGAATGGCCCCTGTGACGAAGACAAGAACGTCGTACTTACTCGCCAGGTTTCCGGCATCCAATGCCGGGGGATAAACGACCTCGAACGGGAACGCAAACTGCTCAAGGAGCCACCGCACCCATCCGGAGGGCATAGACCCGCCGTAGCGATCCCACAATCCGATTCGCATCGGGCGGAGCTTCAGGACCTCGCCGGCAGGCTTTGAGGTAGCGGCATCGAAGCTCAGTCCTATCTCAGTCGCAAGCTTCTGCAGCTTTGCAGACGTGGAAGGTTTCGCGGGAATAAACATCGTCCCCACCGGATATTCCTTCCCATCGGCGCTGAATGGCCGTTTCAGCCAGTAAACCTCCTCGCCGGATGCCAGGAGGCGATTCACGGCCAGGAATGCGTCGTTGACCTGATGGCTCAGGAGATAGCCGGCTTTTGCGCCCGCATCCGCGACTCTGCCCGCCGGGGCTTTCGCAAACCCGCTTATTTTCTCGAAAGGCCCATCGAAGCCGTCGAGGATGCGGTCGAACTTCACTCCCATCTGGAAGGCCAGCGTGTAGCCGGCGCTGTCGTACGGGGGTCTGGGCGGGCCACCGGGATAAGCAACATCGTCCGGATGATCCTGCGGCTCAAACATGTCCAGAATGTGCGGCCGGAACGCCTGCGCGCATTTCACCACGTACGACCCTGCGGGATAGCTCTTGCCGGCGATTTGGAAAGGCTGTGTTGCCCGGTGGATCGTGATGCCGACCTTGATCAAGGCATTGACGAACTTGGTCGCCGTCAGGAAGTCAGGCTGGTCGGAGGGGATGATGTAGCCGCGCGGATCACGGTTCTCGGGAAGGTGCAGCATCCCGAGGTACTTTGCCGGCGCTATAGGAGCGCCGAATCCGGCAAAGCGCCCTCCGCCGGGGCTTCCTTCACCGCCTGCTGAGCTGCGATCCTTGGCAACCGCATCCTGCGCGGCTGCAATAATTTTAGGGTGGATTGTCCAGTTGTCACGGTTGCCCCGCTCGATGGAGTTTTTCCCCATGAGGTAGATGTTGAAGAGGAACTCCTCCCGGTATTTGGATGCCACGTCGAGCACCGCCCGGTCTGCAGTGACGGAGTAATCGATCGACCGCCGGAAATGCCACAGCTGCGGCGCGATCGGCGCCGGCAGATCTCCGCGCGGCAGCTGATTTTGCAGGACCAGCGGAATATTCATCGGCGTCGGGTTGCCGATGGACTCCGTCAGGAGACCTATCATGTTGTGGAAGTACACGGTCGTACGCAGACCGCCATTAAACCACGTGGAGTATGCGGATCCCGAACGCATCGTCGCCCCGGGCTTCCCCTCTGCAATGAAGCGATTGTGCATCGCGGCGCTGACCAGGTCGATGCCCATCGGAACCAGCGGATCGAAATTATAGTTGAACGGATCGCGGAAGGGGGGCGCGAACAGGACGGTTCCCGCCGGGCCGGTCTGGTGATGGTTATAGACGATCTGCGGGAACCACTCATGGTAGAAGACCCGGTTTATGGCTCCCGTCTCGGGCATGTTTGAAATGTAAAAGTCGCGGTTGTTGTCGTGTCCGATGTATTTCTGATACAGCCGAGGCAAGCCTGCCGTTGATCTCTTGGTCGGCTCCGCCTCCCGCATGTACCAGTTGGAGACGAGGTCCATCCCATCGGGATTGACGGGTGTCAGGAGCAGAATGTCGTCATTGAGCAGCCTCAAGGTCTCGGGATCGTTCATGCTGTTCAGTTGGTACGCCATCTCCAGCAGTTGCTGCGCGCCGAGAACCTCCGTGGCATGCAGCCCTCCATCGATCCAAACCACGGCTTTTCCTTCACGCGCCAGCGCGCGCGCCTGCTCGTCCGTCAGCCCCTCGGCTAAAGCCAGACGGCGTGCGATTTCCTTGTAGCGTGCGAGCTTTTTCTGGTTTTCCGGCGAGGTTACGATCGCCATTATCATCGTCCGTCCCTCGGCTGTCTTTCCGATTTCGACAAGCGAGAAGCGAGGCGACTCCTTGCCCAGCTTCTTCCAGTAGTCCACCAGCTGCGCGTAGTTGGCGAGCTGATAGTCATCACCAACGTTGAAGCCGAACTGTTCCTTTGGGCTGGTTACTTTGCCCTGGGAAAATGCAGGTGCGCTGCCAAGCACGATGGCCAGCGCAAGAAGGGTTATAAGGCTGGTTATCTTCTTCACGATGGATCCTTTTGGGTGATTTGAAAATGCCTGGTTCAAAACCCGAACAAAGCTCGGGGTGTAACTCAACTACGCTACGTGTCCTTGATGTGCCATTACGCCACAAAAGTGATCGTGTTTCAGCAAGGAAATGCATGGAGCCGCAAAGACGCGGAGATCACAGAGAGCTGACGGATTGTGCTCGTTGGGGTTCGTTAACGGACTCAATCTGAAAGGCGAGAACTCCGACCAGGGAGACTGTCGCTGCGGCCGCGTAGAATGGCATCGCATGCCCGAAGTGCTCAAAGGTAAAGGTCGCGATCACGGGGGCGATCATCCGCGCCACTCCGGCGTAGGTCTGGGCAATTCCCATCGTGGCACCGAGGTCCGCTTTGTCCGATGCTCGCGACATAAGCGACGTGGTCGATGGAAAAAGTAGTGCGGTACCGATCGGCACAAACGGGATGATGGCAGCAAGCGACCACAGGCTGCTCGCCATCGGATAGGCAAGCAGACCGAGGACCAGGGTCAGCGTGCCAATACGCATGGCCCAGGTCTCGCCGACACAGTCTACGATGGGGCCCAAGCAGAGCGAGCGCATAATCAGCGACAGCAGGCCGACATAAAGAAAAACGTAACCGATCGATTTCTCCGTGAAGCCGAAGCGCGCACCCAGGTAGAGGGACAAGATGGAGGTGAGCGCCGAGAAGGCCAGCATTCCCACGGTATAGATCCAAATCAGGCGGGGTATGCTCCCATGCGGATGGCGCAGGATACCCCACGCAGCTCTCCAAATGGGGCGGTTTTGCGTCTTCGCAGGAGCAACCGGACTCAACGCCTTGGATTCCGGCAGCCACTTCCATGCAAAACCCACGTTAATGAGACAGAGCACAGCAGCAACCAAGCCCGGAGCCGCCTGTCCCCAGTGGGCGGCGAAGGATCCGATTACGGGACCCACCATCACGCCGGCCGATGTTGCCGCTGAGAGCCAGCCGAGGGCCCGCGCGCGATTCTCGGGCGGAATGCTGTCGGCGACATAAGCTTGTGCAACCCCCGTCGTTCCTCCGCCCGCGCCCTGGATGATACGAGAGGCAAACAGGAGCCAGACGGCATTAGCGAAACCGAAGACGAGGTAAGCGGCGGCGGATGCGGCCAGGCCGATCAGAAGGGCCGGCCTGCGGCCATATCGATCCGACACCCTTCCCCAGACAGGGGCGGATAGAAGTTGAGCCACTGAGAAGGAAGAGATGATCAACCCGATAACGGTGGGAGACGCGTCGAGATGGAGGGCATAGAAAGGAAGCAGCGGCAGGACCATCGCGAACCCGATCATGTCGACGCAGCTTGCCGCTATCAGCACCGAAAGGCGCCTCAACTGCCCCGCAGGACTGATCAGTTCTTCGTGATCCATTCAGGGGATCCTCCCACCACCCAACCGCAGTTCCGCACAATAAGCTGGCTAAAGAAGATCCCAGTTTCACGCGACCCAGTCAAGTAGGGGTTCCTTCCGCACAACGGCGGTGACCGCCTTCCGGGAGGGAATGGCGGTTCACGGACGGTACAAGCTCCCTTGTTCTGACTGCGGCTCGCCCGTTCAGCAGAATCCCCGTCGCGATCGAGACCAGCAGGGTCCGAAATTCACTAGCATCGAGCACGGTTGGCGAGCTGTCCGACCGGGTCGTGCTAACCGCAATCCCACATAAAGACAGCCAAAATAGAAGCGAATTTTAGCCTTTGTGCTAGGTGAGCGGCTAGGCTTCCTTAACTCGTGCGGGCGCCGGCGTGTGCCAAAGTGCGATGGCTCGTTCTGAAGGCCGGAAGTTGCCGGAAAACCAGAGGAACAGGGTTCCCAAGACCACCACGAGCGTCATCACAGCTCCGGCTTCGGGACCATACGCTCCTCCAGTCAGCAACACCGGCCCGTGATCATCCAATCTCACCATCGATTGAGTATAGGGCATGCCGCTGACGGGGAAGCCATAGACAAAGCCCAAGCTCAGATTCCACGACGTGTGCAGTCCCGTCGGCAACCACAGCGAGCGGGTTTTCAAATAGGCGAGCGAGAGCCATACCCCGGCCAACATGGTATTAATCACGCCTAAGATGCCGGCGGGCGGATTGCCCGTGTGTCCCAGGCCAAAGACGATCGACGTGATGCAGACCGCCATTGCTTTCCCCGTCCCCTGTATCAAGGCCTGAAAAGCATATCCGCGCGTCGCAAGCTCCTCGAAAGCACCGGCGAGCGCGAAGAGCACGATGTAGTATGTCAAAGGCCGCAGGGTCTCGAACCCGCTCGCCACGGACCATGAGACGGTGGTCCAGCCGACTCCCCACTCGACAAAGAATATAACCGAGACCATGACGAAGCCCAGAAAGACTCCCTGGCCGATCTCAACCCAGACGCGCCCGTGAAGGGCGAATCCGAGGGCCCGAAATGGACGCCTGTCGACAAACCGTAGCATGAGAAAGGCCGTGAACAATGCCGTGCCGGCCAGCAGCACATACTCCGGAACGGGGTCTCCGCTCATTCTCGCGGCCGCGCCGCTCGGGACATGCGCAACTGCTGCTGAATAAAGCGATGTCACCGCCAATCCGAAAACGACATTAAGCGCGATGTAAAGAAGAATGCGCCAGCCGGCCCGAAGCTCCCGGCGGCTGTTGATGAAAACGGCTGAGCTCTCCATTCGGCGCAGCATATTGCATCAGCCCCAAAGCTTCAACCATCACCACGGAAGCAGCGCAACTCAGACACTGGCGGCGTATCTGCGATTTCATCCGCCTCTGTGGGGACTGGTAGGCCACTCTCGGAGCTGGCCCTGGAGTACGTGCGCCGTTTTCTCGATGTGCTCCAATAGTTGCGCTAAATCACTTACTGTACTGCACTTGACATTGCTGGCGCCGCGCGGTATAAATGTGGGTCTCTATTTCTAGTGATCTAAGGAATGCGGACCTTTGGATTTGCTTCATATTGCACACCAACCATCCCCGAGTAAGCTGCTTTTTTGCCGTCTGAGTTGCAAAGCAATCATAAGCTATTTTGAAAGATGCCCTGAGCGAGTCCTGTGCTCGGTTCGGGTAAAACCAGGAGGAATGAATGCCATTTGATGTCAACGATACGCATCCAGTAGGAGGCGGAGCCCAATCCGGCACCCGCGAGGCTGCGAACAAAAGCGACAAGGAGAACGACAACAGCTTCGAGGCTTTGCTGGCAGCGTATGAAGGAAGAACCCAAACCTTCTCGGAAGGGGAGGTAATCAAGGGAAGAGTAATCGCCATAACTGGCAGCGGCGTCATCGTAGACGTCGGGTTCAAATCGGAAGGGATCATTCCCATCGAGCAGTTCACGGATGATCGCGGCACGGTAAGTGTGAAAGTCGGCGACAGCGTTGATGTCTTCCTCGAGGCAACTGAGGATGCCAGCGGATACGTGGTGCTCTCGCGCGAAAAGGCCGAGCGCATGAAGATCTGGGACGAAATCGAGCGTGCCTATCGCGAAGGCACCGTGGTCAAGGGCCGGGTCATCGAGCGGATCAAGGGCGGCCTGGCGGTGGACATCGGCGTGCGCGCTTTCCTTCCCGGCTCGCAGATCGACCTGCGGCCCGTGCGGAATCTCGACAGCTTGCGCGGCGAAGAGTTCGAGATGCGCGTCATCAAGGTCAACAAGAAGCGCGGCAACATCGTCCTGTCGCGCAAGGCCGTCCTGGAAGAATCGATGAAGGAAGAGAAGGCCAAGACGATGGAGGTCCTGGAAGACGGCAAGGTCATGGAAGGCATCGTCAAGAACATTACGGACTATGGTGCATTCATTGACTTGGGCGGTGTGGATGGTCTGCTGCACATCACCGATATGTCCTGGGGGCGCGTCAACCATCCTTCGGAACTCTTCGCGGTTGGCGACAAGGTTAGGGTAAAGGTTATCAAGTTTAACCGCGAAGACGGGCGCGTCTCGCTCGGATATAAGCAGCTGACCGAGGATCCATGGCTGCATGCCGACATGCGCTACCCGAAAAACATGCGCGTTCAGGGCAAGGTTGTCAGCCTGACCGATTACGGCGCATTCGTGGAGCTCGAGCCCGGCATCGAGGGGCTGATTCACATCTCCGAGATGACCTGGAATAAGAGGGTGAAGCATCCTTCGAAAATCGTGAGCGTAGGATCCCCGGTGGAAGTCGTCGTCCTCGACATTGACATCGAGGCGCGCAGGATCTCCCTGGGTCTTAAGCAGACTGAACCCAATCCGTGGGATGTGATCGAGTCCCGTTATGCCCCCGGCACCGTCATCACCGGCAAGGTGCGGAACGTGACCGATTTTGGCGCGTTCATAGAGGTCGAGGATGGGATCGACGGCTTGGTTCACGTTTCGGACATGTCGTGGACCAAGCGCATCAAACACCCGTCGGAAGTTTTGAAAAAGGGCGATGAGGTTCAGGCGGTCATTCTCAGCATCGATGCAATGAATCAGAAGCTGAGCCTGGGAATCAAGCAACTCGAGCCGGATCGCTGGGAGGATTGGTTCAGCCGCCACAACCTTGGCGATATGGTCAGGGGCAAGGTCGTGCGCATGACCAACTTCGGCGCCTTTGTGGAGCTCGAGGAAGGAATTGAGGGCCTGTGTCATGTCTCCGAACTGGACGACAAGCACGTGGAAAAGCCCACGGAGTTCCTGAATATCGGCCAGGACGTCGACATGAAGATCATCAAGCTTAATCTGCAGGAGAAAAAGATCGGCTTGAGCCTGAAGGCGATGAAGGAAGACGAGCCGCGACTCGAATTCACTTCCTATCTCGCCTCGGCGGATTCTGGACATACATCCATGGGCGAGCGGCTTGGAGATCAGCTCCAGCGGCTCAAAAAGATCGATACCGAATAGACAACACCGATCGGGCGCGGGGTAATGCCGGACAAGCGTAATAACCTGCTGCTTTGGATCGTAGTAGGGGGGGGTGTATTTATCTTCTTCACCCTCTCCCTGCTTGCCGTCGCCTTCTATTTCTCCGACGATAGCTCCTCGTCCTTCTCTCTCTCCGCCAACCAGGTCGCCGTGCTGGATTTGCAGGGGATCATCTTTGATTCCAAGGAATTCGCCGAGCAGCTCAAGGACTACGGCAACCGGTCTGCGGTTAAAGCTGTGGTTGTTCGCATCAACAGCCCCGGTGGCGGCGTGGCGGCCTCCCAGGAAATGTACTCGGCGATAAAGGGATTCCGCGCCGCGAGCCGCAAGAAGGTTGTCGTCAGCATGTCGTCCGTGGCAGCATCGGGGGCCTACTATGTCGCCTGTGCGGCAGACAAGATCTTCGCCAACCCGGGGAGCATAACGGGGAGCATCGGCGTTATCGCCGAGTGGTACAATTACGGCGACTTGCTGAGATGGGCCAAGATGGAGAGCGTAGTCATCAAAAGCGGCCCCCTCAAGGATGCCGGATCCCCCACGCGCCCCCTCACAGAGGCGGAGAAGGCGTACTTTCAGGGTCTTATCGACAACATGTTCAACCAGTTCGTCGCAGCCGTGGCTAAAGGACGCAGGATGGACGAGGCGGCGATCCGCAAGCTTGCCGACGGCCGTGTTTACACAGGTCAGGAGGCTAATGCCAATGGCCTCGTGGACGAGCTGGGAACGTTCCAGGATGCCGTTGCCGCGGCGGCCAAGCTGGGCGGCATTTACGGCGAGCCGAGGCTGATCACTCCTCCCAAGAAGAAGTTTTCGCTCCTCGATATTCTTCTGGGAGATTCGCGCTCACCTCTCTCGCTGAACCCGGATCCCTCCGAATCCCACATAAGATTTCAATACCTCTGGAGATAGACCGCAATGACAAAAGCAGAATTGGTGGAAGAAGTGGCGAGCGCGTCTGATTTGACCAAAAAGGATGCCGAGGTTATTGTCCAGACAGTCCTCGACAGCATCACCGAGTCTCTGCAGCGCGGTGAAAAGATCGAACTCCGCGGCTTCGGCTCCTTCCGCATCAGGAACCGATCCTCGCGCCAGGGTCGAAATCCGAAGACCGGCAGCGGCGTGAGCGTCCCCGCGAAGAAGGTACCCTACTTCAAACCCGGCAAGGAGATCAAAGATCTCATCAACGCGTGATGGACCGGCTCTGGACCCCTTGGCGTTTTGATTACATCAGCAAGATCGACTGTTCCGACACCGGTTGTGTCTTCTGCCGAATCCTGTCGGAGACGCGCGATCGCGAAAACCTCGTTCTCTTCCGGGGGAAGCACCTGTTCGCCATTCTGAACCTCTTCCCTTACACAGCCGGCCACATCCTCGTGGTGGCAAACCGCCACATTTCCTTTCTCAGCGACGCCAACGACGCAGAACTCCATGAGTTCCTCGAGCTGGGGCGAATGTGTGAGAGGGCTCTGCACAGCGAGTACAAGCCCGATGGCTTCAATTTGGGATTCAACCTCGGACGCGCGGCAGGTGCCGGGGTTGAGCATCATCTGCACATGCACGTTCTGCCCCGATGGACCGGCGATTCGAACTTTGTTTCTGTGGTGGCCGAAACCCGCGTGCTTCCTGAGGAACTGGCCAGAACCTACAAAAGATTACGGCCGTATTTCGACAGATCGGAGTAGCGAGGAACCCACCTATCTTTGCTCTGCTTAGTTGTCGCACCCGGCCGGCATCGTCTTTCTGGCGAGTTCCACGAATCACCATCCGGCAGGGCGTTCGCCGGATGCGCTCTGGCCGTAGCTCTTTAGGATTTCTTAATCTGCACTTAACAATTTTCTAACAAATTTCCTATCCAAAACGTGCGCGCTTTTGTCATCTTTTTTGAGCGGTCGGAGCGCCGCATTTTATCTGGCATTCGCCATAAGCTGTTCCCGCAATGCCGCGCCAGTCCTGAATTTCAGCCGCTTTGTGGGCGGGGAACAATAATGCATTTTTTTAGTTGCATGCGGTTGTCCGCTGTGCTACTTTCTCGCCCGTTGTTGAGTTGCTCCGCGCCATCCTTAGATGGCCGCCAATTTGAAATCCCCAAAGTAAGATTCTTGGGGGCAGCGGGGAACAAAGACCTAGCTGTTCTATGCATACGTCTGTTTTCCACAGGTGTGGAAAACTCTGTGGAAAAGCGGGGCTTCTCCCCCTGGGCCTCGTTGTATTGCACATTGCTTGCTTGTCGTAATTCGCTTTTTGCTATGGATGTCTGGGCTCTAGTACTTTCGGTCGTTGGCAAGCGTATCAATCCACAGTGCTTCGAGACTTGGTTCAGACCGATCATCTGCAACGGGATCGACGGCAAGTCATTACGTTTGACGGTTCCTACGGAAGACTTCAAAAAGTGCCTCCTGGATAACTATGCCCGTGTTCTGCAGGAAGCAATCGCTGAAGCTGCACAGACCGCCCTGAAGATCGATGTCCGAGTGGAATCGTCCTCGCCCAACGAACAGACCCTGGCCATTGCCGACTCTCCGGATTCAAATAATGGCACATCTCTGTTGAATCCCAGATACACCTTTGCGTCGTTTGTAGTGGGCGCCAGCAATCAATTCGCCGCTGCCGCGGCCCTTGCTGTGGCCGAGCATCCTTCGAAGGCCTATAACCCGCTTTACATTTACGGCGGCGTCGGATTGGGAAAGACGCACCTGATGCATGCGGTAGGGCACTACATCCGCCAAAGAAACAGCAAGCTGCGGCTGAGCTACATTTCGACGGAACAGTTCATGAACGAACTGGTGAACTCGATCCGCTACGATCGGACGATGCTGTTCCGAGAAAAGTACCGGAACATCGACGTGCTGCTCATGGACGACATTCAATTCATCGCGGGCAAGGAGCGCACGCAGGAGGAGTTTTTCCACACCTTCAACGCTCTGTACGACGCCCAGAAGCAGATCGTCATCTCCAGCGACTGTCCTCCGCGAGAGATCCCTACCCTCGAGGAAAGGCTCCACTCTCGCTTTGAGTGGGGGCTGATCGCCGACATTCAGCCTCCAGACCTGGAAACAAAGATCGCGATCGTGAAGAAAAAGGCAGAGGCTGTTCTCCCCTCGCTGCCCGATTCCATCGCGTTGTACATCGCCCGTGGCATTCGCTCCAATATCCGCGAACTTGAGGGCGCTTTGATCCGACTGAGCGCTCGTGCGTCCCTCGACGGCCTGGATATTTCCGCAATTGACGTCGCCTACGCGAAAGATGTTCTGAAAAACATTGTGACTGAGGAGGAGCGCAAGATCACGTCGGATATGATCATTCGCGCGGTGGCCGAGCACTTCGGCCTGAATCCCAACCAACTGAAATCGAAAAACAACTCTCGCCATATCGCCGAGCCGCGCCAGGTAGCCATGTTCGTCTGTAAGAAGATGACGCGTCTCTCTCTGCCCCAAATAGGCAAAGACTTTGGCGGGAAGCACCACACGACCGTCCTGCATTCCATTCGCAAGATCGAATCCGTGATCAAAACGGATTCCGACTTGTCCGCCGCCGTAAACAAGATCGTCGGCAAGCTGGGTTAAACCACACCGCGAATAAGCAGATCCTTCCCGAGAAAGGACGCGGTAATCATCCGCGAGCGCTTGTCCTGCTAGCGCAGGTCGCGCCGAACCCACCATATCAAGCTGTTACGGTACGGCATCGGTGAAACCTCCCTCAGAATTCTCAACAAACCAACCCTCTGTTGAAACAGACGTTAGATCATTTACGCACAAATGCTTCTCCTCATGCGCCTGTGGATTCCAGGACCGCCCCGGCAATCCACAGGATCCGTTCTTTTGCACAACTCTCAGGAATCCTTTTCCTCCTTGCTTCTGTTTTCTCCAGACTCCTTATCCCTCTTTTACACAAATCCACAGTCCCTACTATTCTTTCTAGGTTACATATCAAGTAACTGTTCTGAAATAGAGTAGAATAGATGCACTTACGAGATACGGATCTCTTGCGTTTTGCTATAATCGGATTTTGGCAATCTGCAATCTCTTTATTATCCAAGGAGCGTAGCTTCATGGAATTCACCGTCAAGAGAAATGCGTTGTTGAGCGAGTTGAATCTGGTCCAGGGTGTCATCGAAAAAAAGAGCACCATTCCGATTCTCTCGAACATTCTGCTTGAAGCAGCGGGCAGCCAGGTGAACATAACCGCGACCGATCTCGATGTGAGCATCTGCTGCGGCTGTGCGGGATCGGTAATCAAGGAAGGAACGGCGACGCTTTCTGCGCGCCGGCTGTTCGACATCGTCAGGCTTCTGCCTGAAGACGCGGATATCGGCTGCTCTCTTCTAGAAAACGACTGGGTAGAGTTGAGGTCCGGCAGTTCGCTTTACAAAATCGTCGGACTACCCAAGGAAAACTTTCCCTCGATTCCAGAAGGTTCGGGGCCTTCTGTAACAATCCCCGGAAACGTTCTGCGGGCAATGATCCAGCGCACGATGTTTGCGATCACACAGGAAGAGTCGCGTTACTCCCTGAATGGCGCGCTTCTAGTACTGACGCCGCAGGAGATTCGCATGGTGGCGACTGACGGGCATCGTTTGGCGCTGGTAGCCAAGGCGACAGACATCCCGGGTGTCGACACCGAGATCAGAGCGCTGATTCCGCGAAAGACGCTGGTGGAGATTCAGAAGCTTATCGCCGACGAGGGCATGATGATCGAGTTCAGCCGGGACGAGAATCACCTGTTCTTCACGGCCGGTGGCAAGAGGCTGGTATCGCGCATCCTGGCAGGACAATTCCCGAATTATGAGATGGTGATTCCGCGCGACAATGACAAGACCCTCATGGCTTCCACTCGAGCGCTGAGCGATGGGATCCGGCGCGCGGCCGTGATGTCCGACGAAAAATTGCGCGCGATTCGCCTGGCCATAAGTCCGGGGGTTTTGGAACTGACCGCAAGCAGTGCCGAGGCTGGCGAAGCCCGCGAAGTCGTGCCCGTGGAATATGAGGGCGTCAGTATCGAGATTGGCTTTAACCCAATATACGTTCTCGACTTTCTGGGCGCTTGCGGAGTGGACTCGGTTTCCCTATCGGTAAGAGATGCTGAGACTCAGGGGATGTTAAGGCCTGGCGGAAGCACCGATCTCGATTATCGGTACATCGTCATGCCGATGAAGTTCTAAGCGTGCAGCTACTCAAGCTCCGCGTATACCATTACCGCAATCTCGAACAGCAGGAGATCCATTTCTCCTCAGGCACAAATCTCTTCTCCGGCCTCAACGGACAAGGGAAGACCAACCTGTTGGAAGCCATCTACATCCTCGGATATGGCAGAAGCTTCCGCACCGCCAAGCCGAAGGAGTGCATCCGGCACGGCGAAGTGGAATGCGCTGTCGAAGGAGCCATACAGCACAGGGGAAGCAGCCGCAATCTGATCGTCCTGATCAACTCAAACGAAAAAGAATTATTGGCTTACGGCAAGCCGGTGCAGCTGGATGAGTTCGTGGGCCTTTTTCATGTGGTGGTTTTTAGCAGCGCCCATCTCAGTATCGTGCGCGGAGGTCCAGGCGAGCGAAGGTCATTCCTGGACCGAGCCATGGTCACGGTCTTTCCGGGGCACTTGCGTCTGCTTGCCACCTACGGAAGAGCGCTGAAACAAAGAAACCGGATTCTGGCGGCTGCAAAAGAGATTTCCGGAGGACTAGACGAGAGTTTGCTCGACAGTTGGGACGAAACGCTTGTCCTGGAGGGATCTCGCATTGTCTTGAACCGCCAGCGGTACGTTCAGCGCCTGAAGGCGGAAGTGCAGACAGGACTGTTTGGAGCGGAAGTATTGAAAATTCATTATCTCAGCACTGTTCCCGACCAGCCCAGCTCGGAAGAGATAGAGGCACGGTTCAGGGAGCGCCTGCAAGCCGTTCGTGCAGCGGACCAGAAGAGCGGTTTCACGAGCGTCGGTCCGCACCGGGACGATCTCAAGCTTTATGCGGACGGCAAAGCGCTGGCCGATTACGGCTCAGGCGGGCAGCAGCGCAGCTGTCTCCTGGCACTTTATTTCGCGCAGATGGAAATCCATCGGAAAGAACATGGATTCTATCCGGTTTTCCTTGTGGATGACGTCGAGGCCGAACTAGACGATCGTCGCCTCAGAACATTTCTCGGGTATCTCTCCGATCGAACCCAGACCTTCCTTACCACTGCCAAGGAAGCGCTCGTACCCACCCTTCCAGGACCAATCCACCGCTATGAAGTGAAAGCGGGAACGGTGGTTCCCTGCTCATGAAAGCATCCCGAAGTGGAGCTGGAGCGCGAAGCATCCTGGAGTGGAGCAAATCAAGAGTTTTCTCTTCTGTAATCTATTGAAATAAAACAACATATCGTGGCAATATTTGCTGAGAATTTACTCCGGTTTGGCGCTCTTCTGTGATATAATTTCTATGTCACTGGGCAGTAAATAACTTATTGTAAACAAAAAGGTTATTACTTCTCGCTGCGCCTTGCTTGTGACGTCGAGAAGAAAACGCCTTGCAGGAAGTCCGATATGCAAGAAAACACCCCATCTTCAGTGACGCCGGAGAGCCCGATAGCCAATCTGGCGAACCTGCCGGAAGAGGATTACGGAGCCGACAAGATCAAGGTTCTCGAAGGTCTCGAAGCGGTGCGCCTGCGCCCGGCGATGTACATCGGATCGACTTCCGTCGAGGGATTGCACCACCTGATCTACGAAGTGGTGGACAATTCTGTCGACGAGGCGTTGAACGGTTTCTGCACGAGGATTGAGGTCACGATTCACATCGACAACAGCGTCACGGTTGTGGACAACGGGCGTGGCATTCCGACCGATTTCCATGAGCAGGCGCAGAAGTCGGCGGCCGAAGTCGTGATGACCGTGCTGCATGCAGGAGGCAAGTTCGACAGCGAATCCTACAAGGTGTCGGGGGGGCTCCACGGCGTAGGCGTTTCGGTGGTGAATGCACTGAGCCGGCGCTTGGATCTCGAGATCTGGCGCGGCGGCAAGGTTTACGAGCAGAGTTACGAACGCGGCAAACCCGTGACGGAGTTCCGCCAGACGGGTACCACAAAGCGCCGCGGCACGAAAATTACCTTCAGCCCGGATGAGACGATCTTCGAAACCCTGGAATTCAGCAACGACACGGTCGCGGGGAGACTTCGCGAACTTTCGTTTCTGAACAAGGGATTGGAGATCATTCTCGAGGACCTGCGCTCCGATCGGCGGGTCGAGTTCAAGTACGAAGGCGGAATCACCTCGTTCGTGGAGCACCTCAACAAGAACAAGAACGTCCTTCATTCGACGCCCATCTACTTTGAGGCCTGCAAAGAGGATGTCATCGTTGAAGTGGCGATGCAGTACAACGACGGCTACAGTGAGACGACCTTTTCCTTCGCCAACAACATCAACACCCACGAAGGGGGCACGCACCTCAGCGGTTTCAAGTCGGCGCTGACCCGAACGATCAATGCCTATGCTCAGGCGCACGACCTGCTCAAAGATTTAAAGGAAAATCCCACCGGCGAAGATGTGAGGGAAGGACTGGTGGCGGTGATCAGCATCAAGCTACGGAACCCGCAGTTCGAAGGTCAAACGAAGACCAAGCTCGGCAATAGCGAAATAAAGGGGATCGTCGAGAACGCGGTAAATGAAAACCTGGGCGCGTTTCTGGAGGAAAACCCGCCCCTTGCGCGGAAGATCCTGACCAAGGCGGTCGAAGCCGCGCGAGCACGCGAGGCCGCGCGCAAGGCGCGCGACCTGACGAGGCGCAAGGGGGCTCTGGACACAGCGCTGCTGCCCGGCAAGCTGGCCGACTGCCAGGAGAGGGATCCCAAGTTTTGCGAGATCTTCATCGTCGAGGGGGACAGCGCGGGAGGGTCAGCCAAGCAGGGACGCGACCGCAAGTTCCAGGCGATTCTGCCGATCAAAGGAAAAATCCTGAACGTCGAGAAGGCGCGCTTCGACAAGATGCTGAGCAACGCCGAGATCGCGACGATGATTTCGGCGATCGGCACGGGAATCGGAAAGGAGGACTTCGCGCCCGACAAGCTGCGCTATCACCGCATCATCATAATGACCGATGCGGACGTCGATGGATCGCACATCCGCACGCTACTGCTCACCTTCTTCTACCGTCAGATGCCGGACCTCGTCGAGCGGGGCCATATATACATCGCCCAGCCGCCGTTGTACGGCGTCAGGCACGGGAAGACGGTCAAGTACCTGAAGAATGAGCGTGACATGGAAGATTACCTGATGCAGCGCGCCACCAAAGACGTGGCGGTTACGGTTGAGAAGACCGGGGCGCAATACGGCGGGACACAGCTTGTGAAGTTGCTGAGGGGCGTGCACGAGCACAGCGCGGTATACACGAAGCTCAACCGGAGGCTGGAGGACAAGGACCTCCTGAACCGTCTCCTCCTGTTCGTGGCCGGCGACGGCGGGCTGTTCCAGAATGGCTTCAGCCTCAAGCAACTTTTCGAGGTCAGCGAAATCCTCGAGGAGCTCGGGTGCGTCGTCGAGGAACTGGGCTACCAGCACTCAATTCGCCGCGACGAAGAGCACGGATTGAACACGCTCGTCCTGGAGCGCAAAGGCAGCGACAACAAGCTGGAGATCAACTGGGACTTCCTCTCCTCCGCCGAGTGGCAACGGCTGTTCCATCTCTATTCCGAGCATGCGCCCTTCGAGAAGCCTCCGTTCCTGGTGAAGGAGAACGGCAGCAGCACCCCCGTCAATTCGAAGGAAGAGCTGCTGAGCTACATACTTTCTCTGGGCAGGAAAGAGCTGACCATCCAGCGCTACAAGGGTCTCGGGGAGATGAATCCGGAGCAGCTCTGGGAGACGACCATGAATCCGGAGTCCCGCACGCTGTTGAAAGTCTCCATCGTTGACGCGGTTCAGACCGACGCTATCTTTACCATACTCATGGGAGACGCGGTCGAGCCGCGTCGGCGCTTCATCGAGGATAATGCGCTGAACGTCCATAACCTGGATATCTGAGGGTTGTGCATGCCAGTGTGGCTCACATTTGACATTTGGGCGGGTCTTTCATTTTCGCGAAATGTAGGCAGCAGGCAGATGGCAGCAGGCAGTCTGCTGAAGAAACTATCTCCGACTAATGCTTTTACTGCCCGCTGCCTGCCGCCTGCTGCCGGCTCGTCCCGAGTCTGCGAGCAAACTGCGGCCTAGTCCTTATGAACGAGGCATTGGAACAAATCCCCGTCAATATCATCGACGAGATGCGCAAGTCTTACCTGGATTACGCCATGAGCGTAATCATCGGGAGGGCTTTGCCGGACGCGCGCGACGGCCTCAAGCCCGTCCACCGGCGTGTTCTCTACGCCATGAACGAGCTGGGGAACACTTACAACAAGCCGTACAAAAAGTCCGCGCGCATCGTCGGGGATGTCATCGGCAAGTACCATCCCCACGGCCCGGACGCGGTCTATGACACGATCGTCCGCATGGTGCAGGACTTCACCTTGCGCTACCCCCTCATCGACGGGCAGGGGAACTTCGGATCCATTGACGGGGACAACCCGGCAGCGATGCGCTACACCGAGATCCGCATGGGACGGCTCGCCGACGAGCTTCTGGCGGATATCGAGAAAGAGACGGTAGACATCGGGCCCAATTACGATGACTCGCTGAAGGAGCCGCTGGTCCTTCCCGCGAAGTTCCCGAACCTGCTCGTGAACGGATCCTCCGGAATCGCGGTTGGAATGGCAACCAACATCCCACCGCACAACCTGACGGAAATCATCAATGCCACGATTCTACTCATCGAAAATCCCGACGCAACGTTCGATGAGCTGATGGCTGTCGTACCCGGACCGGACTTTCCCACGGCAGGATTCATTTACGGTCGAAGCGGCATCCGGGCCGCCTACAGCACGGGACGGGGCGTGATCATCCTGCGGGCGCGCGCCGCGATCGAAAGACTGACGCGGGAGCGCGACGCGATCATAGTCACCGAGATACCGTTTCAGGTTAACAAGGCCAAGCTGATCGAGCGCATCGCGGAGCTGGTCCGGGACAAGAAGCTCGAAGGGATCAGCGATCTGCGGGACGAGTCGGACCGCGATGGGATGCGCATCGTCATCGAGCTGAAAAAAGACGAGCCGGCGCAGGTCGTGCTCAACAATCTTTACAAGCTGACGCCGATGCAGTCGAGCTTCGGCATCATTCTTCTTACCATCGTCGACAATCGGCCCCGGATCCTCAATCTCCGCGAGGCTCTCGACTGCTTCATCGAGCACCGCAAGGACGTAGTCCGGCGCCGGACCATCTTCGAGCTGAGGAAGGCCGAAGCGCGGGCACACATCCTCGAGGGACTCAAGCGAGCGCTCGATATACTGGACGAGATTATTGAGCTGATCCGCGCCTCGAAAGAACCCGCCACAGCCAAAAGCGGCCTCATGACGCAGTTCGGCTTCAGCGATGTTCAGGCGCAGGCGATTCTGGACATGCGGCTGCAGCGCCTGACCGGCCTGGAGCGCGAGAAGATTGTCAGCGAGTACGAGGAGACCCTGAAACTGATCGCCCGCCTCAAGGAGGTCCTGGCGAGCGAGAAAGTACTCAAGGGTGTGATCGTCGGGGAACTCAGGGAGCTGCAGAAAACTTACGGCGACGAGCGTCGCACGGAGATCGTGGACGAGGAAGTAGAGATTACGCTCGAGGACCTCATCGCCGATGAAGACGTCGTCATCACCGTCACGCACTCAGGCTACATCAAGCGCACCGCCGCATCGCTCTACCGTCCGCAAGGTCGCGGCGGGAAAGGCCGCATCGGGATGACCACGCGCGACGAGGACTTCATCGATCACGTGTTCATTGCATCTACGCACAGTTACATGCTGGTGTTCACCAACAAAGGCCAGGTGTATTGGCTCAAGGTTTATGAGATTCCCGACGTGGGCACGGCCGGGAAGGGCAAGGCAATCGTCAATCTCGTGAACATGTCGAAGGACGAGAAGATCGCCGACATAACCGCAGTCAAGAAATTCGACACGGGTGCCTATGTTGTCATGGCCACCCACAATGGCATCGTCAAGAAGACCGCACTTGAAGAGTTCTCCAACCCGCGCAGCAGCGGCATCATTGCGATTCACATACCGGAGGATGACGAGCTGATCGGATGCCAGCTCACCGATGGCTCTTACGATGTGCTCCTTGCGACGCGGCAGGGGAAGGCCATACGGTTCTCCGAGGCGGACGTGCGCGAAATGGGACGGAACGCGCGGGGCGTCATTGGCATCCGGCTGGCTGAAGGGGACAGGGTCGTAGCCATGTCGGCCTTTAAAGAACCCGGGCAGTTCCTCACCGTCACGGAGAAGGGCTTTGGCAAGCGGACGGCCGTGGAGGAGTATCCCCGTCAGGGACGCGGCGGATCAGGCGTGATCAATGTCAGGGTCGGCGATAAAAACGGCGCGGTGGTGAATACATGTCACGTTCAGGGAGACTCCTCCGTGATGCTCATTACGGCTCAGGGAAAACTCATTCAGCTCTATGCCGAAGACATCCGCAACACGCAGAGCCGGGCCGCCGTGGGCGTTAAGTGCATCGATCTGGAAGAAGGCGACTATGTGGCGAGCGTAACCGTGGTTGCCGCTGAAGAGCCGGAAGAGCAGCCGGCAGGATAGAAAGGATCCGAACAATGAGTTTTCGCCGGATCTGGTGCCTGGCCGCCGTTGCAGCGTTTCTTGCAGCATGCAACTCGGACTCGCAGCAGCTTCTCGAACGGGCGGAGGCCCGCTGGCGGGAAGGAAACTACGAAGATGCCATCCGGCTGAACACGCTGCTCTACCAGCGCGACCCTCAGGGTAAGTACGCGGCTCAGGCGCTCCTGAAAATGGGCGATATCTACTATTTGAATCTGCGCCAGGTAAAGAACGCCACGGAGACCTACAACAGACTCGTCAGCGAGCTACCCGGCCGGCGTGAGGAATACACAGCGCGGCAGCAGTTGGCGGCCATTTATGAGAACGAGGTCGGTGATCTCACCCAGGCCATCTTCGAATACGACAAGATTCTCGAAGCGAAAGACCTCGACAATCGCACCGAGATAGAGTTCCGGAGAGCCAACGCATACTTCAAACAGCGAAGCTACGACCGAGCCTGGCGGGAGTTGCGCCGCATCGAGGACGCAGGCGTGACAGGCCATCTGGCGGATCAGGTCTGCCTCAAGCTGGGAAACATCGACCAGATCAGGGGGCAGTATCAGGATGCGGTTTCTTATTTCCAGCGGGTGTCGGAGTCTCCCTGCCCTGAATGCCGTCGACGCGCGATCCTGAACCTCGCGGACACGTACGAGGCGCTCTTTAACTTCGACAAGGCAATCGAAACGTTCGGAAAGCTGGACCGATCCGACAAACAGCTCGCAGAAAAGGAAGTGGCCCGGCTCAAGAGTAAGAAGCGGTGGCTTGGGTCGCACACCGATCCCTGGGTTGGGACCCGCGGCCACAGGTAATCCAGCGGCCAAGCCTTAACCAATGAGTTAGATGAGGATGGTGCAGCCTCGCGGTCTGGTTGCGAGTTGGCAGTAGTCTCCAGCCCGACGGTTCACCTCGGTTTTCTGGGAACTGCGAACTCTTGGCTTGTTTCGCTCCCTTCACGCTCCGGAAACGCCTGGCCGGAAGAGGACAGCGCGGCTAAATATTTGAAAAGTTGGATCTTGACAGTGTTGCGGGTGGGGAGTAACTTATGCCCTCGTCCCTGAAGGAGGAGGTAAGAGCTTGGCGGAAGTGACACTAAACGATGGCGAGTCGCTGGAAAGTGCGCTGAGGCGGTTCAAGCGCAAAGTTCAGCAGGAAGACATCATCAAGGATGTCAAGAAGCACTCGTTCTATTTGAAACCCGGCGAGAAGAAACGCATAAAGCAGGCTCTGGCACGCAAGCGACTGCGCAAGAAGATGCGCAACCTGCGAGGCTAAAGAAATGACCCTGCAGCGAGGGAAACGATCGCTGCGCCCTATCTTTGGGTAAACTGAAGCTATCGGTCCCTGAGGATCTTGCTCCGTTGCACAGGGTCCTCGGGCGGACTGATAGCTTTTGCTTTTTTGGAGTACCAATGCGCGCTGTGGACCTCATCCGCAAGAAGCGCGATGGCGGAGAACTGACAAGCGAAGAGCTTGCCTTCCTGATCCAAAGCTACACCTCAGACAAAATCCCCGACTACCAGATCTCTGCGTTCCTGATGGCTGTCTTCTTCCGCGGCATGACGGATCACGAAATGGCTGTCATGACTGAGGAGATGCGCCGTTCCGGGGTTGTGATCGACCTGAGTTCGATTCCCGGGCGCAAAGTAGACAAGCATTCCACAGGCGGAGTCGGGGACAAGACGTCTCTTGTTCTGGCTCCCGCCGTCGCTGCCGCAGGCGTCACCGTTCCCATGATCTCCGGCCGCGGGCTTGCCCACACCGGAGGCACTCTCGACAAACTGGAATCAATTCCGGGCTTCAATGTGCGGCTCAGTCCGCAACGATTCAAGGAAATGCTGGCCGCCATCGGTGTCTCGCTGATAGGGCAGACTGAGGATCTCGTTCCCGCCGATCGCAAGCTGTATGCCTTGAGAGACGTCACCGCGACCGTGGAAAGCTATACATTGATCGCCGCGAGCATCATGAGCAAGAAGTTGGCCGAGGGAATCGATGGACTGGTGCTCGACGTGAAGACCGGCAGCGGCGCATTCATGCGGCTGCAGGAGGATGCCGAACGTCTTGCGCAGGCGATGGTCGGCATAGGGAAATCCTGTGGGAAAAGGGTTGTCGCTCTGATAACCGATATGAATCAGCCCCTAGGGGAGTACGTTGGTAACTCGCTTGAGGTCATCGAGTGCCTCGAGGTACTCAAAGGGCGGGGTCCTGGAGACCTGGTGGCGCTCTGCGAGGAGCTCTCGGCCTACTGTCTGTTCCTGGGCGAAGGCGCCTCCAGCTTGGAGGGCGCAAGGCAACTCTACCGGAAGACGATCGCCTCGGGAGAGGCCTTGGCGAAATTCCGCGAGATAATCCAAGCCCATGGCGGCGATCCGTCGGTAGTGGAAGATTACAGAAAGCTGCCGAAAGCGCGGAACCAGGAATCCCTGCCCTCGGCGGCCTCCGGCTTCATCCAGTCAATGGAAACCCAAAAGATCGGCATAGCCATGTGCGTTCTGGGCGCCGGGCGGGAAAGAGTGGATTCGGTGATCGATCCGGCTGTCGGAATGCGCATGCACAAGAGAATCGGCGACCCTGTCGAGAGGGGTGAACCTTTGTGCACGCTGTTTTACAATGACGAGGGTCGTCTCCGGGAAGCGCGCAGACTTCTGCTGGAGTCTTTCAGCTTTTCTACGACTCGGCCGAAGCCACCGGCCCTGGTAAAAAAAATCATTCAATAGGCCTTCGTGTTCTTCGTGTCATTGCGTTGTCCATTAAATAACAACACGATGACACGAAGAACACGAAGAGATCATAAAGGCCAGCATGTATACGAAAATCAGAGAGACCGTCGCGGCAGTACTGGATCGCCACGCGCAGCGCCCCGTTCTCGGCTTGATTCTTGGATCGGGCCTTGGACCGTACGCAGAATCATTCAGGAAGAAGACGGTAATTCCTTTTCACGAACTCCCACATTTCCCTCGTTCCACGGTGCCCGGCCACCCGGGCAACCTGGTTTTGGGGGAGGCAGAGGGTGTGCCGGCCGTCGCTCTGCAGGGACGTGTCCACTTCTACGAAGGCTACGCGATGGCAGAGGTGACCTATCCCACTCGGGTGCTCGGCGGTCTTGGGATTCGGCAGCTCATCGTGACGAACGCGGCCGGAGGCATTAACATCAACTTCCAGCCCGGCGACTTGATGCTGATTGCAGATCACATCAACCTGATGGGCACCAATCCTCTGATCGGGAAGAACATGGACGAGCTCGGGCCTCGCTTCCCGGACATGAGTGAAGCCTATGACTCCGGAATGCGCGCAACGGCCCTTCGCATTGCAGGCGTCGTCGGAATTCCCCTATTTCAGGGAGTCTATCTCGGGCTTGCGGGGCCGAGCTACGAAACGCCCGCGGAGATCCGCATGTTACGCTCTCTGGGCGCGGATGCGGTGGGGATGTCCACTGTCCCTGAGGTCATTGCGGCCAATCACATGGGTATCCGGGTTCTGGGCCTTTCGTGCATCACGAACATGGCGGCCGGAATCCTTCCCCGCAAGCTGACGCATCGGGAAGTCATGGATACGACCGAGATGGTCAAAGAGAAGTTCATTTCCCTCCTGCGCGGGATAGTTCCTGCTCTTCCCGCGGTGGCCGATGCCAGAAGGACGACAGCGCCATGAAGATCTCGGATCTGGTTCGCGAGGCCGAGCGCGTGCGGCTCCACGCGCGTGCGGCTCACTCGGGATTCAAAGTCGGAGCCGCTCTGGAGACGCGGCAGGGGAAGGTTTTCGGCGGCTGCAACGTCGAGAACTCCACATTCGGGCTTACCGTCTGCGCCGAGCGCGTGGCAATCTGGAAGGCCCTGTCGGAAGGGGAGTCGGAATTCCGGCGCATGCTCCTCGTCGCCGACAGCGAGAGCCTGACGCCGCCTTGCGGCGCCTGCAGGCAGATCATCTGGGAGTATTGCGGGGATATCGAGGTCATTCTGTCGAACCTCAAGGGAAAACGAGCGACCTATCGAATGAGCGAATTGTTCCCTCTGCCCTTCGACGACCGATTCCTGAACAAATAGCTATGAGCCAGAAACCGAGAATAAACAGGATCAAACTGACATGGATGTACGCCTCGGAGCAGTGAATGACGAATTACGAATGACGAATGACGAATACGTTGATCGCTGTTTTCATTCGTCATTCGTCGTTCGTCATTCGTCATTTTTGTCTAGGCGCATTCTTTTAGGAATCTGTCTGGTCCTGGCATTTGCGGCGCAGCAGGTGGCGGGAAAGGAGAAGGTCGATCTCCTGGTTCATGGCGGGACCGTGGTTGCGATGGATTCCGCGAAGCGGCTTCTGGGCGATGGGGCCATTGCGGTGCGCGGCGAGCACATCGTGGAGGTTGGGCCGTCCGCACAAGTCAGCGAGAAATACGAGGCGGCGCGATTGATTTCGGCCCAGGGAAAAATCGTTCTGCCGGGCCTCATTAACACCCACAACCATGCCCCGATGGTCCTGTTCCGTGGCATCGCCGACGATCTGAGGCTGATGGAATGGCTACAGAAATACATCTTCCCTGCAGAGGCGAGGAACGTCACCAGAGAATTCGTGGAGTGGGGCACTCTGCTCGCATGCCTCGAAATGATCCGTTCCGGAACGACCACCTACGCGGACATGTACTACTTCGAAGATCAGATCGCCGAGGCCACGGCGCGGGCGGGGATGCGAGGCGTACTCGGAGAGACGATCCTTCAATTTGCGGCACCCGACAACAAAACGCCCGAGGATACGCTAGCTTACACCGAGAAGTTCATCCAGCGCTGGAAAGACCACCCGCTGATTATTCCGGCTGTGGCACCGCACGCCCCATACACCAACTCAGCGGATACCCTAAAAGCGTGCAAAGCCTTGGCCGACAAGTACGGCGTGCCGGTGATCATTCACGTCTCTGAGACCCGCGACGAAGTGAAGCAGATCCAGGAGAAATACGGCACGACATCCACGCAGTGGCTGGAGCGACTCGGGGTTCTCGGGCCCAACGTCCTCTTCAACCATGCGGTCTGGGTAACTGAGGACGACATGGCTGTCATCAAGAAGCGGGGCGTTACGGTTTCGCACAATCCCGAAAGCAACATGAAGCTTGCCTCGGGGACTGCGCCGATCGTGCGGATGCTGGCGTTGGGAATCCCCGTAGGCCTGGGAACCGATGGTGCTGCCAGCAACAACAATCTCGACATGTTCGAGGCAATGGACTTTGCAGCCAAGCTCCACAAGCTGGTCTCAATGGATCCGACGGTCCTGCCCGCACAGCAGGTGCTCGAGATGGCCACGATTGGAGGAGCTCGAGCCTTGCGCATGGACAGGGAAATCGGCTCTCTGGAGCCCGGCAAAAAGGCGGATTTCATACTGGTCGATTCCCAGCGCGCTCACGCGCTGCCGCTCTACAACGTCTATTCCCAGCTCGTGTATGATTTGAAAGGTGCGGATGTGCGGACAAGCGTTATCAATGGCAAAATCGTCATGCTTGACGGGCGGGTCTTGACCCTCGATGACGCGAGCATTAAACAAAAAACTCGGGAATTTCAAACGCGCATCCTTCAGAGCCTTAAGAATTAATTGCGGATTTCGAATTGCGGATTGAAAAAGCCTGAGCAAGCGGCTCAATCCGCAATCCGCAATTGATTCGTGGGGGTGGGGAAAATGCAGCGATTCAAACGGATGGTGCTCGTAGTATTGGACAGTGCGGGCATCGGCGAATTGCCTGATGCCGCTTGCTGGGGAGACGCAGGCACCGATACCATCGGGCATGTGATGGCAAAGGAGAAGCCGGCACTTCCCAACCTTCAGAAACTCGGTCTTGGAAACATTCGTCCCTTGGAGAATCTTCCCCCGGTTCCAAAGCCGGTAGGGGCTTACGGAAAAGCCGCCATCTTCTCCAATGGCAAGGACACCACGGTCGGTCACTGGGAGATAGCCGGCCTGATCACCCCGGTCCCTTTCCCCACATATCCTCATGGATTTCCCGACAGAATCCTCGAACCGTTCAAGAAAGCCATTGGCCGCGACATCCTGGGCAACAAGCCGGCGTCAGGTACGGAAATCATCAAAGAGCTCGGCGAGGAACACATCCGGACTGGAAAACCCATCGTCTACACTTCTGCAGATTCCGTCTTTCAAATTGCCGCGCACGAGGAAGTCATTCGCCTGGAGGAGCTCTATCGGATCTGCCAAACAGCGCGTGACCTGTTGGTCGGGCCGGACCGGGTCGCCCGGGTCATCGCGCGGCCATTCCTCGGCACGCCAGCCAGCTTCTGGCGCACCGGCAACCGCAAGGATTTCGCGATCGCGCCTCCGGAGGCCACGCTTTTGGACCGCCTCATCGACAGGGGCCTGGTGGCCGTGGGGGTCGGTAAGATCCCCTCGATCTTCGACTTCCGCGGGCTGAGCGAAAACTTGGAAGCTCACAACAATACCGAATCGGTGGATCAGACCATCCGCGCCCTCGGATCGGCCTCGGACGGCCTCATTTTCACCAACCTCGTCGACTTCGACATGCTCTGGGGTCACCGTCGGGACAGTCAGGGCTACGCGCGCGGTCTGGAGGCCTTCGATCTGCGTCTGCCGGATATCCAGGCAGCCCTGCGGGTGGACGACTGCCTCCTGATCAGCGCCGATCACGGCTGCGACCCGACTGCCCACGGAAGCGACCACACGCGGGAGTATGTCCCCCTGCTTGTTTACAGCAAGAAGCTCGAGGGAGGCGTCAATCTGGGCACCCGCCGCACCATGGCGGACATAGGCCAGACGATCGCGGAGAACTTCGGAATTCAGCTTTCCAACGGCACATCCTTCCTGCACGACCTCCGCTGAAGTTGTGATAGCGGCAGCGTGGTCGCAAACCCGCTCAGAAATTTGTTCCAGCAGTTGTTCAGATTTGCGTCAAGTGTAATCCCTCGGTTGAGGGGGTCAAGAGCGCCGTCGGGCCGCCGGCGCCCACTTCAATGCCCAGCCCTGGGCCGCATCTGTGATGCGAAGTAGGTCCCGGCCGCCGGACGGGACCTGTTCCCTGTGCGTAACTGAGGAGTACCATCAAGTTTGCCTGACATTTGACTCATAACCATGAGTGGAATACACTCATGGCGTGAGCAAGAGACTTCAAGTTCTTCTCGAGGAGCCGGAATATCGTGAGATTCAGCGTGCGGCCCGTGCCCGCCACATGACTATTGCGGAATGGGTACGCCAGGCGCTGCGTACAGCGCGGCGTCGAGAGCCTCTCGGAGAGGCAGGCAAGAAACTGCAGGTGATTAGAGCTGCCGCCCGGCATGGGTACCCGACTGGAGACATCGACCAAATGATCGCGGAAATAGAGCGAGGTTACCCAAGAGAGGCGGACAGTTGATCTTCGTTGATTCCAATATCCCGATGTATCTAATCGGCGCAGCACACCCGCACAAGATCGACGCTCAAAGGCTCCTGGAACAGTTCGTTTCAGAGCGCCAACGGCTTGTGACGGATGCAGAAGTCCTTCAGGAGATTCTCCATCGCTACGTTGCTATTGACCGGCGCGACGCAATACAGGCCGCCTTCGACGCGCTGCTTGGTATAGTCGATGAGGTGTTTCCTGTGGAGGCGATGGCGGTCGAGCGAGCAAAAACCATTGTTCTGGGAAGGTGGCGTCTTTCCGCCCGTGATGCCCTCCACTTGGCTGTTATGGAACAGCAAGGGGTGGAGCGCATCATGAGCTTCGACACAGGCTTTGACGGATTTCCGGGAATCAGCCGCATCGGAGCCTAGCTCTGGCGTGGTGAGGTCGTTTGCATATGTTTAGAGACGCGGTCAGAAAAGTCTCAAGATCCTCCATTGCCGTTTTGGGAGCTTGGACGGACAACCAAGAACCACCATCCCTTCGCGATTGTAAGCTCATGGGAACAGGGTTCTTTCTGAGGGAACACTTAGCAGTTACAGCCAAGCACGTTGTAGACGAAATCCTTAAGCAGGGCGGTTATCATGTATTCGCTGGCTGTCAGTGGTTTTTGGCAGCGGTGACCGACGGAATTGATGAGACCGGATGCATTCAAAATCCAAGGTTCGAATGGGCAAGGGTTGTAGCATGCTCATCGGACCATGATGCAGCAATTCTCTTTATTCCCAACCCGGACAGGCCGGAATCAAGGAAGGATCGTGCCCTCCGAGCATTTCTGCCGTCTCCTGAGTGCCATCAGCCGTCAGCTATCAGCTTCGAAGCAGTCATCAGCTTTTTTCAGCCGACAGCTTCTAGATCAGATACGTCTGCGCCCCAATTTAGGTATCAGACAGCTCCTGACGGCTGAAGGCTGATAGCTCTTGTCCGCTGCGGCGCAGGCTTAGCCTTCGAGGAACCAGAAGTTGGATCCTCTACGAATGCGCGCCTAAGCTGCCACTGGCGCGGCTTTCAGAGGATCGCTCGAAAACTTTTGCCCGAAAAAGCACAAATCTCACGAGCAAGGGACTAAGGCCTCAGGAACATCGGTGCACGTCTGCGAGTCACGCATTCAGATTGGGGAGACTGCCGGGGCGCTAGGCTTTCCGTTGGCTGAACATCAACCTGGCAGGCTAATCGGCATTTTGAGGTTTACAGGCGGCTATGTAAGTAATCAGCGACTGCAAGTATTAGACGGTGGCGCTCAAGAGGTCAACATTTTCAATTTAGATTGCATGCGTATTCCAGGGATTAGCGGGGGCCCCGTATTCACCACTTCGGGTACGATTTTTGCATACACCTATGGGAACGTCACACTAGGGAGTAATTACTTGACGTTGTCGGTTGCCATCGACGTAAAGCCTGCGCTGGCTCTAGTCCAGGATCTTGCTCCGTCGCCAAATAAGGATACCAGTTTGGTACTACCATCCCGAATCCCCTAGTCAGTACTCACAAAGGGTGAATTGAGTCACCAATATTGATCTGAGCGCGTTCCATCACGCCATGTCAGATCTGCACTCGAGAAATGGGGAGGCAAGCCGGGCTTCAGCTCCACTGCTTCAGGTGTGGTTGCCGTTCAGCTTCAAGATGCAGATGTCGGGCAGATTTCGATAGCGCTGGTTGAAGTCGAGGCCGTAGCCAATAACGAATTGGTCAGGTATATCGAACCCGATGTAGTCCACGGGCACTTCAATTTCGCGCCGTGACGGCTTGTTGAGCAGGGATACTACCTTGAGCGACTTCGGCCCACGGGATTCCAGATTTTGCAGCAGATAGTGTAGCGTGAGCCCGGTGTCGAGGATGTCCTCAACCAGGAGAACGTCTCTTCTTTCCAGACTTTCGTCCAGATCCTTCAAAATGCGCACCTCGCCGCTGCTCTTGGTAGAGGCACCATAGCTTCCCACGGCGATGAAATCGAACGAAACCCCAAGGTCGATCGAGCGGACCAGGTCTGCGTGGAAGATGCTGGCCCCCTTGAGAATGCCTATCAGGTGGGGGGTCTTGCCCTGATAGTCGCGAGTTATCTGAGCGCCGAGTTCCCGAACCCGTCTTTGGATGGTTTTCGAATCAAGGAGAACTTCACCGACGATTTCATTGAGATCGCTGTACCAGTTGACTCCCACGGGCTCCTCCTCTTGAAAAGCAGAATCTTTACCACAGAAACGATCTGAAATCTGCCACGAATTACCTGGGGCGGCATAGCCGCAATCAAAGGCAGATGTTGCGATCTAGTGGCAGATCTAACTTTAACGCCAAAAGCAGGCAGAAGGCAGCAGGCAGACTTCCCTTAATGCGCATGCATCCAATGGAGGTTCTTACTGCCGGCTGCCTACTGCATGCTGCCTGCTTGTCGCACATTTCAATTTCTATGCCGCTAAAAGGTCCTTGCCCGCTAGCAAAGGGTTTTTGCGTTAGTAGGAGGTTTTCGTGCAGTTCGTGTAATTCGTGGCGGATTTTGCTACGATTTTAGCCTTATGGGGATTCGGGTTAGAAGGAAATCCGTGGGTGTTCTGGTCGGCGGCACCATGGTGGGAGGGGGTGCGCCCATCCTCGTGCAGTCCATGACGAACACGAATACCGAAGATGCCCAAGGCACAGCCCGACAGGTTGCAGCCCTGGCCGCGGCCGGTTCCGAGCTGGTGCGCATCACCGTCAACACGCACGAAGCCGCCAAGGCGGTGCCGGAAATCGTGAAGCGCCTCGAAGATCAAGGCTTGAACGTCCCCATCATCGGTGATTTCCACTACAACGGGCACATTCTGCTAACGAAATACCCGGAGTGCGCCCGTGCGCTCGCGAAATACCGCATCAACCCGGGCAACGTAGGCGTAGCCAAGCGGCACGACGAAAACTTCCGCCAGATGATCGACGTGGCGATCGAGAACAACAAGCCGGTGCGCATCGGGGTGAACTGGGGTTCCCTGGATCAAGCGCTCCTAAGCCGACTCATGGACGAGAATGTCCGTCGGCCTGAGCCGAAGGATGGACGTGGCGTTCTGATCGAGGCAATGAACCTCAGCGCGCTTGAATCGGCGCGCATGGCAGAAGAGTACGGCCTGGGGCGGGACCGCATCATCCTCAGCGCGAAGGTCTCGGGAGTTCAGGACCTGATAGACGTCTACCGTGCGCTCGCGGCCCAGTGCGACTACGCTTTGCATCTCGGGCTGACCGAGGCCGGCATGGGTGCCAAAGGAATCGTCGCGTCCACCGCAGGGCTGGCCGTTTTGCTGCAGGAAGGAATCGGTGACACGATCCGCGTCTCCCTGACGCCGGCTCCCAACGGCGATCGCACCGAGGAGGTGCGCGTGGCGCAGCAGATCCTGCAGTCGCTGGAACTCCGGAGCTTCCTCCCTCAGGTTTCCGCATGCCCGGGCTGTGGCCGGACGACCTCAACCTTCTTCCAGGAGATGGCGGATCAGATTCAGAGCTACCTCCGCAATCAGATGCCGGTGTGGAAGAACCAGTATCGCGGTGTGGAGGAGATGAAAGTCGCCGTCATGGGCTGTGTGGTGAACGGCCCTGGGGAGTCGAAGCATGCCAACATCGGGATTTCGCTGCCCGGTACGGGCGAGGAGCCGAAAGCGCCGGTCTATGTAGACGGGCGACTGATGACGACGTTGCGCGGCGAGGGCATCATCCCTGAGTTCATCGCGATCCTGAACGAGTATGTCGACTCTCATTATTCCGTCGTCGCCCAGATGCCCTCCTGATTCCCCCTGTCGGTCTAAACCTCAAAGGTTCGCCGCTCTTCCAGCTATTGCGGCGCCTTCCCGTTAATGATGATCCGCTTCGTCTATTAGGAGACCGCGTCACTCAGGCGGCCTTCCATTTCATTCGGTTGTCCCGGCAGATCCTCCGCGAAACGTTCCTGGCTGTTAACAAACCCGAAGGCAATCCCCCGCCTGGACTCACCCATTGACCGACCATGTAAAAATCCTTCAGGCCCGGAAGGATTAGCGGCAACTGCCGAATCCCGATGGCTGGGGTCATCAGCCAGCCCTCCATGCTGCCTTTCCAGTTACCCGTATAGCGAATGACGGACGCCGGAGTGGCGACGTCCACCACCTCGATTTTACCTTTCGCGGCCGGGAATCTCTCCTCGAAGATCCTGATGACGTCGTGCGCGACTCTCTCTTTCTCCGTATCGTATTTCGCCTTGTCCCCCTCGCGCAAAGAAACCCAGTATTCATGGTTGTAAGTGGCAATGAAGCATACAACGGCGGTCTTCCCGGCCGGAGCGAACGTTGGATCGAAATTGAAGACACGGAAGGACAGGAAAGCCACGCGAGTTTCCGGATCGATCGCAATTTCCCTGTCCAAAAGCATACCCAATAATCCCGGCTCGCCTCTTAAATCAGCGCTGACGCCAAAGGACACCTGCACATAGGAAGGAAACAGCTTGTAGTTCTTGTAGACTTTTTCGATTTCGTCGCTCAAGAACTTGCCCTCGAGGAACTGGAAAATAGTCGCGTGGCCGTCTGCGGCAGATACAACGATGTCGGCCTTGACTTCCTCGCCGCCTTCGAGGGCGACTCCCGCAGCCTTGCCGTTTTTCACAATGATTCTCTTGACCCTGGCGCCAAAGCGGATGTTGCCGCCGAGCGTCCTAAAATGATCCTCGATGAGGCCGATCATCTTAAGCGAACCGCCGACCGGGTAACCCGCGTTGCCTCTCGACATCCAGGCCAGCGAAAAAGCGATGGCCAGGAAGGACAGCTCGCTCAAACCGGACGCAAAGAAGCTCTTCAAAAGAGGATTTTTAAATCTCTCGGCATACCCGGCCATCGTGAACTTCCTGTATTTGCCGATCCGCCATAGATGCGGAAGGGCCTTGGCAAGGGAAACCAGGCGGGGAAACAGAGAGTCTCCTCCGGGAAACCTGAAGGAGGACAGCTTCCTCACCAGTCTGGCAAATTCGTGGATGGCGGCGCCGTCTTCGGGCGCCTGGGTCAAAAACTCCCGTTCCATGCGGTCGACGTTCCGGTAAATGACCAGCTTTTTGTCGTCCTTTTCGATCACTTGGTATATCTCGCCGTTGTAAAATTCCAGTTGGCCGATATCAAAGACCTCCTTCCAGGTCGCGTTCAACTCCTCATCTTCTTTAGAACCAAGCAGCCAATGAATGCAGTTTTCGAACGTGTACCCGTCCCTCTTCCATGCTGTGGCCAGACCGCCTGCGATTGAGTGCATTTCCAGGATTTCAGTCTCGAAACCGTTTTTTTGCAGGTAGACTCCGGTGCAGAGGCCGGCGATGCCGCCGCCGATGATCAGGACCTTTTTCTTTTTCACTTTGTACTCCAGTCACTATAGGGATTTTGATTTCCTTCACGATGCCATAACGATTTCTAACGCGAGGCTGTCGGGGGAGCAAGCGAATTTGCGAGATAGGTGTTGCTGCGGTGGGTAATGCTCTCCATTCTGCCCGGTTGCCGGGACAATTCCGGATGACTCGCGCCTCGACCGATGAAATTCTGGCTCCGCCAGGGAAAAGCAGACTTCTGTGCACCAGCAAGATTCTGGTAAGAGCCCTGCGCTATGTCCCTCGCCCTCCTTTCAGCCGGACTTTGAGGCTGTTCAGCGGTCTTTTTTTGCCGATCGTCAGGCTGCGCCGTGAACTTCATGGTGTATTTCATGCAAATGGTTTGACTAGCCATTCACCCGTTATCTCTGGAACGAAGGTGCGGCGGCAGAAAAATGCCTTCAAGGATTCGCCGGCTTTGCAGGCATCAGGTATTTGTTGAACCACGCCAGGTAGCGCTCCAGCCGGTCGCGCGCGTAGCTCGGCATCGTGATGCCGTGGAACTGACCGGGGTAGATGATGAGTTGCGTATTAATGCCGAGGCTTTTAAGCGCCTGATACATCTGCTCAACGCCGACAGTCGGCACGTTGAAGTCCCGATCCCCGGAGAGGAACAGCGTCGGCGTCTTGATCCGATCCGCCTGGAAGAAGGGATACGACAGCTTGAGCCACAGGTCCTTTGTCTTCCATGGCACTCCCAGTTCGTTCTCATATTGCACGATATATTGATCCACCCCGTACATTGAGAGCTGCAGGGCACTGCTGGCGCCGCTGACCGCCGCCTTGAAACGCTGGTCGGAAGCGATGGTATAGTCGGTTGAGATACCGCCGTAGCTCCAGCCGCCGATGCCCAGGCGGTCCGGGTCCGCAATCCCGCTCGCGACCATGTAATCAACAGCGCCGAGGAGGTCTATGACTTCCTTACCCCCCCAATCCGCAAAGATCGCTTTTTGGAAGGCCGATCCGCGCCCCGAGCTGCCGCGGTAATTGACCGAGGTCACGACGTAGCCGTTGGCGGCAAAGAACTGGCGCTCGAAGCTGAACGCATGCTCGTCCTGACCGTTCGGTCCGCCGTGGATGAGAAGGAGCATCGGATACTTCCGGCCCGGGGTGAAAGAGGCCGGCTTGACCATCAGTCCGTGGACCTCGGTGCCATCCTTGCTCTTGGAGGTGAAATCCTCGGTCGTGCCCAATTGCAGCTCGGCAAACAGAGCGTCGTTCTGGTGCGAGAGGGGACGCAGAGTGCCGTTCTCGAGTACGTGCACCTCCCCGCTCGCATTGGCCGTGGCGGCCAGCAAGGCGAACGCTGCGTCGTCGCGCCGCGAGATGCTCGACACGACGCGGAGGCCGGTAGTGACCTTTTCGACCTGGCCGCCCGCGACTGGTGCCCGTCCGATGTAGGTCGTGCGGTCATCCGCCACGATGAACAGGAGGTTCTTGCTATCCGCCGTCCAGATGAATGGACCCGAGACGCCGCGGTCGAGGGTGGCCGTGAGTACGCGAGCCTGCCCTCCGGCAGCCGGGACCACCGCCAGCTTATTTTGGCTATACGCCGAGTAGCGCATCTCGTCGCCCTGGACGTAGGCAATGTACTGGCTATCGGGGCTCCACGACGGGCGCCCGCCGTCGGGTCCGCTGAAGGTCGTCAACTGGCGCGGCTCGGCTCCGGGTTTTGCCTCGATCACATAGATGTTCGTGTCGTCGTTGCGGTCGGGGTCGGGGGTGCGGTTGCTGACGAAGGCAATGAACCGCCCGTCAGGTGACCACGCTGGAGCGCGTTCGTCGAAACGTCCCGAGGTGAGGACCTCCGCCTTGCGCGTCTCCACGTCGAAGATCGACAGGTGCGTGTGGAGCGGGCCCAGGTACCCCTCGCGGTCCTGCTTGAAGTGATACCGGTCGATGACGATCGGCGGCTTCGTCTTGCGCTTCCAGCCTTCTTTCTTTTCGGGCTCGGCGTTGGGGTCCGGATCGTTGAGCGCCAGCACGAGGCGCTTGCTGTCGGGCGACCAGGCGTAGTCGGAAACGCCGCCCTTGATGTCGGTGAGCTTCTGCGCCTCACCGCCCGCTCGATTCAGCAGCCAGACCTGCGATCCCTTCTTCTTTTCCTCCTCGTCGCCGCGCGAGGTGAGGAAGGCGAGGTACTTGCCGTCAGGACTCCAGCGCGGCATGCTTTCACTGCTGTCCGTGGTGGCGGTCAGGCGGACCTGCTGGCTGCCGTCCCAGCTCGCCATCCAAAGGTCGGTATCGCGGCGATCCTTCTCCGTGTCCACAGTGCCCACTGTGTAGGCCACCCACTTTCCATCGGGCGAGACCTGCGGGTCGCCGATGCTCTTCAATTTCGCTAGATCGTCGAGGTTGATCGGCCGCTTGGAAGTCTGGGCAGCAACCTGGCTACCGGCGACAGATAGGCTGATGACGAACGCCATCAAGGGGGCAAGACGGGCGAGTCTACGCATAAGAGGAGCCTCCACAAAAAATATACAGGCTTTTCTATCGCGGGTGTGTGTAGAGGAGCAAGCTGGAAATGAAACACTGCAGCGGCCGCACCAGACCCGGGAGGGTGGCCTGAGACCTGCTACCTGCAGGATTCATTGCAGGCATTGCTTATCACAAGCGATCTGCCCATATTCAGGATTAACGAAGCGCAAAGCCGATACGAAAGCCCAATAGATGACGCCCGGTACCATCGGTGTAAATGTGGTCCCGAAATTCGAGCCGAATTCCCCGCTTCTCCCGGAACCAGTAGTTTATGCCGCCGCCGAAGTTTATGAGGTTGCGCTGCCCGTTTCCGCCGATGCTCGAATAGCCGCCCGTTAGAAATGGAGTGACCTTCCGCTGGCGGGAAAAATGATAGGAACCGCTGACGGAGAACAGCCACAGACTACCACGCGATTCCTGCAAGGCAGCTATGCCTCCTACTTCCGCTCCCAATCCCAGGCCTTTATATACCAGACCTTCGCCGCCACCGCCAAAGTGCATTGTTGCTATCGAATCCGCATTGCCGATATATGTCCCAGGAGCGATGAATACGTATCCTTGGCCCCGAAAGCGGCGGGAACTCTCCTCCCCTGCCGTGGCAGTCGTAGATTGAGCCTGAGCCCATGCTGAAAAGAGCAGGAGCAGCAAAGCCACTCCGGCGATACGAGTTATCTTTCGATCCTTGCTTCTCATCTTTACTCTCCTTTTATGGCTGCAAGTCACTGGGATCGTGGAGAAGCAAAGGACGCACCGACCGACACATCGAGACGTTGCCTCTTTCTATGTGCATCAAATATAAAGATTTAAAGCTCGGCGCTGTCCAGGCGCAGACGTGGCTATTGGTCTCAAGCCAGTGTTGGAAATGGGATCCTTTGATCACCTGTCGAAAATCCTGGCACCGGCGTCCGCCGCTTTGAGCTGGAGGACGGCTTTCCGATGTATTGGACGATTCGTGCTATTGTGAATTCCCGGGGATTAGTCCGCGGGTGAAAAAGCCCTAGGGGTTCACCGGGTGAAGCATGTATCTTATCTATTTTGCATTCTGACATCATTTTCGGAAGCCACAACAATGCTAAAGACGCACAACTGCGGTGAATTGCGATTGTCCCACGCCGGCGAAAGCGTTTCCCTCGCGGGCTGGCTGCACAAAAGGCGCGATCACGGAGGGCTTATCTTCATTGACCTGCGCGATCGGTCGGGCCTCGTTCAAATCACCGTCGATCCCAGTGTCGGCGATGCCTATTCGGTTGCGGAGAAGGTCCGCGGTGAGTATGTGCTCCGAGTTGTGGGAAGGGTTCGGCCCCGCCCCGAAGGAGCGGCGAACCCGAATCTCACCAGCGGCGAGATCGAGGTTTTGGCTCAGTTGATAGAGATCCTGAATCCGGCCAAGCAGCTTCCTCTCCCGGTCGATGATGACGGCTACAAGACGGATGAAAGCCTGCGGCTAAAGTATCGATACCTCGATCTCCGCAGGGCCCGCATGCAGAAAAACATCATTCTGCGCCACAAAACCATCAAGTTTATCCGCGACTACCTTGATCAGCAGGGCTTCCTCGAGATCGAAACGCCCATAATGATCAAGTCAACGCCGGAAGGAGCCCGTGACTATGTCGTGCCCAGCCGCGTGTGGCCGGGCAAGTTTTTCGCGCTGCCGCAGAGCCCGCAGCAGCTCAAGCAACTCCTCATGGTTGGCAGCTTCGAAAAGTATTTCCAAATTGCGCGCTGCATGCGCGATGAAGACCTGCGCGGCGACCGCCAGCCGGAGTTCACCCAACTCGATCTCGAAATGTCCTTCGTCGAGCGCGAAGACGTGCTCGCCGTCGTCGAGGGACTCATCACGGACTTGGTGCCTGCCGTCACGCCGCACAAGCGGATCTACTCGCCCTTTCCCAAACTCAGCTATGCCGAGGCAATGGACCGCTTCGGCACTGACAAGCCGGACCTGCGATTTGGCATGGAGCTGGTAAACCTTTTGGACGCACTCAAGCGCTCCGAGTTCAAAGTCTTCGCCGAGACGATTCGTTCCGGCGGCGTGATTAAGGGAATCCTCGCAACGGGCTGTGCATCTTATTCGCGCAAAGACCTGGATATACTCCCCGAGCTGGTGATACCCGCAGGAGCACAGGGGCTGGCCACGTTGGCCTGGACATCCGAAGGGCTGAAAGGAAGCGCCGCGAAATTCGTGAAGCCGAACGAAGCGGACGAGATTGCACGCCTGATGAACGCGAAGGAGGGCGATCTAGCGTGCATAATTGCAGACAAGCCAGCCACTACGAATAAGGCTCTAGGTTTGCTGCGCCTCGATTTTCGCGACCGCCTGAAGCTGGCGCCGCAGGATCTGCTCGCGTTCGCGTGGGTAGTGGATTTTCCCATGTTCGAGTGGGACGAGGAGGAGAAGCGCTGGGGCTTCGCGCATCACCCGTTTACGATGCCCAGGGAAGAACATCTGGATAAGCTGGAAAGCGATCCGGCCTCCGTGATGAGCAACGCGTATGACCTGGTCTGCAACGGCTACGAGCTCTCGAGCGGCAGCATCCGTATTCATCGCCGCGATGTGCAGGCGCGGATCTTCAAGTGTCTAGGCTACAGCGAGGAGGAGGCCTATCGCCGCTTCGGCCACATGCTGGAGGCGTTCGAGTACGGCGCGCCGCCGCACGGAGGAATGGCGCCGGGTATCGATCGCCTGGTGATGCTGCTGGCGGATGAGCCGAATATTCGCGAGGTAATGGCCTTTCCGAAAACGGCAAGCGCGAGCGACCTGATGTTCGACGCCCCGTCCGAACTCGAGCCCAAACACCTCAAAGAATTGCACCTCAAAATCGTCGACTAGAAGCCCCGCCACAGAGACCTAGCCCGACCTACCGGCCGCAACCGACACGGTGGCAAGCAATCAGTCTGGAGAGACTCTTGACTGTGGTTTCAAGCAGGGAGCAGGCAGTGTCTAATCCAGATGTTTTTTCTTTCCGTGCTTTTACTGCCTGCTTCTCTCCAATTATGTTTTCTAAAGGCGACCAGAATCGTTTCCTGGAAGCGAAGGAATCACGGCTTGGTAGCACAGAGTAGCCATGGGCGGCAACCAATCGGCTTTGTGTTCTTGGTGTCTTAGTGGTGAGGCTTTTAGAAGCACACCGCCAAGGCACCAAGAACACCAAAATTCACCAAGAATTCCGTTGGCACATTCACGGGCAGTCTCAGTTCCCTTTCTTCTTGGGCTTGGCGGCCTTCGGAGCAGGTGCGGCGACTGGCTTCGGCTCCTCCGGTTTCTCCGTGAGCTTCACGGAGCCGAGTTTCTCCTGGGCACGCAGATAATCCATCAGGTCTCCGAGCGGCAGCGGTTCGAATTCTCCCGACAGGAAATCGCGGATTTCCTGAATTGTCTTCTTCTGCCCCAGGAGGATGTTGAGCTCCGAGGTCATGTGCGGCGGCACCTTGCGCATGCCAGCCTGAATTGCGGTGCGCTCATCCGCTGAGAATTTTTCCATGGCCTGCTGACCGAAGCCGCCGCGGCGTCCGAATCCTCCTCCTCCGACGCGCTCTACGATAGTGCGTGATGCCTTTGCTTCCGCCCCAGTCAGTGCCGGTTCCTGCGGGGCGATATTCCGCTGCAGTGCCTGCAGCTCGTAGTAGGCCTTCGCTTCATTCAGGAGAGCCGCCGCGCGCCGATCAATCAGGGACATCAGACCCGCGAGCTTCTTCTTCTGTTCTTCCGGCGCCTTGTAGAGCACCGACGAAGAGCGCACTACTTCTTCTTCGATTTTCGCCTGATGGCGGACGGCATTGCGGGCTTCCTTGTAGGCATCCAGGAGTGAGGCACTATCTGCGACATCCGCCAGATAGGAAAGTCCTTTCCTCTCCGACTCGCCCATGCGCTCGGCTCCGCGCGCCAGGGATTCGGCTGTGACCTTTGACGCCATGTCGTCGTCGGCTGTAGCGAGGATGGTCATCGCTGCGGCGCCCACCACGGCTGCGCGCTTGAACATCGTGGAGTCGAGCTTATCGGGAGTGTCCTGCGAGGAGTGGTAGTACATGTCCGGCCATGTAACGAACATCGCCGACGGAATGCCCTGGTTTATGTAAACGACATGGTCGCTGGCTCCATAGAACTTGTCGATCACGTAGTAGAACGGATCCTGGCTGCCGTTGGGCGCAACCACAGGCAGTGTGAAGCGGTACCCGTTGTGCCGGTAGCGGACGCGCTCGCGGTTCAAGTTGCCCACGAACTCGAGCACGCTGGCGCAGAGGTCGTTGAGAAACGTCGGGAAGGTATCGGGAGTCCGATGGAGAATCCAGGAACTCAAGCCGGACCGAAGGCCAAGACCCTCCATGTCAAAGTTGAGATCGGCCACGAGTTTTTTCCTTATGTCCTGGTGCTTGTTGAGCCAGGCCATGGTACCGCTGATCTCGGGCACCCAGAGAAAGTGGATGGCGCGCTTGGGACGCGGCAGTTTCCCCTCCTGCACAAGCCGCATGAAGGCCCGCCCCATCTCGAGAGTCATGGCGCAGCCCGAGTTGTCGTCATTTGCACCCTGTTTGATGTACCCTTCGTAAAGGTGCGCGGAGACCGCGACCTCCTGTTCGGAAGAGCCGTCGCCGGGAATCACAGCGTGGACTGTCTCCATCTCGCCTGGGAAGGCCTCAGACTTGATGACGGAGCGAAGGGTGATCTTCCCTCCCTGAGCCAGACGGAGCGCCAATTCGCGGCCAACTCGAGGGGAGATGGACCAGCCGAAGCCAGGCTTTTTTCCCTCCGGAGCATTGGCGGAGATGCTCTGCGACATGATTTCGTCCGGATAGCTGTCGGCGCGCAGTGAGGTATAGCTCAGAACCCCGACAGCCCCGCGCTCGATAACGCCCAGTCGCTGCAACTGGCCGGCCCCGGCGGACCCGAGCACGATCTTTCCCTTCACGTCTTTGCTTGCATAGTCGTCAGGCCGCGCGCCGATTCCCACGTCCACAAGATCGGCCGTGAGGTCTCCCGATTCGCTGCCGGAGCAGGCGGAAACAGCGATGTCATATATGTCGTAGAGCTTGCGTGACTCCGGTGCCACCATCCACAATTCTCCCTGCGAGGCATACCAGGAGGGAGCGGGTGAAGGGAAAGATTCGATCTCAACATTCGAGTAGCCGTACTCGCGCGCGAACTTCTCCATGACGATGCTCTCGCGGAAGTGACCCTGATATTCTTCGCGCGAGCGAACACGTGGGTAGGGCACGAGTTCGAGCACGTGATGCATGGCTCGTTCGCCCGACGCTTCGTTGATGATGGCGCGCATCTGGTCCCAGTTGAGCAGAGTGCGATCTTCGCGCTCCTGCGTCTGAATGAACGGCATGCAGATCGTAGAAACAAGGATGACGGCGATCCAGGCAGCAACCTTCTTCATGAGTGCCTCCTTCCGAGTGGTGGGTGACTGAAGTCCAAGAGGTAGTTACGACAGGTTTTAGCGCTTGTTTCCTCCCACCTTGGCGGTAGCCCTTAAGAAAGGCACCGCCCGGATGCCTATATCAAGCAAGGATGTCCCATTGTTTTCGGCTTTACGGAAGCAGGATCAGGCGTCGCACATGCCGGGGACGGTAAATCGAAAAGTCGCGCCGGTCTGTCGTGAACACGGTGGTCAGCTTCTCACGCTCGCACAGGGCCAGCAATGCGGCGTCGGCGAAATCTATGGGAAGCTTCCGATATCGAGGAAGTAGCTCTCGAATTCGAGGCAGATCTTCAATCTGAGGACCTGCGACTTCCAGTCAGACGGCAGTGTGGAGCAGGCAGTTAAATATATTACTGCCTGCTGTCTGCCGCCTGCTGCCGGCTTTGTTACTTGGCGGCCAGCTTGACGTCGCCCGACATCGTAAGCAGTTTGACCGGGGGGCCACCTTGCCCAAGAGGCGCTGCCAGTGAACTCGCCTTGTTTTTGGTGACCGCCAGAAGGGGAACGGATTCTCCTTCCACCGTCTGCGCCGGATATTGAATCTGGATGTTTCCGGCCTTCGTTTCCAGGAGCAGAGCCGCAGAATAGTCTACGGGAAGGACAAGATCCACGGAACCCTTGTGCGTCACCGCCGAAAACTCGTGCCCCGTCCAGCGCTTGCCCGCCATCTCGACGTTGATGTCGCCGCGTTTCGTCACGGCCGAGAAATAACCCGATAGAGACTTCGCTTCAATGTTCCCTTCATTCAGATTCGCTTCCACCCAGCCGTTTACCGCGCCGATTGCCAGATCTCCCTGCAGAAGCTGCGCGTTGATGTCTGTCTTTTCCTTGGGCACGTAAATCGTGAGATTCATCTCCATGGTCGCCGCTGACTGCGGAGGTCCATTGGTGCGGATGGTGGCGGAGGTCTGGCTCCAGCGCAGCTGCACCGGATACTGCGATGCGAGCAGCCGGGCTTGATCCGACGTGAGGTGATAGATAATCCTCTCGACCTGCAGCATCACAGCGGCGCGTCCCCAACCGATGACCTTCACGTTGCCGGGGACGCCCGTCACGATTTGCAGCTTTCCCCCTGGATAAAAGTTGAACTGCCGCTGATCACGCTCGACGTAGGGAGCAGAAGGAGCTTCAGGGGGCTTCTGCGGAGGTTGCTGCTCTTGGGCCCCCCAAAAGAGCAGCGCAGATGCCAAAATCAAGCAAGCCTCCATGAGCTCATGCTCCTATAAAAATGCTCCGCGAAGCGAATGACGCTGCGGCTGTCAATGCCGCGGAAAATGACAACGCACAGAAACGCTATTGCAGTCCAGAGGGCGACGCGCACCGGAGCCGACTTCGGACGCTGCAGGATCGCCCTGAACAAATGATACAGTATCCAGCACTCCAGGGCGAACGGTGGAAATCCCAGGAAACCCAGCAACGGCATTTCAAACACTCTCCACCTTCCGAAGAACGGAACAGTGTAGACCCACTTGGAGGCTGCCCAGAAATTCCAGAACTCCCACATCAGGCCGCAGGCAAGGCCCCCCAACAGCAGACTCCAGACACGGCGCCGGTTTCCGCCGGCGATTTCCAGGGAGAGGCTGCGTATGCCGATCTTCTCGAGAAAAGGATCCAGCAGAAAAACCGGCCCAAGCCAGACAGCGGGGAAGAAAAAGCGGGGCCAGAGCAGAGGAGCAATGCAAAGCCACAGTCCAATCAGAAGGAACCAGGTCGAAGGAGTCGAAGGAGGAGCTTTGGTCAGGATCTCGCATTCGGAAGCAAAGGGTCCAGCTCGGCGCTCGAGGAGCGTCTCGAAGAGGTCGGAGGTGATAAAGATACCAGGCAGAACGGTGGCGAACGCCAAGGCATATCCGGTCCAACGCATCCAGAGCTGGTAGGGTACGCCGTCGTAAGCCCAGTTGCAGATGATGAAGTTGTAGCCTTCGAACAGGAGCCAGATGAAAATGGACAGCGGCAGCATGCTCCAAAGTTCGCTCCGCCTGCCGCTCAGCAGTGAGCGTCCCCGAAGTCTGAGGAGAAGATTGTCGGCCAGGAAGATATACGACCACCAGGCGAAGCAGTAGAACCACGAGTAAAACGGCTCAATCTTGTGAAAGAGACAGTATTCCGAAACGAGAAGAAGGCAAAACCCAAACCAGCCATAGGCTTTCATGAGGCTTAATAAATGACGAATGACGAATGACGAATGACGAATAAGAAACAGAGATGCCAGCTTTTGAATTCGTCACTCGTCATTCGTAATTCGTCATTCTTCATCTGAGTACGTTGTGCTCGCGACAGATTTGCAGCACCTTGTCGATGGGGAGCGCTTCCACGGTGTGGCCCCCAGCTCCGGTCGTGGTCTTCGCCATAAAGAGCGAGTTGTAGACCGCTTCTTCGGTTGCTTCGATCACCGCCTGAAACAGCGGCGAAACCGCTTCGTTGTGGAGCACCGGTGCAGCGAGCGTCCGCCCGGAAGGATTCATCGGCACGCGCGATGGCAGCGGCGTGCTGAACGCGATCACGTAGTCCCCGCTTCCGTTGCTGCTCGAAGACCCGGTTCGGGCCAGTCCGAGCATAGCGCGCTCCGCTAGACGCCGCAGGTTGCGGGCGTCCAAGGGTGCGTCGGTCGCGACCACGATCATGCAGGATCCGTCGGGAGAATAATTCAAGTTCTCTTTCAGATAGTACCTCCCGAGCTCGCGCCCTACCGGTGCGCCGTTGATCTCCAGTATGCCGCCGTAATTTGTCTGAACGAGAACGCCGACGAAGTAGCCTCCCAACCTCGGAGGAAGCTGTCGCGAGGAAGTGCCAATTCCGCCCTTGAAGCCGAAGCAGACAGTTCCGGTCCCGGCACCGACGGCCCCTTCCGGAACATGTCCGCCCTTTGCGGACCGGATGGCTTCGATGACGTGCTCCTTAGTGACATGCCGCCCGCGAATGTCGTTTAAATAGCCGTCATTGGTTTCACCCACCACCGCGTTGACAGAGCGCACCTGCTCGTTTCCGGGCTGCGCGAGGGTGTACTCGACCACGCCTGCGATTCCTTCGGCGACGTTTAGAGTATTGGTGAGGATGATCGGTGTCTCCAGGTTTCCGAGCTCCTGGATTTGTGTGCTGCCTGCAAGCTTGCCGAAGCCGTTGCCAACATAGACGGCCGCGGGAACCTTCTCCTGAAACAGGTTTCCGGGATGCGGCACGATGGCGGTGACGCCGGTTCGGATAGATTCTCCCTGCGAGAGCGTCACGTGTCCGACCCGAACGTCAGGCACGTCGGTGATGGCATCGAGCGGCCCGGGCCGGAGAACGCCAGGCGCAACGCCCAGCTCGCGCGCCCGCTTCTGTCCGGCCACCTGTGGACCAGAGGCCAGAAGTATGCAGGAGATTGCGAGTCCGGCACAGAACGAAGGATCAAAGCCATGCATCATCCACCTCGCTAGGAACTGGTTTGGAGTATTTCTGCCTAACCAGCCATGATTTTCTAATATACAACGAAAGCAGGCAGCAGGCAGCACAAGGAAGGCTATTCCATTAGAAAAGGCAGAGTATCAACTGCGAACTGCCGGCTGCCTACTTTCTATTTCGGGCAATAGTCTGTGCAGCGAGGTACTTGATGGCTGCTTTGTGGTGACCGTTTCGAGCTGATATTACAGCCAGCTGATTTTTAAGCCGCCGACGCCGGTGGCGACACGCAATGTGACGCGCGTCTTGGCCTTGTCGTAGTTGTCGCTGTAGTAATAAGCGTCGCGCTTGTTGAAGCCGTCCAGGTGGAGTCCGCTCAGGAAGTGCCTTTCCGCTTCCACGCGCACGCCGACGTCTTGGGGCATGCGGACGTTCACGCCTCCCACGCCAACCTGGATCCGGATGTCGGCATCCTGCTTCCACTGACCCGAGAAGTCCAAGTTGGCTCCGCCGACGCCACCCTCAAACTGCAGCTCTTTGAAGTTCAGATTCCCGAGGCCTACGGCCTCAATGCTGCCCACGCCGTTCTTTATTCTGATGAAGTCGCATGAGACCGGGTTCGGCTCGTAGTCGGAGATCTTCGATCCGCCGACTCCGGATTCGAGCTCCAGGCGGGAAACCTTCATACCGGACAGAGAAAGGCGCGCATCCCCCACACCCGTGTTTATGCTCAGCTTCAAGGGAACCGAGTCGGCCAGGCTGAGTCGCAGCCTGTTGTTGTGGCGCTCGCTCCGGATGCCAACCTTGTGAGTGCTTTCCAGCTTGAATGTGAATCTTCCTTCCTCTCCGAGGGCTTCAAAGTGAACGCTGGGCTGGTAACTCGCCTTGTCGTACTCCAGATCCATCGAGTAGAGATTCGAGTCCTTCTGGCCGGTCACCTCAAGGGAGCCGATGTCGAAGCGGATATCCGCGTTGAGGGATTTTTCAGTGCCGAGCGGCTGCTTCTGGTTCAGGGAAACCATTTCAACAGGAATGCGCTCCTCCAAGTCGCAGCCCGAGATCACGAAGGCCATTGGCATACATAACAGCCAAAGTAGCTTTTTCATGGCAGGACTCCTATCTTCAGCAAATGACGAATGACGAAGGAAACTGGATTTAGTGATCGACCCATCGGGTCATCGAGCCATTGAAAAGAAGGGCTGGCCGAAGGCGGCTTTTTCAACGAATTAATGGCTCGATCGCTCAACGATTCAATTCCAATGGCTCGACAACTCAATCGCAAATGACTCAGTCTCAACGCACAGTTTCAACCTGACGAACGCGTTTCGGGCGCTTCACGTCAGGATTCAATTCGGCTTTAGTGGCCTGGTCGCCCTCACCCCCTCGAGCGCGAATATGGATGTTGCTGTAATCCGTTTCGAGCACGATCTTCGGCCCGCCGCTCTTCTGCTTTGCCTTGAGCAATCCTACGTCTCCGGCCCCCTGTGAAGGTTGGAGGCCAGCATAATCGGAATCCACGCGTCCATTCCGGGCGGTCGCGTCGATTTGGAATGGCGCGCCCTCGGGCAGAAACAGGTCGATTCCGCCGTTGTGATTCTTGACGCTGATCTCACCCTTGTCCAACGTGCCCGCGGAAAGGCTGACATCGGCATACTCGTTCGTAATCATGCAGGCGCCGTTGAAGTTGTTCACGATGACGTCTTTGAGCGTGGTCCGGATGTCGATCGGACCCTCGACGGTATTGGCGCGGATGCCGCTGCCCTGGCCCTTAACCTTGAGATACCCGTGAAGATCGTCGGCTGTGATGCGGTCCGAGTTGGTGTTGATATCTACGTTGCCCCGGATGTCTTTCAGAGAAACCGTCGAATACTGGCTCTCGAGTACGACGTTGGAAGCAACGTCGCTCACCTCGAGCCTGCGGTGGTTGGTCGTTACCTTCAGAGTGGATCCGAGGTCATTAGCTCTGACCTGTGTTCCGCGAGCCTCGACGACAACCGGCTTGGTGATCTTTTCGAGCTGGATGCTGCTCTCGGTGTTCGAGACCGTAACCTGCCCGTCCACATCGTTGATTTCCACCGGCGAATACTCGTCGCGCACGTTGACGTCGCCCTTGATGGTTTCAAGGTACACATGGCCGCGCGCATCGACGGTAACGTTCCCAGTCAGGTTGATCAGCCGGGACTCTGCGTAGCGGTTGGAAACCACGAACTCGCCGGAGCAGTCTCTCAATTCGAGTGGATTATGGGTTGTGCTGAGATCAAGCTTGCCGTCGACATTTGCGACTCTCACTTCACCGAAGGAATTTCGAACCACCAAATCGGATTTCTTCGGAACGAAGACCTCCATGTCGGTATTGAACCGGTAATTGCTGGAAGAGAGGGCGTCCCGATTGGTCTTCACCACGAAGGTCTCCGTCTTAGCCTTGCCTTTAGGCCGGGGTTCGGCTTCGACTTTAAGAGGCGCTTCTGTTTGCTCAATACCCTGAGGACCGGCTTCCAGGCGGATTTCGTCGGCGATGCTTTTCGCGCGTGACTCTTCGTTGGCATAGACGACCTTCTTGAGGCGGACCCGGGCCTCACCGTCGCTGCCGGGGATGACGGAAATCAATCCATAAGCGTTCTCGATTTGGATCGGTCCCGCTGCTCTCAGGGGGTAAGTGGCCTCCTGGGTGTACGTATAAGAGTTACCAAACCATTGCCCGGGACGCACAGAGGAGTCGCCTATGGTGATGGGCATATCCCTGAACACCCGGCTGATGGAGCTTTCGGAGAGCTTCGTAATCGCAGTGCCGATGACGAGCAGAATCAAGATTCCCACGACCTCCCCGATTCGAAGAGAAACACCTTCTTTGTGGCGGTAATAATCGATTACCTTACCCAGCCCCAGCAGTATCAGGAGAATGGGCCAATAGCGTGCTGCCATGGACCAGAAATCCGGCCCTATGCCAAAATTGCGTAGCAGGAATAGACTTCCCAGGCCTATCCAGAGCAGGGCTCCGAGCAAGGAGGGACGCCTCTTTAGTGCGGACATGGTTTTCACTCCTTAGGGACGTTGCCTGTGACGGGAGGAATCTCCTGCCAGGTGAAGTAGTCGTAAAGCTTTCTCAAACCGATAATGATGAGGATCACCGGCCAGTAATGGGCGATCAGTCGCCATGCCGAGAAATGCTCGTACATGTTCTGGAGTAAAAAGATCAATCCGATGCTGATCAATATCAAGCCCGCAGTCAGTGCGCCGCTCCGCGAACGGATCGTCATGGTAATGCCCTCCTCTGACTAGAACTCTTTCTTTTCCGTAAACACGCTCGGGGATTTCTGCCCTGTGTCGTCCTTATCGCGCACCGCCCGGTAGATGAGGTATCCACCCAGGAAGATGAAGACCACCGGCCACATCCTGTTCAGGAAGTAGTAGGAGATAATGTTCTGAAGAAGGAAGATGATCCCCAAGATCATCAGAAAGATTCCCCAGGCCACGATGGTTTTGTCCTGAGAAGGCAGTTCCGTCATGCTGGCCCCGGATTCCAGCCGGGTGCGGGCCTTGGCTTCCGCTGAGCGATAGGCGTCAAACATGGTAAAAATGAGGAAGGCAAAGGCTCCAAAGCCGAAGACGCCGTTGACTCGATCTCCCATGATGACCAGGGCGGCGAAGACTGCGAAGAAGGTGATCGCCTTCAGATATTCGTTGTTGTAAACCGCGCCCATTCCCGGAATCAATGCGCAGCATGCCGCACGTTTGGGAGAGTCGGCCGGCATGCGGAGGTCCTTGATTGCAGCAGCCCATTCCGCTCCCCGCACCAGGCAATCCTGGCAGTAAAACTTGCCTTTGATTGAGTGCGAGCACTCGCTGCACAGAGGCCTGCGGCATGCGCTGCAGAACTCTTGGGAATCCACTGTTGGATGGTATGCGCATTTCATGACGGCTCTCCTTGAATCATCAGGACTCAACGGGCGACCTGCCGGCCGCTACGATCTCCAGCCCCTCTCAGGCCGGCAACAGCAGCAAGCTACTGTTTTTGCTCGGGGCCTTTTCCTGCCGTTGCCGAGGTTCCCCCGACTTCTTTTTCCCCTCAACAGGAACGTCCAGTTGCTCGATCATGAAACCGAGTTTGTTGAACACATTGTTCCTGTAAAACTTGAACTGCGACTGCAATTCATTCTTCCTGTCGTAAGCCTTCAGCCCTTCGCTGTAAAGCTGCTGAATCCCCCGGTCCATCCGGCGGAACATCTCCTTGGGTGAGAGCGCCGAGGCCACGACCGACATCTTCGGCGCCATTAAGCCGACGATCAGAACGACGAAGAGGGTTGCCAGCACTGCCCCGACGGCAAATCGCGGGGTGAGCAGCGGGCGCACTACATATTCGCTGAACTTCTCCTTCAGGGTCTTTGTGCGCGGACGGCCCGAAGTCCGCAGGAGGATTCTCTCGGCCAGGTTGATCTCGAATTCGAGCTTGGGGAAGCTCTGGCACGTCGCGAGGATCGAATGCATCTCTTCCAGCAGAGTAGAGCAGTTGGCGCACTCATGCAGGTGCTCGGCAACTTGGCCCATGTCAGTTGCCGGGAGACTGCGTTCGAGGTACTCGCTCAATCGTTCTTCAACATAAGGGCAGTTCATGATGTGCACCCCCTAGACCTGCAGCCCAATCTGGGAACGACGCTTGGTCAGGAGCTTGGCCAGTTCGAGACGACCCCGGTTGATGCGGCTTTTCACCGTACCTTCGGGAATGCTCAATAGCTCGGCAATTTCCTGATACGCCATCCCTTCCAGATCCCGGAGAATGATGGCTTCCTTTAGTTCCGGAGAGAGGGCCTGCAGTCCGTCTTGCAGGAAACGGGACGCTTCAAGCTGTTCGGCGGCTCGGTGCGGATTCGGGAGTTTGTTGTCCCTCAGATTCATGGTCTCCATCTCCTCGGTTCCGGCTGCCTGCTGGAAGCGACGTGTCTGTCTGTAGTGATCGATAATCAGATTCCGTCCCACTTTGAGCACCCAATTCTGAAAGGTCCCGGCGTCCGACCGGTAACTCTTAAGGTTTTGATAAACCCTGATAAATATTTCCTGAGTCAAATCCTCTGCTTCCTCTTTGCGGCCCGTATATCGATAACTCAAGTTATAGACGCGGCGACCAAAGGAGTTCACTATGGTCTCCCAGGCGGCGTCGTCTCCCTGAAGACAGCGCTCTACAAGTTTCTCATCGCCCGAGAGCACCGGTAACTCCTTGTCTCCGATCCCGTTTCCCAACACACGTAACGAAACGGCGTCGTGCAAAGTTCAAAAAATCAGATCCCACGCATAACCTGCGCCCATTGTCCTACGGTTGTCGTGTTTCCGCAACACCTTGTGAAATGCAAGATTTAGGGGTTGGGGATCGGGGATCAAAGGACGTGGGCTAGGGTTCCGAGGACAGTCTGGAGTCGACCGCATCACTATGTGCTGGCGATGACCGTTGGAGTTATCGCCATTCCTTTTTTCCCGGTCCCTGCCCGGTCCCCCGGCCCCGGTTGCTTTGTGCTTGACCTTTTCAATCATTTCCTATTTATTCATATTCAGCTAAGGTCTTTGGAATCGCGGATTTGGGCGCACCGCGATTGCTTGGCAGTTACGAGGCACCTTCCGGTCAACTCGATTCGGGGTTTCGGATTCATGAAGTGTCCGTACTGTGGATTCTTAAAAGACCGCGTTGTGGATTCGCGGGAGAGTCGCGATGGTGATTCCATCCGACGCCGCCGTCAGTGTTTGAACTGCTCACGCAGGTTCACGAGCTACGAACGGATCGACGAGATCCCTTACATGGTGGTTAAAAAGGATGGCGGCAGGGAAAAGTTTGATCGCAGCAAGATCCTGAACGGGCTGCTGAAGGCCTGCGAGAAGAGACCCGTCAGCCTCACCCAGCTGGAAAAAATCGTGGACCGGGTTGAACAGAAAGTGCAGGAAAGCCCAGATCGTGAACTCGAGTCGGTGACCATTGGCAAAATACTTCTTTCCGAGTTGCGCCGCCTGGACAAGGTCGCTTACCTGCGCTTCGCTTCCGTTTATCTCGAGTTCGAAGACGTAGGAGAGTTCATGACCGAAATCAACCAACTCTTTGAGAAGAAATAGACGCCGCCGGAAGCAGGGGAACGGCCCGCCGTGCCCCTGCCCATAGTGTGCGGATGTCACTATACTTTCTGTGATTCTCAATATGATCTACTAATTATGTCGAAGCCAAGACGTCCCGCTTTGGATCCGAACCAGACCCGCCATATCGAAGCCGCTATCGCAGCAGAAAAATACCTGGATCGCCTTGCGGTTGGAAGCTGGACACCGAACGTGGACATCTGTGAAACCACTGACAGAATCTACGTCCGTGTGGAGGTGCCGAGCATCGAAAAATCTGACATCACGCTCACCATTCAGGACGGTATTCTTCGTGTGCAGGGCACCAAGCGGGAAGCTACGGCATCCGGGCAGTTGCTTTGTTACTATTGCCTGGAACGAAGGTACGGACGGTTCGACCGGAGCATACCCATCCACTGGGTTGTGGATGCCCAGAAAGCTCGTGCCCTCCTTGATAAGGGAGTGCTCACCGTTGAGCTTCCAAAGCTGGAAGACCGGCGCGGTCGGTTAGTGCAGATTCCAATCACTCACAAACAGAGATGAAACTTTGGCGCTCGAATCCAATCCACTCTATGCGAAAGGATCGGGAATTTTCATGTCGGCTGCGGAACTGAAGGAAGGCCAGACAGTAAAGGAAAACGAGGCAAAGCAGGAGGAGACCATACAGATCCCCGAAATCCTGCCCGTCCTGCCGTTGCGCGATGTCGCTACTTTTCCTTACATGATCGTGCCCCTTGTCGTCACCACAGACAAGGCAATCAGTGCTGTCGACCACGCGCTTGCCCAGAGCCGCATGATCCTCCTCGCGACGCAGCGGAACCAGGAGGCCGAAAACCCGACTCCGAAGGACATGTATGACATCGGAACCGTCGGACTCGTGATTCGGATGCTCAAAATGCCCGACCAGAGAGTCCGGGTTCTGGTTCAAGGCGTTGCTCGAGCGCGAGTTAAGAGCTGGGATGAAGGCCGTCCATACATCCAGGCACGCGTCAATGTGCTGGAAGAGACTCAGCCGGACGCCTCCAACCTGCAGATCGAAGCTCTTATTCGAAACGTGAATGCCGCGCTGGAGCGGGCCGCATCGCTGGGCAAAAACATTTCCCAGGAGATCGTGGTCATTGCCTCCAACCTCGACGACCCTGGGCGCCTCGCCGATCTGGCGGCGTCCAACCTCTCGCTCAAAGTCGAGGAAGCCCAGGACATTCTGTCAATCCTCGATCCCGCGAAACGCCTGCGCCGGATACACGAACTGCTCACGAGAGAGGTAGAACTCCTGGCGATGCAGCAGCAGATCACCAGCCAGGCAAAAGACGAAATTGACAAGGGGCAGCGCGAGTATTTTCTCCGCCAGCAGCTGAAGGCCATCCAGAGTGAATTGGGCGAGGGGAACGAGCTGGCAGAAGAGGTCCGACGATACGTACATAGGGCGGACGAAGCGAAAATGCCAAAAGAGGCCCGCGAGGAATTCGACCGGCAGGTAAGCCGGCTGGAGCGGATGCATCCGGACATGGCCGAGACGGCGACACTCCGAACTTACCTCGACTGGATGGTTGGCCTTCCCTGGAGCGCCCAGACGAAAGACAACCTGAACCTTCGCAAGGCGCGACAGATTCTCAACGAAGACCACCAGGGCTTGGAGAAGGTCAAAGCACGGATTCTCGAGCACCTCGCCGTGCGCAAGCTAAAGCGGGACAGCAAGGGTCCGATTCTCTGTTTCGTCGGTCCGCCGGGTGTCGGGAAAACGTCGCTGGGCAGATCCATCGCGCGCTCCCTCGGGAGGAAATTCGTTCGCCTGAGCCTCGGGGGAGTGCACGACGAAGCCGAGATCCGGGGGCACCGGCGCACTTATGTTGGCGCTATGCCTGGGAGAATCATCCAGGGATTGCACCAGGCGAGCTCCAACAATCCGGTATTCATGATGGACGAGGTCGACAAACTGGGCGCGGACTTCCGCGGGGATCCGTCGTCAGCATTGCTCGAAGTGCTCGATCCGGAGCAGAACAATACTTTCCGGGACAATTACCTGGGGGTTCCTTTTGATCTCTCCAACGTGCTCTTCATAACGACAGCTAATATCCTGGACACTATTCAACCCGCTTTCCGGGACCGCATGGAGGTCATCAGCCTGTCGGGCTATACCGAAGAGGAAAAGGTGCAGATTGCCAGGAGGCACCTTGTCCCGAAACAGCTGGGAGCGCATGGCCTCAGGGCTCGAGACGTTGTGATTTCCAATTCAGTACTGCGGGCTATCATTCAGGGATACACGCGGGAGGCCGGACTGCGAAACCTGGAGCGCGAGATCGCAACCATCTGCCGCAAGGTCGCGATGAGGTTCGCGCTTGGAAAACGCCGGCGAATGGTGATCACCTCGGCCAAGTTGCAGAGCCTCCTCGGACCACCGCGAAACATGCCGGAAGAGAGGCTTGCACGCGACCAGGTGGGAATCGCCACCGGGCTTGCCTGGACGCCTGTAGGTGGAGAAATTCTCTTTGTCGAAGCGCAAGCCATGGCCGGCAAGGGGAGCCTCATCCTAACGGGACAGATGGGAGAAGTGATGAAGGAGTCCGCGCAGGCAGCATTGAGCTATGCTCGGGCGCACGCCAAAGAATACGACATCGAGGAGGAGTTCTTTTCATCACACGACTTCCACATTCACATTCCCGAAGGTGCCATCCCGAAGGATGGTCCCTCCGCTGGTGTCACCCTTGCATCCGCGCTGGTTTCCGCCTGCACGGGGCGCCCGGTGCACAGAAGCGTCGCGATGACCGGGGAGATCACCCTGCGAGGCGACGTTTTGCCCGTGGGCGGAATCAAGGAAAAGGTTCTCGCGGCTCACCGGGGGCAGGTTTACACCGTGATGCTCCCTCGTCCCAACAAGAAAGATCTCGGGGACGTTCCCAAGCAGTTGAGGCAGGATATCAAGGTTATTTTGGTCGACAAGGTCACGGATGTCCTCAAGCGTGCACTGATCTGACACGTATCAGAATTCCAGAAATGCCAGGGAAACGCCATTGGGATACCAGCGAAGACCGCGTCGTGCGCTTCCTTCAAAAGCATTTTGGCCTACGCACGGCGACCCTCAAGATGGGGATCGGAGATGATGCGGCAGTTTTTCATCCGCCGGGCGCGGATGAGTTCTGGGCCGTAACGACGGATATTCTCCTCGAGGACATTGATTTTCGTCGCGGCTGGCTCACACCTGGGCAGCTGGGTCACAAATCTCTCGCGGCGAACTTGAGCGATCTGGCGGCAATGGGGGTGCAGCCGAGATACTACACGGTCGGCCTTGGTATTCCGGGAGAGCTCAAGCAAAACTGGATTGCTGCCTTCTACCGGGGCATGAGCCGACTGGGTGATGCCCATGGGGCGATGCTGATCGGCGGAGACCTCTCCAGATCAACCCGTGGTCTGCACATCTCAATCGCGGCCTTCGGCGAGACCCTTCACAGAAGGCTGCTCTACCGCTCCGGAGGTAGTCCGGGAGATCTTATCTTTGTCACCGGAACGCTCGGCTTGTCCGCAGCCGGCTTGAAACTTCTCGAACTGGGCAAGATACGGGGAGAATCGCTCCCGGAGCGTCTTGCGCTGAAGGCCCACCGGGAGCCACAGCCCCGTTGCGAGACCGGCACCTGGCTGGCTCAGAGTGGACTGGTTTGCTGCATGATGGATCTAAGCGACGGCTTATCTGCCGATCTGCGGAGAATGTGCGCGGCCAGCCGGACAGGCGCTGAGATCTATACGGAGCTACTTCCATCCTTCCCTGAGTGCGCCGCATGGCGGTGCGACCCCCTTACACTGGCACTCCATGGCGGGGAGGACTTCGAACTCCTCTTTGCCGTCCCTGCAAGAGCCCTGCAGGCCTTCCGTGCTGCCTACCCCCGCAGGTTTCCACAAGTAACTCAAATTGGTAAACTTACGCGAAAAACGGGCGTAGTTTGTCGCTCCGGTCCGGGAAAACCTCCCAAGCCCCTGCCCGCGCTCGGGTTCGACCACTTCCGCCACAGAGAGTCACCCCGCAAGCCGTCTAATTATTCGGCGCACCAGAGCCGATATCTGAACGCGTGATCCTATGCTTCGCAAGACCCTAGGGCAGTATCTCCGCCGATTGCTCGCTCTGGACGACACACCGGAGCGAATCGCCTTGGCCTTTGCTCTTGGCGTGTTTCTCGCGTTCAGTCCGCTGCTGGGGTTACATACTTTTCTCGGACTGACGATTGCTTTCATTTTCGGCCTAAACCGGGTCGCTGTGCTTCTCGGTGTCTGGGTCAACAATCCCTGGACTCTGGTGCCCATCTATGCGGCGGCCGCCTACATCGGCGGTCTGCTCATCGGTTTTCCGGGCGCTCGGAATGTGCCCCCTTTTGACTGGAGGGAAATCTGGCATGGCAGCTTCTGGGTCCAAGGGGTTCGCCAGTGGGATGTGTTGAAACCGCTTGTGCTCGGGTCGACGATTCTCTCGTTTGTCAGCGCGGCTCTCAGCTATCCCATCGCCCTCTACATTGTCCGGCGGGGCAAAGCCTTCCACCTGAGGCACTGAATGCGACTTAGGACTGTTCAATACAAAACCCCCGAATTGCGGATTGGGTGGTTGCTTGATCCGCAATCCGCAATCCGCAATCCGCAATGGACCAGTCTTCTGATGGTGATTCTGCTGTTCCATTCGCCGATACGAACGGCACCTCAGATGATTGAGGACTTGGTCAACATAAAGTTCCAGACCGATGTTCGCGTGTTTGCCGTCATGGCTGCGATCAACGTGGCAGGCTTCGATATGGACGCAGGCGATCTGATCCACAATCCCGTTCGAAAACTCGTGCGTGAGCGGCTCGCGGGCGTGAGCGAGGATTTGCGCGAGCGTCTTCGAAACTTCTACGATTCACACAACACCGAACGCGAGGCCATTAAGAGGCAGGGCAAGTATGTTTCTTTTGCGCTTCTGCTGAAGGGCCCGCCGCAGTTTGCGCTCTCCGCCAAGCCCCCGGAGCTGCCGCTGGAGGTGCAGCCTTTGGTCGGCTTCGAGAGCCTGCTCGAAGAGCTGTGGACGCAGGGAGAGCTGGCTTCTCTTTGGGAACAGGTGCGTCCGGAGTACGTCCGGGAAATAGAGGCTTATCGGCCTCTGCTTCGAGACATGATCATAGAGACTCTCCGCTACATGCGCACCGAGGCCCGCATCGCTCTGGACCGGCATGCAACTCTCATCCCCGATCTTCTGAACGGCTACGGCGTTGTGAATGCCCGCAATATCGAGAACGACTATGTTGTCCTCGTGGGTCCCAGCCGGTCGAGCGAAAGACCGATGCGTTCGCTCCGGCACGAGTATCTTCACTTCCTGATAGATCCTCTAATCGCGAAATACTTCGGATACTTGCCGGCAGCCGAGCCCTATGCCAAAAAGATTCATGAGCAGCCCAGGGTCCAGGAACGCTATGAGAAGGACTTCACGCTCATGGTGACCGAATCCCTGATTCAAATGGTGGAGATCAGGCTGGACCACGAACCCAGGGGGCGCCTTGCGGAGAAGATGGTTAACGCTTACGAGCAAGGCTTGGTGCTGGCCCCATACTTCGAAGAGAGCCTGGAGGCCTTCGAAAAGCGGCAGGACGCGCTCCAGGAGTTTTTTCCAAGCCTGATCCAAGGCATCCGCTGGGAAATCGAGAGTAAGCGGGACGCGACCATCGCACAACTCAAAAAGGAAATAGGAACGCGGACGAAGCAGGAAAGCGGAACCAAGACTGCGGAGCCCGTTCAGCAGACGGGGATCCGCAGCCTGCTCAGCCAAGCAAACCAGCTGCTCGCAAACAAAGACTTCGATAAGGCGGCACCGCTGCTCGAAGAGGTCCTCCGGATCGACGCGCTCAATGCCAGTGCCCTGTTCGGGAGGGCGCAGATTGCCGCGCAGGCTCAGGAATTGGAGCGCGCCCTGGCGCTCTACGAGCAAGCGGCCGACAATGCCGGTGCGGACGTCTGGATCGCGGGGTGGTCCTGGTTGCGCCGCGGCAACATTTATCAGTTCCTCGGGGATGCCGAAAGAGCCAAAGCCGCGTGGTCGAAGGTTCTCACGCTGCAGGGCGATCTGCGTGGAGCCGCTGAGGCCGCCAAGAAATCCCTGAGTCAGCCCAAGCCGTGAGTCCGTATTGACGATTCACGATTGAAGATTGACGATTTGGAAATCCCATTGATCAACTGCATTTCTAATCGTCAATCGTCAATCCCCGCGTTTGGTTGAGATTGCCTTCGGATGGGGAGTAGAATGTCCCAGTATTCAGCTGGCCAATCATTCACCTTTTGATACGAGATCAAAAATGCGACGAAGACTGCTTTTATTCTTAGCCGTCTTTTTGTTTGCTGCGGCTTGGGCTCAGCAACTGGATCCTCTCGAGGGGCGCTGGAAAGGAACGCTTAGCACGCAGAGAGGGAGCATGCCTATTGAAGCCGTCTTTAAGAAAGACGGAAACCAGTACACTGGCACGATTACGGGAATGCAGGGAACCCCGGTTCCTTTCAAGGAAATCAAAGTCGACAAGGAGAAGGTCAACGCGAAGCTCGAGTTGGCCGGTCAGGGGGGGGCTAAGCTTTTGGAGATAAAGTTCGTCCTGAAGGGAGAATCCCTGCAGGGAAGGGCGGATTTGAATGTCGGCAAGCAGAGTGCCACGCTGAGTTACGATCTCAAGCGTGCTGTGGATACTGCTCAGCTTGCGGCTCCTGCACCGTCAGCTACGCCCGGCAAGCCCCAGATTGGGCAGCCGGGATCCCCTGCGGAGTTGGATGAATTCGAGAAGCTGAAAGCTGAAACGGATATGAGTGCGAAGAAACGCATGCTCGACGACTTCGTGCAGAACCATCCGGACTCGGGACTGAAGGCCTATGCGCTCCAAGAGGGGGCTTACATGGGCCGCCAGGCCAACGACATTGATCTCATGAGCGGGTACGGAGAGAAGTCGCTGGAAGTGTGGCCGGAGAACTTCGTTCTGATAACGGAGCTGGGCAACGCCTACGCTCATCGCAACCGCGTAGACCAGGCGGAGGCGAAAGCGGAGAAAGCGATCGAGCTGATCAGCGTGGCCCAGAAGCCCCCCAGGCCTACGGAGGAACAGTGGGCTCAGGGCAAGAAGCTGCTTTTCGCGACGAACTTCTCGACTCTGGGCTTTGTTCACCTGCACCGCGCGCAGGCCAAGACCGCCATGCCAGACAGGAGATCGGAAGCCCTGATCGCCGTTGCCCCTTTCAAAAAAGCGCTCGAGCTGACGCCGGCCGACGACGCCACGCTCTACGGCATCGGGTTTTCCTATACGATTCTGAACGACTATCCCAATGCGGAATCGAGCCTGGCGAAGGCGGTAGTCCTCAACGGACCTGTCGCCCCGGCCGCCCGGTCACTCCTCGAGGATATCTACAAAGGACAGCACAAAAACTCATTGGACGGGTTGGATGCAGTGATTGCGAAGGCCAAAGCAGAGCTCGGCCTTCCATAGTCTTCAACTTGGAAACTGTCTTCGGCCGCAACGAAAGCAGGCAGCCGCGAATCCTTTTGTGGTGTTATGCTTTGAGCATGAGCACGGGCGATTCACCAGAGGAGGTGACTACTCCGGCGGAATCCATCTCGGAATTGGAATCGCTGCTGGGGTATCGCTTCAAGGACCAGACATTGTTGCTGCGGGCCCTGACGCATCGCTCCTTCGTGAATGAGTACGAGGGCGAAGGGCTTCAGCACAATGAGTCGATGGAGTTCCTCGGCGATGCGGTCCTGGGTTTTCTGATCAGCTCGAGGATTTACCAGCGCTTTCCCGATCTGACCGAGGGAGAGCTCAGCAAAATCAAGGCGTACCTCGTGAGCGCGGCGAATCTGCTGCGTCTTGCGGAAAAGATCCGTCTGGGCGATTTCCTCCGGCTCAGCCGGGGCGAGGAAAAAACGGGAGGGCGCAACAAGCGCGCAATACTCGTGGACGCGTACGAAGCTATCCTCGGCGCGGTCTACCTGGACGGCGGGATCGAGGCGGTTTCGGGCTTCCTCGACTGCCAGGTGGGTGAGTTCCTCTCTGGCTTGGATCTCAGGCAGCTCACCTACGGAGATTTCAAGTCTGCCTTGCAGGAGCAACTCCACAACCTCGGCCGTCCGGAGCCGATCTATCGCGTTGTAGACGAGATCGGCCCGGACCACAAGAAGACATTCGTCGTGCAAGTGCTTGTCCATGACCAGGTGGTGGCGGAGGCGACTGGTAGGACCAAGAAAGAAGCGCAACAAGAGGCGGCTCGTCTCGCATTGGAAAGCTTAAAGGAATGTTAGTCCCTTGGTGGCTAGGTTTGTGCCGGATCGGTCAAAAGCTGTCAGCTCGGAGAGAGGGCGCCTTTTCTCAAGGGCTCACTCCTAGGCGTTCTGGTGTTTTGTCTCGGCTGCTTTTTCGTTCGAAGGCATGGGACCAAGCGTCTCTGAAGGAGCGAAACCGACAAGCAAATCCCAAAGATCCCGAAGAAACTGCTTCAAAATTTGTGTGACCTTTGCGGTTTGATCTTCGACCCAGCCGGATCATCATCCGCAATCCTGCTCAACAAACCGAGCGCCTCGGTATTGTCGGGATCCCACCCCAACACTTCGTGCAGCTGAATCTCGGCCCTTCGGGGCAGGTTCACCTTCAGGTACAGCTTGCTCAACGCCAGACGACTTTCCACTCCCGTCTTGTTCAGTTCCAAGGCCCTCAGCAAGTGTTGCTCCGCTTCCTTCCTGAACCTCGGCACTTCGGACTCCGCCAAACCGAGATAGTGATGGTACCGAGCGACGCCCGGACGCAGCCAAACGCACTCCTTCAGCTCCTTGACCGCTTTCTCGAAGTCGCCCCTCGAAAGCGAGAGGCGCCCGGCCCGAAAGAGGGTATCAGCCATTTTCTCCTGCTCACTGTCGGAGGCCGCGCGCGCCTGCAGGGCCGCCTCGACCTGGCTTTCCTTTTTGAGCCGTATTTCGTCGTAGGCGGCGCGCGCCTCCGGATCGCCCAGAGTTGCGTATGCCCCGGTGATGTGCGTGAACAGCTTTTCCACTAGGCTTCGAAGCGCAGCACTGTGCTCCTCGGATTGAAACCGGTCGGGATGGTAGTGCTTCGCCAGATCGTGGTAGGCCTGCTTGATGTCCGCATCGCTGGCGTCCGGCTCTACGGAGAGAATCTCATAAAGGCTCGCCACCTCGAACTGGCGCAGTAGCCCCTCCAATTGCTCAGCCGTGATGTCAGCGTAAGGAGCAGCCGGGGTTTTGGCGTCAGGCGCAACCATTGCCGCTTCCAATCGAACGAGGCCCAGCAAGGCCAGGCGCTGAATCAGTTCCTCAGGCTTTCCCTCTCCAGCAGGAAGCAGCGAGAGGAGAACATCCGCAGGCAGCGGCTCCTGGACCAGCGAAAGAGCAAAGGCTTCGGCGCTGTTCAGAGGAAACCACAGCAGGTTTTCAGGCTGCTTTTCGCCTGGATATACCGTCCCCCGAAGCGGCCCGAAGCGGTGCAAGACAAGGTGGTCCGAAACCGCACGCCGAGCCGCCATCACAAGCAATTCCGTCAGCGGCATGTGCAGATCGATCTGCCGACGAACCAGTCCCTCACCTGCATAAAAATGAGTTTCATACTCGCTCCATGCGAAGACGGAAGCCAGAATGACCACGGCCAGTTCCCGCGCTCCCCGGTCCAGCCCTGCCACGTCGAGCTTTGAGGAAGCGAGAATAGCATGATCTGCGGTCCGGCCTGCCTTCATCAGGGCGGCAATCTCGGGGAGCTGGTTTCGGTTGAGAAGATTCAGCTTGACCAGAGTCCACGCGAGGTGCTCTTCCCGCAAATTGCTTTCGGCAAATGTGACAATCCCCGACTGCAGTACCAGCTGCTTCTTAGTGGGTCCGCACTCAAAACGAAGCACACCCGTGCGGCGAGCCTTTGCCGTTTCGAGAAGGGTTTCCGCCAGATTCGGAGAGGACGCTTTAGCCATACTCATTATTACTTATCGGCCGCTTCCAGCATCCCACCACGGAGACCTGGCGCAGCCAGGCCGCAAGCGAATTGGTGCAGGCTTACGATAGGGACGCGAGTTCGCAGTTTACCAGCTGTCAGCAGCCTGTTGCGAACTGCGCACTTTTACGTTGAGTCATCTGCGGAGGAACCAGTACCCGAGCAGAGCGACCGTATCGTAAAGGCCGTGGGAGACCACTGGCGCAATCAGATTTCCGCGGAAGAGGTAGACAACGCCGAACACCAATCCGAAAAATCCGGCGACGACCATGCCCTGGAATCCCTGGACATAGTGTCCGGCGCCGAAAGCGATGCTCCAAAGCACGAGCCCCAGTCTGGCTCCACCCAGATGGTCCCGAAACCGTATCAGGATGAATGCACGCTGCAACTCCTCCTTAATCCCCCCAGCGATGAGGACCGAGATGATCAACAGGACCAAGTCTTCTGGGTCGTGGATTATCTCCATGAGCGGGTTGCGCTCGGTAAAGTATTTGGGCAGGAACAGGCGGAAGGCGCCGCCGATCAAGGCATTCAAGAAGAACAAGACAGGCAAGACAGTAATACCGATGACAAGCTGACTTCTCCAGCGGTCCCGGCGCAGGCCAAGGTCAGCGAGCGTCTCACCGTGAGCCTTGAGAATAAGAGCCAGCAGAAGGAACGTTATGCCGGCCTCGAGCAGGACAAAGCTCGTTACCACCCGCACGCTTTTCAGCAGGGCTTCAGTGCTATGTGCTCGCAGGGTGAAAGGCACTGTCGCGACAAAGCTCGAGAAGAGCCCCGACATCAGGATGACCTCAAAAAACGCCTGAAGCCTATCCAGCCAGACGCGCTTTTGAGTTTCCGTAGTGGATTCGGGTGGTTCCATTCCCCAGACCCTATCAGCCGATACGGTGAGAGTCAAGCAAACGCGATCCAATCTCTTTTGAATTCAAACAGTTGTAAGTCTAATGACTTGCTCATATAATGACTTCCGGCTCTTTCTGATTCAGTATGTGTGAACCATTCGTGACGGGATTGCATCTGTTTGTCGAGAGCGCAGATTGTGCGCTTCGCGAGGAGACGGCAATGAGAAACTTACAGCGCTTGAGTCTTATCCTCGCGATTCTCTGTTTCCTCACCGCACAATCTCTCCTGTCATTCGCCCAGGCGGGCGGCGAAGCGATGGTCCCCGAAGGTACGCGCCTTATCCTCCAGTTGAACGAACATCTGAGCACGAGGCAGAACTGCGAGGGAGATCCCTTCACGGCTGTTGTCAGCGTTCCCGTTCTTCAGGGAGAGCGTCTGGTCATTCCCAAGGGAAGCATTGTTTCTGGGAGCATTTCGCGCATACTCCGGCCCGGCCGGATCAAGGGCAAGGCTATTATGAATCTGCTCTTTTCGTCCATCCGCATCCCCGGTCGAGGGCAATTTCCCATCGTGGCCTCCCTTGCCAAAGTGGATGCTGAAGGCAGTGCCGGTGTGAAATCCGAGGGAACCATTAAGGGCGAAGGCTCGGTGGGAGGTGATGTCGGACGAGTCATGAAGCCCGGTCTGGCTGGCGCAGGCATTGGCGGATTGGCCGGTGGCGCGAGAGGCTCGGCAATAGGCGCGGGAGTAGGTGCCATAATCGGAATCGGGACCGTGTTCGCCACGCGTGGAAAAGACCTCGAGGTGCGTCGAGGCTCCACGATCGAAATCCTGCTGGACCGTCCGCTGATTCTGCCAATCGAGGCCGGCGAGGCGACCAGCGCAAAGGGACGCTGAACAGCGACCCTCGCAGAAGCATTACTTACCGATTCGACGCAGTGTTATCTCCCTGCTATCAGGAATTCCTCCTAATCACATCTACGCCGCTCAGGTAAGGTCTCAACGCCTCGGGAACAATGATTGATCCATCCTCTTGCTGATAGTTTTCCAGGATGGCAAGCCATGTTCTGCCGATGGCCAGACCCGACCCATTCAAAGTGTGCACGTGCTGGCGTTTGCCGTCCGCGCTGCGGAATCGGATATTGGCACGTCGCGCCTGAAACGCTTCGAAGTTGCTGCAGGAGGAAATCTCGCGGTAGCAGTCCTGACTCGGGATCCAGACCTCCAGATCGTAGGTCTTGGCGCTCGAGAATCCCAGGTCGCCCGTGGAGAGGACAACGACGCGGTAGGGCAACCGCAAACGCTGCAGGATGTCCTCGGCATCGCGCGTGAGTGATTCGAGCTCGTCGTAGGATGTGGCAGGGTCGGCGAATTTCACCAGTTCCACCTTGTTGAACTGGTGCTGTCGAATCAGGCCGCGGGTGTCCTTTCCATAAGAACCGGCTTCGCTTCGGAAACACGGAGTGTACGCCACGAACTTCTGAGGAAGCGTGGATCCCTCGATGACCTCATCGCGATAAAGGTTCGTCACCGGCACTTCGGCGGTCGGAATCAGGTAGTAGTCAGTCCCCTCCACTTTGAACAGGTCCTGTGAGAACTTGGGCAGGTTGCCAGTTCCGAAGAGACTTGCGGAATTGGCCATGAACGGAGGGAGGACCTCCCTATAGCCGTGCTCGCGGGTGTGCACATCCAGCATGAGGTTGATGAGCGCTCTCTCCATGTGTGCGCCGAGGCCGGAAAGGAGTGAGAAGCGCGCGCCGGCAATCTTGGCGGCCCGGTCCATGTCAAGGATTCCCAGTGCTGTGCCCAGGTCCACGTGATCGAGCGGCTGGAAATCGAACTGCCGCGGAGTGCCCCAGCGGCGCACCTCAAGGTTGGCCGCTTCATCAACACCGGCCGGGACGGAGGGGTGTGGCAAATTGGGAATTCCGTGTAGCAGCGAATTCAGCCGCTCCTCGAGGAACCGAACCTTTTCTTCCAGATTCTTTATCTCGGCTGATATCTCTTTGACCCGGGCTTGCTGAGCAGAAGTGTCCTCGCCCGATTTCTTGAGCTTGCCGATTTTCTCTGAAGCCTCATTCCGCAGCCTCCGAAGTTCCTCGGCCTGAAGGATCACTCTCCTCCATTCGGCGTCCATCGCAATGAGCTCTTCGAGATGATAATCTCCACCGCGAGCGGCAAGGCGACCCCGCACGAAGTCCAGGTTCTCCCGCACAAAGTTCTTATCGAGCATGGCTTACCCTGTTCGAATGGCGAATGATGAATCACGAGTTTCGAATCGCGCATGGCCTGCGAATGAGCGCACTGGCCGCCGCGATTTCAAACTTCCAATCTTAATGCATCAAGACAGAGCTATCTAGAGTTTCCTCAACTCCTTCAGGAAATACGCCAGGCCGTGGAAATGGTCTACGTGATCCGGAGCCGTATTCCCGGCAAAGCCCATCACCTCGAAATGGCTCTTCCGGGCAAAGCTCAACTGCTGCATCCCGCCCGGGCCGCAGCGGAGCACGGGATGCCGTTTGACGCTTAGCTCCTTCAAAATAAAATCGGTCGCTTCGGTGGTACTCACGAACGTGCCCGGGAATATCTCCGAGTGCGTGATCAGAAACCTCTTTGCCGAAGATTTCATGCTTGATTCTCCAGCGAGCTTTATGAACGGAGCGAGCCCGCTGGCGTCGATGCGCCCCCCTTCATAGAGAACACGCCCATCCGGGACATAGCCGGCGTGCAGTCCATCGAGGAGAATGACCGACGCAACGCGCTCGTAATCGGCCTGCCACTGCAGGATTCTCCGAATGGCACCGTAGCCCGCACTGAAGCCGCTCAACGTCACCTTTTCAATCGCAACGCCGTGCCCAAGCCTGCGACCGGTCTCCGCGCGGATGCACTCCAGCAGCAAAAGAAACCTCTCCGGACTATCGAAAGCATCGGCATAGACCTTGGAACCCGCGCCCAGATTAATCACGGCAGCCATGAAGTCGCCGCTGGTTTCACTGACGGCGTGCTGCAACACGAAGTTTGCACCGTGGAAATGGATCAGGAGATTCACCCTCGCCTTGTGTTGCACTTTTCTTGGAATAAACACATCGACGGGTTGGGAGAAGAGATCACTGATCGTGAAGCTGATACCCGCATAAGGCTTCTGCGGAATGCGAACGTGGGACCGGGTTGAATCCGTCATGGGAGACGGATTCTGAGAAGCCGCCCTTTTTGCCTCCTCCTGCAGAGGACTGCACACTGCCATAAAAGACCAAAGCGTGAAAAAAAAGATGAGCGCCATCGCGCAGTGAAAAATAGCACAAGGTACACTGCAGAGACACGAAGATCTCTGTGCTACTAAGCCGTGATTCCTTCGCTTCCAGGAAACGATTCTGGTCGCCTTTCGAAAACATAATTGGAGAGAAGCAGGCAGAAGGCAGTAGACAGCAGGCAGTAAAAGCACGGAAAGAAAAAACATCTGGGTTAGATACTGCCTGCTGACATCTGCCTGCTTGAAACCACAGTCAAGAGTCTCTCCAGACTGATTGCTTGCCACCGTTTCGGTTGCGGCCGGTAGGTCGCGCTAGGACCTCTGCGTCTCGATAGTGGATTCATTCTGCCATTGACTTTGAGAGAAGCCATTGTTTCAATAACTTTCGCATTTTAATCGGGTTGCTAGCTGGGAAGAGATTCAAGGAGAAGCAGAGACATGACAAGAATCCGAAGGGCGGTGTTCCCAGCTGCCGGACTCGGCACTCGATTTCTGCCGGCAACCAAAGCCCAGCCGAAGGAGATGCTTCCCCTGGTGGACAAGCCGATCATCCAATATGCGGTGGAAGAAGCCGTTGCATCGGGACTTGAGAACCTGATCATTATCACCGGTCGAGGCAAGAATGCGATCGAAGATCATTTCGATGTCTCGTTCGAGTTAGAAAAGATCTTGGAGGAGCGGGGAAATGCCAGCCTGCTCAGTTTAGTACGGGCGGTATCGGACTTGGTCCACATTGCCTATGTCCGGCAGAAAGAAGCGCTCGGCCTGGGCCATGCGATTCTTGTCGCTCAGGATTTCCTTAACAATGAACCCTTTGCCGTTCTGCTCGGGGACGATATCATCGAGGCTGATATCCCATGCATTCGCCAGATGATGGACATTTACGACACATATAAGAGTTCTGTGGTCGCCCTCATGGAAGTTCCGAGGGAAGAGGTGACGCGTTACGGCATTATTCGAGCCACGCCGGTTGACGATGGCGAAGGTCGTGTTTACGAAGTCCATGACATGGTGGAGAAACCCAGGATAGAAGATGCCCCCTCAAACCTGGCCATTATCGGAAGATATATTCTGTCGCCGGGAATCTTCGAGGCCCTTCAGGAGACGGGACGCGGCAGCGGGGGTGAGATCCAGTTGACAGACGGTCTACGCCGCCTCCTGTCAAAGGAACGCATCATTGCCTACAAGTTCCGTGGAAAGCGACATGATGCCGGGGACAAGCTGGGATACCTCCGGGCAACCGTCGAGTTTGCTCTTAAAAATGAAGAACTTGGCCCTGCCTTTCGAGCCTACCTGAAGTCCCTTGACCTCAATTCCAAATGAAAGAAAGTCATAATTATGCGTGTACTGGTAATAGGATCCGGGGGTAGAGAGCACGCCCTCGTTTGGAAGCTGCGTCAGAGTACGCACATACGCGAAGTTCTTTGTTCCCCGGGTAATGCCGGTATCGCAAAGGACGCACGATGCGTCCCGATTCCTCCTCAGGATCATGCTGCCCTGGCCGACCTCGCACGGAAGGAGAAAGTCGATTGCATCGTCGTGGGGCCGGAAGCTCCGCTGGCCTTAGGGCTGGCAGATCACCTTCATACCCAGGGACTATCGGTTGTCGGACCCTCCCAGAATGCGGCGAAACTGGAGGCCAGCAAGGTCTTTGCCAAGGAGTTCATGGAGCGACACGGCATACCGACAGCCTCGTTCACAGTTCATGTCAACGCTCACGACGCGCTGAAGCGCCTGGACTCGCATGAAATCCACTATCCCATTGTTGTCAAAGCAGACGGATTGGCAGCGGGAAAGGGGGTTATCATCGCTCGGACACCTGCCGAGGCCCAGCAGGCCGTCCATCGGATCATGGTGGAGCGCGAGTTTGGCACCGCAGGGGACCGGATAGTCCTGGAGGACTTTCTGGAAGGAGTAGAAGCCTCATTTATCGTCTTTACCGACGGAAAAACGATTATCCCGGCCGTCGCGGCGAGGGATCACAAGGCGGCCTACGACAATGATAGTGGACCCAATACTGGGGGTATGGGTGCCTACTCCACAGACGACATTCTGGGCGTTGAGCTTGAGAATAACATCCTGGAAAAAATTGTTCGCCCAGTCATTGACGGCATGCGAACGGAGGGAACTGCTTTTCAAGGTATGCTCTACGCAGGATTGATGCTTCGGGAGGGAGAACCCCACGTCCTCGAGTTCAATGTCCGAATGGGGGATCCGGAAGGGCAAGTGATCCTCCCGCGCCTCGAAAGCGATTTTGCCAGCTTGTGCGAGGCCTTATGCCAGGGCCGATTAGGCGACTACAAGGCCGTATGGCGCGGTTCGGCAGCGGTCTGCGTGGTTCTCGCTTCGGGCGGCTATCCCGGATCGTATACCAAAGGTAAAGTCATCTCCGGATTGAATATGGCGGAAGAAGACAGCCGAATTGTGGTCTTTCATTCAGGCACCCGGCGCGACGGAGAGAACTTTGTGACCGATGGCGGCCGTGTCCTCGGAGTAACTGCCACCGGTGCAGATCTGGCTTCCGCTGTGATGTGTGCTTATGAGGCCGTCAACAAGATTCACTTCGAGGGGATGCACTACCGGCGAGACATTGGTGCCAAAGGGCTGAAATCCAAAATACTACGCTAATAGTATAAGCGCCGGTTCTCCTCTCTGTGTGCTCTGTGATACTGAGCCGCGATTCTTTCGCTTCCAGGAAACGATTCTGGTCGCCTTTAGAATACATAATTGGAGAGAAGCAGGCAGCAGGCAGTAAAAGCACAGAAAGAAAAAACATCTGGGTTAGAAACTGCCTGCTGCCTGCTTGAAACCACAGTCAAGAGTCTCTCCAGACTGATTGCTCACCACGGTTTCAGTTGCGGCCGCTAGGCCGCGCTAGGTCTCTGCGGTGATATGTTATGGAGGACTGAAGTGATTCGACCCAAAGTAGCCGTTGTTCTCGGAAGCGATTCCGACTACCTGATGATTGATGACATGGTGCAGGTTCTCACCGACTTTGGCGTCCCCTACGAGATCACTGTGTCGAGCGCCCATCGATCCCCGGACAGGACCCATCGATATGCGGCAACTCTTGAAGAGCGAGGGATACAGGTTGTGATTGCGTGCGCCGGGGCTGCCGCGCACCTAGCCGGCGTGCTTGCATCGCACACCATCCTACCCGTGATCGGCGTGCCCGTTGATTCGTCGCCCCTGCAAGGATTGGACGCGTTGCTCTCCACGAGCATGATGCCGGCAGGCGTTCCCGTGGCCACCATGGGGATCGGCAAGGCTGGAGCGAGCAATGCCGCAGTGCTGGCCACCCAGATTCTAGCACGCAGCGACCCAACGCTTGCTCAAAAGCTAAAGGAATATAAGAAGCAATTGGCGGATCGCATAGAGGAGCGGGATCGGGAGCTGAAGAAGAGTCGCAATGTCTAGGTTTTTTATCTACACCTTCGGATGCCGCTGCAATCAGGCGGACAGCGCAGCAATTCGTGCGGGATTATGCGGCCACTCCCTGGAAGAGGCGCAGAGTCATCAGGACGCCGATCTGGTCGTAGTCAACACCTGCACAGTCACGCACCGCACGGATCAGCAGGTGCGGCAAACCGTTCGGAAGCTGCATCGCGAGAACCCGCAAGCTCGTGTCGTCGTGACCGGATGTTACGCTGAGAGGGATCCGCAGATGCTGGCGTCGATTCCAGGTGTGAACCTGGTTATAGGCAATGCTGAAAAGGATCGGCTGGGCGAGATCCTCGAGACGGAGGATCGCCACGCTTGGGGGAAAATCATCCGCACACCGCTCGACCCCGGACGCGACTACCTACTGGCTCCCATGTCGCAGACAGGCGGCAAAACACGCCCAATTGTCAAGCTGCAGGACGGCTGCGACGCGCGCTGTTCCTACTGCATCATCCCAGCGGTGCGCGGCCCGGGCCGAAGTGCACGGCCCGAGGACATCCTTGCTGAGGTCCGGACACTGGTCAATCACGGTTATCAGGAAATTGTTCTGGCCGGCGTTCATCTGGGCACATACGGCCGCAAGCTGGAGACCCCCACTAGCCTTGTCGACTTACTTCGACGCATCCTAGAGCTTCCCGGGCTAGGGCGGTTGCGCCTAGGCAGCATCGAGCCGATGCGCTTTTCCCGAGACCTTGTCCGCCTGGCTGCAGGCAATCCGGTCTTTGCGCCCCATTTCCATATCCCTCTGCAGAGCGGGAGCGACCGGATCCTGCGCCGGATGCGTCGGCCTTACAGCGCGGCTCGCTTCCTCGACCTGCTGGAATACATCCACGCGCTGCTCCCCGCCTCCGGGCTTGGAACGGACATACTGGTTGGCTTTCCGGGAGAGACCGACAGGGACTTTGCCGAGACCTGCGAACTCGTCCGCCGATCCCCGCTCACCTACCTGCATATCTTTCCCTTCTCCGCGCGCGAAGGCACGGATGCTTATTCCATGCCGGACCAGATCTCTCCCCGAGTGATCCACGAACGGGCACGCATCCTGCGCGAGATTTCGCAGGAGAAGAACTTTGCGTTCCGGCGCAGTTTCCTGGGTAGAGAGGTTCGTGCAATCACTCTCGCCAAGGAAGAGGAGGTGGGAGAAGCCGCGGTGCTCACCGAAAACTACATTCATGCCCGCATAGCTGCCCTCACCCAGCCCCCCAACCGCCTGATTGACGTGCGGATCGAGGACGTGCGGCCCGAGGCTACTTTCGGACTGCCGGCTGCGTAGAGAAACCGTGTTCTTTTTCAGTCGTGTGATGCTTGTCACACTCCCTGTCTCCATTTGTCCGATGCAGGAAATGGAGGCGGAGCGTTCGGTGTTAATCTCTTCCATTCTGCGGATCCTGGATCGGCACCAGGTCCAGGCCAAGCCTTTCTCGGAAAAGCCTACGTCCAGGCTCCACGCTGCGTCATCAACTGAAAGTGCTGATCGGATGGACGCCTTTGTTCGAAGTCAGACCAGAAGGGACGAGCCTGCAGATGAGGGATCGGCACCACCCCCGCCGACCGACCGCGGGAATTCCGGGACACACGCCACGCGGCACGGATTCACGGAATTCCTCCGGGCAGTAGAGGACGTGACTAGGCGCCCTTCCTCGCCAGTCCTCGATCTCTTCCAGTAAAGCCACCGTTATCCCCGCACCTCACGTCGCGGTTCTGTCCGGGCTCAGAGCCGCGACCCTCAATTTCTGACCACAAAGACCTAGCGCGGCTTGGCGGCCGCAACCGAAACGGTGGCAAGCAATCAGTCTGGAGAGACGCCCGACTGTGATTTCAAGCAGGCAGCAGGCAGTGTCTAACCCAGATATTGTTTCATTCCGGGCTTTTACTGCCTGCGGCCTACTGCCGTCTGCCTGCTTTAGACTACAGTCAAGAGTGTCTCGAGGCCGATTGAATGCAACTGTTATCTTTGCAGCCGCCACACTGCGCCATTTCTCCGTGGTTTACGCTTCGAGGATCACGACGGCTGCGGCAGATTCGTTGGTATGCGAGAGGCTAAGATGCACCTTGCGTGCACCGAGGCTTTGGCTGATCTTCTCGGCTTCTCCTCGAAGGACCAGGATGGGCGCACCCTGTCCTTCTCTGCCGACGCCCACGTCCAGCCAGCTGACACCTTTCGCCCAGCCCGTGCCGAGGGCCTTGAACAGTGCCTCTTTTGCGGCAAAGCGGGCGGCGAAGTGCGGCACGGGATCGCGGTGAGCGCGACAGTATTCCTGCTCTCCCGCCGTGAAGACCCTTTGGATGAAGCGATCCTTTTGTCTTTCCAGCACCTCGCCGAAACGGCGGATCTCTACGATGTCCACGCCGATGCCGACGATCATGCGATGCTCCGGAAGCGCGTTGACACGAGGCAAAGGCACGCCTCAATATTCGATGCATAAATGAAAACGGATTTGTCCGGCGGGTGGTGGGCAGAGTGCCTTATTACAGCTGTCGCGCTCTTGAAGAACTCACGGACCTGCGTCACGGTTGCTCCACTCGCCACGGGGGAGTCAGCGCTCTCCCCGATGGTGCTCTCAATCTCAGCCACGTTTCCTAGGTGCGATCCGGCTCCGATCCGAACAGCTGTTCACCCTGCGTCAAGTCCATTCCAACCGAGTACATATCATAAAGGAAGTTTTAGGTCATTGGAATCGACCCGAAGAAGATGCGCTCGCGACGGACTTGAAAGGGGTCGCGCCGGCTGTGCAAACGGCTGACTGCATTTCCGGCATTGAAGTTACGCAGATGGACCGCATCCCGGAACTGGCGAACGCGTAGCCCGTCATCGATTTCACCGAAACATTAAAGATAGTCGCCTGACCAGAGACCGTCGAGGAACTCTCTCCAGGGCATCAGCCAAATCGATCCGTGGGCATCACGAAGTTCGCGTCGTTGCTCTTCGAGGCAGACGACGATGCGCCGCTTTACCCGGCCGTCGTCAGCCAATGCCGATAAATTGCGGGCGTCGGTTTCGTGCACGCGGGCCGAAGCCTTCACCTCGATCGCCAGCTCCCGGTCGTTTACCAGGAAGTCCACCTCCCGGCCGGTGCTCGTTCTCCAGTACCGGATCTCCGTCTCAGGCATTCGGTAAGCCTTGAACGCCATCAGTTCCATCAGGATGTAATGCTCCAGGCTCTTGCCAAACTCAGGCGTCCCCGCCCGCGGAGCACGGCGCGAGAGGTAGTTCGATATGCCGACATCAAAAAGATAGAACTTCGGAGTCAGGATCATCCTGCGATTGCGGCTGCGCGTCCAGGGAGCCAGCCGGAATCCCAGCAGGGTGTCTTCCAGGATTTCGAAATAACTCCGCACGACCTTAGCCGAAACGCCCACTTCGCGTGCGACATTCGTGTAGTTCAACAGTTCGCTGCTGGTCAATGCAGCGACACGCAGGAACTCCGCGAAAACGGGCAGATTTGAGATCAGACCTTCTGCAACGATCTCCTCCCTCAGATAGTCGTGAACGTAGGCTCGGATATCCTCGACCGGTTCATCGGAGAGGAAATGCGGCGGCAAAAGGCCCCGAATAACAATATCTTCCAGGTCGATCGAATCTACCTCCGGGTAGCAGAGCGGCCGCATTTCACGGCGACGGGCGCGGCCCGCGAGCAGGTTGGCGTGTCCCCGGCGGAGCTTGCGTACACTCGAACCCGTCAGAACAAAGGTTAGCCCACGGTTTTCGATCAGCCAGTGGACCTCGTCCAGAAGAGCAGGCACTTTCTGAACTTCGTCGATCACGATTGGTGTGTCCGACCGCGCAAGCGCAGCCGACATGTAGCGCTCCCGCAGCAGCGCAGGCCGGGCGCCGTACTCTGCGAACGTATCCGTGCGCAGGAGGTCAATCACTGGAGCGTCCGCCAGGTTATGGCGGATCCAGAAGGTTTTTCCGGTCCGACGCGGTCCCCACAGGAAGGCGGAGTGCTTTTTTGTGTCGGGGAGGGTCAAGAGCCGCAAGACTATCTTTCCCATGATGGAATTATATCCGGATAATCTGCCGTGACAAGCAATTTAATCCCGTGGGAAGAGAAGGGCTGTGTCCCTTGCCCGTCACCGAATTTCGAGCTTGGCGATCGCAGCCGGCTTGGCAGGTTTCGGCGGCCGCTGGAAGGGATCTCCGCGCGGCTGTTCGCGTCCTGCGAGCATGCCGCAGGCTGCTGAGACATCCTCGCCGCGGGGTCGTCGGATATAGGCGGTGATGTGATGGTCTACGAGGATTTTCTGAAAAGCAAGCACGCGTTCGTCGCTCGGCGTCTTCAATGGAATCCAGGGATCCGCGTTCAGCGGGATCAGGTTGACCTTCTTCTTTAGCCCACGTAACAGTCCAACCAGTCTCCGGGCGTCCTCGGGCGTGTCGTTCACGCCTTCGATCAGGACATACTCGAAGGTGATACGGCGGCGCTTTTCCAGCGGAAACTCCCGGCAGGCGTCGACCAGAGTGGCGATGTTCCATTTCCGGTTGATCGGGATGAGGACGTCGCGCACCTTATCGGTCGTGGCGTTGAGCGAGATGGCGAGATTGGGGATGACCGGCTCCGCGGCGAGCCGCTGAATGCCCGGAACGATGCCGGAAGTGGAAAGCGTGATTCGGCGCGGAGAGAGTGACAGTCCCCGCTTGTCGGTCATCAGCCGGATGGCTTTCATCACGTTGTCGTAGTTGTGCAGGGGCTCTCCCATTCCCATGATCACGATGTTCAGGCGCTTTGGCGGCGTCCCCTGGTCGGCTAGTAGCGCCAGCACCTGCCCCACTATCTCGCCTGCGGTAAGGTTGCGGCGCAGGGGCAGTTTTCCGGTCACGCAGAACAGACATTCGACCGCGCAGCCGACCTGCGTCGAGATGCAGAATGTGTCCCTGCGCTCTTCCGGGATAAAAACCGACTCAATCTTCTGCGCCGGCGGCACAGCAAAAAGGTAGCGGCGGGTTCCGTCCCGCGACTCAAAGACACGCTCGGCGGGCGGATACCCGATTGCAGAACAGTCCTTCAACTTCGCGCGCAGCGTTTTTCCCAGGTCTGTGAAGTCGTCCCAGTTGCGGATGCGGCGGCTATAAATCGCGGCGAAGATCTGACGGGCGCGGAACGGCGCCTCTCCCATCTCGGAGATAAGAGCTTCGATCTCTTCCATATCGGCGCCAACCAGATTTTGTTTCTCCACGTCAGTCACGATACCATCGAGTAAAATCTTTGTGAACTGCCGCGATCTCTGAAAGGACACAAGCCGGCAGCAGGCAGCCGGCAATGAAATCCCTGGAAAACGCGTTTGTTTCATCGGTAGACTGCCTGCTGTCTACTGCTTGCTGCCTGCTCGCGCGCTCATTTGAACGATGACGCCCGCAAGGAAGCCTTGTCTGGTTAGTTGCGGCGGGCACGGCACTGTGGTAGTAATACGACGAACGGCAGTGCACAACATACCGGGGCCCGCATGGATGTCCAGATCAGACAGATGAGGAACGGCCTCGTCGTAGTCTCGGAGGTTATGCCTCATCTGCGCTCCGTATCGATCGGTGTCTGGGTCAGAAGCGGATCCCGATTCGAAGACGAGACCACCACCGGCATTTCTCACTTCATCGAACACCTCCTTTTCAAAGGCACAACGAGTCGCTCGGCAGCTCAGATCGCGGAAGCGATAGACTCCGTTGGCGGCCAGCTCAATGCTTTCACGGAAAAGGAGTACGTCGGCTTTTACGCCAAGGCGCTCGACGAGCATTTGCCCTTCGCCTTTGAGCTTCTGTCGGACATCGTCTTGAATCCGACGTTCCCCACTGTGGAAATGATCCGCGAACGGAACGTGATCTTCGAGGAGATCAACATGGTGGAGGACTCCCCTCAGGAACTGATCCAGGATATCTACATGGAGAACTTCTGGAAGGGGCATCCGCTGGGAAGACCCATCTCGGGAACCAAGGAGTCGGTCGCGCGCATCGCCCGTAAGGACGTGATGCGGTACTTCAGAGACCACTATACCGCGAACAACACGATCATCTCTGCCGCGGGAAATCTTCGCCACAGGCAGGTCTACGAACTTGCTAAGCGCTACTTTTCCAACCTGGAATCCGGTGTTCAGGTGGACCCGGGAATTCCGCCGGTTGCAAGTCCCGGGCGCGTCGTTCGTCGCAAGCCCAACCTGGAGCAGACCCACATCTGCCTTGGCACTGTCTCACCTCCACTGGCTTCGGAAGAGAGATTCTGCGCGCACCTGCTTGCCAACATCCTGGGGGGCGGGATGAGTTCGCGCTTGTTTCAAAACATCCGCGAAAAGCGCGGACTGGTTTACTCCATTTTTTCCGGTCTGAACCTCTATCGCGATGCCGGTGCGCTCGTGGTCTACGCGGGAATGGCGCCTGAGAATGCCTCCGCAGTGGTGGAGCTCACTTTGAAGGAATTCAGGAAGCTGCGCGACAAGCTGGTTCCGGCAGAGGAGCTGAAGAGAGTCAAAGAAAACATCAAGGGGTCCATCATGCTCAGCTTGGAGAGCTCGAGCAGCCGCATGACTCACTTGGCGCAGCAGCAGATCTACTTTGGTCGATGTTACCCCCTGGAGGAGATTCTGGGTAAAGTCGATCGCGTGAGGGCGCGAGACATCCGGCATCTGGCGAACCGGATATTCGACTCGTCTTCCCTGACGCTGACCTCCCTTGGGAGCAAAAACGGCCGCGATCTCGAATCGGTGGCCATGAGTCTATAACGCCATGGGCTTGAGTTTCAGGTTGTTGGGCAGCGGCAGTTCGGGGAATGCCACCCTGTTCAGCGCTGGGGACACGCACATCCTGGTGGACGTGGGCCTCAGCGGCCGCGAGACGGCGCGGCGCCTCGGAGAGTGCGGCGTGAGCCCAGGGGAGATTTCCGCCATCGTCGTGTCGCACGAACACGGAGACCACTGTCGCGGTGTGGCACCGTTCTCGAAGGACCTCGAAATTCCTGTTTTCATGACAGATGCGGCCCTGGAAGCGTCAGGAATGTCTCTCGATCCGAGGAAGCTCCATAGGATCCAATCCGGCGTTCCCTTTGATGTTCACGGGATGCAATTCACACCCTTCGCCGTGCCTCACGATGCTGCTGACCCGATCGCTTTCTGCATCGAGAATGCCGGAGTCAAGATCGGAATTGTTCTGGACCTCGGTTACATTTCGAATCTTGTTATCGAGCGCCTCAAAGGCTGCGATGGCATCGTGATCGAGTCGAATCACGACGTTAACATGTTGAAGGTCGGGCCGTACCCGTGGTCCTTGAAGCAGCGGGTCATGAGCCGGCGGGGTCACCTTTCCAACGATCTCGTCGCGGAGTACCTGACCAACGGATTCGACGGGAGGGCGCGACACCTCGTCCTCGCGCACCTGAGCAAAAAAAACAACCTCCCGGAACTGGCCCTCTTGTCAGCCCGGCGCGCCCTGGAAGAGCGCTCGAGCCTGCTCTGCAGCCAGACTCAGCTCGAACTTGCCAAGGCCGACGAAGTCAGCCGGCGCTACAGCTATTGAAGCAGGCAGAAGGCGGCCTGCAGAAACCCAAGAAAAATTGATGTACCTGCGGTAGACTGCATGCTGCCGGCAGCCTGCTGCCTGCTTGCGCCAGGCTTAACAAGAGGAATCTCTAGAATGATCGATCGCTACCTTCCCGCTGATTTCAAGGAGATCTGGTCCGAGGAAAACATGTTTCGCACCTGGCTCCGCGTGGAGATCGAGGTGTGCCGCGTACTTACGGACAAGGGCTGGATTCCGCGCGAGTCGATGGAAACCATCGGGCGCAAGGCGAACTTCTCAGTGCCGCGCATCCAGGAGATCGAGGAGGTCACGCACCACGACCTCATCGCCTTCACCACGAGCGTCGCGGAGTACGTGGGACCCGACTCGCGCTTCATCCACTGGGGGCTCACGTCCACCGATGTGGTCGATACGGCGCGCGCCCTTCAGCTGAGAGAAGCCAGCGAGCGAATCCTCGCTGCCATCGACGAGCTCGCGGAAGCGATCAGGCGGCGCGCGCAGGAACACCGCAGGACCCTGATGATGGGCCGCACGCACGGCGTTCACGCCGAGGTGACGACGTTCGGCCTCAAGCTGGCCGTCTGGTACGACGAGATGCAGCGCAACCGCGAGCGAATGCAGCGCGCGGCGGAGGTGATGAGGGTCGGAAAGATCTCGGGCGCCGTCGGGACGTTTGCTCACCTGGACCCGGATGTCGAAGCGCGGGTTTGCGAGCGGCTCGGACTGAAGGCCGCAACCGTTTCCACGCAGACTCTCCAACGTGACCGCCACGCAGAGTACCTGAGCACCCTCGCCGTGATTGGAGCATCCCTGGATAAGTTCGCTACTGAGATCCGACATCTGCAGAGGACCGAGGTTCGGGAAGTCGAGGAACCGTTTGCCGCGGGACAGAAAGGTTCCTCCGCGATGCCTCACAAGCGGAACCCGGTGAAGTGCGAGCAAGTCTGCGGCTTGTCGCGCCTGTTGCGCGGGTACGCCGTCACTGCCCTAGAGGATGTCGCCCTCTGGCACGAGCGTGACATCTCCCATTCTTCAGCCGAACGGGTGATTCTGCCGGACGCGACCTCCGTTCTCTGCTACATGCTTCGGGCGATGACGCGGATTATTGGTGGTCTTGTGGTGTATCCAGAGAGGATGTCGAAAAACATGGAGTTAACGCGGGGTCTTGCTTACTCCGGACAGCTCCTGCTCGACCTGACACGAAAGGGTATTTCACGAGAGGATGCCTACATCTGGGTGCAGCGCTGCTCCATGAAAGTGTGGAACGAGGACAAGGACTTCCTCCAAGCCCTGCAGGAGGATCCCGACATCACGCAGGTTCTGTCGATCGAGGAGATAAAGGCGGCGGTCAACCCGGAAGTTCAACTCCGAAACGTGGACACCATCTTCTCCCGCGTCTTTCCTCCCTTGTGAACGTTCAGTGAGGGTGTCAGGCCCTGGGCCGCTTGAGCTCGCAGAGCGGCTTGTACGCATGTTCAGCTTTGTGGGGGATACCGTGCTTGATCCATTTCTTGGGACGGGAACGACGACGGTTGCCGCGGCGAAGTGGGGACGAAACAGCATCGCATGCGAGATCGACTCATACTATTACGACTTGGCAGTGAAGCGGATCAAGCGCGATACCTCATCCCTCTTCAGTCGAACCACGGTTCGAACCGGAACGGAGCGGTGAAGATGGCAACGCCGCAACTCGATCGGCGGGTGCGCGACGCGGTTAAGTTCTTCTGGTCAACGAGAGCTGAGCAGGCACAGCGACAGGGTTCCGGATCGGGGACAAAGGATGCGGGAGCGCGAGCCGCAGTGACTGGCGGGGCACAGATGGATGGGTTTGTGCGCTTCGTCAGAGATCTTCTGTATGAGAGTGGTCTGCCGCTGGGTGCGATCCACCATGAAAACCGGATTGGGATTCCGGGGTGGTACCGGTCGGAGAAGAAATGGGACCTGTTGGTGATTGTGGAAGGCAAGCTCCTCGCCGCAATCGAGTTCAAGTCGCAAATCGGTCCCTCGTTCGGTAACAACTTCAACAACCGAACGGAGGAGGCCATTGGGAGCGCGACCGACCTCTAGGCCGCATACCGTGAGGGTGCATTCAAGCCGTCAGCCCGGCCGTGGCTTGGGTATTTTATGATACTGGAAGACTGCCCCGCTTCCACTAAGCCGGTTCGTTCCTGGGAGCCGTTCTTCAGGGTCTTTCCTGAATTCATTGGAGCGTCGTACAAGCAGCGGTACCAGATACTCCTCACAAAGCTAGTGCGGGAGCGGCTCTACGATGCGGCGTGTTTCATCCTTTCAAGTTCCGAAACTGGTCCGCAAGGCGCTTACCAAGAACCCTCGCCGGAGTTGAGCTTTCAGAACTTCGCTACCTCATTACTCGGACGAGCGAAATCGATTGCGCAAGAACTCTAAGCATTAAAGCCCCAAGAACTGCTGAAACTCGATGACAGGCTATGCATTCGCCCACTTCGTGTCACCAGCAAGTAAGGTTGGCGCTGCGGCGAGGGCCGTGCGAGTGTTGCCCTTGAGGTTTTTGGCATCTTCGCGCCCTGAGAATGGCGTTTTCAAGCGCCATTGTAAAGGCGCCAAGAGCCGAAGACAAACGAAGGATCTCTCTAAAGAAGCCGGGTAGTCTTTGTGGCGTTCGTAGATACTGCCGCCCAAGCGGAGAAAAATCTTTGATTTTTCTCCCGCCAATACCTATGATTGTTGTTTTTGAATTGTATAGCCGGAGATGCACGTACCATGGTGAAGAGGACGTTCCAACCCAACAACAGCAGGCGAAAGAAGACGCACGGCTTCAAAGCCAGAATATCGACCAAGGGCGGCCGGCTGGTGCTGAAGCGCCGGCGCGCCAAGGGACGCAAAAGGCTGACAGTGAGTGGTTAAAGCACACCGCGAGGGATTTCCTCGGCAGCGAAGAATTGTACGGGGCTCGGACTACCGGGCAATTTATGGCACCGGGCTGAAGCTCAACTCTGAAAGGTTCGTGCTATTCGGCAGGGAGAACAGCCTGGACCATCACCGCTTAGGCATCACGGTTTCGCGCAAGGTCGGCGGAGCCGTCGTCCGAAACCGCGTGAAGCGACTGTTCCGGGAGATCTTTAGAAAATCCTCCGCCGACCTTCCTAAGCACTTCGATTTAGTCGTGAATGCCAAGCGCGCTTGTGCGGACGTTTCGTACAGCGACCTGCGCGCTGAGTTTATCTGCGCAGCGCGAAGATTTTGCGGACGATGAGTGATTGTTAGCCGCAGAGAACGCCAGCTGCCGCACGACGAGTCGGGGAAGCTCGAATGAAAGCCGCGATCCTTTGGATTCTGCGGGTATACAAGCGCTTCGTTTCGCCCTGGCTTCCCAGCGCTTGCCGGTTCGAGCCGACATGCTCGGTTTACATGTATCAAGCAATCGAAAAGAAAGGGGTCCTGCGGGGACTGTATCTGGGAATCAGGCGCCTACTGAGGTGTCATCCGTTTTGTGCGGGCGGCTTCGATCCCGTGCCGTAAGAATCCCCTGAGAAGATCATGGAAAAGCGCATCATCATTGCGATTGCTTTGTCGGTCCTGATTCTCTTGGCTTTCCGGTATTTTGAAGAGCGGCGGATGGCGGAACTGGGCAGGCTGAGACCGCCGGTGCAAAAGCAAGCGAGCAAGACAGCCGAATCCGCTCCGGAGATTCCCGCTGCCCCGGTGCTTGCGCCGGCAGCCGGCCCAGCCACACCCGCTCAGGCCACGCCTGAGGCCCCTGAGCAAAACGCTCCGTCTCCGGGGGACACTTCGGCGACAGCAAAAGCACTCTTGGTTGAAGGAAGTCTCTATCGGGCGGCTGTGGATAACCGGGGAGCACTCCTGACCAGCTGGGAACTCAAGCAGTACAAGTCCGTGAGCGGCCAGACGTTTGAAATGATCGCGGCAATGCACGACGCCGAAACACGGCCCTATCCCGGATCACTCATCTTCGACGATCCGGCCCTCACCACGCTGGCGAATAACGAGTTTTACGAAGTGCAGATCTCGGACCACGGGGGCACCGGCGAAAAGCTTGCGCCTCCCGTTACCGTTACGCTGCGGCTGAGGCGCGGGGATCTCGCCATCGAGAAGCGCTATCACTTCGAGAAAGACAATTACCTCGTCGATTTTTCGGCCGCGATGGACAAAGGAGGAAAGCCCCTCTCCGCGCGCCTGATGCTTGGACAGGACATCGGACCCGAGCAGGAACACCTCATCTCCCGTTCCCCGCAGGTCGAAGCCGTCTCCTACCGTGGTGGAAAGGTCGTGCGGGACGGGCCACCCAAGGATGAAAACGAGATTCGCCGCATCGGAGGGGATATCCGATGGGTCGGCCTCGACATGCAATACTTCGCCATCATCGCGATTCCGCCGCGGTCGATCGAGGGATTTGACCTTCAAAAGAGGCCGGTCAAGACGGTTGGTCTGGATGGAAAGGAAGTATCCCGCGATCTGCTCAAACTCACAATTCCTACAGTTGGTCAGGCGAAGTACGAGGTTTATCTGGGCCCGAAAAGGCAATCCTACCTGGAAGCGGTGAAGAGCGTCGGCCTGTCCGGCGTGATCGATTACGGCATGTTCTCCTTCCTGGTCATTCCGCTCCTAGCCTCTCTGAAGTTCATCTTTCAATATGTTCATAATTACGGTGCCGCCATCATCCTCCTCACCTTCCTGCTGACGCTCCTGCTGTTCCCTTTCCGGCTCAAGCAAATGCTTTCGATGAAGAAAATGCAGGTGGTGCAGCCGAAGATCAAGGAGATCCAGGAAAAGTACAAGAGATACAAGAAGACGGACCCGAAACGTGCGGCGATGAACCAGGAAATAATGGCGATCTACAAGGAACACAACGTCAACCCGCTGGGCGGATGTTTGCCGCTGATCCTGCAGATGCCGTTGCTATTTGCCTTCTATTCGCTCCTGGCAGCGTCGATTGAGTTGCGTCAAGCTCCGTTCATGGGCTGGATCCATGATCTTTCGATCAAGGATCCTTATTACATTCTTCCCATTGTTATGGGAATCACAATGCTGATCTCCCAGAAAATGACCCCGATGACTCCAGGGACGGATCCAACTCAGGCCAAGATGATGATGGTTATGCCGGTCGTTTTCACATTCATGTTCCTGAACGTTTCCAGCGGCTTGAACCTCTATTTTCTGTGCAGTAACATCTTTCAAATCGGATTCCAGAAGATCGCCGAGAGGTGGGTAGGTGGTGGACAATCCGCAAACAAAGCCAAACCCTGATGCGGGTGACGTTCAGGGAATTGTCGATGTGATGGTGCATTTTTGCCAGGATCTCGTCGACCGGCTCCAAATGGATCTTCGTGTCGAAGCAAAGATCGAGGAAGCGACTCTCACCGTGAATTTTTTGGGTCCGGACCGGCCGTTGCTCCTCTCCAACGCGGCTGCCGTTTTGAACAGCTTGGAGTATTTGGTCAACAAGATCTTCCGCTTGGAGAAAGATGAAAGGGTCTCATCGATAGTCTTCGACTCTGACAAGTACCGTCAACACCGGGAGGCGGAACTGGTCCTGCTTGCCCAAATGGCCTCCAAAAAGGTTCTTGCCCAACGTCGGCCGCTCAGTCTGCAGCCGATGACCCCACGCGAGCGCAGGATCGTTCACCTCGCACTGGCAGAGATCGAGGGTGTGCGCTCCCAGAGCGAGGGCGACGGCGACCACCGCAGCATTACGATCTATCCAACCTGATCCCATTGCGGATTTCGAATTGCGGATTGATAATCGGGTTCTCAGTTTTCTCCGTGTCTGCGGTGAACACATCTTTTCGGCAGGCATATGGATCTGCGCGACACAATCTGCGCTCTCTCCACCGCGCCCGGCCGCTCCGGCATTGCAGTAGTGCGTGTCAGCGGACCGGAGAGCTTTGAGCTGCTGGCGAGGATCTTTCATTCCCAAAAATCCATGGATCCGCGCCGCGCAACCCTTGGCCTGAGTCTGGATCCTCGCAGCGGTGCGGAGATCGACGAAACCATCGTCACCTGCTTTCCCGCACCGAATTCCTACACCGGAGAAGATGTCGCCGAGTTCTCCCTGCACGGCAGCCCCGTCTTGGTCTCGGCGCTTCTGGACTGCCTGTGTGCCCAGGGCGCGCGGCTGGCGGAGCCGGGCGAATTCACGATGCGCGCCTTTCTCAACGGCAGGATGGATCTCAGCCAGGCGGAGGCCGTGCGCGATGTCATTGAGGCGACGACGCTGTTTCAGGCGCAGGTCGCGTCGCGGCAGCGTTCTGGTGAGATCGCCAGGCAGATGCAGCCGGTGAAGGACCTGGTGGTCGACATCATTGTGAACCTTGAATCTGCGGTAGAGTTCGTGGAAGAGAACCTGCCGTTGGAATCGCGGGAGCAACTGGCGGGGAAGTTGGAAAAGGTGCAGAAAGAGCTGAGCGTGTGGATCGACTCGTACCGGCGCGGGAGGATTATCCGCGACGGTTTCAGTCTGGCGATCGTCGGCCGTCCCAACGTAGGGAAGAGTAGCCTGTTCAATGCGTTACTCGCGCAGGACCGTTCGATCGTCACGGAGATTCCCGGCACCACGCGTGATTGGGTTTCCGAGTTTACTAACTTGGAAGGTATTCCCGTGCGCCTGGTCGACACCGCCGGCCTGCGCACGCCGGAGGACAGAGTCGAACAACTCGGCGTCGATAGAAGCATGCGGGTGATGGCGGATGCCGATGCCATTTTGCTGGTTGTGGACACGAGCCAGCCTCCGTCAGCGGAGGATGAAGAATTGCGGGAGCGTCTCGAAGGGCTATCGTGCATTGTGGTGATGAACAAGTCGGATCTGCCCGTGGTATGGCCGCCGGAGCGAAAGGAATGTTACGCCGGCGGTCATTCCGCTGTGGAAGTGTCGGCCCTGACCGGGACCAACATCGATGGGCTGAAGAAGGCGATTCTGAGCCGTCTGTTCGGAGAGGCGGGACCGCAGAGGGATGGGATCCTCGTCACAAACCTGCGCCATTGCCAGTGTCTCGAAGCGGCTCAGAAAGCATTGAGCCGTGCCGCAACGGCGCTGCGTCAGGGACTCTCCGAGGAATTCGTGCTCGTCGACCTGCATGCCGGGCTGAACAAGCTTGGCGCCATTACCGGTGAAACCAGCGTCGAGGACCTGCTCGGTGAGATTTTTTCCCGGTTTTGCATCGGCAAATAAGCCGGCAGCAGGCGGCTTGTTTTTGCTGCCATCTGCCTACTGTCTGCTCGTTTGTCTGCTAAAATACTCCCTTACGCAGGGGCTTGGACATGTCCGACTTTCAGGAGGTCTTCGATGTAGTCGTCGTGGGCGGTGGACATGCGGGCTGCGAGGCCGCCATGGCTGCCGCACGGATGGGGGTGAAGACTGCCTTGTTCACCATCAACCTGGATCTCGTCGCGCAGATGTCCTGCAATCCTGCAATCGGTGGTATTGCCAAAGGTCACCTCGTGCGCGAAATCGATGCGCTGGGCGGAGTGATGAGCCAGGTAGCCGATCGTACTGGAATCCAGTTTCGACTTCTCAATAGCAGCCGTGGCCCAGCGGTCCAGTCGCCACGTTGTCAATCTGATAAATCTAAATATCGCAATGAGATGCGCAGACTGTTGGAACAGCAGGCCAACCTGTACCTGCGGCAATCGGAAGTTACCGGCTTGCTCCTCAAGGACGGTTCGGTCGAAGGCATTGAGGTTTTGGACGGCAGACGAATCGGAACCCTGGCAGTTGTGATCACGACGGGAACTTTCTTGAACGGGTTGATCCACATCGGCGATCGGCGTTATCCAGCCGGACGGACTGGGGAGTCTCCGTCAATCCTGCTGGCCCAGTGTTTAAAGGAGATCGGCTTCGGGATAGGCCGGCTTAAGACCGGCACGCCGCCGCGATTGGACGGACGCACGATCGACTACGCGCAGTTTGAAGAGCAAAGAGGAGACCCGGAGCCAACATTCTTTTCGTTTCGAACGAGCGGCGTGTCGCTTCGTCAAGTCTCATGCCACGTCGGATACACCAACAAGCGACTACATTGCTTCCTGCGCGCGAACCTGAAGCGGTCCGCACTCTATGGAGGCAGGATTGTCGGCATCGGGCCGCGTTATTGTCCGAGCATCGAGGACAAGGTGGTTAAGTTCGCGGACAAGGAGCGACACCAAATCTTTCTTGAGCCGGAGGGCTTGGACACCCATGAGGTCTACTTGAACGGCATGTCTACAAGCATGCCGGCCGAGGTCCAACAGGAAATGGTGCGCTTGATTCCGGGGCTGGAGAATGCGCGCATGATCCGGCCAGGATATGCCATCGAGTACGATTTCGTGGATCCGACGGAGCTTCACGCGACGCTGGAAGCCAAACGGGTTTCTGGGCTTTTCCACGCCGGGCAAATCAACGGAACAACGGGATACGAAGAGGCGGCGGCGCAGGGCATGGTTGCCGGGATCAATGCGGCTTTGCTGGCAAAAGGAAGAAGCTTGGTTGTTTTTCCCAGGCAGGACAGCTACATCGGGATCATGATCGACGACCTAGTGACGCGCGGCGTGGACGAACCCTACCGGATGTTTACCTCGCGCTCGGAATTCCGTCTGCTTCTTCGGATCGACAACGCCGACCGGCGGCTGAGTCCGCTGGGATACGAGCTGGGTTTGCTCTCGGAGGAAGACCATGCGCGCTTCCGGGCTAAATATGACGAAGTGGAACGGATGCGGCGCTTCTTGCGGGAGCACCGATGGAATCCGGAAGAGGCTTCGGGAGCGAGCTTGGCTGCCAAGATGGACGCAACGGCTGTGAAGGGAGCAACACTGGAGCAACTGTTGCGACGCCCGGAAGTTTCTCTCGTAGACTTCGCGCCCGTTCTGAAGAAACACAACTGCTGGCCGTCCCTCTCAATTCGCCGGGCGGTGGAGATTGAAGTCTGCTACGAAGGGTACATTCAGCAACAGGTCCGCGACGTTGAGAAGCTGCAACGAATGAGTGCACGTCGGATTCCTGCGGACTTCGACTACGCGAAAATCGACGGGCTGAGCCGGGAGATCCGGGAGAAACTCGCTCGGGTGCGGCCGCGGGACCTAGCCATGGCGGGTAGAATTCCCGGAGTCACGCCGGCGGCGGTGTCGATTCTCAATATCGAGCTCGAACTGCGGCGGGGCCGTCAGCGAGCTGCAGCTCCGGATAACAACTCCATCGGTTGAGCGGGTGGAGCATTTCTCCAAGTCTCTGGCCAAGGGCTGGCTCATGGAATCCCTGCAAGAGCTGCTTTTTCGTGCGGGAGTTCGACCCAAGTCGAAGCCTGCGCAACAGATGAGCTTATTTCTAGCGCTGCTCGAGAAGTGGAATGCGGGGATCAACCTGACGGGATCAACAGAATGGAAAGCCGTGCGGCCGCTTTTTGAAGAAGCTATTTGGGCGGCTGGTCGGTATCCTGAGGATGCAGCAACCCACCTTGACATCGGGAGTGGGGCAGGATTTCCGGCGCTCCCGCTGCGCATTTTTATCCCCCGAATGTATCTCGACATGGTGGAAAGCCGCACTAAGCGTTGCTTGTTCCTGGAAACTGTCATTCAGGAATTGGGCTTGGAGCATACGCGTGTTATCAACGAGCGCTTGGATGCGCTCCTGGAAGCTAGAAAAGGAACCTGGGACGTCGTTAGCTGGAAGGCTGTAAAACTGGGAGCGCGGAGCCTGTCCGCTCTTGCAATGCGGGCGACGGAGCGAACCCGCTTCTGGATGTTCCACGGGAAAAACCTGGCGGTTGAAGATGTAGGGGCTTTAGAGCAACTCCTCATTCTGGAACGGCGGGAAGCGTGCCCGGCGAGGAATGATTGGTGGCTTTCCGTTTATCGAAAGCGTGTGCCGGGATAGTGTTTCACGTGAAACGCGAGAATAGGAATCAGGGGTTGCGGGTCAGGGGTCGGAAGCCTGGTGGGGGAACAACTAATGGGAAACGGAATGAAAGCTGACAAAAAAAGCCCTTGAATCCGTAACTCTGTTAGAATTGTTGGGGCACTAAATACATTGTTTTGATCGCTATCCACCCCGACCCCCGGTCCCCGACCCCTCTTTTTTGTTTCACGTGAAACACCGTTTTGGTTTGAGGGAGCGGATTGCGATGTGTTATTCTCGATCCGCAAGCGCCGGAATATCATGGGGAAGGTAATCGCGATTACCAACCAGAAAGGCGGTGTGGGTAAAACCACCACGGCCATTAACCTAGCTGCGGCGCTAGCTGTCGCAGACATGCGCGTCCTGGTCGTCGACACCGATGCACAGTCGAACTGCACCAGCGGGCTTGGGATATCCAAGGGATCGGTACGAAAAAGCATTTACCATGCGCTGATCCTGAACGAACCGCTGGCTAACATCATCCTGAACACCGAACTGGAGAACCTTAAGCTGGTGCCCGCAGATAAAAGCCTGACGGGCGCGGCAATCGAAATGATCGAACTTCCCGACCGGGAGTTTATCCTCAAGCGCCTGCTCGCTCCGGTCCTGCCCGATTACGATTTCATTCTCATCGACAGTCCGCCTTCTCTAAATATCCTGACGCTCAATGGCTTGGTGGCGGCAGATTCCGTTTTGATTCCCATCCAGTGCGAATATTTTGCTCTGGAGGGGGTGACCGATCTGTTCGATACCCTTGCTCGAGTGCGCCGGAGCTTTAATGCGCATCTCACCGTGCAGGGAATTCTTCTTACGATGTTCGATGAACGCACGAACCTGAGCTCGCAGGTGCGGGCTAATCTCATGAGCTACTTCGCCGAGCAAACGCTCACAACCGTGATACCCCGCAACGTGCGCTTGGCGGAGGCACCCAGCTTCGGGAAGCCGATCATCCTTTACGACATTCGCTCCAAAGGAGCCGAGAGCTATATCAACTTAGCCAAGGAAATCTTGAATCATGAAAAAAAAGGCTTTGGGGAGAGGGTTAGAAGCGTTGATTCCGGAGATGGAGCGCGCCGACACATCCCCGAGTGAGATCGACATCGACAGGATCGCGCCCAATCCCGATCAGCCTCGCTTCCAGATTGACGAGCGCGCCTTGGAGGAGCTTACCGCGTCTATACGCGAGAACGGTATGTTGCAGCCGATTCTCGTCCGCCCGTTCGGCTCCAGATATCAGCTGATCGCGGGTGAGCGCCGCCTTTCCGCGGCGCAGCGCGCGGGATTGCTCAGAGTGCCTGCCCTCGTCCGGGAGGTGCCGGACGACAAGATCCTAGAATTGGCGCTCATTGAGAATATTCAGCGCGAGCAACTCAACCCGATCGAAGAGGCGCAGGCATACCAGCGTCTCCTTGACACGCTTAACATCACACAAGAAGATCTGGCCACTCGCCTATCCAAGGAACGAAGCACGGTGGCCAACTCCCTCCGTTTGCTTAAGCTTCCTCCCGCCGTCAAACAGCTTGTCGCCGAGGGGAAGCTCTCGCCCGGTCACGCGCGAGCCTTGCTCGCCTCCAGCGCCACCACGGCTGAAATGACAAAGGCGGCGGCGCTCATGGTCGAGAAGGGATGGTCGGTCCGCGACGCGGAGCGATGGGCAAAGAGGCAGAAGAAGCCGCCTCTTATGCCCCTTGACCGCGATCCGAATGAAGCTGCTGCTGAGGACCGGTTGCGCGTTCTTCTGGGCACCAAGGTCGAGATTCACATGGGCAAGAAGGGCGCGGGGGAAATTCGCATACATTTCTACAGTCAGGAAGATCTCACTCGAATCTATGGTATTCTCACGGATAAACGCGGAGTCAATCCATGATGTTCAAAAAGGAAGCGCCCGATGAAATCATCAGCCTGCTGGGCGAAGGGGTCGAGATGGTCGGAGAGATCTCCTTCTCCAAAGGACTTCGAGTCGATGGCGTGGTCAAAGGCAAGATTCGTTCGGAAGCAGCCCTGGTGATTGGACCCAAAGGCAGGATAGAGGCCGATGTCTACATCCGCAGGGTTTCGATCAACGGGGAATTCCACGGGATCATTCATGCCTCGGATCGCGTGGAGATTCACAAGGAGGGAAAAGTCTATGGCGACATCTTCACTCCGTGCCTCATCATAGAAGCCGGCGCCCTGTTCGATGGCAAGTGCAATATGAGCGATTGGAAGGCCGCAAAATCGGAGGAGGGTAGTCCCCAGTTGAAAGCCGTCGAGTCCGCAGGGGACATGACCAAGGTACCCCCGCAGGCCGTCGGACAGGAGAAGGCTTGGCCAAAGTAAAAAGACTCACGGAAATGGCATCCTGCGCTGGTTGAGCCAGCAAGCTGGATCCGAACAGCCTAGCCCAAGTCTTGGGCCAGATACCCAACTATGCGAACCCGGACGTGCTGGTCGGCTACGACACGGCCGATGACGCCGGGGTGTTCCGTATCGATGCGGAGCATGCCTTGGTGCAGACCATCGATTTCTTCACGCCCATAGTCGACGATCCGTATACCTACGGCGCCATCGCCGCTGCCAACTCTCTCAGCGATGTCTACGCCATGGGCGGAAAGCCCATCACGGCGCTCGCCATCACCTGCTTTCCCGAAAAAGGTGTCGACATGGACGTTCTCGTGCAAATCATGCGTGGAGGACTCGAGAAGTTGAAGGAAGCTGAAGTCGCGCTCCTGGGAGGTCACACAATTACAGACACGGAGATCAAGTTTGGCTATTCCATCACGGGTCTCATACACCCCGGCAGCATCATAACAAACGCCGGCGCCCGTCCTGGGGATGTTCTTGTGCTTACCAAGCCCCTTGGCGTGGGCTTGCTCACCAGCGGCATAAAGTTCAAGAAGACCTCTCCCGGTGCGGAGTGCGAAACCATCCGCGTAATGACGACGCTAAATCGCGCGGCATCGGAGGTGATGCTTCGCTACGATTGTCACGCCGCCACAGATGTTACCGGGAACGGCCTGCTCGGCCATGCCCATGAGATGGCGGAGGCGAGCGGGGTTATGTTGAGGTTCCAGGCGGACAAGGTTCCGTTCATTCCCGAATCCTACGATCTCGCTAAGACTGGCTTGCTCCCGAGGACGATTGCCGCCACTTGGAAGATGATCGAGAGAAAAGCCCGCATCGACCCTCGGATCTCGGAACCGCTGAGAAATATCCTCCTCGACCCCCAGACGTCGGGTGGCCTACTTATTTCACTAAATTCAAGGGACTTGGGCGCCCTAATGGCAGACATGAACCGATCGCAGGTCGAAGCCAGACATATCGGCATGGTCGAGGAGAGTCGAGGTTTGAGAATCCTGGTGGAATAAGTTACTCTTCCGAATCGATAGCTATCTTCAATGATTTCAAGAACTTAGCGTCATCTGATGTGATTCGCAGATGGACGGGTTCGTCAGGTTTGGCGGGCGTGGAGATGGTTTCGCCGTCCCCTTTTCCCTTGCGATTAAAGCCGATCTTGGCCTCGATGATCAGAAAAACGTCGTACCCGGCATCCCGAATGTTCTGTATGCACTCGTTTATTTTGGGAGATTCGCTTAGCGTCTCATTGATGGATTCTCCGAGATTCTTCATGAGACGTTTAATTTCGGCGTCGGGCATCGAGTTCTCCTAAGGCTGTCTTCCTGGCGGCTCATCTGGGAGGAAGAATGCTCTTAAAGCATTGCTTAGTATAAATCATCTTAAAAAAGTCAAAAATGCCTGTCAAGATTGAACTGGCACTATATGAAAAGACGGCAATGGTCATATTTCCTGACTGCCTCTTTGATGCCATAACAGAGCGGAATCGGCCACATGCAGGCGGCAGGCAGTGGCCGGCAGGCAAAAAAGACCCAGGATAAACCTGCGTAACGGAAAAGCCAACTGCCTGCTGCTGGCCATCAGCTGCTTGCTTGGAATTCGACATGCTGCGAAAACCAATCTATCATCCTTCCTCCAATAACCTCCGAAAACTGGAACGGCCGGGCGAGTATCCGTTTACTCGCGGCATCTATCGCAACATGTACCGGGGACGCCTCTGGACGATGCGCCAATACGCCGGCTTCGGCACCGCCCAGGAATCCAACCGCCGCTACCGCTACCTGCTTGAGCAGGGACAGACAGGGCTTAGCATTGCCTTTGACCTGCCGACGCAGATGGGAATGGATTCCGATCATCCACTGGCGGCAGGAGAAGTGGGTAAGGTTGGCGTTTCGGTCGCTTCGTTGCGCGATGTGGAAATCCTCCTGCAGGAGATTCCCCTCGAACGCGTGTCGATTTCCATGACGATCAACAGCACCGCGGCGATTCTGCTTTGCATGGTCCTCTGCATTGCGCGGCGCCGGGGAGTCTCCTGGGATTCTCTCCGGGGCACCATTCAGAATGACATCTTGAAGGAATATATCGCGCGCGGCACCTACATTTATCCGCCCGGCCCCTCGCTCCGCATCACTACCGACACTATTGCGTTCTGCAGGAGGAGCGTTCCGAACTGGAACGCGATCTCGATCAGCGGGTATCACATCCGCGAAGCTGGATCCACGGCGGTGCAGGAGGTTGCCTTCACACTGGCCGACGGCATCGCCTACGTCCAGAGCGCGCTGGACGCGGGAATGGAAGTAGATGAGTTTGCGGGCCAGTTATCGTTCTTCTTCAACGCCCACAACAACCTCCTGGAGGAAATCGCCAAGTTTCGCGCCGCACGCCGCGTCTGGGCACGCATCATGCGGGAGCGTTTTGGTGCGAAGGATCCGCGTTCCTGGCCCCTGCGCTTTCATACTCAAACCGCCGGCAGCACCTTGACGGCGCAGCAACCTGAGAACAACATCGTGCGCGTGACCGTCCAGGCACTAGCCGCCGTCCTGGGCGGCACGCAGTCACTCCACACCAATTCGCTCGATGAAGCTCTGGCACTGCCGAGTGAGATCGCGGTGCGAACGGCGCTCAGGACGCAGCAGATCCTTGCTTGCGAAAGCGGCGTCGCCAACACTGTCGATCCGACCGGCGGCGCCTACGCAATCGAGGATTTGACCGACGAAATTGAAGCCGGCGCGGTGGAATACATTCGAAAGATCGACGCACTCGGCGGCATGCTGCGTGCGATCGAGACCGGCTATGTCCAGCGGGAGATTCAGGAATCCGCCTACCGCCATCAGAGAGGTGTGGAGTCCGGAGAAAAGGTCATCGTCGGTGTGAACAAGTTCGCCAGCGAGACTACCACAGCAGTCGACCTGCTCGTCGTGGACGAGCGCGTGGGCGAGAACCAGCGCCAAGCTCTCAAGGGACTCAGGGCGGAACGGAATGCGGAAGCCGTGGAGCAGTCCCTCCTGCGACTTCGAAATGCGGCCGCAGGGAAAGAGAACCTTCTACCGCATATCCTCGAGGCTGTCGAATCACTCGCCACTGTCGGCGAGATCTCAGGCTGCCTGCGCGAAGTCTTCGGCGAATACCGCGAATCCGTCGTTGTTTGAACGGGGGGTCAGAGGCCAGGGATCAGGGGCCGGAACCACATTGCGGAAGGTGCAACGAGATCACCAGGTTTGACGAATTCACGGTTGTTGATAAAAGGGATCTTCTGAGATCTTCAGTTGGATTGTGCGTTCCTATTCGTTTCTTCCATAGTCCCTTTTCATTGCTCGTGCCCGCAATTCCTGACCCCTGATCCCTGACCCCCGATTAGTCGCGGGGCACCTGGTAGACGGCCGCGAGCCCGACAACGGCCGGCACGGCAAGAAGGTAAGGTCTCGCAATACGAACATACTACTGGTATAGTAAATGTATAGATCAGCGCGACTACTATCGCGTTGATCCCTACCGCTGGAAATCTCGTCGATATTAAAAGGAGGAAGGCTGGAGCGGTCGATGACACCAGGGCTCTTTGTCTTATCGGTGGCTCTTAAAATCTCCAAAGACGCAAAGACCCACCAGAGCTTCCTCAAGAGAGTAACGCATTACGAATTTTATCACACGTCAGTTCCAGTTCTCATACGACTGCGATAAAATGGAACTTTTCTTACTCTCTTGGCACTAATTGCTGAGCGGCAGGCATTTGCATTGGATCCGGAGGTCTCCCGAAAGAGGAGTTTAATGAAACCTTTTGGTGTCAAATCTCGTAGTAATGTTGGTCTTTCTGGTTACTGGAGGTGTGGATGAGCAAAGCCAAGAAGATGTGGATCGGTGCCGGGGTAGTCGTCGCTCTTGCTGTGATTGTGTTTTTTAGCATCAACGCGACACGCAAGGACGAGGTGGGTGTACAAACTGCCAAATCCGAGCGCAAGGAAACGCTGAAGGCGAAGATTACCGCTAGCGGTGAGATTCGCGCAAAGCAGTTCGTTGACCTCCAGTCGGAGATAGCGGGTGTGATTATTGATCTGCCGGTAAGAGAGGGAGACCGGGTCAAAAAAAAGGATGTTCTGCTCAGGATTGATCCGCTTCAGACTTCCGCGGATACCCATTCGACCCGTGCGCAATATGAAGCCTATCTGGCCGATGCGAGGTCGCAGCAGTATCAAGTCATGATCGCCCAATCGGGATTGCAGAGAGACGAAGCCGCGCTGCGCACGTCGCGCGCGGAACTGGATCAGGCCGAAAGCAACTTCACGCGTGCCCAGAGCAGCTTCAAGCGGAAGCAGCAGCTCAACGAGGACGGCCTGATCTCGAGAGAAGACTACGAGATGGCCCAGAACGACTTCAAGGTGGCAAAATCCCAGCTCGATGCCGCTCGGGCGCGCTTCTCACAGACGGAGACCATCGTTAACATCGCCAAGAGCAATATCGAGGGGATGAAAACCAACGCAGCAGCTTCTGGAAGCCGGGCCAAGGCTATGGAGGCTACCCTCACTAAATCGACGGACATGGAGAGCAAGACCATCTTGCGCTCTCCGTTGGACGGTGTAATTACCCAGCTTCTGGTAGAGAAAGGCGAGAGGGCTCAGCCGGGCATCATCAGCAATCCCCAGGCAACTCTCATGACTATCGCAGACCTCAGCACGATCCAAGCCCAGCTTAAGGTGGATGAGACGGACGTCATCAACATGAAGCTCCATGACCCGGCCTCTATAAAGGTCGACGCGCTGCCGGACGTTTCGTTTGAAGGTGAGGTCACTGAAATCGGGAACAGCCCGATAGGCCAAACCCAATCACGCTTACAGACTTCATCGGCCCAGCAGGAAGCCAAGGACTTCAAGGTCATTGTGACACTGAAGAGCCCGTCGAACAAACTGCGCCCCGGCATGTCCTGCACAGGCGACATCATCACCGACACCAAGCACAACGTGCTGGCCATTCCCATCCAAGCTCTGACCATTCGCGAAGTGGAAGTGGACAAGGATGGGAAGTATCATGAGCCCGATCTGAAGAAGAAGAAGCAGGGGGGCGTGGCCCAGGCGGACACCTCCAAAGACAAGCCGAAGAAAAAGGAGCTTGAAGGCGTCTTCGTTGTGAATAAAGATAAGGTTGCCCGATTCCGTGCTGTGAAGACTGGAATCACAGGCGAATCGGAGATCGAAATCATCGATAATCTGAAGGAAGGTGAAGAGGTCGTATCGGGCAGCTTCCAGACGCTCCGTACCATTAAGGACGGGACGGCAGTCAAGATTGAGAACGTAGTCAAGGGCCAGGGCGAGAAGAAGAGTTAGAGGCGCCGGCGCGAACTCCCAGAGGAATATCATGAGCGGAAATAACGGAAGCATGAGTCAGAATGATGTCCTGATCAAAACCGAGGACCTTTGGAAGACCTATATCATGGGGGCGGAGGAGATCCACGCCCTGAGAGGGGTTTCTTTTGAAATCCACCGAGGCGAGTATGTGGCCATCATGGGCCCATCCGGCTCGGGCAAATCCACGATGATGAACCTCATTGGGTGCCTGGACACGCCCACGAAGGGAAAGTACTTCCTGAATTCAAAGCTGGTTTCCGAGATGAATGATGACGATCTGGCTCACATCCGAAACAAGGAGATCGGGTTCGTCTTTCAGACATTCAACCTCCTCGCGAGGGCCACGGCGCTGCACAACGTCGAACTTCCGCTTATCTACAACGGAACTCCAGCCCATGAGCGGAAGGAGCGCGCCATGAAGGCCTTGCAGGCCGTCGATCTGGGCGAGCGCATGTATCACAAGCCCAATGAGCTCTCGGGAGGCCAGCGCCAACGCGTGGCGGTCGCGCGTGCCCTGGTCAACAATCCCTCGATCATCCTGGCGGATGAGCCGACGGGAAACCTGGACTCCGCGACCAGCAGCGAGATCATGGCTCTTTTCGACATCCTTCATCAGCGCGGCAACACCATCATCCTCGTCACCCATGAAGCGGATATCGCGGCCCACGCACACCGCGCCATCCGGCTCCTGGACGGCAAGATTGCAAGCGACGGTCCCGTCCCCAGGCGCTAATTCACCGCAGAGATACAGAGAACACAGAGTCAAGCTCCGTGTTCTCTGTGTCTCCGTGGTGTCCCTCAAGAATGACGCATTATAGGGAGCTTCGCGGCACCCCCATCCGCATCGGTATCTCGGCCTGCCTGCTCGGACAGAAAGTGCGCTTCGACGGGGCCCACAAAGAGGTTCCAAGGCAGGAGCTGCGTGAAACTTACGAAGCCGAATTCATGCGGGCCTTGAAAGTGATTGCCACGCGCGGCAGGCACGTGAACGTTCTTCAACACATGGCGGGCTATTTCAAGAGACAGCTGGACGACGAATCCCGCAATGAACTACAGGGCTGCATTGAGGATTTTCAGAAGAGCATCGTTCCGCTGATCGTTCCCCTGATACCCATCAAGCGCTACGCGCGCAAGCTGAACGTTCCTTACCTCGCGGGACAGGCCTGTTTGAACCCTCATCCCAAAGAGCTTGCGCCACGCAACCATGTCTGAATGGCACCGCTTCCGTGCAATTTGTTTCAGCCGCGAAGGGCTCCGATGATGGAACCGATCACCGCGACGATTCCATAGAGCACTCCCAGACAGGTGGCTGCGGTTGCCGTCTTCAATTTTTGCGATACCGCGGAATAGCCTACGGCCAGCAAGGCGATCATCCAGATGGCGAACACGTCAACCCACCCCGCCAACTTCATGATGAATTTCGGCAGGCCGTCCTTGCCGAGCGCGCTCGTCAATATCGCGCCGAGATTCGAACTCACCAGTGAATTCAAATTCTCAAAACTAATCTCACCGGGATCCTTGAAAGAAAGGATCAGTACGAACAACGCCGAGGATATGATCGAGACGGCGATTATCGTGTAGAGTGTGACGGAAAAGACAGCCTTAAACCTGTTCTCGGCTCCGATCAACGTGCCGACCAACTTGAAAACCCCTGCCACAATGAGCGAGACGATCAGATTTCCAAGCGCGGCGGCAACCAGGATTTGGATTCCCGCGATCTTTGTCATCAACGGCATTTGCTGTTCTACCTGCTCTTTCGTCATTCGCCCTTGAGCGATTTGCTTGTCGAATTGAGCGACCATCATCGTTTGAATATCCAGCCGCTTTGTCATGTAGAAGCCCAGGAGGAGGCCAATGACGACCATGACGATGATCGGCACCAGCACGCGCGGCGACCGGCCGATTTCCTGAAAGGTCTCACGCGGTGAGAAATAGACTCCCAACAAGCGGCTAAAGAAGTTTCGCGGCGTCGGTGCTGCCATGTCCGGCATGGATTCGGTGTTAGGTTCCGATGTCATAACTCCTCCTTAAGTTCGATGGCTATTTGTACGACGGAGTGGAGCTTTAAGTATACAAAAAACACGCGACCTTCGAGCTTGGACCACACAGCCTCAACTCTGGAACTTCCTCCCGGCATCGCGTCTGGGCGTGAGGGCAGCGCGGGTGGAAGGCGCAGCCCACCGGCGGCGCAGCGGCGCTGGGAATTTCTCCCGGAGCGGTGTGCGGCGGCCTAGTGCCAGGCACTTCCATAGCCGGCATGCTCTCGAGCAGCAGCTCACTATAGGGATGCTTTGCCTTGGCGAAAAACTCCTTCGCGGGAGCCTCTTCCACGATGCGTCCCAGGTACATTACGACGACGCGTGAACATATGTAATGAATCACCTGGAGCGAGTGAGAGATCAGGACCAGCGTCAGGCCGAAGCGCCTCTGAAGATCTGCGAGAAGGTTGAGAATCTGTGCCTGTACAGAGGCGTCCAGAGCGGAAACCGGCTCATCGGCAACCAAGAGCCGAGGTTTCAAGGCCAGCGCTCTTGCGATTCCGACCCGCTGCTGCTGGCCGCCGCTCAGGCTTGCGGGGCGTCGGCGGAGCAGGATACGGTCCAAGGAAACAGCATCCGCGAGTTCCTCAATCCATTGCTCTCTCTGCCGGCGTGTGCCCAGCTGGTGTACTTCGTACGGCTCAAAGAGAATCTGCCGGATGGTCAAGTTTGGATCGAGGGAGGCGAAGGGATCCTGAAAAATGATCTGGAACTCGCGACGTTTTTGGCGCAGAGCCTCGGGCGAAAGGAGGTTCAAATCCGAGCCATCAAAGCAGACGGATCCGGAGGAGGGTTCCGTCAGGCGCAAAATGCAGCGCGCGAGTGTGGTCTTCCCGCAGCCTGATTCGCCCACCAACCCAAGTGTCTCTCCCGAGTTCACCTCGAGATCCACGTGGTCCAACGCTTGGATCAGCCTCCCGGCCCACAGGCCGCCGGCTCTGAACTCTTTGCACAGGCCTTTGATGCCCAACATAGGGGCCACTTCGCAATAACCTCATCAAGAGACTCACAGATCACAGAAACTTCTGTGTCTTCTGTGAAAAAGCCGGGCAGGGGCACCTTACGGGATTTAATAATGACGAATGACGAATGACGAATGACGAATGAAAACAACTGCTGAGGTATTCGTCATTCATCATGTGTAATTGGTCATTCATTGTTAGTGGAACCAGCTGTCCGGAAACAGGCTGCCCAATGGCCATCCGACACGGCTACGGGTGCCGGCAACGCATCGGTGCAACCCGGTTCGCAAAGACTGCAGCGCGGCGCGAAAGAACAACCGGTAAACTCCTCGCCCGGAGCCGGTGCCGCGCCCGGGACGGTGGCAAGCGGGCGGGAATCACAGCGATGCCTTAGATCCGGGACCGACTCCGTCAGCGCACGGGTGTAAGGGTGCGCCGGATGGGATAAGACTCTCAGTCCGGGGCCAGATTCCACCAGGCGGCCGTGATACATCACTGCAATGCGATCGGCGAATTCCGACACCAGAGCGAGGTCGTGACTGATCAAGAGCAGGGATAATCCGAGCCGATGCTTCATCTCCCCCAGGAGCTGCATGATCTGTATTTGGATGGTGGGATCTAAAGCGCTGGTGGGCTCGTCGGCGATGAGCAGTCGCGGCTTGTTGCATATCCCAAGGGCAATGCCGACCCTCTGGCACATGCCGCCGGAGAGTTCGAACGGATACCTATGCATCTGAAACTGTGGCTCGGGTATACCCACCTCGTGGAGAAGGTTGATGGCTAATGCGCGAGCCTGCTTTCCGGAAAGCCGCTGATGGGCGCGAATCGATTCGACCAGGTGATCGCCGATAGTGAGAACAGGGTTCAAAGCGCTGCGGGCATCCTGGAAGACAATGCCCATAGCGCAGCCCCGAATGCTCCGCCACTCCCGCTTTCCGAGCTTCCTGAGATCGCGATCCTCGAACAGAATCTCGCCCGATTCAATTTGGCCCGCATTCAGAAGTCCCAAAAGCGTGAGGGCTACCGTGGATTTCCCGCATCCAGTTTCGCCAACCAGCGCCAGGATTTCGCCTGCTGCGATCTGGAAAGAGAGGTCCCTAACGGCCGGGAGCGGCCCCGTTACGGTCGGGTAGGAAGTGGTGAGGTGCCTTACCTCGAGGAGAAGCGGGCCTGGGGTCGTATCTGCAAAGTTTAATTTTCGAGTTGCTGTATCCATTGGCTAAGATGACATTCGAAAATTAAATTTTGCAGATACGACCCCTTCCTAAAATCGTCAATCAGAAGAGCTGGCTGCCCAGGAAACGCGCCTGGCCCTTTAACTCTTCTTCGATGCGCAGAAGCTGATTGTACTTCGCGATCCGGTCGGTACGGCTTGCGGAACCGGTCTTGATCTGGCCCGCGTTGCTGGCCACCGCGAGGTCCGCGATGAATGCGTCCTCCGTCTCTCCCGATCGATGCGAAATGACAGTCGTGTAGCCGTCGACCTTGGCGAGCTCGATGGTGTCCATTGTCTCGCTCAGAGTCCCGACCTGGTTCAGCTTGATCAGAATACTGTTGGCCACGCCTTCCGCGATGCCGTTCTGCAGCCGCTTGGAATTGGTGACGAAGACATCGTCGCCGACGAGCTGGATCTTTTCACCAAGGGCCGCGGTCAAACCGATCCAGCCCTGCCAGTCATCCTCCGCCATCCCGTCCTCGATAGACACAATGGGATACTGCTGGCTCCAGCGTTCGTATAGCTTGATCATCTGGTCCGCCGTAAGACGGGCGCCGGTCGATTTCTTGAAATGATACTTATTGTCTTCGAAAAACTCGCTGGCTGCCACATCCAAGGCCAGGAAGATCTGCTCGCCGGCCTTGTATCCCGCCTTCTGGATGGCTTCCATGATCAGGTCTAGGGCCTCTTCGCTGGACTTCACGTTGGGCGCGAACCCTCCCTCGTCGCCGACGCTGGTCGCATATCCCTTCTTCTTCAACACCGATTTCAACGCATGGAACGTCTCGACGCCCATGCGCAGGCTCTCGGAGAACTTGTTTGCGCCGGCGGGAACGATCATGAACTCCTGAGGATCCACGTTGTTGTCCGCGTGGGCGCCGCCGTTGAGGATGTTCATCATAGGCACGGGAAGAATGCAGGCGTTTGTGCCGCCGATGTAACGATACAGCGGCATCTCCAGGGATGCCGCCGCCGCTCTCGCAGCTGCCATGGAAACGGACAGAATCGCGTTTGCGCCAAGCCTGCCCTTGTTCGGCGATCCGTCGAGGTTTATCAGGATCTGGTCGATGGCCCTCTGATTGAAGACGTTTTCTCCAACCATGGCGGGCGCAATGATGGTATTGACGTGCTCAACGGCGCGCAGCACTCCCTTTCCAAGATAGCGCACCGTATCGCCGTCCCGCAGCTCCACGGCCTCGTGTGCGCCGGTAGAAGCGCCCGAGGGTACCGCCGCTCTGCCGCGTATATGAATATCCAAAACAACATCGGCTTCGATTGTGGGATTGCCGCGCGAATCCAGGATCTCTCTCGCAACTACCGAACGAATGGCACCTGTCATTTCAGACTCCGCATATTCTCCACAGCTACTCCCCGAAGATTCGCCCTAAAGCGAAATTGATGTATAACACAGCGCGGCCAAGCTCGCAACGGATTGAGTCATTGAGCGATCGAGCCATCGAATCGAGCAATTGAGCCATCGGGCCATTGAGTCAATTAAAAACAAACCCTTATGGTGGAGCCCGCGTAAGCCTGTTCACAGCAGAATTCGAATGACTTTACGCGCTCAATCGCTCAATTCCCCAAATTGACATGGTTTGGGGGTGTGTGCTAGCTTCTCATTTCATTTGCAGAGTGGAGGAGTTCATGAAGTTCTCGACTAGGAACGTGGGGAATGTAGCCGTCATCGATATCGAGGGAAAGATCCTCTTGGGCGAAGGGGACGTCGAGATCAAACAGGCAGTGGATGATCTTCTCGCCAAGGGTCAGAAGAACGTCCTCCTGAACCTGGCGAAGGTTCCATACATCGACAGCGCCGGCTTGGGCGAGATAATCCGCTGCTTTACGGCTATACGGAAAAAGGGGGGAAACCTCAAACTCCTGGCACCGAACCAGCGGCTCATTGATCTCCTCACAATAACCAAGCTGGTGAATGTTTTTGACTGGTATAACGATGAGTCCACTGCCGTGACGAGCTTTTCCTCTTAGATATCCGGGCGCGGATCAACCGGGGCAAACACGGGCGTGATCTGCGCCTCTGAGCGCAACAGAGCCCCGCAAGAGTTCCGCCGCCAGGAATAGAAGTCATCAGCTTCCGATTATCGGATTAAAGGATGGTCAGGCCTGCACATAGCTTTCTCACGGTCGTTACAATCCTCAGTTTCATCATAGCCCTGCTCGTACATGCCCAGACCATGCATGACCGAATCCTCTCCGAGCATGTGCGCGTGCGTGTTCCGATCGAGAGGGAATGGCTGGGAAGAGACACGATCATGGATCTGGAGCGCTGCTGGCGCTTCATGAACGCCGCAACCGGGGAAGGCCTCCCGCGCAGGATACTCGTGGTGATCGACTGGGATAGCACGGCGACTACGACTAACTACCAGGAGAGCAGCATCTTGGTTGGTATGAGTCAATCCGCGGCAGCTGCCGACACGAAAAATTACCTGCTGCATGGTTCCGCCCTGGAAATGGCCCGACTGGGACTGTACTACCTTTCGGGCGGTGCGGCTCTCCGTGAAGACAGCGAGTTCCTGCTAGAGGGGATGGCCGAAATCCTCGTCCACGAATATGAACGCAGTTCCCGCAGCTTGGGCGGCGCCTGGATCATTTGCCACCTGCTCGATAGGATGAAGCTGCTTGGATTGAAAGTTCAGACGTCTTGGACGACCTTTTCGGGAGGCCGGCACGATCTGCGGGCGGCTTCTCCGGGAATCACCTTCCTTGCCACCTGCCGCGAGCTGCACGGACGCGAGAGAGTGCTCAAGCTCTTTGAATCACTCCGGAAAGGGAACCTCCAGCAAAGCCTTGCGGCGGCATTCAAGACCAACGCGATGGTTCTGGAGGAGGAGTGGCTGAAGCGGGTGAGGGGCTATCGAGCGGTCGATGATGTCACGGTAACCTCCGAAGACGACGCACCGCAGCTCCTGAAGGCTGTCCCCGAGCCTGCAGCCGGCAAAGCGGGTACGTCCCTGCAACTGCGTTTGTTCGTAAAGGACGGAACAAATGACCTGTATCCTCAGGGCGTCTTCTTGCAGGATGAGGCCTCGGGGCAAGTGCTGCAGGCTCAGCCCGCCTCAGAGAAGGGAGCGAAGTATATTTCCGTGGTGATTCCCTTGGAGGCCGGCCGCCAGCCGGGCCAATACGATTACCGCATCACTGCAGTAGACGAATCGGGCAACGTCCGCAACTGGAAAGGGAAATACACCGTCGTCCCCTGACAACAGGGCACGCTGCCATCCGAGGGTGAATGGGCACGCCACGTCCATAGGCGAGCCCGCAAGGCAGCGCCGATGCTCAGGCTTCAGGGCTTCTTTGCTTGGTTTACCCGTTCGATATCCTTCAAACCGTAGGAGGGGTTGAGCTCGTTGGCTTTCTTGTAGGAGTTGAGCGCCATATCCCACTTTTTCTGCTTCTCAAACACCAGTCCCATTCGCATGTAGACATCCGCGCTTTTGGGCATCGCCGTGACCGCCTGGATCAAAGCCTTTTCTGCCTCGGGGTACCGCTTCTGGAACAGATAGGCTTCCGCGATATTGTAGGAGATGTATCCGTCCGAGGGACTGATCTCCTTGGCTTTGGTCAGGGCGTCGATAGCCTGCGGATAATCTTTTCCCTTTAGGGCGTCGACCCCTTTCTTGCGATAGGACTTGCCGATGTACTCCGTCACATCGGCCTGGCCCGGCTTCATGGAGGCGGCCTTCTGCAGTGACTGTATGGCTTCGTCGGGCCGGTTAAGATTGAAGTAGGAGAATCCCAGTTTCGAAAAATCAGTCCAATCGGATTGATTTATTCGGATGGCCGCGGTCAGATCGTTAACGGCTTCATCGTATTTGCCCAGCTGGTATTCAGCAAAGCCTTTCAGATGATAGAACAAGTATCGCTGTGTTTCCTGGTCGCCCGCCTTCTCGTTCTTGATGAACGGCTCACCCTGGTTGAGTGCCAGGACGCAGTAGTCGTACTTCTGCATGTTGAAGTAGGCTTGGCCCAAGCCGTAATACGTTGAGGATGAGGTGGACTTGAGCTGAACGGCACGCGTCAAGGAAGACACGGCCAGGGCGTTGTTCTTGAGCCTCAGATAGCACAGGCCGACCAAGCGATGCCCGAATTCCCAATCCGGATTTGCCTCCAGGTCAGGCTTTAATTCCTGGATCGCTTTGTCATATTGGCCCCGCGTGTAATAGGCAACGGCCTGCTTGTAGTCTGCGGCAGCCGGCCGCGCCAGGAGAATAAACGCTGCAGCAAAGACTAACCGTTGTGAGACGAAGATAGACCTCTTCATCGTATTACCCCCGCGCGAGCTTCCCACTCAAGGCAGTTTCGAGCTGTGACCTGCATAGAGTTAAACTCTAACGGCATCCAGCTGCCAAGTCAAATCCACGAATTTCACGAATTAGAATCTGCCACGAATTTCACCAATTTCACGAAAAAAATCTCGGATCCATCCGCGAGACGGCTATGTGAGAGGTTGCGTCGGCGACTTCGACAGGGAAGCCCGCCAAAACGAATTCATCGCCCGGTAGTTTTTATTGATATTTCGTGAAATTCGTGTAATTCGTGGCAGATTTCAGGTCAGCGGGTCTTGATTCTGAGGCGTTTGAGCTTCTCGCTGAGGGTGGTTGCGTTCACCGCGAGGAGCTGCGCGGCTTTCTTCTGGTTCCAATCCGTCTTATCCAAAGCGGCCAGAATAAGGGCTTTCTCGAAGTTGACGACGCGCTCCTTGAGGGGGAGACCATCACCAGGAAAGCGGATGGGTGCGTCCGGAGCGACAGTTGTGATGCTCTTGGGGAAAAGGTTGGGCGTGATGATGTTTCCGGAGGAGAGGACCACGGCGCGTTCGATGACGTTCTCCAGCTCGCGCACGTTCCCCGGCCAGTCGTAATCCATCAGGACCTTCATGGCCGACGGATCTATCGTGCAGAGCTCCCTCTCGTTCTCCTCGCAGTACTTTTTGATGAAATGGTCCACTAGGTGCGGGATGTCCTCACTTCGCTCGCGCAAGGGAGGAAGCTTGATGACGATCACGTTGAGCCGATAGTAGAGATCGTCGCGGAAGGTTCCCTGTTGCACGGCCGTCTGAAGATCCATGTTGGTGGCAGCGATGATGCGCACATCCACCTTGATGTTCTCCAAGCCGCCCAGCCTGCGAAACTCGCGTTCCTGGATGACACGAAGGAGCTTGGCCTGTATCTCCATTGATATGGTCGCCACCTCATCTAGGAACAGCGTGCCGCTATTGGCGACCTCGAAGAGCCCCTTTTTGGTGCTGGTTGCGCCGGTGTAGGCGCCGCGGACGTGGCCGAAGATCTCGCTCTCCAGCAGGTCGGACGGGATGTTGCCGCAGTTGATCGCCACGAACGGCGCATCGGCCCGGCCGCTGGCCGCATGTATCGCCTTGGCGACGAGCTCCTTGCCGGTGCCGCTCTCGCCCTGTATGAGGACCGTGCTGCGACGGGGGGCCACCTGCGTGATAAGGTCGAAAACCTGCTGCATCGCGGCGCTCTTCCCGATGATGTTCCGGAAGTTATAGCGCTCACGCAGCGACTTCTTGAGCCGGAGGTTCTCCTCGCGCAGCTCGTGCTGCTCCATGGCGTTCTTTACCGCGAGAAGGATCTCATCGTTCTTGAAAGGCTTGGTGATAAAGTCAAAGGCTCCCAGCTTGGTTGCCTTGACGGCCTTCTCGATGGAGCCGAATGCCGTGAGAATAACAGCTACCGGACTGCTCTCGAGCTTCTTGAGCTCCTCGAGGACCTGCAGGCCATCCATGTCCGGCATCATCAAGTCCAAGAGCACTACATTGTACTCATGGTCCTTGATCATATCCACGGTTTGGACGCCGTTTTGGGCGAGGTCCACTCGGTAATTTTCGGAGGTCAACAGCGTGCCGAGAACATCACGCATGACCTCCTCGTCGTCGGCCACCAGTATCCTGCGATTGTTGCTCATTGCTCTAAAGACCGCCGGGTGGGTAATTTCAATCGGAAATGCGTGCCTTGGCCCGGGGCGCTGTCCACGGATATCCATCCGCCGTGGTCCTGGATAATTCCGTAGGTGACGGCCAAACCAAGCCCAGTGCCCAATCCAGTGCTCTTGGTCGTGAAGAACGGGTCGTAGATCCGTTTGATGTTCTCTTCGGAGATCCCGACACCTGTGTCCTGGATGTCCACGATAACCATGGAGTCATTCATGGACGTCTTAATCTTCAATTCGCCGCCGGCCGGCATGGCATCCCGCGCGTTGAGGAACAGATTGATGAATACCTGCTGCAGCTTGCCCGCGTTCCCGTAGATCGGTGGAACCGAGCCGTCGAGGCAAGCCTCCAGCTTGATGTTGTTTCGCCGCATCTGGTGATCGAGGAGCGATAGGCTTTCCCGGATCAACTGGTTTACGTCGAGATCCACGAACTCGCTTCCGTTCAAGCGAGCGAAGTTCAGAAGCCCGTTTACGATCTCCGCCGCACGGAAAGTCTGCTTTTCTATCTTCTCCAGAATCAGCTTTCTCTGGTCTGTTGACGGCGTCTCCTTCAGCAGCATCTGCGTGTAGCTCGAAATGCCGGTGATCGGAGTGTTCACCTCGTGCGCGATGCCGGCCACCAGCAGCCCGATCGAGGATAGTTTTTCGGCCTGCAGCAGCTGTTCTTCCAGATGAACCTTGGCTGTAATGTCGTCCATAACGATCAGGCATCCCGAGTTCAGATCCATCGAATCCAGCAATGGGATGACACTCAGGTTGACAATCAAGCGGTCACCCCTGCGGTTTTCCAGGTACAGCTTGAAAATGTTGCTGGTGGATTTGAGCTCCCATCCCTTCGTGCCCGCGGCTTCCCAGATGGATTCGATGACATCCCTGGCAAGCAGGCTCTCCACCTGGCTTCCCGCGGTCTGTTCTCGCCGGACGTGATAGAGTTCCTCGAAGGCTCGGTTGCAGGAGGTGATCCTGCCGTTCAGATCGAGTGCCAGCACCGCAACATTGATGCTTTCGATGATGTTCTCGGTATAGATCTTCAACCGCTCCAACTCCATCGCTTTGCCCTCGATGGAGCGATAGAGATTGGCGTTTTCCAGCGCGATGGCTGCGTATCCGGCAAGCGCGCCCAGCAGGTCCAGGTCCTCCGTCGAGAAGTGCCGATTCCCCCGAAGCTGCCCGAGGCCGATCATGCCCATGCGACGACCTCGCAGGTTCAGGTCCTGGAGGTAGTGGATCCCGTCGTTCTGGAGAGAAGGGGCAGCTCGGTGGAGGCACGCTATCACTTCAGGCTCAATCGGACTTGCCGAATTGCCGTTGGACTGCAAGTCCTCTTCCCTGTAAAGGCGCAGAGCGGGCCCCCCCGTCTCCAGTCCGATGGCATCCGTCAGCCGGAAAAACCCAGAATGCACCGGATCCAAAAGAAACAGGGCGACTTTATCCACCTGGAAGGTTCTGGAGAGGCGCTCCATAATGCTTCTGGAAAGGCGCCCGAGGCTTATCTCACTGCTCAGTGTTCGGGCGAATTCCAGCAGACTGGCCCGGTCGGCAAACTGCTCTTTGTAGAAGAAGCGATCCAGGCGGGACTGAATCTTGTTCCGAAGAGGCGCAAAGAGGAGTGCAATTGCGAGCGCGGCAATGCAGATCACCACGAAGTCTGTCTCCGGAGCGATCCATTGCAGGCCGCGACCGAGCACCAGCACGAAGAATAGGTAAAGGGCCAGGAGCAGCGTGCTTGCGAGGAAGTACGCAGCACCACGCCGCACGATCACCTCGACGTCCAGCAGCCTGTAGCGAACAATAGCGTATGCGAATGCAAGTGGAATGAGCCCCAGAAACAGCATTGAGGATTCCATGGCGAAGCTCGCCCGAACTCCCAGCATCACCGGCAAGACATAAAGCGCGCTGAACGGAACGATCCCAGTCAGAGTGCCGTAGCTAACCCACTTCATCTGCTGGCGCGTGGTCAGATCTCGAGACTCCGCCCGTTTCTTCAGGAGGATTGCGCCTCCGATCAGGAATCCCAGCGAAAAATAGGCAAGATGAACGCGATCGAGAATCCCGAGGAAGTGCTCTGTGCGCGGCAGGCCGACGGATGCCAGGTGCCCCATCCAAAAGAGGAGGTAGACCATACCCAAGATGAAACCGGGCGCGTACAGCAGTGGTGCTCGACTGTGACCCTCAACCCGGTCAACCGGAAATCGCAGACAGAAGTGAATGAACAAAGAAGGCAGCAGAAGAAACGCTGTGACGGAGAGCCAATAGACCGCCCAGTCGAACCCGGTCAAATTGGGAGTCCAACTGTAGAGATAAACTGCAAACGCCGCAAGGCAAAGGAGATAGAAATGGAAAGCACGAGGAAGCCGGTTGCCACGGATTATGACAAAAAGCCCGATACCCAAATGGAGGAAGGCCAGAAGAGTGCGGAGTCCGTCCTTCGGCGTCAGCAGAACTTTCGCGCCGATCTCCAGCGGCACATCGTGGGAATCGACGCCACTCACGACCCTGTAGGTGGCCGAAGCGTTGATACCCAGACGGTAGAGTATGTCCGAGTATTGGCCGAGATCGTGGATCGGCTGTTCGTTTATGGCAACGAGGATATCGCCGGGGCGGACGCCGGCTTGCTGCCCGGGGCCTGCAGCATACACAACATCGGCCTTTAAACCCCGGTTGGTCTCTACCCAAAAGATGCCGTCCGAAGGATCGGTCCAGGACGCGCGGTCACGCAGATTGAAAATGCCGATGCCAACCAGCAAACCGGTCAACAGGACCGTCGCTATGATCTTGAAAGGCACCGGGAAAGCGTTCATTTCGACACAGTTGTCCAGCCAAATACTAACACTACACGAGTCTAAGCAATTTATATGCCAGGAACCGCCGCAACGCACCGGCAAGCCAATCTCCTAAGCCTCAATAATTCATTGACTTACAGATCCCACGAGGCAACGGATGCGCGCGCCTTAGGTTGGGACTCCATTTCCTTGAATAATGCCGTCCAACATTTTGAACCAATCCGATATCTCCTTCAAGGCAAATGCTCTAAAAGAAGCAGGCAGCAGGCATTTTTCAAAAGGTTGTTCGACTAAAAAGAGAAATAGTCAACTACAAACTGCCAACTGCAGGCTGCCTACTGCCTGCTGTTTTTTAGTAGAAGTTGAGGTTGAGGCCGAAACGAAGCGAGCGGGGATTTCGGGTAAGGACGATCTCTCCATCGCTGGTGCGGATAACGTCCTGTCCTTGGTCGAACAGGTTGCGCACGTCAACCAGAGCTTCCCATCGGCCGGCACTCCCCATGAACTCCGGTAGCGGGATGGCCTGGCGGATTCGGAAGTTAAGCCCCTTTGTCATGATATCCATTCGATCGGCGAAGAGGTCGATCGGAGTAAGCGGGTTGCCCGGATACCAGCGCAGGATGGTCGTGAAGTTGGTTCGCGTCCAAGGAATGTTGGCGCTCAACTGAGACGTGAATGAGTGGTAATACGAACGTTGCAGGCGGTTGAGCAGGTTTTGAGCGAGAATCTCACTCGAGGAGGAGCCATCGTTTCCAGCAAAATAAGTCCCGGTTCCGTAGACATACGAGATTGAGCCGTTCAGGTAATCCAGGATTCTGCGGTTGACCGAAACACGCATACCGTGCTGAGCGGATTGATCTTCTCTCGGCTGTATGAGTTGCGAACCGGCCTTGGCTGGCGTGATCCTGGTCATCATAAAAGGCATTCCCGGGCCGTTCATATGATCTTCATAGATCGCGACTTCCACGGTAGTGTCGTCCGGCAAGATCTTGCCCACCGAGAGTTCGCTGTGCTTGAACTGACTGAGCTGGACGTCGCCGTTGATCTTGGCGATATAAGTGGGCTCCATGAGGTTGAGAGTGTCACCATCTGGGAGGACAACGCTGTCGTTGTCGTCCAAGCGTCTCGACGCCAGGGCGGCCTTAAAAGCCCAGGTATCCCATGGAGTGACGACAATCTGGAAGTAAGGACTGAAGAAGCTCTTGGTATGTCCGTAGTAGAGTCGGGACACATCGCAGCCATACTCGACAGACATCGAATCGAGAATCTTGTTGCTGGCCTCGAATCCCAAGCCGAGGGTTTGGATCGCGGATTCCCGCAGGGTTGGATCTTCGGTAAAGAACTGGGCGGGGCGCGATATGGAGCTCATGCTCGGCCCGGTCAAGTTCAACCGTCCGTAGCCCACCGAGAACTTCATGTCTCGATTGGGATCTGGCCGATAATTGAAGGTGTTTCTGACCCTCCAGTAACTGTCGTAGCCGGAGTTCAGCTGTCCGGAAAAAATCATCCGGCCATGCTGGCTTACGGGTTCTGTGTAGGCAAAGTTGGAAACAACGCCATTCCTGCCGCTGCTGGGGAACACCGAGTAGTTCTCGCCGCCCAGCCCCGCACTCGAGGCGACGTTCACGGTGCCGCTGCGATAGAACGGGACGTCATCCTCCGGCAGGTTGATCCCGGGCAGATCCCTGAAGATCAGCCGACGATCTGAGGAACTGCGCATCAAGGTTCTCAGATCCCAGTTGCGCGGATCGCTGTCGTTGGAAATATAGTCCAGGAACTGCTGCAGGATCACATCGACTGAAATGGTCTTGCCGGGATCAACCTTGACGTTCGCTGTCGTGATCGGCTGATAACCTTCTCGCGTGACTTGAAGGTAATAAGAGCCCGGTATCAGATTCGCCAGATTGTAGGCGCCGTTCTTGTCAGTTCGGGTGAAGGAGATTGTCCCGCCCGCCTTGTCCGGCTTGAAGATAGTGATCACTGCGCCGATTAGCGCCTCACCTTCCTTGCTTGTGACTTTTCCGGTGATTCGGCCGGCGCTCCTCGCTTCGAGTATCGACGGGCAAAGCACCGCAACGGCAAGAACAAAAATAGGAATCCTGCGGATAACGGCGTTCATGAATCTGCGTCCCTCAATCCAAACATACTTACCTGCGTATGTTTGTCAAGGTGATCCAGGATGATGGATAGGCTAGCACAGCACTCCACGAGTGTCAACAAGGCGACAGTGCCTAAGATGTGTCCCTTCCGGGAAAGGTTCAATCTCGTAACCGACAGCGGCCACTGATCCCTGACCGTTGGCCACTAAATGTGATAGGCTGTCAGCTCGGTAGCAAGAGTCGTTATGGGCAAAAGATGGCTAGGTATTCTGCTCGCAATCATAGTCTTTGGAGCACTTGTCTACTGGGCCTTTACTACATACCTGATCCGCCCCTCGAATCGAATCGAAGCTTCCGGGACGATAGAGACCACCGAAGTGGATGTGTCCTTCCAGGTGGCCGGCAAAGTTCAGGAGCGCCTCGTGGAGGAAGGCGATCGAGTCGTCGTGGGTCAGATCGTGGCTCGCCTGGACCTTCAGCCCTTGCGGGAAAGCCTCGAGCGCGCTCGCGCGCAGTTGGAGGCTGCAAAGTTGGCCTATCATCAGGCGCGTGATTCTCTCTCCTGGAGCCGGCGCACCGTGGAGGAGCAGGAAAAGGCAGCCCGGGCGGCTACGGAGTCGACTCATGCGCGCTACCAGGAGGTCAAGACTGGTCCTCGCGTCCAGGAGATCCTCCAGGTAGAAGCCGCACTGGCAGCGGCGGAGGCCACATACGCCAAGGCCAAGCTTGACGTGGAGCGCGCCAGAGAGCTTGTAAAGAAGAATGTCTATTCGCAGGCTGCGCTCGACGCTGCCGAGGCTGCATTCACCAGTGCCAAGAGCCAGCGCGAATCAGCGCAGCAGGCTTTGAACCTCGTGCGCGAAGGAAGCCGCAAGGAGGAGATCGAGAGCGCGGAAGCTCAGCTTCGGCAGGCAAGGGCGACCCTTGCTCAGGCAACGTCGAACTGGATGCAGGTGACAATCAAGGAGAAGGATCTTGCTGCCGCGGAAGCCAGAGTCCAGGATTTGCAGGCTGCCTACAACATCGCCAACATCAACCTGGAGTACGGCGAGCTTCGTGCCCCGATCAACGGCTGGGTCCTGCAGAAAAACATCGAGGCCGGCGAGGTCGTCAACGTAGGAACGCCTGTAGTAACCCTTGGGAATATTGAGGATTTGTGGATGAATGTCTACGTGGGCGAAGCGGCCGTAGGAAAGCTGCGTCTGGAAGATCCGGTCGAGATCAGAGTCGATGCACACCCGAACCAGGTATTCTCGGGCAGGATCATTTTCATTTCTCAGGAGGCGGAGTTCACGCCGAAGAACATTCAGACGAAGGATGAACGGACCAAGCTTGTTTATCGCGTGAAGGTCTCCATCCGCAACAGGGAGCAGAAGCTCAAACCGGGGATGCCTGCCGACGCCGTCCTCCAGCTCCACTACTAGGAGAATCTTTGTGGCCTTCGTGTCATCGTGTTGTCCTTTGAAAGACAACACGATGACACGATGATTACAAAGAATCACAAAGGTAATAGTCGTCATGGATGCGATTGCCGTCAGCGGTCTGCACAAGGAGTTCGCAGGAACCACCGCTGTCGAATCTCTTAACCTGCAGGTGCGCAAGGGGGAGCTCTTTGGTCTGGTCGGCCCCGATGGCGCCGGCAAGACCACCACTTTGCGCCTGCTGGCGACAATCATGGTTCCCACCTGGGGAAGCGGGACCGTCCTGGGATTCGACATCGTGCGCGAAGCCGAGTCCATCAAACGCAAGATCGGCTACGTCCCGCAGCGTTTCAGCCTCTACGGCGAGCTCTCGGTGCGCGAGAATCTGGAGTTCTTCGCCGATATCTTCAAGGTCTTCGGCCCGATCCGTGACGAGAGATTTCGCATGGTCCTCGACTTCAGCCGGTTGGAGCCTTTCCAGGGCCGCCTGGCGCGCGACCTCTCCGGAGGCATGAGGCAGAAGCTCGCTCTTTCCTGCGCTCTGATTCACACTCCGGAGATCCTCTTGTTGGACGAGCCCACCACTGGCGTCGATCCCATATCGCGACGCGAGCTTTGGAAACTCCTCCTCCAGCTTTGGCGCCAGGGCACGACGATCGTTGTTACAACTCCCTACATGGATGAGGCAGAGCGTTGCGAGCGAATCGGCTTCATGCAGGGAGGCCGCCTGCTCGAAATCGATTCCCCCGCAAGCTTTAAGTCAAGGTATCCCTATGAGGTGGTTGAGCTTGCCTGCGAAGACAGGCAGCGCGCGCGCAGCCTCATCCTTAGAGACAGTGAGGTGATCGGCGTCGAGATTTTCGGTGACAAGATACACGTGAAGATCGCCTGCGCGGAGGAGGGGCTTCCGCGTTTGAACCAAATCCTGCAGTCGGAGGGGATCGAGGTGCACGTTGCCAAAAGGGTAGCTCCATCCGTGGAAGATGTCTTCCTCTACCTGGCGCGAGGGGTCCATGACTCATAACGGGATTGCCGTTGCAGTCGAAGATCTGACGCGTGCCTTCGATGATTTCGTGGCCGTTGATCACATCAATCTCAGCGTGCGGGAGGGTGAGATATTCGGCTTTCTGGGTCCGAACGGCGCCGGCAAATCCACGACCATCAAGATGCTGTGCGGCATTCTGTTGCCCAGCTCCGGGCGCGCCTTCGTGGGGGGCCTCGACGTCGCGCGAGAGTCTCAAGAAATCCGCGAGATCATAGGTTACATGTCCCAGAGGTTCTCGCTCTATGAAGATCTCAGGGTCGAGGAAAATCTGGATTTTTTCGGAGGGGTCCAGAACATGGACGCCGCGAGGCTGCGCGATCGGAAGATGTGGGCTCTGGAGGTTGCAAATCTCGCCGATCACCGCAAGGAAATGACCAAGAACCTCGCCGGCGGCGTGCGCCAGCGCCTCGCGCTGGCCTGCGCCCTGATCCACGAGCCGCGAATCCTCTTCCTTGACGAGCCTACGGCAGGCGTTGATCCAACGTCCCGCCGGGACTTCTGGGAGCTCATCCATCAGCTTTCGGGTCAAGGCGTCACGGTTTTTGTAAGCACCCACTACATGGACGAGGCCGAGCACTGTGACCGTCTTGGCCTGATCCACCGCGGGAGGCTTGTTGCCGTGGGTTCGCCGCGAGAACTCAAGACCATGGTTTTGCGCTCCGCGATTCTCGAGGTGGAGTCCAGCGACTTGCTGCGGATGGTCGAACTTGCGACCGGCTTGCCTTCCGTCCAGGATGTGGCGCTCTTCGGCAACAAGCTCCACGTAATGTCCAGCGATCCCGAGAACACGAAGCTGGAGATCGGACAGCGCGCCAGGGAAGCGGGCATTCGGATTCTTTCCGCCGAGCAAATCATGCCGTCGCTGGAGGATGTTTTCGTGTCACTGCTGGAGCATTAACCCGTGGAGAGTTTGTAGGGGCACGGCGCGCCGTGCCCCTACAAATTCCGATGGAACGAAGGCGTTCCAACAAAGAGGATAAGAGGTGCAGAGCCTTCGCCACAGCGCAATTCTTGCCATTGCCCGAAAAGAGTTCCTCAAAATTCGCCGGGATCGCCGGACCTTGGCCTATATCATTATCCTGCCGCTCTTCATGCTCCTCCTTTACGGCTTCGGCATCCGGTTCGACGTCACTTCGGTAACAGTCGCAATTCTTGACTACGACCGCAGCCAGGCCAGCCGGGATTTTCTGGAGCGATTCTTCACCTCAGGCTACTTCGTGCGCGTGGCGGAAACGAATTCCTATTCTCAACTCGAGGATTATCTCAACTCGGGACGTGCCAGGTTAGGTGTCGTGATTCCACCGGATTTTGGCCGCAAGATCACGCTGCGCGAGAAAACCAAGGTTCAGACTCTGGTGGATGGAACCGACAGCAACACTGCCTCCATCGCACTCGGCTACTTCACCAGCATCTCGCAGACTTATTCCGTCGAACTGATCCTGGATCGCCTGCGGCGCATCACCTACCCGCCGCCGTTCGACATCCCCGCGGTCAATGTCGAGTCGCGAGTCTGGTACAACCCCGATCTGAAGAGCTCTCACTTCATCGTCCCGGGAATTATCGCGATTATCATGATGCTGATCGGCGCCATTATGACGGCGATCACGATCGTTCAAGAAAAAGAAATGGGCTCGATCGAGCAGTTGATCGTGAGCCCGGTGCGGCCGGTCGAGCTCGTAATCGGCAAGATCATTCCTTACATCCTCCTGGCCATGCTCGACATGATGCTGATTGTGACCATGGCGTATCTCGTGTTCGGCGTTCCCGTCAAAGGCAGCCTGATACTGCTTTTCTTCATGGCTTTTCTCTACCTCACGAACGTTCTGGGAATAGGCGTGCTCGTGTCCACTCTGACCGACACCGTGCAGTCCGCGATGCTTTTCGCGTTTCTGCTTTCGCTGCTCCCCTCTATTCTCCTGTCGGGATTCGTCTTTCCGATTGAGAACATGCCGGCGGTCCTGCAGGCGCTGTCTTATGCGGTGCCGGCGCGTTACTTTCTCGAAATCATCAGGGGCATCTATTTGAAGGGCACCGGGCTTTCCGCCTTCTGGCCGCAAGTTGTTTATTTGAATGTGTTCGCCGTCGTGTTGCTGACGATCAGCACCCTTCGTTTCAAGAAGAGACTGGATTAGCGCCATGCTGCGACGTCTGAAGCATATTGTTCGAAAGGAGCTGGCGCAGATGTTTCGGGACCGGGCTACCCTCCGGATCATGATTCTGACGCCGGTGCTGCAGCTGCTGATCTACGGGTACGTCGCGACCACCGACATCAAGATGATTCCGCTGGTCGTCTGCGACCAGAGCCGGACGCAGAGTAGCCGTCAGCTCGTAGAGCACTTCACGACGAGCGGCTATTTCCAGGTTATCGATCAGATCGATTCCGTCCAGCACCTGGATATCTACCTGGATCGTGGAAAGGCCCGCATGGCGTTGGTCATTCCGTACGACTATGCGGAGAAGCTGAAAACGGGCCGGACCACCTCGGCCCAGATCATTGTCGACGGAAGCAACTCCAACACCGCGACCATCGCTCTCAGTTACGCAAACAACATCATCGCGGAAGCCGGATTCAAAGTCATATTCGAGCGTTTCCGCAAGACCGGCGCGCGCGTGGAACGGGTGCTGCTCGAAAACGAAGCGCGCGTCTGGTACAACCCTGACCTGAAGAGCTTGAACTACATGGTTCCGGGGGTGATCTGCGTCCTGCTCCTTCAGATGCTGGTTCCGCTGACCTCGCTGGGGATCGTGCGCGAGAAAGAGCGCGGAACCATTGAGCAGCTACGGGTTACTCCCATCCGGCCGGTCGAAATGATTCTCGGCAAAACCCTCCCCGGAGTGATCGTGGGCTACTTCAATGTGCTGGTGATCCTCATCGTTGGAAGGTTCTGGTTCGGCGTTCCCGTAAAGGGAAGCATCCTGACACTCCTGTTCTCGTGCGGCTTGTTCATTTTTTCCGCGCTGGCCCTCGGCATCTTCATCAGCACCATATGCCAGACGCAGCAGCAGGCCATGTTCACTGGGCAGTTCTTTTTGGTTCCGAACATCCTGCTTTCGGGATTCATGTTCCCGATCAGCTCGATGCCGCCCGCCATGCAATATCTGACCTATCTGATTCCGCTTCGCTACTTCCTGATCATCGTGCGAGGGGTCTTCCTGAAGGGCGTCGGCATGGAGCATCTCTGGCCGCACGCGCTGGCGCTAGCGGTGTTCGGAACTGTGATGCTGATCCTCAGCATTCTTCGCTTCGGCCGCACGCAGTAGACAGGACAACACAATGACACGAAGAGCACAAAGATCTTTGTGTGTCTTTGTGCTCTTCGTGTCTTCGTGTTGTCCTTTTATTTGAGATCGGCGTAGAGGATTCGCGTCGTGCAGTGTGTGGCAGCGGCCGGTACGCCATCAATGGAGATGTCGCCGAGCGACACGGTTTGGCCCGGCGGTATCGGTTTCGCAACGACGTAGGTCTTGGATTCCACGACCTTATCCCCGCGACCCAGATACGTGAACTTCAACTGCACGTTGCTGTAGCCCACAGGTCCATCGTTGTGCACGACGACCTGATGATGAGCGGTCGCTACGCTCTGATCCTTCGCAAGAGGTTTTCCATCTGCCCCCGCAAGATCCATCTTGGCTTCTACAATCACCAAGTCCTGGGGGGAGAGGACGCGTGTCGCGGTCGGTTTGGACTGTTTGACAACCTCCACTACCGCTGGGGCCTGCTTCTTTTCCTCGCGCCGCGAGCGGATAATCAGCGAAACGATCACGGCAACCAGCATGACGGTGAGACCCCAGAACAGCATCTTTCTTAACATATCGAACCTCAGGTTTTGCGCCAGGCGACCTCTCCTTGAACGATGGTTCCGATGCACTCGCCGGCGCCCTCCAGAATCTGACTCGTAAGATACTTCGCGCCCGCGCTTTCCGGAAGCTGCAGGATTGTCATGTCAGCCCAGTAACCGCGGCGCAGGCGGCCGAGCACGCCGCCGAAGTGGAGCGCTGACGCGCCGTTCAGAGTCGCCATCCGGATGATCTCCTGACACCTCAGATCCTTCCTCGTGCGGAAGAGGAAGCGCATTTCATCGAGAATGCTGAGGGAGTAGTTACTGGCCAGCGAGTCGGTGCCAAGGGCGACATTCACACCCATATCCAAGAGTTCCCGCACAGGGTGTTCTTCGTGACCGAAAAAGGCGTGGCTGCGAGGACAATACGCGACGCTGCTGCGGGAGTGGAAAATCATCGCCATGGATTCCATGTCCAGGTAGTTGCAGTGTACCAGGAGGGCCGAAGGCAGCAGCGCGCCCAGGGAATCCAGGTACGGGATAGGTGCCAATCCCGGAGGTTTCCAATCATGAGGCAGCGCGCCGAGCCGGGCCATAAAATCCCTGAATTCTCCGGACCCGGAGCCCAGGAACTCTCTCTCCTCTTGGGTCTCGGCAAGGTGCGTGGCCAGAGGAATCCGCCGCTGACAGGCGGTCTGCGCCGCGGCGCGGTAAAGATCCGGGGCCACGGAATAGGGCGCGTGTGGTGAGATGCCGTACGTCAAGAGGGAATCCGGGCTCACAAGTTCCAGACGCGCGTCCAATCCCGCAGCGCTCTCCGCCGCCTTCTCCGGGAAGAGCCCAAGGACTTCCTGGAAAACGACCTTGCGCAACCCTGAGGTCTTCAGGGCTGGAGCACTTGCGCCGCTGGCTGATATGTCCCCGACTAGCGTTGTACCTGATGCGAGCGATAGTTCTGCGCCCTGGCGTACCGACTCCATGTAGTCCCCTGTGGTCCATAGCCTGCGCTTTTGAATGAGCTGCGAGAGCCAGTCGGTGAAGGAAGAGAACTCCGTGAGCTGTTGATGGAGTCGCGTGAGTTCGAGGTGGGTGTGAGCGTTGACGAGTCCCGGCAAGATGATGGCGGACCCCCAGTCCACGACCTCCACGTTGTCGCTAGCCGGCGGGCTGTGCCAGGGCTCCACGCGCGAGATGCGTCCCGGATCGCAGACATGAACGGCGGCATTCTGCAGCAACAGGTCGCTTTCGGCCAGGACGAACTTCGCCCGATGGATGGTTCGAATCATGGGACGCGCGGTACCGGATTGGGGCGCCGCAAAGAAAATGGCCCGAGTGAGGTCGATAATGAGACCGGCGCTCCAGTTGGACTGGATACTTGCATATTGGCCGAAGCCGGCAAATCCTGACGCCCCCGCTCGAAGGTCTCAACCGCGGGTACTTGGATCGATCGTATCCCCTCTCGGGCCGGCTAAAACTATAGGCCCGCTTTGTGCGCCATTTCAACAGTTTTTTCTGTGCCTCTGTGGTGGTCCTTTGGAGGGCACCCCTGAAGCACAGAGGCCACAGAGAAAAAAAGCCCACCCGGCACGTTAGCCGGGTGGGCTTGGGAAGCAAAGCGGATGTGAGTCCGCGGCTAGAAGTAGAGGCGCAGCGAGAGCTGCAGGTTCCGCACGTCGCCCGACTTGCCGGTGATTTTCCCGAACGTGGACAGGTTGGTTGGGTTAATACTCGGGGCACTCCAGTTCGGGTGGTTGAAGACGTTGAACGCTTGGGCACGGAACTGAAAGCCGGTCTTTTCTGTAATCGCAAACTTCTTGAACAGTCCCATGTTGAAATTGATAAAGCCCGGGGCGTGGATGGGATCCCGGATGCCGTCCTGGTGATTGAACGTGCCTTTCGCCGGCGCGGTAAAGATCGCCGAGCCGTCGGCATTCGTCGTTGAGAACCAGTACAGGGCATCGCTGGACCCGTTTGCGGCGAACTGGTGCAGGACCGTAGGAGTTCCGTTCATCACCCAATACTGACCGGCACTGCTCATACTGCCATCCATGCCAACACCAGCATAGTCGTTATTGTAGACGATGCCGCTGCCTGGCGTGCCGGTCTGGAATTGACAGATGCCACTGATCTGCCATCCGCCAAGCATCCTGCCGGCAAAACTGGACTGGCCGCGGAAGAGCGGCAGTTCATAAAGGTAGTTGATGATCATGATGTGGCGCACATCGAAGTCGGATTGCCCCCACAAGTTGTGCACGTAATAGGTGTCGGGAACGATATCGCGCTGGTTCGAGCCGTCGTCCATGGACTTCGAAAGCGTGTAGGCCACACCAAACGCCCATCCAGCGCGGAACCGCCGATTCCACGCCACCTGGAGCGAATTATACCTCGAGCTGGCCACGTTGTCGGTTCTTCGGATGGAGTTATAGCCCTTGTAAGGCCGCAAGGCATCCAGGTTGACACCTGGGTTCGCCGCGACGACGTCCGGGGTAGGCTGGTTGATGTTGGCTTCTCGCTGCAGATGCAGGCCACGGCGGCCCACATAGGCAACGGAGAGAAGAGTATTCCAGAAGAATTCTCTTTCAGCCGTGACGTTATAGTTCCACGCTTCCGGATTCTTGAAGACCTTGCTCTGCGTGGTAACCGTCAAAGGCAGAGAGTTGGCTTGTGTCCCGCCGGGATTGTCCACGTTGCCGAAGGTAACGTTGGCGGTGGGCTGAAAGGGCGGATTCCCCCCTAGGAACACCGAGTCGCTCACACCAAGACGGGTAAAGAACCGGCCTCCTCCGGCCCGAATTACGGTCTTCGGGGTGATCTGGAGTGCGGCGCCGAGGCGCGGCTGAATCTGGCCCCACTGGATGTCCGAATAGTGGTCGCTCAGGCCGCCGCGGAACAGGTAAGTGAGGCTCGAATCCGAGGCCTCAGGGAAGCGGTTCCCAGCCGAGGACGACCAGCCGCTGCCCGGAATGGCCATGCCATTGTAGCGATCACCCGAACCGAGGATGACCGCGCCGGTCTTGGGATCCATTTTCACGGCTTTGGCGGGATCGTACAGTGTTGGGTCGAACACGATCTGATTTCCCCAAAGAGCCCGGTAAGGGACAATCACCGTATAACGCAGTCCGAAATCCAGGAGCAGCTTCTGGTTTACCTTCCATTTATCCTGTGCAAAGGCTTCCCACATGCTGCCGCGGAAGAGCGTGTATGCCCGCTGGCCAAGTTCCGAATAGCTGTCGAACAGGCCTAGGGCGGCGTTTGCAGCTGCCACTCCCGTGGCTGGTTGACCCGAACGGGTATCGGTGAAAGTGAACTGGCCGTTCTGGTTGTTTGTGCAGGTCGGGCAGGCGCTCACGTTGATCTCGTCATTGTCGTTCTCTCCGGATCTTTCGTAGAGGAAACCGAACTTGAAGATGTGTCTACCCCGGACCCAGGTGAAGCTGTCGGAGACATCATAGATCGGACCCTGGGAGTGCGACGGATAAGGTCCTCCGCTCAGTCCCGAAAAGCTGCTCATGTTCACGGTGGGAATGCGCGTTGGGATCAGCTTGCCCGCCGGGAAGATGTAGGGATAGTTGAGGCCCGCCTTGGTCCGATCGTAGAAGTTCGCCTGATCGACCGGGATCCAAACTCGGTCTAGGCTCCCCGTTGCCAGGGCCTCGTTTACTTTGGTCGGGCTGATGGTCCAGACCCAGTTGACTGAGTTAGTCTGGTTGGGGCGGTCAAAATACTTCGGCGTTCGATCGGTGCCGCCGTCGAACGGCTGGTATTCCCAGAAGCTGTATTGGTTGCGGCGGATCTGGAGGCGCTGCTTGGGCGTCAGGTTTATATCGATCGCCAGCGTGTCCTTGCGCTGGTTTTGGGGGTGCATCGCCGTTTTGTACCAGTACTGATTAACGTTGATCGGAGTGGAGAGGTTGGGCTCCGGCCACGCTTTCAGGATGCCAAGGCCGTTCTGGCTGAGCCGGCTAGTCGGAATGAAGTTCCCGGAAAATGGCTGGCCGGTGAGGGGATCCTTGATCTGCACCGTCTTGCCATAATAGACGTTTTTCGGATCAAGCAATTCACTGAAATCGCCCTTGCGCATCAGCACGGACGGGACGACCTGACTGCTCGAGTCCAAGTAGCGGTATCTCACCCATTCCTCGCCCCAGTACCAGAAGATCTTGTTCTTTTCCGTGTTGAAATGGCCTGGGATGTAGAACGGGCCGCTCAGGTTGTATCCGAACTGATTGTAGCGCTGGGTCGGCACGAAGTTCTGCCCTGCAGTCTTGTTGCGCGTCCAGGTATTCGCATTAAAAATGTCGTTGCGCAGATACTCGTACGCCGCCCCATGGAAGTCGCTCGTGCCGCTTCTCGTAAGAATACGAATCTGGCCGCCTGACGAGCGGCCGTATTCCGGCGAGTACGTCGCCGTGAGGATCTGAACTTCCTGCGTGGAATCCACGTCGGCGGCACCAAGGCTCGTGCCGTTGGAGCGCGTGCGCGTAGCCGGGGCGCCATCATAGGTGATGAGGTTCTCGGGATTTCGGGAACCGTTAAAATTCGCCGGGCCCTGGCTGAAATTGAACGAAAGGCCCGCAAGGTTGCCTCCGCGAGCACCGGGCACCAGATTCGCCATGAAGATCGGATTGCGCCCGTTTAACTCCAGGCTGTCGATCTGTTCCCTGCTGACGACCCTTTGAACCGTCGCAGATTCGGTTTGCAGCGCTGCAGCCGATGCCGTTACCGTGACTGTTTCGCTTGCCGCGCCCACGGTCAGCGTTGCATCCACGCTGATAGCGGAACTCGGATCAAGCTTGTTGTTGGTGCTTTGGTACAGTTTGAAGCCGGGGGCCTCAACAGTTATCGCGTAAAGGCCGGGTGGAATGTTGGTGATGATGTAATAGCCGGATTCGGTGGTGTTAGCCTGGCGTTCGAGACCGCTTTGGTTGCTGGCTTTCACCGCGGCGTTCGGGATGAACGCGCCCGAGGGGTCCCTCACGAAGCCGGAAATTGATCCGTTGTCGGACTGCGCCCAACCGCTCGTTGTGCCAATCAACCACAACGAACAAATCAGCAGCAATCCCAAACCTATTTTCGTCTTGGTACTCATCAAGCTCCTCCTAGAATTGGTTCGGCACCCGAAAACAAACAGGCCGAATCATTCGAGTTTCAGTAGAAGGGAGACGGGAGCCACACGGCGCCCATCTGTGATAAGAGAACGTACGAGAAAAAGGAGAGGCTATTCCTGGCGAGGAGACACAACGCCAACGAGCTGAGACACAGGCACATAGCGATCGTCTCTTCAGGTTCTCTCGCAGGGCTCCCCCAAAAGGGACTAGCTGAAAAAAACAACTCCCAGATCCAAAGTCCGGTCTAGGTCTACACAAAACCGCTATGCCAGGGTAGTAACCTTATAGATCCATCCGTGCTGAGAAGCAATGGGAAAGTACCGTTTTTTCCCGCATACTCTGTACACAAAAGTGCGAATTTATGTTTTTCCAGCGAAAACTGCATTCTGGACACGGATTCTCACTGATCCACACGGATGAAACTAGCTTCTGCTGCCACCGCACGGGCTAAGCGCTGGCCCATGCGGTGGCCCGATCTGTGTTAATCTGTGCAAATCCGTGTCCAGGTTTTTTGGTTGCGGCCGCTAGGCCGCGCTTCGCCTCTGTTGTGGGGAATCAAAAAAGCTTGAGTTGGGCGTCGTCGCCGGCAATGCGATTGAAGTTCAGGCCGAGCAGAGCAAGCACCGGCTCTGCCACGGCGCGGACTTGCTTCTGGACGTAGTGCTCATAATCGATAGGCGACCGCCGTTCGTCTGCCGGCTCCGGCCCGTTTTCCGTAATGAAATAGGCCACGACAGAGCCCAGCCGGCCTGACATCTTCCGTGCGGCCGCAACGTGGGGAGGTGTCGAAGCAACGTAGGAATCCAGATCCTTGCGCACCGCTTTTCTGTATACGAGCAGGTCATCCAGACGCCCAGCGCGCAAATCTTTGACGACATTGCGCAGGTAGTCCTCAACTGGGCGGTCGCTGAACAAGCGCAGATAAATCTCGCGCTGTACCTGCTTGGCCAGCTCGGTCCAGTCGCGTCGGACGGCCTCCATGCCGGTGAACACCACTTCGGCCTTGCCGTTCTCCTGCACGAGACCGGCGTAGCGCTTGCGCGCGCCGCCGGTGCCATGACGGACCGCGGGCAGAAAGAACCGGTGGTATAGCCTTTCGAATTGCAGCTCGAGCCTGCTTTCGACACGCCAATTCCGGCGGATGTGATCGGCCAGATCCCGGTTAAGATCTGCAACGAGGCGCGCCCCCAGGTCGCGCGCTGCCGCTGCATCCTCGAGTCTGGATAGAACAAAAAGGCTGTCGGTGTCGCCGTAGAGCACCTGGTAGCCGCAGAGTTCAATCCGATTTTTGGACCAGAGCAAAATCTCTCGTCCGAATCCGGTGATGGCGTTGGCCAGCTCGGGCGAAGCGAACCGGCATGCGGGCGTACCCAAAACCCCGTAGAACGAATTCATCAGGATCTTGATGGCGTGGCCGGCCACCTTGTCTCCTGCCGCTTTAGCTTGATCACGGCGTGGAAACAGCTCATCGAGTATTTGGGGCAGGATGCCGCGCGCGCGGCGAAAAGACGCGCCATTGGGCGCTACGATTGGATCGTCCTCGGGCCGGGGCGACGGCAGGTAGCCTAGCGGATCGATCTCGAATGTGCGGATGATACTTGGATATAGACTTTTGAAGTCGAACACCAGGACGTTCCGGTAGAGGCCGGGCAGCGGCGCGAGAACGTGCCCTCCGGTCGTCGGCGTCTCGGAGTAGGCCGATGTCTGCACCGTGGGAGCGACGATTCTGCGGCGCGAGAGTTCCGATAGGTAAAGAAAGTCGAACGACGCAATACTGGCTGCAACTCTGTCCGGCGGCATACCGGTCAGGCGACTGCGCTCCACGGCCAGGTCCACGAGGTGCAACTCATCGAGTATCTCAAGTACGAGACGGGCATCATTGATGTTGTATTCGACGAAGCGCGCCCGGTCCTCCTTAAACATCCGCAGGATCTCCGCGGGCCGATTAGGGCCCGAGTAAGTCTTTCCCTTTCCAAGGATCTCGCGCGCCGCCGCGTCAAGCGCATAGCTGTCAAGTCGCACAAACGCTCCGCGCAGAAGCTCGATGCCGTCAAGCACCACCCGTCCCGGAACGGAGGCTTGGTTTGGCGCGCGGGCGTAATTCGAGCGGCGCAGGCGTAGCGGTTCCGGGCCACGCCCAATGCCAAGGGCAATGCCAAGGCGCTCGGCTACCTTCAAGAGCACCGTCAAATCGAAATCGACTACGTTCCAGCCGGTAAGTATGTCCGGGTCAAGCTCGCGCACCCTTCGTATGAAAGCTTGCAGGAGTTCCTTTTCGTCCGGATATCCCACCGATCCGGAAGGGCTTGTGTAGCCAGGTGGAGAAAAAAACAGCACTTCAGAGGCCCCGCATCCTGCGAGGGCTACGGACAGAAGGCGCGTGGCCCGAGGATCAGTCTCGATGTCGAGCGAGAGGATCGAGAGATGCGGCGTCCAGTCGGAGGGCAGGACCAGCGGGTTTTCGAAAACGGCGCCAGTCCCACATCCGGGTCGAGGATTTCCCTGGATCTCCAGGGAGCCGCGGATGCCCCGATCGATCAGGTAGCGCGAGGCGAATGGAACATCCGCCTCATAACATTCAACATTTTCCGCCGCGAGCTTCTCGCGCAGCGGCGGCACATCCTGAGGTACGCGTACTTCCACTCGAACGGCTGGCTCGCCGCGCAGCGTCACCCTGGCTGGGTCTTCTTCCCGGATCGGGGCGCCCAGAGTCCGGGCGCGGTCTGCATCGGCGCGGCGGATATAGAATGCAGGCACCTGCTGCGTGTCCCGGATCAGAAAGGATCCGCCGGACTCGAGCTTGCCGTAAATCAATACTACCGGCTTCCCAGCTTCGATCCGGTAGGTGCTTTGAAGGATGAATCCGCGTTGCACTTTTTTCCATTCTCCCTGAATCGTCTTTCCGCCGCGCGTCCGCGGTTTGCTTTTTGGTTTCGCTCCATTATAGTGTGATTTGCAGTCGGCCGATGGTTGTTGGAAATTCGTGACGCAATGAGGTAAGTCCATGGCGATCTTTTTACGGGAATCGGATGTGGAAAAACTGGCGACCATGCAAATGGCGCTGGATGCGGTGGAGCAGGCGTTTCGGCTGCAGGGCGAGCAGAAGGCCGACAACGCCCCGAGGCGTCGCTGCCGCGTGGGAAAAGGAATGCTTCATGTGATGAGCGCCTCTCTCGCGACGCTCGGCCTGGCGGGTTTGAAGACTTACACCACGGTTTCGGGCACGGCGCGCTTCCAGGTGCTTCTGTACAACGGAGATGGTGTTTTACTGGCCGTGATCGAAGCCGACAAGCTGGGACAGGTGCGCACGGGAGCCGCCAGCGGAGTCGCCACCAAATACATGGCTCGGGCGAACTCCTCGCGGCTGGGGATCTACGGAACGGGCTGGCAGGCGCGTTCGCAGCTCGAAGCTATTTGCGCAGTGCGGCCGATCAAGACGATAGTTGCCTACTCGCGCGACCAGGAGAACCGGGAGAAGTTCTGCAAGGAGATGACCGAGGCCCTCAGCATCGGCGTTTATCCGGCTTCCAGCCCCGAGGAAGCGGCCAGAGACATGGACATCGTCATCACCGCCACCGCTTCCAAGGAGCCGGTGCTCAAGGGAGAATGGCTTGCGAAGGGCGCCCATGTGAATGCCGTTGGATCCAACTTCCTGTCCAGGCAGGAGATCGACGTGGAAGCCGTGCGCAAAAGCGCGTGCGTAGTTGTCGATTCCGCCGAGCAGTCCATGCTCGAGTCCGGCGACCTGGCGCGCGCCGCGGAAGCCGAGGCATTCTATTGGGAGGACGCGCGCGAGCTTGGGTTGGTGGTGATTGGGGAATTTCCCGGCCGGGAAGACGACAGCGAAATCACTCTGTTCGAGTCGCACGGGATCGCACTGGAGGATGTCGCTCTGGCCGGCAGGATTTACCAGGCCGCAACGAAGGCAAAAATCGGTGAGCCGCTCCCCTTCTAGCGAGAAGCAGGCAGCTGGCAGTAGGCAGCTGGTAGTAAGAGCCGGGAAAGAAACGATATCTGGGTTAGATTCTGCCTGCTTCCATCTGCATGCTGCCTGCCTGAAACCACAGTCAAAAGTATCTCCGGACTGATTGCTTGCCACCGTTTCGGCTGCGGCCGCTAGATCGCGCTAAGCCTCTGCGGTGAGGAAGGCTTCAACCTCGACACTAGATGGGAAGGCGGGTATTGCCCCGCGCTTCGTGGTAGCCAGTGCGCCGACGGCGTTTGCATAAAGCACCCATCGCGCCAGGGTCTCCGCCTCGGGTTGAAGACCCCGCAAACTTCCTCGCGTTTCGAGGAGCCGGCTGAGAAATCCCGCCACGAATCCGTCGCCCGCTCCTGTGCTGTCGATCGCGGACACGGCGAAGCCGGCGACTTCCCCTTCACTCTTGCCCCATCGATAAGCAGCTCCGGCAGGCCCGCGCGTAACGAGGATTGCCGCATCGGTGATTCCTGCGAGTGCGCGCATGCCGCGCCGGAGGTCCTTCTTCCCCGTCAGGAACCCGAGCTCCTCATCGTTGATCTTCACCAGATGCGCGGATTCGATTGTTTTCAGGATCGTCTTTCGCGCCTGCTCGGGCGACCTCCAGAGATTCAGTCGCAGGTTGGGATCGCATGACACGAAGACCGACCGGGATTTTCGGGCCGCCTGGAGCGCACGGCGCGTCACCGCGCGCATTGCGGGATGGATGAGGCTGATACTGCCGTAGTGAAAGATCCGGCAATCGCCGGCCAGTTCGCACGGGATGTCCCGCGGCTTCACGAGATGATCGGCGGTGTCGCGCCAGTGGAAGAGAAAATCCCGCTCCGCGTTTTCCTTCAGCGAGACAAAAGCGAGCGGAGTGCTGCCGCGGCGCAAGAGGCACAGTCCGCGGACATCGACCCTGTTGCTTTCGAGCTGGTCGCGCAGGAAGTTCCCGAATTCATCCTGGCCGACGGCGCCGAGGAACGCGACCCTGCGTCCCAGGCGCGCGGCCGCGACGGCAACGTTGGCGGGAGCCCCACCCGCTGCCTTCACGAATCCCGGAGCATCTCGCAGCGGTCCCGTGGCCGTCGCCACGAAATCGATCAACAGCTCTCCCAGGCATACGATATCGAACGTCATCCTCTGCTCCTTGCAAGAGTCCCACTCATGCGCGCGACTGCGCAATTACAGCGATCTACAGAGCCGCGACCGCCAGGGAGCGGGATCCCGTGGCGTATTTTCGCAGCTTATCAACACCGCCGGGGGTTTTCTACAGCTGCGATTCAGACACTGGGAATCAGCGCTATTTCTGGGCGCACGTCTGGGCCGGGTCTCTAACCCGGTGCGGTTCTCCGTGCGCTGCACGCTGCAGTCGCCGCGAGGGACACGAACTCTGAGAGGGAACGCATCCCCCCTGACCGTGTTGGTTGTGAGTGGAAGCAGCGACGGTTATGAATCTTCCTCCGCGGAGCTTGACGCAATCTGAGATTCAGCCCATCGCACAACCCGATCGGCCAGTTCAATCGCGACCACATAGTCATCTTCAGTGACATCCTCGGAGATTCCAGGGTAGCGGGCCTGAACCGCGTATCCGGTTAACAATGCTGCCTGGCGAACATCCTCTGGCACGATCAAACCGGCCTGGTGCAGCAAGGATAGAAGGTCCATGATGGCATGGGTTTTAGGAAATGAGATTTTTCTACTTACAAGAACAGCCTTGACGGCCTTCTCCGCTGCCTGCTGTGCATCGAAGCAGAGATCTTCATACAAGACCTCGGGCAATTTTCGGTCGGCCTTGGCGCGGGCGAGATTACTGCGGGATCTGCGCAGCCATTCCTTCGGGTCGTCGCCGGGTCGCTTATTAAGCGGCATAGATCTCTTTTCCCTCGTGGAGAGCAGGTCCGATTATGGTTCCGATGGAGTCGCGATATGTTTCAAGGTCCTCTGGCGTAGCCACAATTATGTCAATGGGTACCGTAATCCCGAAAAGGTTTAGATAGATCTGCTCTGCCAGTCGGCGCCGATGCGTCACTCCAGCCTTGACGACGAGGAGGTCGAGGTCGCTATCCGGGCCAATCTCTTGCCGCGCTGCGGAGCCGAATAGGATAATCCGTTCCGGCCGTGCGACCTCGACGACGCGCCGTATGATCTCGTCGAGCAGGGCCTGCTCCACCCCCGGCACCTTAAGTTTGGGGTGATTGCGAGTTGTTGGGTCACTCATTGTCGCACCCTTATGAGATCATGCCAGGCTCACTGGGTTACCAAGTTAATAGATCCACCAATAATGCTCTTGCGAACCTATTTTACACGAGTTGCTCACTAGTCGGACGGCGAAAGGAACATGGACGTCCTATCGTTGAGGATGCCCCTACTCTTATAGCGGTTCGAGATGGCGGATTCCCAGCAACCAAACCGCCGGGCTATAGGCTAATCCTGCGAGGGCATAATGAGCGCCAAAGGTTCGCGCCCATGTTTGCGATAGACGGTAAAATCCGAATCCAAGGTGAAGACATAGTGTCGATCGAGCAATTCCGCCATCCGAACAACGCAGGCATCGGCGAGAGACATCGGTGTATCCCGATACTTTTTGCAGAGCCTATGCACGGCCTGGAAATGGTCGCTCAGATGAAAAGCGATCTGCAAGGCACCGTTTTCCAGCAGGCCCAGCACCGCATCCTGTGCGGCCGGCAGTCGAGCGAGTAAAAACATGGCCTCTGCCAGGACCGGCTCGCAGACCAGTAATGGTGCCTCTAGATTACGAACTTGGTCGACCGCCCAGGTGTGATGCCTCTCGCCTCGATCCAAATACGCCACCAGCGGCCCGGTATCAACGATTGCCGATCGAGTCACGTCCAAATCCTTCCATGTGTTTTGGATCGGTCGCCAAATCACTGACACCGGAATCGACGATACCGCAAGAATCCTTCATCAGATCGTGCAAGCTTGGGCGTTTCGTTCGCCTGGCGCCTGAACCCCTGGAATCTGGAGATTCCAATGCTTGCGACAGCGCTGCTTCCACCAGGTCTTTAAACCTAATGCCGCGCAACGCCGCCTCAGCTTTGGCTTTGCGAAACAATTCATCGGGTAATTCGACGGTAGTTCTCACGCCGGCATTTAAGCATTTTTATGCTTTTGTGTCAAATCTTTAGACTTTCCTGGCCGGGCGAGAAGCGACAGCGATGATGCGCTCCTTAACCCGCGCCGCCGTGTTTCACTCAAGGGGGGGTCGGCTCGAGTGCCGGCGCTCGATTTTTCAATCCACGCCCCCGCGCGAGGGGCGACCGGTCCCAATTATCTTTACGGAGAGCCCTTGGGAGTTTCAATCCACGCCCCCGCGCGAGGGGCGACTTCCCTGAGCGCATACGATTTGGTCATGTGCCCTTGTTTCAATCCACGCCCCCGCGCGGGGGGCGACCTGAGTACACGTATCAACTACGGCATCATGATGCGGTTTCAATCCACGCCCCCGCGCGAGGGGCGACTGTCCGGCTTGGACGGGCATCGGCATTGAATTGTAGTTTCAATCCACGCCCCCGCGCGAGGGGCGACGTAGTTGTGGTGATGTTCAAAGCCCCAGCATTCGTGTTTCAATCCACGCCCCCGCGCGAGGGGCGACCGGCCTCGTGTTCTATCTGGCCACCATGGAGGAGTGTTTCAATCCACGCCCCCGCGCGAGGGGCGACGTTGTTCCCAGCATCGGTCGATAACGGCGCGTAGTTTCAATCCACGCCCCCGCGCGAGGGGCGACCTGGTGGGAGCGGGAAGGCAATACGTACTTTTATTGGTTTCAATCCACGCCCCCGCGCGAGGGGCGACTCTGACTGGGGCTGCGATAGGCGTAGTGCTCGATAGTTTCAATCCACGCCCCCGCGCGAGGGGCGACATGTGATCGCGCAGGGATTCGTCTGTTGATAATAGTTTCAATCCACGCCCCCGCGCGAGGGGCGACCAAAGTCAATGATGCGGCGATCATCGAATTAAAGTTTCAATCCACGCCCCCGCGCGAGGGGCGACTTGATGCAGCCAAATCCCTTTCCGCCGAATTGGGGTTTCAATCCACGC
>Ga0315279_10000087_pt1 | contig 196023 bp, 145 predicted proteins | sample YL17G06_20_MG_FD_203694 | JGI IMG/M metagenome (GOLD analysis project Ga0315279, IMG submission 203694) | Sediment microbial communities from Yellowstone Lake, YNP, Wyoming, USA - YL17G06_20 | ecosystem: Environmental > Aquatic > Freshwater > Lake > Sediment | place: USA: Wyoming | collected...
TTGGGACGACTGATGTCGATTTTACCCACCCCCTCGGGGGTGGGTAAAAACCAGTAGCATTGGTAACAGTATCTGTTACCAATGTCTTGGCAGTGAACTGTTACCTATGTCTTGACTTGCACATTCAGAGCCACAGAGGACACAGAGAACACAGAGAATTAAGTTGTTTTATTTAAAGAACTTACGACATTCGGCATCATTTTGGGTTTTTTCTGCAAAGGACAGGGTGTAGTTTTCAGGTCTACGCGTAAGTTCTTAAGTGATAAAAAGTTAAGCAGCATTTTTGCAAAACTCATGAAATAAGCGGGTTAAGCTCTTCCAAAACAGGCCATCGCCTCTCAATTTGTGAGAAGAAACCCTATCTTTAGTGAAAAAAGTCCGGCGAAACGTCGGACATATTCTTGGTCTTTGCCGGGCAATTTGGTATATTGATATTTAAGAAGAAAGTTTTGCAGGAACACGAAAATAATGTGTGAAACCAATCTGAAAGCCTATCTATCGATATTGCTGCTTCTGTCGGTAATCGAGTCTATATTTCCGGGACAAACTCTTTGTGTAAATGTTTATGGAACAAGTAATTACAGCACAATTTTGGACTCAACTTGTGCGGGCGTTAAGGCCGACACCGTTACCATTTGGAGCCCAGAGCTGAACGAGCCATCCATAGGATTCAAGGACAAGGCCATATATGGGGATGCAAAAGTCACCACCAAAGATAGGCAAGAGTACGCACCCGAACAGATAATCTTCAGACTTGCCGGTCCTGACAGTCAGCGCAGCATAAATCCTCTACAGGCCCAACAGCTTCTGCAACAGGTTGCGCTAAAGCATAAGCTAATTCAAACTGTCCCAGTTTTTGCAAAGGATATGGGGGAACCATTGAGGCATATTTATCTGGCGCATCTGCCAGCCGGCGTCTCGCCTGTCGAGGTTTGCAAACAACTACAGTCTGACCCAGCTATCAAATGGGTAGAGCCTAATTATTATTACCGATGTCAGTTAGCCCCGGATGACACTTATTACAGCTCCACGGGCAGTTGGGGACAGGGATACAGGGATATGTGGGGGCTGCACGCTATCAATCCGGAAAACGCCTGGGACCAAACCCAGGGTGACAATATAATCGTGGCAGTAATCGATACCGGTATTGACTACAACCATGAGGATTTGTATAGGGACATGAACAGCAACGGTTGCCTGGATGCCGGCGAACAGTACAATGTGTGGATTAACGCGGGCGAGGACTTGAACGGAAACGGCGTTGTTGACCCTAATGACTTCAATGGTAAAGATGATGACGGCAACGGCTTTATTGATGACATCCGCGGCTGGAACTTCATCGCCAACAGCAGCAACCCTACGGACGACCACGGGCATGGCACGCATTGTGCTGGAATCATCGCGGCTGTTGGCAACAACAGCATGGGAATCCTTGGCGTAGCACCGCTTGCCCGCATAATGGTTATCAAATCGCTCAACAAAAATGGTGAAGGAACAGCTACTCAACTGGCAAATGGCATTATGTATGCTGTGAACAACGGTGCCCACGTGTTGAGCAATTCCTGGGGCGGCGGGGGCGCCAGCCAGTTAGTCACGGAAGCTATTGAGTATGCCAGAAATCAAAATCGCGTGGTGGTGGTTGCGGCCGGCAACGACGGTCTTAATGCAGCACTATGGTCGCCGGCGAACATTCGAGGCGTCCTGACGGTAGCTGCCTTAGAACCGTCTCTAAAGCGGGCGTCTTTCTCAAACTTTGGCTCGATGGTTGACTTCATCGCTCCAGGAGTCGATGTGCTCTCTCTACGTGCAGCCGGGACCGATATGTATGGCGATGGTAAGCATTTTGTTCCAGCAGGTGACCCCAATGCAAAGTATTATCGCGCCAATGGGACCTCTATGGCCTGCCCCTTTGTCTCAGGTGTCTCGGCACTTCTTCTGGGACAGAACCCGTCCTTAACTGAAATAGCTATTCGACGAGCATTGGCAGCGTCGGCAGGACCGGTCGGGGTCACCGATGTTTACGTGGGCACAGGATTAGTGGACGCCGAAGTCGCACTCGATATTGCAGAACAGGTCTCTGACGTTAATGCAGCAATTGACCAGCCACAAGATGACCTTGAACCACTTGCAACAAACAAAGGTCTGGATATTCTGGGGACGGCCGATGGAGATTCCTATCTTCTTGAGTCTGGAGAAGGGTATTATCCGAACATCTGGACCACCATCAGCACAGGAACATCTGTAACGAATGGACTGTTAGGAACCCTCGACCTTTCGGACAAGCAAGGTCCTTACCACATTCGGCTCACGGTCAGCGATGGAACACAAACGGCGATTGAGCATACTGTATTCTGGGCGGAGCCGGACTTGCACCCGGGTTGGCCTGTCCGATTAGGAGGAAGCGTTTTTCGTTTTGGCAGTTTTATACTTGGGACATCCTTCAATGCAACCCCGGCTGATGCCGACCGTGATGGGAGCGATGAGATTTTTCTCTGCAGCAGCGGCAACACGTTTGGCTTGAGAGGAGATGGGACAATTCTGCCTGGCTGGCCGAGCACACAACTCAAAGAACCTGCATACGCCAGCAACGCTGCTTTCTCCGGGCCGTCGGTGGCGGACGTGGACAACGATGGAAACGTAGAGATTCTCTGGATCCTGCGGGACTACTGGCCTGATTACTATGGCAGCCCTTCAACGGTGTGGTGCTTCAACGGCAAAAATCTGGATGGGTCCAATATGAGCGGCTTTCCTCAACAGGCGATTGAGGAGCCCTCGAATGCACTTAATATGCCTTTTGTTCTGGCCGACCTGGATGGGAACGGAATTCTGGAAGCGGTCGCTGCTCATACCAAGGGCAACAATTTCAATTATTATCGTATTTCAGCTTTCAATCACTCGGGCAGCAGACTGTTCACGCACGATTTTCCTGACAGCAATGAGAGTGTGTACTCGCTTTCTTTCGGTGACATAGACGTTGACGGACAAAAGGATATCGTAGCGGTCTCAAAAGTCGGCTACGAAAGCATCAGGCTTCACCTATTGGATAAAAATGGCAGTGAGCAGCCCGGTTATCCTATTGTCCTTCGTAACCTGAATAATGAAGATATTTCAGCACCACCATTTCTGGCGGACCTGGATGCTGATGGTGATATGGAGATTGTTGTCGGCACTACCGGAAGTCAAAGCTACATTCTGTGCTATCACCACGATGGGAGATTAGTTGCAGGTTTCCCCGCTCCTATTGGTAACTACGACACTCAGATATTCAGTTACAGCGTGGGTGACATCAACGGTGATGGCCGGTTAGAGATTATTGTTCTGGCCAACTATCGGCTGATAAGCGGCACATACCGTGTGTACGTAATGCGGTTGAATGGAACGGTCTTACCAGGTTTTCCTTTTGATGTGCAAGAATGGCCTACGGGCACCCCCGCAGTGGTGGATGTGGACAACGATGGGCGGCAGGATATCTGCTTTACGACATTCAGCGGTTCAGTCTATGCCTGTTCCGGTGATGGGCAGCTTGTCGGGCATTTTCCTAAGAAGATGAGTTTTGCCTCTACATCGGGCGTCAGTGTCGGAGATGTCGATGGCGATGGTTTGTTCGAGCTGATAACGGCTACTATGATAGGCCACGTCTATGTTTGGGATTTGCCTACGCCTGCCGAACCAGGGAACACCGATTGGCCGATGCGCCACGTGAACTCCCGGAATACGAACGTGTTTGGAGACCGCGTACTCACCCGCAACAATTGCGATTTGAACAACGATGGCACTGTTGATTTCGCCGACTATTCTATTCTCACTGACCAGTGGCTTCGGCCGCCTGCCTTTCCTTCTGCTGATATTGCACCGTTACCTGCTGGTGATGGGGTGGTTAATTGGCTCGACCTCGCTGAAATAGCTGAGCATTGGCTCGAAGGTAGTGCACATTAGTTTCATCAAATTTCCATTTTTGAATCCGTTTGTAAGACCTCAATCTGCGGAAGGCGGACTTGTCCCTGTCAACAATTGCGATTTCAAGAAGCAGATTGTGCAGATAGAACTTCGCCAGTATTTGCTTGATATTGCCAATCAGCTTGCCAGTGAAAATCGGCATAGTGAGGCGGCTGGTGCATATCAGCAGTTTTTAACTCATTACAGCACTTATGAATATGCCGAGCAGGTGGAGTTGATGCTGGGGATATTGTATTCGCGTTATCTAAATAGGCCTGAGCTGGCGGTAAAACATTTGCGTGCCGCTGAGGAAAAACTTACCGACCCCAACCAACTAAAGATGTGCCGGGACGAGCTTGCCCGACTGCAAAAGTAAGTAAAAAACTGACTGTCCCAATTATTTGCCTATTATTTGCGTGTTGGATGGTTTTTATGAGCTCCGAAACGAAACAGAAACTGTTCATAATTACAAAGGCCATTTTTCTTGGTAAAACATTCCTGACCTTATTTCTTGTCGCTTGTTTCTTTCATACTGCTCAAGCTGACGAGGTGCCAATTAGTTTATATATCTCGCCTGATGGAAAAGACACCTGGTCGGGTCGTCTTTCTGAACCGAATAAGGAACGCACCGATGGGCCGTTTGCCACCCTTACGCGTGCTCGGGATGCCATACGCGAAATGAAAAAAGATACCGGATTACCTGAAGGCCAGGTAACCGTATGGATTCTGGCCGGCACTTATTACCTGACAGAGAGCCTTGAGCTGTCTTCTGAGGACAGCGGCACTGAAAAAACTCAAATTGCTTATCAAACTACGCCTTATGAACAGGTCAATATAATCGGAGGCCGACAGATAAATAAGTGGGGACAGGTAAAAGACCAGGCTGTTTTAAATAGACTTAATCCTGAAGCTCACGGAAAAGTTTACCAGGCTGACCTGAAAGCCCAGGGCATCAACAACTTTGGCCAGTTCCGCTCTCGCGGCTTTGGCCGTTCGGCATCGCCGGCTGCGCTGGAATTATTCTTTCAGGATAAGCCGATGACTGTTGCTCGCTGGCCCAATAGTGATTTTTTGAAAATCACTGGTTACACTGAGGCCGTTGATGACGACCACGGCGGAAGCCTCGGCAAACTGACAGGCGGTTTCAACTACGAGGCAGACCGCCCCAGCCGATGGAAAGATACAAACGATATCTGGGTGCACGGATACTGGGCCTACGACTGGGCGAATTCTTATGAGCATATTCAATCAATCGATGTCAATAATCATCTAATCAAGACAAGCCCGCCTTATGGAAACTATGGCTTCCGCAAAGATGGGCGGTTCTACTTTATCAACATTTTAGAAGAGCTGGATGAACCGGGAGAATTCTACCTCGACCGTAAAAATGGCATCCTGTATTTTTGGCCGCCGTCACCCATAGAAGAGGGCAAAGCATTGGTTTCCATTGTGGAAAAGCCACTCATTAACATAAATGGCGCCTCCTATGTTATGATTCGAGGATTGACGATTGAGTGCGCTCGGGGCGATGGAGTTCGCATTTCGGGCGGAAGTAAGAACGTAGTAACGGATTGCACCCTGCGTAATCTGGGTAATAACGGTATTACAGTAAGCGGGGGCAATTTTCACGGCGTTTTTGATTGTGATATTTACCAGACGGGCGATGGCGGCATATCTTTAAGCGGCGGCGACCGCAAAACACTTCTGCCGGCAGGCCACTATGCTTGCAAGAACCATATTCATAATGTGGCTCGATGGTCGAGGTGCTACGTGCCGGCGGTTTCTATAGAAGGCGTTGGTATTAGTGTTTCCAATAACCTTATTTACGACCATCCTCACTGTGCTATTCTGTTCGGAGGTAACGAGCATCATATTGAGCTAAACGAGATACATCACGTCTGTATGGAAACCGGCGATGTAGGGGCAATCTATACAGGCAGAGACTACACATACCGCGGGAACATCATACGCTATAACTTTATCCACCATACCGGCGGCGTCGGTATGGGCTCAATGGGCATCTATATGGATGATTGTGTCAGCGGCACTCAGATTTATGGCAATATCCTCTGGAAGCTTCATCGTGCGGTGTTTATCGGCGGCGGGCGGGATTTTACTATCGAAAATAATATCTTCGTTGACTGCGACCCGGCGATAGAGATTGATGGACGCGGATTAAGCAAAGCCCCTGTCTGGCATGATATGGTTTATCAAACTATGAAAAAACACCTGGAAGATATGAACTGGAAACAGCCGCCTTATAGCACCCACTATCCGCAGTTAGCTGACCTTGAAAAATTCTATGCTGCTGATGATGGTGTGCCGCCGGGAAACATCTCTATCCTGCGTAATATCTGTGTCGGCAGCGAGCTCCTCAAAACAACCTGGGGTGCTACAAAGGATATGATTCTCGTTGGCGATAGTCTGGTCGGCCAGGACCCCAATTTTATCGATGCAGCAAATGGCGATTTTCGGCTGAAAGATGATTCACCGGCTTTCAAACTCGGTTTCAAACCGCTCCCCACAGACCAAATCGGCCTAAAAAGACCACCACGCGATGTCCGCAAAGGACAACCGGACCCGATATATGCACAATTAGAGCAGGAATATGGGAAGACGGTGGCCCAGGCAAGTGCCGACTTCAAAATGTTTTATCGTTTTAATAGAATGACCAATATGGATATGTTGCTGCCGTTTATCAGGTCTGGTATGCCGAAAACCAAAGTTGAGCTGCTTCTCGGAAAACCTGACGGAATTAGAATCCTCGAAGACAAGGAATACTGGAGCTATACTCTCTTTTACTCACAAGCCACTCATTTTGAATTCGACAAAGAAAAACTTAAATCTGTAAGCGGCTATGGCAAAGAATTATGGGGAAAACAGAAAGGGGAATGAGGTTATTATTCGACATCTCTGAAGGAGCGAATTGCGGTTAGGGACAGCGGGGCTGTTGAAAAAGCTGTAATATATAAATGCTGACAACCACGTTTTTTTTGAGTCCCAACATAATCGGGTCTAAATAATCCGCAGTTTTTTTACTCTGGTTACGACAAAGCTTTCACGCAAACAAGGCAAATCCGTATAATTACTATACTTATATAACTCAAACTGGCCTGCAAACATTTTACCGGCGATTCTGCTGTAATGGTTACATCAGCGCGATAAAAAGATTGACAGGTGGTCAGGTAACGGATAATTTTAAGGATTGAAAAGTTGTTTAGCCTGCCGAAGGCGGGCTATTTTTGGTTTTAGATAGGAGCCTTTTTCAAGGAGGTGTAAAATGCGGTCATATACAAGATTGGTTATTGTAGCTATTCTGGCAGGTCTGGTGTCGAGCGGATTTGGTCAGGACCCCAATAAGCCAGCCGGAAGAGTTGCTTCGCCGAATGACGTCAATGCGGTAAGCGCTCTATCTTTTCCTTATGCTGCCGAGATAGCCGGCGACGATGTCTATGTTCGGTCCGGAGCCGGGACGAATTATTACAACTGCGGCAAGCTCAAGAAGGGTGACAGGGTGCAGGTGGTCAGCACTATGTTTAGCTGGTCCCGGATTGTTCCGCCGCCAGGCAGTTTCTCGTGGATTTCCGCACAGTTTGTTGCAATCGACCCGAATAGTCCGGGTGTGGGTATTGTAACCGGCGATAACGTCAGGGTCTATGCAGGCTCGGACGAGGTCAGGCCGATGCATTCGACGAGTCTGCAATTGAAGCTCAACCGTGGCGATAAGGTGAAGCTGCTGGGTGAACAGAAGGATAATTACTATAAGATAGCGTCTCCGAGCGGTGCATATCTTTGGGTAAGCAGCGAATATGTCAAGCCGCTGGCGCCGTCTGCCGGAGTAGTAGTAGCGGTTACTGAGGTCAGCGAAGCCTCGACCGAACGGCGGAAGGTCGAGCCTAACGATGTTACCGGTGTTGGTGCACCGAAGATTTCGGTTGAGGCTGAAAAGCTAAAAGAATATTACGAGTTAGAAAAGCGTCTTAAAGCCGAGCGGGCCAAACCTGTAGAGCAGCAGAGCTATTCGGCCATTAAAAAGGCGTTTGTTGAGATTGCCGCCAATAAGGAGGCTGGCAGGGCATCGCGGTTTGCTGAGCGGACAATCAGACAGGTGGAGCGGTTTGAATTAGCTGTGGTTGTGGCTAAAGAGGTTAAGCTGCAGGATACACAGTTGGAGCTGACCCGGGAGCGGATAGATAAGATGCATGCTACCAAGCTGGCAAACCTTGAGGAGCTCGGCAGATTTACAGTTATAGGACAGTTTAAGACCTCCAGTATTTTTGGTGCTGAGCCGCACTTGAGGCATTACCGTATAACAGATGAATCAGACAACGCGATTTGTTATGCGTTCGGGGTTGGCCAGGCTGCGACGTTGGATTTTAGTAAATTTATAGGCCATAAGGTAGGTCTTGTTGGAACACTTGAGGCACATCCGCAGACAGCAAAGGCCCTGGTGAAGTTCACCGAGATAGTTGAGCTGAAATAGTTAAGCTCACGGAGCAACACCGAAATTGCAAATAAAAAAGTCGCGCCGTTGTCGGCGCGACTTTTTTTATTAGATACAAGTTGTAATCCACATTGGCAAGAAAAAACCAGCGTTAATCTTTGCCTGGTACTGGAACGACATCGTCCGGCGGAGCCTTCACCTCGCCTGTTTCGAAATCTTCCGCGGCCGGTTTGAGGGTCAGGTTATACCACTGGGAGTCTTTGTTCTCAGTAAGGTCCGACCATCTTACCAATTTACCGGTGTAAGTGGAGATTCGGCCCATAATCGCGGTAAGCGTTGATTCGGCAACATTTCGGGCTTCATTGAGTGGCTTTCCCTTAATGATGCTGTCGAGCAGGTCAACGTGCTCCTGGCAATAGGGGCCGCCCTGCTCAGGGAACTCAGGGATGTCAATAGTCTTTTGCGATTTGGTTCCGCCATTGCCCCAGGTTATGCCCTCAGTGCCTGCGAAGAACTCTCTGACATCGCCATCGGTGCCATTAACCTGTCGGCACATACTGTGGATGCGACAATCATCACCATAGTCGAAGTCAACGCTGTGGAAATCAAACTGGTTGCCGGTCTTGCGGCGGGCACGTCCGCCGAAACCGAGGGCTGTGACCGGTGGATGGCCAATGTACCAGTTGGCGATGTCGAGGTTGTGAACGTGCTGCTCAACAATGTGGTCGCCCGACATCTCGGTGAAGCTGACCCAGTTGCGGACCATATAGTCGGCATCACTCTCATTCTCTTTTCGCTTCTGGTACCACAGTGCGCCGCCGCACCACCATACGCAGCCGCCGACGATTTTGCCGATAGCTCCGTGCTCGACGGCGTATTGAGTGCGGCGATAACTTCGCTCGTGTCTGCGCTGCGTGCCGGCAACGACGGCCAGGCCCTTTTGTTTTGCCAGCTCGCCTGCCTCGATAATCTTTCGGGCGCCGGGCGGGTCAACGGCAACGGGCTTTTCCATAAAGACGTTCTTTCCGGCTTTAACGGCTGCCTCGAAATGGACAGGGCGGAAGTTGGGCGACGTAGCTATCAACACGACATCAGGGTTGGTTTCGAGGAGCTTTTTATAGGCGTCACCTCCACTGAAGCATCGCTCTGGCGGAACATCTTTATCCTTGCCGGCCTCATCAGCTCTGCTTTTGAACCAGTCGGCTGTTGCAACGACCTCTATATTCAAGTTGAGATGTTTTGCTGCATTAAGGCAGTCATTCAAAGCGCCCTTGCCGCGGCCGCCGCAGCCTATCAGCGCCACACGGATTTTTTCTGAGCCGGCGGCCCAGATGCGGTTGGTCGGCGCCGCCATAGCAGCCAAAGACACTGCTGCCACCGATGTTTTAATGAAGTCTCTACGAGAAACCTCACCAGTATTTTGAATTATTTTGTTGTTCATACTAACTCCTTTCCACTAAAAATTTCTATGCTTTGTCTTGCATTGTGTTGTCCGGTATACGTTCTTATTAAGTCGCCGTGCCGGCGACGGCTAAACAATCCCTCAGCATAAAATTGGGAGCTAAACAGTTGCTTGTTTCCACTGCTCCTCTAAGAAACGGAACGCCTTGGGAATTTCAATCTCGGGGTCGCCCTTGCAGCCGCATTCAAGGCTGCAATAATCCTGATAGCCGATTATCTTTAAGCCGCGAAAACCATCGACAAAGCTGCGCTCATCCTGGCCTGGGAGATTTCGCTTGGCGCTGGCAAGATGCACGTGATGCAGATATTTGCCTGCCGACAGGAACGCGCCCCAGTCGCTTGTTTCTTCGATATTCATATGATAGAAGTCGCCCATCATACAGACACCCGGGTGCTTTACGTCACGGCAGATTGCGGCAGCATCGGCTAACTGCCGTAGGAAGAAGGCCTCGCCCCGATTGAGCGGCTCCATCAAAATCCTGGTGCCGCATTGGACGGCGTGCTCGCCTAAGTCCGGCAGCATATCCACGAGAATCTTGCGGCCTTCTTTGTTGTCGAGAGTTGTCTGGTCGTTGAATGCAGGAACGATTATCAGGCCGGTTGATTGTAGCTCACCTGCTGCTGCGAGGATTTCTTTGATGGTTCTGACGGCTTTATCGCGTTCGGCGGGGTCGTGTGAAATAGGGGCGCCTGAGTAACCGGCGCATATAGCGCTTATCTTGACGTTTGTGCCTTTGATTGCTTCCTTGATGTTTTTTACTCTGTCGGCGAGTCCGCCGCCGCCAACTTCGAGGCCTGTGCCGCCCCATTTCTCTAACTTGGCAACCTTTTCCTGCAGGCTGCCGCCCGGTATGCGGCCATCCTGACTGCCAAGTTTCAGGATGCCCTGTTTAGGTTTTGGGGCAGTTTCCTGGGCGGCTGAAAGGCCAACTCTATAAGTAGCGGCAACTGCCGCTGCGCCAATTACAGATTTGATAAGGGTGCGTCGGTCCATAAAATCACGAGTGGAAATTCTATCAGGATTCTTTTGCTGGTGTTTCATTTTTGGGCTCCTAAGTAATTTACATATACTTTGTCATATTGCGCATTTTCCTTATTTTTAGCTATACTCATAAATACCACGGGGACCGCAGCGGCCGGGCCAACAGGCGATTGGCCTGGTCATCATCGATGAATTTTTCAGCGGCTGGGTCCCATTTGAGCTTGCGATTCAGCCGAACCGCAATTTCTGCAATCAAGCCAAGATAAGAGGCCTTGTGGCCGGCTTCAACATCAGATACCGGGTCACGGCGACTGCGGACACATTGCAGGAAATCGCTGTGGTGACTGGTGGATTCGTGGAGGTGAATTTCATCTGGCTTGAGTTTAACATCCAGCAGCGATGCCGGCTCCGCCCAGATTCCTGCGCGGTCAACATAGACCCAGCCCTTGTCGCCCTCGAAGGTGCAGCCGATTTTATTCGGATTGCCGGTGTCCGAGTAGGTCATTTTCAGGCCGCTTGCGTATGTGAACTGTCCCTGCCAGTCGTTGATGTTGTCGGTAAGGCCGTCGTTACGGTAGCTGCCCTTAAATTCAAGCTCGAATGGCTGGCTGGTTACGGCAGGGCAGCCCCAGTTGGCGATGTCAAGGTGGTGGACGCCCCAGTTGACGATAAAGCCCGCCGAATAATCCCATATCAGATACCAATCCGGCCAGGCGATGCGGCCGCCGTTGTAAGGCTTCATAGTGGCCGGGCCGATATACATATCGTAGTCAAGGCCCGGCGGAATCGGCTCCTCGGTTGGAGGTTTGAGGTAGGTCCTCTTGTATTCAGGCCCGGGTGCACCAACCTTGACCGTGTGGATTTTGCCGACATAACCGTTAATCGCCAGCTCGCAGGCGAAACGGAATTTGCGGTCCGAGCGCTGCTGGGTTCCTGTCTGAAAGATTCGGCCATACCTTCGCACCGCATCGCGGATTGCCTGGCCTTCGGCTACGGAGACGCCTAACGGTTTTTCGCAATACATATCTTTGCCGGCGCGAGCGGCTGCGACAGCGATTACGGCGTGCCAGTGGTCCTGTGTGGTAATTACGACTGCATCGATGTCTTTGCGGGCAAGGACTTCACGAAAGTCGTTGTATGCGGCGCATCCCTTGTCGCCATAGTGTTTGTCAACAATGTCTTTGGCTTTTTGTCGGCGGTCTTCAACTACATCGCAAACGGCGATGACCTGCGCCTCCTTGTGGCTTAAAAATGCCCGCATATTGCCGGTGCCCTGGCCTCCCACGCCGATAGAACCTATTACGATGCGTTCGCTCGCGGCTGGACCTTCCTGCCCCAGAGCTGCCGAACGGACTATGTATGGGAAAGCCGCCACGCCCGCGGCTGCCTCTGCTGAGTTTTTCAGAAACTGCCGCCGGTTGATTTTTTCTTGCGACATAGATAGCTTCCTTCAAGTAACAGCGTCCAGCGTTTAGCGTTCAGTTGCTATCCGCCGGACGCTAAATTCTTATTTCTTAAATGGTGTCCATTTTTGTTTGCTCTTTGTGCTGGCCAGGACGGTCTCGATAAAGAGCATACCCCGCAGGCCATCGTCAACATTTGGGAAGTCGGTTACGATTGGGTCTGGCTTTCTGCCTTCCAGATGGGCACGCAAGGTGTCGGCAAAGTTGCAATAGGTATTGGCAAAGGCTTCGAGGAAGGCCTCGGGATGGCCGGACGGCAGACGTGTGGCACGGGCTGCAGCAGGACTTTTAGCTCCTACATAACCATTTCCGCGACGCCAGACCTGCAGCGCCCCATCAGGCTCTTTGACGTAGAGGTAGTTGGGGTGCTCCTGGTGCCATTCGAGACTTTTCTTTTCGCCATAGACCCAGATAGCGAGGTTGTTCTCTTCGCCTATGGAAATCTGGCTGGCGTGGAGGATTCCTTTTGCGCCGTTATTGAATTGCAGCAGGCAGTTGCCGTCGTCATCGAGGGCTCTGCCTTTGACAAAAATCGTCAGGTCTGCACAGATTTGGGTAATCTTGAGTCCGGTGATGTATTCCGAGAGGTTCTCGGCGTGAGTGCCGATGTCACCCATACAGCCGGCGCCGCCGCTTTGTTTGGGGTCGGTTCGCCAGGAGGCCTGCATATGTCCGGTTCTTTCGAGAGGGGTGGCCAGCCAGCCCTGTGGATACTGAACAATAATCTTTCGGATTTCACCGAGCTCACCGCCTCTTGCCAGGTCTCTGGCGAGTTTGACCATTGGGTAACCGGTGTAGTTGTGCATCAGTCCGAACACCAGGCCGGAGGACTTGACGAGCTTTTGCAGGGCCTTTGCTTCTTTGACGTTAAATGTCATCGGCTTTTCACACATTATGTGGAAGCCGGCCTTGAGGAAATCACGGGCGATTGGGAAGTGCCAGTTGTTCGGCGTAGTAATCGAGACGAAATCAATCCTTTCATCCTTCGGCAGCTTGCGCTCGCCCTCAATCATTTCCTTGTAGGTGCCATAGACGCGTCCGGGGTCAAGATAGAGATGCTTACCCATTTGCAGGGATTTTTCGGGGTTGATGTCGAATGCTCCCGCAACCAGCTCGATTTGGCCGTCCATACGGGATGCTTTGCGATGGACATCGCCGATGAATGCACCTGGCCCTCCGCCGACCATACCCATTTTCAACTTTCGTTCAAGTTTCATACCTGCGCTCCTTTCAAAAAAGACGTTTGCGCTTTTGTAATTATTGTTTTAGCCACGAACTAAAAACGAATTTATTTAGCTCCTAACACCGCTCTCTCACAGAACATCCTTGAAATTATAGAGATTTGGAATGGCAAAGCAACCTAAAAAAATGTCTTTTTTAGCTTATGTTTATTTTGTAGGTAAAAGCTGGGGTGCTTGTTTTCTTAATAAATTTGCCTTAAGTCGAAGCGGCCACAAATATAAGGGTGCGATTCATCTTTGTAGGTAGATTATTTTCACACGACGTAGCACGGGCTTCCAGCCCGTGCAAACACGGCCAAGATGGCCGTGCTACTTTCTTTACCTACAAACTCAAAGCACACTCCAAATATAAGAATCGAGAAAGTCTGGATTGACAACCGCTGGATGATGGTTTAAAAAGACTGACGGCAGACTATGGATACCGATATAAGTCCAATTTCCACTGATTTATACTTTATTCCCGTGCAAACGAGGATTCCGCTCAAGTTTGGGCCTGAGACGCTGACCTCGGTGATATGTGCCCGGGCCTGTGTAACAGTTGTTGATAAGCAAGGGCGAAAGGCGCAGGGATGGGGAGAAACACCGCTGAGTGTCCAGTGGGCCTGGCCAAGCACCACATCCTACAAGGAGAGATGCGAGGCGATGCAGCTTTTCTGCCGGACGCTTGCTGAGGCGTGGGCTAACCTTGAACATTACGGCCACCCAATTGAGCTGGGAAGCGACTTTATTGAATCGGTCCTGCCCGGGCTTTTAGACAGGCTCAATAAACAATGGGGTAAGTGGAGGGGGCCAATGCCGTATCTGGCAGCTCTGGTCTGCTGCTCGTTGTTTGACATTGCGCTGCACGATGCGTATGGTAATCTGCTGGGGCTGGATGTATATTCCACATACAATAAAAAATTTATGAATCGGGATTTGTCTGATTTTCTTAAGCCCGCTGAAGGATTCAAATTTTCGTTTGCCGGCAAATATCCTGCTGATTTTTTGAATTTTCCGAGGGCTCAAAGTTTGCCGGCCTGGCACCTTGTTGGCGGCAAGGATTTATTAGACGAATCTGAGCTGACAGGAGCAGAACCGGATGACGGGTATCCGGTATTGCTGCCGGACTGGATTAAGCGAGATGGCCTTAAATGCCTGAAAGTAAAATTACGCGGCGACGATGCTGCCTGGGATTATGACCGACTGGTCAAAGTCGGCAAAATAGCGATTGAGAACGGCGTTTTGTGGCTGAGCAGTGATTTTAACTGCACGGTTACTGAGCCGGCTTATGTGAATGAGATTCTGGATAGGCTGATGAAAGAGTATTCTCGCATTTATCAGATGATTTTGTATGTTGAGCAGCCGTTTCCTTATGAGCTGGAGAAAAATCAGATTGATGTTCACAGCGTGTCGGCGCGTAAGCCGCTTTTTATGGACGAAAGCGCCCACGATTGGAAATTGGTGCGGCTCGGTCGCAGTCTGGGCTGGACGGGAGTAGCATTAAAAACCTGTAAGACCCAGACCGGAGCGATACTGAGTTTGTGCTGGGCGAAGGCACACGGGATGACTCTGATGGTGCAGGATTTGACCAATCCGATGCTGGCGCAGATTCCGCACGTTCTTTTAGCGGCGTCCGCAGGAACGATTATGGGAGTTGAGACCAATGCGATGCAATTTTATCCGGCTGCTTCGGCGCCGGAGGAGGCAGTGCACCCCGGACTATATCGGCGGCGTAACGGGCAAGTTGATTTATCGAGCATAAAAGGAGCCGGTTTTGGTTACAGGTTGAATGAAATAAAAAGGGAATTGCCGGAACCGGCGGCAAGGTTCACAAAAAAGTTAAGGTTGTCATGCTGAACGAAGTGAAGCATCTGGCCATCGAATGGGAGATTCTTCGCTGCGCTCAGAATGACATCATTTTTGGAGTAATAAAAAATGGCGAAGTTGAGTGCATTTGCGGATGAAGTTACGGATGACTTTTTGGGGCAGATTAAATACCTGGTTAAGGAAAAGGTTGGCTACATTGAGCCGCGTTTTATCGACAAAAAAAATATTATGGTCCTGACTAAAGATGAGCTTGGTGTCGCGCGTAAAATAATAAAGGACAACGGTTTGAAGGTCAGCGCCATCGGCTCGCCGATAGGCAAGGTTCGTCTCGATGAGCCATTCCAGCCACATCTGGATAAATTCAAGCGTGCGGTGGATATAGCATTACTATTCGAGTCGCCGTTTATCCGTATGTTTAGCTACTATGCGCCACAGGATAAGAACATCGATGATTACCGTGAACAGGTTATAGAAAGAATGTCTGCCAAGGTCGAGGTTCTGAAAGATATCGATGTGGTGATGGTCCACGAAAATGAGGCCAATATTTATGGGCATAGCGCTAAAAATTGCGTTGACCTTGTAAAGACCGTTGACTCGCCGAAATTTCGGCTGGCTTACGACCCTGCTAACTTTGTATGGGCGGAAAGCATACTGGATAATGTCAAAAGCTGCTGGCCTTTGATGAAGCCTTATGTCGTCCACGTTCACATCAAAGATTGGAAGCTCGGTGCAAAAGATGTCGGCAGCATTCCGGGCGAAGGTGACGGCCAGATAAAAGAGCTGCTTGGTGAACTGGCAGCAATCAACTACGATGGATGTCTAACGATGGAGCCGCACCTGCAGGCCGGTGGACAGTTTGGAGGCTCGACAGGGCCAAAACTTTTCTCTAAAGCGATTGCAGCGGTAAAAAAACTTGCCGACGAAGTTGGATTGGAATTGAGTTAAGAGTTTGTAGTCTTACAAATTTCTAACAATATGAGTTTTTACGTTATCAAAAGACAGAGATTGCCACGCCCCCGCTCCTGTCTTGCGACAGGAAGACGCGGGGGCTCGCAATGACATTTTTTGAAGTTTGTAGTTCCCCGACAAGTCGGGGCGAATCGACAGTATCGAAAGGGTGAAGGTATGAAAGTGTGGAATTTTGGAATAATCGGTGCGGGATTGATTGCTGATTTTCACGCGAAAGCAATAGCGGAAATCCCCAATGCTAAGTTGGTTGCCTGCTGTGACGTCGTTGAAGAAAAAGCCCGGAAGCTCGCCGGCAAATTCGGCATCAAGGCCTTTGGAAGTTACAAGGAGATATTAAAGCTAAAAGAAATAGATATTGTTACCATTGCCACGCCGAGCGGGCTTCATAAGGAGCCGGCTGTCGCAGCGGCAAAGGCAGGCAAACACGTGATATGTGAGAAGCCATTGGATATTACGCTTCGGCGGATTGATGCGATGATAAGGGCGCACGAGAAAAGCGGCACACGCTTGGGCGGCATATTTCCTTACCGATTTAACGATGCGATGACGCCGCTTCGGGAGGCGATAAATTCCGGGCGGCTCGGCACAATTACATACACCGGTGTATATGTCCCCTGGTGGCGAACCGACGCATATTATAAGGATTCCTGGCACGGCACCTGGAAGCTGGACGGCGGCGGGGCCTTAATGAATCAATCCATTCACATGGTCGATATGCTGTGCGATGTGATGCCGCCGATTGTGTCGGTGCAGGCCTTCGCAGGGACATTAGGACATCAGATTGAGACGGAAGATACGGCTGTGGCTGTTGTGCGATACGCCAACGGGGCACTGGGGATTATCTACGGCACAACTGCGTCTTATCCAGGGCAATTCAGGCGGTTTGAAATTACCGGCACAAAGGGCACGGTGATATTTGTGGAAAATAGCCTTACCGTGTGGCAATTTGCGGACGAAAGACCGGAAGATGAGGACATCCGAAAGAAATTCGGCAAAATCGTGGGCGGAGGCGGCGTAGCTGACCCCGCGGCTATCACGCACGAAAATCACAGACGAAATTTTAAGGCCTTTCTTGACTCGCTCGAAAGCGGCCCCCCCCAGCTTTCCTGCGAAAGCAAGAAGGGGGGCTGGATAAGCGGACGCGAGGCCCGCAAGGCGGTAGAAGTGATTTTAGCGATATACAAGTCTGCAAGAGAACAAAAGCTCGTCAGGCTAAGCTGGTGACGTATGCACGTTAGTGGCCTGTAATATGTGATTTGCACGGTTGTCATTGCTATCCGCCGGAGTCCGCCGGACGAAGTGGCGGACACGCAATAACGATGAGATGTAATTGCGATATATAAACTACGAGCGACAGGATGTAACGGAATGGATAACAAAAATTTTCAGGGAGGTGAAATTATGGAAGTGACGGAATTCTTAAAAAAGGAGAAGGTCAAGTATGAGGTCAGCAAACATAAGCCTGCTTTTACTGCACAACAAATAGCAGCGGTGGTGCACGAGCCGGGTAGGTATGTGGCCAAGCCGGTGATTGTCAAGGTGGACGGCGAGTACGTGATGTGTGTGCTTTCGGCGTGCCACAAGATTGACTTAGCTGCGTTGAAGAAACAGCTTGGGGCAAAGAAGGTCGAGCTGGTAGAGGAAAATAATATGGGAAAGCTGTTTCCGGATTGCGAGCTGGGAGCGGAGCCGCCCTTTGGCAACTTATATGATTTGCCAACCATTATTGATAAGGCCCTCGTGAAGGACGAGCATATTATGTTCCAGTGCGGCAGCCACGAAAAAGCGGTCCGGATGAATATGGAAGATTACCGCAAGCTGGTTAAGCCGAAGGTGCTTGAGTTCAGCTACCATTTGACCTCGTGACATCCAGCGTGTTTGAAGGCAAAAAGAAAAACCCCCGAACGAGTTCGAGGGCTAAATATTGGCGGCGCCTGGCGGATAAAATTAAGGGATTTCTTCGTCAATCCAGGTAAGAAGCTCCTTTATTTCATCGAGTGTGATGTCGCCCATATGGGCGATGCGGAAGGTCAATTCTTTTAGTTTGCCGTAGCCATTTCCGAAGGCAGTGTTGTGCTTCTGCTGGACGGCCCCGATTACCTCGGCAATGTTGATTTTACGTGTATTGGTGATAGTTGTGAGGGTGTTTGAAGCGTATTTTTCGTCGCAGAAAAGGGCGAATTTTTTCTTTGCCCAGGTCCTTACGAAGTCGCCCATCTGCTTGTGTCTTTTCCACACGTTTTCAATGCCCTCTGCGAGGAGCTTTTTGCACTGGTAGTTGAGTGCCATAATGTGAGGGATGGAAGGTGTGGCGGGGGTCTGATTTTTCTCCGCCGACTTTGCGAAGTTCTGGAAGTCGAAGTAGTAGCCTCTGGCAGGCACAGTTTTGCTTTTTTCTAAAGCGCGGATGCTGACGGCGGCGACGGCCAGGCCGGGCGGGATTGCAAAGGCCTTCTGGACCGAGCAAAACGCCACATCCCAGGCGAGCCGGTCAAAGTGCAAAGGCAGGCCAATCATACCGCTAACCGAATCAACAAAGACAAGGACTTCGGGATATTTTTTCTTCATCATATTGCTAATTTCATAGACCGGGTTTGTCAGGCCGGTGCTTGTCTCATTGTGGACAATGGTAACGGCGGCGTATTTGCCGGCGGCAAGTTTCTCATCGAGCATTTCGGGCAGGATAGGCTTGCCCCACTCGACTTTAAGCTCTTCAACATTTCTGCCGCAGGCGCGGGCGACATCTGCCCATTTTTCGCTGAAGGCGCCGCAGCCGGTGCAAAGGATGGTTTCATCAGGTGTGACGCAGTTGCGAATGGATGCTTCCCAGACTCCGGAGGCAGAAGAGGTGAAGAGAAAAACGTGCTGGCTTGTAAAAAGGAGTTTTTTGAGCATATCGACTGTTTCGCCTTGTAGCTGGGCATATTCTTTGCCGCGGTGTCCGAGTGTAGGACGAGCGAGCTGCTGGAGGACATCGGGATTGACCTTTACTGGGCCGGGGATAAATAATCTTGGAGGGTTTTTCCAATCTATCATAGATATTCTCCGAAAAAAGTTATAGTTTGTTAATCGTCAGGCCTGAGAACATTTTTGGGTAAAAATAGGTCGATTTTTGCGGCAATCTTTCGCCGGCGTCGGCCACCATTTGAATCTGCCGTATTCTTGGTGCGTTCATAAAGAAAGCTATCTGTCTTTGTCCTTTATCAACCTTTTCAATTGATTCGTCAATTGCATTTTCGGTGTCTTTTACATATTCGACGCTGCTGTTGGATGCAAGCTGTTTTTCGCCGATGCCAAGGTGTTTTTCGAGAATCAGCTTGTGCAGGACGGCAACATCGAGCGACTTCCAGGCGGCACTTTTATTCGGGGCGACCGAATCCATCGCACTTTTATCTTTGAGGACGGCCATATAAAAGGTATTTGCACCGTAGATTCCGAAGGCATTTTTATCTTTCTTATATTCGGCTTTCAACTGCGCAAGCATTTTTTGCCTGGCCTTCATTTTAGAAGTCGGCGAGTTAAATTGAAACCGGGTGACTGTGAAGTTTTCTTCAAGGTCGGCGATTAGTTTTTTGAAGCAAAAATTGCTGAGATTTCCTACGAGGCGATGAGCAGCCAGGACAAACAAACCATCCTGACAGGTGTTGGTGAAGGCAAGCATCTGATAGCGGGCTGCAGGATTGGCAGTTTCTTTAGAGTACATCAGGCCTGTTGTGTAGCGATGGTGGCCATCGGCGATGATACACGTCTTGGCACTCATCATTTTTGTAATTGCGCTGATATGGTTCTTGGCGGTTATCGGGAACAGGCGATGGCGGGTATTCTGGTCATCGAGACAGTCGAGAAGTGGTTCTTGAGCGGAGGTGGATTCAATGATTTTGTCTGCGATTTTTTCGGGGTCTTCGTAGAGCATAAAAACCAATTCAAGGTCGGCGGATGTTGCTCTTTTGAGATTGAGTCTGTCAACCATTGGAGTATCAAGAGTTTGCTCGTGAGGTCTGACAGAGCCGGACGGACCCAATTCTTCGAGCTTAGCGAGGGCAATAAAATTCAAGCGTTTGAATCTGGCGCCAAAAACTTCAAAATCCTGGACGTAGGCGTAGATAGCCTCAGCAGGGTCTTGTTTTAAGGCGGATTCTTTAAGCCAGTTATCGAAGCATTGGGCGGCTCTTGTGTAAGGATTATCGGTGTTGTTGTCGGAGGGGGTAGTTTTTCCTTTGATTATCCGCACGATATTATAGTTGCCTATTTCATAGAGCCGGTTTTGCTGAGCGCCGGTGATGATGTCGTAAGGCGGGGCGATGCATTTGCAGACGTCACCAACGATTGCGATATTGAATCTAAATGCTTTGAAGGGCTTAATTTCCATAGAGCTGCCAAAAATTATGAACTTTGAGGTTTCATAAACTCCTATTTTATCTTGACGTTGTCTTAAAATCCTTATAATTCGGGAAAATTACAAGAGGGCGAATAATACTGAAGCGAAAAAGGATTGTCAAGCCAATTATGGATAAAGAATGGTAAAGGTGAAAAAATGCAATTGGGAGAGGTAATAAAAGGTTGGGTGCGCTGTGGTGTTATGATGGCCATCGTATCGGTTGGCGGGGCCTGCTTTGCTTCTGGTGGCAATTTTGAATACTGGGGAGTGACGGAGGTCGGTTTCGATATCAATAAGGACTGGAGAGGGGTGTTTGAGGAGCGGATAAAGGTCAGAGATACAGGCGGAGAACTCTATTATCATCATTCGGATTTGGGATTTGTGTATAAGAGTTTTGCAGACTGGATTGACGTGGGAGTCAATTTCAGAAAGATATATACCAAAGATAGCGGAGGGGAATGGAGACAGGAAGACCGTCCGCATCTAAATGTGACGCTGAAAACAAAGATTTTCGGCTGCCAGATGAGCGACCTCTCGAGAGTTGAATACCGTGATAGAGAAAAGGCAGAGGACTTCTGGCGATATAGAAATAAGCTGACGGTGAAATTGCCTGTGGAACTGACGGCGTTGAAATTGCAGCCTTATTTCGCGGAGGAGGTGTTTATCAGTATGAACGGGGAGGGATTTAACAGAAACAGGCTGTTTGGCGGATTTACTGTCAAGATATCAAAGAATGTCAAAGGCGACATTTTTTATATCTGGCAGGCTGACCGTGCCGAAGGAACTTGGGCAGATATCAATATAATTGGCACCGGTTTGAAATTCTATTTTTAGGTATTTTATCTGCAAGGTAAGGCGAGTTAATCTAAATTCCATATAAAGGTGATTATGTTAGTTTCGAGCACCCTTCTTTTTTTCAAGATACCTGTTTATAGAGGCGGCGGCGGTTCGGCCCTGGCCCATAGCTAAGATTACGGTGGCAGCGCCGAGAACGATGTCGCCGCCGGCATAGACTCCTTCGAGGGAGGTCTTGCAATTTTCGTCCACCACGATATATCCCCACTTATTAAATTCAAGGCCTGGGGTTGTTTGGCGAATCAGCGGATTTGCAACATTGCCGATAGCTATGATGCAACTATCAAGTTCGATTTGAAACTCTGAGCCTTCGATGGGAATGGGGCGAGGTCTGCCGGACGCATCCGGTTCGCCGAGGCGGTATCTGAGGCATTCGATGGCGATAACACGGCTATTTTGGTCGCCGATTATTCGCTTTGGGCTATGCAGGGTGTGGAATTCGATGCCTTCTTCTTTTGCGTGATGGATTTCTTCGATTCGGGCAGGCATTTCTTTTTCGGTTCTACGATAGACCAGATATACTTTTTCAGCGCCGAGTCTGGCGGCTGTCCTTGCTGCGTCCAGAGCGACATTGCCTCCGCCGATGACCGCAACTTTTTTGGGGCGGGCAATGGGAGTATCGGCACCAGAGCCGAAGTCGTAGGCCTTCATAAGATTTGCGCGGGTGAGGTATTCATTTGCGCTATAGACACCGACGAGGGACTCACCTTCGATGCCCATAAAGCTTGGCAGCCCCGCTCCGACTCCAATATAGACCGCCTCGAAGCCGTCCTCCTTCATTAATTGCTCAATAGTTTTTGTCTTGCCGACAATAAAGTTGCATACAATTTTGACGCCCATCTTTTTTAGAACATTAAATTCTCTTTGCACGATTGTCTTTGGAAGTCTAAATTCCGGGATTCCATAGACGAGCACGCCGCCCGGCTTGTGGAATGCCTCAAATATAGTAACATCGTGCCCTGCTCTTTTTGTGTCGGCAGCAGCAACAATACCTCCCGGCCCGGAGCCAATGACAGCCACTTTCATTCCCGTCTCCAGCCCGACTGTTGGAACAGTGTCGTTATGCAGGTCAAGGTCGGCAACAAATCTTTCGAGTCGGCCGATAGAAACGGCTTTGGTAGGGTCTTTAAATTTCAGACCGACCGTGCATTCCTGCTGGCATTGGACCTCTTGGGGACACACTCGTCCGCAGACAGCAGGCAGCGGTGAGTTTTCCTTAATAATGGCCAGAGATTTTCTGAAGTCACCATCAATGATAGCAGCGATAAAATCCCTTATTCTTATTTGCACGGGACAGCCGTTTATGCAGGGAGCATTTTTGCACTGAAGACAGCGTAGCGCCTCAAGCCGGGCCTGAGTCTGCGTATAGCCGAGAGCTACTTCATTAACGTTGCTTATCCTTCTAAGCGGATTCTGGGTAGGCATCTGTTGTGGGGGAAGTTTCAACCTCTCGGCGGACGTAAGTTTGCCGGCCCTGTGCTTTTCCAGAAGCCGTTGCAAAAGTTCTTGACTTTCTCTCTCAGTCACAGTGAAGATTCCTCACAGCCCTGACTCGTGGCCCGCATTTTGTATCCGGCATATCATATTTCATAGAGCCTTGCTGTTGGGGTCTAATTTGCATTTGTGCTTTTTGTATCGTTCGTAGGCTTCTTGTTCCAGTTGCTTGTAGGCGTTCAATCTTTTTATCATCAGGTCGAAGTTGACTTTATGGCCGTCAAATTCCGGCCCATCGACACAGACGAATTTTGGACGGCCATCGAATTCGATTCGGCAGCCGCCGCACATCCCGGTGCCATCAACCATAATGGTGTTAAGGGAGACCTGGGTGGGGATTTGATACTGCTTTGTGATTTCACAGCAGGCCTTCATCATTACGGCGGGCCCAATTATGAAGGCCCTGTCCAGCTTGGGATTGCGCTGGCAAACATGTTTTAGAGGTTCGGTTACCAGCCCTCTAAGTCCGTATGAGCCGTCATCGGTTGTGATAATTAGCTCGTTACTAATCCGGGCAAATTGGTCCATAAAGATAAGCAGCTCTTCATTTCTTGCGCCGAGGATGGTAATGATTTTGTTGCCGGCCTCCTTCAAGGCCTTTGCGATGGGCAATAGAGGTGCATTGGCGATTCCGCCGCCGACGCATAGAACGGTGCCAAAATTTTCAATATGGGTTGGTCTGCCTAATGGCCCAACAACGCTGGCGATTTGGTCGCCGGGCTGCAAATCCGCCAGCTCGGCGGTGGTTTTGCCGACGCGTTGCCAGACAAGGCGGATAGTGCCTTTTTCGGCGTCGGCTTCGGAGATTGTCAGGGGTATGCGCTCACTATATTCGTTGTTAATGCTGATGATGACGAATTGGCCTGGCTTTCTTGCCCGCGCGACCAGCGGCGCCTCGATATCGGCGGTGAAGACATTCTCTGATAACTGTCTTTTCGATACAATTTTGTGCGGCACGTCTTTTACCTTCTGAGTATAAAAACTTCTAAAAAGATTTATTGTCTCTGTTAATAGCCTTTATGTCAAGAAACCGTCATCTCAAAGTTAGGGGTTTTTTCATAAGCTCAATCATAGCAAGTCCCTCCGAAGCCAGAAACAAGCATTTATCATCTCAGTTAGTCCTGTTAATAAGCGATAGATTAAAAAGTCCGGCTCACTTGGCAAAGGTTGGCCAAAATGGATTAGCCGCTCGCCCAGTTCTGGATGTTCTTCAACTAACCGTTGACTAATTCGCCGGTGCTGCCGTCGCGAACGGTGGCCAGATAATCCATCTTTCTGGCATAAGGTTTGGCAAGGTCTGACAGGTCAAGAATAATAGGAGTATCATCCTTAAAGTATGGCAGCCAGACCTCCGGCAACACATCCTTGAGCTGGTCATCAAAGTCACTATCATTCTCCACCAGATGTCCCTCAAGGCGGTCGAGCCGTGAGAGAAATTTAGTCCGCTGATTTGGCAGATGTCGTGCCATCTGACAGACAATAGGTTGGCCGGCACGGAACAGGCCAATAAAGCCGTCTCTTATGAATTTTTTAGAAGGCAATGATAAATTTTTGCTGGTTTCTTTGAGAAAATCATTTAGGTTAGACGATAAGGATTCCATTAAGGCTTCACGTTTTATCATAGCACATATCCTTGTGTGATAAGGGTTTGTAGAAACTAAACGACTACTTCTTTACATCGTCATACACGGGGAGTGTGTCTTGAATAGTTCGACTTTGCTCATTACGGGTTGAATCTCCTCCCAAAAATGCTACAAAAAATCCCTAACTTTGAGGGGATTTTTATTGACGCGCCCGAAAATTAAGTGTAATTCTCACTATCAAGCAAAGAAAAAAAGGAGCTTCTTAAGAATCGCACAGCGGATAAATGCGCTCATTTTGAGCGATTATCAGCTTCGCTTATTCTGCTCAAAAGTGATTGAGAAAGGGGTCCAGGATGGTTAGAAGGCCAATAATATTAACAGGTCCATGGATTAAGCGGACCGTTTTCTTGGCCTCGTGGGTTTCCTCAGTTCTGATATTAATAATTGTCGTTAGCAATAACGCATTAAACCCGTTCTACGATGCCGCGGTAAGCACTACAGCCGAGCTCATACCGCCCAGGAATCAAACAGGAGCTGTTAGTTATAGGTGTTGGGACCCTAAAGAAAACTACAGGCCTATTTATTCTGTATGTTTCAAGAACCTCCTTGCGGAGAATAACAACCTCGGCGTTTTCAAAACTGCCTTACATAAAATAGTAAAAATACAGGGTCTCGAGCTCGAATTTCACCGGTATAGCTCTGACGATGTTACGGCAAATGAAAAGCTGCGCACTTCTCCGATTCCAGAAGGCCTCACCACAAACTCAAGAGCACTAATTGAGACTATTGATAAGTTACTGCACCGGACAGATGGATGGCGCATCAATAATCTTGATGTAGGCGGCGTGTCTGAAGTCAGTATTAACAATTTTGATTACAAATTATTTTATGATGGTGCGCTGTTTTTTGGGGTAGAAAGCAAAAGGGCGATGGTCTCTTATAAACATTCGGGGTTAATATTGCGAGGCCATGCAAAACTATCAATAGCGGACGGCAGCACCCTTGAGAGCAATTACATCGAGTGGGACGTAAAAAACCAGCATTTCACCGTAGATGGGCGTTATGTTCTCAATCGCGGTGGAAGAGTAACAATAGGTAAGGATATTTGTGTTGATGATAAATTAAATATCATGCAGGCGCAAATCGCCGCGCCCAAAGAAAGGAGCAAAGAAAATGGTTAAAAGGATTGTACTCCCAACTCTGCTTGTATGTTGTTGTCTTACCTCTGCCGTTTTTGCTACTGAGCCGAACGATTACCTTATACCTGGCAAATCGGATATGGTCGACTGCAATTTGTCTGGTTTGCGACAGGCCTACCAAACCTTCGATGCCGGCCTAAAAGACCCAAGCTGTTCGCAATGTAGCACCAACAGAGAGCTTAAATTCCTGCACGCTGTGACAAGGACGGCAATGTTATTCATTGATAACAACGACCTCTCAATACAAGATAGCTTCCTTGAAGTGGCAGAAAAGTTTGGCGTGCAAGTTTTGGGGGACTTCTTTGAGGAGCTTGACGTCAACGTGCCGCTCACGAATGACCGCTACAAAATACCTGGCGGTGCGCCAGACCCTAACGAAATTTCTAATATAGTGCACAACTGGATAACCGAAATTAACGACATCATCGCTGACTTGAATTCAATCAGCGATTCACCATCAGACCGTTTTCGGTTCTTCTTCGAACCAAATGATACCGGGCTGGAAACCCCTTTGGAAGTGGACTACGGCGAGGTTATGATTTTTAAGGGACTGTTGCTGGCATTCAAAAGCGTCCTGGAATCTAAGTTGGCTTACGACGTATTTCTGGATGTCGACCAATCGCTCTTGTACAATCTCTTGTATGTAGATGGAATTGGTTCCAATGATGTAAATTCTCCTGAAATCTTACATCTCCTTTACATTGATGTTACCGACCCCAACCAGCTCAGTATAAATAACGATTTTCTTAAGCCGTATCCGAATTTATTGAAGGTCTTGCCGACCTCTGGGCATACTGATGACGGCGATGCTATATTGGCACAGGCTGCCCGGGATTGGGTTGCAGCCATAAATTATTATTTTGATGCATTAGATTATATTCAATCAGAGAATAACCCACCTGGCACTGACACGCAGGAAGACGAATTACTTTACATAGACCCCAATAATCAGTTCTTTTTGAACGTGGTTGAAAATAGACTGACCGCTTTGCGGGATTCTCGGCTGAACGATACAACCATGGTTTATCCTGTGGAAACGACCAAGACATACAATGTATACAATTCCACTCCCACGCTTATTGGCCAATTGGTACTGAAATATGACCTTACGGGCATTTCCGGCTCCGAGGGAAGTTTAACCTTTACGGCAAGTGGCATACCATCCCCCTGGGAGATATACAATATCGGGACTGGATATGGTCCCGAGCCATTACGTCCCGAGATTGACGTCGAGCTCGAGTGTTACGCAGGTGGTAAATGGTACGACGGATATTTCGATGCTACTTTAAGCCAGGATGGGACTTCTTTCGACAATGGAACGTTTGAATACTGGGGCTACGACTACGATGACATCAACGGCCTCTCAGGCCAGCTAACCGGCACACCCAGTGTCGTGAACGGAAAAATCAATCTAAATCCTATCTTCGGCGGAACACCCAATTATCCCGACCCTGTCAACCCGAGAGATTTGTTGCCGCAATTCGACCAGAACAATGTTCCTATTGCGGGCACATTCGGCCACGGGATAGGAAACGACCCCATGCTGGGTGGAATTTTTCCTGATATGAACCAGATAGACTGGGCAACATTATTCGACCTTCCGCCGCCGCCAGATTTACCAGATTTAGCAGGTGAGTCTGTCTCATCCACGCTGCCTGTCCCCTCTGTACCCGCTGACAAGGGCAAGGTATCTGTTGTCATTGCTAATCAGGGTCAAGGTGTCGCTAAAGGAAAAATAAATATCGGCTTCTACGCATCCCTTGATCAAATACTCGACCCTAACGATATATTATTGGCAACTCTTGCTAACCAGTCGGTGAATTTGGCGGGGGATGGTTCCAAGACTTACACCGCCTCGGTCCAAATCCCTCCCAATGTGGAAGCCGGGGATTATTACATCCTTGCCAACATAGATTCAACGACCATCGCCGAGAGCGATGAGGAGAACAATCTTAAGGCCAGCGACAATCCGTACGAAATAGTCTGGAAATTTGGCAGTTTTAATAGCCGCACCAATGTAAAGCTAATCGTTAATGACAGCAATGAAAAGCTGGTAGCCTTTGCGCTTAAGGGTGGGTATGGTGAGATTATAGGCGGCCCAGACTTCAATCAGGTGGTCTTAAATAACACTACGGGAAAATCATCGCTTGTTATCACAACAAAAGGTAAAGGAGTTGGAACAAGCGTGGGTGATATTATTGCTAATGGCCCACTGAAAGCTATTACAGCTAAAACCACCGACCTGCGAGGCATCATCACTGTTGACGGCAGTCTCAGTTCGCTCACTTTAGACGATGTTGCAGAAGGTCACACAATAACCATTGGCCCGCGTCTCGACCCCAAGGTCAAGGTTACTATGAAGTTTGACGCAGTGCGCGATTTGGCCATCAGCAGCGAAACCCCAATCAAATCCATCAAAGCCACCAATTGGCTGAATACCGATGGCACGCCCGACCAAATAAACGTTCCTTCGCTCGATGCCTTGAATATCACTGGCAACAAAAGTGGCATAATTGGCGACTTCGCTGGTAGTCTTACTGTCGCTAATAACGCCGGCAGCCTCAAGATTGCAGGAACACTCAAAAGTCCCTTAACTATAGGTGGCAACGTCAATAGCGTCACACTGAACCAGTTGCAGGGCAACTTAACAATCGCCCGCAATGCAAAAATCATTAAAGTTAATCAAACTCTGTATACTTCCCTGCCCCCAAGTGGTACATACTACACGCTACATATCGGCGGAGCAGCAACTGTCAAATATGTCCAGGCAGGAAAGTGGAAGACGATAAAATTTACTGCTGGTGGTGACCTCTATGCCTATTAAACGAATCCGTAGCACTATTGCCTCATTACAGGCGGTTGAACGAGTTGCCGATCGCTCCGGAAATGTCACCATTCGTAGTGCCAGCGTGACAGGCATTACTGGTAATTATACCGTCTGTCACCATCCTTTCGCAGTAATCCTTGAAGATGTTGTTTTTTCGTTTATCGCACTGAGAGCAGCGCCTAATATTATATTTTGTAAGCGTTAACCAGTTTCGAGTAATTGAATTACACTTTGGTGAAGCTCTCCGACCAAAGGTCGGAGCTTCTTTAAGAATCCCATGGTTCCTATGGGAAGAAAAGACCGCCTGGGTAGGCGTCAAAGGCAAACGCTTCAAGGCCGGCTGGGACTGAAACTATCTACTCAAAGTTCTATGTATTTAGATGCGATTGCCCTGAGCAAAGTCACCATATTGATTTCATTTCCCAGACTTCCATCAACACCAGTCTCACAGTCCCGCCTTTGACAAACAGATTCAATCCCTGGCTGTCTGGCTGCCTTGGGCAGACTCTGGTCGTGATACATTCCCGTTCGTTGGCATACACCTCTACTACAGACTTATCTAAAAATACATTTAATCTGAGTCGTTTTTCACCCTTTAGCAGCTCAAAGCTCCCGCCCTTATCACCGCTGAAAAGGCGTTTGGCGGCCAAATCATAACCTATACTTGTCTTCTCCTTACCATCCGGCGAGCAGAAAACCTCCAGCCCAAAACTTTTTGCATCCAGCGGCTCAAACTCCACAATTATCTCAAGACAATCCCCTTTAATATCTTTCAGGATATTGGGTGAATCCTCTGTAAAAGGAATGTTTCCTGTGCAGATGTAGCTGTATTGTTTGCCGCGCAGCTTCTTCAGTTCGGGTGCCGGCTGCATCCCCAACCGGTCATCGGGTCGAAGCGTCAGAACCCTCGGCAAGGTCAAGACTCCATTCCAGGGATACCCTTTTGTGCCGCCTCCCTGTATCCAGCCCCACATTATGCGTTTGCCTTTGTTATTTTCCAGACAGTTAGGTGCATAGAAGTTCTCTCGCCCACCCATATCCATAAGCCGCCACGGGCCGGTAGTGAACTTGTGGTCTTTGTATGTGCCTACCGAGTATTTGACATCGCTGTGTGGCGAAACAACCAGCACATACTTGTCGCCCAGCGGAAAAAAGTTCGGACACTCCCAATTTTCTCCAAAATCGACACACAAAGGGTGCATATATTCCCATTCGGTCAGGTCTTTAGACCTGTATAAAAGGGCCGCTCCACCCTGCCCTTTTATGCCTGACCCGAGAACCATATACCACCCATCCTTTTCCTTCCATACAAACGGGTCTCGAAAACCCTGCAGGTCATCCCTTGGCCGAATCGGTAGGACGGGATTGCCTGAATATTTCACCCAGCTTTTCATACCATCGTAGCTTCGAGCGATACACTGGACCTCCGGATGCACGCCTGTATAAATGATTGTGGGCACACCCTCATCCACGACACAACAGCCAGACCATACGCCGTCTTTGTCGTAGCTGCCGGGACTCGGCACCAGCGCAATCGGCAAGTGCCTCCAGTGTGCAAGGTCAGAGCTTACCGCGTGACCCCACGACATATTCCCCCAACTGTCACCATACGGATTGTGCTGAAAGAAGATATGATACTGGCCCTTAAAGAAAACCGGACCATCAGGGTCATTTATCCAGTTCGCCGCAGTAGTTAAATGGTAGATTGGCCGAAGCGGGTCCTTCTGGGCCTTGACCGCAGTTCCAGCAACGCTTGCCTCCGCCTTGACTACAAGCTCCTTATGTTGCAGATTGAGTGAGTCTATCTCTTCAGGCTTGCTCACTGTGCCTGAGGTTATTGTGGTGATAGCTATGATAGTAATAATTGGTGTCCATACGCGCATAATTAAACCCCTATCGAAAACCCTATATGTGTTTTGCAGCGAGTATAACAAAACAGCGGGTGATGGGGATCGAACCCACCTGACCGGCTTGGAAGGCCGGTGCATTACCACTATGCTACACCCGCAAAGTAATTGATTATTTACTATTTTCTATTTACTATTATAAGCTATCAATGGCTAATCGTAAATAGGGAAGTGCATAAAATGAGTATTATTGAAATAGCAGCGACGGCAAAATCGGCCTCAATCCAACTGGCGGCGGTCAAAACCGATGACAAAAACAATGCGCTTGAACAGATTTCTAAAGCCTTAAAACAGCATAGCGACAGAATTATCTCGGCCAATAAAAAAGACTTATCTATCGCCGAGAAAAATAAGTTGGCGGCACCGTTGCTGAAACGTCTGAAATTCGATGAAGGCAAAATTGCTGAGGTCTGCGCAGGCATCGAAAGTCTTATCAAACTCGATGACCCTGTAGGCAAAACACTCTCTGCTACCGAACTCGATAAAGGGCTGGAGCTTTATAAGGTCAGTTGCCCAATCGGCGTAATCGGCGTCATATTCGAATCCAGGCCGGATGCCCTCGTGCAAATCTCAACGCTGTGTCTCAAAAGCGGCAACGCCGTCCTACTCAAGGGCGGAAGCGAAGCAGAGCACACTAACACTATTCTGGCAGAGATCATTCTGGAAGCGACTAAAACTATCTTACCCAGAGGTTGGCTGCAACTACTACATACTCGCCAGGACGTTGCGGAAATGCTGGCAATGAACGAATACATCGACTTGATTATTCCCCGCGGCTCAAACGAGTTCGTCCGCTACATTATGAATAATACCGATATACCTGTTCTCGGCCACGCAGAAGGTATTTGCCACGTCTATGTGGATGGTGACGCAGATTTAGATATGGCTGTAAATATAACCGTCGATTCCAAGTGCCAATATGTCGCGGTCTGTAACGCCGCTGAAACTTTATTGGTAGATAGTAAAATTGCTAAAAATTTCCTGCCGAAAATAAAAGCTGCACTTGAACAAAAGGGCGTGGGTCTGACAAGCTCACCACAGGTCGAGCTGCGCGGCTGCGAACAGACAGCAGAAATAATAGACGTAAAGCCGGCTACTGAAAAGGACTGGTCAACTGAGTATCTCGATTACATAATCTCGATAAAAGTCGTTGATGGCATAAATGAGGCAATCGAGCATATAAACCGCTATGGCTCCCGCCACACCGATACGATCGTTACAGCAAATAAGAAAAATGCAGAGCGGTTTATGGATTTAGTTGATTCCGCCAACGTCTTCTGGAACTGCAGTACGCGCTTTAGCGATGGCTACCGCTATGGCCTTGGGGCTGAAGTTGGTATCAGCACAAATAAAATCCACGCCCGCGGGCCGGTGGGTCTGGAAGGGCTGGTGATTTACAAATGGAAGCTTATTGGCACCGGCCAAGTTGTGGCCGACTACGCAGAGGGTGGTTCGACCAGCTCACCATTAAATAAAAAAAAATTTAAGCACAGGAGAATAGTAAGTGGTGAGTAGTAATTGGTGAGTAGTAAGGGATGCTCGATACTGGATTCCGCCTTCGGCGGATAAACCCGCCAAAAGAATCGGCGGATAAACTTCGATACTTAATACTCGATTCTTGATACTCGATGCTGGATGCTCGTAGTTTGTGGGGGATGGGTTTTAGAGATTGCCTTTGAAGGTCTTGTCGAGAGGTTTTTTATTTTATGACCTTTTGTTTTGGGAGATTGGGAATGGTATTATCAGATTGGGGAGTTTTGCACAGAGATATAAGCATATAAGTATATGCGTATATACTTATGGAGTGCTCTAAGAATCATGGATTTGAGAATGAGGGGAGGAGTAGATGGGTTGATTCCGGATTCCGCCGGAGGCGGACAAGTCAGGGAAAGGGCGCAGTGAATCAAAAATTAAAAATGCAAAATGAAAAAAGCTTCGGCGGAGAAAAAATAAACGGCCGCTATTCCCTCTATTTTTCGCAAAAATGCGTTTGGCAGGGCAAGTACAAATGCATTTGGTAGGGTAAATTTTGATTTTTACGTTGCAAATCTACATCTTGCTCGATTTAGCACGCGTTTTTCCTGACGAGTTCGTGAATATTTTCTAAAATGCACAAAATCTTTTTGAGCAATGCGAATCAATTCTTTCGAACTACTAATACTCAAAAGCTCGAATTGAAGCCAAGCTCTAGTGTCATAAAATTTGCCTTGGGCGGGCCATCGTTCCTTGAGATTCTTATAACTCCCAAATTTATTAACTTCACCACTAATTAATTCCGTTAGAAACTTTGAAAACCGTGCAACATCATCGTAAGGATGCCCAACTAACTTGCATTGGATTTTTGGCAATAAACCAGGTTCTATTGCAGCGGTAATAGATAGCCATGCTCTTGCTATGGCCGCAGGCAGACCAAAACATTCTGAAGATGTAAATAGGTTTGGCAAATTACCTTTCTGATAATTAAACCAGTATAGACACAATATTGCTGTTGCTTTTCCATATGGTTTCTGTGATTGACCTTTTAAATTTCCTCTACAAAACTGTTCTGCTAATTCACATATTGTTTTTTCTGTGGAAGTATCTGCATTAAGCAGCAAACAGGATTCAAAAAAGATCGCCTCGATTGAATCATATAAGGATTCCCCATTCTTACAGTATTTCTTGAACAAGGTTACCAGTTCATCCCCCATATTTCTTCTAGCTAACGAGATAAATATTCTGTCTGCCAGATGAGGATAATTTACCAAATCATCATACATCCTCTTGTCTAGAATATTTATTCCTGATCTCGCAGAGCAAGCATAGAAACGTTTCAAAATTTTATCCCAGCAACCTTTTTCATAAGTATCCCCTTTGCATAACTTTACCCAAAGCTTTTTCAAAGCATGTCGGGCATTAGAACTTGTTATATCTCTTTTATATTTTTGATTCCACTTTTCAAGTGCTTCATTTGCATCCAACTGAAAATGTTCAACTACCTGCGTTGGTTCCAAGAATAAAGTCTTTCCGCTATTCAATGTAAGTCGTTGAGACATAAGTGAATGATTTAATGTATTAACAATTCTTCTGGCATCTGTGTAATTACGCGCACCAATGTTTTGATCATCCATCCATCTTACGTAGTTCTCTTTCCCATACTTCTTAGCCATACGCCTGTCATGCTCAAATAAGAATATGTGTGCCAATGTTCGTGAGCAATCAGATTCATCTACAGGAATGCCTATTCTGGGGTTTGATGAATGACCAGCGGTTGGTTTTAATGCTTCCAATAATCGACCAAGTAACCCAACGGCCTTTCTGGGAAGTCCTAAAGGGGATAAATATTCCATTAGTAACTCATGAGATATTGAGTCAAAGTAATTTGTAATGTCTGTAATCACCAACACATTATAAATTTTATTTAACATGGTATGGGTTCGATACTGTTGATATCTCAACCATACAGCCCAAAAACTTGAAGAGGGATCGTCGATATTGTCAACGGTTTTTCCAATCGGCGTTATTTGATGTCGCCGAGAAAAATAAGCTCCAGGAACCTTCATTGGCATAGCTATTTTAAGGGCTTTCTCACATATTACATGGTATATTAAAGTATCTCTTATATTTGGTTGCGTCATCACTCTGAAAGCTCCTTTTGATTTAGCAAGCTCATATCTCATGGGCTTTTCAGGGCAATAATCACCATTCAATAAATCTTTGCTAATTTGAGAGAGATTATTTTCAACACATATAGCCCAATCAAGCCAGTCGACACAGTCTCGAATTTGAGATTCTCTTGTTAATTTACGAACCGTATTCCAATTTTTCCTTAAATTGAAAAATGATATCATTTCCTCAAAACTATGTTCATCGTGTTGTAATCCCATTATCCTGCCGTTCAGCCGCCGTTCTTTCATAGATTTTTATACCTTTTACTCATTTTAATTTTTGATTTTCTTATGCTACAGGCAACAGGGCATGTTTATTTAAGTTTTACCCGCGTGTATTTCATATCGGTGCCGCCCATAACTCGGATGTTGTCGGGGGTCATTTTTATTACCACATACCCCGGTCCTGCCGGGTTAGGGATATGGTCCTTCAAGGATGGGACGGCCTTGTAAAGCCAGAGCTTTTCGGCGTTGTCGGTGCTGACCGTGCAAGGGCCTGAAATACGGATGTGTTTGCCGGTTGAATCGCAGAAACAATATTCGGCATAAGGGACTTTTCCAAGCTGAGCGACCTTGTCGGAAGAGGCGGATGTCGCACATAATAGCTCGTTATCCTTCCAGGCCAGGCCACTCATCGGCCTGACGCCGACCTTTCGGCCATCGGTTGTAGCCAGGAAACCCCAGCGGACCTCTTTTATGAATTGCTTTACCTGTTCGATGTTCATATCAGTTCTCCTTATCAGTTATCGTGGATTGATGTAATGGCGTAATGGCGTCAGCCATGCTGTGCAGCCATACTGCGTATTATATGCTTGAAGACGAAAACTGCAAGTTTTTTTCGTGGATGGTTTTGTAACACTCGCCACACGAATGGCGGGCAAGTTTCTGGATTCCCGCTCCTTCGGCTCCCTCGACTGCGCTCGGGACAAGTGCAGGCAGGACAGGTTTTGCGGGAATGACACAACACAGAAACCCAGACGAATAGCAGACAAGTAGAATAATAAATAGTAAATATAAGCAACGGCCTATTGCATTATGGCGGGGGAAGGACTATAATTATTATCCAGTGTGATTTAAGATAGATTGGGGCAGTCGAGTGTGACTGCCCTTAAGTTTGAGTAAAATATATATAGATTCCCGCCCATTCGACTGCGCTCAGGGCAGGCACTGCGCGGGAATGACAGGGAGTTTTTTATGGGTTGTAATGTAGCGATAGCCGGAGTAACCGGGGCGGTTGGACAGGAGTTTCTGGCGATTTTAGAGGAGCGGGATTTTCCGTTTGATTCGCTAAAAGTTCTGGCGAGCAGCAGGTCGGCTGGAAAGAAAATAGAGTTTAAGGGCAAGACATACATCATTGAAGAGATGACCAAGAAGAGCTTCAAGGGTGTGGATATTGCGTTATTCAGCGCCGGGGCGCCGCGAAGCAAGGAGTTTGCGCCTGCAGCGGTGGAGGCGGGGGCGGTGGTTGTGGATAATTCATCGGCATTTCGGATGGACCCGGAAGCGCCGCTTGTTATACCGGAGATAAATCCGCAGAAAATACGGGAGCATAAGGGGATAATTGCAAATCCGAACTGCTCGACGATAATCGGGATTGTGCCGGTGTGGCCATTGCACAAGGCAAATCCTGTGAAGCGAATAGTAATGAGCACATATCAGGCGGCCAGCGGAGCGGGGTATCAGGCGATGCTGGAGCTGGAGAATCAGAGCAGGGAGATATTGGAAGGCAAACCACCTACGATGAAGGTATTTCCATATCAGATAGCGTTCAATCTTTTCAGCCATAATTCGCAGCTTGGGCCGAATGGATACAACCTTGAAGAGACGAAAATGGTCCTTGAGACGCAGAAGATTTTTGACTGCCCTGATATTGCGATTACGGCGACCTGTATTCGCGTGGCGGTGATGCGGGCACACTGTGAGAGCATAAACTTGGAGTTTACCGAGCCGATTACGGATGATGAGGTGCGAGAGCTTTTAAGCACGGCGCCGGGCGTGACGGTGATGGATGACCGTGAGCATAACCGGTTCCCAATGCCGATTGATGCGACGGGCAAAGACGATATATATGTCGGTCGGATTCGGCAGGATGAGTCGATACCTGATAATCGTGGCATCAATATCTGGGTGGCGGGAGACCAGTTGCGAAAAGGGGCGGCGCTAAACGCTATTCAGATTGCGGAGAAGCTGCTATAATTGGCGGCGATGGGTGTCCGCAATGTAAAGCTGACGATTGCATACGATGGGACGGAATATCACGGCTGGCAGATTCAGCCGGGCTTCGGGACCATTCAGGGGGTGCTGACAGAGGCGCTCAAGGGATTGCTCGGGAGGAAAGTCCGTATCTGCGGTGCGAGCAGGACGGATGCGGGGGTGAGTGCGCTGGGGCAGGTCGGGCTTATTCAAATCGATTCGCCGATTCCGACGGAAAATCTGGCAAAAGCCATTACGGATAGACTTCCTCCAGATATGGCGATTGTGAAGGCGGAGGAGGTGCCGATGGGATTCGATGTGATTGGGGCGGTCAAAAGCAAGTGGTATCGTTATACGATTTATAATGGGCCGGTGCGGCCGGTGCTGCATATAAGACGATGCTGGCATATATCAGCGAAATTAGATATCGCGGCGATGGACTCGGCGGCGAAGTTTTTGGTGGGGACAAAGGATTTCAAATCCTTCGCAGCAGGAGATGAAAAAAGAGAGGACACGGTTCGGACGATTTTTCGATGCGAAGCTTACTTGTCGTGCGGGGTGAGTCGTGCGTCGTGCGAGAAGAAAGAAATGGGTTCCTGCCTCCGCAGGAATGATGATACGCAATACGCACAACGCAATACGCAAAACAAGGATGATTGGGTGTATGTTGATGTGGAAGGCGACAGCTTTTTGTATAATATGGTAAGAAACATTGTCGGGACGCTGGTAGAGGTCGGTGTCAGTAGGTGGAAGCCGGAGAAAATAAATGAAATATTAGAGGCAAAGGACCGAACAGCAGCAGGGCCGATGGCACCGGCGGCGGGACTGTGCCTGATGCGGATTGAATATTAAATAGCCACGAATTAACACGAAAAAATTATAGAAGTCATAAAGGGACAAAGGCACAGAGAACGTATGTGCACAAGAGCATAAGGGTGAAACTTGAAATTCGAATATCTAAATCCGAAACAAATACGAAATCCGAATGAGCAAACGACCAAAACGCATTAAAAGATGTGACAACCATTAAAAAGACGGCAATAGAGTATTAGGCATTGAAGATAGTTCACATAATAACGAGATTGATTTTGGGGGGGGCGCAGGAGAATACGCTAATAACGTGTAAGGAGCTTGCGCGGCGGGGACACGAGGTTACGCTAATCACCGGGCCTGCGATTGGGCCTGAGGGGGAGCTTTTTGAGCAGACAAAAAATCAGAAATATAAAGTTATCGTAATCGGGGAGTTGCGGCGGGCCATAGAGCCGGTAAAAGACTTCATAAGCTATAGAAAAATCAAGCGGTGTCTTCACCAGTTACAGCCGGATATTGTGCATACCCATTCGACGAAGGCAGGGGTTCTGGGGAGGTTCGCAGCATATAGCTTACGAGGGACGAGGGGTGAGGGACGAGGGACGAAGGACGATGGACGAGGGATAAGGGATGAAGGACGAAATCCGAAACCAAAGATTGTGCATACGATACACGGATTAGCATTTCATCCGTATCAGAGCGAATGGATAAACAAATTCTATATTGCAATCGAGAAGGCGGCGGCGAAGAGGACGGATTTTTTTATAAGCGTGGCGGATGCGATGACAAATCAGACACTTGGGGCGGGTATAGGAAAGCCAGGGCAATATGTTACCGCATACTCGGCTATTGAAGAAGAGGATTTTTTAGAGCCGATTTCGCAAGATAAGAAAAGGGAGTTTCGGCGAAAATACGGAATCGATGAGGATGCGATTGTGCTTATCATCATTGCGAGGCTGTTTATGCTAAAGGGGCAGGGATATATTATTGAATCAGCCAAAATGCTTTCAAAGCGATTTGCAAATGCTGTGTGGCTGTTTGTGGGGGATGGAAATTTAGCTGAGCATTATAAAGAGCAGGTTCGGCAGTTGGGACTGGCGGATAGGATAAAATTCACGGGGCTTTTGCCTACGAGCCAGATTCCGCTTGCGATACAATCCTCGGATATATTAGTGCACTGCTCGCTGCGGGAGGGGCTTGCCAGGACCTTGCCGCAGGCGATGCTTTGTTGTAAGCCGGTGGTTTCGTTCGATGTCGATGGGGCAAGAGAGGTTGTAAATGAAAAGACCGGGCGATTGATTGAGCCGAAGAATGTTGAGCAATTGACCGAGGCGTGTGCGGAGCTTATACAGAATAAAAATTTAAGAGAAAGACTTGGGAAGGAAGGCAGGGAGTTTGTAAAAGAGAGGTTTTCGCCAGAGGTTATGGTAGATAAGATAGAAGAGGTTTATAGAAAACTTGAGCGCAGCAGATAGAGCGTAAGTACAATAGAGAATAAGCAAAGGTAGGTAAATTCGAAGCACGAAACTCGAAATCCGAAACAAATTCAAATTACCGAAATACCAAAATCCAAAACAGTTCAATAATCCAAAATGTCTGCCAAGGATGGATTTCATTATGCGTAGGGCTAAATAGAAGTTTGCTGCAAGAGGTTTTCCTGGGTAGGAGGATGGACAAAGTATCTTCTTATGTATAGTAGATACCCCAAAAAGACGAGAGACCAAAGCCCGAAAGACAAAGCCATAGTAGAATTATTCGGCATACCATACTGCTTCATCATATCCATCTGCTCCTTAGGGAAGTTCATCTTTTCATAGAAGTCCCAGATACCGACGCGAGAGAACGTAATGGCCGTTGATAGAGTTAAGGCAATAATCAAAAAAAGTGAGCACCACCAAGCTTTAATGTTCAATTTATATGTGCCCCAGGCGTTGAAAACAGATAGAAGCAGGACAATGAGTGCTACTGCAGCGCCTGTCGCTCCGCTGATAATGAAACCAAAAAACGGCATTGTCCATTTGTAAAAGCCCATAAATAACATCGAAGCCGCCCAGAGTCCAAATAAGAAGCTGACAGCGAGGACAGGCAGGGGGCATTTGTCTGTCCAGCGGATCTGAGGGTCTCTAAACTCGCAGGTTGCTTTTACATTCTTATTTCCATAAAAGAAGATGAACACGGCTGGTATGATGACGTAAAAGACGGTCATAAACCCAATCATAGTGAATTTCATGATGAGAACAGCCGATTGGGGCATCTGTGGGTTCTTAGCCATCTGGTCATACATACCGGGCAAGAACAATGACACAACAATAAGTGCATTTATTCCGCATATAAGCCACAGCCAGGAAGAGACCAATATGATAGCTCTTGCCCAGCGTCGGGTTTTGATGGAGCCGATACCCATCGAGATGAACCATATAGCCAATAACGCATAGAACAAGGCGCCTGGGACCATCATACGAGCGCTCATAGGTGGGGCCTGGCTTTTAGCAGAAATGGTAGATACGAGCATACCTAATATCATAAAAGGTGCACTGAGGGCACAAAATCCGCCGAAAATAATCTGGATAATCCCAAACGCGATAAGCCCGGTTTTCTTGTCCTTGAACTCTGAATTTTGCATTGCTTCCTCATAATTTGCCATAATTCATTCTCCTTATTTTTGCGGTGTTGAGTTCCATATATCTGCTTCTATAATTTTGAACAACTGTAGTCAATTATGCAGGAAAAGTCAAGTATTTTGTTTGAACAAAAACCCCCGAATAAATTCGGGGGCTAATCATTTTTGATATTTTATTCAATGACGTGAATGTTCTTTTTCTTGCAGATATCCTTGAGGATTTTTGGCCAGACGGTGGCGCTGACTTCGCCGATGTGGGCTTTTTTCAAAATCGACATAAATGTTCGTGATTGGCCGATGCCGCCGCCGATGCTCAGTGGAATCCTGTTATTCAAGATGGCCTGATGATAGGGGAGTTTGAGGAAATCCAGTTGGCCGGAAATTTCGAGCTGCTTTTTAAGAGTATCGGCGTTGACGCGGATACCCATAGAAGTCAGCTCGTGGCGGCGTTTTGTGACGGGGTTCCAAACGAGGATGTCGCCGTTCATGCCGTGCATTGGACGGCCATCTTCGGAAGTAGTCTCGGTGACCCAATCATCGTAATCAGCGGCCCTCATTTCGTGCGGGTAGCCATCTTTGAGGACCCAGCCGATGCCGATTATGAAAATGGCGGGATATTCCTGCACGATGGCGGTTTCGCGCTGCTTTCGTGGCAGGTCGGGGTATCTATCGAGTATATCTTCAGCGTGAATGAAGGTAAGCTCATCAGGAAGGTCGGGGTATTTGTCGGTTTTTAGCTTGGGAAAAAGTTTCTGGACGTGGTTTTCGGCGCCTTTGAGAACTTTCCAGATTTTTTCGACGACCTGCCTGAGGAATTTGAGGTTGCGCTGGTCTTTGGTTATGGCAAGCTCCCAGTCCCACTGGTCAACGTAGGCGCTGTGGTCGTGGTCGAGGAAGTAATCTTTGCGGACGGCACGCATATCGGTGAGGAGACCTTCGCCGATATTCATTCCAAATTGTTTTAAGGCCATTCGTTTCCATTTGGTGGCGGCCTGGACGACTTCTGCATCGACAGGATTTTTGTTGTAATCATTTGAGATGTGGAAGCGGATTGGGGTGCGTGAGCCATCCCTGTCGAGGTAGTCGTTGACGCCGCTTTCGACATCCACAATCAGAGGAACAGTAACACGGATTAAATTTAATTCTTTGCAGAGATTTTCCTCGATGTAGTCTTTGACGGCGTAGGTAGCGATTTGCGTTTCCTTTGGGGATAGAATAGAGGAGTAATTTTGAGGTAGAATTTTTTCGAGTTCGGCATAGTTGCCAATGCCTGGCCCGGCCAAGTCTGCTTTTTTGTCTGCCATTGCGTAATCTCCTATTTTAAGGTTTTGGGGGAATTTTATATGGAGGAGGGAAAATGTCAAGCAAAGAATTGATTGTCGATAAATAAATCCCACCTAAAATACAGGGATAGGAAACTATCTCAAAACGCATAACGTCATTCTGAGCGCAGCGAAGAATCTCTCTTTTTAACAGGCCAGACCCTTCGCTTCGCTCAGGGTGACAGTTCTGAGATAGTTTCTACATACGGTGATAGAATTTGCAAGATGTTGTTCCGCCACGCCGGAAAACCTGCTACAATCGGGCGCCGTGCCGGTTTGGATTGGCCTGTGACGCGGATTCGCTTGTGAATGAGGTACTGTTGAGCAGGGGAAAAACAGTGGAACAGCAGATTTCTTACTGTGGCCTGATTTGCCGGACGTGCCCTATTTATCTGGCAACGAGAGAGGATGACCAGGCGAAAAGGAAGAAGATGCGAGCCGAGATTGCGGAGCAATGTAATAAGCTGTATGGCACCAAATACGGGCCGGAAGATGTCAACGACTGTGACGGCTGCCGAACAGAAGGCGGCAGGCTATTCTCCGGGTGCAAAACCTGTTTGATAAGAAACTGTGCAAAAGACAAGGGACTTGAGAATTGTGCCTGTTGCAGCGAATATGCCTGTGAGCAACTATTAAAGTTCTTCGCTATGGAGCCTGAGGCAAAAGAGCGGTTGGACCGGATAAAAAGCAAGCGTCAATGACAGGAGCTTTGAAGAATAACTGGATTTGGTGTTTGAGAAGAGTAGGAATAAACTAATTTTTTAAAAAAGGAGTAAAAAAATGGATGAAATGGTAAGTGTTTGTGGTTTGTTATGCAATGAATGTGGTGCGTTCATTGCAACCAAAAATGATGATGACAAAAAGAGAGCAGAAGTGGCGAGGCTCTGGTCCAAGCAATATAATGCGGACATAAAGCCGGAGGATATTAATTGTTCCGGCTGCATATCAGACGGCGAACCGCTTTTCGGCCACTGCAAAGTGTGCGAGATAAGAAAATGCGGGAAGGAAAAGGACGTGATAAATTGTGCATATTGTGATGAATACGCCTGTGAAAAGCTCGAGAAATTCTTTCAGATGGTGCCGGACGCAAGGGAACGATTGGATGAGATAAGAAGTGAACTTTAATTTTATCTGCAACAGGAAAAAACATTATGAAAAGCTACAGGAAGGAGCTGTGGTTCAATACGAGCAGACGGCGTGAGCTTATCAATATCACGCCGCAGGTTGAAGAGTGCCTTGCAGAGAGCGGCATCACGGAAGGATTTGTGCTATGTAATGCGATGCACATCACGGCAAGCGTATTTATCAATGATGATGAAAGCGGGCTTCATCAGGATTTTGAGACGTGGCTGGAAAAATTAGCGCCGGAGAAGCCATATTCGCAATACCGGCATAATAGTTTTGAGGACAATGCCGATGCGCATTTGAAGCGGACGATAATGGGCAGAGAAGTGGTTGTGGCGGTGACGGATGGGAAGCTGGATTTTGGGCCGTGGGAGCAGATATTTTACGGAGAATTCGACGGCAAGAGAAAAAAGAGAGTGCTGGTGAAGATAATTGGAGAGTGAGTGGTTTCTCGATGCTCGATGCTTCCGCCTTCGCTGAAGCTACGGCGGACAAGCGATACTCGATTCCGCCTCCGGCGGATAAATCCGCCGGAGGTATGGCGGCGGGTTAAGTTTTAAGATTTCTACCGGCTGACCAATTCAATCTCTGCCCAGTAGCCTGCTTCAAACGCCCAGCCGCTTGGCTGATTGACAAGCTCCAGGTTTATCTCTTTGCCGGCGTATTCCGAGAGGTCAACCTCGATTAGCACCCAGCCGTCCTTTGCCGTTTCTTTGCCGACAGGCGTCTTAAACAGTTCCTTACCGTCGGCTTTAACTAATAGAACCCAGTCGCCCTGCGGGTGATGACCGACAACGAGTCGAAGTTTTGTCTTCTTACCATCAGGTATTTTAACCTTATTCGATAGGACGCAGCCGATATTGCGGTCCAAAGGGTGTGTTACGAGGACATTTTTTTTACCCAGCATTTCTTCGTAAAGTCCCGGATCCATATCCTGGCCGCATTTGGCTACCTTCCAACCGGGTGCAAACTTTGCCACCGCCTCGGATATATTTTTCCCCGCCATCACGGTAATCAAAGACATCTCTTGTTCTGTGAATTTGCTGTTTGAAACAGGTCCCGGCTCCCAGCACTGCTCAAACTTGGTCGTCTTGAGTCTTTTAAGCGGAATTGCGAACACTTCTTTGCCCTGGGAGTTTTTTGCGACCTTGCCGCCGGAACGCACAACCGCCTGTCGGGCGAGTTTCTCACTAACTTCCACAAGAATCGGGAAGTTGTATGGTGTATGACTGAATTTTCCCTCCGGATTCAAAGCCGATTTGAATTTATCGGGCAGGTTTGCAAAACCGATGGTCGTGAACAATATACCGGCAGCACTGGAGGGATTGCAGTCGGAGTCCTGGCCACAACGGGTTGTAATAATAATCGTTTTGTCAGGGTCTGTTTTGCCATAGAGAAGTCCCAGGACGATGTATGCGCCGTTAATTTTTGCATCGATGTTGAAATTGCCCTTGTTGCAGGAAAAACGGCGATAAGCCGGGTTAAGATTATATTTCTCTTCAACAAGCTGCCAGGTTTTTTCCCAGTCGTCCGGGTTTTTCTTATACCAGGCGAGCACATCGCGGATGCACTCGGCGTACTGGCTGTTCTTGGGAATGCAATTTAGACCAGCGCCGATTATCTTTTCTATATCATTTTCAAAGAATGCCTCGGCATACATTCCGCCAATGAGCTGGCCGCCATAGAGGCCATCGCCGTAGTTCATCAGCCGCCCGAATTTTTCACCCAGCTCTATGACGACATTCGGCAGGCCCGGAGCAATCAGTCCCGAGAAGTCCGACTCAATCTGATAATCAATGTCATCAGCGTGCTTGTTGAATTCAGGGTGTCCCGAATCAGGCGGCGCTATGCCTTTTCGCAGATTGGTCCGCCCTTCATTGTTGGCGTGCCAGAGCGGGTAGCCGCTGTTGGCAAAGTCAATACCCGCCCGGCGGATTGAACAGTTAAAACCATATTGCTCCAACGTTCGCAAAAAAGTCATTTCTACGTAGAGGTCATCCTGCTCGAACTGGTTTATCATTTCCGGTTTCCACTGCGGCATCTCATTTTCGGGCAAAATTTTTGCCTGGGCGTGAAACTCGGTAGGCCCGCCCCAGCCCACGCCCGCCATTTGCCCAATCCAGCTGGCCTTCATTTTGTCAACGTATTCTTCCACAGGCAGTTGGCGGAGCTTAGGCTTGACCTCCGCTCGCCGAGGCGGGGCTGCGCAGCCAAGCAAACCTACTGCGGCAATCACCATAATTAACCTTCGCATAATCGCACTCCTTTCTGCAATTAGTCATAGCCTATTGTTCGTTGAATCGCTCAATCATCCGCTTAATTTCCTCCGGGCTCCAATTCTGTGGTTTAGATTCATCGATGTTTGCTTCCAGCTCCTCAATAGAAGGTGTATTCGATGTCACTCCATCAGGCGGCACTTCGGCTCCCGCAATCCACACGAGGGCGTTAAGCACAAGTTTGCGGAAGCTATTGTGTGCCCAGTTCCAGTGCAGGTGTCCACCGGTAAATCCAAAGCCGCGCCCACCATCCGGCCTTTCATACGCCCATGCTACGTGTTCCGCCATCCCTATCCGCGCGCGGACGGACGGATTGCCGCTGTGGGTTCCATCCGGTCCTTTGCGTGTATCGTCAGGCGGTATCGCTGTTAGAATCGGCGTAACATTTTTCATATTCTCAACAAACCTCATATTGTAATACCACTCGTCATTTATCGTGAAGGGTCTGACGCCGCGTGTAATCGGATGATTGGGTAACTGCTTGAAATCTGCTGTCCAGAATGGATTGACCGACCAAAACGTCTCGTAGTAACCGGCCAGCCAGTTGAGCATATAATTACCCGGCTCACCCTTCGGAACTGTCAGGGCGTAATGGAGAAAGGCAATGCCCACACCTTTTTTCATCAATTTGTCAATCTCCGCAAAATGCGGCAGGGCTACATTTCCCCCATCACCATCGCAGAAAATCACCATTGCATCGGCATTGTCAAAGGCGGTCGGGTCTTTGGGCCAGCCGTTCGTATAGACCGTCGCGGTGATTTGCGGCGAACTTTCGTTGAGACACTTTGCCAGTAGTAAACACCCTGCGTTGTGCTCGTGCGAGCCGTAGTCGTGACTTTGCGGCCCGGCGACAAAAACAATCTTTTTTCGCTGATACACATCCAGCCGCTTAAGGCGAATATCCTTAAACTGGACGCTCATCGGCGGCCCGGCGTGTAATTGCAGTGCCAGTTTGCCTGCGAGGTCACCTTGCTTAACCGAGTCGAAAACTTCGGCGGTAACTTTACCGTTAATCGACAGAATTATGTGACAGGCGCGGGCTATGATGTGATACTCATTCCAATCATCCTTTTTGATATTGGTCAGGAGTGCGCCTGCATCGCCTATTGCAGTGTGGGTTATCTTGCCATCGGCGTCTATGACAGCCTTCTGCCCGCGCTGCGCCAGCATTCCACGGCGGTGTTCATCGTAGAGTGCTCCTGCCCAATTGCCGGCGAGGTCGATATCGGCCTGGTAGCCGACAGCGTGACCATCCGGCGCAATCTGGCTACGAATCTGAATGCCGGAGTTGGCCTCTGGCGTTCCTGTGATACGATATTTTAGCTTCAGCTCAAAATCATCCAGCTCGCCCAATTGCCAGACAAGAAACTGATTTGCTGTAACCGGGTGCTGCTCTGTTGACCGGGCGGTGATGGCTCCATCCTCCACCGACCAGTAGCTCATATCCGGTGCTTTCCATCCTTCAAGGGTTTTGCCGTCAAAGATGGGCTTAAAATCTATCTCTACATCGACAGCAGAGGCAACAGAAACCGATAGAAATAAAAAAATAATATGGAGAAATCGCGACTGTATTGGCTGCATAACAGCTCCTGTAAAAAATGGAACTAAATGGCTGGTCACAATATCGTCAATTATCGTTTCGATTTAGTTTTTCACTTTATTTAGCGGCGGCCTTCCACTGCTTTCGCACGAACTTCAAACCTTCAGTATAAACTTCCTGCCGGCTTTTGAAGAAGTCACGCCAGACTTTTGTGGCGGCAGCGAGGGCCGGCAGCGCACGACTAAATGCCTCTATTACGAGCCAGCCATCGTATTTGCCCGACCGCAGTGCCTTGAAAGTTCCGGGCCAGTCGATGTGTCCCTTGCCTGGTGTGCCGCGGTCGTTCTCGCTGATGTGCACGTGCTTGACCAGCTTTACGTATTTACCGATGCAGCCGACGGGGTCCTTTTCCTCGATGTTTGCGTGGAATGTATCAAACAATATTCCGACGTTCGGATGGTTGACTCGCTTTACGTATGCTCCTGCATCCGCCATTGTGTTTAGAAAATAGCACTCGAAGCGATTCAGGTATTCCACAGCCAGAGCCACGCCGGCTTTGGCAGCATAGTCGGCGGCTTTGCGGTGCACCTGGGCTGCGTGTTTCTTTTCATCCTCAGTAGGAGCTTTGCCGGTGAAAACACCCAGTGGCTGATAGATAGGCCCGCACAAGACCTCAGAGTCGAGCGCCTCTGAACAGGCAATCGCCCACTTTAGATACTCTACCGCCTCCCTGCGGTGTTCGGCATCGGCGCTAATGGGATTTCGCATCTCATCTGGAATGCAGGTAACGCTTGTGCAGCCGAGGCCATTATCCCGTATCGTCTTGCCTATTTTCTTAAAGTGCGAGACCTTTCCCTCGAAAAGCGGAATCTCTACCCCATCGTAACCTGTCTTCTTGAGTGTTTTTAAGAGAGGCAGATGTTCCTCGGTAACATGCGTAGTCCACAACAACATATTAAATCCGACTTTCATTTTTATCTCCTTCACTTAAATGTAAAAACGTAAAACTGTGATATTTATCTCTTCCTTACTTTTTAGCTTTTCATTTTGAGTTTTTAGTTTACCCCGTTTAGAAATAAAGTTTCTAACGTGGTTTATTTCGGTGTTGGTGTAAGTCCTGCTGCCCAGGCGCAACCTCGCCGAAACAGTTCGGCGGCATTTTCGTTGCGGATGGCAGCGACATCGTGACCTAATGCGGTATGAAACACACGGCCTTTACCATAACTCAGTATAAACGCCATCGGATAGTCCTTGCTATCCACCTTCGAGCGGGCGGTCGCCAATAGCTTGATAGGACGTTCGCCTGCCAGACAGGTGTAAAGCTCATCATCAGTCTCAAAAGGCTTCAAACCATGTGTTATGGGATGGTTGCTATCACGGATTTCAACTCGGAATACTCCTTTGGGGTCGTGGGCACGCAGCTTCGGGTCCCAGACCCGCCCGGCAAGATTACCAAACTCGGGCCAATCATAAAAAGAGCCGCTGCCGAAGTGCAAAATAAATAACCCTTTACCTCCACGCACAAATTTTTGTAGATTCTCCCGTTCTTTCTGTCCCGGCGTCGGCTTCTCCCATTTCATAAAATGCAGCACGGCGACATCATAATTGTTAAGTTTCGGTGACCCTAAGAAATTTGGGTCCTCGACAACCTCGACTGCCAGACGTTTATCCTGCCTGAGCACATCCGCTAAAGCAGGCGCCGTCTGCCGCCAAATGTGCGCAGGGTGGTCATCCCCGGTAACAATCAGCACCTTCTTGACTCCTGCTCGCTTGCTGGTTACCACAGGTTGCGCTTTTGACTGGCCATTCTCAGCCCGGCTGCAACCTGTTATCACAATAGACAGCAGTGTAGATAATGCGACAAATCGAATCACGTATTTCATAATCGTTCTCCCTGACAAGCGGTTCTTTAGTATGTCCGATACAGATACCATAGATTTCACATAGGCCGCCCTTTCTGCCAGCCCGCCTTCGCATAGCCCGCTACGGCGGGCGAAGCAAGGCTCTGCAACTTCAATAACAAAAGGCTACCAACCACCTCGTGTAATGTATCACAGTTAGTCGAATCCTGTCAAATCCTAAATATTTGTTTGGTGCGATAGTTCAGGCAACACCATGAACCGCAGAGACCGCTGGGAACGCAAAGAAGATTAGTTAATTGGTGAGTAGTGAGACAGCATATTTTTGACTTTCTGCACGATTGGTCTTCAGGTATGATTGAAGCATCCGGTAACGGTGATAAATTGAACAATATATTCAGAATATCAGATAAAGGGTTTAGCTATGTCTAAGAAAATTTTGTTATTTGGTTTTTTGTCTTTCGCCATCGGTTGTTTGCTTATTGATGCAGACCTGTTTGGCGAGCAGCGTCCGAAGAAAAAAATAGTTGAGTATGGCTGGGACGTCCCCTACCCGGATTTTGTCAGAGATAATATCCGCGAGATGGAGAAACGGCCTTTTGAAGGAATAATCTTCCGCACCAGGGGCTTTGACCATATTTTTGACACCAGGCCGTGGAAGCAAGCCGACCTTCAGCCGCAATTGGATACGCTTGCTCAAATTAAGTGGGAAAAATTCACAGATAACTTTTTGACACTCTATGCCGCCAATAACTGGAATATGGACTGGTTTAATGATGAGCACTGGAAGACCATCATCGAGAATATGAAATTATTTTCTCTTGCTGTTAAGTCTGGGCACTGTGTTGGTGTTTGCTTCGACCCTGAGCCATACGGCACCGACCCGTGGGTATATCCCGGCTCTTACAAGGATAAGTCATTCGAGGATGTCGCAAATCAGGTTCGCCGCCGCGGCAAAGAGTTCATTATCGCTTTGCAGGAACACGCGCCAGAGCTGAAGCTTCTGAGCTTTTTTCAGCTTGGCCTTTATCCTGACATTGTTGATGAGCCAGACCCACAGGCCCGCCAGCAAAAACTGCTAAAGAAATGGATGGTGCTATTGCCGGCTTTTTGTATAGGTATGCTGGAAGGGGCAGGGCCTGGAACAATTCTTATTGATGGTAACGAGATGGCTTACTACTACGAAAGCCCCGATGACTATTACCGGGCATATCATCTCATCCGGCAGCGTGCTCAAGTCTTGGTGCCAGAGACGCTTCGAAAAAAGTATAACGCTCAAATGCAAGCGGGTGTGGCATTGTATATAGACCAGACATTAGGAAAACGCACCACCCAGACCACCAGCCAATTTCTTACATCCGAGCAGCAGCTCAAATTTTTTGAACACAACGTATATTATGCTCTGACGACTTCGGATGAGTATATCTGGTGCTACAGTGAGAGAATGAACTGGTGGCCGCCACAAGAGAAAGCAGGGGAGGACCGTAAGCTACCTGCAGGGGTGGAGGAAGCTCTTCTTTCCGCCAGGGGGAAATATGAACGCGGCGAACCATTGGGCTACGATATCAAAGATATGATTGAGGCTGCACGGCAAAAAAAACCACGTTAATGGTGAGTGGTGAGTAGTGAGTGGGAGCCCGAGGCACAGGCCTGCCAGCAAAAGCTACCTGACTGTGGAATATTAGCGGTCGATTGTGTTGGTCGGCGCTCGAACTGCCGTAATATGAAGTATATTTAGATGAAGCTCCGCCAGTGCGATTGCCAGGGTATCGGCGCCGGTGATACTTTCGTAGTGGTCTGTTTTTAGGCTGGCACGAGGCAAAGGACAATCGCCAAAGAATTTCTCCACCGCGACTTTGCCAAGCTCAAAGGCACGTTTGTAATATTCATCACGAGCAGTAATACGAAAGGCAGCAAGCTGCAGACTGATGGCGTGGCCAAAAGTCATCGGCCAGGCATCGACCTGGTCTTCAGGCAGCGAGTTCCTGTAAGCGTCAGCCGATGAAATTATGAATTCACGGTATTTAACTTTGCCGGTATTCTCATACCTTGATACACACATCATAGCAACTGCTGCTGTTGTAAAATCACCATAACTGGCATCCCATAGTGAGGTATAAGAATCCTGCGGCTTTCCTGTTGCAAGGTCGAGACTCGTTAAGAATCCGTTTTTGTCCTCAAGATGATGAGGCAGCGAACAGAAGATTTCATCCTCGCGTGCAGCAAATCCTATCAGGCGGGAACGCAAAGGCTGCGGCACTTTTCTGGCAGCGCCATCACAGTCGATTGCCAAGGACAGCGATAGAATTGGACTGGCATTTGGTGACCCGGATTTAAGCTCGATAAGTCCTGTTTTGGGATGCCGTTTTCGTTCGTAACGACTGAGCAAAACGCCGATTGCCTTAAGGAAAACCTCATCTTTTGTATAGTCATAAGACTCCGCCCAGGTTCGGATATAGAAGCCTGCGTGCCTGGCAAAATCCATTCCTTCCTGTGAAGAGGCTTGAGCAAAACCAGCGTGGCGGTCAAACGCACCGGTGTTATGGTCGGTAATCTGGTTGTTCCACAATCCCAAAGCAAAACGCCTGCTCTCCTGAGGCGCCAGCTCAAAACATTTATCCCACAACATCCAGGGTCGGGAAAATTCGTGCACCGGCTTGTCGAGCCCACAGGTGATATTGTCGGTCATCACATTCCAGCATAAATGCTCGCCCCACGGTAACAGGCCGGTATCTTGTGATTGAGTGTTCTTTAGAAACCAGCTCAACTCATCATTAGCAGCCTGCGCGTAGCGGTTTTCTCCTGAGAGTGATGACAGGAAATATAGCAGCCGGAGGAAATTTTCATCCAATTGCGGATTTGCACCGGCAAGCGGCTCACCTTTTGCCCCCGGCCTATCAGTTTCACGAATACCTGCTGGAGCAGCCGGGCGGGTATTTAAGGGGGAAAGTGTTTTTCTATCGAGAGCGCTTAGAAATAAGCCGCTTTTCTGTGGGCCATAAGTGTCCCTGCCTCGTTCGAGCATCGTATCAGCATAACGATAAACGACAGCTATAAATGGAGAAGACGGCAGCCCTTCCTTAAAGATAGCCTTCAAGTCCAACTCTTGGCCGTAGGCGGGTGATACTAAAGCTAAAAGAACAATACAAGATTTCCAGAATTGCCCTGTAATTTTATCCTGTGTCATTATGTCACCTGTCGATAGTGTTGGAAGGTATAACAACCTTGATATTGTTAGTGACGGCATAAACTTCTAATAGTGCTAACGCAAGTGAATCGGCGCCGGTGAGAGTCTCGTAGTGGTCTGTTTTGAAGCTCGCTTTCGGCAGCCGTTTATCCTGCCAGAACATATCGACTGCCATCTGTGCGAATCGGCAGGCCTCTTCGAGATATACGGGCCGGTCGGTAAGCTTGTATGCTGCAACCTGGGCACTAATGATATGGGCGAGACTCATTGGCCAGACATCCGCATCTTCATCCGGCAACTGGTCAATGTAGGCGTCGGCAACTGCAATTATAAGATTGCGAAACGCCTCTTTGCGTGTCTGCTCATATCGGGCCAGGCCGAACATCGCCCAATCGGCTGTTACACCTGAAGAATACCCGGCCTGCCAGGTGGATTTGAAAACCAAAGTTCCGTGGCACGGGCTTCCAGCCCGTGAAGACACGGCCAAGATGGCCGTGCCACCGCCATAGGTTTTGTGCAGGTCTTTGAGGATAAGCTCATCTTCCATATCGGCAAATTTTTTGAGTCGGGCTGCCAACGGCTCCGGCACAAGAGCAGCAGCGGCTTCAACATCGAGAGGACCTATTGTCGCCTGTGCGTTGCCCTTTTCATCATATCGCTTGCGCTCGAACCGGGCTAAAAGAGTTTCTATCGCACGCAGAAAGATTTCATCATTGGTATGCTTGTAGGCGTCCGCCCAGGTTTGGATGTAAAAGCCTGCGTGGCGCGGAAAGTCTTTCCCATCTCTTGGGCCGTGCGTGTCGTAAGGGGCATGTCTATCAAAGCCGCCTGTATCGTGGTTTGCGACTTGATGATTCCACAGGCCTAAAGCAAACTGTTTTGCCGCTTCGGGGGCTAATTTGAAGCTCTTATCCCATAATACCCACGGACGTGCAAATTCGTGCATAAATTCGGTGCCGCCCGCAATGGGCTTATCCAACATCACATCCCAGCACAAATGCTCTCCCCAGGGAAGCAATCCCGTTGCCGCAGATTGCGTGTTTTTGAAAAACCATTCCAGCTCCTGGTCGGCGGCTTCGCTGTAACGGGCATCTTTTGTGATTTCACTTAAGGTGTAGAGGATGCGGAGGAAATTCTGGTCGAGCTGTGGATTGGCGCCCACCAGCTTTCTCCAGGGAAGCCCTGAACGGTCTTCTCTTCGCGCACCAGCCGGCGGCGCCGGACGCACCGTAAGCGGCCCAAGTGTGTATCGGTCTAATGCACTAAGAAAAAGACCGCTCTTTGTGTCGCCGTAGATGTCCCTGCCGTGCTCAATCATCGTGTCTGCGTAACGCCGAACGACATCTAAAAAATCGAGTTTTCGTTTCTCGACGCCTTCGACAGTTACAACTGGATGCGTATTGTTAATACAATCTTCAATATAATCCCGCTCATAGAAACGAATGCCGCTGCCCCCGTGTCCCTGGCCGGTTATGATATCGATGTCACCGTCCCGGTTCCAGTCAATCGCATCCGCACCCGAAATCATCATAATTGAATATGGCTTAATGATAATTAAACCATCCGGATTGGAAAATTTGGGTTCTGTTCCCGGCTCTGCCGACCCCACATTTTTGTAAAACCGGATGCTGTGCTCAAACTGGCAGGTTATGAGGTCTTTTTTGCCGTCGCCATCCCAATCAACAAAGGAGCCGAGATTGGGTCTTTGATAAGCAGTTACGCCAATATCTTTAGGCGCAGCAAAGCAGGGGTCGGCATCAGTTCCTACGTTCTTGAAAAAATAGAAGCCAGGATTTTCCTGGTCTGAATAGATAATGTCTTTTTTGCCGTCGTTGTTCCAGTCACAGACCAGTATGTGCGAGCGTGTCCCGCGGTCTATCGGTTCGAGCGTTCCTTTTGAGGTGTAGGCCTTAACTTTTTGCCCGGAGCCAAGCACAGGCTCTGCATCGGTCCCCTCATTCAAATATACAGTGACAGTGCCATTTCCATCGGATGCAATCAGGTCTTTACGGCCATCATTGTTCCAATCGCAGATGTCGTGCCGTGCGTGACCTCCGCTGTTTGCCAGACTCAGAGTTTGACCGCCGGCTGATAATTTTCTTGCTGTGGCGAATATCGGGAATAGATTGTTCGTCAGGTTCTGAAAATACCATATAAAGCCATCGCAATCGCCGGCCAGAATGTCGGTTTTGCCATCATTGTTCCAATCAACAGCACGAACTACGTTTTGACGGATGGCATCGCACCTCTGGAAGCCTTCGGTATAGGGAGCACCGCTGTGGGCATTTATTTTTTCCCATTTCGGAGCGGTTTTTGTTCCCACATTCTTGAATAGAGCGCCATAGTCACGTGCCAGCGCAGGGTCGCTCAGATTCGTTAACTCCCACGCTCTATCGACCACGAAATCAAGTAAGCCGTCACCGGTAAAATCAGCGACCTTGATGCGAGGATGAGTGCTGGCTTGCAGATATTTTTCGTCATAAGCAATTGCAACGCCCTTAACGAAGGCAGGATTTGTTTTCGAGGGAGTCGTATCTACATTTTCATATAAATAGATTTGGCCGGCCTGGGGAGCGGCGAAAATATCCCAATCGCCGTCGCTGTCGATGTCGGCAGCATCGAAACAGGGATTAAACAGGACAATATCCTCACCATCGGCTTTGATAGTAACGGCATCTGCCAATCGCCAACCACCGGAATTGTCCGGGCCAAGATTGCGATAAAGATAGCAGTGGTTATTGCTGCCCACCAAGACATCGACCAGACCATCCTTATCACCATCGAAGTCCACGACAAATGTAATGGAAGGAAACCATCCTCCGGCCTGCTTTCCGCCAGCCAGTGGAGTATCTGAAATGGTCTTCAGAGGTCCTCTATCGACAAAAGTCAATTGCCCTTCAGGCTTAGTTGTGTTCTCGAAGAATACTATTTTGCCGGCATAGGGGCCGTCCATAAAGCTGGGGAAAAAGTCCTGGTCGCCGTCGTTGTCCCAATCGTAAAAATGCGGCACAACCCAGCTTCGATTGTTCTTGTCGTTTTTAGGCAGCGTGAGCAATTTTCCTGCTGACGTAAGCCGGCCGCGCTGGACAAAACGGTTCTGACCAGTATTTTCATAGCAGCATATAAATGGCTCGACGCCTCCCTGAAATAAATCCAAATCACCGTCTCCATCCAGGTCGCAGAATGTATCAAAATGCGTGGCGCCGATTTCACGCCTTGAGTATTGCTGACTGAAGAAGTCACCGTCGCCGACCAGCCCCCGGCAGCGCTGGGGCCTTCCTAAAGCGGATTCGATTGTGTCAAAATAGACTGTGTATGTGGTGCAGGTTTCATCAGGCATAATAAAAGTAAGCGTAACTTTGCTGACTCTGTAGGTTTTCTGCAGGTGCCAGGGCAAAAGGTATTGCTCATATCCATCTCGTGAAATATCGAACACTCTCGGCGATGATGAGTCATCATATCCTATCACCTCGATTGTCCGCTCATCGAAGGTTCCAGATATGCCCATATCAGAAAGCGCCTTGACAAAGTCAATTTCCACAGAAGTCGGTGAATTCGACCGTCGTATGTCCCTCGGGTCAACTTTTAATATAAAGCGATATTTATTAGGTGACCTCCAGAGCAGCTCTGCGCTAAAAGCTGGGAGGACTAACACAAAAAGCACCGCCACAGTCATTGAAAACGTCAATAGATGCACAAAAGAGCTACGAGAATCTGCCAAATAATTTGTCCGCCCCACAGACACATCCTTTCTGTTGAGATAATAAATCATTACTCAGGTTGTAAAATTATACATATTTTACCTTATGGACGCGCACAAAATCTCTACCTGATAAACGGAATAACTTGTGCTTTTCAATACCACAAGGGTATTATATAAATGTGTTGCCCATTAAGGGTAATTTGTTGATGCGATTTTTATTTCCAATTGAACAGGTTGCAAAGCATAGTCAAGAGTTTAGTAACGACACGTTTGTAAGAACAATTGGTGTGGGGCAGGAGAAAGGCAATGGACGCAGCAAGAAATTTTGTATCCAGCGTATTTGTTTTAATTGTATGCTTCACACCGTTGGGAGATGCTCAAGTTTCAAGGGCCGTTGCCCAACCCGAAAAAATTCTACCCGGATGCTGGCCACAGGAATACACAGTTGAGCGTGATGATATATCAGGTGTAGTAACTCTTTCAACGCCTTATTGGACTATTCAGCACAACCTCAAAAGAGGAGGGGCCATAACCAAAATAAAATATACTTATGGTAAGGCCGACAACTTACTTATTGAGCCTATTAAGACAAGCGTTCAAAATGAGAGCGGCATTATCTTCGATGATGTTAATGACTCATCTGCTCGTATATCCCACACTAAAACCGGCAAAACCGAGATTGTAACTATCGAATGCTCCCTTGTTGATAAAAACGGCCAGGATGCAGGTATTAAGGTAAAAACAATTTACCAGTATCATTGGGGTTATATAAAGATTCATAAGGAATTTTATTTTCCTGCTGATTCAATCCGAATTAAAAATCTGAGCGTGCTGTCCACGATATTTGATGCCAGTCTATCCGATTACGGCTACAGGGAGGGTGTCACAGAGCAGGAAGGAGCAGAACCTTTTTCCTTTGGGATATGTAATTGGGGGAAAGTGCGGACGGGGACAGGTTTAGATAAGCCGCTGAAGACAAACTATGTGCCGAGGTATCTTGTTTTTGCCAGGCAGGGAATTGAGGGCATTGAATGGTTTGTTTCCTCAGATTTGTCACAGTGGGATTTTCAGTTGAGCGATAAGCGAGGCAGCGGATTGTGTAAAATCGACTCCAATGTTGAGCCTGCCGGCATCGCTGTTTCAATTTGTCCGTTGAGTCTGGCCCAGGGGGCGATAGCAGTCAAGGGGGTCTGTAAGTTTGATTATTATATCGGCATGCCCATTCTGGAAGGACATGCCAATAAACCCTGGCTTCATTCAACCTTCAACAGAAACAAAGGTGATTGGGTCTTGGAAGAAACAATTAAACAATGGGCCGAGTCCGGCATACAAACCGGACATTGTCATAACGATGGCGACTATTACAATGATGGGCTTTTCTGGAGAGATGGCTCATATCCGCCTTATCCGCCGGAAGATATGGCGAAATTTGATAATGTTATCGAAACCTGTCATCGCTATGGAATTAAGTTAGCAACGTATTTCTCCAATAAGGAGCTCCACTCGAGTACCGAATCGTTCAAAAAAAATGGCCAGGAATGGGCACGAAAGGATAATCAGGGAAACCTCAGACATAACTACTTTCGAGAAGGGAGCGAATTTGGTGCTCAGATGTGCCTCAAATCCGGCTGGTTGGAGTTCTTGGAATTTTCTATAGACAGGGTGCTGAAGAATCATCGCCTCGACGGTGTATATTATGACTGGAACGTCGCCTTGTTTTGCAGTAATCCTTTGCATATAGGAAAAGAGGCCAGTGACGTTTCTTCGGATAAAGAACGGCAAGCTCTTGCCCCTCAACATGCGGGCCATTGGGATATGGATGAACTAATCGAATTGATGGAATGGACCAGACAGCGGGTTGGGCCGGATGGTCTGATTATTGTCCATAATACAATGGTGCCGATGTTCGTTACTGAAAATTTCGCCAATTATGTTGTGGCAATGGAATGGGGATACCAGAAGTGGTCAAAATCGGCTCCGAAGCTGCAGGAATTACCTCTGGAGTGGGATTTTGTCGGCGCCCGTTCGCGCGGTGTAATTGGATATGGCCTCATTGAACCGAACGCACCGAGGAGATTACATAAGGTTTTGGCTCTTGAATCCTTATTGACGGGCGTTGCCCCCTGGCCGGCCAGTCCGGAGGCAATCGAACTTTATAAAATCTTAAAACCTCTTGGAAAAGTTGAGCAGTACAGATTCGAGGACTGGCGAAATAGAGTGGTAACTGTTGGTGACGACAATTGTGCTTCTGCCGTTTATAGCCGGCCCGGCGAAGCCTATATTTTAGTGGGCAATTTAGATGGTCAACAAAAAAATGTTACCTGCAAAGTTAATCCCCGAAACTTACCGTATCCTTTATTTTCCGTCAGCTCAGGAGAGATTCTCAACGGGGATAAATCAGTGAACCTCAACATCGATAAACTTACCGGCAATGGTGAAGATATTGCTCTACCTGGCGACAGCGTAGTTTTAGTTCGGATAAAATAGTGCACAAGTTTAACGTCCTGGCTTGTCGTTGAGAGCAGATTAATTATAATAAGTCAAACAGTGTCCGTTTGACTTAAAGGAAAGCAATTAGGACCTAAAGGAGTCATAAAATGCCTGAGCAGATGATTGGAATAGTATCAGATTTCTTTGCCCGGCCTGTAGTAGCCGCTATCGAGCTGACCGGAGCTTTAAGAGTGGGTGATAAGGTCCACATCAAGGGTCATACTACCGACCTTGAGGTGGACATTAGCTCAATGCAGATTGACAATGTGCCCGTTGAAGAGGCGAAAGCCGGCGACTCTATCGGAGTGAAGGTGTCTGAGCGGGTAAGAAAAGGCGATACGGTTTATAAGATTGTCGAACAAGAAGAGTGACTGGTCCATTTCCGTATCAGCCCTGACCTGTCAGCCTTCGCGTCCTGCACCAATGGTTCGACAGGCCAGCCGTGCCGAGCACGTCTCGACAGGCTCACCATCCCGAGCGGAGTCGAGGGGGATGGCCGTGCTACGAAGGTGGATTGACCGCATAAGTTTTCAATGCCGTCAGGCATCCCCTGGCGGATTTGGTTTGCATTTTTATTTTTTTAGTGTTTAATTGCAGGTCTGGAGATAAAATAGCCACGAAGACACAAAGTCACAAAAGAATTTATAAATTAAAAAGACTTGGTGTCTTGGTGCCTTTGTGGCAAAAATGCTAAGGGCATTTTAAGGAGAATACAAATGAATGGGGAAGGAAGTATCGCCAACGGCGTGAGCCGTCCCATAGCGGAATGCAAACAGGCTGTTTCCAGAGCGCGGTGTGGCACGGGCTTCCAGGACATTCGGCTGAGCTCAGTCGAAGCCACCGTGAAGAATAAACACGGCCAGGATGGCCGTGCCACGAAACTGATTTCACGCAGGATATTTATCCATCGCTTGGGGGCGATGGGTGTGGCATCCGCTTTCTTTTCTAACGGAACTACCAAACAGACAAAAGGCCAGAATGCAGCCACTTATATCGATGGTTTATCGACTGAAAAACTTACCGCAATGTATAGCGATATGTTAAAAATCCGCTTATGGGAAACCAAGATTAAAGACCTGTTGCTTAAAGGGGGCTTTCGTGGTGTAGCCCACCTGTACGTGGGCGAAGAGGCTATTGCGGTGGGTGTTTGTAGCGCTCTGAGGAAAGATGACTATATAGCCAGCACTCACCGTGGGCACGGTCACCTGATTGCCAAAGGCGGCAACCTTAAGGAGATGCTGGCTGAAATTACTCACAAGGCCACAGGATACTGTAAGGGTTACGGCGGCTCTCTGCACATAACGGATATGAAGCTGGGGATTCTGGGTATGAATGGGATAGTAGGGGCCTCACATCTGATGGGCGCCGGGGCTGCTTATGGAATCAAGGTCAAGGGGACCGACCAGGTAGTAGTAAGTTTTGGCGGAGATGGGTCCATACAGGGAAGCTTTTTTACCAGCGCTGCAAATAGCGCTGCCATATACAAACTGCCCTGGATTTGCGTCATCGAAAACAATCAATTCCAGATTTGGGTCCGATGCTCTGACGTATATGCCATTAAAGACGCAGCCCGAAGGGCTGATGGCTATGGCATTGAGGGACGCGTAATTGACGGCAATGACGTTCTGGCTGTCTATAATGTGGCAAAATACGCGGTGGAGAAGGCCCGCGCCGGAGACGGTCCTACCGTGATTGAGTGCAAAACCTACCGATGGTATGACCACTACGGGACCAGCGGCGCCCAGGCCGGAATAGACGGCGCTTTTGGCCTTGGCTATCGCTCCGATAGGGAACTGAGGCAGTGGATGGCCAGAGACCCTATACCTCGATTCAGACAGTTCCTGGTGGACGAAAAGGTCCTTACTGAAGAGCGAGCAAATGAAATTATAGTGGAAGTCAAGCAGGCGGTTGAGGAAGCTGCTGAATTTGCACAGGCTCAGCCGCTTCCGAAACCTGAGGATGGACTTTTGAATGTTTTTGCCGAAGGAAGTGTCCCTCTGCACAAAAGCTGAGAGGCAAAAAGGAGGCAAACATTATGCCAAAAAGTATGACATACGCAATTCTTGAAGCTATTCAGGGAGAGATGCGTAAGGATAAGCTGATAACTATTTTATATGAATACCAGCGACCGGCGGCTGGCTGGGAGAATCGGACCATTGATTTAGAGGCGGAGTTTGGCATCTGGCGGGCGCGATTTAGCGCTATCGATGAAAACTGGATTGTGGGCGGTGCGATGGGGATGTCTATGATTGGTGTTCGAGCAATTGCGCACATACCGAGTATGACCACCCTTATTCCATACGAGCTGATGTTCAACCATGCCGGGAAACTTCGCCATATGACCGGCGGACAGGCGGCATTTCCAATGGTACTCTGGGCCGATATGCAAGGAAGAGCACCGTTTCAAGCCGGTCAGCATGCCGATGCCGGGCTTGAATCCTGTTATGCCCGATTAGCCGGGCTGAAGGTGGTAATTCCCTCTAATCCGTATGATGCTAAAGGTTTGATGATATCAGCTATCAGGGATGTTGACCCGGTAGTATTCTGCCAGTATCCGGCCCCTGCGTCAGGCCCGGAAGTTCCTGATGACGCTTATACCGTGCCGATAGGTCAGGCTGCCGTCCGCACTGAGGGTAAAGATATCACCATTGTTGGCTATGCGCCACAGACGGTTGAGATAGCCAAGGCGGTTGAGCAGCTCAAGGGGAGCGGCATCAGCGCCGAATTCATCGACCCGCGGACATTGGCACCTTTAGAGCAGGTTATGGAGACCGTTATTAAATCTGTGACGAAGACCGGTAAGCTGTTGACAAGTGACGATGGGAGTTACAGCTTCTGTAATTGTGCTGAGATTATTGCCAGAACGGCTGAGGCGGTGCCAGGAGCTAAGTTTAAGAGGCTGGCGTTCCCTGATGCGCCTCCGCCGGGTGCACCTGAAATGATTAACTATATGCGGGTAAGCGCTGCCGACATCGTCGCGGCTGCGGAAAAGATGGTGCGAGGATAAGTGGTCCTGCTCAAATGAGCAGATAGGCGCCTTTTGCTCTTTTGACAATGTCTGTAGAATACGGCCAGTCACGTGAGAGGTAGCGATGGGACGAAAGCGGCAAAACTTGTCTGACGACAGTCAAGAATCGCAAACTATATTGCAATGTAAATACTGCGGATGCAATATCAATCAGTCTCGGCGAGGCCGAGCCTTGACGGATGAGGATTTTATCAAAGCGGCACTCTGGACTAACAGGGGATTAGTTGTTATAGAAGATATCCCTGCGCGGTTATGTGAGGGATGCGGGGAGCAATTCTTCGAGCAAGAGGTCATACGGAAAATTGAGCAAGTAGTGACATATCCATTGGCGAAGGTAAAGCAGTGGATTCGAGTGCCTGTTTATTCTCTGTCACCCCCCGCGGCTTCCTGTTGGAAGACAGGAGCGGGGGCGGCCCAGAAAAAACGTCGCCATTCTGCCAAAGCAAGTCAGCAGAACAATAGGACAGCCCCGTTAGAGACCCGAAGGGGAAAGTCTCTAACGGGGTCAGCCGAATCAGGACGTCATCCCTTCGGCAGTGAGCTTAGGGCCGAACTGCAAGCAAAGCAAGCGAGCGAATCAATACAATTAAATCAAAGCCAACGAGAGATTTTACTGTGCAGGTACTGCGGGGGGGAGACTGTTGAAGAGCTGGCCAAATCGGCTTTTTGGGTGCGGGGAGGGTTAATTGTTGTAGAGAACATCCCGGCGAGGGTGTGCCGGCGGTGCAGGCAGCAGTTCTACGATGACAGGATTACCGAGAAGGTCATAGGGCTGGACGAACCCTGGTTCGCACCGGGTATGGCAAAGCAGGAGGTGCAGGTGCCGGTGTTTTCCCTCACCGAGGTGGAGAAACCACAAGGCAAAAGTTATCATAAGAGAAAACAGTGACAGCTTCAGGGCGAAGGCCCGGCCGGAGTCCCGACAAAAAACTGAAATAACGGTTTAATACCTGCCAAATTGGCACATCTTTTGTGGCATCAGGAAAACGTAAATTCTTATTATTACAGCAGTTGCGATTTTAGCTTGTTTGGGCACACTGTTTGCATTTGCTAAATATAAGTGCGTGCGTAATTTGCATTTTGTCTTATGAGAAGGACGAAGCAATGAAATTCGACAAGTTCACATTGAAGGCACAAGAAGCGTTAGCGACTGCCCAGCAGATTGCGATGGCTAAATCGAACACTTTTGTTTCGCCGGTGCATTTATTGAGCGTTCTTTTGAGTGATGATACCGGCGTTGCAGTTATGGTTTTGAAGAAAATTGGCGTCAATGTCTCTCGAATTAAAGATATGACAGAGAGCGAGCTGATGCGTCTGCCGCAAGGCAGCGCCGGCAGTCAGCTTATGCCTGACCCTGCTTTTAGCCAGGTTGTTCTGGATGCTCAAAATCGGGCCGATGCAATGGGCGATGAATACCTGAGCGCAGAACATCTCTTGATTTCACTTGCTACGGTACAAACCGACGCCAGAGAAATCCTGAGGCTCAGCTCGGTTGAGCCAAAGCAGATTGAAGATGCTTTGAAGGAGATTCGCGGCGGCGGAAAAATAACCGACCAGAGTCCGGAGGATAAATACAAAGCGCTTGAGCGGTATGGTATTGACCTTCTGGAGATGGCACGAAAAGGAAAGCTCGACCCTGTTATCGGCAGAGATGAAGAAATCCGGCGATGTATGCAGGTTTTGAACCGGCGAACGAAAAATAATCCGGTGCTAATTGGTGAGCCGGGAGTGGGTAAGACTGCAATCGTTGAGGGCCTTGCGCAGCGGATAGTGGCTGGTGACGTGCCTGCGGGCCTGAAGGACAAGAGGATTATTGCGCTCGATATGGGGGCGCTGATTGCAGGGACAAAATTTCGGGGCGAATTTGAGGACCGGCTTAAAGCGGTGCTCAAGGAGGTTTTGGCCGCCGAAGGACAAATAATACTTTTCATAGATGAATTGCATACAGTCGTTGGCGCAGGTAAAGCCGAAGGTGCAGTTGATGCAGGCAATTTGTTAAAGCCGTATCTTGCACGGGGGGAGCTTCGCTGTATCGGCGCCACAACGATTGATGAATATCGAAAGCACGTTGAAAAAGATGCAGCCCTCGAAAGGCGTTTTCAGCCGATTTTAATTGACCCGCCGACCGTCGAAGAAACTATCGCCATCCTTCGAGGCCTGAAGAACCGCTATGACACCCATCACGGTGTTCGGATTACGGACGCAGCGCTTGTCGCTGCCGCAACCTTGTCAAATCGCTATGTTACCGATAGGTGGCTGCCGGATAAAGCGATAGACCTGGTCGATGAGGCAGCTTCAAAGCTGCGGATTGAAAACGATTCACTGCCTGCCGAGCTGGATGATATCCGCAGAAAGATTGTTCAACTGCAAATAGAGCGAGAGGCACTAAAGAAGGAAACTGACCCTGCCAGTAAAGAGCAGTTGAAGAAAACCGAAAAGCAATTGGCCGAGTTAGGGCAGCAGGATAAAGAACTGACATCGCGGTGGGAGGGTGAAAAACACCAGATTGACGAAATAAAACAACTGAGACAAAAGATTGAACAGGCACAGAGTCAATTTGAGGATGCTCAGCGAAAAGGCCAACTGGAAACCGCCGCACGTTTGAAATACGAAACAATTGCAAACCTGCGCATAGACCTCGAAAAGAAGGAATCGCAGCTTGCCAAATCCGAAGAAGCTAAGATGATTGAAAACGAAGTAACTGAGGAGCACATTGCCGAGGTCGTGTCCAAATGGACGGGCGTTCCGGTTGCGCGGTTACTTAGCGGTGAGCGTGAGCGTTTAATGAAGATGGAGGATGCGATTCGTAAGCGTGTGGTCGGGCAGGATGAGGCGGTTGCAGCCCTTTGCAATGCGGTTCGCAGAAGCAGGTCGGGACTGGCAGACCCGAATCGGCCGATAGGGACATTTTTATTTTTGGGTCCGACCGGCGTAGGCAAAACTGAGCTTTCGAAGGCTCTTGCGGATTTTCTGTTTAACGACCCCAATGCGATGGTGCGGATTGATATGAGCGAGTTTATGGAGCAGCACTCTGTCTCCCGCCTTATCGGTGCTCCGCCCGGCTATGTCGGTTACGAAGAAGGCGGGAGATTGACCGAGGCCGTTCGGCGAAAACCATACTCGGTGATTTTGTTAGATGAGATTGAAAAGGCGCATCCGGATGTTTTCAACGTCCTGCTGCAGGTTTTTGACGATGGCAGACTAACCGATGGCAAAGGCCGGACTGTGGATTTCAAGAACACCGTGATTATTATGACAAGCAACATCGCAAGCCAGCAGATTCAAAAGCTCACCGAGGAATCCGGCGCCGACTGGGAAATCGAGGCCCACGTAAAAGATGCACTCAAACTGGTCTTTAAGCCGGAGTTCCTGAATCGTATAGATGAGATAATCGTCTTCCGTATGCTCACCAAAGAGGATTTGCGTAAGATTGTCGATATTCAACTCAAGTACTTGAGTGACCGTCTTAAAGCCCGAAAGATTGAGTTTGAATTTACCGACCGCGCCCGCCAACTGATTTCAGACGAGGGTTACGACCCCGTTTTTGGCGCAAGGCCTTTGAAGCGAACGATTCAGCAGCGGCTGGAGAACGCCCTGGCCTCGCAGCTTCTGTCCGGCAAATTCACCGACGGCGACAAAATAAAAGTCGATGCCTCCAGCCACAAATTCACTTTTGAAAAGGCGTAGTAAGAAGAGTTAACAGACCCAACAACCTCCAGGTTATGGGCAAAAAGAGATGGTTTTCCAGAAGTCCCGCTTTCTCAATAATTTATAGTAATGGCAACAACTTAGGGACAACTCTCTAAATCAATATGTGCACATGTTGGTTATGATGCGCACAAATTTAGTTGCAAGTTAGCTGCAGGTCAAGTAACATCCCGCCATATAGAATGTTCTTGTCCCGGTTCGGTTTTTACAGACTTAAGCACCAGCTTAGGAGATGGGATGCTCTGGACTTCGATGAATTTGTGTACTATACGGGATCAAGCACATTGAACACTCTGTCCTTGCTTAGATGGTGTTTGCGATCTGAGGCGCATTTGCCCCAAAGGAAATAATAGATGTTATGAAACGAATTCTTGCCTTCGTCATCCTGCTTGCTAACTTTGCAAACACGTCCAAAGCCGAATTCTGGGCTAGCTGGCGCGGGCCGCGCGGCGACGGCACCTGCATCGAGCAAGACGTCCCCACCAACTGGGATCCCGCCGGCGCTATGTGGAAAACCGAACTCCCAGGCCAAGGGCACGCCTCGCCGATTGTCTGGGGCGACCACGTGTTCACTGTCACCGCCCTGTCTGCCACACAGGAGCGCGTGCTCCTTTGCCTCGACCGCACCAGCGGAAAGATCATCTGGCAAAAGACCGTCGTGCAGGGGCCGCTGGAGAACATTCATAAGGAAAACAGTTATGCTTCCAGCACGCCGGCCACCGACGGCGAGAAGGTTTATGTTACCTTCCGCGTCGGCGATGAAATCGTCGTGGCCGCGCACCACTTAGTCAGTGGGAAACAGCTCTGGCTGGTCCGGCCGGGGACGCACACCGGCGAGTGGGGGTTCAGCAACGAGCCGGTGCTGTTCAAAGACAAGGTAATCGTCGATGGCGACAGCAAAGGGGATTCCTTTCTGGTCGCCCTGAGCCGCTATGATGGAAAAACACAGTGGCGAGTCAACCGCATCAATAAGGGGATCAGCTACAGCGCTCCGCTGATACGTGAGATGGCTGGCCGCACTCAATTGATTCAGTGCGGCGACCGTTGCGTGGCCAGTTTTGACCCTGAAACCGGCAAGCAGCTCTGGACGGTGGACGGCCCCTCACAGGAATTCGTAGCCACGCCGGTTTACAGCGAGAAAGCCGGACTGGTTTTCGTCAGCAGCAGTTGGCCCAAGCAAATCCTGCTTGCGATCCGGCCTGATGGCAACGGTGACGTCACTGATACCCACGTCGTCTGGCGAGATAACAAGGGAGCGCCCTACATCCCATCATTGATAGTCGCGGGCGATTTTCTGCTCAGCGTCAACAGCGCCGGCGTGGCGTTCTGCTATGAGGCCGCCACCGGCAAAGTGCTCTGGCAGGAGAATCTCGGGCGGCATCACGCCTCCCCGGTCCTGGTGGGCGGGCTGGTCTTCTTCATAAATGACAACGGCACAGTGAACATCATCAAACCCGGCACAGACTTCGAGCGTATCGCGAAATACGAGCTGGGTGAGCAATGCTATGCCTCGCCAGCGATCAGCAACGGCCAGGTCTTTCTGCGAGGCTTCAAGCACCTCTTTTGCATTGGCCGGAGTACCAATGCCGTAAGGCATGGCCAAGCCCATTGAAAGCGGCTGAGTGGGTCACCGACGGCGATAAAATAAAAGTTGACGCCTCCAGCCACAAGTTCACGTTCGAAAAAGTCTAAATCCGACTGAAAAAAAGTTTGATTACAGCAGATTTTTTTGGTAAGATAAATGTATGGGACATTCGTGGGTTGACATACAAATTAGCGACTTAGAAAGAAAACACGCCAGGAAGGTCAAGGCTCTGGTGGATACAGGAGCTACTTTAACTACGCTGCCCAAGAAACTGGCAGATGAATTGGAAATCAGACCAACAAGCGAAGAGAAGGTTTCTACAGGAGCAGGGATTATAAACATCACAAGGGGTGAGGCCTGGATAAAAGTCAACGGCAAAGAAGGGCCGTTCAACATCTGGATTTCTGATTTTGTGGATAAGGTTCTGCTGGGTGTAGTGGTTCTCGAATCGCTCGGATTCAAGGTTGACCCGACAACCGGGACACTTGAGGAAAAGCCATTGCTGTTATACTGAAATTTCACCAACTATTCGGGTCATTTGTATCCCAAAGCCATTAGCCAGAACACTTTCATTTATTCAAATCTGGGGTTTGTTAAAGTAGAAGAATTATTGTAGAATATACAATCGTTGGTTCAGTTGAACTTTAACGTAAGTTGAATCTAAGTTGCGTTTAATGCTTATTCTTAAAGAATTATGAATAGTGGTCTGTTTCTTAAGGGTTTTCTTGTTGGCTTTCTGATTGCGACGCCTGTGGGACCAATCGGCGTGTTATGCATACAGCGGACCTTGAACAAAGGAAAGCTCCACGGGATGGTCTCAGGGCTGGGAGCAGCTACTGCGGATGCTATCTACGGCTTCATCGCCGCTTTCGGACTGACAGTTATTTCGAACTTTCTTGTCAAAGAACAGATGTGGTTTCGCCTCGTTGGCGGCATCTTTCTTTGCTATATGGGAGCGAGGGTATATCTATCCAAATCGCAACAGCGAACGGCCACAGTGGATAGCACCAGTTATGTCAAGGATTATGTGTCCGCGTTTATTCTTACCTTCACGAATCCGACAACATTTCTCGCTTTTGCAGCAACATTTGCGGGCTTGGGATTAGTAAGAGCAGTAGAGCATCATGTTACTGCTTTATTATTGGTTGCCGGCGTGTTTGTCGGCTCCGGACTTTGGTGGCTCATGCTGAGCGGCATTGCCGCCACTTTTCTGGGCAAACTTCTCTACAGCAGACCGGCCTTGCTGAATAAAGTCTCCGGCATTGTAATCGCAGTTTTCGGTATATTCGTCCTTTTGACCCTGATAATATGACGCATAACAGACACTGCCTTTTGGAGCTTGGCGATGCTGTTGTTCGAAGAAAATGCGTGAAGTTTTTTAACGTGTAATGTTAATCAAAAATGTTAAGCAACTTTTTTTCTGATAAATTTGCTTAACTGCGGGCGAAAAATCATTTATCTTATACGTGGAGGAAAATGCTTGAACGTATTTTAAGGACAATGCAGGATGAATCGCAGAGAATTTGTTAAATCGGTTAGTTGTGGGGCGGCAGCACTGGTGTTATCTGAATTTGGGGCGGATGTGATGGCGGTATCTGCAGGGCGTTTAGAGAAAGAGATTAAATCCAGGCCGAATTTTGTTTTTATTTTAGCTGACGATTTGGGCTGGCCGGAGATTGGCTGTTATGTCAGCGGGTTTTATGAAACGCCCAATATGGACCGGCTGGTAAGCGAAGGAATGAAATTTACTAATGCCTACGCTGCGTGTCCGGTTTGTTCGCCGACCCGTGCAAGCATTATGACGGGAAAGTATCCGGCCCGTCTGCACATAACCGATTTTATTGCCGGCAGTGAATATCCTTACGCGAAACTTAAACAACCTAACTGGCAAAAGTTCCTGCCGTTGGAAGAGGTAACTATTGCGGAGGTTCTCAAAGAAGCGGGCTACATTACCGCCAGTTTCGGCAAGTGGCATTTAAGTGTTGCGAAGACGCCGCCGGAAAGCCAGGCGTATGACCCCGATAAACAGGGTTTTGATGAGACGCTAATTACTGAAAAGCCGGCAGCGAAACAGGACCCTGAAAAAGACCCGCACAATGTCGAACTGATTACAGAAAAAGCAATGGATTTTCTGGAGAGGAACAATAATAAGCAATTTTTCCTCTATCTTGGCCACAATACGATACACGCTCCGATTATGGGCAAAAAGAAGCTGATTGAGAAGTATAAAAATAAGAGCGGCTCGGATTTACCCCAGAATAATCCGATAATCGCGGCGATGCTCGAAGAGCTGGATAATAGCGTCGGCAGGATACTAAAAAAGCTCGATGAATTAAAGATTGCAGACAAGACTATCGTTATCTTTTTCTCCGACAATGGAGGATTAGAGAGGAATGCAAAGCAGACACCTTTACGCAGCGGCAAGGCCAATCTGTATGAAGGCGGCATAAGGGTGCCTTTGATAGTCCGATGGCCGGGCGTGGTAAAGAGCGGCAGCACTTGCAGCGAACCTGTAATAAGTGTCGATTTTTTGCCGACCTTTCTGGATATTTTAGGTCTGGAAAGAAAAACGCCAGAGCTGGTTGACGGCGTAAGTATTCTATCGCTTCTCAAAGGCGCCGATAAACTTGGCCGTAAAGCGATTTACTGGCACTATCCGCATTATCATAGCGCCGGCATCGGCCCCTGCGGGGCTATTCGCAGCGGCGACTATAAACTGATTGAATGGTTCGATGAGACTATCTGCGGTCCAGGAAACGAATTTGAGCTTTATAATCTCAAAGATGACATCGAAGAGCAAAAAAATCTTGCTAAAGAAATGCCGGAAAAGGTTGAGCAGCTCAAAGAAATGCTTGCTGACTGGCGAAAGAGAGCAGGCGCGCAGATGCTGACGCCAAATCCGAATTATAATCCACAAAAAGCCCGCAGGTCATAGCTTCATATAGACCTCGCGTTTGATTTTTCCTGTCGAGGTCTTCTGGAATTCGTCTATTTTTATTTCGAGGTGCTGGGAGGAAATTTTTTCGAAATTGGAAAGCAGACGGGTCTTTTGCTGGCACTGGTTGATACTTTGCCAGATAAGGCTTTTAACCACCTGCGGCTGTTTTACCAGGTCAGAGTAAGAAACGTTTGTATGCTTTTCTATTATTTCCCAGGCAGGACGAACGATTGCTCTGACGGTTTCCTGCGGTATGCCGGCGGAATCCTTGTTGATTGCAGGGACGACCAATATCTCTGAGACATAAGGGGCCTGGGAAAGCTCTAATTCGACAAGCTCTGGGTTAACGTTCTTTCCGCCCGGCAGGACAATCACGTATTTTTTTCGGCCCGTAATGTAAAGGTCGCCGTCTTCATCGAGGTAGCCTAAGTCGCCTGTGTGCAGCCAGCGGATGCCGTCACTGTCAACATCAATAACCGCCTCGGTGGCTTTGGGATTTTTGTGGTAGCCCTTCATAATGCAGGGGCCGCCGAGAAGAATCTCACCTTTTTCGCCCGGCGGAAGCGTTTGATTCAATTGATTAACGATTTTTACAAATAGAGTATTGATGGGTTTGCCAACAGAGCCTAATTTTTTGGGGCTGTCGTTGAAACCATAGACGGGCGAGTTTTCAGTGGTGCCGTAGCCTTCATAGAGTTTGAGGCCTCTTTTCCAGAGCACCTCCAGAACCCATTTTGGCATCGGTGCAGCTCCGGAGAGAAAGAAACGAACCGCACTCCAGCCCAGCTTTTTGATAACGCCTTTGCCGACGAATTTAGGCAGGAATCGGTCAAACAGCCTGAGAGGCAAATTCTTTCGCTTCCGCTTTGCGATGCCTTCCTCGACATTTTTTGCCAGGACCGTATAGAGGGCAGGTATCGCAATAAAAATGGTTATGTTTTTGTCACGGATAAGCTCGGCTATCTGGCGGTATTTGTTTGTGTAGATATTTGTTGCACCGACGGCAAACGGCAGCAATTTGCCGACTGTCAGGCCAAAAGAGTGGTGAGGCGGAAGGATGTGGCCGAGCTTGTCTTTGCCGGTTATATTTATCTTCTCGATGGAGCCTTGGATATTGGCGAGCAAATTAGTGTGGGTCAGCTCAACTTCGCGCGGGTCGCCGGTTGTGCCGGAGGTGCATAAAATTACCGCGGTGTTAAAAGATTCGACCTTTTCGCAAACTTTGTTTAGAAACTGACTGATTTTAACATCGTCTAAACTTTTTTTGTGCACATCTATCAAATCCAATTCCGGCCTGCCTCTGCGTCTCTCGACACAAGTCGAGGCAGCAGGCGAAAAACCACCGAGAGGCGAGTCGGTCATTTCAACCAGGCCGAGACCATTACTTGAGGCAAACTCTCTTAATTCTATTCTGGAGTCAGCCTCGTGATAATCATCAGCCATAATAAGCAGGCGACTATCGGTGTGGGTGAGGTGATTTATGACACCCTCAAAGGGCCGCTCCGGGTCAATCAATACCGGCACAGCGCCGGCAAGAATAGTCCCCCATAAGGCCACGTCCCAATCGATGCGGTTTTTGCCCACAATGGCGATTTTGTTTTTGGGCTGGATGCTTTGCTTTTCAATAAGCCATAAGGCAAAGTTCTGTGCGCGTGTTTTAAGCTGCCGGAAGGTGATTTTTTCCTGCCGTTCCGCCCTAACAATTTCCAGGCACACCTTATCCAGTGGGTCGATTCTATTAAGAGTGTCATTAAAAAGTTCGATTAAACTCCTGAACCTAAGTTGCGTTTGCATCAATCCTTATAGCTCCATCAGACAAATCCCCGTAGGGATAAATTTTCCTTTTCGCGGCCTCCTGCAGCCGCGTAAATCTACTCTGGCAATAATTCAATGCCAGAAACTTTAACTTTCGCGCCGCGAAATTGCAAGAGTTTTTCTGGCAATGTAGTTTCAATTTTGCAAAACTTTACTGAATAGGGTCGGGAAACTCGATATAATATGTAGTTGCGTGCGATAAGGGTAGGTCATTGTTCTGACTGAGATTACGTGTTAAGCAAAGGAGTATCAGGTAATGCTTGCAGAAATTCCGCACTGGGTTTTGCACGGGGTTTTTCTTGCAGCAGTTATTTTTGTGATACCGCTGGCGATTTGGTACATTTTTCTGGCATTTTTGTATGGGCCAAGGGTCGCTTGCAGGATAGTGGCCAGAGTTCTATCCCTGGAGGCACTGATTCTGGGTGGTCTGTTTGTATTCTTTGCAATCATACCAACTTCTGAGAGGGACAATACTGCAAGGGCGCTTCAGCTATTTTTGTTAGTTCTTTTTTGGGGTCTTTTCATACCGCACCTGATTAAAAGGACAAAAGGAGGTAGCGTATTACTGGATATTGGTCGAAACAGTTATCATGCTGTTTTCTTCACGATTCTCGCTGGAATTGCCATCTTTTTTGCTTTGCGTTCGGTCATATCAGAAGCTCGCCAAGATGGCCTTGATTTGAAAGAAGTTACTCGAATACTGGGTTTATTATCTATGGCAGCAATAGTTTTGCCCTTTGGTTTTAGTAAGATTCAGATTAGAGAGGAAGGAATACTTTATTTCTCAAGGTTGATAAAGTGGGAGAAAATAGACTCATACCGCTGGGAAGGCCGAAACGCAAGCACACTTACTTTGAAGTATAACAGACCAAAGTTCTTTTTATTTCAAGAAGTTAATATAGCCATTCCGCCTTACTACAGAGATTATGTTGACAATTTACTATTCCAAATAATTCCAGATAAAAATCGGACAAGCGAGGACAGCACCAGAAACTAAACCAAATGTGCGAAAGATTCTTGACGCTGGCGAGATAATCTGATACCAATAAATCTGCACAGATTTATCCGCCAGTTGTGTGGCGAATTTATCCGCCGTTTGGAAGGTTAAAATGAGCTCAGCAGAATATAATACCAAAGAATCCTGCGCAACCTGGGTATGCAGACCGGCAGCGAATTTATCCACCGGACGAATGGCGGATTTGGTTTGTGTTATTTTGATTGGAGTGCTGCTAATTTGTTTGGTGACGCCGATTTCAACATCAGCTCAAACTGAGAGGCATCCAGTCCTTAAGGAACATCCACGCCTGCTTGGGTCAAGGCAGCGATTGCAGAAACTATCGAAAGAGCGTGCGGAAGACTACCAGCGGGTTGTGAGGATCGCGCGCGAGCTTGAGGCCGACGACCACTCGAAGATGCTCTCGATGTCGTTAGTCTGTGCGATTGAACAGGATGAGCAGCTCGGCAAGACAGCCGTACAGAGGGTAATGAAATATATTACAGGCCCGATTAAGAAGGGACATACTACCTTCGGGCACGACCTCGCCCTTTGTGCAATAGTTTATGATTTATGTTACGAATACTGGACGGACGAAGAGCGTGCGAAGTTTTGGGAGTATATGGATAAAACAGTTGAGGCCAATGTCGATTCTGAGACGCACGTTTTTCACAACGGCTGGTATGGCTACAAAAACTGGGGTATTGGTTTGGCCTGCTATGCCGCTTACTATGAAAATTCCCGGGCTGCTGAATTTCTTAAGACGCTTGAGCAGGATTGGCGGACGCGGGCAGCGCCGGCATTCGAGCTGGCAGGAGACGGCGGCGGATGGGCTGAGGGCTACTACATCAACTACTTTTTGTATGAGTGGCTGTTTTTTTGCGAGGCAGCTCGCTATTGTGAAGGCGTTGATTACTATGCGGATGCCCCTGCGTTTTTCAAGGACCGCGCTATTGCCAGTATGTTTGAGGCCTACCCTGGGATTGCGGAGTATGGTTCGCGCCGGCCGATTCCGATGGGCGATGGCGGCGGGCGGGTCTTCGGGGGCGACCGCGATAAGGCGTTATCGGCCAGACGCATTCTTGTAAATTACTTCCGTGATGATGCGGACCATCAGGTTGTTCATACTTTTGATGAGACTACACCGCGTTCGAGTGTCGGCAATTACGCTTACAAAGATTTTTTATGGCGGGATACAACGGTCAAAAAGGGCGACCTGCACTCGTTTAAGCTATCGCACATCAGCACAGGGCCAGGTTATGTTTATGCAAGAAGTTCCTGGGATGAAGATGCGACGGACTTTTTCTTCAAGTGCGGCGACCGCTTCACAGCACACCAGCATTTAGATGTGGGGCACTTTCTGATTTACAAGTTCGCGGAGCTGGCCGGCGACGGCGGGCACTATGATGCGTTTGGTTCTAATCACGATGTCAATTATCATCTCCGCACCATCGCGCATAATACGATGCTTGTCTATGACCCGTGCGAGACGTGGCCGCAAATGCGTGCCGGGCCGGTTTCGGGAAATGACGGCGGACAGTATCATCCCTGGCCTCACCATAATGGCGCCGTCGTTGACCCGGCACAATGGCAGCAGGGAAAACAGTTGTATGATATTGCAGATATTTTGGCTTTTGAGGATAAGGGGACATTCCTTTACGTAGCAGGTGACTGCACAAGGGCGTATTCGCCTAAAAAGCTCGAATTTTTCACGCGACAGATTGTGTTTATTCGGCCAGGCACGTTTGTCATTTTTGACCGCGTGTGCTCTAAAGATGCTCGATTCAAAAAGACTTGGCTGCTGCAGACTATGAAAGTTCCCACAGGGACATCGCCAAATCTTGTAGTTACAAACGGCAATGGGCGGTTGTTTATCCAGACCGTTTTGCCGAGCAACCCGCAAGTCAGGTTAGCTGCCGGGCCGAATTTATATAGCTATGGCGGTAAAACCTATCCGCCCGAGCGCGATACCGGACCTGCACCGGAATGCCGCGTTGAAATATCGCCTTCCCAGCAAGCAAACGTTGATTACTTTTTGCACGTGCTGACGGCGACTGATGCAAAGACCTCATCGGTTGAAAATGCGGTTGCACAGGTTCAAAGCGGACAGGTTACCGTGATTATTGGCGGCACAAAAATCACATTTACGACTGCACAAGTCCGCCAAACATCTGGCGGACAAGTTGGGGGAGGCATAGAGATTTCCAAAAGTATCAACAAATTTACAGATAAAATCATAGCCCAGTAGTGCCATTTTCTAAAAACCGAAAACAGTATTCTATGTATTGTTACATATAAATGGGCTTTGACAGTTCTGATTTTGCCTGATAAAATTTGGTTGTGTCAAAATTCTATCTATTTGGAATATAGTTTTGTCAGCAATCCAATAGAAAGGGAGACAGATGAAAAACGTAAGGATTCTTATATTAACAGTGGCAGCGATACCGTTATTTTGCCACAGTTTCATTTATGCAGCAGAAGGAAAAAGTCAATCAGTCATCGAGAAGATAGGCGTAACACGCGGTATATGCGTGGTTGTTGGCGACAGGGACTGCAAACATGCTTTAGAGCTGGCGAGGGATAGCGAGCTACTGGTTTATGTTCAGTTGCCACAAGCTGATGATGTGGAAAGAGTATGCCGGATTGCCGATGATGCCGGACTATACGGGACTCGCATATTTATCGAGAAGGGCGAACTGACGAAATTGCGTTTAGCCGACAATATGGCTGATGCACTGATTGCCGTAGATGATGCCGTCAATATCCAAGAGGCGGAGGCGCTGCGTGTAGTTCGGCCTGAAGGCAAAGCCATATTAGGGGACAAGATTCTGGTAAAATCATTTCCCGAAGGCGTGGATGATTGGAGTCACCCGTATTATAAGCCGGACAACAATCCGCAGTCGCAGGACCGGGTCGCCGTCTCGCCTTACCTGACGCAGTTTTTAGCTGAGCCGCGTTATGCGCCGGTGCCGCAGGTGGCAGTTGCGTCGGCGGGCCGGGTATTCAAGGCGTTCGGGCACGTGGCATTCAAAAGTCGTGAAGAGCCTTTTCTTAACAAGCTGGTGGCGTTTAATGGTTACAACGGCACGATACTGTGGCGGCGAGACCTAGCAGAAGGCGTTATGATACACCGCAATACAATGATAGCGACGCCGACGCTGCTGTATATTGGAGATGATAAATCCTGCAAAATTATTGATACTGCAACCGGCCAATTGAAGGACGAGATAGCACCGCCGGTGGATGTAGCCGGCGGGACATTCTGGAAATGGATGGCTCTTGAGGATGGTGTGCTGTATGCACTTCTTGGAGAGCAGGAACAAAGAGACCCTACAATGCGGTGGAACCGTGACAAGCACGGCTGGCCGTGGGACCCGATATCGAAGGGCTTTAATCAGCCGGAGCATCCGTGGGGATTTGGGAGTAATGTCCTTGCGATTGACCCGAAGACAAAAAAAGTTTTGTGGAGTCATCGCGAAGACCAGCCAATCGACAGCCGCGCTATGTGTATGAAAAACAGTCGGATTTACATCTTTCGTTTCGGGGCGTATCTGGCCTGCCTGGATGCGAAAAATGGCAAAGAATTTTGGCGTAAAACACCGGAGAACGACACCAAACTATTTGAGTCGCTTGGGTCATATTTGGATCGCCAGGACTGGCGGACAAACTGGCGAACGACCTGCTATCTAAAGTGCAGCGACAAGGCTTTATATTTTGCCGGCCCGCCGGTCGGCAAGCTCCTTGTTGTTTCAACCGAGGATGGTCGGATTCTATGGGAGCATCCTTACAGTAACTTCCAGTTGGTCCTTCGGGGCGAAGAACTATACGGTATAAGCGGTCAGATAGACAACCATCCGAGTATGAAATTTGCGGCACTTACCGGCGAGGTGCTGTCGCAGATTAACAAGTCTCGCCGGGCCTGCACCAGGCCGACCGGTTCTGCCGATGCGATATTCTTCCGTGCGGAAGATGGGTCGGTGCGTCTGGACATAGCCAGCGGGCGGCCGGGCTGGATTTCACCGATGCGTCCGCCCTGTCACGATGGCGTAACCATTGCTAACGGCTTACTATACTGGTGGCCGTCCGTGTGCGACTGCCAGCTTACTCTGTATGGTATTACCTGCCTTGGGCCGGCAGGAAACTTCAATTTCACCGCGGCCGCGACAGAGACAGAGCGCCTGGAAAAAGGCAGCGGCAGCATAGATAAAGTTGCAGAGATGCCACAGTCGCCAAATGATTGGCCGACGTTGCGGGCAGATAATACGGCAAGCGCGACTACAAATGCAACTATACCCGACAAGTGCGAATTGTTGTGGCAGGCTGCTCAGAAAAAAACTTTTGCCCGGGGTGCATCCTTGCCTACAGCGCCGGTTGCCACTGGCGGGTTGGTTTTTGTTAGCGGTCCTGATGGTGTAGTGCGGGCGCTGGATGCAGCAACCGGTAAACTTCGGTGGAAGGCATATACCGGCGGTGCGGTTCGAATCGCACCGACTATATGGAAAGGCCGGGCTTTTGTAGGGTCCGGTGACGGCTGGGTGTATGCCTTCGAAGCTGCGACAGGAAGACTATTGTGGCGGTTCTGCGCAGCTCCTATCCAGCGCAAGATTCCTGTATATGGTTCGCTGCAATCGACCTGGCCGGCGGCAAGCGGAGTGTTGGTTCAGGATGATACTGCTTATGTCGCTGCCGGACTTGCTAATTATGACGGGACATACGTTTATGCGCTCGATGCAGCAACCGGGCAGATAAAATGGCAGAACAACACGTCAGGTCATCTTGACAAGCAGGCTCGAACTGGGGTGAGCGTTCAGGGACATCAGTTGCTTTACGATGGCAAGCTGTATCTGGCTGGCGGCAGCTCTATCTCGCCTGCTATATATGATATTAAGGATGGAAAATGTCTTAATGACGCCGAGCCGCTTGCACAATGTGTATCGCGCAGTCCCCGGGGCTGGGAGCTTTATCTGCTTGGCGGACAGGTCGTAGCGTGCGGCAAGCCTTTCTATGCGCATCCTGAATACGATGTCTATGACGATACCGTCTTTAGCAAGGTCTTCCTTACATCGAGCACCGGTCGTGACATCGCCTGGGTGAGCAATCAGGATGGCGGCAGAGTTTTGTGCTTCAGTCAGATTGACAGGGAGCTATTAAATAAAAAAATGGCTGACCCGCAGAACCGTTTTCTTATCGGCTTCAGGAGACTCGGCATCCAGGATAAACCTCTCTGGAGCTACGATTGTAAGGATGGGACCGCTCTGGCAGTGTGCAGTAATGCTGTGGTGGTTGCTGGCAAATCGCAGGTCGTTGCACTGAAGCTGGAAGATGGAAAGGTATTATGGTCGCAGTCGCTGCCCTCGCCTGCGGTAACCTGGGGAATGGCCGTTGACCGCGATGGCCGAGTGATAGTAACTCTTGAGGATGGACAGATTTTATGTTTCGGTCAAAATGGCCGCGTGTAAACAAGCACAGTTGCCTTTTATTTCCAGTCGCTCTGCTCGGGTTGGTAATTGTCGCTGGTTGCGGCAAGAAACAGCCGGCAGAAGCAAAACAAGAGTTAGTGCTGTTGTGCGGCAGCTCATTTATTCAGCCGGCTGAGAAGCTCTGTTCATTGTTCACCTCCCAAACCGGCATTAAGGTTGTTACTACAAGCGGCGGCAGCGAAGACCTTTTACCCTTGATTAAGACAGGCCGAAAGGGAGACGTCTTTATAACGCACGACCCATATCTTGACTATGTTTCGCAGGCCCAAGCGCTCGGCGAACATATTGAAACTGGTTTTGTGGCGCCTGTGCTGGCTGTGCAGAAAGGAAATCCGCAGGGTATAAAAGCAATTGAGGATTTGGCAAGGCCAGGACTAAAGCTAGCGCTAACAGACCCACAGTATTCAACCTGCGGTGAAATGGTATTTGCACTTTTAGAGAAGAAGGGCATAAAAGAGGCGGTAATGAAGAATGTCGAGAACCGCCTGACCAAAGGGCACAGCACTCTCGGCACTTTTCTCAAAACGCAGACGGTAGATGCGGTCATTATATGGAACGGCGTAGCGCATACATTTAGAGACGACCTGGAAGTTGTGAAGATACCATACGAATATGATAAGGACGTTCGGGTGCACATTATCGGTTTAAGCTTCTCAAAACAGCCGGGGCTGCTCAATAAATTTTTTGAATTTGCCCGAAATAAAGGTCCCGAGATTTTTGCCGAATATGGCTATGTGAAAGAATACGCAGGAGTGGTTCCTTGAAGCGATTCGCTGTATCTGTAATTATTGCTGCAGTAGTAATCCTTTGCGGATGTGGAGTTAAAAGCTCCGAAGAGTCTGATTCTGAGGCAAAAGAACTGCTGCTTTATTGCGGTGCAGGAATCCGCCCGCCTGTGGATGAGCTTGTCGAGGTATTCGGGCGGTTGTATGGTGTCAAGGTCGCCATCGACTATGCAGGCAGCGAAGTCCTTTTATCAAAGATAAAACTTGGCCGGCGAGGCGACCTTTATATGCCCGGTGACAGTTACTATATTGAGCAGGCGGCCGGCGCAGGGATGATACTTTCGCAAAAGACGGTCTGCTACTTTGTGCCTGTGATTTTAGTGCAAAAAGGTAATCCGAAAAATATACGTTCTTTGCCGGACCTCCTTCGGAGCGGCTTAAAGCTGGGATTGGGCGACCCCAACGCCTGCGCGGTCGGCAGAAAAACGCTGGATGTTTTTGCCAAGAATAATATTTCCTGGACTGATGTAGAAAAAAATGTCGCCTTTTTGTCTATGACTGTAAATGAGCTGGGGATGCAGATACAAGCGAGGTCGCTTGATGCGGTTATCGTCTGGGATGCGGTGGCGCGATACTATGCAAACTATGGCGATGAAGTTCCTATTCCCATAGAAAACAATTGTGTTTCCACTGTCGATATCGGCGTGCTGACATTTACGAAGAACAAAAAACTGGCTGAAAAGTTTTTGGAGTTCGCTGCTTCAGGGCAGGGCCAGGCCATTTTCAAGAAACATCTCTACAGGGTCGAGCCGCCATAATAAGATGTCTATTTTTCCGAGAGAGACCGGCAGGATTTTCCGGGGGATGTTTTATCAAAACAATAAATGTGGATAAGTTTTGCCAAAGGTAAGTATGAATAGCCCTGTAAAAGGCTGGCGAGACCGTGTTTTCGACGCAGCAGTTTTTTTCTTTGTGTGCGTTTTTGTCGTCTTTGTTTTGATACTTATTGTTTCGGATGTCTTTTACATCAACAAAAAAGCTGTTGTAACAGTCCTTACATCGCGGTTTATAATCCACGCCTTGTGGATGAGCATCTGGACGAGTTTCAGCACAACCTTCATTTCGCTACTGTTTGCGGTGCCGGTAGGATACGCTTTGAGCCGGCTGCGATTTCCCGGCAGAATTCTGGCAGATGCAATTGTAGATTTGCCGATTGTGTTTCCGCCTCTGGTTGTAGGGTTGACGCTTTTGGTATTTTTTTCGCAGACCTCCATCGGGCGATGGATACAGGATGATTTAGGTCTGGAATTTGTCTTTCAACCGAAGGGCATCGTGCTGTGCCAGTTTGTAGCAGCAGCAAGTCTTGCAATCCGTTCTTCTAACACGGCATTTAACGACGTCAGCCGGCGCTATGAGAATGTGGCTCTTACGTTAGGCTGCACGAGGTTGGGGAGCTTCTGGCGTGTCTCTCTGCCCTTGGCTCGCAACGGCATTATTGCAGGAGGAATTTTGACCTGGGCCCGCGCATTCGGACTTTTTGGGCCATTGATGATTTTCGTCGGGTCATTTCGCGGGCGAACCGAAGTCTTAAGCACCACAATCTTTCTTGAGCAATCGGTGGGCAATCTGGAAGTGGCTCTGGCGGTGGCGCTACTACTTATATTCGTGGCGTTGTTAGCAATAACTATTATTCGCCTTGTCGGCGGTTCGGCTCTGGTGAAGCGATGATTCGCACCGAGAAAATTTCTTTCCGCATTGGCACGTTTCATTTGCTAAATATAAGTATCGAGGTAGCAGCCGGACAGTATTTTGTTTTGCTGGGACCGCCAGGTTCAGGCAAAAGTATTTTCCTCGAGTGCCTGTGCGGTCTTAGAAAAGTAGATTCGGGAAAAATATTTATCGATGGACGTGATGCAACTTTTCTTGAGCCGCGTGCACGCAATATCGGGTATGTGCCCCAGGATTACGCGCTTTTTCCTCACCTTACTGTCCAAGAAAACATCGCTTTTGGTTTACGTGTCAGCAAATACACTAATAAGGATATTATCAAGCGAACCGGTGAAACAGCGGAGCTGCTGGGCATTGAACATTTATTGTCACGCAGTGTAAATGGCCTGAGCGGCGGAGAGACGCAGCGGGTTGCTCTGGCGCGAGCAATAATTATACAGCCGAAGGTCTTGCTATTGGATGAGCCGGTCTGTGCTCTCGATGAGGTAACAAGGCAGGAAATCTGCTCGCAGCTTTTTTTTCTTCAGCGCCGCCTCGGAGTAACTGTTATCCACGTAAGTCATAATCTGGAGGAGGCATTTTCTGTAGCTGATCGGGCCGCTATCTTGCACGAAGGCATCCTGCAGCAAATCGGCTCACTGGATGAGCTTCTTCGCAAACCTCATAGCGAGTTTGTCGCACGCTTTATGCGTTGCGAAAATATCTTTTCCGGCCAGGTGATTGGGCCAGGCGCCCGGCCCAAACAGACTCGCGTGAAGGTTGGAAATGCCGAGATAAACGTCATAGGCAAATATAACGGCAAACTTAAGCTGGTGATTCGTCCTGAAGATGTGCTCATTTATCCTTATGCTGGGTTCTGTGGCAAAGGTGAGAATGAAATTTGCGTCAAGCTTATTCGCTTACGTAACTATGGCGAGTATATCAGGATGGAGCTGGATGGCCCTTTCAGTTTAATCGCTCATTTAACAGGCGCAGTTTATAGTGAGCTGAAGATTGAGCCGGGAGCAGATTTAGTTGCGGCATTACGGCCACAGAACATTCACGTGCTGCCTGCATAAGAGCTCGCCTTCGCGTAGCCCGCTACGGCGGGCGAAGCAAGGCCTTTGCATTTTTCTGCCAAAATCTTTATAGTATCAGGCATAATGTTTGCCTGCTCGAACAATGGAATAGGGATTATTGTGATTAGATTTCTAAAATTAGTTTTGTTTTGTTTCCTGTGTGCTTATTACCAGCAACCTGCAGCTCTTGCCTGCAGATACAACGTTCGCCAGACCGGCTTTGTTGACCTGGGCATTGAGCGATATGATTTCTACGGCTATGTCAAAAATGATACGCCGGCCGATGTCGTTTTATGTTTCGAGCAAGTCCTGAAAGAAAAATTTGCGGATAGTAACATCAGGACTGAAATAATCAACATCGACCGGCAAAAAGAACCCCCGCTCTTGCCTTCGCAAGAAGGCGCGGGGGCAATAAAAAATTTAGAATCTTTGCAGATAAAATCTTTTCCCGCCGCTGTCTTAGTGTCACCGGATGGGCAGACGCTTGCGTTTGGTCTGACTGAACCAGCTCGTGCATTTAAGGATACACTTGAGGCGGCAGTCGGCAGCATCCTGTTTTCACCAAAGCGCGAAGAAATTGTGCAGCAGGCGATTGAGGCATACAGTGTGGTCCTTTTAATAGAAGCAGCAGATACCGCGGAAAACCAAAAGGCTAAAGCTATTGCTTATGCTGCGATTAAAAGCATAGAGGCTCAAATGGATACGCTGCCCAAGCCGATTGCCCCGCCGGAGGCAGATTTGAGTGAGCCAGCCGTCGGCCGCCCGCCGGTTCTGATTGTGGTGGATTATAAATCGCTCGCCCAAGAGAAAGTGTTACTCTGGAGTCTTGGGCTGAATGCACAGGAGATTTTCGGCCCGCATATAGCGGTTATTTACGGAAAGGCCCGATGGATTGGGCCGATGTTTAACGGCGAAAAAATAACGGAAGATAACCTTACCAGAGTGCTTTACATAATCGGCGACGATTGCGAGTGCGGGCTTGACCAGAGATGGGTGCAGGGGACGATGCTGCCTGTCAAATGGGAAAGAAAGCTGCAAGAAAAAGTAGCGGCAAATCTTGGTTTTGACCCGGAAAGCCCGATGATAAAGATGGAGATAGGCTCAATTGTAAGTAGAGGAATGGGAGGCTCATCTTATCCAGGCGTTCCATTTGGCTACCAGCCCCGACCTGTCGGGGCTCAGCCTGTTGGTGCCCGCTCGAAACCAGATGCAGACAACACATCTGACGAGGACATTTATTCGCCGCTATCCGCTATGGCGTTGGTGACAATAGGACTAATGGTGGTTGTTGTCATCATTGGCATTGTAGTTCTTTTAAGGCCAAAAAAGATATGATGATATTTGGTCTTATCCTCAAAGAGATTCGCCACCGCAAAGCTAATTTTCTACTTAGTGTGCTGGCAGTGGTAACAGCCGCGGCACTATTTATATCGTTTTTCACCGCCGCTAAAACCTCGGAGCGTGAGACCGCCCGCTTGATGCTTACTATGGGTTTTAATGTCCACATCGTATCGAAAGATGCAAATATAAATGAGTTTTTGCTAACGGGATTATCCGACCGAACAATGCCGCAAGAATATCTCGACAAGCTCGCCACTCAAAAGGCCGTTTCCTATAATCACCTGCTTGCCAGCTTGCAGAAAAAAATATCGTGGCGTGGAGTTGAGGTGATAGTAACAGGGCTTGCTCCTGAAATTTGTCCGCCTGGCGGTCCCTCGACTTCGCTCGGGATGGTGAGCCTGTCGAACCATAAAAAGTCGCCTATAAGTTATCAGATTGAACCAGGCAATCTATTTGTAGGATTCAGAGTCGCCCAGGCCCTCGGCTTAAAAGAAGGTAACACCGTAGAAATTGAAGGTAAGACGCTTAAGGTAGCTAAATGCCTGGCAGAATCGGGAAACACCGATGACATTCGAATCCAGTGTTACCTGCGTGATGCTCAGGACATCCTGAAAATGCCAGGACAAATCAGCGAAATCCAGGCGGTTGATTGCCTCTGTTTTGCTCCTGCCGGCGACCCTGTATCTATCCTGCGCGAGGAGATTGGTGCGATGTTACCTGACACTCAGGTTTTTCATACCCGAACTATTGCCTCGGCCCGCACAAGGACAAGACAAATGGTCAGGGATTTTTTTGCTGTTATTACGCCCCTTATCGTTATTGCCTGCGGGCTGTCGGTCGGCGTGCTGGCGGCAATCAATGTCCGCGACAGGCAGCAGGAAATAGGTATTCTGCGGGCGCTCGGATATCGCTCAGGACAAATCACGACACTATTTCTCGGCAAAGCAGTTGTAATTGGTGCAATTGGCGCAGCAATCGGGTTCTTGACAGGAACTTTTTTAGCTATGAAGTTCGGCCCGGATGTATTTAAGATGACGGCACAGGCAGTGATAAAACCGGAGCCGATTTTACTTGTGATTTTGCTTATTTTTGCGCCACTATTTGCTGCGGTGTCGAGTTTTATTCCGGCGATGATTGCCGTAACTTTCGACCCGGCCGTTACGCTAAGAGAAGAATAAAACCCGTTAGAAACTTGTCTGACGACAGTCAAGATTTAACTAAGGTCATTTTTATGTCAGTTTTTCTTAAAAAACCATACACATCATTAATTTCTAACGGGTTAAAATGATTGTCCTCGAAGATGTTTCAAAAATTTATTATAGCCGTAGATATACAATTCACGCACTGCGTGACATCAACCTGCGCATCGAAAAAGGCACTTTTTCTATTGTATGCGGCCCGAGCGGCAGTGGAAAGACGACACTTCTTATGACCATAGCGGCGATGCTTCGACCAACCCAAGGAAGGGTCTATATTGAAGAAAAAAACCTCTATAACATAAGCTCGCAGGATAGGGCCGGATTCCGCGCCAAAAACATCGGTTTTATTTTTCAGATGTTTCATTTAATACCGTATTTGAATACAATCGAAAATGTCGTTTTAGCCGGTGGGGCTATCGGCAAAAATAAAGATACTGCCAAGGCAAAAGAATTGTTGAAACAACTGGGTTTATCGCAGCGTTCCTTTCATAAGCCTGCCCAGCTAAGTGCCGGCGAAAAACAGCGGGTCGCTGTAGCAAGGGCATTATTTAATCAGCCTAAGATAATTCTTGCCGATGAGCCAACGGGCAATCTCGACTCGGAGAACGCAGCTTCGGTAATTGAATATCTATCCGAATTTCATCGCAGCGGAGGCACCGTGATTATGGCTACTTGTCAGATGCAATCCCCGCACCGTATGGTGCAGGGGCAAACCCAAAATATCGCCGACCGAATAATCCATCTGCGCAACGGCAGCATTGAGAAATCCACAGTTCCGTAGCCCCGCACCAATTAACTAATTGAGACCGTCTGCAGCACAACATTTAGCTCAACCCCATCAAGCAGACAATTGGTGCGGGGCTTACTGACTGAGTGGGCCAATGATTAAAGCGACCTCCCAATCTTCGAACTTGGCCTTTAATGATTCGGCCAGTTTATTTTGCACCTCTGGGTCGAGGCGGTTGTTGTGCCACCATTTTTTATGGACAGCATCTCGCACAGGAAAGAAATTGCATCCGTTGGTGCCATAATTGCGAAAGCCGGTGTGCTTGCGCCACTCCAAAGACAATAGACAATACTCGGTCAACTGGTCGAGCAACTGTTTATCATCCGGATTGCCCTCGTTGACCATTTTGCAAAACCTCATAGCCGCACTATGAATCCTCAATTGAACTGCGAGGTCGCGAGCGATTTGGCCATAGTCGGGAAAGAGTTTGATGCCAATCGGACCTGGGCGCCCAAGCTGGTGATTCTTATCAAGCATCATCAGCTCATCGGCCATAGTTTCGGCGTTCGATGCCTCCAAATCGCCCAGGCATAACCAGGCTTTCGTCAGAAGCTCTGTCTTCTGGGGATAAATCAATTTAGCAAGCTCGCGCATTGCCTCCGCAGGTGGTTGGCTGCGCAGCTCCATATTCCATAATGCTTGCGTGAAATAATAGATGTTCGGCAGTTGGCAGAGGGGAGTTTGAGCATTGCCCATCGCCCCACGGATTTTCCCTATCCGTTCGGGGACATTCAGCGCTTTTTGAAGGACCGGCGGAACAACCGTTGTGAAAGGCAGACTGGGTTCGGGCTCCACCGCACCATACGGGTAATAGATTACCCGGTCGGTCACCTTTAATCGGTCTGCCACCTTCCAGTGTTCTGCAAATGCCACCGTCAGCCACCACGGCTCAGGCGAACGCGCCAGCAGGTCACTGATTGTGTCTTGCCAGTTTTCGCTTTGCTGTTTGTTGCCCCATCCAAACCACATCCAATAAACCAACTTGGCCTTTGGACCGAGCTTTGTGTAATTATTGATAATCTCACGATTCATCATCAGGATATCAACAAACTCACTGGCCGGACTGCCTCGCCATCCGCCTGGGTCGCTGTCAATTACCCAGTAGCCGTCGGCGTTGTTGCAAATCTTGTAGAACTCGCCGCGTGCAGCCTTCAGTTGGGCCATCTGGTTGGGGTCGGCTGGGTTTTTCAATGTCTCGACCTTGAAGTAATCCCGCTGTTCTGCCGGCGGCAAATCGCGTTTGTCGCACATATTATTGGCGCACTCGCCTATCCATACCTCCATATAGTGATTTTGCTTTGCGTGGTCAATCACGGGGGGATAGCGGCGCAGAAATGCCTCATCTTCCGGTGAAAAAGGGACAGGTAAGATACCCGCCATCGACCAAATCTGAAATAGATTCACCCGCATCAGAGCCAGAATATCGACATACTTCTTCCACTCTTCTACCGTCCAGGTCCGCAGTGCATAAGGATAAGAGTATGCCCAGTGCTGATGTGCATACATCCCTCGCAGCGCAAATGACGGCTTCTCGATGATATTTAAGTCTGGAGGCAAAGTCGCCGGCAATTTGCTGACATCCAGCTCGCGCAGCAGGGTATAGATTGCGTGTCGCGTGCCTGAATCTGTCGCCCCGGCAGTGATAACCATTGTCGAGTCACCATCCACCAGCAAACGCAGGATAAATCCTTCGCTTCCCAGGTCATCCCAGCGGATGTTCTTACAAACCGATGACGCATATTTTTCTGCCGGGTCACGCCCAACTAACACGACCGGGCCTGGACCAGGCGTCCATTGTGTGCAAACCTGCACTTCAATCTGCGCTGACTGCTTGCAAAAGGTCGATAGCTGCTCTATCGCGTATCTGATTGGCTGACCTGGATTGCTTTCGGTAATAACTGTCAGGGTAGTAATGGGAACAGGCTTGCCCGCCAGACGTATGGCGGGTTCGCCCGCACCGAGGTATTGGCGGAGGCCGACGCCAATGATTCCATCCGGCCACCGCTCCAGAGTGAGAGGGTCGTGGGCCGGCAGGATAATATCCGCAAGCGTGCGTATGTGTGCCATCGCCTGCCTGCACGCGTTTGGGTCAGGGCTGCGAGTAGGCCGGTCTTTCTCTATATTTTCGTATTTATATACTACATCGCCGGTGATAACCGCCGGCCCCATATAAGTCCGCACAAGAACGCCCTGGCTGCCGGGTGTGTGGCAGCCGAGAGGAAAAACCCGCACGCCGGGGACAATCTCTTCATCATCTACGAGTTGCAGCGCATCGGGCCTGCTATCAAGCGCCTTTCGCACATCAGATGCAAGGTGGTTTTTATTTTCTGAATACTCTTGCCGGTTGACCACGAAGCGAGCGTTAGGAAAAGCATCGAAGTAATCATAATGGTCTGCGTGCAGATGTGTTGCGATGACATAACTTACTTCTGCCGGCTCGATGCCGTGACTTTTTAACGCCTCAATAGTTCGTTCTTGCGGCAATTGTCTGACCCCGCCGGGGATGTATCTGGCGGTTGCTTTGCTAAACTCTTCAGGATACTTTGGGCCGGTTTCAACTACTATCGTTTTATGTCCACCTCGAATAACCCAAATATAAAGGTAAAATGTGCTGGTTTCTTCGCTGCTTGTATCCTGAAAAGTTATATAGTCTCGGACTTCACACTGGCCGACCTTGATTGCCTGGATGGTGTGCTTGATGGCGTCTTTGGAAACAAGCGGCCTGCTGCCTCGACTTGCGTCGAGAGACGCAGAGGCAGGCCAGCGGTCGAGTACGCCGGGGTCATGGCCGGGCAGCACAGTATCAGCTTTCTCGCGGATTTTTTTTATGGCTGCAATACACTCATCGTAATTAGTGAACACACCCGGAGGTATATTTCGCTCAAAGTTGGCCAAAAGGGACACCGTGTCTCCGGTAAGAACTGCCTTGCCGTAAGGGGTATTCACACGATAGGCCATTGAGCCGGGTGTGTGTCCGCCAATCCAGAAAGATTCGATGCCAGGCAGAATTTCCTGATCCTCGACCAGCACCAGCCGCTGTTTGCAGGCGGGATTATTGATGAACTCCTGCATAATCTTTCCGTGACCCCAGCTTGGCGCAGCCGATGATGCCAGCTCCCATTCCTTTTTGCCGATGTACACCTTCGCATTTTTATAGTTAAGTAGGTCATCGACGTGGTCAAAGTGCAGATGTGTGATAAGCACATAACCGATGTCATCCGGCGTCAGGCCAAACTTACGGAGCTGGGCTATGCTGCTCTCCTGCTTATTTTGACTGATTGGCTCGCGTAACACGTGGGCGGCGCCGCGGTTCATTTCATTGACATTACTGAGTCCCGCATCTACCAGGATAGGTTTGTCGCCGCCGAGAATGAGCCAGATGTATAGGGCATAATCGAACGTCTCGGTATTGTTGCCTTCATAAAAGGCGTGATTACCGGCAATCTTGCACACACCATTTTGCAGCGGATAGATGCGATATGTCGGCGATTGGACGGCTGACCCCGTTAGAAGTAAAGCACCTGAGGTCTCTGCTTTATTACCAGCAAGAACTTCTAACGGGGCTGACGCTATCGGTATTATCAAGCCAATTAAAATGCTCGCTAACATAATCTTTCTGCTCTGTTTCATAATTTTACTCCGTTAGAAAGCCGCGGTATCAGGTGTCTTCGATTTCCCCACGGGCCGGATACCTCGTAAACCAATCGGCCATCCACATCACCCAATGCCGTTATATCCACAGATGGGATTTTGCCTTTTGCTGCCTGGTAGATAACAGCATAATTGGTTCCTGCTGTGCGCCTCTCAATAAGAACCATCGGAGTCGTCGCACAGTTCGGCTCATCGCTCTGCGGATACCCGCAGGTAGAAACTATTGTTCCTGCTTCTGCCGCCATTGTCATTCTAAATCGCACAGAATCTTCTGTCCATTCGATTCGAATCTGGTCTCCACTTTTACCTGTGTGAAAATCTTTAAGCCACCTGCCGGGCCCGCCAATTTCCATCTGCGCCGGCTCCAGTGCAACCGAGGTATTTTGTGATAGGAGTTTTCCTGTCGTATGAGCTATCCAGTGAATGTCGTGAGGCGAATCCGAAACTATTTGAAAGACATCGAGAACGTATTCTGGCCTTACGCAAATCGTCCGCGATTGCCTGACGCCCTCATAAAGAAGACCTTCTTTATCCACAACAGTAACCGTTTTTTCATCGGGAAGGTCTCTATATTCCTCAAGCCAAAGTCTCTGGTCTGTTCCTTTCTGGTCGCGATAATCTATCATCACCGTATTGTGGCTCAAAGTTGAACGGTTCAGCTCCTTTTGCACCTGAGCCGAAAAAGCGTGAGCAGCAGTAGTCCTCGATTCAACATCCTGTATGAGTAACTTGCCGCACCCAAAGAGCATCAGCGAAAGTTTGTCCTGATGGCAGTGCACACCGCTTTTATCAAAGGTAAGAAATGCACACCAACCATTGCTTCCCCAATAATCTTTGCCTTGGCGCTGCCGCAGAAAGGCATAACCGTGTTCAGGATAGAGCCGGCTGGCAATATCGGGTGGCTGTGAATTTTTAGATTCAAGACCGACAAATAAAACCTCCGCTCTTTTCTGAGGCGCCTCCCCAAGGAGCCACGCGTAGCGCTCGTCTCCGTAGGCCTTGTAGGCATACACGTAACTGAACTCATCGCAAAGCCGTCTCCGAAAGCCGTAGCAATCCCCCACAGGAGGGATAATTCCATCAGGAAAAAGAGTGCCGAACATCGAGTCGAAGGCCTGTTTCATATTTCGCCCGTTAGCTGTCGTAATCGTGTATAGGTCTCTGGGGTAATTTGCTTTCCGCATCGCCTCCGCCAAGTAAACCATTGGAACGATAGCAGTGAAATGGTAATTGAGACTACTTTCGCACCACAGGCCATCATCAACTAACCCAAGTTCCAGCAGCGATAGCATCCCCCTCGGCCCATCAAGTGCGTATTGGACAAGCTCATCCTGGTTATAAAATAAACCCAGGCAGCCGAGCATCATCTTATGCCAGGCCAGATGATTATTGATGCCGCCGCCTATATCATTCTCAATCCAGTAAATATCATTTTTAAGAACCGCCCGTCCCATCCGCGTAAAGAATGCATCGAGCTTGTCGCGCTGGTCGGCTGTGAATTGCTCGAAAAGAATGTCGTAGGTATTGAGGATTAAATGTCCCCACACTGAATAATTCATTCCGACATCATAATGCTCAAACTCAAAGCTGTAGTCAGATAGATGCAAAAGTATCCTTTTCGCTGCATCGGCATCTTTACTATCGCCTCTGACAGCGAATCTAAGGGCTGCGCCGTTCGCCGGCTGTGCCATCCGCAGCGGCACAAGACAGGTTTTCTCATATATGACCGGATACGTATCCGACCAGGGTTTATTTTTGACATCATCCCACCACGACCGGTCAATCGATTCGAGGGTAATTCCTTGGGCCTTGTTTGCATCTGCATTCAAAGTCTCCAGGGCCTGGTGGTATTTCGTCATCGTAGCTCGTCTTCGTGCTTCCTTGATATCGTTTTTAGTGTAAAAAAGAAATGGGTGCTCTTTTGAGTGAATCTGCTTTGAATGAAAAACAATAATCTCCGGTACACGCGCTTGCTTTTTGGGCTCTTTCGCATCCAGCTTGCCGATTTGCCACGGCATCGTAAGGAACACTGCAAGGACAACCCAGTTAAGAAGGTGTCGCAAACTATTTTCCAATGATTTGTCTGCCTTTACGCAGACTCTCTGGGAATTCAAACTCATCCCCGGAGGACTCGAAAGACATCGAGTTATGGTTCCGTCCATTTCCAGTTGTTACCAAAAATGCTGTAATCGTGCAAATCCACAAATCCCTGTCGGTCCATATTCTCTCGCAACAATAAGTCATCCAGAAGCCAGCCGTCACTCAGGATTTTCAGGTCGAGAAAATCTACCTTGCCATCGACATTCAAGTCAGCTATGTTGCCTACCTTCGATGGTGACATACTTGCCTCACAAGTTCCGCCGTATGCTTCGACATTTATTCGTTTTCCGTTAGGCCATAGCTCCGCTTTCCAATCGGAAGCTGGGTCGCCGGCATCTATGCAGGGGCTGGTTACAGTGTCTGTAGTTACCCACCTTCGCCCGACCGGGTCCCACCGTCCATATTCTGAACGCAGGTGGTAATCGTCACGTGCAACATCGGCAAACAGCGGGTCATCATCAAAATTACCAGTGCCCCACGTGAATGTGCAGCCCGCATCAACTGTTACGCCGGTCTTTCCTCCTTCCCAGTCACTATAAGAAGCGGCCATCGTAGATGGATAACTTGTCGAACCCTGCTTATATCGCAGATATATGTGGAATCCGTCAGGCGCGGTGTTTTCCCAGAAGATGCAGTTTTTAAGCAGAACTCCACTGGTATATGCGCACTGAATAGCTCCACCTTCGACTGCTGCCTCATTTCCATAGAACAAACAATTCTCGCAAAGCACCGGAGCGCCCCAGAGTGCCATTGCGCCGCCGCCATTGTAATAGCCCGAAGAGCTTGTCCCCTTGGAGATATTTTTATAGACCAGACTCTTCGATAAGACTGTGCTGGAAGAATTGGCTATGTATAAACCGCCTCCACTGGCAGCAGTATTGCCGAATACCTTGCTTGTAGTAATGCGGGCTGCTGCACCTGACTGGCTTGCGAAGCCGCCTCCGGAAGATACTGCGGTGTTGCGATTGATTATGTTGTTAGTCAATTGTGGCTTTGAGCCGTCGCATATATAGATTCCTCCACCGTGGAAGTTAGATGCCGAATTCCTGAGTATCTGGCAATTGCTGACAACCATATCCGAGTTCGAGCCATAGATGCCGCCGCCAAGCTCGGCGCTGTTGTAGCTGATAACGCAATTTTTGATTGTTGGAGATGAATCAATACACTGGATGCCGCCGCCTGCCCAGACATCGATGCCGGCAAATTCCACCTCGTAACCGGCACCGCCGGTAATTTTGAAACCATTAAGGACGCAATCTGCATCTTCGCCCGATGCAAATGTTACCACAGAACCTTTGCCCAAAGCGTTTATGACCGTTGTTGCGACAATAGCGGGGTCTTGCGGGTCGGTGCTTGTCAATAGAACACTCTTGCCCTCCAGGTCTATATTTTCATAGTAATTGCCCGGCAAAACAATAATGGAATCTTGGTGATGGAAGGCCCGGTCAATGGCCTCCTGAATCATATCGAACGGATGTGTTTGGCTGCCGTTCTCATTCGGGTCGCTTATGGTAGAGTCAAAAGGCCCGGGGTCATTTGGTGCGTTATCGTCAACATAGAATGTCTGCGGCAGTGTGCCGGTTGCTGTAACCTTGAAAGTATAAAGACTCTCATCGGTATCATTATTCGCAATAGTTATAGTAGCCGTATATGAACGTGCAACATCTGGCGTAAATTTAATATTGAATGTTGTTGAATCCATAGATAACACCGGCGTCGAAGGCTGCGAGGTAACAACAAAATGACCTGCATCGACGCCGCCTGTCTTGACCGGCGGGACGCCCGTCAAATTCAGGTCTGCGCCGCCGAGATTTTCGATGGTAAATGTCACGCTTTTATCGTATCCGAGGTTGACGTTCCCAAAGTCATAGCTGCCTTTGTATGGAATGTCGGTCAAATCCTCTCTTACGTTTATTTCCGGAGGAATGCCGCTTGAGTCGATGGTAAAGTCGGCATCGCTGCTATCGGTGTAACTTGCGTCCGATGTAGAAGTTATCCTGATTCTGCACTTCGTAGAACCCGGCAGCCCAACGCTCCATTTTTGGTTTCCATCATTTGCAGTGCTGGCTATTATGGTGGACCAAGTATTACCGCTATCGCGGCTGATTTCTATCTTGACATTATGGCTCAAATTGCCGAAGTTGTCCCAGGTTATCGTGTATAACTGGCCGACGATCAGAGTTTCACCGCCGTTAGGCGCAGTTACCGTGCAGGTCGGCGGCCCGACCGCAATTCGATAGGAATGGCTTTTCGCATAATCGCTCGAATCGCTTTTCCATATAACTAAACCGTGGTAGCCAGCATCTGCGATTTTTACCTGGAATTTCTCATCGGCTCCGTCGCCGCCGTTTTCGGCAAAGGCCCCTGTTATGTATTCACTCTTTTTGGCATTTATTGTTTCGTCATCGTAAAGGCTCATTCCGAGGTCGCAGGTCCCCACAGTTTGGTCAAGATAGAAGAAGTATTCTCCCGCCGTAAGGTAAATTTCATATATATCAAGCACATTCGTTGTGTTTTTGGAATATGGCCCATTCCATTGAGTGCCCGGGCGAGGATAGATTTTTGTGCTCGCAGATTCTTCAATTCGAAAACCTCCTGTTGCGTTATTATCGTTTATCGCACCGGCATAGTAAGTGCCTGCCGCTGCCATATTGTCGTTGACAATTACAAAATCAGAGGAATCGTATGGGTCGATGGACCACTCAAGATAGCCGCTGCCGAAGCCGCCTTCGCTGCCTGTGTAATCTCCGATATCCCAGAGCCTCAAACTGTAGTATGAGTTGGCATCGGCAGGCAAAATACCTACAGCCGACCACCATTTATCCGGATGCACGTTCTGAACATCAAATGAAAAGCCGTCATTGTTATACCATAAAGCTCCGCCTGTATCGCCCCAGGCGTCTCTGGCCGGCGGCGCAGAACGCGTAACCGGCGAATTATCTGAAAGTGCGTATGGGCTCCAGACAAACTGGTTGCCCCATCGGTTGTCGCCCTCGTGCTGTTCGGTTACATCATCATCTTCATCGAGCACATAATACAGGGTGTGCCTGCCTCCTTTAAGAATTTGAGGTTTCTGAATATTTCTGTGCTGCATAACAGCTCCGGGCCCCAAGGACACTGTGCTTGAGAAGAACCATACACCATCCATATAGACAGCAGTGTAGTGGGAAGCGGCTGACACTGCAGAGTCGTTTATCCACGCCCAATTATAATAAGTATCGTCGGTATTTCCCGGTAGCGTAGTAGTAACAGGGCACCAGGTGTTTGTAGCGCCGCCGGCACTTCTCGGCACAATCGGATAGTCCCATCCCGAAGGAGTGGTATATGTAAGATTAGGCAGCCCTGCAAGCCCTACTTCGATAGAGGCAGATTTTGTTGCTGTGTAAGTCTCGAGGTAGCAGGTGCTTGAGTTAGTTACCGAAATCGAAAAATTCCCGCTTGAGCCGGGCGAGCGAACTGTCCAGCTCGCCAGAGATGAGAAACCGGGATTTATTTTACCAAGACTCCGTGGATTTGAGCCGGAAACTAATGTAAAACCTGCTGGCAGGTTCAGGGTAATCTGATTATTGTGTGCCGCCACATCGCCATTGTTATACACCCTTGCACTAACTGTAAAGTTAGTACTAAAGTATATAACCGAAGGCATTGATAGAGTAATGCTAAAGGTCGGCGGGTCAGCCCTTTCAAAGTTTTCTTCGGTGGCCAGGGCAAAATCCTCGCTGCTTGCACCGTCTATCGATGAGCTCCAGCAATACGCCTTGATAACTACATCGCGAGAGTCATCACAGGACACCTGGTGCACATTGTTGGATTGATGTATGGTATCGCTGTCAATCAGATAGCCGGTATCCTCATCGTAAAGCCGCAAATTCAGGTCGGTAAGGGTGTAATAAGTACTTGGCTCGCTGTCGCCGTTATAGACGGCTCTTCTATGCCACACCAGCGTAGCCTTATCGTTGGCATCCATATAGCCTTTGTAAAACTTATAATCATCGTCATCAGGAGCATCATCGGAGGCAGTAACGCTAAAGACAAAGTAATCATTTCGATGAAAAAAGGCGTGGTCCAAATCCATAACGCCCCAGCCGTATGAGGGGTCCCAGTGGTCGCCACCTATTGGGCCGTCATCTCCGTATTCTGTTAAAGTGCCGCCGTCCGACCACGTTGTAGCGGTGTTGATTAACACCGCCTTTTGTGCCATTGGATTATTATTGCCCCCGTCTTCAAGAAGAACAATTGCCCCGGCTACGTGGGGAGCTGCGGCGCTGGTGCCGCCGTGATTAGCGAAAGCCGTTGTCGATGCTATATCGGTTGAATACGTATTTGTCCCCGGCGCACAAATATCCGGTTTTCGCCGACCTGACGGTGTAGGGCCTCGGCTGCTCGATGACGTAATAATATCGTCTGTTGTTGTGCTGGTATCCTTGATATCCAGATTTGCTGCCGACATAAGGTTGTGCGACTGCGGATAGCCTATTTTTTCGGTGCCGCGGTTACCGGCCGATTTTGTAACCATAACCCACAAATCATCAACGACCGCATCCATAAATCTTTCATAAGGGCCGTATTCATAGTCAAGATAGTAGAGACTGTAGCTATTATTTATGACCTCAGGACCCTGTGTTGTCAGAGGGCAGTCGAGCACCCAATCGACATTCTCCATAACATCGCTTTCTGATATGTCATTATGTCCCCGCGCTTCAAACAGAGCATCCAGACCAAATGCGATTCCTTTGTAAGTGGGATGAGTGCTGGCGATGACACCCGCTGTCCGTGTGCCGTGAGAGCCGCTGTAGCCGGCAGTTTTCTTGAAGATATCTCTCGGGTTGGAAGACGGCGGCGTCCGGTATTTCAAATAAACATGGTCTTCCCGGACACCACCATCAATTAAAGCCGCATCATAAATTCCCCCATCGTAACCGGCATCCCACCACGCGCTCGCACCGAGCATACTTGCGCTTTCGTCCAGGTCAAATGTGTACTGGTAATCCGGCGTGATACTTTCGACCAATGGCGAACGGGCCAGAACCTCCAGCACTGAAGCCGGAATAACCGCGCCAATCGAGTTCGACAGACTGCTTACCCCGGTTACTTGTCCCTTATAATGGTCGATTATGTTAAATATTTGTTTTTGTTGGCCGGCAACAGCTTGCTTGGTTTGTTGGCTGATGTCTTTTCTCATAGCGTCCAGGAGCGAGTCGATTTGCTTATTTGTGGACTTGATTATCTCCATTCTATCCTGCGGTAAAACCATGTCTGCAAGCGAATGTTTCTCCTGCTCTGGATTTGCAAAGTTCTTTTTCGGGCGCTGTTGTGCAATTATATCTTTTACCTGTTGAGCCAGGGCGTTGATTTGTGGCAGGTGATTTGCCTTGACGTTTTTTGAAAGCTGGCCAAGAGGTTTGTCTTTTAGATGTATAATGACCTTCACCTGGTCCTGTTCTAATGCCATCTGCGATACATCAGGATGAATCTTACCCATCTCCCAGCTTGACCTGTCTTCCATAGTAATCACGGGCTCGATTTGGCCATCTTCGCATACATGGTAGCTCTGGCCCTTTTTGCTTCCTTCAAATACGTCATTATCCACCTGAGCAACAAAGTCTGTCATAACATACTTCTTGCTGCCTTCGGATTCCCCAACGACAATATTTGCTGCTGATTCTGTGCTTGTGCCTGTCTCTGTATCGTCCGTCACATAGCCATTGTCAGCTTGTCTAAAAGAATTTCCGTCTTTGCTAACTTCGGGAATGGCTGTGTAGGAATGGTCTTGCTGTGTCGGCTGGTCTGTTTGTGCGCCAGCGAGCACCGAACATAACAAGATAACTAAAAGATACTTGCAGATTAGTTTTGTTTTCATGGGCTTACTTTCTCCTCATCTTTTTGGCAAAAGTTCACTATTTAACCAGCGATTCTTATTTACTGGGTGGCAAAGTTCATAAATTATACAGTTTTTTTATTATATCAAATCTTTTCTATAATGGCAATTATTTCGGTCTAACATTTTCACTATTTTCCCTTTGTAATGGTCCAAAACGCAAAAATCGCCTGAAAAGCCCGTGAGATAAGAATCTTGCGGGATTCATCCCGTTAGATACGAAGTTATCTCACGGGATAGAGAAAACCCTTGAGCGTTTTATCTCACGGGCTGATTTTGCAGGCAATATCCCGGCTGAATGGTGGGACAACAATCTCTAAGGTGCCCTCTGCCGGAGCAACCCGGCTCTGGTCGATAATTTTGCCCTCGCGGGTGTGCCACCACTCAACGCGATAATTACCAGCTTCAAGGTTATGGATGCTGATTTTGGCGTCTTTGATTTCTTTGGGTTCTTGTTTTTCAATCACCGAGCTCCACCAGGTTGCTTGCCGGTTAAAGAGCCAGATATATGCACAGTTATTACCCTGGTATCCCAATAGGCGAATTTGTTCGTTGGAGCTTGTAGCATTGAGCTTCTCAAGTCCTGCCAGCCGAACATCTGCCAGAAACGTTGCAAGCGGCCGATAGTGGGCGTAGGCATCTTGCCTATCTAATTGGTCCCACCACCAGAACAGCGTTGTCCCTGAGATGCCTGCAAAAGCCGATGACCAGAGCGAATTATGGAAATGCACAGCTTCTTTATCCTGTTTCATATCATCGCTCAATCCCCATTTTTCGGTAGCTAAACCAAATTCGCCGATTAACACCGGCTTACCTGCGGCGTGCTCTCTCAAAAATTGCGCTTTCTCAAGTATCACTTCCACCTCATCCTTATAGCTTTCCTTTGTGTTCGGACGCATATAATGGTGGAGCTGGCCGACATCTAAACGCGGGTGACGACAGTCTTTCGCAGAAGGATGCCAGGTGCTGGTGGTGCGCAGGTGATGGTAAATGTCAATCTGCTCAAGATATTTGCCAACCTCGTCATAGAAGCGGTCGGTGGGCTTGCCGGGGTCGATTTCGTTGAAGTATTCCCAGGCGGCAACGTTTGTCGAATAACCCCATCGCGCCACGGCGTATCGCATTAAATTCTTGGCATCCCGAATCGCCTGTTCATACTCAGGGCTTTTGTCGTCGGAAAGCGAATTCATATAGAGGTCTCTGGTTATCAAGCACAACATTAGATAAATATTCTTTTGCCTTGCAGCTTCAATAAGCTCATCCAGCATAAAGCAATCTACCTGGTTGTAGAACCCTCTTATCGGGCGATTGACATTAGCTTCCCACAGAAATTCAGGGCCACCACCTGCCTCCTTCAGCGATAGATTATCCAGCCAAATTGTTCCTGCTCCGACTGATCTTAGAGCAACTCTGCCCAGCCAGAAATCATTTTCCCCGCTGACAAACTCGCGATTAAAATTTTTCCACCCGCCGTCTGGGGCAGCATCTAAGACCGGCTCACTATCGCCGCGCCCAATCTCCACCTTTAATCCGCTTGGGCCTTTTGCTTTGAATCGGCCGGTGAGGATATAGCGAGTCTGTGGCCGCAATGCCACCGGGTGAGAAGGCTCGACAGCAATCGAAGCCCCATCGGCACCTTCTATCTTGACACACTTGCGGGGATTTGAATCGTTTTTGGCATCCGGCACAGGGACAATAACAGCCCTACGGGACCACGAGCGGTCCCAGGCGCTCTTTTTAGCCTCGATGGCCAATGCCCAATCCTCGCAGCAGGTCCATATTCGTAAAAAGTTGGCCCCGTTCTGCGACAGCTTGCCAAATATCTCTTTTGCCCTGGTGATATCAACGTATTGAGTTTCGCCGATGAAGGCAAGGTTCTGGCCTATCGCAAAGAAAAAACCTCCTTCGCTGAACTCTAAAAAGCGAGGGTCTTTGCGACATATCTGGAGAAAACCTTTGCAAGAGGATGCTGTACAGTCAAACTCTATACTGTTCGAGCGAGTTATCCCATTTCGGTTTTTCAATACTGCTATTGCAGTGTAGGTGCCTGTTTCTGTCGGTGCGAATCGCGCCTTCCAACTGCCCTGGCCGATTGGATAATACCAATTTGCCGTTCTTCCGCTTCGGCTGATTGGCTGTTGCTCATAATCCTGGCAATAAAAGGCGGGTAACGTAAATTCTTTTCCGCCGGGCGTCTTAAATAGCAATGTCAAATCAACTTCATTCGGGTCAAAGGGATTATCATATTGACTATCAATCGCGATGAGCAGCTCTATCTTTTCATATTTGCCCACGCTTTTTGTCGAACTGTGTAGCTCGACCGAACTTTGCGCCAAACACTGATGCGGATAAAACCCCACAACAATCATACCTATCAAAATTAGCTGCTCTGTAACTATTTTTCGCATAAGCGCTCCTTTGTAGTCTCCATTAACCGAAGCCGGGTTTCTCTAATCTATAATACAGCCGATTAGATAAAAAATCACGAATTTAAGATTAGGTTGTTTTCTTGCATCAAATAGAGGTAAAATTGATAAGGTTTTTTATAACTCGATTTATGTATTGACAGGAGAAAGACAATGTCCTTTCTGCAATTCAAACGTTCCGCCTCATCTCAGTATCTTCCTATGGTTTTTGTCGTATTCATAATAGCTGCGCTTTGCTCTGCTCAGCCTGCAGCAGAAAAGGTTGTATTAGCGAACGACATCGTTCGTTTCGAATTCAACCAGCCTTATATGAGTTTGGTTGCTATGAAGGACTTGGCCGCAGGTATAAATCACATCCAGCCAACCGATGGAAAACCTGCACTCTGGGAGCTTGTCTTCTCTTGCGGTACCGAAAAGCAGACACTCTCCAGCACACAGTTACCTTGCACTTCTTATAAGGTTGAACAACTGTCTGACGGCCTGCAGCGTGCAACTTTTGAATGGGTAGATTTGGATTTGGAAAAAGATAAGGATATTGTTGATGTGCGGGTAACAGTAGATGTGCCTCAAAATCAAGGTATCGCCTCGTGGAGAATATGGGTGGACAACGACTCAAATAGCTGGGGACTTTATGAGGTCTATTTTCCTAAGTGCACCGGCTTCTTAAAATCCGCCGAGTATGACATAGCCGTTCCAAGGCGTAATTCGGGCAAGCTTTTTAAGTCCTGCCGGGACAGGATGTCGTATCTATACCCTTACGGCTGGTCAATGCCAATGCAATTTTTTTGCGCAACAAAAGGAGCTGATTCGGTCTATGTCGCAACGCACGACCCGAACGCCTGGGACAAATCGTTCATCATAGACCCCGGCAAGGAATTTTATATAAAAACAAACGTCGAGAATATGGGCGTTCCCGGCAGCGACTATAAAGCCCCGTTTCCTGCGATGATAGGCGTATATCGCGGCGACTGGATGGAAGGATGTAAGATTTATCGCAGATTCGCAGTTACGGCCCCGTGGACCTCTGAAGGTAAACTCTCGCAGCGCACAAGCACACCAAATATGCTCAAGGATGTTGGCTTATGGATGCTCGTGGGAAATTACATCGGGCCTGAAGGCGGAACTCTGGAGGAAAAGAACAAGCCCTTAATTGATGCACAAAAGTATTTTGATGTCCCCATCGCAGCGCATTGGTATAACTGGCACGCTATCCCGTTTGATACTCACTATCCGCACTATTTTCCGACCAAGCCCGGCATCCCGCAGCAAACGCAAGACCTGGTGTCAAAGGGTCTTTTGATAATGCCCTACATCAACGGCAGGATTGTCGATATTTCAAATCAGGATTTTAACGATTACTTTCCTTACTGCGCCAAAGACCAGGCGGGAAAACACTACATTGAAACTTACGGCAATCAGGTTAAGCAGGCTCCGATGTGTCCTTATACAGAATTCTGGCAGGATAAGGTCGCCGGGATTGTCGAGCGCCTGACTGAAGAAGTCGGCGTAAATGCGGTATATATCGACCAGATAGCCGCCGCAGGCCCGGTTCTGTGTTTTGACAAATCGCACGGCCATCCGCTCGGCGGCGGTGGCTGGTGGGTCGATGGCTACAGAAAATTGCTCAGAAAAGTTCAGAAGGTCGCTCACAGTAAAGATAGAAACATCGTAATAACCACAGAGTGCGCAGCAGAGCCTTTTATGGACGGTGTCGATGCCTTCCTTACCTGGATAAAACCCGATGAACGGTCGATTCCAATGATACCGGCTGTCTATTCAGGATACAGTCTGTATTTTGCCAGCCCGGCCTGGTTTGAGCAGGGCGACCGGGCCTGGATTATGGCACAGGGGCGGGCGTTTCTCTGGGGCAGCCAGAACGGCTGGATGGGATTCGAGCTTTTCAAGCCGGAACACGCCAACAAAGCTGCCTATCTGAAAAAAGTTGGTAAATACCGCCTTGCGGCGAAAAAATTTCTGACATTCGGAGAATTGGTTGCTCGAATTTCGCCGACAAATAACATCCAGAATATAACAGAACTCTGGCCAGACCACGAAAATAATCCGCGAAATGCAACCCTGCCCAGCACACAGGGTGCCGTCTGGAAGGCAGAGGATGGGACGCTCGGTGTCTTCCTGGCAAATTATCTTGAGAAAGAAAATACTATTGAATTTACTATTGACCCGCTTGTATATGGCCTGAAAGCCGATGTCGCCGGTTGGACAATCACACGAATCTCTCCCGAAGGAAATCTCCTTGAAGGAACCATTCCATCCGGACTTATAAAAAGGACCGAAACCCTTGGGCCGTGGGAGATACGTGTGCTGGAGATTAACCCGGATTTTTCAAGGCCACAGAGCGGCACAGAGAACACAGAGGGACTTCACCGCAGGCGTTTGAAAAACGCCTTACAGGTCAGAGCGGAATAGGGACGTTGGACGAGGGACAAAAGAGCACGGAATACATAAAAAAAAGTAATAAAAAGATAAAAAAAATTGAAAATTGGGAGTTTTTTTCAAAAACTTTTGAAAATGGGGCGGTTGGTGATAGATAAAGACGTGATTTTATAGGACATATTGGTTTTTAGCGTAAAAATGAGGGTAAAAATGAGCACTTTTTTGCACTTTTTTGACATAAATTGACAACTTTTTGCATCTTTTTGCAAAAACGAGTTACTTTTTGAGCATGTTTTGAGCAGATTTTTTGACTACTACTTTTGGGGTAGATGAGGGGCGAGGGAAGACGGAGGACAACGAAGGGTTACTTTATTAATTTGGCGATTTGCTTGAAGTGGGGGTGGTTGGCGGTTTTAAGCCGCATTTCGGATTTTCTGCAAAACGTTCTTGACAGCAAGGCGACAAGTCCTTATAATTATATTTAATAACTATAGGAAGTGAGGAATATGAGGACATATTACACGCACTCTGACAGATTTTATACGTGCGCAATGTGCGCCGTGAAATATTAACAAGTTTTGAAAGGGTGAAAAAATGGAAACGGAAAAGAAATTTTTGTTGATTTTGGTTCTGGCTTTCGGCCTGATTGTCTGTCTGCCGAAAGTAGGCCAGGCGGCACCGATGGGGACGGCCTGGACCTATCAAGGCCGGCTGATGGATGCCAACGTCCCAGCGGATGGCCTGTATGACCTTCAGTTTAAGGTCTATGATGCCAATGTCCTTGGAACGCAGAAGGGAAGCACAATTGACGTAAACGAGGTGGATGTTAACGATGGGTATTTCACAGTATTATTAGATTTTGACAGCGTGTTCGACGGCGATGCCCGCTGGCTGGAAATCGCTGTTCGGCCGGGGGAGCTAAAGGACCCGAACACATATAAGGCTCTTAGTCCACGGCAGAAGGTCACGCCCACGCCATATGCGATCTATGCAAAGACCGCGGATAGTATTAGTGTTGGAATAGACTGGATTGAAATTTTTAACCGTCCTGCTGGATTAGATGATGGTGATCAGGTTGGTATAACAATTGAGACAGACCCAACCGTTTTAGCTTCGGTGAAAGATGGGATAACCTGGACCGAGGTTTCCAACCGTCCCGCTGGATTAGATGATGGTGATCAGGTTGGCATAACAAGCGAGACAGACCCAACCGTTTTAGCTTCGGTGAAAGATGGAGTTGCTTGGAGCGAGGTTTCCAACATTCCTGCTGGATTTGCGGATGGTGTAGACAATACAGGCATAACAAGCGAGACAGACCCTGTTTATTCGGGTGCTCCCGCTTCAGGGATAACAGCAGGCAACATCACCAACTGGAACACGGCTTATGGCTGGGGAAATCACGCGTTGGCAGGTTATTTGAAGACTGAGACAGACCCGCAAGTTGGCAGCAATACCACAAATTACATCCCAAAGTGGAATGGTTCATCGCTTGTATCTGGAACAATATATGATAGTGGTAACGTCGGCATCGGAACGTCAAACCCTGCCGCCAAATTGGACGTCAGTGGCGACATCAGCGCCGCTTCCGTCTATAAGATAGGTGGCAGCACGGTCCTGTCGGCTCCGGGCACGCAAAATACGCTCGTAGGTCTGGCGGCCGGAGCAGTCAACACAGGCAGTGGCAATACATTTACGGGATATCAGGCAGGCATTGTCAACACCTCAGGCGCTAGTAACGTGTTCTCAGGATGTCAGGCAGGCTACAAAAACACCACAGGCAATGATAACACATTCTCAGGATTTCACGCAGGCTACTGGAACAATGGCGACAGGAACACCTTCTTAGGACGTGAGGCGGGAGCTACGAGCGGGACTACCAATGATAACACGTTCTCAGGATACTACGCAGGATATAGTAACTCAGCAAATTTCAACAGCTTCTTTGGGTCTGGGGCAGGCCAGGACAACACCACAGGCAATTACAACACATTCTCAGGATACGGTGCAGGCAACTCCAACACCACAGGCTATGATAACACATTCTCAGGATCCTTGGCAGGCTACTCCAACACCACAGGCAATTACAACACATTCTCAGGATACGGTGCAGGCAACTTGAACACAACAGGCGGTAACAACACATTCTCAGGATACCGGGCAGGCGCCAACAACACCACAGGCAATTACAATGTCTTTATTGGTTACGAGGCCGGCTACAATGAAACAGGTTCTAACAAGCTATACATTGCCAACTCCAGCGGCACTCCCCTCATATACGGTGATTTTTCAACCAGCAGGGTCGGCATTCACATAACCGACCCAACCGAGAGCTTAGATGTCCAAGGGACGGCAAGACTAAGAGGAATAGGTAGTTCAAGTGGAACAACGGTAGTCGCAGACGGTAACGGCAAATTGTGGAAACAGAGTTCCAGCCAGAGATATAAAACAAACATAGAGCCGCTTGGTGTAGATACAGATGCGGTCTTGAAGTTAAGGCCGGTAAGATTTCAATGGAAGACAACAGGACAGAACGATATTGGTCTAATAGCTGAAGAAGTTGAACAGCAACTCAGCGATTTGGTGATATACGACAATGAAGGAAGGCCGGATGCAGTAAAATATGATAGAGTCAGTTTGTATTTGTTGGCCGTTGTTAAAGACCTGAAGGCCGAAAATGGATCGCTCAAGAAAGACAACGAGGATATAAAGAATCGTCTGTCGGCGATGGAATCCTTGGTGGCCAAATTGTCCCTGCAACTGGAAGGAGGCATAAAATGAGCACAAGGCGGTTAACATTATTATTGCTTGCAGTTCTGGCAGTAGTCGGCGTCACGTTCGCTCAGACTGGCGGCGATTATATCCTAACCTGGAGCACGATTGATGGCGGCGGTGGGCAAAGCATCGGCGGACAGTATGTTCTAACAGGCACAATAGGTCAGCCGGATGCGGCTTACAGCAGCGGCGGCAATTATGAGCTGCTTGGTGGCTTCTGGCCCGGCGGGCCTTTGTGTATAGTTGATTTTGGCGACTTTGCAGGATTTGCCGAGCATTGGCTTGAAGGCGGCAGCGGTTTATCTGGCGATATTGATGGTGATGGCGACGTTGACCTTGAAGACTTAAAACGCTTTGCCGATAACTGGCTTTGTTATTGTCCGTATAATTGGACGCTGAGATAAGAACACAAAGACGGAAGACACCCTTCGACTCGCTGCGCTGGTTCGACAAGCTCACCACGGCTTGCTCAGGGCAGGTGGAGGACGGAAGACACCCTTCGACGCTCGCTGCGCTGGTTCGACAGGCTCAGTGCAAGCAGGGCAGGCCCTTCTTCGCTAGCGCTACGAAGGGCAGGTGGAAGACGCCCTTCGACGCGCTGCGCTGGTTCGACAAGCTCACCACGGCTTGCTCAGGGCAAGCAGAGGACGGACGACGGACGTGGGACGAGGACAGGAGTAGATTCCTCGGTGGCGTTTTTGCCTTTTTCAAAAGCCCCGCAATGCCCCTCACAACATCGGTGTCTCACCTACTTGCGGTCTCTTTTCGACGCTGGAACTGAAAAGAATTATCACTTCCAGCAGACTGTGAGGGTTTGTCTGGCGGTGTAATAGCCGGCCCCCGCGTCTTCCTGTCGGAAGACAGGAGCGGGGGCGGCACTTGCGGTATTCTTGAAAGCCCTGACGGATAAGATTACCTCGACAGCGCCGTCGCCGGGAAAATGTGCTACTTGAGAACCATTGACCAGAAAACAATCATAATCACTCCAGCCGGCTGTTCTACCGCCCGTTTGGTCTGCTCCTCCGCCATAATACTCCAAATTATATTGGGTATCGAGCGTTCGCATACCATCCTTTGAGAGCCGAGCTGCGTATGAGTTATCGGCAATGATTTGCACGTCTCTATTAGTGTAAAGTATCAGCGAAGAACTGCCGGACACCTCTCTGGTTTCATTTGTGAGGTTTCCAAGATTGATTGCCGGGAAACTGTCGTCCGACCACTCAACAATGTCCTCTACCGTGCAGGATATATCGCAGGTGGCACGAACAGGGGCGTGCTCAGCCGACACTAAGTTTTGCATCGAAAAAAGGGCCAATATTAAGAATACGAAATTGCGGTTCATTTTTTATACTCCTCCAGCTCTAACCGTGTATAGTTACGTTTGCCTTAACCTGATAACTCATTATACCAAAATAAGAGTAAAAAAGTCAACAACACAATTGCATAGAGTAACCTTGACTATTATGAAGTCTCATAAAAATACCATAAATTAGAGCTAATCGAATGGCCACTACAATAGCTGCGCCTTCAACTTAAAAATTTTTCTCGTGCAAAATTTTCGGTTTCTTCACAGCCTGCGCGCAGTATCAGTATCCTTAACAATTACATTACAGGTCTGATGAGCTTGTGGTTGTTTTCTACAAATAAAGCCCTTAAGTCTTTTTAATCATCATCGATAATGACAATTGACAGACTACGTCCGTGCTGAGCGCGGTTTACATTGTGTCAAGTGGAGTCCTTAAATTGAGGGATTTTTTTCAAGTCGCAGGAAGCGAAAGGATGAGTTGGTGTAACGTCTCTGATTAAGGCCGCTTGTGTTTGACCAGGTTGCCCGCCAAAATGGCGGGCATACAATCCCTCGACTCTGCTCGGGATGGTGAGCCTGTCGAACCATTTTTAGCAAATACGGTTCCGGGAACGGAGTGAGATATTTTTGAGAGGCGTAATTTTGCCAGAAATTGATATGGAGGAGTTTATTATGAGAACATCGGTCAGAAGAGTTGTATTGCTAATTGGGATAGTGTTGTTACTCGATTCGAGCGTGGTATGGGCTCCTGACCCGGGAGACCAGCCGGCAATATGCAGCATATCGGTAACAGTCAATACCATTATGGAGTGGGCAGGCAACTTCTCAGACATCGGCCTGACTGCTATTTCCGATCAAGCTGATGCCCCGGAAGGCAGCCAGGCGCAAACGCTCTACACGAATTGCAATCTGGAGATAAGCGCCGACATCACAACAGCGGCTCGGTTGTCTTCTGCAACCGACAGCCTTGTTACAAAATACAAACTATCATACGATGGCGATGGCTCCACACTTACAGGCGGCCCCGGCGTGAATATCTGGACGGATTACTATGAATTCTTAAGTACCGTGTCGGCAGTTACACACGTGAACACAGATGGTGCTGTCAACATAACCTTATACGTGCAGGCCAGCAATCCCAACGGTGAGGTTGCCGATGCGGGCTCGTACACTGCCGTCCAGACCCTGACAGCATCCTGGACAAGCGATTAGTAAAACCTATACCTGATAGAGCGATAGGAAGTCTGGTTCTGGGTCAGCAGGATTGTCGAAACCCGGTTATCCTCGCTGTAGTTGCAGTAGTGGAAAGCTGACATAGAACAACAAGAAGGGAGGCGAAATGCAAAACCGGTCAGGCATAACACAACAGATTGCAGTAATATTTGTTGTGCCGATAGTCTTGTTGACACTTACAGTCGATGCCATTGCCGGAATGGCAGTCAGTCCATTAAAACAATGGGTCGAGGTCAAACCCGGCGAGCAGACCTTCTTCTCTGTGACTGTGACAAATGCAAACAGAGGCCCCCAAACAGGTCCCTGCACTGTTTATGCAGACGTCCTTGATTTCACGGTTTCTGGTGAGGGACAGCTTTCTTTCGGCAAAGAATATAAACACAGTCGCTCAGCCGTCCCCTTGATCACTCTTGACACTGGCGAATTTGTCCTCGAGCCTGGTGAATCTAAAGAGCTAAAAGGAAAGGTATCAGCTCCTGTTAATGCTGACGGAGATTACTGGGCCGCGATTATGTTGACGCTGGGCAATTCAAAAAGTCAGAAAACGAACGTGCACGTCATATTGAGAACCGCATCCGGCGTGTTTGTGCGGGTAGCGAGAAGAAACTATATTGAACAGGCAAGTATTACTGATGTGAATGTGTTTTTACCTCAATTCACACCAGAAAAGATTATAGAAGAATCGTCTCCGAACCACTCCCCGTTAGAAAAACGGCTTTCCTTCCCCGTAGTAGGAACTACGAAGGATGAATCTTTTCTAACGGGGCAGGCCTCTCAAGAAGGTCCGACAGACCGTGTGCTCAAAATAAATGCCCTGTTGAAAAATGATGGATTGGTAGCAATAGAACCGAATGGAAAGGCCTTCCTTTATGCCGCAAACTCAAGGCGCATCGGTTACATCCCCTTATATGCAAGTCGCAGACAAATCCTGCCCGGTCATATCCGCTGGTTTACCGGCGTGATGCCGCAACCGTTAGCGCCGGGCCAGTATAGTGTGCGAGTGTTCTTTGATTCCGGCTCAAAGTATGGTCGAACGAAGACCAAAGACCTGGAGTTTTCGATAAGCCGGGAGCTGGCCACTCAGTGGGCCCAAAATTTCACGGTTGATAATGGACAACCGCTTGAATTAAACCCGCAGAAGATTGACCTGGAGCTGAATCCCGGCAGGTTCACAACAAGCAAACTGCTCGTTGCCAACACCGGCTCAGGCACTATTTCCGTTCGCTGTCGGTTACAAAACGACCGGCTCCAGGAAGGCTGGATGAAACTGGATTGTTCTGAGTTTACGCTCGCACCAAACGCCAGGCGGAGCATAGTTTGCGCAGTCAGAATACCAACAGATGCAAAGCTTCAGGATTACAACGCAACTATCCAGTTAGAGATAGAACGTTCAGGTCTGACAGGGCAAACCGAAAATAATGTTATGCTACGCGAAATCCCGGTTCGTATGCTGGTCAGTTCGAATACCCGGATAGTAAGTGAGGATAGTTGATGACTCCATCGATGGTTACAAAACAGCTTGATTTGTGGAAAACCACTGCTTCGCCCTTCGTCGCGGGCTATGCGAAGGCTGGGGTCGCATTGGTGTCTCTTGTGCTATCGTTCGGGCTGATTCATTCTGTTGCTTACGCCCAGCTATCTGCCGGCAGAACAGATGCCAACGAAGCGATAATGGTCAAGAACGTTTGGGCTGACGTGCCGCTTATACAGGTTCTTCGGGACATATCAATGGAAACAGGTGTCGTTATTGTAACCTGTCAGCACGTTCCCGACCCGCTGGTCTCGCTTGACACCGGTCCAGGCAAACCGTTTCGAGACTGTATGGAGGAGCTCTTGTCGAGCCGGGGTCTCTCTGTTCACAAAAAGAATGAAAAGTTTTACCTTGTTAGCTGCGGTTCTCCAACCTGTCCGAGCTCTCTTGAGATTGCAGAATATAAACGGCTGTGCCTGAAATACATAAACGCAAAGCATCTAAAATCTTCTCTTCCGAAATCTGTCGAGCAGTATGTCTCAACGGGTGAAAGGGAAAATGAAGTGCTGATTTACGCCGCCCCTGAGATTGTCAAACACATAATCCAAATCGTTACCGAGCTTGACGTTCCTCGTCAGCAGGTAGTGCTGGAGGTCCTTGTTGTGGAGCTGTGGGAAGAAGCCAGCAAAGAATTCGGTCTTGATTGGGAGTATTCTGACAGCCACAACTATTTTAGTATTGAAAAGGGTCTTGGCTCTTTTACAGGCATAGCGCAATACACAAGCGTGCCGAAGAGCCAGTTGACACGTCTTCTGTTCAGCTTACAGGCACTGGTTGGTGAAGACAAAGCCACTATACGCTCTCGACCCCGTGTAGCCACCCAGAACGGTGAGAAAGCCGTTATAGACATATCTCTTGAGGAATACTTCACCATTGTCACGGACCTCTATGGTGTTCCCGCCCGGCTGCGAACGGAGCTTAAGGTAATCAAAACCGGCGTGATGCTGGAGATAAAACCGAATATAGGTAATGACGGCGACATCACCGTTGACGTTACCACGGAGGTCAGCGATGTTGCTTCTCGCCAGAATCAAATAGAGGGCAACGTTTCAGGAGACCTTCCATTGGTTCGACGCCGCAAAGTTGACACCTGCGTCCGCGTAAAGGAAGGCGATGCAATAGTATTAGGAGGTTTGGTCGAAACCCAGAAACGAACCAAGGACAAACGCGTGCCAGTGCTCAGCTCAATTCCTCTTCTCGGCGGTTTGTTCAAGGCCAAAGAATCCAGCACAGTAGATAAGGAAGTCGTAATATTCATTACGCCAAGACTCATCCACGAAGATGGGGATCCATTTTTAGATCGCCATAGTTCGATAAGCGTCGAGAAAGAGCTGAAAGGCCTGGAGGGGAGCTCCACCGCTCCCGAAGGGCAATCCCGACAAGTCGGCTCTGACCGCGCGCTCCTTCTAACGGGGCATAAACCTTGAAAAAAACCAGCACTACTCACTACTCACCACTCACTACTCACTATTGGTTAATTGGTGAGTGGTTAATTGGGGGGTTAAAACTTTCTTCTATCCTTGCAGCTCTCATACTGATTTTTCTCTGGACAGAATTACTTGTCGGTGAAAGTTTTATGTACTGGGATTCCAATTTCACACTCTTAGCTTTACCGAATATCGCAAGCAGAGAGCAGATAAGCGAGGATAGCTCATCCGCCAATCTTTCAATCAACGCAGATGTGGAAATCTCCGCTGACAATTCCACCGCAGCTCAGCTATCTTCTGCCACAGACACACTTTTTACAGAATACAAATTGACGTTCGACGGTGATGGTTCAAGCACGACGGGGGGGGCCGGCACAAACTACGAAACTTACGATAGCTTCCTGACAACTGCTGCACCTGTAACTTATGTATTAGGCGATGATGATGTGCAGGTAACTGTTCACGTTAAAGTGAGCAATTACAGCAACGACCTTTCTGATGCCGGCGAATATACGGCGACGCAAATCCTGACAGTTCAGTGGGTTGGCCCCTGACCCGGCGGCTGCGACTCGCCCTTCTTGCTACGGCTTGGCGCCTACGCTAGGACCCTGATGCTGCTTGATTGCATCTGCCCTTTTCTTGAAGAGCTCCAGCCAGCCGAGCATCAGGGCATCCACAATTTCTTTTGACTGGCGACACTCTTGGGGAGTCTTACCCCAGTAAAAGCCCATCCATCCAGAGGCGATTGTTTGTGATTTATCCACGAATTCTTCCAGCTCTGGAAAGGAACAGTTAAGCGGAAAGGTCTCCTCAATGACAAGCGGCTTTCCCACTGAGAAACCTCTTAAGGTGTCTATTGCCTTGTCAAGCCCCGACTTCTCAGGATAAAGATGGACACTGAGAAAGTCCACATCCGCAATGATATTCTCCGGAACAAATCCGGAGGTCAGACCAGGACGGTCGAGGCTCCAGGAAACAAGGCCCACAGTTATCAGGTGTCGGCGGTCGTGCTTACGAATTGCAGCCGTTAGATGTTTTATCCATTGGCGGGCGATTGTGGGCCGCGGCCGACCCGCCTGGTCCAGTGTAACAAACTGGACGAAGTGCTTTCCGGCAAACGCAGGCCCAAGCCAATCTCCGGGTTTTCTCTTGCCGCCGGGAACCACCGGTTCATTCATCAGGTCATAGCAGAAGATGGCGGGACTGTTGGCACTAACTTCGGCGACGGCCTCCCAGAATCGGGCCTGCACATCCCAGCGGGCCTTTTCCGACAGACCGTCATACCAGAGGGGGACATCTTTTTTATGGTAACATCCAAGACCGGTTATATCGAGATATAACTGCAACTTTTCCGCCAATTCAACGAGGCGGGTGAGCTTGTCCAATGCGGTGACATTTGGCTCATCAGGCCGCTGCATAAATTTGCCAAGCTGAAGATGGATGCGGACTACGTTGGCGCCAAGCTCCTTCATTTCCCTGAAGTCGTCTTCTATCTTCGGCCATTCCGTCTCCCAGTAGTCTTCCAGCAGCCGGCCCCCTTCGTCATGGTCGTAGTTGAATCCCCATGGGACAAACTGACTACGGTCCTCTTCAAAAATGAAACCACGCTGGTCATCACAGACCTGGACAGACCTCATTTTGGGCGGGATTGCCTGGGTCTGAACCGGCAACATCAAATTGCTAAGCAGACAGAAAACCGGCCACAATCCGACAAGATGGGCCAGGTAACGTCTCGCAGTTGACCCCGTTAGACAAGATTCATTCTTTGTAGCCCCTACTACGGAGAAGGAAAGCCGTTTTTTACCGCAAGGTATCCCCAAGCGGACTAACGGGGTTGAAGGATGAGAATTGCTGCCCAGGTTTAGTCTTGGTTTTTTTGTATTGTTCATCTTGCAGTCATATCCTTTTCGTATTTCTGCTGTCTCTATTCTATAAATCGCCTACCAGAGAAGCAAGGATTGAGTTGTTTAGCGGTCGCATCCGTAGGTGACGCTCATGCCATACCTTTGTTCTCTCGGTTGCGATTCTCGTTTCGTCTATCGTCGGACGTTTAACGTAAGCCCTCTCCGCCGTAGTGCCTGCTACGCCGAAGCGGCTGCGAAGGCTGGACCGCGACGAGCAGCACAACCGCAACCGTTCATCGCAAACCTCATACCAAACTTCGTCAAGAGCAACATCGAAGGATTAAAACCGCAAAACTGCGGATTTTATCGGTTTTTCGCTTTGCAATTTAATCCGCCAGACGTGCGGCGGATTAGGTTTTAAGTTTCCTTTCCGGCAGAAATCGGATTCGTCAGGGTTTGACATCCGAATTCAAATGTGGTAAAATGCTTGGAAACGATGGACCCAACGGCGGTTGTTGGGCGTATTAGTGGATGGGTCATCTATCTTTGCAGAAGCAATTTTTTTAAGGAGATGGTTGTGGGCAGAAACGTAGCGTTAAAGTGTGCTGCAGCAGTGGCTATTTGTCTTGGTATCTTTATAGCTTTTGGTGCTTCGGGGGCTGAAGAGAAGCTGCCCCAAAAATATACCGAGACTGTTGCTGACAAAGACGGCAATCGCTTCGGTTTTGAAATGGTCCTGATTCCCGGCGGCAAGTTCCAGATGGGCAGCCCGGAAAACGAGGCCGGCCGAAAGGCGGACGAAGGACCACAGCACGAGGTGACACTTTCGCCTTTTTATCTTTGCACGACTGAGACGACCCTTGAGCTTTTTCTGGCCTATTATGAGGAAATGGTGACACCACGGAGAGCAGAAGAGTCAGGTAACGAAGAGGTTGATGCGACGACAGGTCCCACGCCGGTTTATGGAGATATAACAATGGGATGCAGTAAGAAAAATCCTGCTATGGGAGCGACCTGGCTTAATGCGATGACTTTCTGCAGTTGGCTTTCGAAGAAGACCGGCAAAAAATATCGTCTGCCGACCGAGGCCGAATGGGAATATGCCTCCAGAGGAGGCACGACCAATATCTTTGGTTTTGGAAACGACCCAAACCAGCTTAAGGACTATGCCTGGTATAAAGACAATACCGACGCCAAGCCCAACGAGGCAGCCAAAAAGAAGCCAAATGCCTGGGGTCTTTATGATATGCTGGGAAATGTCCGCGAGTGGGTTTATGATTTTTATAGCCCGACTGCTTATAAAGAAGCAGTTGAAAAAAACCAGACGACAAATCCACCTGGACCGAGCGACGGCAAGGTCCACGTAGCTCGCGGCGGTGCCTATGATAGCCCCGCAAAGGAGCTGCGCTGTGCTGCCAGGGCGTATGAAGAGGACTGGTGGAGGATGAACGACCCGCAAATGCCCAAGAGCAAGTGGTGGCTGCCGCAGATGGATTTCATCGGCTTTCGCGTGGCAAGGTCTATAGAGCCATAGGAACATAAACCCCGTTAGTCCGCTTGGGGATGCCTCCGCCGGGGGATGCCTGACGGCATTGCGGCAAAAAGATTCATCTTTTGTAGCGGGATTCACCTAACGCTGAAGCAATTATGGCATTAGCTGCGATGGACCAAAGCGGGCAATGGCTGGATTATTGCGGTATTCAAAAGCTTATCGCAGCCTAATGTCAGAAAGTAATTTCAAACCCGCAATTACGCAATTACTTTTCCACAAAATAACAGTTGAAAAGTAATTGTTTCCGGTTAAAATTGCAAATCTTTTGTGTTTGTTACATAACCAGATAGTGTAGTTAGGTTTGAAAGGGTCGAAAAGTGAAAGGTTTCAAAACCATCATCGCAGTTTCGGTTGTAGCACCTGCTTTTAATGCAGCAGCAATGGGGGCGGAAGGTTCACAAGCTGCTGCGCTTCAAGGGGCGCCATTGACCTGGTGGATTGCACCGCTGTCTTCAGCAGCGGCGTTAGTCTTTGCTTATATCTTCTATAAGCAGATGATGAACTCGCCCAAAGGCAACGAAACTATGGAGCAGATTGCCTCTTATGTTCGTGAAGGCGCTTACGCATATCTTTTCAGGCAATACCGCGTCGTGGCGATGGTGTTTGTGCTGCTCAGTCTGGTCTTTGGCGTGCTTGCATATTTTGGCATCCAGAACCCCTTTGTGCCGGTGGCCTTTCTGACAGGCGGATTCTTTAGTGGTCTGTGCGGATTTTTCGGAATGAAAACTGCCACCAATGCATCGAGCAGAACCGCTCAGGGAGCAACGGTCAGTCTCAACAAAGCGTTACAGGTTGCATTTCGGTCGGGCTCAGTTATGGGTTTGGTTGTTGTGGGCTTCGGCCTGCTGGATATTTCGATTTGGTATTTGATTCTGGATAAGCTGGTTTATACAACCGACCATATGGCCAACGGCCTGATACTATTCGGCGTAACGCTGGTGCACGCGGGGATGAATCCTGACACCAGATTGGCTGAAATCACTACAACGATGATTACCTTCGGTATGGGTGCCTCCACACAGGCGCTCTTTGCCCGTGTGGGCGGCGGCATATTCACCAAGTCAGCGGATGTCGGAGCCGACCTGGTCGGCAAGGTAGAAGCCGGCATCCCGGAAGACGACCCGCGAAACCCGGCTACAATCGCTGACAATGTCGGCGACAATGTCGGCGACGTAGCAGGTATGGGTGCAGACCTCTACGAAAGTTACTGCGGCTCGATTCTGGCAACGGCTGCTCTTGGGGCGGCCCTGCCGATGAGCATTCTTTCACAATACGGAATGGACCCGCTCAAGGCCGTGCTTTCGCCGATGATTGTCGCGGGAATAGGCACGCTTCTTTCAATCCTCGGCATCTTTTTTGTCCGCTGCAAGGAAGACGCCTCACAGCGAAACCTCCTGCGGGCCTTGCGGCTGGGAACATTGAGCAGTCCAGTGCTGATTCTGGTGGCTGTCATCGGCCTTGTTCTGGCCGGCTGGATAAGCTGGGGAGTATTCGGCGCTGTCGTATCGGGTCTGATTGGAGGCGTTCTCATCGGCTTGTTCACTGAATACTATACTTCCGATACCTATCCGCCTACTCGAGGAATCGCCGACCAGGCACCGATGGGTGCTGCAACAACAATTATCGACGGATTCGCCACAGGGATGTATTCTGCGGGCCTGCCTGTAATAACGATTGCGGTAGCAATTCTATTTGCGTATGGTCTGGCCGGCGGTTTTACAAATATGGCGATGGGACTATACGGCATCGGCTTTGCAGCGGTGGGTATGCTGGCGACGTTAGGTATTACTCTGGCGACCGATGCTTATGGGCCTATTGCGGACAATGCCGGCGGAAACGCAGAAATGAGCCATCTGGGGCCGGAAATCCGCAAAAGAACCGACGCCCTCGATTCGCTGGGTAATACAACCGCAGCTACGGGCAAGGGCTTTGCAATCGGCTCGGCGGCATTGACGGCATTAGCGCTTCTGGCTGCGTATATCGAAGAGGTGCGTATCTGGATAGGCAGACTTGCAAGTCAATCGGTCGATGGCATCTATCAGGTTGGAAATACTGTCTTCTATAGCGCACAAATAACTGACAAAGTGCAGGCCGCTTTTGACGCCCTGAAGGTCAAGGCACAGGCTGCCGGAGAAGCACTGCCTGTTCTGCTGAATGTAAAGGCTGCATCGCTTATAGACTTTGTCTCGTCGTATTCTTTGAACATTATTAATCCTAAACTCATAGCCGGGCTATTTATCGGCTGTATGATGGCGTTTGTGTTTGCGGCGATGGCGATGAAGGCAGTCGGCCGGGCCGCAGGCAAAATGGTAAATGAGGTCCGCCGGCAGTTCAAAGAAAAGCCAGGCATTATGGCTGGCACCGACAAGCCGGATTATGCACGTTGCGTGGCAATCTCAACGGCTGGTGCACAGCGGGAAATGGTACTGCCGGCTTCGCTGGCAATTATTGTGCCGGTCGCAATGGGTCTATTGCTGGACGTAGAAGGAGTTATGGGCTTTTTGGCCGGAGCTATGTCGTGCGGCTTCGTGCTGGCAGTAACGCTCAACAACGCCGGCGGCGCCTGGGACAACGCCAAAAAGTATATCGAAAGAGGCGCACACGGCGGCAAAGGCTCGCCCGCCCACAAGGCAGCAGTGGTAGGGGACACGGTCGGTGACCCGTTCAAGGATACCTCCGGCCCGAGTATGAACATCTTAATTAAGCTGATGTGTATGGTCAGCGTGGTCTTTTCGGGCGTGGTCGTAAAATTCGGCCCCGTGATTTCCGGCTGGCTCGGAATGGCCAAATAGGTTGCAGTTAACCAATTAACCACTCACCAATTAACCAATAGTGAGTAGTGAGTGGTGAGTAGTGAATGGCGCTGGTTTTTTCAAGGTTTATGCCCCGTTAGAAGATGCGCTTCTAACGGGGTGTTTCGTTCAACGGTTGCGTGAATCGATACTCGTGGAGCTTTTTTTATGGAATTGATAGGGTTTTTAGTTAGGACGGTTGGGGTGTCACTATCAGGGGTGATGATGCCTGGGCCTTTGACGGCGGCGGCGATAGCGACAGGTGCACGCAACAAGTATGCCGGGGCACTTATGGCGGCAGGACACGGGATTATAGAGTTTCCTTTAATGATTTTGATTGTGTCAGGAATTAAATGGATTCTTGAATCGAGCCCGGCAAGGATTGTGGTAGGATTAGCCGGCGGGGCGTTCTTGATAATTATGGCGATACAGATGCTGGGCAATTTGAGTGGTGCAGAAAAACAGGACCAGATTGTTACAAGGGGCGGGCCGTTACTTGTGGGCATAATACTATCCGTGGGCAATCCATATTTTTTTGTCTGGTGGGCGACGGTGGGATTGGCTCTTGCGACAACGGCTGTCGGGTTGGGGGTATGGGCATTTGTATTATTTGCTATTGTTCACTGGCTGTGCGACCTTGTGTGGCTGTGGTTATTATCGTGGGCAAGCTTCAAGGGTTCTGTGCTGCTTAGCGGGCGGCGACAAAAGATAGTGTTATTTGTTTGTGTGATTGTCCTGTTCGGCTTTGGGCTGCTTTTTATAGGCGGGGCAGGTTTTAATTTTTTCAGGACACTTTCGGTGTAAGTTAATAGCAAAACATATATGAGACAGACTAAAATCCGAAGCACGAAATCCGAATCCGCCAGAGGCGGACAAGACTCGAAACAATATCGAATTTCAAAAATACAATTTTCAAAACAGGAACTTGCAGAAAGGAATAAAGATGTCCACTAAGATATCAGGGCGGCGGATACTTTGGCTGGTTACTATACTTGCGGCAGTCAGCAATTGCGAAGGGCTGGCGTTGACTGGATTGCAAAAGGAAGAGGGCGGGATAACGAAAGGGCCGATGCTGCTTCGAGTGTATCAGACCAGAGCAGCGATTATGTGGGAGACAGGGTCGGAGGGGCCGTGCAAGGTGTATTACGGTAAAGAAGGGAAACCGGAAAAATACATCGAGAGTAAAGGAGAAAAAGTGCAATACAAAATCAGCAAAGTATTGCAGATAGAGGTCGAGAGAACCGCTTTTATTCACAAGGAATGGCTTAAGGGACTGGAGGCGGGGACGGTTTATGGCTATCAAATAATGGGTGAGGGGGTTAAAAGCAAGGTTTATAAATTTCGGACTGCGCCGATTAACAGCGACAGAGTGCGATTTATCGTTTATGGCGACAGCAGGACGAGACATGAGGTTCACCGCAAGCTGGTGGACCTGATGATAGATAAGAAGGTTGATTTTGTGGTGCACGTCGGCGATATGGTTACGGACGGCAGCAAATTTGAGCAGTGGGAAGGACAGTTTTTTAAGCCTTTGAAGGGACTTGGCGAGACGGTTCCGATATACGGCGTTAAAGGCAATCACGAGGGGACAGGCGGAAACTATGAGAGAATGCTTGTGCCGGAGGGCGAGACGAATAATTTTGGCTTCGACTACGGGCCGGTGCATTTTTTTTGTGCGGATAATACTGTAAAGAGTGTCGAGCCGCGTCAGGTTCTGGACCTTATAACCGGTGATATGAAAAATAGTAAAGCCCAATGGAAGTTTGTCAGTTATCACAAGCCGAGCTTAAATTTTGGGCATCACTGGTCGGCGTGGGGGTATCCGAAGGCGCTGGAGCGGCTGGGTGAGGCCGGCGTTGATTTTGTTATAGCAGGTCATTCGCATAATTATGAGCGGTTTCGTCCAATTGAGCCGGCAACAGATGGCGGCAGCTACGTTACCTACATTACAAGCGGGGGGGGTGGGGTTGTGCTTTCGCCCGTGAACCAGAGCAATTATCACGCCAAGGCATCAATTGTGAATCACTTTTGCCTGTTTGATATACAGGGCGACAAGCTGATTATGGACACGATAGACATCAAGGGCAAGACGATTGACCATTTGGAGATACGCAAAGACGCAGGGCGGCTGAATGAAGAGTTTGTGCAAACGGCGATACCAATGGACCAAATCCAGAAGCAACAGAAAAAGAATCTAAGCCGCGAAAAGTGACCCCCCGCTAAATGTTTTTGTCGTGTTTGGGCGGCGAGAGGATTTGCTTGACATTATATTTGGCTAAAAGGGCGTGATGGGATTGAGATACCTGGTCGAGCGTCTGAGACTGGTCGGGTGGAGATTGTGCGAAGGAGGCGGAAGCGAGTGCATCGGCGATGTCGGAGAGTTTGATATTTGCAGGGTCTTTAGCGGGGAGGTAGCCAACACGTGGGTCGGAAGTTCTGGCGAGAAGCCCTCCGGCGGTGAGGTGGCTTAAGACCTTATCGCCGAGTTCCGCTGGGATGTTTAGTCTGCCGAGAATAAGCTCAGGTGGGACAGGTGCCTGGTTTTGCTCGAAGGCGGCAGCGATTTCTGTGACGATGTTGATGGCGGTCAGGTCGTTGGCGAGAAAATAGTTTTCGGTTTTTCTGGCGGCGGTAATTTCGGCGGCATCGAGGGTTTTTAGGTGCTGAGTGGTGAATGTCAACTGCAGGCCGAACAGGACGATAAGCCAGGTTATGAAAATCCACAAAACGCCTAATGGGACAAGGCCGACGACGCCATAAATGCTACTATATGGTATGAACTTGGTGACATATTCTCCGAAGCCCCATTTTGCAATTGTCCAGACGAGAGCAGCGACGGCTGCGCCCCAGATGGCTGACTTTGCGTTGACTTTTGTGTTAGGCAGAACAAAATAAAGCAAAAAAAACGCAACAGCGGCTATTATGTAGGAGAGGACAGCGGGGCCGATGAAGGATAGGAGGGTTTTGTGAATTTGGCCGAGTGCGGCGTAACGAGTGCTGATGTAGATGCCGACGCCGAGAAGCAGCGGCCCAAGGGTCAGGATAGCCCAATAGTTAATCATTCGGTGTAGGAAACTTCTGCCTTTAGGGATGTGCCAGATATTGTTAAAGGCCCTTTCAATGGTTAAGAGCAGATTGAGGGCGGCCCATATAACAAGTATGGCGCTGACTATTGTCAAAGAGCCTTTGTCCAGGTTTGCGAAGAAGCCCCCGATAATTTGGTCGATATATTCGGTGAGGTTTTTTTCTTCTTCGTTGGGGGCGCTGAATTTAACCTCGTAGAGGTTAAGGTGGCGATAGAGGAGGATTTTGACTTTGTCGCCGATGTTCTGGTAGGCTGAGAATGATTGGAAGGTCAGCAGAATTACAATGGCAAGAGGCACGATGCCGAAGATTGTGTGATAGGATAGAGCGGCGGCCTGCTGACCGGAGCGGTTTTGCCGAAGCAGCCTGGCACAGTGGGACCAGAGTTTTATCTGGAAGACCAGAAAGCGGCTGACTTTGCCGAGCTGTGCGGTAGGGGTGGACAAAAGATTTTTAAACATTTTTTTCCTTTTCAAATTCAGAGATAGATTACTTCGCCCCGATAAGTTGAGGCTCGCAATGACACTGTAATTATCTTAGCAGTTTGTCGAGGCCTTCTAACAATTTTTGTTTTAATTGTTCCTGCAACAGTTTGTTAAGGTCAAGCTCTGGTTTATCGAGGGTGCCCTTAAGAGGCATTGCAATTCTCTGGCCAACGGATTCTTCACCGACTTTCACTATTTTTCCATCCATAGTATAAGGCAGAACTATAGTCATATTCAAGGCGTTGTTGAAGCTGATAGCGCCTTTGAAAATGAAGGGGTAATTACCGAAGTCGATTTGCATATCATCGTAGGAGAGAATTCTTTTTTGCAAGACGAATTTTGTTGGGTGGACGGTGATGTCCACGCCCGATATTCGGAGGCCGATTAGTGAAAGAACCTGACCGAACCAGTCGGCGACCTGGAGGTGGAGTTTGTTGACGGATATGGTGCCGATTATTTCAAGCTCGCCTTGGGGTTTTCCAAACAGTGGTATTGCGAGGCGCTCGCAGGCGAAGTTGGCGATGCCATTTACATTAAGAGCGTTTGCAAAGATTGGGTTCACATACTTTAGCAGTCCGGCGGCGACCTGGTCGTTGATTTGAATATCTGTCATCATCTGCATTGGTTTGGGTGTTTGCAGAAAGGTTGGTTTTTGCTTGAAATCTCCCTGGCCAACGAAGTGGAACTCGCCATTATTTACTTTCGTGGAAAACGGCAAAATTGTGAAGAAGCCTTTCTGGATTTGAATCTGGGCTTCTGTGCGGTCAAAGACGAGGCCTCTGTATTCGGCCTGTGTGAAGCCCAATGTGCCTTTAGTGGATAGATTATCGGGGATTTTTTGTCTCTGGCCGATTGGATATTCACTGGAGAACTCAATGGGCAGCTTGTTTGTGCCTCGAACTGTCAGACCCTGTGGGAGAAATGGATTGACGACGGCCCAGTCGAACTCGCAGTCGAGCTTGCCTTGCAGAAGGGTTTTGCCTGCCTTTGCAACTTCGCTTGTTTCGACCTTGTGAATTTTAAGCTGTGGACTTATCAGTTGAATTTTTTTGAGGTTAATAGTTTTTTGTTTTGGGTTGAGCAAGACGTCAAGAGCAAGTGAAACTTCACTTTGCTCAAAAAGAGGGACATTTTGCGATGTGAGTTTCAGGTTTTTGATTTTTGTGGAGTCTGTTGTGAGTGCGTAGATGTCCTTTTCGGCAATAATAGAGATATTGGAATCTACGGTGCCGGCGAATTGCATTTGTTTTGGGAGAGGCGCGAACAGAGCAACGAATGGTTGAAGCTTCTGCAGGTCGAGATTGGTTGCGTTGACTATCAATCGAAGAGGTTTTGCAGCTTTTTCGTTTAGAGGCAGAACCGCATCTTTTATGTTAAGCTGGCCAAGGGTTGTGTTGGCATTGAGAGAAGAAATTGCAGCGATGTTATTTTGCCTGTCAATGTCAAAGGCGAAAGCGATGTCGCCAGCGGTTGAAGCATCGGAAGGTGTTTCTTTTGAGCTTAAGCGGAGATTTTTGATTGTGGATGAGCCGGCGGCAGCAATTATATTTTCCTTTATTGAGAGCTGGCCTGCGGTGAGGAGCTGGCCGGCCATCTGGTATGGGCCGAGGTTTGCGAACTGGCCCAATTCTGATTGGAACTTTGCGAGGTCCACATCGGCATCGAATTTGAGCAACTGGGTGCGGATTTGACTTTGCTCACCACCAGCACTGCCGGTGCAGGTAACTTTGGCAAACGAAGATAAAATATCCAGCTTATCGAAGGTTATACCGGCTTTGTCTGAGGAGACTATCGCTTGCGCGGTTAATGACTGGGAGAGAGCGATTTTCTTTCCTTCGAGCTGGCCTTGCAGGCCGGTAAGGGTTGCGTCGGCTTGAATTTGCTTTTTGCCTGCCCCAGAGACTGTTTCGACTGTGCCTGATAGTTTGCCGGAGGATATTTTTGTGCCTTCTTTGAGGCCTAAGGTTCTGGGCATTTGAGACAGGATAGCGGGAAGGTTGCAATCGAAGGTGCCTTTAAGAGAGTAATTTGAATCGGGCTGCAAGAAATCGGTTAAGGATTTAAGCGTTGTAGGGACGGTTCCTGCAGCGGATAGATTAGCCCAGTCGGTTTTGAGCTGTAACTTTTCGATATTCACCGTCTCTTTAGTGTGGGTCAGATTCACAGCGGCATTTAGAGTATTGGTCTGGAACCTATCGCCTTTTAATTGTGGGGTTGTTATATCCAGATTTTTTGCATTGACGATGCCGTTTAAGTTTTTGAATTGGCCGTTTTCGATATCGCTTTTTAAGTTAGCTGAGATGGTGCCTTTGGCGGATGCTTCGAGCTTGGCCAATGCAAATAGCGGCGCCAGCGATTGGAGGTTCAGGTCGATTATCTCGACGGTCATGTTACCGCTGGTTTCTTTGAGAGACCAGCCGGTCTTTGCTGCCTGCGGCGTGATGGAGCCGGCTGCGTTAATTTTTGATTTTTCGGTTTTATCAACTACGGTTGTATTGACATTGAAACTTGTCGGCCGGCCTGGTGGACGAAGATTGACGGTAGAGTTTATCTGCGACAACTGAACGGTTTGGGCTTTTGAGTCGGTTACTTTGAAATCGCCATCTTTGACGACAAGGTCGATACGTTTAATTGGCAGGACAAAAGGCTGCGGTTTGCTCGCGGGAGCTTTTTGTTGAGGGATTTGAGTCGGCTGGCGGTCTTTGAGGTTAACCTGGACCTTCGGTTCATCGATGAGGGTTTCGCCGAATGATAGAGAGCCGGTCAGCAGTGAGGCGTAGCGGGGTTTTGTGGCGATTTGCTTTACCTTAACGGAGATTTGGCCTGCACTATCATCGAAGCTGAAGTCTGCGACCTTGATGCCTTTTCGCCAGCCCATTGAGAGGTCGGCGAAGTCCGTTCGGCCTTCGATGGATTTGTTGATTTTGGACAGTATAATCCTGCGGCATTTTTCGGAGGAGACAAAAGCAGGGGTGAGCAAGAATACCAGGACAATGAGAGTTGCCACAATCGCCAGGAGCCATTTGAGGATTTTTCTGCCGGTTTTTTTGCGGGTTTTTGGTTTTGAAAGATTATTGGGTTTCATTACTTTGGCCTCCAAATGTAATCAAGTGATAAACCAGAACGATGTTAATAATGTGAATTAAGCAGTGTTTTGTTTGCCTTGTTGTGTTAAGCGGTCTGCTTGGTTTCGTAAAACAAAATAGAGAATCGCACCGAGAACGGAGAAAACCAATCCGAAAAGGGCCCAGATTATCGGAGATGAACCGTCTTTTTTGGCTTGACACCCCAGCCACACTGCAATCGCTATTCCAACCAGTATTTTGACCAAGGCCTGCACCCAGACAATGGCAAGGTGGTGAAGTCTCAGGGTGGCAAAGTATTGGCCGCCATAGAATTTGCTCAATAGAGTTGTGTACAAGGGGGTGCAAACGATTGAAAGGACATACAAAACCAACAAGACTGCCGCCGCAATTTCGTATTTTTTCATTGTAAATCTCCTTGCTTGATTAACCAGTCAATCGTGGTGTGCGGAGCACACCCTACACGACTATTTGGTTTTTTAACAATCAAAAAAAGTTTTTCGCCTGAAATTTTTGCATACGATTTTGCATAATCTACCGAAAACAGACGAAATTTAAAAAAAATCGAAATACAAATTACCAAAACATCAAAGAAATGCAACAGATTAGATAAACAACCCCACGTAAAATGTGGGGATAAATACTGTTGAGGCGGGGCAGAATCAATCGAGCATTATTTCGTCCGATTTGTGTTTTACGGCAGCGTCGATTTTGTCGGTGTATTGCTTGGTAATATCGTCGATTTGCTTGTTGCCTTTTTTCAGGTCGTCTTCGGTAATGAGCTTGCTTTTTTCCTCGGTTTCGAGGTGCTTGTTTGCGTCTCTGCGGACGTTGCGAATTCCGATTTTGGCCTGTTCGCCGAGGTTTTTGACCTGCTGGACAAGCTGTTTTCTTCTTTCCTCGGTAAGAGGGGGAATACTTAACCGGATGATTTTGGCATCTACGATGGGGGCGAGGCTGAGTTCGCTTGTCTTGATTGCCTTTTCAATTTCCTTTATCGAAGCGGGGTCGAAGGGCTTGATGACAATCAAATCCGGCTGGGGGGCAGCGAGCGTAGCAAGTTGTTTTAGCGGCGTGGGGGTTCCGTAATAGTCAACCTTTATGTTTTCGACCAGAGCGGTCGAGGCTCTTGCGGTCCGAAGGGTTTTTAAGTCGTTCTGGAGGACTTCGAGGGTTTTTTTCATTTTGGATTCGGTATCTGTAATTACTTCTTTAACAGGCATAGGCAAATTCCCTATTTAACAAATTAGTGTGCCAACGTCGTGGCCACGAAGGGCTTTGGCGATATTACCTTTTCTAAAGATATTAAGGACGATAATCGGGATATTATTATCACGGCAAAGGGCTATGGCGGCGTGGTCTATTATGCGGAGATTTTTGTTTAAGACCTCATCGTAAGATAATTTTTTGAACAGTTTTGCTTTTGGGTTTTTGTTGGGGTCATCGCTATAGACGCCATCGACCTTGGTGGCTTTTATAAGCAGGTCCATATCCAGTTGCGATGCCCGCAAGGCGGCGCAGGTATCGGTGGTGAAGAAGGGGTTTCCAGTTCCGCCGGCCAGTATCACAATCCTTCCTTTCTGGAGGTGGTGAAGGGCCCTTCTTGTATTAAAAGGCTCGCACATTGCAGGGACTTCAATGGCGCTAAGAACCCTTGCCGGCAGACCGAGTTTTTCGAGGGTCTCCTGCAGGGCACAGGCGTTGATAATGGTGGCTAACATTCCCATATAGTCGGCTGTGTTTCGGGGAATCTGGCTGGCTTTGGAAAAGATTTCGCCGCGCAGAAAATTGCCGGCGCCGACTACGATGGCGACCTTCGGGCCGAGTTTGCAAATCTGGGATATTCTTTGGGCGATTGATTTGATGGCAGGGCCGTCAAGGCCGAACCCACCGGCCTTGCAAAAGCTCTCGCCGGAGAGCTTCAGTAGTACGCGTTTGTGTTTACTCTGCGTCATAATTGAGGTTATCCGATTTCGAAGCGGGCGAATTTTTTTATTTTTGCTGTGCCGCCGGCCTGTTTTGCGGCCTCATCAAGGACCTGCGTAATAGACTTGGTGTTATCCTTGACAAACGGCTGCTCAACAAGGCAATTCTCGACGAAAAATTTTTTCATTTTGCCTTCAACGATTTTATCTACGATGTTGGCAGGCTTGTCTTTGACCTGCTCGGCATAGATGGCTTTTTCACGCTCAATTATTTCAGGACTGATGCCGTTTTTATCCAGGGCCAACGGCTTGGTGGCTGTAATGTGCATTGCTATATCGGCGGCGGTGCGCTTTAAGGAATCAGCGGCGGCAGTACTATCGTCGCCGGTTTCAATCTGGACCATAGTGCCGACTTTATCGTTGAAGTGGACGTAGGTGCTTATAAGACCCGGTGGGTCGAGCTTGTATTTTGCGTAATCGCCGAGTTGTATTTTTTCGCCGGTTTTGGCGGCTATGTCGGCGAGAACGTCACGTAAAGGTTTTGTGTTAATGGTTGTATTGAGCAGATTATCTATACCCTGGTCGGCAGGACAGGCGAGGGCATAGTCGGTGAGGGTTTTTGCGGCTGCGACAAAGTCGTCGCTTCTTGCGACAAAATCAGTTTCACAGCAGAGGGTTGCCATAGTTGCGACTTTACCGTCAGAAGTGGTTTTAGCGACGACCAGGCCCTGAGTGGTTTCGCGGTCGGCTCTTTTTGAGAGGACGGCGAGACCTTTTTTTCTGAGGATGTCCATTGCCTTTTCGATGTCGCCGTTGGCTTCCTGGAGGGCCTTTTTGCAATCCATCATACCCTGACCGCTCATCTTGCGAAGTTTGACGACCATTTCGGTTGAGATTTCGACCATTCTAAGAACCCCTTAAAAAATAATGCAAAAATTAAATCCCGATAAATCGGAGAAGGAAACCGCCAAAGGCGGAGATTTCTAATTTAGTGTCCGGTCTGGCCAGGATTGACGGGCTGGTCGGCCTGGCCTTGTTGCAAGCCGGGGCTATCGGTATCTTCCGGAGAATTTTGCTCGACGGCGACAGTGGTCTGAGGCTTGTCGTCTGCGCGAGCCAGCACACCTCTTCTTAAGCGGGCGCGTCTTGGTCGCGGCGTCTCAACGTGGGCATGGACCATTGTTTTGCCGACAGAGACGGCATCAGCCAGCTCGTTAAATATCAATTCGATTGCTCTGATAGAATCATCGTTAATGGGGATGACCACATCGACGGGGTCCGGGTCGGCGTCAGTGTCGAGAAGTCCGATGGTAAGGACGCTAAGCTTTTTGGCCTCCCGCAGGGCAATGTATTCTTTTTTGGCATCAACTGCAATGACGGCGCCCGGCAGACGGGACATATTTCGGATACCTTCGAGATTGGCCTTGAGTTTCCTTAACTCGCGTTTGAATTTAGAGGCCTGTTTTTTGCTTGCGCTCTCGAAGGTGCCTTCGCGTTCCATAGCTTCGAGCTGCTCCAGTTTTTGGAGCTGTGAGCGTATGGTTCTAAAATTGGTGAGTGTGCCGCCTATCCAGCGTTGTGAGACGTAGTGCATACCGCACTTTTTTGAGGCGGCCTCGGCGGCTTTCTGCGCCTGGCGTTTTGTGCCTACAAAGACGACATCTTTGCCTGAGGAGACGATGTCAGCGATGAGTTTTTTAGCTATGAGCAGGCCTTTCAGGGTTTTTTTGATGTCAATAATGTGAATGTTGCCGCGTTTTGTGAAAATGAAGGGTGCCATTTTGGGGTTCCATCGGTTCAGGCCGTGCCCGAAATGTGCCCCTGCGTTAATCAGTTCCTGAGCAAGTTTTTTAGCCACAAAAACCTCCAAATAATTACCAATAACATCTAACAAAACAAACGTTTATACCCGACAGAGATTGCCACGTCCCGACGAGTCGGGACTCGCAATGACGTTTTGTTAGGTGCTGTAATACTCCCGTCACAACGCTATACGGACGGGTAAGTTGTAGAATTTAATACAAAAGGGGCGATGTGTCAAGAGATTTTATGCGCAGAATTTTCACAAAATTGGGCAATATTATGGCAAGAAGAAGCTAAAAACTCAATCCGCCGGACGTCTGGCGGATAAAAGTTCTAAAACTGCGGAAACCCCTCGTCCCGACCCCGCCGAGCCGGGGGACTTATGGTGACAGGTTTGAGATAGTTTATTAGTACCAGACTGTGATTATGATGTTTGGCTCGCTTTTTTTTGCCTGGACTTCCCCGGTAGTTACGTTGGTTCGCTTTATGACAATGCCGGGGTTTTGCTTTAGCCAGGATGAGATTTGCTCATCGAGAAACTCCAGAGCGCCTGGGTGAAGCTTTGTGAAAAAGGTCTTCAGGCCCGTGATGCGGTCGGCGGAGACAATTTTCTCTTGTGGCTTTAGGACCGGCTTTGGCACTGCTATTTTAGGGGACTCTGCGGCACCGACGCCTAAATCGAGAGGCGAATGCGAAATACCTGGCTGGGAAATGTCACTAATGTCAAAAGGGATGGGTTTGTCACTATCGCGGTCAAAAGGAATTGGCTGAATAGGTTTTTGGGGTTGAGGGCCGAGAGGTTTGTTGACGGGAAGATCCATAAATAAGCTCTCCTTTATAATGCAAAAAATAATATGAAAAAATCAAAATAGCGGAAGACGTCTTCTGCGCTATAACATTTTTAACTATATATATTCCCTATTCGATGCGTTTGTTGAGGCCTGGCCGGAGAAATTATGCGCCGGTTTTGTTTGTTTCGGCTGGGGCTTTTGGTGGTTCTTCTTTTGGTTTTTCGGCCTGGGCTTTACCGGGTTCCTCCTTGGGTTTATCAGGTTCGGGGTTTGATGGTTTTTCGTCGGGCTTTTCGGCATCGGCCTTGGCGGCTTCGTCTTTTGGTTTGTCAGGTGGCGGCTGTTGGGCTTCTTTGGCTTTTGCTTCGGCTTCAGCTCTGGCTTTTTCGGCGTCCTTGGCTTTTGCCTCAGCTTCAGCTTTTGCTTTTTCAGCAGCCTGGGCTTTTGCTTCAGCATCTCCTTTGGCCTTGTCAGCAGCCTTGACCTTGGCATCGGCTTCGGCATTAGACTTTTCTGCGTCAGTTTTGACTGCATTGGCGTCGGCTATTGCTTTGTCGGCGGCAGCTTTGGCAGCATCGGCCTCGGCCTTTGCAGCGGCTGCCCTGACTTCTGCCGAAGTGGCATTAGCTTGTGCCCTTTCGGCATCGGAAGAGGCTTCTCTGGCAACACCTCGTGCCTGGGCTACTTCTTGTTCAGCCTTAAGACGTGCCTCTTCAACTCGCGAAGATTGTTGCTGGAGGTCTTTTTTGCGAGCATCAAGACCGAGGATATCCGTGCCGGATGGAGATGTGGGCGTTTCGTGTTTTCTTTTGATTTCTTCGATCATCTCTGTTCTTGGGACGCCGCCGGTGGATATACTGGGTGTTAATATGAATATGGTCTCAACGACTCGCTCTTCGAAGTCCCTGCCGGAGAACAGAGCACCAAGAATAGGGATGTCTTTAAGGATAGGGACGCCTCGGACGACATCGCGTTTTTCGGATTTTCTCATTCCGCCTATTATCAGGCTCTCGCCCTGTCTGATGCGGTTTTCTTTATTTTCGATTTCTTTCTTGGTTACGATGGGCATTTGCTTAACGCCCTCAGGTGTTAGTTTTGAGCCAAGAAGAATATCTGTTTCCAGGCCGATGTAATTATCTGCAAAGACGTGGGGTGTGATTTTCAGTGAGTCAACGACATCTATATATTCGGTATGTGTTTCGGTAAAAGGATTACCGACATTGATGATAGTGCTTATCTGTTGGAGGGGCACGTGCTGACTGGATGAAACCATTGCCGATTTGCCATTAACTACTTCGAGGGTGGGGTTCATCAGGACCTTCAGGTATCCTTTCGACTCCAGCATATCTACCATAGCCATAAAGTTGTGACTGGTGCTTAAGTATCCGATTTTGAGGCCCATTTTAGCGCGGCCGACCTCTCTCATAGAAGCGCCGGGGAATGCCGGTAACGTCGTTCCTTCCGTTACCAAGGAGGCTACGTCGCTCCCGAAGGCACGGGCTCCTGGTATTAAGGAAATATCTTCTCCCAATAAATCTCTGATTTCTATGGTGGTTTCCCTATCGAGTGTTTTATCCGCATAGATTTCGGAGATAAGGCAATCGATTTTGACCTGAATAGGCGGGACATCGATCGCCTGTATCACCTCAAGGACTGCATCGATATCGGTTTTGGCTGGACATCGGACAATCAGTTGGTTGGTAGCAGGGCTGCTGCTGACGGCATAATCCGGGACTGCGGTTGCCTGGCCCTTCTCGTTAAAGATCTGCATACCAAACAATTCGTTGACCCTGGTTTTTAACTCATCGGAGGTGTGGTATTTACAGAAATAGAACAGTTTCCAATCGGGCTTGCCGGCAACGACCTGCTCTACGATTTTTGGGGGTTGGTTGTAGATTTCGGGCTTGGGGATGTTCGGCTCCGGAGTGGTTTTAATCGCACTTACGTCTCTAATAATCTTGTCAGATTGCAGGATTGCGGTTTTTTCGCCAAAAATATCCCCACACCCTCCAGCACAGAGCATAAGCGCCACCGCCGCCATTAGTAGGATTTGCCAGCGGCTAAGATTTTGGCTGTTATTGCCCATAATTGCGTAACCGCTATCGTTACCGACGCCACAATCACCTAAGTGGTTGATTCTGACGCAGATAAAGACGCGATTAAACTATCATTATATTGCATTGTATTTTATCGTCAAGGATATTTTCAGAAATTAAACTAAAAACCTGACCGAATTAGAGGGGGGCGAGAAGGAAAATTTACATAAGTCTCTTGATTTCAAGTAGATATAAGAACATAAATTTTTTTGCTCTTGGGGGGTAATATTGGGTTGGATTTGCCATAACTTATTAGAAATAAATGGGTTAGACAAAAAACAGCTAAAATATTTGATGGCCTGAAAATTAACCAAACATTATCCTAATTCTACCTGGATTAAAGATTAGACAGACGGTATTTTTTTGCTATTTTATCGGTTTATGTCGAAAAAATGGAAAAAAACGGCAACGGTGGGCTTTGTCTCGTTGGGCTGTCCAAAAAATGTTGTGGATAGCGAAAAAATGCTGGCGGAGATTGGCCAGGGAGGATTTGTTATAACTTCCCAGCCTGATAATGCTGAGATTATCGTTATCAATACCTGCGGTTTCATTGCCCCTGCAGTGGATGAGTCGCTGGAGGCAATCCGATGGGCGGTGGGCCGCAAGGCTGGCGGGGTTGTTAAAAAAGTGATAGTGGCGGGCTGTTTGTCAGAAAGATTAGGCGGGAAGCTCTTTGACAAGGTTGGGGGCATTGATGCCATTATAGGGCTTGGCGGGCGGGATAAAATTGCCCAGATAATCAAAAAGACCCTTTCGTCCGGAGAGCCGGCTACTTATTTAGACCCTGCTATATGCGAGCCGCAGACAGTCGGTGATGATAGAGGCAGGCTGCTGATTACACCGCGGCATTGGGCGTATCTGAGAATCAGCGATGGTTGCAGTCACCGGTGTAGCTTTTGCACGATACCGGCAATCAAAGGCCGATTTAGAAGCAAGCCTGCGGAGCTTGTTCTGGCGGAGGCGGCTGAATTGGTTTCAGCAGGGGTGGTCGAGCTGAACGTAATCGCGCAAGATACCACTCGCTATGGTTATGACTTGAACATTGAAAATGGCCTAAGCTGGTTGGTAAAGGAGCTTGAAAGGATTGCCGGCCTGGTGTGGATTCGCTTGATGTATCTATATCCTGCAGGGATAAATGAAAAGCTAATCGAGGTGGTGGCAAAAAGCGAAAAGATTGTCCACTATTTTGATATACCCATCCAGCACGTGAACGATGAAATCTTAAAGGCAATGGGCCGGCCTGATACGAAAGAGTCGCTTAAAAAACTGATTGAAAAATTGCGAAATTCCATCGCGGGTTGCTTGCTGCGGACGACGATTATAGTTGGTTTCCCCGGCGAAACGGATGAGCAGTTCGCCGAGTTACTTGAATTTGTCAGATGGGCTGAATTTGACGCTCTCGGGTGCTTTAAGTTCTATCCTGAATCTGGCACAAGAGCTGCCGAGATGCCCGGCCAGGTTTCTGATGAGGTCAAGCAGCAGCGGCTGGAGGAATTGATGCTGACGCAGCAGGAAATCAGTTTTGCCAAAAACGAAAAGAGGGTCGGCAGCGAACTTCGCTGTCTTGTCGATTCTGTCGAAAGCGACAGGACAGATAAGGGACGGTTCTACGGACAAGCACCTGATATCGACAGCATCTGCATTATAAAGAATTGCTCAGCGAGAGCCGGTGATTTTATCAATGCAAAGGTTACCGGCACAAAAGACTACGATTTGGTCGTTGAACCCTGTTAGAAATTTTGCTTTTTTGAGGACAATAATAACTTGTTTGTGGATTTCTAATGGGGTAAACTTACCCATATGCTGAGATTGGTGCCTAACATTCTGACCTTTGGGCGGCTTGTTTTGACGGTTGTCTTTCTTTTTATGATTCTATACTGGCCGTATGCTGCACAGAAACCGTCGTTTTTAGATGTTGCGTTTGTGGTTTTTGTGGTTGCGGGGCTGACGGACATTATTGACGGGATAACCGCCCGGCGGTTCAACGTTACCAGCAAATTCGGCCGAATAATGGACCCTTTGTTCGACAAAATTTTGGTCTGCGGAGCATTTATTTGTTTTGCGATAATCGGCGAGCCGAAGCTGTTTAATTTTAGAATGGTTTTTCTGGCAGTTATTCAATGGTTTGTTGCATTTGTAGTTATGGCCAGAGAAGTTTACGTTACGGTGCTGCGTCACATTGCGGAGGCCCGTGGCATCAACTTTGCGGCTACGGCCTCGGGTAAACTGAAGATGGTTTTGCAGTCTTTTGCTATCGGGACGGTAATTATAAAGATAGCTCACGTTCCGAGTGCGACGTGGGGAAACTGGTTCACTGTAATTACGTATGTGATTATGTTGACGGTAACGGTTATGTCGGGTCTGTGGGCGACCCGGCGGAAGAGTTGGAAAGAGGCGGTCGGCAAGGAGAAAGAAATATGAAACACCAACCCAGTCAAGCGATAAAAGCAGCGGCTCTGTGCCTGATAATTTGCACAGTTGCGTGTTCAACGCAGACGAAGAGCACACCAGGAGAGACACGCGCAGCAGATAAATATAATGAATTTCTGCCCCAGATTGCAGAGGGGAAAAAGTGGAAATTGGCCTGGGGCGATGAGTTCAACGAAAAGAAGCTTGATGAGAGCAAGTGGGAGATAATGGGGGACTGGAAGCGGCGGGATGGCTGGTGGGTGAAAGAGGATTCTTACTTAGATGGGAAAGGGAATCTATTGCTTCGCACAAAGAAAAATGGCGAGCGATATAACTGCGGTGCTGTGCGGACAAAAGGTAAATTCGAGCACAGGTTTGGCTACTGGGTTTGTCGGTGCAAGTTCCCAAAGCAGCAAGGACATTGGCCTGCGTTCTGGCTGCACATAGGAAGCGTGAACAAGGTAGGGGAGGAGGGCAGAGACGGCACAGAGATAGATATTATGGAAAAGCCCTGGCTGGAGGACAAGATAACGCAAAACCTGCACTGGGATGGCTACGGTAAGGAACACAAGACCGCAGGAAAGACTACTACGATAGCCGGCATAAGCGAGGGCTTTCATACGTTTGGTCTGCACTGGAAGCCGGATGAATATGTTTTTTATGTAGATGGCAAAGAGGTGTGGCGAACGAGCGCGGGCGGGGTCTCACAGGTGCCGCAATATGCAAAACTTACCGAGGAAATCGGCAAGTGGGGCGGCGACATAACAAAGGCAAATCTTCCGGATTATTTTGCAGTCGATTATGTGCGGGTGTATGATGAGGTGGACAAAGAGGCAGGCTCACAGTAGAATAAAACGAGAGAGATTATTTGTTCAGGTTGCCGATGTCGAAGCTTCGTCGTGGTATCTTGAATGGCAGTAGATTGCTGCAATTCGGGTAAGAGTCGATAAACTTATCTGTAACTGCGAGAGGGTCTAAGCCGATTTTGTCGAAGATTTCCTTTTCGAGTTTGTAAATCAGGCGGTCAATCTTAACGGTCTTGTCCTGAGCGTAGTCGAAGGAATCGAGGGAGCTATGCGCATTTGCCCGGCCCCAGTCGTCGTATCTTTTATGGGCTTCTTCGAGGCGTTCTTTTAAAGAGACGATTCTATCGTGCATAACCCGCTTGTCGGCATAATAAACAAGCTTTTCTTCCCAGGTTACGGGTTTATCTTTTTGATGCGCTATGGCTGTGTATCTATGTTTTCTAATAACTTCCGCCAATTGCGGATATTTGTCGCGTAATAGAGCGGCGGTAGCTTCCTCGTGACAGATACCTTTGTATTGAGACTTCAACTTTTCCCATTTGGCCTTGTCGGCAGCGCAATGCTCAAACCGGCTGTAATCGTTCAGGTCACAAACCCTCAAAATGTCGTGGAGCAGGCAGGCCCTATCCACGAGCTGGACGTCAACCAAGATGCCCTTTTCGTTGAGTCTTTCAGCCAAGAACACGGCCAGTTTGGCGGCGGCTAAACTGTGCTCGATGATGTGCGATGGTGTGCCGAACTTTTTTAGTAAGCCGAAGCATTGTTTACGCGTTGGCAGATTTGATTTTTTCATTGATTAGCTCAGCGACTTTTTTCCCGGATTTTAGCATTCCGCCAAAGATTGGGCCCATTCTGGGTAGATTATAGGTGTCGCATACGGACATACCTGCGACCCAAAGGCCAGGGAATATTTCGCCTGTTTTCTCTACGACGCCGGCCTCGGATGTCTCGACGTTCATAAAATATTCCTGCAGGTCTTTCGGGAAGAGCTGCGGCTTTCTTTTTTTGAGGATGCCGACCAGCTCAGCGGGGTGGCCTGTCGCATCAATAAGAAATCGAGAAGAGATGCAAAACGGGTCAATGTGCAGCTTTATTGAACGGCCGGCGGCATTGTTGACTACGACTCCTCTTATGACTTCGTCTTTTAGAACGATGTCTTCAGCTTCAACGAGGTTGAAAATCTCTGCTCCTGCCTTTTTGGCTTTGTAGGCAAGGGCGGCGGCAAATTCTATTGAGTCGGCTATGTATAAATTTCCTTTCTTTTTTGTCGTTACGCCAATTTCATCGAGGATGTCTTTATCTTCGAAGGTTACGACGTTGAAACAAGCTGCGCCGCCCCAGATGCCTCCGCCTATCGAGAGTTTTTTTTCAATGACGGTGGTTTTGACCTTTGCTTTAGCCAAGTAGAAAGCTGCAGCCAGGCCTGCGGGGCCTGCGCCGACTATGACAACATCATTGTCGAGATGCTCTAATAGTCTATTGCTGTATTCGGTTACAATCGCTCTTGAGATATCGGTCTCTATCATTTTTATGCCCTTTCGTTTAGATTTTATTGTTTGTCATCCATAAAATAAAAAAGCGCTCCTGCACAGGAAGCGCTTAACAAACTTAAAACTTAAAGCGTAAAACTAAAAACTATTGAAATCCTGACTTTCGTCAGTTTTACCTTTTACGTTTTCGGCTTTACGCTTTCATTGCCTTCCTTCGCGGGCATTATCCCGAGCAGGTTCATAGGGTCTGCCGCACCTACTGCGATACCGATATATCGGGGTAGGTCCGGGGTTCTCAGCTTCGCCACACCTTACGTTGGGCGTTAAGCTCCCCTGGCACATCAAATTTTATATTTGTTTGTAATTGTAATGTTCAGCGGCAATTGTTGCAATAATTTTTATTTTCTGAACCGATGAGCGGCACTTTAAGCAAAATTTACTTTACAGAGAAGTTTACATTTCTTATTATAGCGAAGGTAAACATACTATAAAGTTATTATTTTAACTTGTTATATAAAAAGGACTTACACGTCTATGGTGAGTAAGGGTTTTACGCATTTTCACTTGCACAGTCAGTATTCGCTTCTCGATGGTGCGATAACGTTTGATAAGCTTTTCAAGCGATGCAAGAAGCTGCAGATGGATGCAGTAGCGGTTACCGACCACGGCAATTTGTTCGGGGCTGTCGAGTTTTATACAAAGGCGGTTGCTGCACACATAAAGCCAATTATCGGCATTGAGGCATATATGGCGCCGGGCAGCAGATTTGACAGAACAAAGACAACTATCGCCGAGGCGGCGTATCATCTAATACTGCTGGCGGAAAATATCAAGGGCTATCAAAATTTGCTGAAGCTGGCAAGTGCCGGTTATCTGGAGGGTTTTTATTACCGGCCGCGAATTGATAAGGAGATTTTAGCTGAACTCAATGAGGGGCTTATATGCACATCAGGCTGTAAGAAAGGTGAGATTGCAGTAGCGATAGCCGGCAACAACGAAGAAGCAGCGAGGCGGGCGGCGGAGAAATATCTTGAGATTTTTGGGCCGCAGCGTTTTTTCATCGAGATACAAAAGCACGAGGGCGATGACCCGAAAATTGCTGCGGGTTTGATTGAGCTTGCGAGAAAAATGGGCATAGGTCTGGTGGCGACAAATGATGTGCATTTTCTGGAGGAAGCGGACTACGAGGCACACAATTGTCTTTGCGCAATAAGCACGGGTAAAAGGTCAGATGACCCCGACAGGATGATTTATCCGCCTGATGTGTATCTAAAAAGTCCGCAGCAGATGCGGGAGCTTTTTGCTGAGACAATTGAGGCGTGCGACAATACGCTGGCTATTACCAGCCGATGCAATGTTGAGCTTGATTTGAAGACGCGCCATGCGCCTCGATTTGAGCCGCCTGATGGCTCGACGCCCGAGGAATTTCTGACGAAACTATGCTATGAAGGAGCACAGCGGCGTTATGGCCAGATTAGCGAGCAAATAAAGAATCGACTTGATAGGGAGCTTGAGGTAATCGAATCGAAAGGTTTTGCAAGTTACTTTCTTATTGTCTGGGATTTTTGTAAATATGCACACGAGAACAACATTCCTATAGGCGCCAGAGGCAGCGGCGTAGGGACATTGGCGGGATACTGCCTGGGGCTGTGTGATGTTGACCCGATTCAATATGATTTGCTTTTTGAGCGATTTATGGACCCGGAGCGTAATGAGATGCCGGATATTGACATCGACATCTGCCAGGTCCATCGGGGAAAGATTATAGACTATGTGCGTCGAACATACGGGCAGGTTGCACAGATTATAACTTTCGGGACGATGAAGGCGCGGGCGGTAATCCGTGACATCTGCCGGGTGTTGGGCGTGCCGTTAGCAGAGGCAGACCGGTTAGCCAAACTTGTTCCTGCGACGCTTGATATGACGCTCGACAAGGCGGTGGAGACCGAGCCGGAGTTAAGGCGGGCTTATGAACAAAATGAGCAGACAAAAAAGGTGATTGATATCGGCAGAAAGTTGGAAGGTCTTACACGGCACGCATCGGTGCACGCTGCGGGGGTAGTAATTGCTGACGAGGCGCTGGTGAATTTTGTGCCTCTGTATAAAGCGTCCGGCACCGAGGACATCATAACTCAGTATGAAGGGCCTATGGTTGAGGCTGTGGGTTTGATGAAGATGGACTTTCTGGGTCTAAAGACCCTCAGCGTGCTGGAACGGGCGCAGCAGCTTGTCAGGCAGCTTCACGGAGTTGAGATTGATTTAGAGAAACTTGACCTTACGGACAGCAAGACGTTTGAGGTTTTTTCGAACGGCAGGACAAAAGGGGTTTTTCAATTTGAGTCGGGGGGTATGCAGAGCCTGCTTATAAGGATGAAGCCGGACCGTATAGAGGACCTTATCGCTGCAAATGCGCTTTATCGGCCCGGGCCTATGATACTAATACCGGATTACATTGAGCGTAAGCACGGGGCGAAGTGGAGCACTGCACATCCGATTATGGCGGAAATCCTCAGCGAGACATACGGGGTTATGGTGTATCAGGAGCAGGTGATGAGGATTTGCAATCGACTGGGCGATATACCGCTGCGAGAAGCGTATGCACTTATCAAGGCGATTAGTAAAAAGAAGGCGCGGACCATTGAGAAGGAGCGGGAAAGATTCGTAGAGGGCTGTGTTAAAAAAGGAGTCAGGAGCGAGCAGGCCGAGCAGATTTTCGAGGTTATCGAGCGATTTGCCGGCTATGGCTTCAACAAAAGTCACTCGACCCGCTATGCTTTCATTGCATACCAGACGGCTTATATGAAGGCGCACTGGCCGGTTGAATATATGGCTGCGCTTCTGACATACGAGATGGATAATACGGACAAGGTTGTCGATTATATTGGCGAGTGTGCCGCGATGGGGATTAAGGTGCTGCCGCCCGACATCAACCAGAGCGGTGTGGATTTTACACCATTATACGTGGAGGATGGCGAGGACGAGAAGAAGGGCGTCATACGTTTTGGCTTGGCGGCAGTAAAAGGAGTCGGTGAGAAGGCTGTTGAGCAAATCATTGTTGCTCGTGAGAAGGTTGGCAGGTTTCAAAGCCTATTTCATTTTTGCGAAAATGTTGACTTGAGGTTGGCCAACAAACAGGTGCTTGAGGCGCTTATAAAAGCCGGGGCATTTGATGGTCTGGGCGGGAACCGTGCGCAAATGATGGCGGGGCTTGAGAAATCGATGGAGGTTGGGTCGGGTTTGCAGGCCGACAGGCAAGATGGACAGATGAACTTTTTTGGGCAGGTGGCTGCATTAGCTGATTATTCGCAGGACCACCATAGTTTACCGAACGTGGCGCCGTGGCCTGAGGCGCAGATGCTGGCTTATGAGAAAGAGGTTCTGGGTTTCTATGTTACAAGCAATCCCTTGAGCCATTATGCTGAGACGATAGCACTTTATTCGACGCATAACAGCTCACAGATTGAGGAAGGTGCGCAGAACAGGCAAATCGTGATTGGCGGAATGGTAGCAAAGATAAGATATAACCTGACAAAGACGGGGCGAAACGCCGGGTCAAAAATGGCTGTGTTCACATTAGAGGACCTGCAGGGGCAGGTTGAAGTGGTGATGTTTCCGGAGGTGCTGAAAAAATTTGGGGCGGCGCTGGTGCAGGATACGGTTGTTTTTGTAAAGGGCAAGCTCGATTACAGAAGAGAAAAGCCTAATATATTGGCGGTGGAGCTGATAACTTTGGAGCAGATTAAGGATAAATTAGCAGCTAAGGTTACGATTAAGTTAGATGCCAAAGATGTTACCAAGGCAAAGGTGGCAGAGATACGCAGCATCTGCCAGACTCACAGGGGCAAGAGCGCTGTTTATGTAGCGGTCAGGATGGAGAAGGGCGAGGTCTATACGGCTGCCGACAGGAGCTTATCCGTCAATCCGGATGTGGAGTTCTGCAAGAAGATAAAACACTTGGTCGGCGAGGAAAACTTCCAACTGGCAAGATGACCGAAGGTCATTCTGAGTCTGGCAACGCCTGGCGAAGAATCTGGCATTGGAGAAAAAATTATGTGGCTGAAAAAGATGAAAGAAAATTGGTAAGCTACTACTACCGTCAAATAAACAAGGTCGAAACAGAGCAAAAATTTGAGATAAGAGACCTGATTAAAGCATTTAAGAAAGAACAAATCGGAGCACCAAAAACAGCGAGGGAAATAATACTCGATACTTATAAGAGACTTGAAAATGTTAATAACTTGCTAAGCCGACGAGAATTAATAACATGGAGAAATCTCGACCCGGATAGTATTAGAGCAGCATATTCGTATGACCATCCTACATCACAAAAACTTTTTGAAAATATCACAGTTAATCTTTGTATAACTCTGACTATCAAAGGATACGATTTAGGCAGAAAGTATAGCTCATGGTGGGCAAAAAGCGGTTTATGGTTTGCAGAATATAAAGACCATTGGTTTTGGCTCATACTCAGTTTTCTTGGTGGTATTATCGGCGCCTTAATAGTAAACTGGATATTAGATGGGTGCTAAATGAATTTAATACCAAACGATACGACTATAGACGCTTTACGAAAGCAGTTCGAGATTCTTGAGCGAATCGGCATAGAAGGCCGGGCAGAGATGACCTTCGAGTTGAGCGACAACCTTCGCCAAATAATAACGGATGGTGTTCGGCTTCGACACCCCGAATATAGCGACAGCCAAGTCCGCCGAGAGGTATTACGAATTACATTAGGAGACGAACTTTATCGTAAGGCATACGAAAAACGAGATGAAGACAAATGATAGGACAGAAAAAGTTTCTTGAGAAACTCATCTCACTTATAGAATCCGCAGACATTCCTTATGCCGTGTGCGGTTCTTTAAGCAGCGGTCTCCACGGCCAGCCACGGGCGACAAATGACGCCGATATTATTATTGCCCCGACACAAGGCCAGCTTGACAAATTTCTCAAGTTGCTTGAGGGCGGCTACTACGTAAACCCTCAGGCGGCTTTTGAAGCAATGAAAATACGTTCGATGTTCAATGTTATCGACAATAAGCTTGGCTGGAAAGCCGATTTGATATTCCGAAAAGATGGTCCCTACGAACTGACCGAATTCAACCGCAGATTAAGAGCAAAACTAATGGGAATCGACCTGTGGATACTCTCGCCTGAAGACGTTATTTTGAGCAAGCTGAGATGGGCTAAAAATAGCCGGTCGGAACAGCAGCTCCGCGATGCTCTTGGAGTAGCCGTTGTTCAGTGGGAGTATCTTGATAAGGATTATTTACGTAAGTGGGCCAAGCAGCTACAGGTGGAAGATTCGCTTAGACAGATGTTGGAGCAAGCTCAAAAGCTATCAGGTTTATAATAAAAATTAGGAGAAGATAATTTGAAAGACAAGTTACGAGGAAAATTTATTGTTCTTGATGGGCCGGACGGGTGCGGCAAGACAACCCAGGCGAGGCTTTTGACGGAATGGCTTCAGGTGCAGGGAGTGCCTGTCAGCAACTTTCGAGACCCCGGTGACACGACTATCGGCGAAAAGATACGGCAGATACTGTTGAGTCCAGAGCACTTAGCGATGAGCGTGCGAACAGAGGTGATGTTGTATATGGCGGCGAGGGCACAGTTGTGGCAGGAGAAGATAGTGCCGGCGCTGCGGGAGAAGGAGTGCGTTGTTCTGGATAGGTGGGTTTCAAGCACCTGCGCTTACCAGGGTTACGCAGGAGGTTTCGGGATGCATAATGTTATAAGAGTTGCAGGTGATTCGCTGGCGAGGCTGTGGCCTGACTTGACCATCATACTTGATGCCGACCCGGAGGTTTGCGCCCGGAGGCTGCCGCGTAAGCTCGACAGGATAGAGGCGAAGGGACGCGAATATCATCAGCAGGTTCGCGAAGGTTTCTTGCAGTTGGCGCGTGAGCAGAAAAACGTTTTTGTAGTTGATGCTTCCGGTGACATCGAGGCGATTCAGGAAAAAGTAAGACGGTTGATTTCAGAGGTGAGCTTTACATAGATGTCACTGAAGGAGATTTTTTGCCAGGATAAAGCGATTGGGCTTTTGCAAAGAGCTTTCACTGCGGGGAAGATGCCGCACGCATATATCTTTGCCGGGCCTGAAGGCGTAGGTAAATATAAGACCGCGTGGGAGTGGGCAAAGCTGCTTCTTTGCAAAAACCCGGTTGCTGAAAAAATTAACGGCGGCGATTTTTCGGATAGTTGTGGCTCGTGTCAATCCTGCCGGCTTTTTGAAACCGATTCACATCCGGATTTTCATTGTGTGTATAAGGAGCTGCGGGAATTTACCGCTGACGGCAAGGGGAAGGGGCCGCCGGTCGATTTGCCGGTAGATGTCATTCGGGAATTTCTGGTTGCGAAGGTCCAGAATAAGCCTACCTTATCGCAGAGGAAGGTTTTTGTAGTCAGTGAGGCCGAGAAGCTAAATGTTTCCTCGCAGAATTGTTTGTTGAAGGTTCTGGAGGAGCCGCCGGCATACTGCTGCATAATTTTATTATGCACACGCCTGGAAAGACTATTGCCGACCACCAGGTCGAGATGCCAGATAATTCGGTTTGGCCCAATAGACCAAAAAAGGATAATTGATAAGCTGAAACAGATGGGCATTGGAGAGAAGGCTGCCAGATATTTTGCGGTTCTTGCCGGCGGCAGCCTGGGAGCGGGATGGCAGTGGGCGAAACTTGAGGCGGAGGGGGCAAACCTTTACGAGACCAAAAGAAAACTGATAAGTGCGGTAGCGAGCTGCGAGTTTGCGGATGCGCTTGATTTAGCCGAGCGGTTTCTGAAAGAAAGTAAGAGGATTGCCGGCATCTGGGCCAACATCAATAAAAACAAAAGCTCAAGCGATATCGAGCAAAAGGTTCAAAAGGCCCTTATCCAGATAATAATGTCGGCATACTACGATGTGATGAATCTAAATGTCGCGCCGGCCAGAGAAATGATAAACTTTGACCAGGAGGAGCAAATAAAGAAGCTGGCTGGTCGGCTCGGGTCACAAGATGCTGCTGCGGCGGCAGAGAAGATTGACGATTGTTACAGGGCGATGCGCTGGGTAGAGGATAGCGTGAACGAGAAGCTTATCTTTGAACATCTCTTGTTAAATTTCGCCGGTTCTGGTAAAATCCAAAGTTCGTAGCTCATTGTCGATGTACGGTGAAATGGTAACAGTGAAGCTGAAGGCAGCATTAAGGTAAATTAGATGACAGAAGTCCCTGCGGCAAAACCGAGGCAGGCAAGAACAAAAAAATATATGCTTATTCGCTACGGGCGAATGAACACGGTCGGGTTATTTGAGCACAATGAGAGCAAGATACCCAAATTGAGCGCCCGTGTGGTGGTAAAAACGGAAAGAGGGCTTGAATTAGGCTATATTGTTGGACCGCTTACCTTCTATAAAGCCGGACAAATTAAACTAACGGACGAGCAAATAAAATCATACTTTGGCGAAGGCGGAACTGAGTTTTCTTTTGAGCAGGCCGGTAAATTCATCCGTTTCGCAACCGCTGAGGACGTAAGTGAAGAGCAGCACCTGCAAAAAATTGCAAAGGAGGAGATAGAATGCTGCAAACGTTTTGCAGAGGAGCTGAATTTGTCGATGAAGGTGGTGGATGCGGAGCACATATTTGGCGGGGAGCGAATCATTTTTTATTTTAAGTCCGATGGGAGAGTTGACTTTCGCGAATTGGTGAAGAGGCTGGCGCAGGAATACCAGACAAGAATTGAGATGCGGCAAATCGGCTCACGCGATGAAGCGAAACTATTGGGGGATGTGGAAAGCTGCGGGCAGGAATGCTGCTGTAAGAGGTTCCTGAAGATTTTGCAGCCTGTGAATATGCGGATGGCAAAGATGCAAAAGGCGACGCTGGATCCTTCAAAAATTTCCGGCTATTGCGGGAGGTTAAAATGCTGTTTGCGATATGAGGACGAAACTTACACCGAGCTTAAAAGCCGATTGCCTAAGAAGGGCAGCAGGATTAAAACTGCACGCGGCGAAGGCAAGGTTGTTGACACCCAGATATTGACCCAGCTTGTTGTGGTTGAATTCGAGGGCGGAGAAAAGATTGCTATGCCTTTGGAAGAGCTTGAGGTAATCGGCTCGCCGCCGGTCACAGCGGACCAGCAAGAGCAAGATAGTGCTGCGGAGGATGATAAGCAAGAGGAGGAGGAGGAGGAGGAGACTACACTTGGGTAGCCATCAAGGAAGAAATATGCCGCGAAAAATCGTTGTAACATCAGCCTTGCCTTACGCAAACGGCCCGATACACATAGGACATTTAGTTGAGTATCTGCAGACGGATATCTGGGTGCGATTCCAGAAGATATGCGGCAATCAATGTCTGTATTTTTGTGCCGACGACACTCACGGCACGCCGATTATGATAAGTGCGCGTGCTGCCGGGATAAGTCCTGAAAATCTAATTGAAGAGATGCACAAAGAGCACAAGGCAGATTTTGACGGTTTTCATATTGAATTTGATAATTATTACACGACTCACTCGCCGGAGAATAGATACTTTAGCGAGCTTATATTTAGTCGGCTGAACCAGGCCGGCTCAATTGTCAAGAGAACTATTGAGCAGACCTATTGTGCGAGCTGCAAGATGCCGCTGCCTGATAGATTCGTTCGCGGAACCTGTCCCCGGTGCAAGGCTGAGGACCAGTATGGCGACTGCTGCGAGGTATGCAGCGCAACGTATCAACCTACTGATCTAATCAATCCCTACTGTTCAACTTGCAGGGCAAGGCCGACTTTCCAGACATCCGAACACTACTTTTTCAAGCTTGTAGATTACCAGCAGCGCCTCAAAGACCTTATCACCGGCGGATATACGGGTAAATCGGTGGCAAACAAACTCGACGAATGGTTCAAAGCGGGATTGAAGGATTGGGACATATCCAGAGACGGCCCGTATTTTGGATTTAAGATACCTGGCGAGGAAAATAAATTTTTCTACGTCTGGCTGGATGCGCCTATTGGGTATATGGCGTCAGCTAAAAACTACTGTGACAGAAACGGACTTGATTTCGAAGGGCTATGGAACAGCGGCGAATACGAGCTGTATCATTTCATCGGCAAGGACATTATGTATTTTCACGCATTGTTTTGGCCTGCAATGCTAATGGGGACTGGCTTCAGGACCGGCGACAAACTTTTTGTCCACGGCTTTTTGACCGTGAACGGCGAAAAGATGAGTAAATCTCGCGGAACGTTTATTAAGGCAAGCACCTATCTAAAATACCTCAATCCGGAATATCTGCGATATTATTACGCAAGCAAGCTGACCGACAGCATCGATGATATAGATTTGAAGATAGAGGATTTTATAAATAAAACTAATTCCGATTTGGTGGGTAAATTTGCCAATCTTGCCTCTCGTTCCGGGCCTATGGTAACACGGCTCTGGCAGGGGCAGCTCGGCAGGTTAGACCAGGAGGGTAAAGAATTGGTTAATAAAATCGCTGCGGCAAAAGAGCAAATTGTTGGCGATTACGAGGGTCTTAACTTTGCCGGCGTTGTGCGAGCGATTGTTAGACTATCTGACGAGGCGGATAGATTCCTCGAGAGAAGAGAGCCTTGGGTGACGGTGAAAACCGACCTTGAGAAGACACAAGCTACCTTGACGGCGGCGATAAATGCTGTGCGCATCCTGACAATTTACTTAAAGCCTATTCTGCCCAAATACGCCCGGAAGGTGGAAAGATTCTTAAATATAGATACGTTAAGTTTTGCAGATGTCGAAAAACTGTTAGAGAACCATAAAATAAATGATTTTGAACGATTATTTGAAAGAGTTGACGAGAAACAGGTGAATGCAATGGTAGAAGAAAGTAAGGAAACACAGGGTTCGAAGGCGGCGGCCCAGCCGGCTGCCGCGCAAGCTATTGGTCCGTCCGCCGGCGGATTTAATCCTGAATGCACAATGGCGGATTTTGAAAAAATTGATTTGCGAATTGCTAAGGTGATAAAAGCGGAAGCAGTTGCGGGGGCTGATAAGCTGTTGCGTTTGCAACTGGATGTGGGCGGGGTGCAAAAAAATGTTCTTGCTGCTATAGCGACTGCCTACAGACCCGAGGACCTGGCCGACAAAATGGTTGTGTATTTTGCGAACCTGAAGCCCAGGCAGATGAGATTTGGATTGTCGGAAGGTATGATTATGGCGGCGGGCAGCGGCGGAAAAGATATTTATATGCTTACGGTTGATGCAGGTGCAAAACCCGGGCTAAAGGTGCTTTAGACGCCTTATCAGGTAACTGGTGAGTGGTGAGTAGTTAATTTAACCATTTAACCAATCCTTCGGCTTTGCTCAGGCTTGCAGTGAGCTTGCCGAATCTGATGGTGAGCAGAGTCGAACCATTAACCAGTTACCAAAAAGCCGGTGAAAGGCAATATGCGAAAGAGTCTTGAACAGATTGCCAGAGAAGATGGAAGATTCGGTGTCGGGGCGCTGAGGTTCATTTATGAGGGACTTGGATATACTGTAAGAAAGGTAGCCAGCGAGCCTATGCACGTTGGTGGTCAGATGCTCTGCGAGGGGCTGATGAAATTGGCGCTGGAGAGATGGGGAAGATTAGCGATGCTGGTGTTAAATAGCTGGGGGGTTAAGACAACGCACGATTTCGGCGAAATTGTTTACCTGATGATAAAGCACAAATGGATGAATGCTCAGCCGACCGATACAGTAGATGATTTCAACGATGTTTATGACTTCAAAACAGCTTTTAAGGAGCAGTTTGAGTTTTAGGAAAAGCTGAAATTGGTTAATTGGTAATTCAAAATTCTATAAACATTAAATCATAAAGCCTAAATCCTAAACGCTGTCAGTGCTTTTGAGTTTTTTCCTGAGATCCTTGTGGAAACTTCCCTCACAGACGCCTTTGACCGCACCCGTCATAAAAATCTCCCGGTCTTTGGCAATTTCCACAAGTAGTGTCCCGCCGGGCATCTTGACGTTTACCCTGTTACCGACCAGCCCCAATTTATATGCTGCCGCTGCTGCTGCGCAGGAGCTGCTGCCGGAGGCAAGCGTGTATCCTGCGCCTCGCTCCCAGATTCTGATTTCAATATTGTTTCTATCGAGCACCTTTAATAGCTGCACGTTAATCCGTTTCGGAAACATCTTGTGGTTTTCGATAAGAGGCCCAAGCTCTCGCGCCTTTTCCTCGCTGACCTCTGCCATCGGAATTACACAGTGAGGATTGCCGATGGATACGCACGTAACGGAGTATTTGGCCTTGTTCACAACAAGAGTTTCGTTGACCACTTCTCTTTTGTTTCCGGCGACTGGAATTTCTGTGCTGACAAACGTAACCTTACCCATATTGATTCGTATATTGTTTGCGGTGTTATCCAGTATATTTACATCCACGATTCCGCCGAGCGTTTTGATTTTGAAATTTTTTGTCCTTGCATATTTATTTTCGAATAGGTACTTGGCAAAGATGCGCAGGCCGTTGCCGCTTTTTTCCGCTTCGCTTCCGTCAGGATTAAAAATTCTAACTTGCGGCAAATCTTTACTGCCCAGAGGGCCGTAGAGTATGCCGTCTGAGCCGACGCCAAAATTACGGTGACAAATCAGCCGAATTGCATCCGGCGTCAAATTTATGTCCTCTACGTTCGGGTCGATTACAAGATAATCATTTCCCAGGCCGTGGTATTTACTAAAATGTATTTTCACAATTGCAGCTCCTAAATAACTTTTTTATTTACTGTGCAATCCGAACCCGGTTGCCGTATGCCGGTGTAATTTTAACACATAACCGAATAATGAGTGAACAAAAGAAAATCTGCTCTTTATTGTTAGTTTATAAAAAGGGCTGTGAGCATCGGTTTTTGGATGGCTCACAGCCGCCAATGACCTTAAACTACTTTCGGGACACTTCCGATTTATCTTCAGACACCTGGATATAGTGAGGTTTTCTTTACTTTATGGGCATACAGGAGCGGTGCATGTTAACCATTCGTCGGCGAAGAGTGCGAAGTCGTATAGGTCCACAATGCAGTTCTTATTCAAATCGGCCAGCGGAATCGGATGTTGCGCATCGCCACAGACCGCAGGTATAATTGGTCCTAAACCCTTGGGGTCGTGCACTATAAGACTGTTGTCTTTGATGTCGGGGCTACTCTCAAAAGTGTTTTCCTCATCTGGCTTTGGTAAACCGGATTCGTCAGAGACAAGCAGGACCAGGGTCATCAGACCATCGGCATCCCCGGCCGTATCGTCCCCTTCACCGTCAATGAAACCCGGCACACGATACCCGCCGTATTTACCAAGACCCGGGTCAAAGGGGCAGCCATTTTCACCACAGAGTGAGTGAAATCTGAAGGGGACATTTTTCAGGTCCGACTGAATAAATACTTCACTTAAATTCTGGGGCAATACGCTCATAGGAGGGCCGGGAGGGTCGAGGTATTCTTCACCTCTAACCGGCTTAAGCGATTCAACAATTGTCGGGTTGATTTTCTGAGACGGCTGGAATCGGGCATATCCAAGTCCGGACCGCAAAGGCGTGCCATTATCAAAATCAAAACCCGCTCGAAGGGCTAACGTTGCTTTGGGAGGCCACGGGATGATTTCCGGAGGCGGTGGTGGAGGAAATTTCTCGAACTTACCCTCAAAGGGAGGTATGTAAGGCAGTTTGTAGGGATCGAACCACCCGATTAAGACATATTTAACAGCATAAAGCTTAAAATTGAATTTTTGATTCCAGCCAATATAATCCAGAGCATGAATATCATCTGACTTGATGGTCTGTATTACACCTGTAGCGGTACTTGGGTCCATCAGATTTTCCTGGTCATCATCCCAATGACTGGCCTGACAGCAACCGGACCAGGTGTGACAGTGTGGGTCGGTACACTCCATAGACCCGTGGGAAAGTGGGACATTATTAAGAGAGCTGTCATAATATTCAGCATCACCGTGAGTGACATAACGGATGCCTGTTGTTATGTTGTGAGACCCGCCGGTATCTGTGAAACGAAAGAAGTCTAATGTATGTGGATGAAGAGTTAAAGTCGGATTGTTATCCTGAACGTCTGTAACAGTAATAAAGCCCAGCGAGTGACCGATTTCATGGGTGGCAATCCCGACAAAATCATATTTGTCGGCGGGGACGCCATCATCAGGATTATAATCGAATTCGCTGGAGTAAGAGGTGCTAAATTTAATAGTGGCATCTACCCCGGACGGCGGATTTGAATATGAAGTATCTAATCCTGTTCCCAATCCGAGGGCTTTGGCATTGGCGGTGCTCATAGTAACATCATCATCAAAACGTGACCCGCTGATATCAGTAATTTGGACAGAGGTTAGGGGAAGAGAGTTAGCGGCGGCCTGCTCCTGCGAAGTAACTGCATCCGCTACCATTGCATCTCTGACACTGGCATAAGAATGTGTTGTCCGGGCGGAACGGGTGGAGCCAAGTACTCCCCCCGAGAGGGCTTCAAAGGCGATGTCTATCTGGACAGTAACGGGGTCTCTGAACAGGGCTTCCCATTTGTCGGCTGCTTTCTGAAAGGCGTTAAGCTGTGTCGCAGTCATGGGGGTCGCTCCGATATCGGTCATATTGATTGTGAGCCCTGTCACGGGTTGCACCAAGAACAGAATCCCAAAGGCCGCCAATAATAGATATGGCATAGCACCGGAAAATGAAAAGGAAGATGGATTTCTTCGGTAATAGATACTGGTTTTCGTCTTCATGATATTCTCCTTTCTGGTATTCGAGATAAGCATTTTGGAGACCTAAATATTTGTAATGTAAAGTTTAGCAATTAAACCCTCAAAAACTCCTATTTCTGGACCCAAATCCTTCCTAAATCGTTATTTACCATTTGTTCCGTTTTGAAACAATTCTACGACTTTCACTCCCGTATTATATCAAACGATTCTTTAAATTTCAATAGTCCTAACTTGGGCTTCACAAATCATACTGCCAAAATAGCTAAAAATTCACGTCATTGACAGCTTTTAGTTGAAATCCTCATTTTTAGTGTAAAAACCGTGTTTTTCTTAACCCTTACCCCAATAACCGGCTGAAGGTTTAAAAAAACAAACCCGTTTTTTATGTAAAAACTGCGTTTCAGAGAACTTATACCCTGCGTTAAAAATTCGAAAAATTGTGTCCAAAACCCACTTTTGGTTCGCTATATTCACGTGCCTCAATTTGTCGATTGCGGACAATACGCAATTCTGAAAAGTATTTTCTATTCCATTGGGCGCTGTCCATCATCCAGCACAATTACCGTTTATATCCAGTAAAGACGGTTAGATGATTTTCATATATCGATGCTGCCATTCCCATTATGCCATTTCGCCGCTCAAACCTCTTGAAGTAAAGAAAACCGCAGCCAGAAAAGTAACCCGTGTAACTTCTCGTAGATTTTCTTTTCGCATTATTGATTCTTCCAGGGATGGCCAGATATTCACCAGGAAAAACGACGCAAGGAACGGCTACTGACTTCATCATCACGCTACCCAATGCTTGCCGTGGACAGAAAAAACTACAAGCGATGCCCTTGTCTTTTGATTCCATCGGTTGGATTATAATTAATCCTGCACGCTTTTGTAATTTACTTATAGTTTATGGTAACTTGCTTAATGCAGCCAATCTTTTGTAAGTAGAGCAAAGTCGGACATATTCACCTTGCCATCTTGATTGAGGTCGCCTAATTTAATAGCTCTTCTGAGCCACCGCTTTATAGGCGGCCAGGAGGCAATTTTATCTACTAAATCTCTGGTCTCCTGATGTTGCTGCTGTAATTGTTCTATTTGAGATTGCAATGCGGCAAGCTGTTCTTTTAGCTCCTGGGTGGTCTGGTTGATAATTTTAAGAGTATCTGAAGCTGTAGCTAAAGAGTTATCTGTAACGGTTAACCCGATAACTTCTTCTACCCTGCCTAATGCTCTGGTTTTACACCGTGGGGTTCACTACGGAGTCCACGGTCAGAGTCACCACGAAAAAATCGGGAATTTCAATCTGAGGGCCTATAACGGTTTTGGGGGTCAAACCATAGGCCACCCTGTGAACGTCCGTCCTGGGGTATTCTCGTGCGTTTTTCGGGGGTAAAATGGGCAAGCTGTGGTTGAATCGACGTAATAAGACGATTTTCAACATTTTGTGTTATAAGTTCTTGTATTTACTATATTTGCACATTACGGCACAGTTGTCGCAACTCCCGGCCCCTAGAATCCCGGGTCAGTATCTGGCAGCAACAGCCACCTTTCCCGTCAACCCCATCAGTTCGATGACCTCTTTGTCCTTGTTAAATCCGGTCCACGGCTGGCCGTTGACCATCACGCTCTTGATCGGCACCGCCTTGGGATGGCGGAAACGTACGACAACGCTCTTGGGCGGATTGCGACTCGGTATCTCGATGGTGGCGGTGATCTTGCCGTTGTCCACGTCCGAGACGATCTCATATGCCAAAGTTCCGAAGTAGGTCGGAGCATTCTTGATTGCGACCTTCTTGCCATGCTCCAGCCAGACGCGAGGCGTGGCGCGGGCTACCCACAGGGACTGGCCATCCTCCATCACCAACAAGTTGCGAAAGTTTTCCATGAACCAACCTGCGGTGCCGTTGTCAGGATTACTACAGTCCGTATAGTTACCCAAATTCCAAGCTTCCCAGAACTTTCCATTGGCACCCACCATAGCCGCGTAAGAGTTCATCCAGAATCGCAGAAAATTCGGCACATCGTCTTGAAGCAGGTAGATGTTGGCATTATGCGAGGCCTTAGGTAAACTTACATAGCAATTCCAGAACCAGGCATCGTTCGTGGAAAGGCCCTTTTTCTTCCGCGCTTCTTCCTGTTCCCGCACGGCGCTGACGGACGTTCCTATCTCCTCCATTACGTTCAGTGTACCGACCATGTGGATGTCGTTGGCATCCAGTGCGACAAATGGTTCGGCCAGCGGAAGTGCCCCCATAAAACGATCGCACTCCGGAAACTGGGGAGCACCTAACTCCGGACCAGTTAGGCCCCGAGCATACGCCATTCTTGGAATATAACTGCGGAACGTGCCGTCACGCCCAAGTCGCACCGGCGCCAGCGCCACCTCCCGTTCCACGACCCGGCGGATGTCTGTGCGAAACGCATCGGCCTCGTCGCGGTACTTCCGGCCGGCTTCCGGATCGAACTCCGTCAAGGCGTCGGCGAAACGCCGTAGTCCCTGGAGAGCAAAGGCATTGTCACAATAGTACCAATGCCAGTCACAACTAGGTAAAGCATAATCGCCCAGCATGCACGGCGGCATGAGACCGGCCACCAAGAGATCTTGTCGGTTGGGAATGTCCTTCATGTAGGAATTCCGCTGACGGATGATCCAGTCCGCCGCCGCCTGCATTCGGACACGGTTCCGCTGAAACCACTCCTTGTCGCCTGTCAGGAAATAACGCTCCGCCATGCCAAACAGGAGTCTGCCCGTCGAGGCGTGCGTGCCGTCATGGCTGTATCCCATGTCGTGTCTCATGGCCGTCGCCCACTCCAGGGCACCATTACCATCCGTATAATCGCCGTCCGACTTCGCGCCGGGGGCCTTCAAGAAATACTCATATACCTTGGCAGCCTCATCGTGCAGACCCACCAAATCCATTTCATGGGCAACTCGGCCCACCTCAAACGCGAGTCCCCCCCACATGTGCTTGCCTTTCAACTGGAACGAGGCCGCACGCCAAGCATCGGTCCAGCGTGAGTCCGGTAGTTGCACCTGCATGGGAGGGTCCTCGACCTGGGGGAATGGCGGAACAACCGTCCCCGCCGGACATGTCCACAGCCTGACCTCCCGCATGACCTCCTCCCAGGAGGCGGCCTCGCGATGTTCGCGGGTCATCTGGCAAATACCCTTGAGGTTCTTGACCGCTAATTCCCCGGCAAATTGCCGGGCGGTTTTCCCGCTGCCGACCTTCGTCACGAAAATGCCATGTTCAGGAATCAGGATCGGTCCGTCCTCCAGATCGCGAAGGCGAAGCGTGAAACCAGTCGTCTTGGTCCAAACGGTAAGCCGACTATCCAAACCTGGGCGACTGCTGGGGGCGTACAGCAACGGTACGACAATGCCTCGTCTCGCATCGCCTGCGGCCCGCGATTGCCAGGTGTGCGCACCAGTCACCGTCGTTCCCTTGTCGTCCGCCAATGGCGACACGGAACCGACCATAGCCACATGGGACTCCAGGCGGCCGTCAAAGTCGGTCTTCTCCGTTCCCGCTTGGAAGCCCCATTCAATTTCCAAATCCATCCGTTTCCACTCCCCCACACTCGGACCGATCACCCGGATACTCGGTACGGCAGACTTGACGCCACCCTGTGTCTTTCCCTCTTCGTAGAAGACCGCGACCATTTCCGTAGCAGAATCGACCTGGATATTATAGGCCCAGTCCATTTTCGTAGGAGGATCGCTCTTGTACGTCCACGTACGCCGATCTCCTGATACCTCCGGATTGCTCAGAACCTTATCCACGGTCCACCCAAACCAACCATACGACGTAGGATAGACCCGAACCTCCACCGTTTCTGGCGACGGAATCTCCTGAACGCTGGCGGGCCAATGAATTTCCACTTGATACTTCGTCACTCCTCCTGTCCAGAGCAGTCCCGCCTGTAGCCGGCCTTTCGGTGGTGGGAGTAACGGTTTCAGCAAATCAGGCATATCATAATATATGCTTTTTAACTGTTGCTGAGGCAGTGTGGTGAAAGCCGTGCGATACACCTTATCCATCCGCTCGATGCGCCGCGGGATGAAATACGCTTCCGGTTTCTCCTGGACCGCCAGATCGGCGCGCCACGCATACGCCCACGGCGCAATGTCCACCGGTTGGCCCACCAGTTTGTCCAACTCGGTTTTCTCCTTCGCTGTCGGTGGGAGGCCCGGCGGTTCAACAGCAGACACAGTGCCTACTCCACTCAATACCAGCCCAAAAACACAAATGATTAAGTAAAGCCGTTTCATTTTCCCCTTTCAAAAATTGTTACTCTTTACCACAAAAGCATTAGCTTAGCGTAGCCAATCCTTTGTAAGTAAAGCGAAGTCGGACATATTCACCTTGCCATCTTGATTGAGGTCGCCCAATTTAATGGCTCTTTTCAGCCACGCTCTTATAGGCGGCCAGGAGGCGATTTTATCTACTAAATCTCTGGTTTCTTGGTGTTGCTGTTGTAATTGTTCTATTTGAGACTGCAATGCGGCAAGCTGGTCTTTCAAGTCCTGTGTGATTCGGTTGATGATTTTGACGGTGTCCGTCGCTTTAGCCATAGAATTATCTGTAACGGTCAACTCAATGACCTCCTCAACCCGTCCCAAAGCTCTGGTCTGACAGGTAGGTTCTTTGCCCGAATAAATAACCACATCATCAGGCAGCCGCTTCCAGGTATATTTAATAATCTGGCCGTCCGGGTCATAGGATTTACTCCCATCCAGAGTTACTACTTCATTGGCATCAGCAATTAGGTCATCGCCTGCATCAGCAATTGGAGCTATTACTGGCCCAATGGCAGGAACAGAGAGAACGATGTTGTCTAAATTAGCGTTCAAAACAGCACTTGAACTTATACCCGAATAACCGTGCCTGCCGACCATTCCAAGATTGCTGCCAAGAAATTGTAAATCTTTGGTAAACCCACCCCCGGGCACCGCGAGGGTGGAGCTCCAAATGGGTGCTCCAGTGAGTTTATCAAGTACCTCTAAATGAGCGACTTCTGCGTCGGAGTCGTAGCTTACCTTGAATGTGTACCACCTATTCAAAGACCATCCAGGGTAGATATCGGCGTAGGCACCAGCGCCGTTCGCACCAACTTGAAAACCAATGACTCGACCACCGTCAGCGCGACCAATCACAACCATAATAAACTCCCCTCCTTGACCCCAAGGTTCTTCAAGGCTGCTATCCCAGACTCCAAAGTAGAGTCCGGCTGACCAATCACACTGTGTTACCTGGATGTCCCATTGAAGTTCGAAACTTCCAACCGGCTCGTCCATTGTCTTTCCGGCATACCTGTTCGGATAGTAGCCTGGATAGGTGTTAGTATTGTGGACAAAATACGACCCTGCAGGTTGATTCCAGTAGTAATTCGCAGGTTGGTCAGTGGTCCAACCGGGGTCGGTGGAGAAATCTGTCTGGTAAACCACCTGCCAGTTGTTGGCGATTGCCGGGCTGGCTATAGTCGATATCAGCCCAAAAAGAAGGATTGTGAGAAGTGACCGGTTCATTGTTTTGCCCTTTCCTTAAATATGTAATAGAACTGTTACGCCACAAAAATACTATAATAATTGCTCGAGGCAAATCCGCATCTTAGCATAAATGATTTTAGCAGAAAGATAATAGCTTATGCAAGCAAAATCCTGTTGGAAATCTGGTTTTTTTGAGGGCGCCGGTTAAGGGTGTGCTTCACGTTTGTAGATAAAGAAAGTAGCACGGCCATCTTGGCCGTGTTTGCACGGGCTGGAAGCCCGTGCTACGTCGTGTGAAAATAATCTACCTACAAAGATGAATCTCACCCGCCGGTTAAGAAAAAGTCGAAGAATCTTGTTGAAAAATAGCCATTGGTAGTGCAAAATTAGATTTGCTACCAGGACACAAAGACACGAAAATTTGATTATATTTCAATCTGCTTTGCGACTTTGCGGTCTCGTGGCTGTTGGAAAATACTGTAGTGTGACAGTTGAGATTGCCACGCCCCGCACCAGAAGCGGTGCGGGGCTCACAATGACGTTTTGTTAGATACTTTTATTTTTGCGGATTGATTTTTGAGTTTAGGTAAATATGGTTTTTACGCTGCATAGATACATATTTCGAGAGCTATTGAAGGTTTTTGTGCTGGCATCGCTGGCACTGACAGTGATTTTGAGTTTAGGCAGCATTTTGCGGCCGCTTCAGGAATATGGGGTCGGGCCGCGGCAGGTAGTTGCCATAATGCTCTATTTTCTGCCGATAACACTGACGTTTGTGCTGCCGATGGCAGCTCTATTTGCGGGGGCTCTGGTTTACGGGCGATTTGCCAGCGATAATGAGCTTGATGCGTGCAGGGCAAGCGGAATTAGTTTGGTGACTCTGGTTTATCCGGGGCTGGTGCTGGCGATTATAGTCGCGATTGCAAATCTGGTTTTGAGTTTCTATGTGATGCCCGTTTTTGTGCATCGTGCAGAAAAGTCTCTTAAAGCCGATGCGAAACAGATACTTTTCCGCAATGTGGAGCGCAGGCCTTATTATAAGCTGCCGCCGGATGGGCGGTATTTAATCTATGCCGACGAGGCAAATCTGCAGGACAATACCCTTTCAGGTGTGGTTGTTTGTGAGGTGAAAGGTTATGGAATCGAGAAGATTATTGCTGCTCAGAAAGCTAAAGTGAGCTTCAACCCATCCGAGAGGTTTCAGGAGGTGCAAATAACGGCGTATAAGACCGACCAGATGGGATCCGGGGACGAGATGTGGTTCTATGCGGAATGGCTGTCGTTGACCAGCGAGTTTGGGTCGCTTTTAAGCGACGATATAAAGTTCAAAAAAATCGACGAGATGAAAGTGATAAAGTCCGACTTGATGCAGTTTTATCCGATTGCGAAATTGGCTCGTGAGACGTTTGCTCAGTTAACTGTGGATCTGTTGGCACAGGACATCACAAATAAAATGGCCGGTAACGCCGGCAGTTTCTACAGGCTGCACAGCGGCGAAAAGCTCGTTGAATTTACCTGCAATAATGTCGTTACAGGCGAGAAGAAGGTCGAGCTGTCTGGAGATGTTGTGGTAATTGAATCTAATGTAGCCGGTGAGGATGCTGCTAAAGGGAGGTGCTCTCTACGAGTGGCCGAAGATGGAAAGGTCATCCTGCATCTGGAAGGTGACGAGCTTGCACCGACTTTGACGATGGATATTTACAATGCGAAAGTAGAGGAGACCGGGGACTTGAGGATGCGGCACATCATACGCGGTCTGGTTCTGCCGCAGGCTGTAGAAGCCATAACGACCGGGTTGCGGACAGAGGATGGGGGACTTGTGATTGAAGGATTGGCTCGGCGGCCCTCAGCTCTTCGCAAGGAACCGAGCCGGGAGCTGAGAGCATTGCAAAGTAAACTCCAGCGAGAAATACAAAAAACACTGGCTCAAATAGGAGCGGAGATACAGTCTCGGCTGGTATTTGGAATAGGATGTGTGCCGATGATACTGATTGGCATCAGCTTGGGTATTATTAAAAAGGGCGGACACCTGCTAAGTGCTTTCGGAGCAAGTTGTGTGCCCGCAGGGGTGCTGATAGTATGTATAATGAGCGGCAAGGACATTGCCAAAAACCTCGGTTCGCAAAGCATCTCGGGTGTAGCAGTGATGTGGGCCGGGCTGGCGGTGTTGTCTTTGTTTGCTATCGGGATATACCGAAGGTTGTTAAGACACTAAAGCAGCTCAGGCGCTTACTGACGAGTTGAGAATTTAGAATGTAGAATTTAGAATTTCGAATAACGATTTAACAACAACGAACGACAAGACACGAGTCTCAAGTGATGTGGTGTTGAGATGAGTATATTGGACAAATATGTGGCGAAGAATTTTCTGGTTGGCTATGCCATAGCCTTTTGTGTTCTGATAGGGCTGCGAATAATTATCGACTTATTTGTGAATCTCGATGAATTTACTGAACACGCTGACCTTGGCACGTTAGAGGTCCTTAAAAATATATTCCTCTTTTACGGTCTGAACATCACGGTTTATTTTCGGGATTTTGCCGGCATGATAACGGTTGTGGCGGCAGCGTTTTCATTCGGCAAAATGGTTCACACCAATGAGCTGGTAGCTATGATGGCTTCGGGCGTTAGTCTGAAGCGTGTGATTGGTCCGGTGATAATTCTGGCAGTTGTGCTGACGGCGCTGCTGGTAGTGGACCAGGAATCTATAATACCGTCGCTAAGTGACAAGCTTGTGCGGGAGCACGATGACATTCCGGGCCAGGAATCCTACAATATATGGTTTATCAATGACGGGAACGGGGCGCTGATTTGCTCACAGAGATTTGACGTAAAAACATCGACACTGCATAATCCGACCATTTTTCTTCGCCGCGGGACAGATGTGCCGGGTATATGGGAGGTAACGGGGCGGATAGATGCCCAAAGAGCGGTCTATAACAGTCAAAGCCGCAGATGGGATTTAGTGAATGGGCGATATATTGAAAAGGGTTCGATGAAAGGCCCGCAGGCGGTAGCTTTTTATGCCAGTGACATTACACCCAAAGAAATCCCTGTCAGACAGCGGTCAGAATATAAGACTTTGCTTGGTTTGCGACAGTTGTCTATTCTGGCAAGTGAGGGAGCGAAAATTAAGGACCGGGCACAACTTTTCAGCCAGAAGCATTTTCGCGTTACTGAGCCGATTATAAATCTGGCGATGCTGATGATGTGTCTGCCGATTTTAGTTTGCCGCGACCCGAAGTCGATGAAGACGGCGGTTATGATTAGCTTTGCTATGACAGGAGTATGTTTTATCACAACTTTTGTATGTAAGATTCTTGCCAGCGAGGTTGTCTTCAACAGGTTGAGGCCGGAATTGTGGGCCTGGCTGCCCGTCTTTATCTTTCTGCCCGTCGCCTTTATCCAGTGGGACTCGATGAAAACGTAAAAGATAAGGATAAATCCGAAATTCAAAGAACAAAATTCGAAACACCAATTACCGGTTAAGCGACCGCCCCGACGTCATCAGAATTACTTAAATGGCTGTGTGATAGACCAATGGGTCTGGATAATTCGCCAGTGGCCGTCCCTTCGCCGGTATACTTCCGTGCAGTTCCAGTGGTTGTTTTTCTCTGGGCCATAAGAAATAAAGTTGAAGGTCAGCACCGCTGCGTCCCCGCAAATCTGCACCTTTGGGTTTAGCAGTTCATACCGGTCGATGTGAATCTGCCCGCGAACAGATTCATAGAGACGAGTCAGTGCCTCAATGCCATCCAGACGACGCTCTAATGAGGGGTCAAAGTAAACCACATCGGGGGCCGATATCTCCAAGAAACCCGATGGGTCGCCTTTTGTCCAGCGGTCCAACGCCGATCTCTCCATCGCGATAATTACCGCTGCCGTGTCTTTCTTATCCCCTGTGGTTACCGCTTCAGTCCCGGAAGGTGCCGTGCAACCGGCCAAGGGCAAAAGGGCCACAATGAATATCGTGGTCCGTCTCATCTGGAATTACTCCTTTTTTTAACACAACGACATACGCATTGGCTGAAGAGTTCTATCGAATGGGTTAAACACAAGGCCGAGAATCTTTAATGTAACGACTCCCAGCAACGCCTGGTCGCTTTCTTCACCTAAAATCACCGGCGTATGTGCCTTCCCTTGGGAAAGCTTTAGATACGCCTCGGAGACAGACCTATTAACCGGCGTACCGTCGGCCAGGGTAAAGGACATCTTGCGTTTTGGTTTTAGGCCGATTGCCTTCCATATTGTTTGAGGAAGCACAGTATATGTTGCCCCGCTGTCAATAAGAAACTTTACATCAGCCGGTTTGCCCCGCGGCCCTTTTACTTGACCCTGGATGTATGTAATTCCCATAATTCTTCTCCGTCTTACTTCGATTACTATTATACCATTTGTGGACAAGATATTAAAGAAAAAACCGGCTATCGGCTAATTGCTTTGCGGATTTCACGGTTTATTCTCAAACTGCACCACTGCTGGCCGCACATCGAGCAGTAATCAGATTGTAGGGTGGGCTTTAATCCGCCATTTGCCTTCTCGCAGGCCTCGCGGTGCATTCTTTCAGCGGTTTTTGGGTCAAGGCACGCGGATAAATGTGTCTGCCAATCCAGGTTTGCTCTTGCGGTGCTTAGTTTTTTATCAAGGTCGGCGGCACCTTTTAAGCCGCGAGCGACATCGGCAGCGTGGGCTGCGATTTTCGCTGCGATTACGCCTGCGCGGACGTCATCGACATCAGGCAGTCCAAGATGTTCTTTTGGGGTAACATAGCACAAAAACGATGCTCCATAAAAGGCAGCGGCGGTTCCGCCGATTGCTGAGGTTATGTGGTCGTAGCCGGCGGCGATGTCGGTTACAAGTGGGCCAAGAACATAGAATGGAGCGCCGTGACAAATCTTTTGCTGGATTTCCATATTGTATTGTATCTGGCCAAATGGCACATGGCCGGGGCCTTCCACCATAACCTGACAGCCCTTTTCCTGTGCTCTTTGTGTCAGCTCGCCTAATGTCCTTAATTCCGCCATTTGCGCCTCGTCTGTAGCATCTGCGATTGCACCCGGGCGGAGGCCATCCCCGAGAGAAAAACAGACATCATATTCGGCCATTATGCCGCAGAGGTCATCGAACATTTCGTAGAGAGGATTTTGCTTATTGTGGTAGAGCATCCATTTGGCGAGCAATGCTCCGCCCCGGCTGACAATGCCGGCAACACGCTTTTCAAGTAAAGGCAGATACTCTTTGAGGACGCCTGCGTGAACGGTGAAAAAATCGACGCCTTGCTTGGCTTGTTTTTCGAAACAGTCGAGGATTACTTTATGGTCAATATCCTCGACGTTTTTATTTTGCATAGCCTGATATATCGGCACGGTTCCAAAAGGCACGGGACAGTGGGCGAGGAGGGCTGTGCGAATCTTGTCGAGGTTGCCGCCTGTGCTTAAGTCCATAACCGTATCGGCGCCGGCGTCGAGGGCAACCCGCATTTTCTGGAGTTCGGCTTCTATGGAGGAGCGAACGCTGCTTGTGCCGATATTGGCATTTACTTTTGTTGTAAGAATCCGGCCTATGCCGGCAGGCTTGAGATTTGTTTTCAAATGCAGTTTATTCGAAGGTATTACCAGATGGCCGGCAGCAATCTCATTACGGATAGCCGCTGCATCGATGCCTTCGGCTTTTGCAACAAATTTAACTTCATCGGTGATTTTGCCGGCTTTTGCTATTTGCAATTGCGTCGCCATTTTTATATTCCTGTAAAGAAGTTTTACCGCAGAGTTCGCGGAGTCCGCAGAGAATCAGGAAAATTATTAACCAGACGGACAATACCGTTTTTTAGGAATTCTACATTAAAGTTTATCAGCAAACCCACCTTGCGACCAGAAAGTCTAAGGTAGGAGAGCAACTGGGCTTTGTGAATGGGCGCTATACGGTCAACTGTCTTGACCTCTACAACGACTGCTTCTTCGACCAGAAGGTCTAAACGATAGCCACAGTCCAGTTTCACCTGTCGATAAATTACCGGCAGCGGCTTTTGCTGTTCTATCTTAAGGCCACGTTCGGCAAGTTCAAAAGCCAGACAGGCTTCATAGGCAGATTCCAACAAACCAGGCCCCAGAGTGCGATGCACATCAATAGCTGCGCTAATAATGTTCTCCGTAATCTGGTTTAGTTTCTCTTTCTCTGTCATCTTGGCGCTCTCTGCGTCCTCAGCGGTAAATATACGAAATAAAAATCGCTTCCCGCGGGAAGCGATTAGATATCAAATTTATTGACTTATATCACTTCCCTACGCAGGCATATCCGCCAAATACTTTTGTGCCACAAAGACACTAAGACACCAAGATTATAATATATCTTTTAATTTCGTGGCTTCGTGCCTTAGTGGCAATTTTTTTACAGCGATTGTCCTGTTCAGGTTCAAAGGGTTTTTTCTCAGGTCCGCTTTTTCACGAACCACCCCTAGCGAATTATTATATTATACATGTTACCTTCGACAGCCAAATAAATGTTGGCACTCATTTTATTTATCCACGTCAGCAGAAAAATCCTTTCAGGGCAGTTGTAAAAAAATGTGAACGCCTTTTTTGTTTGAGGTAATGATGTCGGGTTTGCTATCGGCATTGAGGTCAGTGATTTCAAACTGGGTTCCAACGCCGGAGTCATCGTCAATTAAGTGCGGGATGAATTCGGCGGTTCCTTTCTGTGGCCGGCGCAATTCAAACCAGTAAAGCACAGCCGGCTTGTCCGGGTCGGCGTCGCCCGCAGGCCCGTGGGCCCAGAAACGCTTGCCGATGACAAAGTCCTTCACCCCATCGCCATTGATGTCAACCAAAATCATAGCGTGACTCTGTGAGAACAGCTTGGGGGCGATATCGTGCTGTTTCCACTCGACACCCTTGTCGGTCTTGACCTGCTCAAACCACCATATACCGTAGCCGTGGGCTGAGCTGCTGATGACGTCGCTATTGCCGTCGCCATCAACATCATAGACGAGCATATTGGCGCAAGGTGGGCCGAGATTAGCCGGGTGGAATGTCCAGTTGGTTTTTGTGCGGTCCTGTGGCGCTTCCCACCAGCCACTGGTAAAGAGGACATCATTTCGCCCGTCGCCGTTGATGTCACCTGCGCCGAGGCCGTGGCTGTATCTTTCTGTGCCGGGTGCGTTTGGGCCGGCGATTACGTGCATATCCCACAAACCTTCGAGGTCTTTCGGAATGCTAAACCACGCCATTAGTCCCTGGGGCCTGACGCCAAATAGCAGGACCGTTCGGCCATCGCCGAGCAAATCGGCTATCATCGGCGTCTCGTTGCAGGCGCTATCGACGACTATGCGTTCCTTCCAGCGGCCGGGTTTATTTTTTGGATTTTCATACCATCGGCAGGGTTCGCCTGGCATTCCGATGACGATTGAATCGACCCAGCCATCGCCGTTGATGTCCTGGGCGAAGTTGGCGAAACATTGGCTGTAACCTTTTGCGCCGTCATACTGGCCGACGGGGCGGATTTCATACATCTTCCAATCGGGTGCTGCATACCAGACATCGCCGGCGAGGACATCCGGCTTGCCGTCGTGGTTGACATCACCGACCGCAACGCCTTCCGAGCGGAAGGTTTTGTCGAGGACGATTTTCTGGAAGCGGACCTCAGCAGATGTAACTGTTGGCGAGAGTCCTAAAACCAGTATTGTCAATATCCTTGTTACTTTCATAATAATCTCCTATTTTCAATATGGATTACGAGCTGCTTTTATTATAACGATTTGTTTTTGTTGGGCAAAAGAATAAATTAACCCGCATTCCTCACAAACCGCAGAGACCGCCGAGGTCGCGGAGAAAATTAGTTAATTGGTGATTAGTTAATTGGTTAATTGTGATTTTTGATAAACTCACTACTCACCAATTACAGTTACCAATATTTTCCGCGGTCTTTGCGCTCTTTGCGTTCTCCGCGGTGAGAAATACAGGTTAGGGATTACTAATCGCCCTGCAGCCATTGGTCAGCCATAATGGCAAAATCAGCAAAATCGACAAAGCAATCGCCGCTGAGGTCAGCGGTGGGGCATTTCATAAAGACATAAGCCGAGCCGGACATATCTCCCTTGTAATCATCGCCATACGCCCCTACGATTGCATAATCGCCGCTGATAGAAACAGAATAGCCAAAGTAATCGCCGGCAGCGCCATCGGCTGGCAAAAGCTTTGGCTGCTGGAGCCATTCGAGACCGTCGCGCTTAAATATATAAGCCGAGCCGGATGCACTTCCATTGTCATCATCAATAATAGCCCCTACGATTGCATAATCGCCGCTGATAGAAACAGAAAAGCCAAAGGAATCGCCGGCAGTGCCATCGGCGGCCAAAAGCTTTTGCTGCAGGACCCAACCGCCACCAACGTGCTTAACTATATAAGCCGAGCCAGACACATCCCCCCTGTCACCATCGCGACACGCCCCTATGATTGCATAATCGCCGCTGATAGAAACTGAACAGCCAAAGTAATCTTCGGCAGCGCCATCGGAAGCCAGCAGCTTTGGATGCTGAACCCAGCTTTCACCATCCCGCTTGAATATATAAGCCGAGCCGGAGTCGTTTCCTTTGTCGTCATCGCCAATCGCCCCTACGATGGCATAATCGCCGCTGATAGAAACTGAATAGCCAAACGAATCGCTAGCAGCGCAATCGGAGGCCAGCAGTTTTTGATGCTGAACCCAGCTTGTCCCGTCCCGCCTGAATATATAAGCCGAGCCGGAGTTATTTCCCTTGTCGTCATTATTAACCGACCCTACGATGGCATAATCGCCGCTGATAGAAACTGAATAGCCAAAGTAATCGCTGGCAGCACCATCGGAGGCAAGCAGCTTGGCCTGCTCCTCCCAGACCCACACAAACCCGCCTGGAGGTATAAACTTCAACGTGCGTTTGAATATATAAGCCGAGCCGGATGCACTTCCATTGTCATCATCAAAAATAGCCCCTACGATGGCATAATCGCCGCTGATAGAAACAGAGTGGCCAAACCAGTCACCGGCATCGCCATCGTCGGCAAGCAGCTTTGCCTGCAGGAGCCAGGCAGCACCATCGCGCTTAAATATATAAGCCGAGCCGGAGTCGCTTCCTTTGTCGTCATCCCGATATGCTCCCACGATAGCATAATCGCCGCTGATAGAGACAGAGCGGCTAAAGTAGTCAAAGTCAGCGCCATCAGAGGCCAGCAGCTTTTGTTTTTCCAGCCAGTCCGTGCCCCTCGCCGGGTCGGCCAATAGCAAACACCAGAAAATAATTACTATGACCGCAAACCATTTCCTGTCCGCCACTTGCCCGCCGTTCTTGCCCGCCACTATGTATGGCGGGTGAATGTGGCGGGTTCGTCTGGCGGATTTGTTTTTGCCATTTTTGGACATTGTTCATCCTCCTATAAAAAAGACCTATAATATACAGGCATAATTATAGCATCTTTCGGCGTCTTATGCAAACATTTTTTGATAAATTTCTCAGAGCAACAAGGGCAAATGTGGACATTTGCGGGTAAGGATATGGCAGCCGGTCGGGGTTACGAGGATGTCATCTTCTATTCTCACGCCCAGCTTGCCGGGGATGTAAATACCTGGTTCGATGGTGATAATCTGGCCTGCCTTGAGTTTGCCTTTGCTTTCGGGTTTGACGAAGGGCAACTCGTGAATTTCCAGGCCGAAGCCGTGTCCTGTGCCGTGACCATAGACGGGCAAATCGTTTTTGCGAATAACTTCTCTTGCAGCGGAATCAACCTGAACCATATTGACTCCGGCTTTTACCATTTTTATAGCGGCGGCCTGGGCCAGCCGCACAACATCGTATGCCTTTTTATAAAGGCGAGTTGGAGAGCCGAGTACAAAACATCTGGTAATATCGCAGCAGTAGCCTTTGTATTTTGCTCCAAAATCTATTAACAGAGTGTCTTTGTGCTTGAGTTTTTTATTCGTTGGTTTGTGATGTGGCCGTGAGGCGTTTGGGCCGAAGGCAACAATCATCTCAAAGCTGTTTGTTGCACCTAACTTGCGGATTTGAAAATCGAGCAGGCCGGCAAGCTGGTTCTCGGTTATGCCTGGTTTCATGTGCGGCAGAGCGTCCTTCAGTGCCTTTGCTGCAATCGAGGCGGCGGCTTTGATGGCAGCAATCTCGCTGCTGTCTTTGGTGCTGCGTAAGGTTTCAATGACAGAGGCGACTGATTTGAGCCGGGCCTTGACAGCTTTTTTTATCTGCTCGAAATCCTCGAGGGAGGCGGATTTTTCAATGGTAACTGTTCGGACAGATTTGAGTTTTTTTAATAGTTTGGCGAGGGCCTGCGGCAGGGGGGCGGTGCGCTGGATTATTGTGCAGTTGAAACATTCGCCGTGAGCTTGTTCGGTGTATCGACTATCCGTTAAAAGATAGACCCGTCCTTTGGTAATCACAGCCCAGCTATCCTCGCCTGAGAAGCCGGTTGCGTAGGTTACGTTGCTCGGCTTTGTCAGGACAAAACAATCTATTTTTCTTTTCGTTAGCTGGCGGCGAATCGCACTGACACGTTTTTTCATAATAGAACTATTCATTCGTGCTGCTTTCTAATTGACCTTGTTTTCGGAAGGGTCTTTGCCAAGCACATTTTTTCCCGGCGTCCATTTTTTTTGCCAGGCGGGATAGTCTTTAGATAGTAGCTCAGCGGGCCAGTCTCCATACCAGGCGTAACCTGTGCGCCGTTCCTGTTCAATCTCGGCCAGACTATATTTGATTATGCCGTCTCTTCCGCAGAATATTGGCCGGTTGGTTTTAATCTGATAAAAGCGTGCCCATAAAGGCAGAGCATTTGCATCTTCGATAATAACTTTATCGTAACCATCCTCTGCAGATTGGTCGGGCTTTCCAGTCTGACGGATGCCGGTAAGCTTGACACTGTCAAACCAAACGACAGCGCTCTGGATGGCCTCGATGACATCTGGATGCGGATTGTCAATATCCATCAGGAATCTTACGATGTCAACGCTCTCGCAGCCGCAGATTGATATTTTTTCGTAGATTCGGGCGGGTCGGGGTTCAAAGTTTTCCTGGTCGTGCTGCTGGCACCAGGCGGTGCGTTTGCCATCAACAACAATCTGGCATTTAAGGATACATTCGATAGCTTTTTGGACGGCATCCGCAGCTTTTTTGCAAAGGTCCTCATCAATGAAAGCATATTGAGGTTTTTTCTTTGCGATGTCACTGAGGATACTCATTGCGCCTATCATAGCGCCATCGTTGAATGTGATAAATCTTGAGTATTGGGGGTGACCTTCCGGCGGATAGAATTGTGGCCAGCCGCCATTGGGGTATTGGGCCGTAAGCAGATATTCCACGCCTTTTAGAAAGCCCTGTTTGAGGCGTTCGATTTTAGTGGCGTTATATACCTTGACTAAGTAACGCAATTGTGTGTGAGTTGCGCCGTTGTCGAGCGTTGAGTCTTTCTTGCTTTTGGCTTTCAAGATGCCGGCCTTTTCGTTTTCACTAAGTGTGCTTGCCATATCGATGCCCTTTGGCCAGCCGCCGCTGTCACGTTGAAACAGAAGCACATTATCGGCGATTCGAATGGCCTCATCTGTAGAATAAAATTGCAGCTTCTGACTGAGACAATTTTTCCAGAAAATAGGATTGGCAGATTTTCCGGCGCTTTCTGCGCCGGTTCCTATTGGTATGAGAAGCAGGCAAAGCCAGGCGGCTGTTATTAGTCGTATAATCGTTTTGGTGTTCATCGTTTCTCGAACCTCTACTTTTGTTTGAGACTGCTTGCATTATAGGAAGCTGCGTTTCAAAGTTGGTGAAGCCAGAGATATGATTGATTAGCAGCAAAAAGGGGAAAAGTAAAGTTTTTTGTCGGATTATTTGGTTTCGGCCCGTTTTATTTTTATATTTTTAGTAGTTGTAATCCGGCTGGAAGGGGAAACCGGCTGCCTTGAATTTATACTGCTGGTGTTTTCCGTGAGGGAGAAAAATTTACATCTGCGATTTAGTTTGTAGGACGGCGGATAGCCGTCCTTATTTTATTTCTTGTCACAGCGATTTTTTGCCGTTAGAATAAACCTGCCTTTTAATCTTAAAATCCGAAGTTTTGGTTAAGAAATGCTATTACCTATACGGACAAATATATTGCCGAGACGCACGCCATATATGAATTATGCGCTCATAGCGCTCAATGTCTTTATTTTCCTGATTACATACTGGCCTCATAGAGACCCGTTCACGGCGTCAGAGGAGGCGCTTCGACCCTGGGCGGAGCAATATATGCTTATTCCTGTTCGGCCGAATATATGGCAGTTCGTAAGTTATGCCTTTCTGCACGGGAGTTTTCTGCACATCATCGGCAATATGTTCTTTTTGTACCTGTTTGGCAATAATGTCAACGACAAAATCGGACATATCGGCTATCTTTGTTTTTATCTTGCGGGGGCGGTATTTAGCGGGATAGGACATACTGTTTTTCATTTTGCCTCAACGACACCTACTTTAGGGGCCAGCGGAGCTGTGGCAGCGGTAACAGGGGCTTATTTAGTTCTGTTTCCGCAGAGCTTGATTACGGTAATATATTTCTTTTATTTCATCGGGACGGTGGAGGTGCCGGCATTATACTTTATTGCCTTCAAACTGATTTTAATCGACAACGTAATTGTCCGATACACGCCCAATGTTGCCTATGACGCACACCTGGCCGGATACGTAATTGGAATTTCATCCATATTAGGACTGCTTGCGGCCGGTTTAATTGGCGGCAGCGGTTACGACCTGTGGGCAATGGTAAAACGATGGAACCGGCGGCGGCACTATCGCGATGTTGTGTCGAGCGGCTATGACCCATTTACCGGCGAGGTAAAAACAAAACAGGTAACGGCCAGAGAGGTTAAAACCGTCGCACAACAGCGCGACGATGAAAAGATAAGTGAGATTCGCAATCAGATAGCCGGCCATATAGGACAGCGTAATTTAGCGGCGGCGGCAGAAGCATATCTGGAGCTTACCAGCCTCGATAGAGAGCAGATTTTGCCTCGCCAGTATTTGCTTGATATTGCCAATCAGCTTGCCAGTGACAATCGCCATAGTGAGGCGGCTGGTGCATATCAGCAGTTTTTAACCCATTACAGCACTTATGAATATGCCGAGCAGGTGGAGCTGATGCTGGGGATATTATATTCGCGTTATCTAAATAGGCCTGAGCTGGCGGTAAAGCACTTGCAGACTGCCGCTGAAAAGCTCTCCGACCCCAACCAACTAAAGATGTGCCGGGACGAGCTTGCCCGACTACAAAAGTAAGGAAGAAACGGTGTCTGTCTCGAATGGCGGTTTGTTAAGCAGCATATCTTTGTCTCCACTGCTCTCTCGTAATCTTTAATGACGGATAGTGCCGGCGTTCCCGCCTCACAGCTCGCGGCTCATCTCTGCCAGGCCTTTCCGGTACAACATGAGCAGCTATTTCAATGAGCATCGCCTTATAAATTTCCGGCAGTTTCCATATCGGCTCGCCGGCCAGTGCCGGCGAAAACATTAAAATCGCCCTTACCGCATAAACAAAACTGATTCGAATCGGATCAACGTGGTTTTCTGTTGCTGCTTCAAGCATTATTATTCTTATAATGTTAACAGCTATCAGCCGAGCCGCAACTTCTTTGCCAATCCCATCGGGACTGAGGCTTCTGAGCACATCGGCAGAAAGATTTATTTTCACTGCCTTGAAGAGTGTTTCTATTCTCCATCTTTTGCCATAAAGCTGGACAATTTCGCTGGCCGGGTAGAGTTTGTTATCAAGTAATGAAGTAACCAGCCAAACGGTCTTATATTTACCTCTGATCCGAACGGCTGCTTTGATGAATCTGACCATAATTTTGGTGGGAAGTTTTGGGTCTTTTTGTCGATAGTTTTTGTTGATTTTCAGCCAGCCGATAAAGTCAGTTTCACTATAAGATTTGATACGCTTAATTCTTGATATTTTCAGGCACTGATGAGCCCTCGTAAGAAAATCTAGTCCTAAAGACTTATAGTAAAAATAAAAATGGGCTGCCGCAAAATGCCTGTCTGCAAGTAATAAATCGCCTTTTTTGAGTTTTTTAAGCATCGGCTTTGCAAGTGTGTTTTCATCCTGGTCATAACGACCCAACGCATAATCTAAAACTGTCATTGTGTTGGCTATACACAGCGTAACCAAACGCGCCAGCGGATATTTGCATTTGCCGTGGAATCCTGTAGGTACACCGAATTCCCTGAACAACTCTGGTACATCCGGCATAGATACACACGTTCCGTCAAGCAGCACTATCCGATGTCCTTTCCACTTATCGAATGCCTCAGAAAGTTCTTGGCCTTTTTGGCAAATCCACTCGAAAAGAAACCGCCAAAGTTTAACGGGCAATCTGGCTCTTGCCTGGGACACATTACCTCTGGACGGAGATTGGCCGCTTAGATGGACAAACTTGCTTACAAAACTGGCCCATAGAACATGCCAGCTCGCATTAAAGGAATCCTCGGGCCAAATTGCTGCCATAATCATATGAAGTATGGTTACAATCGGCGTTATCTTACGCTCTCTATATTTATAGCCAACAGATTTGCATGCTTGCACAATCGCAGTATCTGACAACACTTTTCTAACTGAATTGAAACTTACCTGTTCAATTTTGTCAGAGATTTTTTCAGGATTTTTGTCGATAGTGTCGATATTATTCCTTGACATTTTTGGTCTCCTTTCCGATTAAAGTTAGTAATACCCTCTTTATCGGTTGCGGGAGACCTTTTTTCTTGACTTGCTTAACAAACCGCCATTCGCTTCGGAAGCTATTTGTGTCTTTGGAATATCGAATTGATATTTCTCCAGCTTAAGATGGTGGCGGATGTTCGTTTTTGGTTTTCATCGCCGCCATAAATCACGAACGCATTTTTGCCGGTTTCGCCGGCCAATTTGTCCCAATACCTTATCCCTGTAAAAAAATCTTCGGAGATTGTCTTGCCGGCTTTTATCTCGACACGCAGAACTGAATCGCCTGCTTCCATTACGCAATCGATTTCATTGCCTTTTCTATCCCGCCAGTAGAAACAATTTGGCTCCATTCCTTTATTGAATCTGTCTTTTATGATTTCTGAAAGAACAAAGGACTCAAACAAACCACCCTTGAGGTAATGCGTGTCGAGCTGAGCGACAGTCTGGATACCCAGCAGCGAACAGGCCAGCCCCGTGTCGTAGAAATACAGCTTCGGCATCTTAATCAGCCGCTTGTTCAAGTTTCTGTAATACGGGCGAATTAAAAATACAAGGTAAGTCGCTTCCAGTATAGAAAGCCATGACTTGGCGGTGTTGTGCGTAATTCCACAGTCGTTGCCAAGCGACGACAAGTTAAGGCACTGCCCGGTTCTGCCGGCGCACATCTTCACGAACTTCTGAAAGGCGTGCAAATCCGATATGTTTTTTATCAGTCGCACGTCCCTTTCCACATAGGTCTGGATGTAATTGGGATACCAGTCAGCGGGCTCGATTTTTTTGTCATATATCCGCGGATACAATCCCGTGAAAAGATACTTTTCGGGACTATTAAGGGAGTATTTTGTATTTTTTAATTCTTCAATGCTCAAAGGAAGCAATCTCAAAATGGCGACACGTCCGGCGAGAGTCTGTGAGAGATTCTCCTGAAGCAGGATATTCTGTGAGCCGGTTAGAATAAACCGGCCTGTCTTGTTTTTGCTGTCAACGGCTGTCTGAATATAAGAAAAAAGATGTGGAACTCTCTGGACCTCGTCAATTACCACACCTTTGTTGTGGTTTGCCAAAAATCCCCGCGGGTCGTTTATGGCAAATTCTCTTGTGTCCGGGTCCTCAAGCGACACGTAATCCATATCGGCAAAAACGTTTCTGACCAGAGTTGTCTTGCCTGACTGCCGCGGGCCTATTACCGAAACGACCGGCAGCTTCGACGCCAGCTTCTTTAGTTTTTCAGCCATTATTCTCTTTATCATAGCAGAACCTTATAGGATATATCGGACAAATTGTCAATCTGATTTACAATTTGTCCGCAAAAATCCTCCTTTTTGTGATTAAAAACCCTTTTATCCAAATTCTTTCCCGTTCACGCTTCAGAATTCTGCGACCACACATCCATTGTTGCAGAATTTAACTGGTATGACCCATTCTCATTTTTAACAATAAACTGCTCGTAAATGAAGATGCAAACATTTACCGCTGCGAGGACAATGAAGCCGGCGAAGCCGGAAACGCCGACAAGTAAGTCACTCCCCCTAACAAATACGATAGCCAATCCATAGGTGGCATTGAGCGAGCCGTGAATTATGGCGGCGGCAATTACGGATTTTGCCTTCAATCTGATGTAGCTGAAAATCGGGGCAAGCAACATACACCAGCCAGTCATCAAAAACACCCCTATAACCGGGTGCTGCGGATAGTTGTGACCTTTGAGAATTAGCGGGGCGTGCCAGATTCCCCAGATTGCGCCAATGAGGATAGATGACTTCCAGAATCCGATGAAGCCAAGCTCTCTTTGCAGTAGTCCTCTCCAGCCCAGCTCCTCACCGAAGCCGGCGAGAGCATTTACGCTGATGCCGGCAATAAGTCCCTGAACAAGTCCAAGCCAGAAGGGATGAATCGGAAAATCAGCCATTTGCTTCTGGATTTTTTCGAATTGCTCAGGTGGTAACATAGACTTAAATCTTTCTGCAATTCCTGCCATATCCGGAGAATACCCAACGCCGGGCAAAAGCAAACTCACTCCCAATGTAGCAAAGGCAATAGCCAGCGGCAGAAACCAGGCCACCAGCCACCAGCGATTTATCCTCCAGGAGATACCGAGCGGCTCTTTCAAAGGCTCTTTGAAAAACAGCTTTTGAACAATAATAGCAACGGTCATTGGCACAAACATATAAATCGCGCCCACAATGGCCGCATAAGGCATTACCCATTTTCCGCCCAACGAAAAATATACGAATATGAAAGAATAATTAACAAAGAATGTCAGAGCGATAAAGAGAATCGATTTTTAATGTTTCTACTCACGATATCTTCTCATATACAATTCGAACACACTTACGGATGATATTAGTTCTCTGTTGCAGATTGTTTGAGGTGTTGTCATGCTGAACGAAGTGAAGCATCTGGCCATCGCACGGGAGATTCTTCGCTGCGCTCAGAATGACATCATTCATCATTTAATCTGCGACAGAGCATTAGTTACCAGGAACACTTATTGGTCCGATGTATTTTTTAGCGACCACAATATCATCGAACCATATTTTACTTATGTGTCCAGGAGGGGCTTTGGTTGTATATAGAAGAAGCCACAGAAAATTTAATTTCAGGTCTTCGGTATTTCGCCACTGGAAACCCTCGAAGGGCTGGCCTTTCGGGTCGGGTATAAAGCTATCCCAGACCCATTTGCCTTTAGGAAATCCTTTTCCGAGGTGGCTTACGACTTGACCATTTTTACTGAAGAGCTTGCCATCAATCCATAGCGATTGCTCACCATTTTTATCCGTAACGGGACTGTTCATTTTCATCATCAGCTCAACGCAAATCCATTTACCCCGCTCTGCCTTCAAGCCATCATCGTTGATAAAATCATGTCCCCAGGATGCGCCATCAGGCGAGCTTTTCATTCCCATCCAGTATGAGTAGAAATCCCATCGCCATTTTTCGCCATACGGTTCGACACCTGTTGTAAATCGCTCGTTGCCGGCGGGTCTAATTCCTGCGCCTCCTTGCGGCCAAGGAGTTGCAGGGTTATAACCCCCAACGTGAACAAAGTGGTGAATTGGATAACAATCAACGTCAAACTTGACGTAAAAACGAACATAGAGCTGCTCGTAGCCGGGTAAAAGCCGTCTGTATAAATGCCCACCTGTTCCTTTGCCGCCGATATGTGTCATTAAAAGCGAATGTTTTCCGGCACTTCCAGCCGGCATATCAGTAGATAGCGACATAATCTCGATGTCTTTTACACTTTCCCAGCGTGATTTCACGGCATCCAGGGAACTCGCTTCAAAATTCTCCGCAAAAATTACATCCGGGTCCTTTTCAATCCCTTCATCGCCCTTGTATTTATTTGCCAAACCCTGGACATCACTCTCTTGACTTTTTTGCACATTTTTTTCCGGCATTTCATTTTTCGAATGTTGAGCTACTGTGGAAAGTTCCAGAGTAGCTTTTCTGACGCAGAAGGCGTAGAAACTATCGTCGCCTGAGAATAGCAGCCACATCGTTTTGCCGTCGCTACTTATCCACTTTGTCGGGAATTTGTGATGATACGTCCGGCAGTCCTTGCCTTCAATTACGGACCAATGGTCATCATAATAAACCGTTGTCCAGGGTCCCCAGATCTGCGGCGCATCAAAGACCCCCAAAGCTGCCGTGTGTGTCCCCCCCGAACCCTCAGGCTGATGAGAGGTTGTCAAAATATATCTGTCAAGGGCCGCATTATACGTAATCGCTATCCGCTGCGTGCCGCTGGGGTCGGTGAAAATCGGTTTGCGTTTTTCGATGTCAGGCGACCACCTTGCCTTCCCATCAGCATCAAGGCCGGCTAAAAATTCATACCGGCTTCTATCGGTAACCTTATCTTTTGGCGTCCTCGCCATCACAATATCAGGTGAATACTCGTAGGCGCTATCGTTTGCCTGAGAAGCTATATAAACGAAACTATCCTTTGCTCCTTCGTAGTTTTTACCAAACTGCACAAACTCCGGACAGCCAAACGTGTCGGAAAAATACCACTCAGCCCAATTCCAATGCTTACCGCCATCTTTCGACCAGGCCAATCGAGAATTGGTGAAGTCATCGCTGCCTGCGGGCTTATAGTTTCTAACAAACATATACAGAATCCCATCTACCATAAGCAGCCCGCTTGCTTTGATGCCATTTGGCCCACCTCCTTCCGGTGTGTCCGCATCGCTTGCAAAATTCTCTCCTCGAAAATCCGGTGGGTCACCCGAAACCGTAGCAAATCCAAGCGAAAGCTTGGGCCTGGCGGCAGAATCTCTTTCAAAAAAACCCGGCCCATCACCCCAGCAGGTTATCTGCAGCTTGTCATCCACCCAGGTAATCGGCCAGTTATCGCCCGTCCTGCCTTTTCCACATTTCATTACTTGCGAATCCCAGGTGAGCTTTGTAATGACCGGGCTTTGCGGATAAGGCGGCGAAGATTGTGCCATCGCAAGGTTGCCAACGACAAACAATAATCCCAATGCTAAACTCGCCGACGCCTTAGATAGTCTGCTCAATTTAATGTCTCCAAACTGCTAATTTTTTACCTCATTATTGAAAGATTGTCGTTGCGAGACCGAACGGACTGAAAGCCCCGCACGTCGTTTTAGTCCACAAAGACGTATGCCGGACGGCAATCCCATATTTGTAAAAAAAGATTGCTTCGCTTCCGCCTTCGCCCAAGCTACGGCGGACAAGTCGCTCGCAATGACACCCACCAATTGAAATATCACGAAGCATTAATAACTGACGTGTCAGTTAATCTTTTTGCCGGTTACCTCCCTGGTGCCCCGCGGCGTGACGGATTGGCCTTTGAGGGTCGTCCCGTCAAGCTTGCACTTAAATTCCATCGTAACTTCCTGCTCGTTGAATTTCATATTCACTTTGAAGGTAACCTGGTCTCCTTCGACTTTCAGGTCTGCGATGGGCACTTCGCTGTCACGAAGCGTGTATGTGCCGGTCATATCTTCCTTGATCTTCAGTGTGTGGGTCCGCGCTGGGCGGTCTGTGGTGGCGGCCTCGGTGATTTCCCACGTGCCAACCAGTGCTGCCGAGGCCATCTCTACCTTTTTGCCGGTCAAATCACGAGTGCCGTTGGGAGTGGTGAGCTGGCCGCTGAGGGTATTTCCATCCAGCTTACCTTTGAACTCCATCGTGAACGTCTGGTCGCCGAAGCCGGTCTCTATGTTGAAGGTTACCTGGTCACCTTCAAGTTTTATTTCCTTAATAGGAATCTCGGCGCCAAAGATTTCATACCTGCCGGTCAGGTCTCCATAGACGGTCAACAACCTCGTTCGAGGACCCTGCCCGGAGGTGCTTGTAAGCTCCCATTTTCCAACAAGCGCCGCCCCTACGCGCTGGCCATTAACGGCTATTTCGCCCCGGTCGCTTTTGATTGTTCCAGTCAGCTTGTGACCTGAAACAACACCTTCAAAAGTCGATGTAAATTCCCTGTCGCCGAACTTGCTTTGTCGCGCAAAGGAGAGCTTTCCATCCTGGAATTTAACATTGGAAACTACACTCTCTCCAAACCCGCTTGTCCACCTGGCATCGAGCGTGCCATCCGGCAATTGAGATATCGACAGCTTGGCAGTGACGTCTCTATCTCCAATTTTGTAGCTAAGGTCCCACTGGCCAAGAACGGCGGGTCTGGGTTTTGTTCTTGCCCCGTTTGCAGCGAATTCGCCGCGGTCGCTTGTAAATTTGCCTGCGAGTTTGCCGTCCTGGAGAGTTCCCTCGTAGTTCATTCTGAATTCATTATCCTGCATCCTGATGATGCGAACAAAGGTGAGCTTTTGTCCGTCGAATTTAACGTCGGACAGCTCCGCCGAGCCCCACTTGCCTGCGAAAGTGCCATCGGCCTTTTTGGAAATAGACAATGCGGCAAAGCTCTGCCGGCCGCCGAAATCCATTGTGATTTCCCAATCACCTGTGATATCTTCGGCCGCAAGCACAGGCGGTGCCCATCCAACTAAAGCAAGGATGAGGACCAAAAATAAAGTCTTTCCCAAGTTTTTGTGAAATGTTACCTGATTCATAATACGCTCTCCTTTCAAATAAGTTTAATAAGTTACCCCCTGACCCCTATGTTACCTTACACTCCAAAAATTTATACGAGTCAGCAGCCCACTGATAAAGTTATGACAAGGCGTGCTCCACTCTACTATCGTATTATTTCTCCAATGCTTGTAAGAATTCCTCCAGAGTTACTCCTGCCCTTGCAATGAGACTTCGCAAAGTGCCGCGTGCTACTTCTGGATGGTTGGGTATCGATAACGTTGCTATATGACCTTCCTTAGTCAGAATGATGTGACTGCCTCGTTGCCGAGCAATCTCCCAGCCGAGTTTCTCAAAGGTTTTCACAACCTCTCTGGGTCTTAGTACCGGCACGGAAGGCATTAAACGTGAACCTCCACCTGGCGGGTGCTCACAGTAAGAGGCATCCCCTTCTCAGATCGCACCTCCAGACATTCCTTGATTGCATCCCGAATGTTAGTCTCCGCCTCCTGTTCGGTCTTGCCTTGACTGACGCAGCCAGGGATAGACGGGCATTCAGCAACGAACATCCCATCTTCGTCCCGGAATATAGTGATAATGAACTTCATATTTTTCGTTCTCCTTTATTCCAGAGCCATCAATCTATAATGTTACCTGGGGTACTAGGATTCGGACCTAGACTAACTGATCCAGAGTCAGTTGTGCTACCATTACACTATACCCCAAAACGCCTTATGCAAATTTCCATTTACTCCGTTAGAAAGCCCCGTATTTCAACACGGGGTAAAATATACATTCTTGACACGTGGTCTAAAGCCGCGTATCAGCCCCGTTAGTCTGCTTGGGGATACCTTGTGGCAAAAACCCCTTTCTAACGGAGTTTACATTACACAAAACTGGCCGATATTGCAAGAAGATTAAACGCTACCTTCATTATTTAAGAGAATATAGATTTGTCCAGCGACATCCTTTGAATTAAAATAGTTCTGTAAAGCACTGAGGTTGTGGTAATCTTGTGGACCTTGGGCGTGACAAAACGGTTTCGGCGATAATCTCCCGGCTAAGGACGGCCAAAAGCGATGAAGGGGCGGTTAAAGTAGAGGGAGCGTGGGGGTCCTTTGCGCCGATGCTGGCTTCTTACATATCGGAGAAAATCGGTCGGCCAATTCTATATATCTCGCCCCACATTGACGATGCCGATAAAGCTGCCGATGATTTGCGCACCTTTGGAGGCGAAAAAATCGAGCTGCTTCCTGCCTGGGAAGGCGAGGAGGAACTGGCGGACGCCACCGATGAGATTAGAGCAGAACGGCTGAGACTCGTGACCTGTTACTCGTCTATTCTCCGTAGCAGCCCCGACTTGCCCACCTTCGCGTCCCAACTTTTCGGGACGGTGGGCAAAGGAAGGTCGGGAGCTTCCAGCCTTCGTAGCCGAAACTACTTCGGCGGAGTAGGCACTGCGAAAGATGAATCGCTCGTGACTCGCCGTGAGGAACAAAAGCCACAATTTATTATTGCGGCGTCGATACAGGCGCTATGTCAGCCGATACCGAAGCCGGAGGTTCTGGAGCAAACTTGTCTTCAATTGGAGGTTAGGGGCAAACTCTCGCCGGAAGAGGCGGCGGCGTGGCTGATTGAAAATGGTTTTGAGCGGGTGGACGGGGTAGATTTGCCGGGGCAGTTTGCCCGCCGGGGCGGAATTGTTGATATTTATGCGCCGTTAGCCATCGGCAAGTCGGTTCCCGGTGAGCAGGGAAGTGCGGCATCGCAGCCGGTCAGGGTGGAGTTTTTCGGCGATAGCATTGAGAGCATCCGTGAAATAAATCTCGATACGCAGCGCTCGACCAAGCAGATACAAAATATCAGCATAGTCTCAGCCGTTCAGGGAACCACCGCTGAGCAGAGGGAGCTTTTTCTTAACATCCTACCACCAGAGACAATAATCATTTTTGAAGAGCCGGCAACAATCCAGGAGGTTGCCGGTGTATATCTTAACAGGGTCGAGGACGCAGCCCGGCTATATAGCTGGACGGATATTTTTAAGGCAGCAGCCAACTTCGTTCAACTTTATGTCTGTAGATTTGCAACAGAGCCGGGTGACTTCCTCAAGGTAGATATTAAAAGCGTGCAGCAATTTCAGCACAAGGCGACTTCACTATGGGCGGGCAGCAAAAAGGCGATTGAAGAGCTTGTGTATGAAGCGAAGGGAGGAAAAGAGGTTCTGCTTTATTGCGAAAGCTCGGCGGAACTAAAACGAGTCGGCGAGATTACAAAGCAGATTAACGGCGAGATTCCGACCAATTTCGAGTTGCTATTGGGATTTATCAATCAGGGTTTTGTCATAGATTCGCTGAACACGATTGTAATAAGTCATCACGAGCTGTTCGGCCAGTTCGCAGTGCGCAGGAGAATGAGGCCGGTGTGGGCAATGTCACCGGTGGATACGCTTTCCGATTTGCAACAGGGCGACTATGTCGTTCACGCCTCATACGGGATAGGCAAGTTTTTGGGCGTGGAAACAATACAGGAAAAAGGAGGAGCAAATGAGTATCTTACGATTGAGTATGCCGATAGCGCTAAAATCCAGGTTTCAGTCCGCAACATTGCGCTTGTGCAAAAATATATTGGGACAAGTCCTAAACGGCCGAAGCTAAGTAAGGTTGGCTCAAAGAGATGGCAGAAACAGAAGGAAAAAGTCGCAGCTTCTGTTCAAAACCTCGCGGCTGAACTGCTTGAGATTCAGGCCAAGCGTCTGGCAACGGGCGGCATTGCGTTCGGTGAAGACTCGAACTGGCAGATAGAATTTGAGGAATCATTCCCCTATCAGGAAACACCAGACCAGATTTCAACTGCCGGTGAAATAAAAGCGGATATGCAGCGGCCTATGGCGATGGATAGACTATTATGCGGGGATGTGGGCTACGGCAAGACAGAGCTTGGGATGCGTGCGGCCTTTAAGGCAGTCGAAAATGGAAGGCAGGTGGCAATACTGGCACCGACAACGGTGTTGTGTGTGCAGCACGGAAGGACATTTACCGAACGGTTTGCAGATTTTCCTGTTTGCATAGAGATTCTAAACCGGTTCAAAACGCCCCGAGAAGCAACGAACATAATCGAGCGAACAAAACAAGGCAAGGTTGATATACTCATCGGAACGCACCGGCTCTTGAGCGGGGATATTGGCTTTAAGGATTTGGGACTTTTGATAATAGACGAAGAGCAGCGGTTCGGCGTAGAGCACAAAGAAAGACTCAAAAAACTACGCACAAATGTTGACATTCTTACGATGACAGCTACGCCGATTCCGCGGACGCTGCATATATCGCTGTTGGGATTGCGTGACATAAGCTCGCTGGCAACTCCGCCTTTAGACAGGCGAAGTATAGTAACAACTGTTACGGCCTACAATGATGAGCTTATTAAAAAAGCGGTCATTCGTGAGATGAATCGGCAGGGGCAGGTGTTTTTTTTGCACAACAGGGTCAAGACCATCGAGAAAAAGGCCTGGGAAATTCAGAAATTAGTCAGCGATGCAAGGGTCGCCATCGCACACGGTCAGATGTCAAAACACGAGCTTGAGCGGACGATGATAGAGTTTGTGCTGGGCAGGATAGATGTGTTAGTGTGCACGACGATTGTCGAATCGGGGCTGGATATTCCAAACGCCAATACAATTTTTATAAACGATGCTGACCGGTTCGGCCTGGCAGAGCTGCATCAGCTTCGCGGCAGGGTGGGTAGATACAAACATCGTGCGTTCGCTTATATGCTGCTGCCGAAATCGAGGCCGATTACGCCTTTAGCTGCGAAGAGACTAAAGGCCATTGAGGAGTATTCGCACTTGGGTGCGGGCTTTAAGATTGCCTTGCGGGACCTGGAGATTCGCGGGGCAGGAAATATTTTAGGGTCAGAGCAATCCGGCCACATCCAGACGGTCGGCTACCAGATGTATTGCGAGCTATTAGCCGATGCGGTTCGCAGGCTTAGAAATGAGCCGATAGAGCCGATACCAACAGCGGTTATCGACCTGGGCCTTGCTACGTATATACCAAAAAATTACATACCTGCCGATAGGCAGCGGATGGATATTTACCGAAAAATTGCCGTTGCAAGATGCGATGAGGACCTCCGGCAGCTTGAGAGTGAATTATCAGATGTCTATGGCCCCGTGCCGGAGGAAGTGAAGTTGCTATTGGATTTGGTAGAGATTAGAATCGACGCAAGCCGTAGGGATATAAAGAGTATTGTTGCTTCGGGACAAGATTTGGTATTTTCATTCGGAAAAGAATTAGATGCGAAAAGCGAATCTCTATTTTCTAATGTCCGCGGAAAGGTTAGAATCCCGGAACCAAGAACGGTATATTTGCATTTACCAAAGAATTATTTTGAGCCAAAAACATTGATTGGTGTTTTGCGAAAAATGTTTGCGGAGGAAAAATAATGAGCGAAATAGAAAAACAGAGTCAAAAACCGATAACCTGCATTCTCGCTGCCGGGGCCTTAGTATTTGCCATCCTAAGCCTTTTAAGCGGGGTACTTTGGGCACTAATATGGCAAGGACCTTTCAAAGGATTTGGGAACGAAAAGGTGGTGAGATGGTTCTTCCTTCTCAGTTTGGGTTTGGCTGTTGCAGGTCTTATCAAGATCAGAGTTAGGAAAGGTAAGTTGAGGGGTAAGGGAGTTGCAACGGCGGCCATCGTTATCGTCTTTCTGGGGGGAATTTTCTTACCCGCTATACATAAGGAGGTTGAATTGCGAGCAAGAATGACTTGCGGGAAGAATCTTTTTAACCTTGGCAGAACAATGCGGGTTTATGCGAGCGATTTTGATGGTAAGTTCCCTTGCCCAAAAGAGTGGTGCGACTTGCTTGTGAAATATGGTGAGTTGACTGAGAAATCCTTTAAGTGCCCATTAAATAAGAAAAAAAGGTGTAGTTATGCGATGAATCCGAATTGTGAGCCGAATTCGCTGGGAGATGTCGTGTTATTGTTTGAGACCAAAGGCGGCTGGAATCAGTTCGGAGGGCCGGAATTACTAACATTTGAAAATCACGAAGGCAAAGGATGTAATGTGCTGTTTGTCGATGGGCATGTGTTCTTTATACACGGAGTGATGCTGGAGAAGTTGAAATGGAAGGATAAGTAGTTTTTAGGTTTGAGTTTGCATGAGCAGGAGTTCTAAAAATGGATAGATTTGGTCAACGCATTTTAGTAGCAGTAGCGGCAGTATTTTTTATTGCGGGTTTAAGCTGGTCGGCATCTGAAGAGCCAAAGACGCTGGAAATCGGGGCAAGCGCACCTGACTTTAATCTTCCTGGCGTTGATGGGCGAAGTTATAAGCTGACTGATTTTGCCAAGGAAGATGTCCTCGTTATTGTTTTCACGTGCAATCATTGTCCCACTGCGCAGGCATACGAAGAGCGGATAAAAAGAATAGCAGCCGATTATAAAGAAAGAGGTGTTGCAGTGGTTGCGATTTCGCCGAATGACCCTTGTGTGGTGCGTTTGGATGAGCTGGGCTATACGGACATAAGCGATTCACTTGAGGAGATGAAAATCCGCGCAAAAGACAGGGGATTTGAGTTTCCCTATCTTTATGATGGAGACAAGCAAACGGTTTCGCTCGCTTATGGCCCGGTTGCAACGCCGCACGTTTTTATTTTTGACAAAGAGCGTAAGCTGCGATATGTCGGGCGGGTCGATGATTCAGAGAAACAAGACAAGGTCAAATCGCAGGATGCCCGTAACGCGATAGAGGCACTGCTGACAGGTAAGCAAGTGCCTGTTGAAAGGACCCGGCCATTTGGTTGTTCTATTAAATGGTCAAGCAAGCGAGAGTCAGTGAAGCAGGCCTTAGAGGCGTGGGCGAAGGAAAATGTTGGTCTGGAAATGATAAATGCAGACGGCACAAAAGAGCTTATCAAAAATGACTCAGGAAAACTTCGGCTGGTCAGTGTCTGGGCGACTTGGAGCGGCTGCTGCACGGCAGAGTTTGAGAAGCTTGTCGGGATTAATCGGATGTACCGGGGCCGGGATTTTGAGATGATTACCATAAGTGCCGATTCGCCTGATAGAAAGGATAGAATCCTTTCGTTTTTGAAGAAACAGCAGGCATCCTGCAAAAATTATCTATTTGACTCGGAGGACAAATACCAGCTTATGGAGGCGGTAGATAAGGATTCGCTCGGCGGCATTCCATACACGCTTTTGATACAGCCCGGCGGAAAAATTATTTACCGACAAGTAGGACTGATAGAGCCGCTGGAGCTAAAGAAAACCATTGTCGGATACCTCGGGCGTTATTACAAATAAATGACTAAAACTGATTGATTTTATTTTTAGACACTGATTAACACAGATTAACTCTGATTTTTTTTATAAGTATGCATTCCCGCCTGCGCGGGAATGACAAAATCTAAGTTACCTGTGATGCGGTAATACGGAGTGATTGGAAAACTAAGACCAGTATGAGAAGGAGAAAGTTTATGTCCAATATAGTAAGCAAATTTTTGGTATTTGTTTTGGCGGGAGTGTTGTGGACGAATTGCCCGGGGCAATCAGCAGGCAAGGAAGGTAAATCGCCACTGGAAGAGCTGCCGACGTATATAAAGCAGGTAACACAATTCGGCGAGAGGGCGGATTGGTCTCACGATGGCAAGCGCATCTTATTTCTCGAAAAAACTTTTGGTGATGTTTATGAGGTGGAACTTTCAACCGGCATCATCAGGCCGGTAACGCACCATTATTTTCACGAGGGCTATACACGGGCGCTATATCTAAGCAATGGCGATATTCTGCTTTCCGGGGCACGGCGCTTTGATGCAAATGACCCGTGGCCGAGCCGAAGCGAAAAGAACGCCGAGCTTTGGGTATTGAAAAAAGATTTGTCCGGCCCACCTACACCATTGGGTGAAAAGTGCTCCGAAGGCCCGGCTGTTTCGCGCAAACAGATGCGAATTGCGTGGACGTGCAGCGGAGCATTCTATATGGCAGAGGTCGTTTATAAAAATGATAAGCCGGAACTTGTAAACAGGAAAAAGATTTTAGATAGGAAGGATTTGCCCTTTGAATGCGGTCTTGAGACGCAGAATTTTCGGCCACCTGATGAAAAGGAGCTTATATTCAGCGCTTATGAATACCAGGGGACAGAAGTTATGGGTCTGAATCTCGAAAACGGCAAGGTAACAAATTATTCACAGGCGCCGAATCAATATGATGAGCCGGAGGGGATTTTTCCTGATGGCAAATACACGCTCGTTGAATGCGACAAACACAACCCAAAAGGCTCGCAGCATGTTGACATTTACAAACTGGCCCTCGATAGCTCCGGCAAGACCGAACGCCTGACTAATTTTGCCGACTACCCGGACTACAAAGCATCCAATCCTGTTGTAAGTGACGATGGGCGATTTATGGCGTTTCAAATTGCCAGAAAGAGGGACGTAGCAGGCGTCGGCAGAGGCATCTTAGTTTTTGATTTTGAAATGTATCGAAAAACAAAGGCCAGCACTGATGAGCGAAAATAACGATTGCAATTTAGGGGGATTGGTTTTAGATTAACTGCGAACTTTAGCATAAATGGTGTCATAAGTGATAAAATTTTTTGTTTTATATCGTAATGAGGCAAGCTATGGCAGAGGTCAGGCCAAGTCGTGAAGAAGCATTTTCGCTGCTGAAAGAATATAACAAAAATGAAGGGTTGATTAAACACGCCCTCGCTGTCGAGGCGGTGATGCGCTACTGCGCCCGCAAGCGGGGCGAAGATGAAGAAAAATGGGGCATTATTGGATTAGTTCACGACCTGGACTATGAGCAATTCCCGCAGCAGCACTGCCGCAAAACGGAGGAAATTCTTACCTCTCACAACTGGCCGGCTGAATACATAAGGGCTATCCTGTCCCACGGCTATGGATTATGCACCGATGTTGAACCTAAAAGCGAGATGGAAAAGGTCCTTTACGCAGTTGATGAGCTTGTTGGGCTTGTGACGGCCACCGCGTTAGTGCGGCCGAGCAAAAGCGTGATGGATATGGAAGCCAAATCCGTCAAAAAGAAATGGAAGGAAAAATCCTTCGCTGCGGGTGTGAACCGCGATGTAATCGAAAAAGGAGCGGCGATGTTGGGCGTAGAGCTAACCAGTCTTATCGAAGATGTAATTATTGGAATGCGTGATGTTGCCGACCAAATCGGGTTGAAGGGGAGTCCTGAAGTATCAACCTAAACTTTCCAACAACCTTAACGGCTTTTCGGTAAAGCGGGAATAAGTTAAAAATGAATCAGAAAAAAAGATATAGGAATTTACAAAGACTTTCAGCCCTATGCTTTTTTGCTTTATGCTTCGTTACCGGCTGCGGCGATAGCGGCAAGTCGGCCTTGACAGAAAGCGAATTAGAACGAATTGCCATCGCAGAAAAAATAAAGCTTGTGGAAGCTGAGGGCGGGCTTGTGTTGATGGTAGGCGGCGAGGCTGTAAGCAGCGATGAGATTATAAAAGCGCCTGTGGAATTCGGTCAGAGCTACATATCGCCGCTGGAACATTTTGAACCAGTTGCCAAAACAAGCTCACTTACACAATTCAAAAAGCGTGCCCGGGGCGAACTAAAAGCGATTGTTTTCAACAAAATATCGCAAATTTTGCTTTATCAAGAGGCAAAAAGACAAGCTGGGCCGAATATCGACGAATCTCTGGAAAAGGCGGCAGAAAAGGAAATGAGAAGATTTATTCTCCGCTTCGGAGGAGATGAGGCCGAAGCCGACCAGGCACTTAAGAAAATGGAAATGGACCGCAAAAAATTCAAAGAACGACAGAAAAAATTTATTCTCACACAATCTTATATAGCATCGAAAATGCCGAGGTATCGTCCCCCAACTTACCAGGAACTGCTGGACCACTACAACCAGATGAAGGACAAATCTTTCGCAAAACCTGCGATAATACAACTTCGCCTGATTGATATTGAAATTGCAAAAGTGGGCATAACAGAACCAAATCAGACTTCGGCGAGCAGTTCGACCCTGAGCTCACTGCCGAACGGCTCAGTCGAGCCGAACAGGCTGGAGGAAGCCAGAAAGTTAGCCAGCCAGTTAATGAGCCGAATCAAAACCGGTGAAGATTTCGCCACTCTGGCAAAGCAATTCTCGCACGATTACGGGCGGGAATCCGGGGGTTTGTGGCCGCCGCGGAATCCGGAAGACCTTGCTTCGCCTTATGATATTCTTGCAAAAGAGGCAGAAAATATTCAGCTAGGTCAGGTTGCAGGGCCGATTGAAACACCCGAGCATATTTTTATAATGAAATTAGAAAAAAAACAGCCGGCAGGCTACGAACCATTCGAGAATGTGCAAACGCAGATTGAGGACAAGATTTTTAACGACCGCCGTAACGAAGTTATCGATAAACTCAATGCCAAGCTCTTAGAGCAAACTGAACTTGGCAAAACGGATGAGTTTGTAGATTTTTGTCTGGAAAAAATTTACTCCGCCTCCGGCGAAAACACGCAATAATTTTAAATTTCAAATTTGAAATTGCAATTATGAAAATTTTGGCACACGGCATAGACCTTGTTGATTGCCCGCGGATAAAACAAATGATAAAGCGGCACGGCAAACGCTTTCTTAATAAGGTTTTTACAGCCGCTGAACAGGCCTACGCCAAAGCAAATAGGAATAAGGTAGAAAAATTAGCAGGGCGTTTCGCGGCAAAAGAGGCCGTTCTCAAACTTATGGGCACAGGCTGGCGAGGCAAAATCGCCTGGACAGATATAGAGATAATAAACGACAGCACCGGCCAGCCTAAAGTTACTCTTGGCGGCGAAGTCAAAGAGCTTGCCCGAAAGATGGGGATTAAGCAGATAAGCGTCAGTATTACGCACACGGCGAATTTTGCGATAGCATCAGCGGTTGCGGTGTGCCACAAAGACTCGAAGGCACAAAGAAAAATAAAAGTCAAAAAAACATAAAAATATATTTGTGTCCTGGTGTCTTCGCGGCGAAAAACACAGCTTTTTGGTTATTTGTGGCGAATTGTTTTTGTTAAAGCAAATTCAAAAATTCTTCGATGGTAAGTGCAGCGTCGCGCAGTAATTTGCGTAAGAGACCTTTGCCCAGTGATTTGTGACGAGGTATAGTCAAAGGCTGTTTGGTGCTATTGATTTTGTGGCGCATTCGGACGTGGCTGCCTCGTTGGCGAATGACTTGATAACCTATTTTTTCAAAACATTTTATGGCCTGTTTGCCCGCGAGGCAGTTCTACAAGAATGAAGTAGGACTCAGGATATAGATAGTCCTCTCCAGACTCGTCAACGATTCTCAGGTATCCTTCCTTTGCTGCTTCATCGTCCGGCAGGACTCTGAAAATCTTACGCTTTTCTAAATCCTCACATTCCTTGTTCTCTATACAAAGCGCAAACGATTTTTCTTTGTTTTTTTTGGCCATAACATAAACCATCTATATTATCAGAAAAATGACGGCGATTGTCAAGACTTGATTAAAAAGCTCAAAAACTTATACTGATGCTATGTTGAAAAACCTTGGTGTCATTCTGAGCGCAGCGAAGAATCTCATTATTTCTGGGCGATAAAGAGATTCTTCACTTCGCTTTGCTCCGTTCAGAATGACATTCACCGAAAGTTTTGAGCGGAGCACTATGCTGACCAAATATGTCTAACGGAACGAAGACAAATGAGTTTGATTGTATAGTTATAGGCGGAGGTCACGCCGGCGTCGAGGCGGCTTTCGCTGCCGCCAAAATCGGCGCGAAGACCTGCCTTATAACCATAAGTCGTGACACGATAGCCAAGATGAGCTGTAATCCGGCTATCGGCGGTCTTGCAAAAGGACAGATTGCGCGCGAGGTCGATGCACTTGGTGGGCTGATGGGACTGGCAACTGATGCAACAGGTATTCAGTTTCGGATGCTTAACCGCTCTAAAGGTCCCGCCGTACAAGCCCCACGGGCACAGACGGACAAGTATAAATACAAAGATTATATTCGTATGCAGTTGGAGGAGACAGCGAACTTAATCATTGTTGAAGCGATGGTGTCGCAGATTATTACTGAAAAGGACAAAATACATGGGGTGCGTTGCAGCGATGGGACTATATACTATGCACCGATTGTGGTTCTGACAACAGGGACATTTCTGCGGGGATTAATGCACATAGGCACACAGCAATTCCCTGGCGGCAGACTCGGTGAGCCGGCAGCGGACGAACTGTCGGAAAGTCTGGAACGGATGGGGCTGGAACTAAAACGACTCAAAACCGGCACGCCGCCAAGATTAGATGCGGCAACTGTTGAATTAAACAAGCTTGAGATTCAGTGGGGGGATGAGAGGCCGGTGCCTTTTTCATTTATAAACGAAAAGATAGAACGTCCGCAGATTCCCTGCTGGATAACCTACACCAACGAAAAGATACACAAGCTAATCCGCGATAATCTTGACCGTGCACCGCTTTATACCGGCCAAATCACATCCGTTGGGCCACGCTACTGCCCGAGTATCGAGACAAAAATCGTCCGCTTTGCTGATAAAAACCGCCATCAGGTTTTTCTTGAACCGGAGGATGAAAAACAGACAACCATATACTGCAACGGTATCAGCACCTCTTTACCAAAAGATGTTCAGGAAGAGATTCTGAAACTGCTGCCGGGGACAGAGAATGCGCGGATTGTTCATTACGGCTATGCGATTGAATACGATTATTGCCCGCCGATTCAACTGGATAGCAGCTTAGAGACCAAAAAAATATCGGGGCTGTTTTTAGCGGGGCAGATAAACGGCACCAGTGGCTACGAAGAAGCGGCAGGGCAGGGGATTATAGCGGGTATAAATGCGGCCAGGAAGCTGGAAGGTAAAGAGCCGATTGTTCTCAGCAGAGACCAGGCTTATATCGGTGTATTGATTGATGATTTGATGACTAAGGGTATCGATGAGCCGTATCGGATGTTCACATCGCGGGCTGAATATCGGCTGACATTGAGAGCGGATAATGCTGACCGGCGATTGACGCCGATTGGCAAAGAGGTCGGACTTGTGGATGTTAAACGCTGGGTTAAATTCCAGAAGAAGCTTGGGGATATTGATAAGCTTAAAAGTTACCTCAGAAACAATCGTTCAGAAAGTACGAGTTTGTGGGAGCAGCTTCGTAAGCCGAATAACCCCCTTGCGGAAAAACTTTTTGATAATCCTGATATTAAGAAAATGAATATCACCGAAGATGCAATACAGGCGGCAATCATTGATGCCAAATATGAAGGTTACTTAGCGAAGCAGGAACGGCTTGTGGCAGGATTGCGGACTTTGGAGAGCAAGAAGATTCCGCCGGATTTGGATTATAATAGCGTCCCACACCTACGGGCAGAAGCTAAGGAGAAGTTATCTACCTTCAGGCCCGGCACCCTCGCTCAGGCCTCTCGAATAAGCGGAATTACGCCGGCTGATATTACGGTGATTCAGATTCACCTGAAAAAGGCGCAGAACTCCGGACGCAATGTATAGCATAGAGCGGCATGCCAGACGATTGTGGGCCTTTATAGTTGGCGATAGACATCCCGCCGATGCCGCACGTAATGAACGGTTACTTGCCGGTTGTCCTTGTCAACGCCGTATATCATCCGATAATCGCCGATGCGCACACGATACAACTGCTCTGCGCCGGCTAACTTGATTGACTGACGTGGAAAAGGGTTGCCCTTCAATGCATCAATATGCTTGAAGATGCGCGTCACTACTGACCGGGGCAGCGAGCGCAGGTCTTTCTCAACCGATGGTTTGAATATTACTTTATAGGACGCCATTTTTCTTCAGTCGGCGTTTCATCTCTTCAAGGCTAATTGGTCGTTCAGCCCGGCGTTCTGCGACCACCGCAAGGTCGTGCAGGTCTTCCATCAACTCTTGATATCGCTTCAGTGAAAGAATAACACCGGTCTTTCTGCCGTTTGTGTCAACCACAAATTGCTCTTGAGCAGCCATTGTCTTCATACTCCTTCTGAACGGTTACAATTCTGCCGGTATTATATCACAACCATATCTGCACTCAAGGGTTGCTAACATTGGGTTTTCCCTTAATTTGTCGTCCGTATGATAACATGTACCCGATGGCAAGTCAAATGGGTTCTTCGAGAATTTCGCCACGAAGGATAGGAATTAGGCTATCGGGGTATCAGGACGCAGGATATCAGGCATCAGCAGACCAGGCAACCTGATAACCTGATGCTCTGATCGCCGCTACCTGATAACCTGCTAATCTGATAGCCCTTAAACTCGCTGTCTTATTATCTCGACTTGACGCTGGACGTTAAACGCTATTCGCTGTAGGCTATATTTATGATTGCTCTGTCTGAGAACATTTACAATAGTCAGGTCGGACGGGATGAGCAGAAGTTTAAGCTCTGGCGGTCGGCGGGGTTGCTTTTGACTTACAAATGCAACGCCAGTTGCGAATTCTGCTACTATAACTGCTCGACTGAGAAGAATGGCCTTATGCCGGTAGATATGGCTGTAAATGCCTGGCAATCCCTAAGAACGCTGGCTGGTGATGATGCCAAGATTCATATCACAGGCGGCGAGCCATTTTTGTATTGGGACCACCTTCAGCAGATATTAGAAACAGCAAAAAAACAAAACCTCGGCAAAGTAGATATGGTGGAGACAAACGGCTTCTGGGCAACAAGCGAAAAAATTGCATCAGACAGATTAAAAATTCTCGATAAACTCGGCGTTGACCGGTTGAAAATCAGCACCGACCCGTTCCATCAGGAGTATGTTGATATAGAGCCGGTTTGCCGATTAGCCCGGATAGCAACAGAGGTTTTGGGTGAGCAGCGTGTGCTTGTCCGCTGGCGAGAATACTTGAAAAGGCCCGTTGAAATGAAAAATCTTTCTGCCAGCCAGCGAGATGAGCAATATATTCGGGCTATTAACGAGTATCTTTGTCGTTTTACCGGCCGGGCTGCCGGCAGATTGGCTGAACTTGTTGCTTCAAAACCGATAGAGACTCCATCTTCAATGAATTGTAAAGCAAACCTGCTATCTGCCAGAGGCGTTCATATTGACCCGTTTGGCAATGTTTTTAGCGGCACCTGCAGCGGTATCATAATTGGGAATGCGAACAAAAGCTTCCTTGAGGATATCTGGAGGGAGTTTCATCCTGAAAAAAGAGAAATCGTCGGAACGCTGTTTAATTCCGGGCCGGTTGGGCTGCTCAATAAGGCATTGGGATTAGGCTTTAAGACCGCAAAAGTCTATGCGGGCAAGTGTCATCTTTGCGCCGGCATACGCCAATTTTTATTTGATAAAGGACTTGAAAAATCCACAATAGGCCCGCCTGAATGCTATTCGTGATAGATTATTTGGTAGGGCATCCAAATTTAGAATCCAGAATCAAGAAGTCACTATAACAATTCTACATTCTTAATTCTTCGTCGGGTCGGAGCCGGGTGTTATTACAAAATCTGGCAAGGATTTATTTTGCTTGTAAAGTTCAATCCGCTGCTCGATTTCCGCTGCCAGTTGTGTATCGCCGACAGCACTGGCCAATTGTAACGCCCTTTGTGCAGAAAAAAACGCCTCGCGGAATCGGCCTGCTTTCGCATAATTCATCCCCAGAATGTCATGAAGCAGGGCAGAACTATCCACATCCGGATTAAGAGACACGGCCTTCGAATAATGCTCGACAGGCTCATCAATTTTTCCCTGAGCAGCCAGTGACACCGCTAAATCATAATGGACCTTTGCATTGTTTGGGTCAAGCCTTGCCGCCTCAGATAAATGTGCTGATGCCCTGGTGAAATTTCCTTTGTGGAAGAACGCCATTCCCAATGCTTGATGCATATTTACAGCGTTATACTGAAGACTGATACCATAAGGCATCTTCCGTAGGGCCTCAGACAAATGTTTAATTGCCTCGTCAAATTTCCTTTGATGAAGAAATGCCATACCAAGGTCGTGGTGTATTCGCGGGTCGTTAGGGTCTATCTGCAGCGCTTTTTCGTAATGCTCCATCCCCTCCTCGTATTTCTCTTTGACATTATATAGAAGAAAACCGAGCTTGAGGTGCGCCTGGATATTGTTTGGATTCAACTCCAACGCTTTCCTGTAGGCGGGTATGGCATTGTCGGTGTCACCTGCCTTGAAAAACTCGTTGCCTGCCCGAACGAAAGAATAGTCGTCTAAAAACTTCTCGTGGATTCTTCTGATAGCCGCAGGACTTGTATTGACAAACTCCGGTATGTTGGCAGCTCTATCGGGGGCAGTAAATTGCGATAACAGAACGGGCGGACTGCTATTGCCTTCTTCGTCAATATGCGTCAGAAAAAGCTGGGTGTAGTCGGTGTTGGCCTTTGAGGAAAAAACAAGCCATCTGCTGTTCGGCGACCAACTGTGCCAGGAATTCATCCTGCTTGTGTTGCACTGTAATCTCCTGGCCTGTCCTCCATCAGCAGGTATGATATAAAGCTCACTATCAGATTGAAGCAGCATATACGATTTTGCCTTGCAGAACACAATCCACCTGCCATCCGGCGAATATCTGGCAAAGTAGTTGCTCATACCGTTGTTGAAAGCCCCTTCGAGCGGCAAAGGTTCCCCGCCTTTTCCATCATTGAATGGGATTCTATAAAGGTCGAACAAAAATTGTTTACCCTCTTCGAGGAACTCTTTGCATTCTTCATGCGTCAGCAGTATTGTGTCGGGGCCGCGAGTGTTTCTAAGCTCGTATGCTTTGGTTTTAGCAAAGACGATATATTTGCCATCCGGACTCCAGGTAGGATTACTCTGCACATAATTTGGGTCGTCTGCTCCAGGCAGGGCGGCAAACGTATTATTTTGCGTATCGTATATACAAAGAATGCCCTTTATGGGGAAAAATAGCTGAGAGAATGCTGTCCCCGGCCTGGGAACAAAAACAGAGCGGTCTTTAACCGTGCTGGCTATAAACCTGCCATCCGGAGAAATCTGAGAAAGCAATCCGAAGGTCTGTTTGCCGTCTTCTTTCCTGTAATCATTCCAGGTTATGATGTTACTGGTAGCCAGGGTCATTTGTTCTGCAACACGGGTAATTACGTATGAGCCTTTGCTGTTGGCATAGTCAATGTCCATAGCGAGGGTTGTCGCGTCGGAGGAAAATGAGTGACAGTTTCCGCAGACAGGCATATTTTTCAAAACAATCGGCGGCTGTTTCAGCGAAGAAATCGGACCAAACCGCCACTGAATTCGAGAAGGGTCTTTGACTGCATCGACAAAGGGCAAATTCACTTCACGATAAAATAATGGTGCACCCACAGGGTCCTTTGATGTTTTTATTGAAATTCTTCCTGCGGAGAGAACTTTCTTGGGATTAGAGTTGTCAATGCCCAAAATGGTTACCTCTGCCTGCTTTTCGAGAGAGCGTTTTTTTATTTCCTCCCACTCTTTCGATAGGGGTGTCCACTGCTGTCTGCGGCTAAGGAAATTCAAACGTTCACTGTTATCGCCGAACTCGATTGTGATAAGCCACGTATCGCTTTGGTTGTTGGCTTCCTTCCAGCGAATTGTCGGGGGGGCGATGTCCGGCGGAAAAAGCGTCCCATCAAGGGGGTAGCTAATCGCCAATCCGCCATATTGGATTTTATCGTTATAGACCGCCAGTATATCTTCTATCCGGGGCCGGAGCTTGTAGGAAATAAGCAGCCCGACCACTACGGCGGTAATGGCCACGGCAGCGATACTCAGGATAAGATTTCTGGTTGAGCTGCGCATAATACTTGCTTTCGCCGAACGTTAAACAGGCAACATATTAAACATCGTCAATAGCGAAGTCAATCTTGACTGCTGATGTAGGTTTTTGGACAGTGCCCCAATAGTTCGTAGGGGGCGATTGTTTGTTATGACACATACAAAATGATAGTCTATGGCGGTGGTGCTATTTTGTTGCGTTTATTGCATCGCAAAGACTGAGTGTGCCTTCGTATAAGCTTCTGCCGATTATCACCGCCGCCGCCCCTATTTTGGCAAGCTCTTTAATATCTTCTATTTTGCCAACGCCTCCAGATGCAATGATGGGTACACCTACTCGCTCGATAAGTGCTTTTGTCCTTTTAAGGTTTGGCCCGGTCATCATACCATCTCTGGTGATGTCGGTATATATTATTGCCGCTATCGGCAATGTCGCTGCTTTGATTGCAAACTCCAGAAGCTTCTGGGGACTATCCTGTGTCCAGCCATCAGTTGCGATGCTTTCACCTCGTGCATCGAGGCCGAGGACAATCTTGCCGCTGAACTTTTCGGCCATTCGGCTGAACCATTCAAAGTCGCTTACAGCTTTGGTGCCGATTATCACCCTTTCAACGCCGATATCGAGCAGCCTTTTTATGGATTCTTCGTCGCGCAGTCCGCCGCCAACCTCAATCTTTAATTGTCGAAGGGCTGCGATGGCTGATATTGTGCCTGTATTAACCGGCCTGCCGACCTTGGCCCCATCTAAATCCACAATGTGCAGCCATTCTGCCCCTGCGGAATTGAATTCCTGTGCCTGCTTTACTGGGTCGTCGTGGTAGGTTATCTGACGGTCGTAACTACCCTGGATAAGCCGGACACATTTGCCGCCCCGCAGGTCTATTGCCGGTATCACATACATTCTTTAACCTTCCGAATCTGGAATTTCAAATTTGAAATTTCACATTTAACAATTAAACTATATACTGTTAGTAATTTCAAGTAAGTATGCTCCCGCTCCTGTCTTCCGACAGGAAGACGCGGGGGCGGATTAAATCTTAGGGCTAAACTATGATAAGGATTAAAGCTATGAACCTTAAATCGAAGATTGGAGTTTTGGTATTATTTATGGTCGCGCTTATCGGGTGCATCTCAAACATCAACTTGAACTCATCGGAAAAGAAAAAAATACCTGTCATTTTCGACACCGATATCTGTGACGATATTGACGACACCTGGGCACTGGCACTGCTGCTTCAGTCGCCGGAGTTCGATATCAAACTGATTACTACCGCGGTGGGCAACACTGAATCAAAGGCCAGGACGGTGGCGAAGTTTTTAGAAACGATGCGAAGAACGGATATACCGGTCGGTATAGGGGTGCAACAACACAAACGCAGCCACAGGCAGGATGCGTGGGCAAAAGACTACGACCTATCGAGATATCCAGGCAAGATTTATAAGGATGGCGTGCAGGCGTTGATTGATACCATAATGAATTCCCGGAAGCCGATAAAACTGATTGCGACAGGCCCGCTGCCCAATATCGCCGCTGCACTGGCGCGAGAGCCTCGAATAGCCAACAAGGCCGAGTTTGTCGGAATGCACGGCAGTGTCCGCCGGGGATACGAGGGGAGGCCGGAACCCAGTGCCGAATATAATGTCGTGGCTTATGTGAAGGAGGCGCAAAAGGTCTTTACAGCACCCTGGGATATGACAATTACACCTTTAGACACCTGCGGGGTAGTCCATCTTGACGGCCTCAAATATCAAAAGGTGCTGAAAAGAAAAAGTCCGCTGACAGATGCACTGATAGAAAACTATCGTGCCTGGCAGAAACAAGGAGTGCTAAATGAGAACAAAAATTTAACCGAGATAGAGGCCGCCAATCGAGCCGACCAGAAGGTTAATACCAGCAGCACGACACTTTTCGATACGGTGGCTATCTACCTGGCTATGTCAACTGACCTTTTAAAAAAAGAAAAACTTGGCATCAGGGTTACTGATGATGGATTTACGCGAATTGACCAGAAAGCAAAGGTAATTAACTGTGCCACCGAATGGAAGGATTTAGGCGCCTTTGAGGATTTTCTGGTCAATCGGTTAACAAAATAAAAAAAATTGACCGCTATCAAAAACTATCCAGTGTGAGGTCTAAAAATCAAAAAGCGAAGACCTAAAATCGTTGTTGTCGGCAGCTCCAATATGGACCTGGTAGTAAAGGCTCCGAGGCTTCCTGCCCGCGGCGAAACTATCCTCGGTGAAAATTTTTTAATGACACCCGGAGGCAAAGGTGCAAACCAGGCGGTGGCGGCTGCTAAATTGGGTGCAGAGGTCTATTTCGTTGCCAAACTTGGCAAGGATATATTTGGACAAAAGTCTCTTCAAAACTTCAAAAAAGCGGGTGTTAATACACAATATGTTACTCAAACTAAAACCGCTCCATCCGGCGTAGCTTTGATTACAGTGGACAGCCTGGGCGGAAACGAAATTGTGGTAGCTTCAGGGGCAAATCAAAAACTATCCTTGCGTGACATCAAAAGCGCGGTATCGGCGATTGCTTCATCAGCCGTTTTAGTTGTCCAGCTCGAAGTGCCTATGAAAACCGTTGAGTTCGCCGCCCAATTAGCACATAATTACAAACTAACCGTTATTCTTGACCCGGCTCCGGCCCAAAAATTAAGTCCCGAACTTCTTAAGATAGTCGATTGTATTAAACCTAACGAGACGGAGGCCCAGATTCTTACGGACATAGAAGTAATAAATGAAGCTTCCGCCCGAAAAGCAGCCGACCATTTGTTAAAAAGCGGTGTGAAGGCGGTTATTTTAACTATGGGTGCAAAAGGTTTCCTGCTGGCAACCAGTCAAAAAACACAATTCGTTCCTGCAATAGAGGTAACCGCTGTTGATACCACCGCAGCGGGAGATGCTTTTACAGGAGGTTTGGCTTTTGGCTTGGCTGAGGGCCAAAACCTTTTCGATGCTGCAATGTTTGCCAATTATGTCGCTGCACTATCCGTAACCAAAATGGGAGCGCAGTCTTCAATGCCCACCAGGCAAGCCGTGGAAGGTTTTATTAAAAAAACAAAATTACGCAGGGAGTAAAAAATGAGTAATTTCAAAAGATTGACATTAAGTATTGTTTTGTTTTGTGCTGCGGTTTTACCTTTCCTGCAAGTTGGATGCAGACAACCTAAACAACAAATACCCAGGATAGCCTTGATAATGAAGTCGCTGGCCAACGAGTTTTTCAAGACTATGGAGGAAGGCGCACAATCCCACCACAAGGAGCACGCCGATGAGTATGACCTTATAGCAATTGGCATCAAGGATGAGGAGGACGTGGCCAAACAAATCGACATCATTGAAATGATGATTGCTCAGGAGGCAGATGCCATCGTCATCGCTCCCGCAGACTCTAAGGCGTTGGTGCCGGTGTGCAAACGGGCAATGGATGCGGGCATTATCGTGGTCAACATCGACAACAAATTTGATGTCGCGGTGCTTGCAGATAAAAAGGTTAAAATTCCTTTTGTCGGGCCGGACAACTGCAAAGGCGCAAGACTTGCCGCTGAACACCTTGGCAAAAAACTAAAAGCAGGCGACAAGGTAGCGATAATTGAAGGAGTGCCAAACGCCTTTAACGGCATCCAGCGCAAGCTGGGCTTCGAAGATGCTATGAAGGCAGCGGGGATGAACATAGTCAGCTCCCAGTCGGCTTACTGGGAAACGGCAAAAGCAGAGCCGATAGTCGCCGCCCTTGTTACTGAACATCCCGACCTCAAGGCCGTCCTCTGCGCAAATGACAGTATGGCACTTGGAGCAGTTGCCGCTCTTAAAGCCGCCGGCAAGTCCGACCGGATTTTTGTCGTCGGCTTTGATAATATCCTTGCGGCTCAGCGGCTGCTTAAAGAAGGAAAACTTCTGTGCACAATAGACCAGCACGCCGACAAGCTGGCTATATACGGCATTGAATATGCCCTCGAAATGCTAAAAGGAAAAGGCACGCCATCGGACCGGGAAACTCCGGTTGACCTTATTACTGCGGAAATTCTTAAATGACACTTGCCGTCAGTAACACAATTTTGACAGCCTCCCGAATTAGCAAATCATTTCCGGGTGTCCAGGCGCTTTCCGGCGTTGATTTCGACCTCAGAGAAGGCGAGGTCCACGCCCTTGTAGGTGAAAACGGCGCCGGCAAAAGCACGCTGACGCGCATCATAGGCGGCGTTGAAATCCCGGACTCAGGCTCGATGTCACTTTACCCCGTTAGAAGGAAGAACCACCTTTCTAACGGGGTTTACGGTCAGCGTTACCAGCCACATAGCAGGATAGATGCAGAAGCGCAGGGTATCCGAATGGTAATGCAGGAGCTGCATCTTATCAGTAACCTCACTGTTGCTGAAAACATTTTTATCGAAAAACTGCCCTCAAGATTTGGGTTCATCAATTACAAAAAGCTAAACCGTGCCGCAAAAGAAATTACCAGCCAGGTGGGCCTTGGAGACCTTGACCCTTCTATACCGGTAAGGTTTCTCGGAGTGGGCGAGCAGCAACTGGTCGAGATAGCAGCAGGCCTGTCGCGCCGCTGCCGGATACTGGCGCTGGACGAGCCGACAGCCTCACTGACCGACAGAGAAATAGAGCTTCTTTTCACCCAGATAAAGAAACTAAAGGCCGAAGGCGTGGGCATCATCTATATTTCACACCGCATCGAAGAAGTTATGCGCATAGCAGACCGCATAACAATCCTGCGGGATGGAAAAGTCATTTCAACATCTCCGACAGACAAGCTAAGTGTCGGTAACATTATCAAAATGATGGTTGGCCGCGACCTGGAGCACGAGCCTTTAAGACACGATAGAGAGTTGCGCGAAGCAGCACTCCGTGTTGTCGGCCTTACCGCCGGCCGGAAAGTCAAAGACGTTAGCTTTGAAGTTCTCCGTGGAGAGATATTTGGTGTTGCCGGGCTGATGGGGTCAGGCCGAACAGAGACGATGCGAGCTATCTTTGGCGCAGATGAGCCTGAAGCCGGCCAGATATATTTATATGGAGCAAGCAAACCGGTCAAAATCCGTTCGCCTCGCGATGCTGTGCGAAACGGCATCGCACTTCTAACCGAGGACCGCAAACAGCAGGGTCTATTTTTGCCATTACCCGTCCGTGTCAATATCTCACTGACGCGATTACGCAACCTGAGCCGGTTCGGCTGGGTGAATATACCAGAGGAAAGAGCCGTTGCTGCTCGCTATATAAACAGTCTGGATGTGCGATGTTCTTCACCTGAGCAGGCGGTCGGCCAGTTGAGCGGAGGCAATCAGCAAAAAGTCGTCATCGCTAAATGGTTATACAGAGACTCAGGTCTTCTTATATTTGACGAGCCTACACGAGGCATCGATGTCGGCGCCAAGTTTGAGATATATCGTATGCTCGGAGAGCTTGCCGACAAAGGCAAAGCCATTATATTTGTTTCTTCAGACCTAAAAGAGCTTATGGCAGTCTGCGACCGCATTATGGTGATGTCGGCAGGCCGCGTCGCAGACGTATTTACCCGCAAAGAGTGGTCTGAAGAAAAAATAATAGCCGCTGCTTTTAGCGGTTATGTCACCGGCTAAACCCCGCACCGTTTGATGCAGGGTAAATAAATAACAGGAGACATTTATGCAAAAGACGGCAGGGAAAAGAATGGTCGGCCTGCGAGTCTTTGTTATGGATTACATTGGGATGGCTCTGGCACTATTCTTGCTGTTAGTCATATTTAAGTTTTTTGCCAAGAACTTTTTTACTTTCACGACTTTCAGGACAATTGCCAACCAGATACCCGACATAACAATTGTCGCCGTTGGAATGACGCTCGTATTGATAATCGGAGGAATAGACCTTTCGGTAGGCTCTGTTCTTGCCCTTGCGGGAGCGGTGCTGGGAGTGTGTTTGGATAAATTCAAGCTGCCGCTTCCGGTTGGGATGGCCGGATGTTTCGCGGTAGGAATCCTCTGCGGGGCTATCAACGGCCTGGTTGTCATAAAATGGAAACTCCCATCATTCATCGTTACATTAGGGATGCTGGAAATCGCCAGAGGAGCCGCCTATCTGGTGACCCAATCACGGACAATATATATCGGCGGCCCCGTAGAGGTAATCACAGGGACATCAATTTTAGGTTTCTCGCTTCCATTCATTGTGGCAGTAGCCATTGTGATTGCCGGCCAATTAGTTCTATCGTTCACCGTCTTTGGACGATACATCGTAGCGATTGGCACAAACGAAGAAGCCCTGCGGTTATCAGGAACCGACCCTCGCCCGCTTAAACTCTGGGTTTTTATCCTGTGCGGCTTTCTCACGTCGATGGCCGCCGTAATACATACCGCAAGACTCTCATCGGCAAATCCTAATGCCGGCTACGGCCTTGAGCTGCAGGCCATCGCCGCTGTCGTAATCGGGGGAACAAGCCTTATGGGCGGACGCGGGTCGGTAGTAAGCTCGTTTTTTGGTGTGCTTATCATCGCAGTCCTTGCAACGGGGCTGGCGCAAAGCGGCGTCCAGGAGCCGACCAAACGCCTTATCACCGGATTTGTTATTGTCGGAGCCGTCATCCTCGACTACTACCGACACCGTATCAGCAGACCCCGTTAGGAAAGGAAGAACCGCCTTTCTAACGGAGCAGCCGCCTCGCACCAATTGACCGGTCGATACCCCCGAATGTTTTTGTCGGGGGCTGCTCACAGTAGTTTAGCCCAACTTTCGCAGTTAGGTGATGAAACTGTGATTTTTTAAAATTTATTCCCGCGTATCGCTTCATTATCGCACAAAACGGTCTCAAACCCTGCATGGTGAAGACCTACCCTGTTGCAAAGC